>Ga0307514_10000261_pt1 | contig 134915 bp, 133 predicted proteins | sample 16_EM_MG_FD_203088 | JGI IMG/M metagenome (GOLD analysis project Ga0307514, IMG submission 203088) | Populus trichocarpa ectomycorrhiza microbial communities from riparian zone in the Pacific Northwest, United States - 16_EM | ecosystem: Host-associated > Plants > Roots > Unclassified...
GCCCCCCACCCCCCCCGCGCCCCCCCCCCCCCGGCCCCCCCCCCCCCCCCACCCCCACCCCCCCCGCCCCCCCGCCCCGCCCCCCGGCCCCCCGGGGGGGGGGGAAAACGTGGGTCGCGGTGAAACTTTTGATCAGGGTTGCGGTTGCGGCGACGATGCTGGAGAGGAGGCTGATGATGCTGCAGATCCGGAGGATATTGAGGGTGTAGAAACCTCGGGGCGTGCTGGGGGGGTAGTCGTAGTCCATGGTGGCTGTTTATGGTTCGTTAGGCGCAAATCAGAGGCGGAAGAGTATCACAAGGGTTAGAATATGGCGGTGATAAACAGCAATGAGGATTTTGGATTCGACGGGGTGGTGGGATGGAGGGTAGGGGATAGTGAGGCAGTGGAGGTATGGGGAATTGGGGATGGGGGAATTGAAGGCCCGGGAAGTTTCGTAGGTTACGGTTGTTAGACGAGCTTGAGTCGCAGTTGTAGCTTGCCATTGAAGGTCTTGGAGAGCCATTCAATTCTCACCCAGTTCTCGGTTCAACTATGCGTCGAGTGATGGATCGAGTAAAACCCACGACATGGCTGGCAGGTCACGTGACCCCCGATGACTCCTACTCCAATTAATATACTCCGTCTTCCGCAGCTCCGCATGCAGTTGCTTCAATGGCCAGCATCCAAGGCATACGGTGGGGGCTGAGTCGCTCCCTCACCACTCGTTCAATCATGGAAGAACCAAGATCTGACAATCCGGCCACGATTCTGATGCCAGCACTAACCAAAAACTGTTTGGTCCGCCGAGCCGCTTCAAGCTAAGTACTCACACCCACCACCGCTCTGCAACTCTTCCACCCTTTGTCTTTTGTTCACAACTCGAGTCCAGCCCAACATCCACACAGAACCACCACCACAATCATGACCCGCGGAAACCAGGTATCTAAGCCCCACTCATCTCCCTCAATCCCTCAATCCCTCTGCCAGCAAGTACTAACACCACCCAGAGAGAACGCGATCGTGCAAAGGCGCAGAAAGCCGCCGCCGGAAAGGCCACAAAGAGCCAAGTACACGCCTCCACTCCCGTCTCCCATCCCCGGGCGTGCTAACTGTAACCCAGAAATCTGGCAGCGAGATGTTGCGTGATAAGGACAAAGTGGCAGCAATCATGCGCGAGAAGCAGCAGAAAGGTAATCCACCGCCGTCCCTTCCACCACCGCCGCCGCCCACGTACACGCTGGCTAGCTGGCTGGCTGACCTTACGAGGCGTCCGACGAGCAACCTACCCCTCACTCACCCACGCCTACTACGCACCGTATGTATCAATGGGGGCCGGACAAACTGACTAACTAATCGTCACAGCCGAAGAGAAGAAGAAAGCAGAAGCCACGGGCTCCGGCGGCGGTAGTAAAAAATGAAAGCTCCCAACCAAAAGTTTTACGTGGCCTACATATATTCCTTTTCGGAAAGCAAAGCACAGTCCCAACGGCGTCATATTGTTTCTTTTTTTTTCCTCACCCCACGGCTCCCTTCCAGCAATAGCATCGGTACCGGGTATTTGTGTTTGTTTGGAAAGGCGTAGAAAGCGATGGAAATTCGGAGCGTTTACTTTTTTCCTGCCTTACTTTTTTTTTGCTGTGTTGTGAAAACTATTACTAAAGTACCCCCCTTCAATTGACCGTATTGACAATTGGCCTACTCTACGGTTTATAGCGATGATGCTACGTGGCCGATACACTGCATGAGTTGTGCATAAGTATACATACCTTGCCTGAGGAAACATTGGTTCACGTAACGTCACCTGTTATCGGAATGTGAATGAGATGGCCAATATACTGAGAAATAATGATGAGGGAGACTCATCAATGGGGCCGGGACCGTCACTCCCGAGTACTCCCCAACATTGCCACTATCGAGTCATCGCCCACCCATCTATTGTGGTATCATGAGCTCCCCCACCACAGGGCTCACTCCATTCATTCCCTGCCATGGAAGCTGCATTCAAAGCGTGATCGACCGTAGCCAAGCATCAAGGGAACTCTTCACCGAAGATCTATGGCGAGTGATATCAGATAGAGAGAGTAATTTCTTGAGCAATCGACCCCATCATTCAGACCCATCGTGTAGAATTCGCTGTGAATAAGGGAGGGTTGAATTGTGTATAAGGACTTTAGATTTGGAAGATCCAGATGGTTAATGATACAATAAGTAGATGTATAGTTAGATGATGTCAAGATGCAAACTACATGCCGGCCGGATTGATACAATACAGGATTTGTATGAAGAAAGAGAAAGGAAATGCCCAAACGATGGTTCGACTCCAAAACCCACAAAACCCAAAACCTTTAACGATAACCTCCATACCCATACCCCCGCCTCCCCGTAAACCACTCCGAATACGTCGACATATCCCGAACGGTACTAATCCCCAACTCTCCGGCAACATTAACATACCCATCCCTCCCCGCCCTCCCCTTCCCCTTCAACACCACCACCTCCTCCGTCCCCGTCCCCGCCTCCTGCCACGGCGTCCGACACATCACACACGTCACCGGGCCCCTCGCCCTCTTCCTCCACTCCGCAAAACACTCCTTATGCACATTCGTCCCGCACATGGCTTTACACCACGTCGTCTCCTCGCCCCCCTCAAACGGACTAAAGCAAATCGGACAGTCGTCACCATCCAGCGGTTTCCGCACCCCACGCTTCCCCGTCTCTGCAGCCGGCGCGTGGGCGAATATCTCTTCCAGCTCGCTCGTGAGCAGCCCGGCTTGATACACGAGGTCGGCTCGCGCCTTGAGGACCTTGGAGAGGATGTAGAGGATGTGCTTGCATGTGTTTCGCCCGTTGTCGCCGTCCGGACAGTCGCACGTGGGGACGGCGCAGATGCGGATTGTGTAGATGTTGCCTGTGGAGCCGGCGATGGTGAAGGTTTCGGATGGGGGGGAGGGGGAGGCGCCGGAGCGGGAGAGGACGATTAGGCGTTGTGAGAGGGCGCGGTGGAGACGGTCTTGGACGGATTTGGGCGGGGAGGGGCGGAAACGTTTGGGGCGTTTTTCGGTGGGGGCGGAGGTGGCCTTGGATGGGGTGGCTTTGGGTGGTGGTGGCAGGGAAGAGGGTTTGCCGGCGGCTTTGGGTTTGCGGGAGAGGTAGGTCTTGGTTACTTTCTGTGGAGGCGGGATGACGACTGGGTCATCGGAGGAGGGGGAGAAGGGTTTGGCGGCGGCCTTAGGCTTGCGGGAGAGGTAGGTTTTGGTTACTTTCTGTGGAGGCGGGATGACGACTGGGTCATCGGAGGATGGGGAGGGGGAGAAGGGTTGGGCGGCGGCCTTCGGCTTGCGGGAGAGGTAGGTTTTGGTTACTTTCTGTGGAGGCGGGATGATGATGGGGTCGTCGGAGGGGGAGGGGGAGAAGGCCGGCCGCCCGGTTTTGCGGACTTTCGTGATCTGGATGGAGTCGCTGCTGCTGGTTCGGCTGGCGGCTTTGCGTTTGCGTGGTGCGGTGGTGGTGGTGGGTTTGGGTTGTGCTCCCATTGTTGCGGTGGTGGATTGTGAGGACGGGAACAGTGGTGGGAGGGCGAGCTTTATGAGAGCTTCCTTGGAGCCATGACACGCTAGTCTAGTAAGCGAAGCGGGAACGTCAACTTGGCACGAAGAGCCATTCACCTCAAGACTCAAGTCTAAGTAGCCGTTGAAGAGATACATGTGAAGACCAGTATATAAAAAACATAGCAAATGCAGAATTGACTCTGTAATTTGACTCAGTTCCATTCCAAAGATGGACGTCACCGGTGGGTGTCTCAGTTCATATGTATGCACTCCACACCCCACCATCCATCTCTGGCCTGTCCATACTACCAACCACCAACCAACAATGCTGACCCGCATCCCCCGCCGCCTCCTCTCCACCGCCTCCACAACCACCGCAACCCCAATATTCACCAAACACCACGGCTCGCCCCCCACGCTCCCTGCGCCCTCGCCCGCATCCAAGCCCAGGATCCACCGCTCCTTCCCACCAACCCCCGCCGACCTCGCCTCCCGCATCGCAATCGAAGACTACCGCTCAGAAAACCTACAGCGCCTACGCGCAGAAGCAGCCCACCGACAATTGTGCGAGAAGGGAACAAAAACCGACGTATCCCCCCCTCCCTCCCCCCACCGCCACGGGCTAATGGCAGCAGATCATAGAGCGCCTCGAAATCCATGACAAGTACCGCAACGCCACCCCCTACCTCCACAACAAAATGCGGATAATACGTAACAAGCTCCCCCTCAAAGCACTTCGCCGGTATCCCACCCCTCCCCCCCCCCCAGCTTCCCCCGGCTGACGGTGCAGGTCTGGACAAGTGGTAGCGAAGCAGCAGGAAAAGCCCTCGTACAAGCTGGGGCGTAAATTCAACGGCAGCAGTAACAGGCGGGAGTACTCCACCTCCACCGGCTCCATGGCGCCGGACCCGTCCCTCCCCCCCGTGCTCCCAAGGCTGTGGGAGGACCCCACTCCGCCACCTCCGATCCGTGTCCCCATCCTCCCTGACAACGACTACGCGCGCTACCACAGACGCGAATACGTCCCCACCGTTGCGCCGCCGCACAAACCCGCCGTTTTGACTGCTACTTTGGATACGAGTAGTATCGATGCAAGTTTTAAGATCTCGGAGTTGCTGGAGGATGTTTTCTCGCAAGGGGGGGAGGTGGGGAAGGAGGATGAGGGGTTGATTGCGCCGAGGGATGACGATGAGGGGGAGCCGATGACGAAGGAGAAGGAGGGGGTGATGAAGACTTTTGCGGTTGTGGCGGCGGTGTGGTGGGTTGCGGGGGATGGGGTGATGCGGGCTTTGGGAGTTATTTAGGAGGGAGGGGGAGTATATATAACGAGTTTTCTTAACCTACCGTAGACCTGAACGGCGTCGCAAGTGTCTTGCTTTTTTGTTATATCAATGGTTTGAACATACGTAGTTACATATGGGATTGGGTGGTGGGGTTTGGAGTGGGCTATCAATGCAATGCAATGCTGTTTTCTGGCTTTTTGACGCTTGTATTTACTCATGGATCTTTGTTTCGAGCAAGTCACCACGATGCCGTCACGAATTGCACAAAACCAATGTCTTGTATTAACCTACGCCACCAAAGAAACGTTCCATTTGTCTATTTCAACGTTACCAGCTCCTCCGCCGAGGTCGGATGAATTGCCACACAAGAGTCGAAATCCCTAGTTATCACCCCGTTAGCAACCATTCTCTTCATATTAGGATCAATGAGAACCCACTTCTTCGTAGCCCCCATCTTTATGGCCACTCCAAACCCTTGCAGCATCTCCCCCGACCCCAACCCAATGATATGCAGCCCCACCACCTTCTCCTCCGGCCCTGCGCACACAATCTTGTACGATGTCGGGCCCTTGTGTTCCAAAAGGGCGTAGTACATCGCCGTGAACGACGTTTTGTACACCTTGATATTCTCGTCGCCGTACTTTTTGCGCGCATCCGGTTCACTGAGCCCAATAGTCCCAACTTCAGGGTGCGCGAACACCACCGAGGGGATGTTATTATAGTCGAGTTTTGCCTCCTTCTGTCCACCGAAGAGACGGTCTGAGAGACGCCGGCCGGCAGCGATGGCGACCGGCGTGAGCTCAACAAACCCAGAGACATCGCCGACGGAGTAGACACCAGGGATGTTCGTGTTTTGGAATTCATCCGCCTTGACGCACCCCTTCTTGTCCTGCTCGATGCCCATAACAGGGAGGTTGAGGTCTCCTACATCCGGAGCGCGACCGATGGCCCACAGGAGGACATCAACGTCTTCCAATACGCCCGGACCGTTGGAGTCTTCGTAGTGCACCCGGAGTTTTCCGGTGGCGGGGTCCTTCTCGACTTTGGTCTGCTTGGAATGCCGGTGCAGGGTCATTCCCATGCCTTCTTCGTAGTGCTTGATTAGGACGTCTTGGATCATGGGGTCGAAGGTACGAAGGAATTTGTCGTGCCGGATCATGAGATGCGTTTCGGACCCCAGCGCCTGGAAGATTCCGGCCAGCTCGACGGCGATGTAGCCGGCGCCGACGAGGACGGCTTTCTTGGGTTGCTGGTCGATTTCGAAAAAGCCGTCAGAGGAGATGCCGTATTCGGCACCCGGGATCTCTTTAGGGATGATCGGGTATCCGCCTGGTGGGTTGTTAGCAACAAGTTCGAGTATGGTAAATAGATGAGGGGGTACCAGTTGCGATCAGGACATGGTCGGCGGTGTAGACAGCCTTGCTGCCCAGTTTCTCTCCTTCGGAGGTATACTCGTCCACCTCGATTTCATTCTTGCTCTTGAACCGCGCGCGCCCGGGGATGTAAGTAACGCCGTCATTGTTCAAATTCCGTGAGTAGATGCCATTGAGACGCTTAATATATGCGTCCCTCTTGGTTGTGAAAAGCTTCCAATCGAAGCCCTTGACATCGACATCGAATCCATAACCCTTAGCCTCCTGGATCGTCTCGGCGATGGTCGCGGCGTTCCACGTAACTTTCTTCGGTACACATCTATGCACCTTCAGCATACACCTCCACAAAAAAGAGTGGTAAGAATAGTTACATACCCAACGTTGACACAAGTGCCACCTAAACGACCGCTCTCCACGATTCCAACCTTCTTTTTGTAGATACTGGCTGCCCGGCGCGCCGAGGCCAACCCTCCACTCCCGCCGCCAATCACCAGGTAGTCGAAGTGCTGTTTTATCGGAGCCATACGTGCGGTAGCAGACGAAAATTGGCGATTCAACGAAGCTAGGCGGGATGCTGCCGGCCTGGCGGAGGATGAAAGCGACTTATATAATAGTGACGACAGCTTGAACGAAGAGGGGGGGTAAATAAAGGGTGTGGAGGGGGTGTTTAAGGCGTGGAAACTTGGCTGCGTAAATGTGGTTGTAGGTGTAGAGTAATGTAAGTGTAAGTATGGTGCAATATGCGGGGCGTTGAATGGCGGGGTTATTTGTCAGTGGGGATTACTCTACATATGCATCCTTCGGTCTTCTAGAATCTCCGAAATCCATCCGCCGCCGAACGAGAAACCGCCGATTAAGTACCCTTAATGGGAATTACGCTGAGATACACACTCGGTTTTCTCAGGAAATACATTGGCTCAAGCATAATCACCGCGATGGCTGGGATTGGTCAAACTCATTTCATGTCGTCATTTCTCTTGATTTATGTGGAGGGGGGTCCAATCGAATTGAGAGTACAAAACGCAAGAGGCGGGTTTAAGCTCCCGAAGAACTCAGATTCGATGATATGTTTTAGAATCCCCACCTCGACTTCACCGTTACCGCCGAATCGCATCGCAATGTCAGAACATCTCGTTGCCTGAGAGCTGGATGGACGGGGTGAAGATTTGTCGCAATGATCATCTCCAATTAGGTCGGCTAGATTCATCTTCGATTCTCTGGCCGTAGAAGTCGGAGAAGTATTACTCTTACCATTGCCGGCAACTACGGAGTCTCGAGGGAAGTCTCGTCGCATCTTGGCGATGTTGGCGACAATTTCAGGAGATTTCAAAGAGCTGATACACGCATCCGGGTCGGGTGCAAAATCACTTGCCCCTTGGAGCCCAACCAAGCCGATTCTTTGGTCTCGAGAAGCTCGCCAGCCATACAAACAAGCGTTATGCAAGTTTATGAAGTTCATAATTTAGGGAAAGCATCTAGCTTGAAATCAGACTATGCTGCTTCGATGAGTTGAGCTGGATGGTAGCAATCACTCCCACACGGTTGGGTTGTTACACGGCTGAGGTTCCAATGCTCTGCCCAGACTCGAGGGTATGTACGTTGCACGTGATGACAACCCAGGACTAAAAAATTGCAGAAGAAGCTACTTATAAGTACCGCAGCTCTAGTAGTGTAAAGGAAACCGAAGAATCACGTACCGTCAACCGTATCAATCCAGATCCACCATGTCCGTCGTCGAAAGATTGACGCAGTCCCTCAAGGTGGTGGAACTCAAGCAGCTCTCCTCCCTCCTCGGCCTGAACGTAACTGGCAACAAGACCGACCTACGCAACCAAATCCACTCCCTCGCCGACAATGCAACACCTCCTGCCCGCATCTCCCGTATCCTTAGCATCGATATGGGTATCCGCAACCTAGCCTACTGCGTCGTCGACGTCCCCACTTCCTCCCGCTCCCGTCGCCCACCAAAGATCCTGCACTGGACCCGCACCGCAGTCCCGCTCTTTCCCACCCTCTCCAGCCCCTCAATCTCGCTCCCACATTTTGCCGCTGCAGCGAATTCCCTCGCCTCTACCCTCCTCCGCGACCATGCTCCCTCGCACATTCTTATCGAGCGTCAGCGGTGGCGCTCCGGCGGGGGGTCGAGCGTGCTCGAGTGGACCATCCGCGTCAACTCGCTCGAGGCGATGCTACACGCGGCATTGCACGCGCTGCAGGCCTCGGGAGTATGGGCGGGGAGCTTCGAGAGTGTGGACCCGGGACGGGTAGCACGGTTGTGGGTTCCGGAGAAGCAGGGGCGGGTGACGGCGGCGGGGATCAAGAAGTTGAAGAAGGAGGTTGTGCGAGGGTGGTTAAGCGGGGGAGGGGTGATGCGGTTAGCGGGGAAGGATGCGGAGGAGAGTGCGGAGTTGGTATTGCTGGGGGATGCGCCAAGGGGCGTGAAGAAACGGAATGGTGAAAAACTTACCCCCGAGGAGAGGAAGATTGATGATCTTGCGGATTGTCTGCTGCAGGCCGTGGCATGGATGAAGTGGCAGGAGAACCGGATGCGGTTGTTGAGTGGGAAATCACCGCTAGGGATTACAGAGGTCGAGAAGAAAGTGTAAGAGGAGGGGAATACCCTATACCCGTGGAAATAGACTGTCCGTCCTGGCGTCGGCTACTCAATACCACCATGCCCTATGCCCTATGGCTCCTTTCCCTTGTTCGGATCAGGATGTTGTCTTCGCATTCCAAACGAAGCCACTGCGAGAAGGCTAGATGTGTGGCTCAGCACCTAGCCGGAAAGAAGCACTACGAAGGCCATCGGCCCGAGTATAAGACACCCCCGTCTACAAGGAAAATAACCTTAAATTATGTAGCGAAGTGACTGTGCCACGGTGGGTTACCCAAGTCCCTTACTGTTGAGTGGATCCGACGGAACATTCTGCCCCTGTCTACAAGTGTCTGAAGAAACTGACCAACCATCGGTAGCAGCGCGAGCTAGAGGGACTGCAGAATGGAGGCGTGCAAAGCCCGAAGTGAATGGGGTTGCTTAGTGAAGATAATCATGGTAGGAGACTGTATAGAACGAAGATCAGAAGACGAGGGTGGAAAGGTTCACAGAATACAGTGGGATGGCCTGCAGCAAAGAAATAGGTATGAGTTCCATAGAAAATTGCATACTGAGATCATAAAGCTCGCTCTATCAATAACACCGTGACTCCAGTCTAAATGTTCGAACCTGCAAACCATCACCAACCCACTCACTCACTCCCCCCGCCCCCCGTGCATCGGCAACGTCAGAAACCCCTCTGCACTCTTCTCCGCATCACTCCTCAACGAATCGAAATTCAACCTCGCGGGCAGCTTCTCCCTTCTAATCGTCTGCACCTCCTCATCCGCCATAAGCTCCTTACTAACCGCATCCTCTCTCGCCCACCATTCGGCCGCCTTCCCCCTCAACTCTGTATCCCTCCATATCGTCTGTTTCAAAAACCCCCCCGCCCTCAAATGCATCGCCGCCCTCTCCAACTTCCTTAACGTCTCCTCCAGCCGTTCGTCCACCGCATGCCCCTCCCAGCCAATACTCCACCTTCTCGTCGCCGACAAATACAGCACATACGCCAACACGGCATCCGTCGCCGCCATCGTCACACCCCTAAACAACCGCATCCTCCAATGTGTCCACAACACATCCTTCTCCCCGCGGGCCATCGCATTCCTTCCAAACCCAACCGTCACCCAAACCTCAGCCGCAAATATCGCCACCCCCGCCAACGTCGCCAGCGTCCTCCACGCACGCCCAAAGCGTGAAAACAAACTACTCGTTGCGACCCCAAGCACCCCCAGATGCAACAGGTGCGGGAAAACCATACTCGGCACCGCGTACCACAAAAACGTATTCGGCTCGTCGAGCGTGCACCACGAACACTCTGTCAGCGGGCGCGGGCCGAGCGAGGCATACAGCAGCCGCGCATCTTTACTTGCCAGCCGCGAGCGGAGAAGTTCGTCGGAGGGTGTGAGTTCGCGGGTGCGAGAGAGGCGGGTGAAGAGAACGTCCGTGGGAGTTTGGAGGAGGCGGGAGTTGGTGGCTGTGAAAATGTTTTCCGGGGCGAAGAAGAATGTTGTGAGGAGTAGTGAGAGGAGGGAGGTGAGGAAGAGGAGGTCGAGAATGTACTTGATTGTTCGTGGGAGTGGGATTGGTGGGAGGGTGGTGCGGGTGCTGGTATAGAAGGATTTGGTTTTTTGGTAGATGAGAGGTCCAAAGAAGACCAAGAGGCTTTGGATCACGGACCAGGACACCATTGTTGTTGTTGAGATGATGGAGTGGCTACGGATGTTGAGGTTGAGGTTGAGGTGTCCCTTTTGGATTTCTGCCAAGACTAGGCCACTGGAGGGTTTAGCGCCGTAGGAATGTGCCACATCTCGAGTAAGACAACCTGAGAACAATGAAAGGTCCTTCAGCGAATGGTCGACAACCAAGGCCAATGAGTATTAGGGGCTGGATCTTAGGTGCTCAAGTGTTTGGCTAATACCAACTTATATGTCATACGCCTTGAGATCGGTTAGGCAATCGTGGCATTAATTTTCCGATGATCATGTGCATGCAGTAACCTCAACTCTAAGGCTCGCTGAAACATGCTTGAGGCGGAAGGAAAATATCGTGCATTAGGACAGAACTCTCAACGCAAAGTGAAGATGTAAAAATAAATCTATTAACCCACACATACTTTACCGTACGTATTTCAAGTAGAGTACCACCTGCAAAACAAAGCCTAGAGATAGAGATAAGAGAAAAACCACAAACTGAAGTACATTATATCCCCTCCCTTCCCAACACCACATCCACCTACCCGCCAGAACATTCTCTCTTTTTAGTTTCTACACCTACCCACCACATAACCTGGAACCATTACCATCACGCACTGTCTGTCACAGGTAAAGGGAAAAACACCAGCGTTGGGGGGAAAACGAGGGTAGGTATAACACGACAAACAAAATGTGTAAAAATCAAACCTGACTCTCTCCCCTACGTTTATCCCAACTAATCCACCGAAAGATTGCTGCTGCTGTTCTTGGCCGAAATTGCCTTGCTGATTGGCGGGCTCATCTTCATTGGGCTCTTCGCCCTCAATGAATTGGGGTCTTCCTCGTCTGAAGAGTTCTCGTCTGAAGCCGCCATAGAACCAGCTCTACTAGCGCGGTTTTGCATCTGTCCCATCTGAATTAGCCACAGCGTCCGGGTGAAGGGATAATAATAAGATGCAACTCACCCAAGACCTGACACCACCGATCAGCCCGAGTGAGAATCCGTTTGCAAATTCAGTCTGCGGGCTCTGCGGTCTCGATGGGGGCTCCAAGTGCTGCCAATTCGGATTCAACTTTCCGTTTTCCGGGGACGCAAGGTTTTCCTTTGAGGCCGAGGTGCCGAACTGGTAAGGACTGGATGGCCGGGGTGAAGGTGCCCAGTAATTCTTGAACTCGTCACGAAGTTCCCGCCCGGTGGTCGACCAATTGTTCTTGATGGTCTCGCGGAGCTCGGCAACATGGCGTTTGATATCCATTTCGTTCTTTTTGAGCCAGCTAAGGTTCAGCTCCTGACGGCTTGCACCACGGCTAAGTTGACGCGAGATGTACTTTTCGTAGTCGCGGACAATCCTGAGGTTGGCCCAGTTAGATCCATCCATCCATCCGTTTCATTGTAGGGGTGCATACTTTGTAATAATGTAGGTCGTAGAGATTCCCTCGGTCCTTTGCGTAACCATAAATTTCCCGGCTTCTTTGCACGGCTTGTAGATATCGTCCGACTCCGCAGAGATATACGGTTCATCGTCGTGGGCAACATAGTCGATTGAATGTTTTTCCAGGAATTCCGGAGTAACAATCCAAGGGGCATCCTCAATGACTTCATCTACCCACTTGCAGTGCCGTAAAGACTCCGCGCGCTCCTTATCGGTGAGCACCGTAAGGCCCTTTCGCTTGTGCGTCTCAGCATCGTTAGGGAGACCGACGAGGAGGTATGTATTCGGAAAAGCCTTTTTGGCCTGCTCAAGCTGTCGCATATGACTAGGGGTTGATTGGGTCATTACAAAGCTTCCGCCAGCAAACACGAACTCTTTCCGGATAAACTCACCCAAGATGGAACAAATCAAACACGCCATCCGCGTAAACCCTGACAGGTCGGTCCGTCGGAGGAGGGTTCATGGAATATCCAGCAGGACATAGTGCAGCTAGCTCTGCCGGGGGCAGAACCAAATTCGTCGTACCACTCCTTAACGAGGCTGAGGAAGATGATTTTCTCCTGTCCCGTCCCCCCGCGACCCTCTCCTCAATGATCGAGCTCGATTCCGTAGTCGACGATTGCTCGCCTTCATCCTCGTGTTTGCTCGCGGCGGAGTGACGCTTAGCCCGCTTCGCTGGGTGGCTCGAAGTGCCGTTGCGATCAGCTGTGACGGCGGCCGAAGAGTCGTATGAAAGCTCAGCGTCGGCTTCCTCGCCAGAAGTAGGGTGCGCGTTACTCATGATTGAGTCTGCAGCGGATATATCAGAGGCCCGAGCGGCGTTCCGTTTCCTCTTATTAGTGGTGTCGGGGGGAGTAATTGACGACATCTCGAGAGTAAAGAGTGGGGAAGAGCTTTCGTGGGGTGTTGTTTGGTTTGGGCTCCTTATCTGTTCTTGTCGGGAAAAGTGGAGTTCTTGCTGTTGCTTTTATTGGCCCTATTATTACGTCGATTTAATCTTGCTTGGACAGCTGTTGTGTAAATGTGGGTGTGCGAGCGACGTCAGTACAAGTAGTAACGACGACGGATGGGACTGAAATGATTGGCCGGACGCAACGTTGGGTATTGGCGAAACGTCAAAGGGCTAATGGGGCAAGAAAGCGCGTGAGCAATATGTAGATTGTTCTGGCGAACAAGTGGGAGGGTTGTGAACGAGATGGGTCGCGTATCGATCGAAAAAAGAGTGGAGTGCTGCTGCCCTCAAGAGCTTTGGGGAACACAAAATGGAAAAATGTTAGCCGGCGGCGAAGCTGGTAACGAAATCACCGACGGCTGAGCCCCCTACCGAATGTCATCAACAGTTCGGGATGTATCCGGCAGCATATTTTATGCATCTTTCTCATTCGGGCCTCGACGACTTTTTCTGTTTCCATGTCGCTGACTAGGGGGTTGGATTTCCATGATGTGAGCCTTTGCAAGGGATGGATTTTGCACGATGATTGATTTTGCAAGGCTGATAACCGCCGACAATCGCTATGATCAAGTCCTCTTTAGACCACAATCAAGGCCACTCGAACAATCCATAGTCAGATCGTCTTTCAATTCACGAAAACGGCCCTTTCAGCCCCCAACTCTCTATACCTCCACACCCATATTTAAACGCGAAACTGTCAACATCGACTAGGCGGCCCAATGGGAGGATTTGGAGACTTGTGTCAATCGGACTGCCGAAAAACACGTGGCAACAAGCACGCAGAGAATAGATCAAGACTTGGGCGGCAAGGTACGTACATATCTGTTCTCTCGTGTGAGAACCGTGTCACTAACTCTGAAGATTCAATAACGAAGTGCTGAGCGTAGGTTACAAGCAAAGTGCGGCGCAGGCACTTGAATGCGCGGGTCTCAGCAAGTTCAGATTGTTCTTGGTATTCGATGCGGCGGCAGCGGGAGTAGCTACTCCATTGATCTAACGGTCGAAGCGTACTAAAAGAACTTGCAGACGGTCTATCTAGACATAAGGCGACAACCCCCACAATCGCCTAGTTTGGGTCTAGCAATTCTTCGTTGCCTAGCAGCTTTCCACTGGATCTCGATCAAGAGTTCCTTTGAGGTGTCCGGCATGTTTACACTGAAGATTCACGCAGGTGAATACTAGGTAGGTGCACCTTTGAGCCTTACACAATGCATGGTCAGATGAATTGCTATCGGGAAACCCGCTGCTCGACATAGCAGGGATTGTATTTCAACCCATGCTGGCTTCGCCGCATAAATATTCTATCATGACCTGAAGGCGTTAACGTACCGGGATTCCATCGATTTTTTGCTGGCCTGATCCAAATCGAAGACAGATTACTATACCGAGCGTCAAGGTTCGTATATACGTCATGCATCACGGAGGAAGGCCCGTCTGAAGAGGTTTTATTGCGGTTTTAGCCCACTCTCAGTCCAATGGAGTGCAAGAGCTGAGGACGTGGGATATGCGGTCCTGGCATCACCTTAAAGATTATGCCAGAGTTTATGGGCATCAGGCACGTGTTTGTTTCGGATTCAGGTGGGGGTGTCGATGGCATTCTTTGTACCTTGTGGGATTCTTACAGATGCATTTGTGTCTGGATAGGACGTTGTGCGTGAGCTGAAATGCAAAACGCGAGTACGGGGAGCGCGGCAAAGTCGGGCCAAGAATTGGATGCCAAGGAACCGCAAACGCGGCCCAAAATCACCTTTTGGGGACTCACATTACGGAACTCTACAATAATATCAATTTAAACCAATCTGCCCTCTGTGTATCCGCCGCTGGACAGAAATCTGCATGTGAAGGTGACGTTGCCAAGTAACTCGAAGAAAGGGACAAATAAGTAACACAACACATTCTCGGTATCGCTAAAAATGCCAAAAAATTCCTTATCAACGCCAACACCGAGTTCCGAGCAAACACGCTATCGCATCATCGATCCAGTCAAGTCATCATCATCATCTGCCTACATCGGGGCTGCTTCCGCAAACAAATCAAACCTAAAGTGCATCATCATTCATCGTCATTACTGCGCCTCAGTGGTGGCAACCATAGTAAGGATCGCACCGCTGCCTGCGCACACCACAACGAAAGTCGTCCAGACATAAAATCGGTGTAACCAACTAGCTCTCGAACCCCTCACCAGAAAGATTGTCAGTCCGACAGTGCCAGATATCAAAGAAACCAACACCCCCACAAACACGCTCAAGTCAATCACAATGTTCTTGCCAATATTTTTGTACCTATGCTTGTGACCTGACAACGACTCGCCCACCGCTATAGCTCCTGTTATCACAAGCATCAGGAACGAAACCACCAAGAAGCCCACATGACTCGCACTGTAGACATTCTGACTGTCATCCACATGCCCGAAGGTGGCATAATCCTGATAGTGACCCATCATCCTTCCATTACCAACTTCAACCTCGCTATCAGACTCAGAATCCGGTTCAGTATGTTCGCCAAGCAGCGGGGAATATTCGCGCGGGTGTGCCTTGTTTTGAGCACAACAGAATAGCTTGGGTATCGAAGATAATATGAATGCGGAAAGCGACTGCTCGGAAGGGTCATCGGTGGAATTTGCCGTCGATGGACGTACAAGGACTGTATACGGCTCTTCGCGATCGTCGTCGTCGTCAAATTCGTTCCAGTACCATTCGTTAGATAGAGGTTTGATTTCTCGCTTGACTATCTTCCGCTTTCGTTTCTTTCTAGCATCCAGCGCACCATCAGACGTGCCGGGTGTTGAAAAATGGTCTGCAAGACCCGAACCTATAGCACATGTGGATGATGTTTTGGAAGACGAACTCGAGAAGATTATACGAGAGGAATTGCGCCGACTAGTCATAGGTCTGTTGTTCGGTGTCTTGCGAATGTCCTTCTTTAACGCGGGAAGCTGCGGCAACCGTCAGTATCGGTTATAATAGACAGGAGAGTGACATACCCAAAATGGTGGAGACATATCCTTCGGCTCGTAGAGGGTTGCAATTGCATGAACATCAAGGGAGAAGCCGGGAACGCTTTCGACCTGAAAGATAAAAACGATTAGTAAATAGTTCGAAATTGTTGCAGTCCGACATACCATATGGCTGTGCGTAATCTCATGAATAAAGTCTGGCGTTTGGCTCCCATCCCACTGAACTTCAAGAACAGCATGGGGGAATTCAACAGCTCTGTTATCTACATCTTCGTCATCAGAAACCAGCCAGCCTAGTGAGCTGGAGGTTGGAAGCATTTTCACATCTCGGTCCAAGAATGCCCAAGCCTCGCCACCTGCTATCGAGCCTGTGAACCGGGTTCTGCGAGATAAGACCTTTGCCAGTGGGACAACTCCAGGATTTGCTGTGAACCAATCCCGAACCTTTTCAATGTTGTGCCTTTGGTCAGCGCTTTGGTGGATATCATGGAGCTTCGAGGTTGGCGCTTGAGAGTCAATCAAGGTCTCGAGTCGTTTTTTCTTTATTTTAACCTCCAGAATTGGTTGTTGCTTATCGGATATGGCACAACTGTGATTCGATACGACGACGAAGGCGTTTGCATCTCGAGCGCACCATCGGATCTGGCCTGCCGTTCTCATAGGAACTTTAGAAATTTTGTCGACAGTGGTCGTTTTCTGAACATCCGAAAAACTGCCGAGATTGTCAAGAATTACGAAACCAACGCCATCGCCGGCAGATACACCGGAGATTGAATTTCTTCTCGACACCAGCGGCGTTGGGGGGAGACTAGGCAATGGCGTCGAAGGTTGGAGCTCGAGATGTTTCAACAGGAAGACTTGCAATTCGATAAGACTACCCCGTAATGTTAACGTTGGGGTTCCACACAAGGGAAAGGCCTGGGTTTACTAGTCATGGTGGACCCAAAACGTCGCTCTACCACCATGGCCGGCGGTAATACGCGAAGTCCCAAATGCGACGTCTGATTCCAGGCGGCTTTCTGTAGAATGCTCCACCGTTTGCTGAGGTGCGGAGTAAGTAGACTCACAATAGGAGATGTGTTTGTCACCGGATGTTCGGGCGGGTTGACATGGTGTATCGGGCACGGAGTCGGAGAGAGAATTTATCCCATCTCGGACTGCCTTAAGAAGCTCTGAGACCTCAAGAACATTCTGATCGAAATTGAGTCGATGAAATGCCGTAGGAGATTCCAATAGAACAGTGAACCGATCGGGCAAACGTGCGGAGCCGGACCATTTCCTATATTTCTTCAATAATTCTAAAGATGCAGTTAGTGGCTTATGCATGCGATGTGTGGCGTACAAAGTGCCCCTCACTGTGAAATCCTGTGCGCTGTACATTGACAAAGCGAGAAAGTAATTGGACGTCGTGACCAGCACTATTTAACCTCATCAGATAAGTCGTCCCAGCCCAGAGAGCACACAATTAAGAAAATACATACCGTTCTACCTCTTGCTCTATCCTAGCATAGCGATTCGCAATCTTGGCAGGTGCTCGGGCAGTGGGCGTTCGTCGTAAAATCTCTGTGATCTGTCGTTCGCAGTTGGCTAAAGCTGACTGTTAGCATTCGCCTCTGCACTGGGCACTCCCTTCCGCTAACCTATTCGCCGGTCGATTTCCCCGGCCTTGCTTTTAACAAATAGATCGATCTGAATTGCTAGTCAGCGAGAAACTTTCAGTTCTTGTCCTAGTGGTAGGATAAATACCCTCCCCAATTGATCCAGAAAAACCTCGAAAAGCTCATCTTCAAAGTCAGTCCGTTCGTCAGGGGTGGCGACAGGCGGTCTTTTAGTGGTGTATTGTTTAATCAATTGCTTGATCTCCATGTAATCGATATTGTCTGCACGACCATTAACACAATTGGACTTGTTGACAGTTTAGGTTGAAAGCAGGAACTAACATGGAAGCCATTCTTGAACCGAGCGTAACGGGAGCGCGTCGCCGTACTTCATTGAAAGTGCAATTGGATGTGGATGGAATCGCAAGCAGTGCTGTGGGGTTTGTGGGGTTCGAAACTGAGGAAAACAATGGCAATGACAATAATGACAATGGGCCCGTCCAAGAGATGTGGAACGTGGAACAAACTCGACCAGATAAGCAGCAAGACGCGGAACGGAACCCTGCGCAGCGGCAATCCTAATCCCTGAAATGCACCAAATAATAAATATATGAAGGGCAAGTGGTGCTTCGATAAGACGGCAGATATACACTCGAGTGCTCTATGTTGGGGTGTGGGCAAGTAGACGACAGGGCAGCTGCACCTCTGGTGAGAATAGCAATGCCCAAGAAGAGATGGAGGTCGCGTGCGATGTCTCAGGAAAGAATCACTAGCTACGGTACTAGTCGGTACTATCGGTATGTACTATCAGTACCAAGTGGAGTGCTCGAGTACTCTAGTGGCGCGGTCCGCAATTTGTATCTTTAACTTCACGATGCCTCCACATCTCAACAGCGGCCCCCGGACGCTTTAAACCTTCGTGCTGGGCTAGATGCGAGCAGAATAGAGCAGCCCGTCGATGAGGCAGAGCGTAGTATAACGTCACTCTCCCAATTGCGAACCAGATTCGACACCCCCGCTCCATTTAGACGACGGGTAGAATAGAATAGGGAGGAATTTTTGCACTTGGTGTTGCTTGCGGTATGGCCCGCTCCACATAGTGGCCGAGAGTTAGATAGGATGGATGTTCTTGCGATCTCCTCGTGCATGGCATGGCATGCAGCTAGAATACAGTAGGTTGTACGGGGGCCAAGTACCACTGCAGCCAAGGGTACTTCCTACTGAAGATGCTCGAAAACTCTGCTTCGCAGTTCATGCCGCCTTCCCCGCCACCGCTAGTGCCGCCCTTCAGGTCGGGTCTGCCTACTGCACTCTATCCATGAGCGAGAAAGCTCCCCACCATCTAGCCTTGTCCATGAGATGAGCGCATACACAGTACATGGATTAACGATGTCAAAAGATCTCCCAGCTCACAAAATATTGAACGTTTGCATGCAAACAAATTGCCTTTGCCTGAATCATCGGTGGGACGGATGTTAATTCAAAATAGATAAATAGATATTCATGAAGCGTGGTCGACATAACGTCTGCATACGCTTTGCATACTGAAGGAGGATGAGTTCGACCTGTCAGCAACCCTCGAGAGGGTCAACGTGCGCTGAAGACGGATTGCTACTCGTCAGTTTCTTAGGAGGATAAGTCCGTTTGAAGATCCTTCCAACTTTTTTTCTTTTCTTTCAGCTGATTTCGACTGGCCCACATGTTAATGGATCGAGATGTTCGGCAGTGGCGCAGTGGGACAAAATACCCACCAGGTTTAACGTATGCCGTACGAAATATTCGGTTCCGGGTTTAAAACGGAATATGCACATTGGGTTACTCGGCACCAGGGCTAGGAGTAACAGCTTCATGGGGGAGCCATTCGATCAGTAGCGTCTCCTAGCCCCAGTGCCAAGTACATTGAAATTCTATTCCAGATGAGATGCAACACGTGACATACACATATCCATCGAGTTTTGGATGGATTCCATAAGAACGAAATTTCAGATATCACACATACACACTGCCGAACAGACTATAAGAATACCAACCAACCCATCCCCACAGATGACGACGATAGTCCCGATCACGATCCGTGACAAGTAAAGGACGCTATGTAACAGCTTGAAGTTGGCTTGGCACAAACGACCTCTGTGAAGAGCATCCGTGGCTGTAATGCCGGTCATGATAAGACAAGTCTCAACCCCAGACCGAGATATCCCCGCCTCGATTGAAATAGACTCCACCAGGCGTCTCACATAATCCTCCGACCTGTGGAGGCATATGCATCTCAAAAGTCGATACCGATAAGATTAACATCGGTAAAGAGAGTCATCGCATTCTTGAGCTATCCCAACGATCGATGGACATGGTCATATCCCCCGCACCCCCCGCAGTGCTGCACTGCAAGTCTGAGCATGATGAAAGGATCGTGGCTGCCCGGTTGTCGGAAACGAGATGTTGAGGTTCAATCAGCCAATGGATGCAGCCTTTGAAATCCTTGGTCCGTTTGTAGACCTATGCAGCACTTTTCACCACTACCGGGATATGACCATGTCCGCCGATCAGAGCGTGAGTTCTTGATCGATGATACCCAGCAGTCTGGCTCCCTAACCCACTGGTCAGAATCTGCTAATACTTCTGTCGTGTTGTCACTCACCTGGGCCAACAGATACGCGAATGAAGTGCCATCGTTCAAGGTGGAAACACCAATGAGCTTCTTCAAAGCTGGTCGCGTGAGCATTGAGGGGAACTATCGTCCTTCTCCTTGAGCCGTAGATAATCTAGACCATGCCCCGCTTGAGCTACCCCTCTGGAATCAGCTTTGAGCGGTGAGGGAGACCCAATTCTTCAGTAGTTGTTTTCAGTGTTTTATATTCGACATCCGTGGTCAAGATTCGATATGAAAACTCGTCGGATTTGCGCCCCGGTGGATATAGATCATCTCAAGCTTTTTTGGGAGAAATTGGGCCTATGAGTTGTCCTCTGAGGAGATGAGGGGAGGTATCATGACTCGAGGGCCTAAGGTTGCTTTTTTGAGTGTGCTGAGCGTCTGCTGACGGAGGAGTTTGAATATAGTGAGGCAGAAAGCGAATTATTAGTTCATGCGGGGTATGAAGGTAAGTAGGGGGAAGTGGAAGGAATTAACTGTGTTGTGAAGACGAAGATGGCGGAGTTTCATGTTATGACGTTCGTGAACCAAAATTTGGCTTAGCTTTACACACGTGTTATAACATGCCAATAATCGATGATGCACGAAGGTAGGGATCGTCACTAACGGTCCGCTGGCAGTAAAACAAGTGACATTTCTATTTTCTATTGGTCTATCTACTCTATCTAATTTCTTGATAAGTTTTTGGACCCTTGGAATCATCCTGGTTCGTGGAAATCTTCGAGTGAGAGCATATGACGTTCATACCTTGCTCTAGGCATATACGGAGTTGTAGCTTAGTTAATTCGGGCTTGTGGGTGAATTGCGGTACGTAGCCGTGCACACTGAGGAACTTGACTAATTCCTAAACTGCGAGGGTCGGAAACCGATTGACTGAGCTCGTCTGTAGTTCTAGAAGTTGACAGTTGCACAAAGTGCGGGGGTTACATATGATATCTCCGATAGCCGAAACTATCATGCACTACATCTCTTTATAATAAATATAAGTACTCAAGTAGATATGTGCGGGATTTTGAAGCCTGAAATGACGATTCGTATACATTTAGCCTATTTAAATATTTCCCCACGCATCATGAAACATGACCTTCGCCTGCATAGTACCGGTTACCTGTTCCGGGGTCTTATTTTGCGGGATACTTGAGAGGGTTGTGCGATCCTGCCTTAGTTTGGTATAGGGCATAGTCAAGATGCTACGCACCACAAGACTAAGGTGCTAGGACCCGAGGCCGCACAGCGGCTGATCGGGAGCCTCATGGCAATTATGCTATCTATGCCATTAACTGACTGAATGATACAGAGGTCCTTGTTTGCAGACTCAATTGATCTACCTTCACCAACCGTGATCCGTCATCCGTCATCCACCAGACTGGCACATCTCTTGTACGTAATACGGTGGGGGACGCCTTTGACCAGGGTATTTTGAGCCCGCTTCGTAGAAAGTTTTCAGCACCACTAAAACAAAAGATTTTTTCAATTGGAGAACTAGGATCGACTCAGTTTAAGAGGCTCCATCAATCTTAGTTTTCAAAGTTAAAATATCTGATGTGGTTGAGCTATAAAAATTGAGGTTCAGAGGGAATGTCCACTATATGATAAAATAAAAGGATCACGTGTGACAGGGGTCATTTTGTATGTGTGTAACGTCTGATTTTGAATGTCCGCAACCCAGGTTAGAGGCGTCCCCCCAATATAGTAAGCAACATGTCTCAAAGTAAAGTTTATATTTGACAGCAAGCTCTGAAGTGCCACTGTACCGGTTCGAGCATGCGGTACCTTGGCGTTATAGTTCCTCCACCGTTATATATGTACTAATTCACAGCATTATGCTCCGCGGAGAAATCCTCTAGTCAATAAAATCAACGCCTCAAAGCCCGTGTGTATTCAATGAATTCTAACGGATGCAAGGAATCAGTGTTCCTGGACCGGAGTGGTATGGTGGTGCCCGGAAGGTGTCTAGCGTGGCATTATGCGGCTGTGCGGGGAATTCCTGGGCCAATCTTATTGTTGCGGACTGGTGCGCACTGCATACGCAGGGTTAGGGGTGATTCCATGTCTTATAGCGACTTACTTCTAGACAGATCGGAGGTACCGTTTTAGCAGTTAGCAATTAATTTGTTATCTTTGGTGCTACCGGAATTTCACAAACGAATAACTTCAATCCCAGCCCAATGTAGTGCCGCATTGTGACCAGATCTTGATATTGAATATTAACAGCGTGAGAGATAATTGTGCAGCAAATCTGTTGCATGAATTTGGCGCTGACCTGTAGACGCCATTACGTATCGAAGTCATGAAGCTTTAGAAGCGAATGACTGCTTGTGATGCCATGCCGGATATCGAGTTACCTACCATGATTGGGGCTCTCTCAATCCAGGTAAACTAGTATCCATGCTATCAATACGCTCTTGCTAAACACACATCTCATAATAGGAGTACAGGTGCGCTCGAAATTTGGGAACGGGAGCAGAGTACAAGCGCAGAAGAAACGTACAATTTGTGGCCATCAGTACTCGAGTAGAGTAGCTGCAGCAAGACATGATTTGTCTCAGATAAACTGGCCTTCAGTTCCTCCTAAATCCTAGCAGACGGTGAGCGCAAACCGAGCGTTCCAGTCTCCGGTGTAGCCACGGGTGCAACCTCCACAAGTAGGGCTTAGGACCATCCGAGCATCACAATTACCACCGGAGATAAGTCGAGACACCTCGAAGCAAAACTGAGTGTTGAGATTGAAGTCGTCAAAAATGACGCAGCTGATATATATGTACACCCACCTGAAAGGTAGAGATAAGAGATAAGCGAATCAGTTATGACTCTTGTCTAGTCTCAATCTTAAACCGCATCATTCCAAACGTTGGATAGCTTCTCTTTTTCTTATTTCGTAGGGCTGTCGGCAATTATTCGCTTGGGTTCGTATCTTTGCGCTTTTAGCGGGTTCATGGAAGTGGGCGCGGGGTTAGGGTGCTGTATGATCGCATGCAGGTGGTGTGAGTGATTGCTGAGGTATTATCGGAATGTGGAGATATGAGGGTGTCCTCGTGTCGGTTATAGTTTTGAGGAGATAAGCTTCTTTGCTGGTCTTCTATATGAGTCGCGACGTACTTTACAGCGACTCTTTTAGAACCTCATACGTTGAGTGACAGAATCCGGTACAGGGCTTGGCGATCTGATAACGTATATCAATTTTCCGTTTTTGTGGGAGAGTGACTGCTATTCCGGGCTCAGCCCCACTACTCACTCCACAACGTTTGAGCTCAATCACGCAACACGCTCACCACCTCAGCAATCATCAATAGCCCGCCGACGATAATCCCGACCCCTCCATCAACGACAAAAATCACTCAAGATGGGAAAGTATGGATAGCTCAACCTCTTCCGAAGATGGCAAAAATACTGACATTCCTTGCTTTTGTAGAGGTAAGCCTAGAGGTCTCAACGCCGCCCGCAAACTCCGCACGCACCGTCGTGACAAGTACGATCCCCACGCATCGGCGACGCGCCTCAAACGACTCAGAAATATGCTAACCATTGCCACAGCCGATGGGCCGATGAGTCTTTCAAGAAGAGACTTTTGGGCACTGCCTTCAAGTCTTCTCCCTTCGGTGGCTCTTCCCACGCCAAGGGAATCGTTCTCGAGAAAGTCGGTGTCGAGGCCAAGCAGCCTAATTCCGCCATCCGAAAGTGTGTGAGAGTTCAACTCATCAAGAACGGAAAGAAGGTTACTGCTTTCGGTATGTATTACGAATATATTGCGGGAAGGAGTGGCACAGCGAGAGGATGAAGAAATGAGTAGTGAGAGGAGAAGGAGAGGGTGATGGAATTCGAAATTAAGGAGCGCACGGCTAATGTATTCGTTCGATTAGTTCCTAATGACGGTTGTCTGAATTTCGTGGACGAGAACGACGAGGTCCTGCTCGCCGGTTTCGGTCGTAAGGGAAAGGCCAAGGGAGATATTCCTGGTGTCCGTTTCAAGGTCGTCAAGGTCTCCGGTGTCGGTCTTCATGCGTAAGTTACTCCCGAGTCGCCCGCCCGTTCAACTCATCCATGCTGACTGGTGGTTGCAATAGCCTGTGGTCCGAGAAAAAGGAGAAGCCTAGATCGTAAACTGTGCTGGTTGTTCTTGATGGGTTGAGAATAAAAACAATCTTTACGAAACTGGAGTTCTGCGGCTTTTTGCATCTGTATCTACACGGGACGTACGTATACAGCAGTAAGGGGCCATTTCTTTGGCTGGGTATCTTTGGCGCTTCAATTGTTGAATGATTCGAGTCGCGGTGCCAGGCGTGTTGTATGAAAAAGGTCGTCAATAGGACTATCTAATTGAAGCCCTAGGCTACAAAGTGAATGTTTGGAGAGACCATAAATTCCTATCACTGTTTGTCCGCATACCAGTTTCTTGAGAAGTCCGTTATGAATTGCCCTCTTGATTTCACTACCGTAAACAGCCAGAAAAACAATCGGCCGCTAAAGCTACCGAGTGACTATTTGTGACTCATTGGCGGCATTAGCCGCGTCCTGCCTCGTGTCGTGTCCTTTTGAAAACATCCCCTAAGGCGTTCACTACGACCACCACAGCAGCGCAGCACAAATGATTTCGCTCCTCATACTCGTCGTAATCCTCTCGATAGCAACAAACCTTATCAGCACCATCGGCGCACCCGCAATAAATACTTTGGTCCTTCCTTCCTTTCCTTCCTTTCCTTCCTTTGTTCTCTCCGCAAAACACATCTAACATCCCATATAGTTATGGAATATCTATACCTCAATCATTCCCTCGCCGGCATCCGCCGTAGTTCCCAAAGCCGCGAGCGTCCGAAAAGAAGTGCTGCAGCTGCGACGAGAGCTGCAGGGAACAAGTAGTCAGGACGAGTTTGCGCGCTGGGCCAAAGTGCGGCGGACTCTCGATAAGAAGATTGTTGAGCTCGACCGTCTAAGTATCGCTCACTCCCTCTCAAACTTTCTTACCTTGCTAACGGGTGATAGATGCAACGATTGCGACGTACCGTTCCTCCTTCGACTCCCGCGCCTCCACCATTCGCTGGGTCCTCACGACGGGTCTGAAGATGTTCCTGCAGCTGTGGTTCTCGAAGCGCCCGATGTTTTGGATTCCCGAGAGCTGGGTTCCGGGCGTGGTTGAGTGGGGTCTTGCATTCCCGCGTGCCCCCAAGGGAAGCGTTAGTATTCAGGTGTGGAGCTTTGCTGTGGGACAGGTGGTGACTACATTGGTGGCGGCAGGTTTGTGGGTATGGGCACAGGTTGCGATGGCTAGGAAGACTGCTGTGAAGGGCCCGGTTCCGGTTCCTGCTACGGAGAAGAGTACGGCGGAGAAGAAGGCGGAATAGGAGGTCGGCGGTGGAAGCAGATGATGATTCATGAAATGATTTGATCATGTACTATACAGTTACCTTACGATGTTTACGGTGGGGTGCGATGGACGGCATAGATTGATAATGATGGTGGAGTGTGGCATTGCCATGAAATAGGGAAAATATGAATGATGAGTGGTTCATTCAAACAGTAATGAGATACTGAGACTCATCACAGCTTTGATGGTTCATAATCATATTCATACCCTGGGAATCTGTATTGTACAAACAACATTATATACTTTTATAAATGACACCGCCGTTAAGCCTTAACTGTGCCCTTGATCTTCTTCGACTTCTTTACTATTGTAGCCTTCTTGACGGCAGGCGACTTCTTCACAACGGTTGTTTTCTCTTCAACATCGGTTTCGACATTGGCCTCGCTATTGTCGACCGGGGCTGCCACAATCGTTTCGATCTTGACAACTTTCTTTGCGGCACCCTTCTTCTTCTCTTCGGTCTTCTTAACCATGGGCTCCTTCGTAGTCACCTCGGCCTCTGCGGCCTTCTTCGCGGCTTTCTTTCCCTTTTTCTTCTCTGCCTTGGATTTCTCTTCCTCTTTCTCAATGGCTGGCGTCTCTACTGCCGACTCCTCGACAGCATTTTCGGTCGTTTTCTTTGCTGCCTTCTTTCCCTTCTTAGGTGTAGTCTTGGGTTCCTCTACCTCTTTCACCTCGACAACTAGCGTCTCTACAGGCTGTTCTGAAGCAGGCTTTTCGGCCGCCTTCTTCGCTGCCTTCTTTTTCTTTTTGCCCATAGCCTTCCCACCCACAGCAGGCTCTTCAACGGTCTCTGGGGCCTTTTCATTGACTGACGTTTCCGCAACAGGCGCAATGCCCTTAGCCGCCTTCTTCGCTTCAGGAGCCTCAAATTCATAATCAATTCCGCTCGCCTTCAGACGAGTATTGATCTTCTTCCTTCTCCGGTTCTCGACATCCAGCTTCTTAGTCCATACCTCTTCCAGCTTCTTCTTCTCAAACAGGGCCTTGGCCAGCTTTGCACCAGGCCGTGGCTTGAAGCGCTTGTTGGCACCCTTAAACAACGACTCCACGTACTCAATGTTATCACGGGGGACGACTTTGCATTTGAGAATATGGCCAAAGAGGAGGTAGTTGTTCATGGTGTCAGCAACGATCTGCGCTACGTCTTCGTCTGCGAATTCCAAAAAGGCGTAGTGCTTGGAGTGCCCGGTCTTCTTGTTCCGTGAAAGTCGTAAACGCGTCACAGCGCCGAACTGGCTGAAGTAGGCACGCATCTCGTGTTCGTAGAAACCGTGGGGAATGCGGCCGAGGTAGATTATGCCAGGTGTAATCTGCGTGGATATTCTATTAGTCACGAAGCATGATGATTACGGTCATGATAGTGTGAGGAAATAAAGTATGTATCAGAGAAAACAAAGTGAAACCACGTATGTGTCTTAAAGACTAATCGAATTTTTCTTGACTCATCATTGTATGCGTACGGTGAAGAGTGGTGGTAGTGATGGTAAACAGACAAACATACCTTTTCTCTACCACTCAGTTTCTCCAACTTCTTCTTGACTTTCTTTTCATTAGGCATTCCCGCCTTTGCCAATATTTTTGGAACAATGCCTTCACTATTCCCAGCGTCCTCCTCATCATCACTGCTCTCAAAACCTTGTAGCAATGTTGCAGTCTGATCGTCTGCCTCCTCATCCTCAGAATCGGATGTGTCAGGCCCATCAACGTCCAACGAGATCTCAGCCTCATCCTCCGACTCCGGTTGTAGCTCTGGCACAACTTCAGGCTCGACAGGCTTCTTCACCGCCGGCTTTACAGCATCCTTCTTTGCTGCAACAAGCTTCTTGCCTATTTTCTTCCCCTTGACATCTTTATCTTGCAGTTTATCCCAGCCTCCATCCTCAGATTCGGCATCGCTCTCGGGATCCGAGTAAAAGTCTGCGGCGGTTTTCCGGGGGGCGGCCCTTTTCGGTACTGCTGCGGGTGCAGGGGCTACCTTCTTTGCGGTTTTGGTAGTCTTGCTTTTCTTTGCGTGCGGTGAGGCCGCGGAGGCGACTAATGAAGGGTTATTATTGTAAAGGTGGGAGTGAATTGGGGTGAGATAGAGAGGAGTTACCTTTACGCTTCTTGGTTCCTTTTAAATCTGGTGCCATTGTGCGCTTTGTGGGGGATGAGGAGGCCCGGAGATGGTGGAGGTTGGGACAGCAGGAACGAGTGCGTGTTATGAAGGGTTTTTTCTGCGCGACCCTAGTCGCTACCGCGCCAAGACGGAAGTGTGTAGTTATTGTCATGGAGAGTCACTCGGTAGGAATAACTTCCCTTGAGACGGGCTAAACCACATCGGAGAGAATAGTAGGACAACTGTGAGGGGGATGATCGTCTAGCGTCATGTGTACTGGCAGCTAAACAGTAAAGAAGCTACCTTAGGTTAGAGACAGGGATTCTATATTGTCAACATCACTGAATCATGTTTCCTCACTCAGTAAATTCACAACATCCATTCTACTATTATTATTCCAAGATCCCCTCACCAGTGTATTCACATAGAAAAAAACATGCCATTTGAGCTGCCTTGCTCCTCTTTCACCTTCCATCTTCCCCACGCTTCTGGGTCCAAAGCCCTCCTCACCACTTCCTTATCTATAGGGCCCTTACAGCACCTCGGCGGGAACGTACCATCTCCCTCGACAGCTGCCGTAACAAACTCAGTAAGACAACTTTTACAGAACGCATGACTGCATTTTTGGCCCGCGCGGTACACATAGCTTCCCGGCTCGATGGTTTCAATGCAGCTGAAGCAGGCTTCCGGAAGATTACGGCGTGCGGGGGTTATGCGGGGGTGCGGCGATGGGGGTGGCTCATGCGAGGGAGGAGGCGGAGGAGCAAGTAGTGGTGGTGATGGCACACGCAGGAAGGGAGGAGAAGAGTGAGCGTGACGGGGAGGCTGGCTGTAGAGATCTAGCGGCGGTGACGACGCGCGCAGAACTGGGGGAGGTGGTGGAACGTGGCGGGGAGGCTGGCTATAGAGATCGCTATCGTCGTCGGAATCGTAGCCGTAGCTTGGGAAGTACTGCCGCCGCGGAGCATACGGATCACCATACCCTCGTCCGCCTCTGTACTCATCTTTCCCTCTGTCCTTCCATCCATCTCCAAACCTTGCCTCTTCTCGTTCCCACGCTGCAATCTCCTCAATCTGGTTCCTTAAAACCTCCTCTTCTTCATCCACCGTACCGTCAGGTATCTGCCTCTGTATCGGCTTCGGGAACCTATCCATCTCTTCCTCGTTGTCTACTGTGGAATCCCGTCGATCGGTGGCTGAGGAGGAAGGAAAAGAAGTGGTGGTAGCGTTTGAATGCTGAAGAGACCAAATAGAAAACGATGCTGAAGCCGACGGGGTTTCAATCGTATTTTTCTTCTCTTGAATTCTATTGCCGTTTCGAAGTCGAGCCAACCAAGCACGGAATTTCATGCTTCAGCGGCTTCCGACAGTTAGATGAAGGAGGGACGATTCGTGTATAGTATGGTTGTTGGGGTGTTGAAATGTTTTAGAATGTCGAAGACACAAGATGTCGTCGAGACACATGCACTCCGCACACATGTTTTCCTCGCATTGGCCAGCCTTGTTTCTCTGAGAACACTAACCATTCCTGTTAACACTTCTTTCGGGGCCGCAGTCCGAGGCGGAGTCAGCAGCTGCACAATCTTGGAAGGCGGGGAAGAACAACGCATGCAAGGTGACACAAATTGTGATGTTCGCGAGCTTTATTGTGGTAACGTATGATATGTAGACGTCAAGATCAACATCACCCGTAGTCACTCGCGAGAACCAAAAGAATATTCCGGACATGAAAACGAGAAATGAAACGAAGAGAATAGGCAGCTGTATGTGTAGCGGAATTACCGCCCCCGCAATTCGTAACATTAGATACCGCCCACTTTCATCTCCGAACGAGTAAGGGTCCATCATCTCATTTTAGATCCATTGATTGGTCTTCCAGCTCTCTCACCGGGTGCCAACCAACTCCTTCTAAACTGGCAACAATAATTGCTTCCGGAGTAGACTATTCGACAAGGAGTTGCTGGTTCTAGGAATCCGAAATCCGAAATCCAGGTAACTGTTACTTTACAAGTAAATTCCGTTCCCCTCCCCCTCTCTACTTTACTCGACAGTAGCTATTCTTTGCTGCTTATCAGTAATTTAGAGATATACAATTACTCCCTGGTCCATCGAGCCTTACATGCGGCGGTCACCCGAACAGCCACCCGATTTGTGTATGCTGGTAGGGAACCACGGGCCAGAGGTTGAAAGATCTACAAAATACTCCGTAAAATCTGGGTGTATTCGGTCTATTTGTAGTGCCTCAAGCTTAAGTGGCATATGCAACCCCAATGGCGGTCTTTTATTCGTCCTGAGGGCTGGGAAGTTACATGGAAGTCACCCGACTTAGAAGATGGACAAATGAGGGCGATAAATCTGGCGTCCTGCAACGTTACAAATAAACCGGATACACCCAGATTTCACGGTAATTCTTCGCCGACCCGTCTTCCTTCCAATCAACTTCGAATTTGTCACCGGTGGCAACGCGTCTCTCCCCTTTGGGTCTTCCATAGGGTACATCCCAGAAGTAAGCTACTTATCAAACTTACAGGCGCTCAAGTTTCACACCAATAAACCTATTCTTCGGGAAGCTACCGGAAATTCGACACATCACTGGTGTCTTCTGCCAAAATCTGGTTCCCTATCTCCGGAGGCAAATTTGTTCATCAGTGATGACTGAAGGCATTATCTCAATATCCCCTTTCTAGAGGTTTTCAAGCTGAAATTCAAACCAGTAACATGCTTGGAACGGTAGTGCTTCGGTGCAGTTAGCTTTCCGAAGCGGCCGGTCAGGATTCTGCCGAAAGCCGAATGATACAACTAAAGTCTGCAGACCCGCAGTATGACACCTCGTGAATCGGCCCAGACTGGATCATGTTAGTGGCTTCATATGTGGCAGACTATATCTGACCAGCTTGCAAAATTTATGGTTCGTCTCCCGGCTGGACTGCCCGCTTTGGAACACTGGGTGCAGCTCCCTCAGAGGGTTTCATCCCTTTGCCACCACCGCAGCTGCAGCCTTTGTATTGCCTAGCGACTTGCCAACGTCTCTCCCGCAGCCCACTGAGTTCACTAATACCCCCGCCTACGCTGAATATCTGGCCCCGCACCTAACCTTCCAAGATCCTACTGAACTACGGTGGCGGTGGCGCCAGCATTCCTTTGAGTTTTCTGTGCCCAGTGGTGGTGGCGAATAAGGCTCTTAAGCTCACATGCAGCTAGCCAAATCTGGGACGATATAAGACCTCGATGGCAGTAGGTGGTTTGCATTCCAAGTGGTGGTTCTCCCGAATAAACCCTAATGAGTTTGAAGCGTTTCCACAAATGGTAGATCCTCGCTGTCGAAGCTTGCTCTTGCCTTAGCTGCAGACCGGAAAAAAATAAATACAGATCTAGCTTTTCCATGTATGTACTCTATTCTACAATGCAAGGCAGAAAAAAATCTTGTTAGCGTCGATCCATCAAAATCTTTCCATCAAGATTAGCGAGGAAGGGAAGGGAGGGGTCTTAGGCCGAAGGGCCACGTGGAAAAGCGGGCGCGCAGATCAAAAAAGTGCACTTTATGCTTAAGAGGAAATTTTTTGCAATGCCAAACACTTCGAGAGCGGCGTTGTCTGAGGGTGCATATGATGTCACTCGGGTGTGGTCCATGTATCGAGTAAGCTTTAAAGTGTAACTGCTTTTTTTTACTCACGGGTTTGTTGTGACATGTGCATATTTTCGCTCTCAGACAGCTTTTCGGCGGCGAACAGCTTGCCAGTGAGGCGAAAAAGTTTGAGCACAAGAGCACCTTTTCTTGAAGGTTCCATGAGGCAGATGAGACATCTTGATGCACTTTGGGCGGCTGGAAAAACACTTTAGAGTAGGTTCTGAGGACATAGCAGAGGTGGAATCAGACTCTGAAAATAAAATATGAGAAGTGTTGTTTCATACCTACAACTCCATTTTCTGTATGGCCTCGGCGTGACTGTAACAAGCGCTGTTTGTTCCTACCGCACGGACGCCATGCCCAAGCATCGAGTAGTAAAGAGCATTGTCAGAAAATGGAAATCGATTCTATCGACAGTTGAAGAATGCTAACAAACGACCAATGAACATCAAGATCTTGTTTTGAAACCGGCACGTAACGTCACTCCTTTTAGTATATGCAATATTGAAGCACATGCTACTTTGAAATTCGATGACTTGTAAAAAAACGGCCTGAGGCCTCACCGTGCCACTCAGCCAACATACTGCAAGGTTCACATTTCTACTCACATCACATCCCTTACATCACGCCTTTTTCCTCGCCACCCATCCTTGCGCTAGGTATGCATTCCTACTCAGACTCTCCTGGTCCCAACTATACCCGGCAAGTTTTCCCCTTACTTTCCCCCTCCACTTCACAACCTCAGGAAACGTATCCTCACCCCACGCCTCGCCCAACGGCATGAGCTCAAACCCAACTTTCTCCGCCACATTAAGGACCTCATCCAGACTCAGCTCTACCCAAGGCGTAGTCCCATACAGCAGTGGCCCTAGATTCACCCACGCGCCGCCGGGCTTCAACACCGCGTAGATCGTCTCCAAGTAAGCAACGATATTCACCGCGGTGTCGATAAAGAACAGCGTGGTGACCACATCGAACCCCTCCCTCTCATGCGGCAGGAACGCAGTGAGAAAGTCGCCTTCCACTAGTGTGAGCCGGGACAGCACCTCCCGCGATGGGAGGACGTCCGGGAATGTTACGGCGCGCAGTAACGACTCAGTAGTCCGTTGATGGCTCCACCAGTTTATGTTCAGGTGGAAGGCGTGCATATCCGTCCTTGCGGATGGGTTGCTAGTGTGCAGAGAGAACATGTAGCGGTACGCGAGGGCGACATATATCGAGTATTCATTCGCAACTGTGTCGAAGCCCATTGTGGCAAGTTCATACGTGAGTCTTCCGAGGCCAGCTCCGGGGACCAAAACCCGGACACCTTCACGGGATGGGTACAGAGTATTGAGCGTGTCGAGGATCTGCGGAAACGTTGCAGCGCGCTCATGTTCCCCATCCTCCGACCAGTCGCGTACAAAATGCTTAAGCGCCTGCACGACATGTTTGTGGTCACCCGCGGAGCGATGCATTCTCTGGTACGCACGCAGCTCAAACGCGGTGATGTTGTAGTATTCTCTCCCATGATCGCGGATCTTTCGGGCGAGTTCGTTATTGATCTCTACCGTTTTTTCGGCGCGCGAAATCTTGGGAACGTAATTGATCGTGGAAGCTAGGAGCTGTTGTTTTCACAAATACCAAAACACCATTGTATCTTAATTAAAACCTGGGACCTGGGGTGAAGGTGAAAATTACACACCGACTTCTGATGCGCTTGAAGCTTGTTATATGCACTCCGCTTTTTATGCAGCTCGTTCACTGTCCGTTGCTTGTACATTGAGTATCCTGCCAGGGCGGCGAGCACTTTGCCCCGCTCCCCTGATAGCCCTGATATCACAGCCACGTCATTGCGGAAGTACGAGAGGAGAACTGGGTACTGCAGCGCGGCGATGATCACCAAACACGAGATCAAGAGTGAGATGCGGGCACCGGGCGAGATGGCGGAGGGCAACATTTCTGCGGCTGCAGCTGCAGTTGAGGCTGGTTGTGGTGAAGAAAGCAACATCGTCGTTACGAAGGTTAGGTGCGCCGTTATCGGGCCATCAAGGTGTCTGTCGCGATGAAGCAAATGCACAAAAGAACCGCATCGGATGTCTTGGCAATATTCTTCTCACTGCCTCGGTCGATAGGAGTACATTCCGCGTAACTCCAGCTTCGTACACACCGGGTACTCCGCCTTCCAATCTGCAGCATCTATCAGATGAACCGCAGCTCCTGCAATCGATACGTAACCAGCCCATTGCATCCGTAAGATCCACCGCAAAAACCCCGGTGGCGAACCACCCGAACTTGCGCCTTCTTACGCAGTTGCGTTTGCTATCCACCAACCACTTACAAACAACCCCCGAACTGCACGCCACTGCAGCTCATCATGATCACTTTACCCGCCTCATATCGCACCCAGCACCGCTCCGCTCCGCACCGCAACCTTGAACTCTGTCTACAAGTAGGCAACTCCAACCCAAATTCCATCGTCTCACCCCGAACCTCGGTACATCCCGTACCGCGCGCCCTCCCCTACCCTAGGAATAGCAAACGCTTTGCAAAGTAAGTCTCATGAGACGAACGAGTGGGTGTTTGCATCAGGTGGGAGGGAGGGTGGAGGGTGGAGGGTGGTATAACTATATTTTATCGTGCCCACCCCTTCCTCCCCGGTGATGATGATTGATTCCGCAGCGCGACGTACCGTACATACCAGAAGGCAATTTAAGGTTATCCCCACGTTTCACCGGGTGCGCTAACTCTTTTTTCATTCACCGCAACTGAATTCTTACGAGAACTTGTATGTACTGCAAATATATAAACTTTATAGAGAAAAGGCAAAACAAAACCCACATACATATACACATACTCAATGAACGAACCCGGCGTTTGAACGTGTACGTCCGATGTTTGGACAGGCTTTGTTGAGCATATTACTTAACATATAGTCCTTTCGCGCGCCGGCCCTTGAAACGCGAAGGGATCATATTTACCTGATATAGCAACCTGCCTTTAGGCCATGTGTAACGCTCATAGGAACCCGGATACAGTGTGATATGTTCCGTTTGATGCAATCATCTGTCCATCCATCTGCAATGCATTAAAGTATTCAGCTTACCACTAGCGCACACAGCCTTTGCTCCAATATATCTACCATATGCAGGGTCCTATATCCATGCACATTCTGTTTGTTCAGCACTCAAATTCATGCCAGGTCACATCGCAGATCACCATCCATTGTTTTGTAGGTATGTATGGTATTGTGTAAACGCCTGTCTTTCATTCCCGCATATCACCAACCTATCCATGGCCATCCATCTATCCATCCATCCATCCACCCCCCTCCCTCTGAATCAATAATTAAGTCTTATCCGCGATATCCCTCCAGGTTTCTATTTACATCCTGATCGTCTTGGGGGTGTAGAATGATAAGCATGAGTCGCTTGTAAAATAGGGAGTATGTCAATAATACCTAATAGATGATGGGCTAGTCAAAACTGTACAACGGAGGCCTACCCAATGACGAAAGGAAAGAAACACAGAACAAAGGGGAAGTATATGTTGCAATGCAGAATACTTTTCCCGAAAATCCCAACCTGTTCAAAAATGCAACTCAAAATACCTGGAAGCATTCTTTTGTCCAAAACAAGAAAAAAATAACTACCTCTAATGGACGCCCCCAAACTTGAAAAAGCAAATACCCGGATATAAAACAAAAAACCAGACCAACCCACCTCCCAGGAAGAAACAGACTTAAAGAGTTGACGATAGGAAAGCGAAGCAAGTTGCGGATAGCATACTGTAGTTCAAAAAAGTATCAATAAAACATAGTAGAGGTATCAAAGCATCAGGGCTGAAAAGCCCAGAAAGAAGATTATGAAGAGGTAAAACACCCTCGTAACAAGGCACAACTATGAACCGGCGTAAAGTTTGCTAAAAATACGCCAGTGCAGGAATGCAATGTGAGCAATTCTCTGAGAGATCGATGTAAGCTGCACCGAGGAACCCGTGAGATCGGCTGCTTGCATTATCGGGGAGGTCGAGAGAGATGACCACCCCTTCATTATCGCGAGCACCAATGTCGTGACGTCCTTGACGACGTCCTGCTCGACGCGAACATAAATTGGCGAATTGACGCGTAAATGCTTATCGAACCAGCCCTCCGCTACCTTGACCATTGTGGCATCCACAAAGTCAGAATTACCATTGAACTCGTGAGCAGCCTGCGCAATATGCAGCGCAACCGCATTACTGCCTTTAATCCAACGATAGGGACCTTCCTCTTCACTCAGGATGGCTAGCAACTTAGCACGAAGGCTGTCGACAGTCGCAGCGTCCATATCACGCTTGGAAGCCAAAGTCAATTGCCGAAAGAACAGGATGGCAAGCTTTAAGCAAGTGGCTTCGCGGATGTCATCCCTTATCCCATCCAATCGCTCGAAATCGAACGTAAATGTGGCAGGATAAACGGAGTATTTCGATGGTACGAGCAGTTCGGTAGTCGCACATGTAAACGCGACATACGGATCTGTTCCCTCTTTCATCGCGTTCTGGAACCAAGTCCTGGGTTCCCTCATATCCAAACGACCTGAGTCTATTCGCTCTTGGAAGTAACCCTGCTCAAAATGAACGGCCGTAGAAACCAGATGTGGTCGGAGTGTACGAATTTGATGATTCGCAACATCCTGGAAAAAGTTAGAGCATGCCAAAACTGGAGGGAAACTCACCTGCCGCGCAGTGAGCAAGACAAAAACGTACCAGCTTCATTGCTTCCAGTATCCCAAAAACCATTTTCAAACCATCAACTAAGGCTGAAGTCATTTGATTGTCAACACCATAAGTTACCCGTGAAACCATTTGCTCAACCCATTGGTCCCTCATCGGAGCGCAATGGGCCTTCAACACACGTGCGAGCCATCCCGAGAGATTCTTAAAATTCAACACTCCGTATTCCAACTGCTGCATCAGTAGTTGATGATCCAGCGCTGCTTCAACTTCATCTCTGTCGCTCTTGGGAACCAGTGTAGACAATATATCTTTCATGGTCCTGAATAAAGTGGGCAATTTGACAGCCATTCTTGCAACTCTGGCCTGTCGATTCCGAACATTCGCGAACAGCATCTCGCACTCGTGCAAAACTAGCTTCCAGTATATATCCGCCTGTTCCCGCTTTCTCCTCCCCCTACTTCCATCTAGATTCGGCCTGAAATGCAATTGCGCGTCAAATACCACATCATGTCGTAACTTAGGATTGCGATAGATCTCACTCAGATCCAATTCTTGTAACGTGCTCAAGGTAACTGGGGGTAAGTGCTGCTGCTGCAGGCTGTCCTGGGTCCTTCTCCTTTTTCTGAAAGTAGCTGGTAGTGATCTCGACCGTCCGAGTGGCTTTGTACCTGAAGGCTTCAACCGATGACTTGAAGACCTTTCCACAGCACATTCTGACCTCGAAGATTCGGCTCCGGATGTTGGTGATATAGGGGGCGAGCAGCTAGCCGCTGTAGGGGGTGGACTCGACCCATCCGTTCGAATCCGTTTAGAAACGGGGTATATTATATCGGACGTGGGCTTCGATTCATTTGAACGTTTCGTCGGGGCGGGATTGGGTGCTGTCGACTGGTAGTCATATCCTGTTGTCGGTGCCGACGTCACGCCATGGCCGGAGTTGGCCGGGATTTCGATTGCTGGTGGTGCCGTTGCACCGGTGCTTTCGAAGTCACCGTCCGCCGAAGGTTGCAGGTGGATTGAAGTTTGGCTGCCATGGCTCGTGTGACTATGGCTGTGTGGTCCGTGACTAGAGTCCATCGAGATGGACGATTTAGATCCTCTACGTTCCACAGCGAAATATACACACACCAAACAACGACTGGATGACGATAGGTGAAGTTGTTGTTACTATGTTGGTGTTGTTTGGTTGTTGTATTTATTGGGTTGTTGTTGCGTATAGTCAAAGCTTTCTTGGGCTAAGGTACCAACTTCAGTGAAAGGAGAAAATATCAAAAGAGGGCAAGCTAAGCCAGCAGATATGGGTGGTAGTACGGTGTGATGATGATCTGATGTGCCGTGAACAGCAACTCTCAAAAAAACGATGGGAAGTGAAGAGGTGGACAATTATAAGTCTTTATAGGGATAGGAGGCAAGTGAATGGGGAATTTATGGCAGTGGCGGAAGGGGGTCAGAGAGAGAAGGCAATTCGGAAAGCGGGCCATAAAGAAGGGTGCGCGGTCCCATATATAAGATTTTTTTTTAAAATGGGAGTACTTAAGAGGCGAGTTTAGTTGGTTAGGAGTGTTTTGGGGGGGGTGTATGGTCCGGGGCTAGCAGTTACCGTATAGAGTCTCGAGGAGTAGCGGCCCATGGTTTTGTGTCCATCTGTGGCTGCGGGCCTGCAGAGCTAAAGCACGAACACTGCTCGAGTAAGCGTGCAAGTAGCTGTGAATTTAGTACGGATTGGAGGGGTTGTGGAAGCTATGTGGTGAGATAGATGATTTGATAGATGAGAACGGAAGGGCAGTTATGCTTACTACGGCATGAATCTGTAACGAAGGGTGCGGAATTCAAGATTTACGGGGGTGGACGGAGGGATCTCGCGATATTCCGTCCAATTCCATTATGCACTCTACATACACGCTACGCTCTACACTCTACCTTCCAAGTACTCTACATGCTGCAGCTTCTCTTTTATGGTTTATGCTTTGTGTGTGGTTTGTGCATCATCGGGAGGCAGCTTTTGGATCACACCGCACCGCTCTGCACTGTGCAGCAAGAGCCCAAAGTTCAAGTGAGACACAGGAGACAGGAGAATGCCTGGAAGAACTCTACCACGCTTCATGCGAATTCGGAAAATAAAGAAGGGTCGATACCATATCAAAATTCACTGGGGAGGAGCCAGCCCATAGGTACCGGAAGAACCCATCGGGCCAAACCCACTTACTTAGGTACATAAGTACTTTAACAGCTCAAACGCCTCCATGCAATTTTTTAATTTATACGATCAAGATGAAATCGATCGAGAAAGTGGTGCGATCAAACACCAGAGATATCACGTTGCTATGTCCTATATCTAGAAGACGCGCCTGCATGTCCTATGTACCAGCTCCTGCGCCGCTTCTGCTGCTGCTGCTGCTGCTGCTGCTCCTGCTCTAACTGATAATTTTTATAGGCAGTTTTCTGTGATGGCAATGGCGAACCACATGCATGCCCACACACCAACTGCTAGAAAAAGAAAGTAGAGTAGTGGTTGAAGCGGCTCCTTTTTGCTTTTTGATAATTGGATTTTACGCAAATTCAAAGATTGACGCGCTGCAGCATTAAAAGACTATCAACCCACTCTCTGGCACTCTTTGCTCCCACAGCCTGAATGAACACCACACCTGTACTATGTTGTTTTTCTCCCTGCGATGAATCGCTGCTTTACTGGTGAGATCCTCTGCTCTCACTCGTACTCACTCGATGCAGAGAGTAGCAACCCACACATTGTCTCCGGTTCCCGCGGAGGGGAATTTACTTGCCTGCAGCCGTGTTGACCACTACTCACAATTGTTGAAAGGCAAAAAAAACTTCAGAATGGTTGATCGCCACCACCCACTATGCGACCGTTACCGATTGTGCACCTTCGGCAAGATACGGGGGGTATAGAAGTAGAGTTATCTTGGCTTGTGGCCGAGCACGTCCGCTGCAGATTTCTTCTGCCTATGGACAAACATGCCTTAAACTCTCGTTCCGCCATCGAGGAACTATAAGCATTTCTACACCAGTCCAGCTGCCGGTACGTGGGGCACATCCAGTGGACAAAATTTCAATCAACCGACAGATAGGCTATTTGCAACAACCTCAGGCCTGTCTGATTGGGAACCGCTCCTCAGGTGCTGCTTATGTACCAGACTTGCTGTTTGGGGGCACTTTCACTTCAGTACGGGCCCTTCTGGAGCATGATGGGTTAGCTACACCGAATCAACTTTCACGTATACATTTCGAATTCTGTTGTGTTGTGTGGTGGATCAGGAGTGCCGTATAGACAATCTGAGAATTCCTAGTACGTGCATACGGACGCTGCACAGCACTCCGGATAGCACCATTTTGGACTCTATTCGCACAGAGGTCAAGAGCTTGGTTGGGTCCCCAATCTGCACTTTCTACTCGAGTTTGCCGATATATGTACTATCATAGGCCATGATGCCGGAAGGTATAGGGACTTGCCGACAGGCTCACCGATCTATGCGCTGACTGTCGCAGAATTCCTCCTTCTCACTCTGTAAAAAAACAGAGTTTGCCAATTGGAAGGTTGCATTTACCTTTGCCTTTCGGCTTCGTCTAACCCGGCTGTCGCCGTCTTGCTATGCCGCTTCCCCGATCCTTTTCCCGTTCGCAACAAAAGGCTAATCATAAAAGGACGGTTGCTGCTTAACTCTCGTCTCTGTACTGCCGGTAGTTATCGTGTACTGCGGTGCGGCCTTTGCTGGCAACTTGCTAGCAATCTCCACCAACAGTATCGTTACAGGCGTTATAGCGCCACTGCTTGTTTGTGCATGACCAACGTACGCATGTACGAGCACTCACCTATGCTCCGACTTGCGATTGTGCTGAGCCACGTTGACGAACAGAGTACATCGCACAATCTCTGCCTTTATAACACTTGGCACTTAACTATCAAAAGAACGGCTTCATGAGCCACAAGTCAGTTTGAATGACACGGTCCGGGGGCGAAGGGCGAATTGACCACATTATTACTGCATAGACTTACGTGTTTGTACAGGCCTCAGCATGGCTTACTCAATATCCATAGCGAGCTTACGCTTATCGGTGGCTCGTGATAACCCACCTCACAGTCGTCACCATTATCATGAAACCATTTTAACTGATTCACATGTACCCATAATTGGTACGCGCAACATAATACGGCTGTGGTGAATGAGAGGCCCCTGAACCAGACCGACACCTAACCCACCCTCGCCATTGTATCACTATGAGGCACATGAGTTGTACCAGTAGGACTTCTCACCTGGACGATCCATGAAGCTCGCTCTCACATTTAAAGACTGGTGAGACGTGTTGCATGGGATAAAATTACGTGCATTCACTAATCATCGCGAGGGGTGGACTTGGTACGTTGATGATACACTTCCCGCTCTACTACGGTGCCACTGAATATGTAGCTCATATGTACCTCTTCCAATCCTAGTTCAATCGTTTGAAGGTTCATCGACTTACATGCCTCAAACCTTCGTTCATTACGGCAGAAGGAGGGAAGGTTCACCAAACCTACAGCAGATCGGTATCGGGTGGTGGTGGCTGAATCGTCGTCTCATTATTGATTATTGTGGTTTACAGGAGGGTGGGGAGGGGAGATAAACATTAAGTAGAGATACATAAGTAGACGTCTATCGCCGAACAGCGGTTAATTAACGCGTTCTGTGCCCGTTCTGGAAATTGAATTCCCGGACTTCTGGACGACCGCCCACCAACATCTTCGTTACTTCGGTTTCTCCGTTCAACTTGCGCGGAAAAACAAACGAATACATTACCATTCTGGTCCTGGTATGTGAGGAGCAATATGTAATTTTCCGGCGAATTATAAATCTTCATTTATCATCTTTCAGCACTAATGTTCTAGATCTCCGCCATCAAGCAATTCCCCCAACCCGGTTCGTTTATTGGACGGTTTTTGGCAGAGAGTAAATGTACCACACCCCATCACATACGTTGACCTTCTCCCATCCCGCGTGAACGGAATCGACAACGCAGCTTGCCGCTGTGCAGGAGATGGGTACGGGACAATTCGATCTCGAACCGCCACCGCTGCCGTATGTCATCAACCAGCGACGGACGACAAAACAAATCATCGTCCGGCGAACAAGTTTTGACACATATGTAAGTTGACTTCCGGAGAAACATAAGGCGTGATTATTGTATGGCAACACGAAGCTCGGCGATTGTATTTTAAGATACCATTTGAGGAAGCCGCAAGAATCGTGGACTCTTATAACACCTCACGCAACCCCGTGGGGCTGTCGTTCGCTTTCTTCTTCCTTCCTTTCTTTCCTTCTTTTTGTCTTTCTTCTCTTAAAGGGCAGGGGAAAAAATTCCTCCGACGTTTTACGCTGCAGCAGCAGCTTGCTGCTTGCTGCTGCTAGTATGCTGACGATCCCCACCGAGGATGATTGTCCTCCGCTGCGCCATGGGGTCTTGCAGGTTGCTGGCGCAGACAGTCAGAGACTGTGTTGTGTTGCCTTCTGTGGTGTATCTTCTGACTCTGACGACGACAACACGACAGGCAGGCTGCTGTGTGGTGCGGGAGGAAATACGGAAGTCGATGCGAGAGTGGAGTGTTGAAATCGGTGGTGGCGACGGTATCATTCGTACAGCAAACAACAAAAATGTGTTCAGGCACTCTCTTATCTTGATCGTCATATCCAGCAAGCCATTCCGCTACGAGATACAAACATAACAGTAGCTGTTATTGATGACATGGGCGGCTACATGTAAAGGCCAGCGCAAGAAAAAAAGAATGAATCGTATTTTTTCCCGCATCGTCCTGCCTCAGGAGAAAGTGTCATGTCTGACGCATTAATTTTTTGTTTCCATTTGGAGGGCAGAAACTACATTGGCTGGCTAATGAACGGTGCAAGAAGATTATCATTATGATTTGATGAAAAATCCTGTCGTACGTCACACGAGGATCTGTCCGCCTGCCTACCTTCATGCGTGTCGGCGTCCTCGATATGAAACACTTTTTTCGCTCTGCACTCAACCGGCTACACTCATCTTCGCCTCAGAACCGACCCGAGCGAGATATATAATAAGAAGGTACCGAACGCCAGCTTCCAGCCGCCTTCCCTGTTAGCGATCATGCTGCATGGGGTGGGATGGGATGGAGCCGGGTACAATCTCTAACGGTTGCACAGCTGCACATCATCGTCATCAACCTGTAGTTGGATGGATGCCCGGCATTTGTCTGCACTTTCGCGACAGAAAAAAAACGGGCACCCATCTCATCTCATATTCGTGGTCAATCTGTCCTTCCAAGTTACTTCCACCCAGGCGGGATTTCCCTCTCCTCTTTCGTCCACTCTTTATGAAACTTTGACATCATTTCCGCGGGATCCGAGCTGCGATAGCAACGACTGGGTAGGGCATTGTATCATATACACCCTAGCCATGGCCAGCGTCACTTTTCGTTGGAAGACAATACATCTTCACTTTTTGTTGTCAGTTCCAGCCACACCCCAATAGGGGATCTCAATGGAGAAGTTGCGTACGCGTAACTTATACTGTGTACATGCCCTATGTATCATGTATTGTGGTGTGTAGTTTCCGCGCGTATATAGGGTATGCAGGTACATGATGTTGCAGTACCATACATCACTGGGGCAATGTACTCTGGGTCATGTGCTAGATGGTCGACCTCAACATTCATGTGCGTGCAGGTGTCCTGAGTGAGATCCTATGGAGAGTATCAAGCAGATCGGAAGGAATCGGGAACAGTAAATCCACCTCCATAACTGAGGGATATCGGAAGGACCCGTTGTATTTGACTATTTTATCTAGGGTCGGACGTGGTTTCGGCGCCCGGTTTGATACCGGTCCGGTTATACGTATAGTTGTTGTATAGATATAAGTAGGGTGCGTGGTTTCGTTTCTACACTGTCAGCGTTGTGGATACTCACGCAATATGGCTCACGGGGCGGGGGTTCATAAACTCTCGCTCGTCTAACCGAACCTGACCTACGCGCGAGAACGAGTTGTAAGGCAGTCAGGAGTCGTTGGAACTAGGTATGCATAGGTGTTTCGAGTTTGGGTCAGGGGTTTCGTGGGTTGTTATAGAATATCCTGTTGTCACTCTATCCCATCTCACAATACACAAGTATCACTCATGAGAGACCTCGGTTTGCCCCGTCTAAACCGAATCCCTGAGTTTTCATGTCCGTGAACCAAACTTAAAAGATACAGAGAATCCGGCGGTAACGCATTCTTCGCTAGATCTCCTACAGTCTCGCCTGTTTCAGACACAATCCGAATCACAATCCATGACACATATGTTTGACTCCTTTTCGTCCTCAAGAATTGCTTAAAGGTTGGATCGCGGACATATCGTCGGCTTTGCTATAACCCGGCAATAACATGCTCGGTGGAAGAAGCACGGCCGGGTTGCTTCGGAGGAGAGTGGTGCCCACTTCGGCCGTTATAGGTAGTTGGTTGTTATGTATGATAATTCCGAACGACCGTACCATTCGAATTCTCTCTCTTCTACCTTTTGTTTGGGGCTGTATAAACGATTGAATACAACTTTTAACTTGGTTAGCCCCTTTTTTATTCTCCACACCTCAATATGCTTTAACATTAAGTATACAGCGAGCTAACATATAGAAAGTGACCTTCTACCTACATTAATTACCATAAAGAAGCTATACCAGAAAATGCCTGTATAGGCCCAGTAGATACTCCTGATCCATCGCCCACACTTTACTATCTGCAGTAGCGTGACATATCATTCACGTCCAAAAAGGTAGCCAGCGGAAGAGGACTATAGATATGATGCGGGAAAGAATAGGGTGTGGTGATGATGGGATTGGAGGCTGTGCTAGTCTAGAGGCACGGCAGGAACTTTCATCAGCAACACTGAGGTTCGCTAGATCTCGACTTGTATCTCAATCCTATACCTGAAGGTTAAACAAGAAGCCAGGGGGATGATAACTGTTCGGCGATATGTCTTGCTTAAGTTCTAGAATACTAGGTCTAGTTCCTAAACCGGGTATTAGATTGAAGAATGATAAAATATGACGGTAGGAGTGCAGCTCTGAGTAAAGCCATCAGATTCACTTATAACTTGAATTCCCAACCCATATTCCATGACTTCCATATGATACAAACACAATACCAGCAGACTCGCAAACCCCAATAACGCCGTTACCGTGCATGCATGCAAATACCACCAAACAACATCATGTGCTGCGCCGTCACGGTCTTCCTAATCCCTGTTCTTCAAATACCTACTACGTCCTCTCGCCGCTTCCTCTAAGTCCTCATACTCCCACCCATCCACACTCTCACTTCCATTCTCCCAAATACCCCTACTCTCCATCTCAGCACCCCTCGTAGCGCTTGCTACACTCTCTAACTTCGCAGCTACATCTAACACGCCAGCCGCAACTTGCTCAAAATGCGCATCACTCGCCAACCTTCGTTTTTTTGCTAGCAATACGTCGCTCTCGCTTTCGACTGCGGTGGTACTCGCTGCGCTACTGCCCGTGTCCTCAGATTGATCTACCATCCACGCCTGCGCCAACGCGATCTGGGCGGCTCGTAGCTCCTCCAAAGCGCGCGCGTGCTTTGGCCCGAAGAAGATTGCCGTGTTGGAAAGTTCGACTTCTGAGAGCTTGTGCTGCATCTCATGCCAGAGTGCTTCGGGCCGTGGGAGCGGTTTTGGGGCGCGCTGCGAGATGGTGGAGGCTGCGGAGGCGATCGCTGGGGGTGTGGAGGTTGAGGTGTAGGTATGGGTGGTCGAGGGTGCGCGCGTATCCTGCGGCGGGGAGCTCGAGCTTGTTAGCGGAAGGTGGAGGTTTGCGTTGGTCGTGCGCCGGGACGTCGACATGGTGTTGGTGGATGTTGGTGATGGTGTTGGTAAGGGCTGAGGCTTTTAGCGCGGAGCATGCAGTGTCACCCAAGTTGGTCTGTGCGTGATCACTCGTGCTTGGAATATTCATGGCTTATGCAGAATAATGTGAAGGAAATCTCCCTCTACTTTTCCTGGGTCGTGGGGAACGAAGAATCATGCCCTGGAAGCTCAGTTCTGTCAACTGATTCGATCATAGGCTATCACCAGAGCGTGTGCGTAGCGTCAGCGATATGCACAGTCAGAGGATGGAATGAGTGCGGTAAACGCTCCCGTCTTATATCCGATCTCCAGAACCCGCATTAGTGTTTAGCACGCAATGCCCGGGGTTTTCGTCACCATTCGAGTATGTGAGTGATTACTCATGAAGAGCTTAGCCCACGCTTGATTCTTCTTTGATTCCGGCATACTACTATATGAAAAAGCGTGATTTATTAACACGGTTTATAAGGGGGTAACGATCTTGCGACAGCTCGGCTACCGTTCCGAACTTTCTGAACGGTCTGAAAATGGTTCCAAAGCGGTTTCCGCAATTTTTTGTGCTTATAACCGTCCTAAAAAACCCCTAATTTTTCATAAAGTAGTACGTGTGCAAGAAGTTTGTCTGCACATATTGTTAGAGCACAAAACATGCATACACCGAAAGTTATAAACACTGCGTTGTGGTATCCTTTGGCCCGTCGTGATGATCACACGGGACGGGTTGCTTGAATTCGATGTTGCAAACAAGTTAACAGAGAGACTCAAGCCTTATCCTTGGTAGGCTTTGTAGATTTGAGATGTCTTAATAAACAGTGAGTGATATGTGGTGAAATATCGGCCGAGAAATTGCGACATCTTTTGCAGGACTTCAGGATCAGAATTTGGTTAGGTTTGCCGGGGGTGTTGATGGTGAGTGGAGGATAAAGAGCTACTGCCACTGCAGTTGATTGTAAGTATTGAGGCTGAAATGGTGACATACTGCTGGGAACTGATTGTTGTGTTTAACGAATCCTCTATTTATATCCATTGGCACCCGAAACAGCTCCAGCCTTCGAGCCTATCATCTCAAGCCCACGAGTCATATTCCCTGCGAGCCAAAGCTCGTGTCCTGCATACCTTCTTCATGTCGTCTGCTGTGGTTGAGTGACTGTGCCTCATTTGGCTGGAGGCCGCCCGAAGTTAAATTAGCTCATCCTCGCTCGAGCGAACTCCCCCCACATTCAACACCAACCCCTCATACTGCTCCTCTCTTCCTTTCTAGTCATATTCTTCTCACTAATAAGGTTCCCAACGGCTAGAGCCCCGCACCTATCGCTTCTGGCTCGGAGTGGTCCAGACTTGTCGTCCATCTTCAAATCACAGCTTGGGTCCGATTCGGAAAACTGAGGCGATGTGAGGGAGCGGGTAGAGAGAGCCGTATAAATCCTGAACGCAGAGTTGTGTACCTTCCTGGTAGATATATGAGGGAGATATACCATATCTTCAGCCAACCACACATGCATTGTCCCAGGGTTAGGCCGGTGGCGGGTCTGATATTCCAACGAAACAGAATCCACACCGAGTGATAATTGGTGTAATCCACCGCCTTGATATGGGCCAGTACACCCACAAACATCCACAGAACTTACGTCCCTTTTCGTCCCTTGCAGCCAACCCCATATTTTCTTATCTCCGCACCTTTTTTTTCGGCCCGCACCCGGGGACGTCCGATATCACCGCCAAAGACTCGATCCTGAGAGTCCACCCAGCCCTGCATAACTTGACTTCCCTGGATGTGCTTGCTGCAGACGTTTCGAATTTCCCCATGACGGGGATAATCTGCCGATATCGTATGGAAAGGTGGAGTTGGAGGGTCGGGAGACGTCGGGGGATAGAGGGGGAAGTGGTTAGAGAATAATATGTGGAAGGTAGATAGAGGGCGTCAACACGTCACAAACTTCAGTCACCACCTGCATACTCGTCGGAAATGGTAGAGTACAGACGCTCTTGTGAAGGTTTTTGTGACAGATGTTTATACACGTCACAAAATAACTCGCTTCGTCCTTCGGCGTCCCAAAAGCATTGTTTCAACACGTCATAAATATGTACAGAAGTTGATGTTGGAGGCGTAGATACATATTCCTGACCCGACATACATGCTCGAACGCGCATAGCTGTTCAGGTAACTTCGCCATTCCCAGAACCTGGTCCAGTGTGGAGTCCCACACACACTCATTCACGTATGGGAAATCTCGAAAAAAGTAAATACCATTTAATCTTTTTTTAACTCTTACTGAGGAGATAATGGTGGGTATCTAATTTTTGCACGTGCGGTAGCTTGGTGGTAAGAAGAACATGTGCAGTCTTGAGAAAAAAAAATATAGTATTGCGCCTGAGAAATTTTTGAACCCCGCATAGCCAAAACAAAGTCGTGATATGAGAAACAATAGAGCACATGAAGGCAAACCCAAGAAACCCGGACAGTCTTGTCACGAAGAAGACGGCGACGAAGAAGGAAAAGTAATAGTAAAAACAGTCATGAGACCCAGAAACTCAATACTCAAAGAAACCCGCGCTTGCCGCCACTGAATAGCGTCTATGTTTGCCTCTTCAGCCCTCCGTGGTGATGTCCTTTTGGCTTTGGCATCTTCTCGTAGGCATTCTTTTTCTGCGGCTTGTGCCCGCATGCCTTGTGGCGAGGACTGGAATCACTATCATCACTGCTTTCGTCGCTGCTTGAGTCCTCTTCGCTCGAGCTCTCGTCATAGGCTCGCTGCCGGCGGTAGATGCAGCATACTGCAAACGGTATGTCAGTTGGGTTTCAAAGCAAACGAGAATGGAAGGCGTTGCACCTTTTGACTTCTTCTTCCCCATACCCTCGTTATCGATGACGCCCTGATCCCACCGCACGCGGCGATCCTCGATCGGCCCACCTCGCAGACGCAAGGTTCCATCTGGGGCGCGAGTACGCACCGCAGACGGCGTTGATGTGCTGGTTTGTGTACCCGAGGCTGTGGGGGAGGCGGGGGTGCGGGTGCGCTCCATAGCAGAGGATTGGGCGAGAAGCATGATGTGGTATGATGTATTAGGTAGCTGTGTAAGAGGAGGGAGAGATCGAAGCTGGAGGTAGTGGATCGAGGTTGGGGGTATTCGATGATGTTTATAAAGGACACGAAAGAAGATAGAGCGACACGGATGGATATGCGAGTGAGAAGGTGGAAGGTTCGTTGGCTGAAGGTCAGAGGAGAAGAAGTAGTAGAAGAAGCACAACCACAAGCACCACACTTCAAGGCGGAGATGGATGTAAAACTGATTGATAAGATTAGATCTGTCAGCTAGCGAATGAACCCTTACCTCGCCTCCTCTTCACAACCAACACCACACAACAACCCCAGATGCTTTGTCGCATCCATCAGAGCCCCGATCTCAATCTGACGGTGCGATCCATCCACCCCTGCCCTCATCTACATGTGCAGCTGCAGAATTGACCCCCTTGCGAGGTAGAAGTATTACGCGCGCTATCTCGAGTTAATCCGTCCGTATGGTACGCGTTTTATGATATTACAGGGAGAGCTGCGAGAAATATGACCAAAGCTCCACTTGCTCACCTCCCGGCCAGAGCTCCTATCGTTGCATGCACGGAAATTCAACGTCGTAGATTTCCGTCTACATATGTGCTGTACTCGTACATGTACCAAGCGAACTGTACCCTGTCGCTGTCGCGTTACCAGTCTGACGGGTCATGCTTCTCTGAAGGCTTTACTATCGTTCAGCTATGCTGGGAACATCTCTGGGTTGATGTTACCTAGGTAGATTTGGCGTATCTACAGACCCTAAGCTGAAGCACCAGGATGACCAGCTGAACTATTGGTCGCATTAATATCACACATTTGGCTGAGCACTTGCGACCCAGCCGTGAAACAAGAATGAAGCAAACACAAATCATATTCCATCTTAGGGATTAAAGCGTGTGGGACATTATCAACGGCTGAATCTCCTGGTGGGGGGCAGTATACCGCGGTTTTACGGTAAGAAGAACGAGAATATTACGCGGGCACAGATTGTCCGAGAATGTAATGGGACATTCAACCGGCAGGCAACAATGAATATATGCCAACCTGAAATCCCCCAGACCTGCCATTTGAGCCATAATAATGCTTGTCGCCATAAAATAAACAGGCTCAAAACATCACCCTACACTTCCCGACCCGTGCATATATACCGAATGCCGGCAGTAAACATACAGAAAGGTGGGGATAAAGCGGTATATAAGAAGCACGTCAATCCGGCAACAGGGGTGCTAAGGACGCCAGTCCACATACCCCGACTACAGTAGCTGCCGTCTCGGACTCTCGCTGATCTAATTCGACGTCGGTTGTGTGTTCCTTCTGCGTCAGTCACAATCTGCTATGCGGGCATATTATGTGCGCGCGCCCGCCAGACGTCGTCAGTGATCCGTCCACCCAGCATATCTAATACGAAGCACATACTGCGTCGGAGCTATTACTCCTGCTTCCGCTGGCGGTGGCGCCATGAAGTTCATGGTCTCGCTCGTGTCCCTCCTTTTCAAGCTAAAACCCACAGATGTGTAGTAATGTCCCTACTTGCGTTAATGAGCTCCCCGGCCACTCATGGGCGTGGGGCTTCAACCAGGTCCCATCCATCACCTCGTAGCTAAATCACGACAAGAGAATTGGTATAGAAAATTAATGTTAACACGCCGCAGTTACTCATCCTTCTCCAGGAAACTTTCTTATTCTCAACTCCAGCATCTCCTAACAAATTAGAATGGTGGCGACCAATAGACGTTATTGTAACGAGCACGGTGGTGTAAATGTAACGCGTCACGGGGGGGCCCGTCCGAAGAGATTCTATTCCAGTTTCCGCCCATTGTGGGGCATTCCGATTGAAAAGCCAATCATGTTCGAAATCTCGTCCTAACTACTGTGCTTGATACAAGTATACCAGAACCTATTGTACTAATACAGGTTTGGGCAGTAAGTTGAGCTCTGATGGTAGCATGTGCCCATAGCCTATAGCAACGTCTTTTTTTTTTAGCTTTGTACGTGGCCCGTGGTAACTTTGATTGAAGAGTAGACAAGACTAGCCAACTTTCGATTTGATATTTATACACGCTCCAGGCGCTTGGGTACACAATACAATACAGCAAACAAACAAACAATAGTTAGGCGCACTTATTGATTGAGATATTCCCTAATGTCACCAGTGGACATGCTTCTTGAAGTGATCAATCAAGCTTAACTCTATGAATAGCGCGCGGAAATCCAACTCCGCGAGCTGACTAGTCATTCAAACTTGAAAACGTGCATTCATGAATGGAGGTCGTAGACTATTTCAATGCGGGCGGGTCTGGGTGGAAACCCAAGTGACCCAACGTGAGATATCTCAGAACTCCCATTACCTCATACCTGCTGTTGTTCACTCATCACCAGAACGAAACGTCTGAAGGATGGTTCCGCAATTACAAGAGCTAGCACAGTCGCACTCCCCGAGATCCCCGCTCGGTAATAGGACGTCTATGTCCCTATTGTGGTAGTTTTATGCCATGCACCACGCCTACATATTAACTGCCGGGTATCAACAGGAGCGGAGGAAAAATTTCGCGTCATTGCGGATATATGTTGTGCCGCGGTGCCGCAGATGACAGGATGGACATTAACCGTTATTCGGAGCAGATAGCCGATTGTTTGTGTATCTGCACGGAGAAGGTGGGTATCTTAATGTCAATATTTTCACTGAATCTCACGACGGTGGTCAGCCTTTCTGTCCATTGGTGGTGTGGGATCTGAGTCCATCTATCCATCTATCCATCTAGTATCGGCGATGAAGATATGGAACAGCCATAACTTCTACTCAAAACCTCAGCAAGCGGTGGCGTCAAATGAATCTGCGTTTGCACCCTAGATACGATCCAATATCTTCCTCTCCCACACCCTCGGCACAATCCATTCCTCCCATACTCAAACTCAATCCTGCGCCGGTAGCCCCGATCTGATTGCCACGCCGCGATTGTCTCGCTATATCGCGTGCACGATCATCGTGGTGGTTCGCATCTTGTGGGGGAAACGGAAGATGGTCGCTTCATTCACCATGCCTGTCTGTCCGGGCAGGTTCCACCACTCCAGTCGCCACTCAAGTTTGGCTATGGTAGAGATAATTCTATTCAACGACAAACCATTTTCATGGTTATGAAGCAGCTGAGGCATTTTGGAATAGTGTCGAGAAATCACAAACAAAGGAGCATCAAAAAGGGATCGTCATGGACTGCGGTACACAGTGACCCAGTAGCGCGGTAACTCGTGGAGCGAGCGTTTATTCAAGGGATAAATATCTCGGAGGGCGTAGCGAGGCAGGGGTATCTTGATCGGTCTGTGGAATTGAGATCGGGGTATTCGCGGTTTGCATGCCTTTAGATATGTAAGAGCTTGTACCTCGGTATTGTGACAAATTTTCCATTCTGCTCGTTTGTGTGCGCTGCGGTATATTCATAAGGCAGAGAAGGCCGAGGTAGCTCGAGAGAAGTTGTATCACGCTTGCAAAACCCACCGGTGGTGGCATTTCATCTGGTTCTGCTTACAGAGATATCAGCACTAGTTCGTCCAGTTGGTAGATGCTCCGGAGTGCTGAGGGAAGACATTTACTAAATACCTATCAACTAGCAAGAGTGAGGTGGATGGGAAGAGATAGAGGGCTGTGAGTCCAGGATAAGCCATTTCAAACGTGACTGTCATAAAATTTCCTTTCCCTTTCAGCTCTTCAGCCAATTCATGATAAGCTCCTAACAATTAACGATGAGTAACCAGGTCACCGCCTCTCCTAACGTAATCGAACATGTCAAAACCCTCGGATTCGGTCACAGCTACTCGAGGCCCCTTTCCCGAGGCTCAGCACTGCAGAGCAATACTATATGGGTGGCAATTCGAGGGCGATATCTTTTTCTACTATACGGTCAGCAGGAAGGAGAAGCACCATGTCTAGCACACAGGCAGCGACATGCTTCGACGCCAACTAGGTTGCCAGCATGATGGATCCCGAGTTTATTAATTTTTTTCTTTCACAAGTAGTTTAGGAGGGAGATGTGGGGCTGGATACTGGTACTCAGTGTGTTGGAGACTGGAAGAGGTCCCGGCAAGATAGAATTCGAAGATGGTAAAAGAATAGGTACTAGGTGTTTCGAACCCGCAACCGGCGTTTATAGCACCCTGTATTTTTAGCTGCTAGCGTTTGCAGCACCAGCTGGGCTAAGAGATTCTCTTGTTTATTCGGCGATCTCGTGAAATCTTGGCTGGTAAAAAACATTTGGCTGGAACAAGAGTGGAATGGGGCAACTTCCGAGTAGGTGGCCCAATTAAACCTATAACTTAAACTGTCTAGAAAGAGAGGAAAGGAGTGGTTGAGCATCGCAGATTTCGAACCCGCTCCCAGTGTTTACAACATCATTATCTGTTGGCTAAGCTAAGGGGCTAGCTCATGTTTATTCGGTAGTTTTGGTGATCCTATCTCACTGAAAAGAAATCGTTTTGGTTGGGACAAGGTGGATTAGGGACATTAGTGAATTAGGGCAATTAGGTATGCAAACAAGCCCCGTGTTATTCTATAACTCTAATCGATCGTCGGCGGGACAAAAGAAGGCAAAAGAGAAATTGAGCTCTGCAAGTTTCGAGCTAGCACTCAATGTTACAGCACTAGGTATTATAGAACCTGATGTTTACTGCACTTAGTGTTTATAGCGCCATGCTCTGCCAGCTAAGCTAAGCGATCAACTCTTGTTTGTCGATTATCTCGTGGAATCCTAACTCACTAAACTCTGTACCTGCAAACACTTTAGCTAGAATGAGGGCAAGTTAGGGGCAACTACGCGAACAAGGAGCACGCCGCCTCGTGTAACCCTATAGATCGGAATCTCGGAAAGACGGAAGAGAAAAAGAGTGGTTGAGTTTCGATTTTACACCCGTGTTTAACAGCACCCAGAATTTGATGTTTACGGCACCTGGCATTTATAGCCCCATCTTCTACCAGCTAGGCAAAGCGACCAGCTCTTGTTCATTCAGTAGTCCTGCAGGACCCTAGATCACTGAAACACTTTGACTAGAAGCAACATCGAGTGGAGATATTGGAATGCGTTCGTCACCTCAGAGAATCAATCCGCCTTAAAGTCTACCAAAGTAAATTTGACTTTGAAGGCTTGGGAATCGAACGATAGAGAAGCGATTATCTGATCTGTATTGTAATCTCTCTTTCCAATCTTTAACCCCTGTTTCTTGAAACCTGGAATAATTCCGGTTGGTTGCAAGTTGCAATGCGAGTGATTTATAATGATATGATTTAAAGAACTCACAACGAGGTGATATATTAGACCCTAGGCAAATATAAGTGAGGTTTCTCACTCTTCTGATGTTACACACTGTTGATTAACTAAATTAGTGAGAGTTCTTGGACGTGATTTTGAATTTGCCCCAGACTCACAGTTTCTATTCTACAGTTTGTCTAAATTTGGGTTGGGCACGTATCACTTTTCAATAGATAATGACGCAGGAACAGTAGATAGTAAACGGCATATAACAGACGCATATTCCAAGCGTGACAGGTTAGAGTGTGCAAGAAGCGCAATAAATGTCATCGGATGGTGTTTCCGTGATGCATGACGTCCGAACACTAAAGGGGAAGCAGGCGTTCCTGCACCTGCACAGGCTGCAGTCCCACCCATCCGAGTGTACCGAGTTACCGGCAGATACATATGTAGTTACGCACGTCGATCTACCAGCAGGGGTGCACAGAAACAGCCAGGGACGTAAAGTATCTCCCGACGTCGATCCCATATACTCTGTAGAGTTGCGGCGCAAGCCGTCTTGAAGTTGTCATTAGCCCAATTGCGCAAGCTTTCGACGTCTGTGTCCGACTTGTCTGCAGCGCTACCTACATCTGCGGATGTGAATACGGGCCCGCGGACGTCGTTGTTGATCTGGCCACATCTTTTACGAGATTGTTATCACGTTCGAACTTTTCCAGCTGGCGGTGGTGAACTTTATTGAAATCTTACGGTTTGCGGCGCTGTCCGTCTATTCTCAGCTATCGTCTTTTTCGTTCGGTCGTGCCTACCTCGTGTCAGTGAGTTTGCTATTGATGTTTTGATATTACTGATTGCGCTGGCAATCGTGATGTTACACTTGATGTCAAGTATATAATTACAGGACACATCGACAAATCGTAATGATAGGTCCATGACAGCTGCAAGATACGAGAATGGAGCTGGACAAACACCCGGGTAGGTCTATAGGCGGCATAAGGTGGCTTTGGCAATCACTTGGGCTATTGGCTTAATTCCTGCTATTGCGTGGTCGTGCATATGTACCTTGTCAAGCGGCGGTAGTTAACCAAGCGGCGGCGGTCAACCAATCTAATATCGAACCCGGTTGAGACGTTGAACTCTCGATCGATTGTTGGCCTTAGTATCGAGATATGGTTTCCAGGACGTAACGAGACGTCGGTAGATTTATAATTCAAAGTTTCTGGATCTTCTTCACAGCGCTGCAACGACCATGCTTTCGTCTCCCGACGACTCTCTCCCACCCCCACAAGTTGTGAGACGTCTCCAGAGACGTCTTAAACCTAGAAAGAATTACCTCTAACCTCCCACAGGGACGCCTCAAGACGTCTTCCCTATTATTTCTACTAAGTACATTGTTTCGTACTGTGTTGTGTAACCTCGCGCCTCGCGCGTTTACCTCCACTGACCAATCCCAGTGCTTTCTTCTCTTACGAAAAAACAACCTCGACACAATCTCAATTAGAGCTATGGAGTACGAATCTCGCGCTTTCTCGATCTCGAGACGTCTCTATCACTAAATAAATGATATCTTAACCAGCTATGATATTTTCTAGCGCAAAACTAGGGAATTTCGATCGATATGCTTTCTCTCCAGCTCAAAGAACCTCTCGCCAAAAATTCACGCCAACTAAACACCATCGTGAGTGAAATAGAATCAAAAGCACTCATCGATAGATGCCTGCCATAAAAGCTTCAGATTGCTTGGACGTACTCGAGAAGTAAGGGCGAGCGGCCGGAGCGGTGGGGAATGGTATATATGCCGCAAGATATAGATGCCGAAAGAAACCATACCGCTTAGCAGCGGCATAGAGATTCCGTCGGCTCCCTAGCTGATTGCTTGCCACGATATCCGAACAAAGGTGGACGTCTACCGAACCCCCCAAATTCGGTTACAGACGTGGTGTAGCAGGTGCACGAAACTGCCGCTGTGATAAGGACGTCAGTATCACGGATAAGGGTGGGCAACCATTTGGGAAAAACGCAAGTGGGGGACTGGTGTGCGATTATGCGTGTGGTTCGTATCATCTGGTAAATGGTGATAATCGTTGGTTGGCGTTTCCGAGTAATCCAGGCGAGGCTTTCCGAGCGGGGGCTTCTCCAGGCGAGGAGGTGTCGTCTAGAGAAGGTTGGTAAGACAATACTAGCATCTCACGATGGGGCCAGCCAGCCGTTAGGCGAAGAAAAAAAATGAATATGGGATGAGCTGCCTTGCTCGCATAGAGCATCCAGAATGGCAGCCATTTACAGGTTTCACGAACGAAATTGGTGATAAGGTCACATCTTCCGTTCCCGAGTTTTTCATATCTATCAATCCACCTAGCGGAGGAGGGCGTCGACAGACGGGACGGACTCTTTACTCAAGACCACAGCATCAATGGACGTCTACACTTGAGAAGCCTCGACCCTTTGACCCCCACCAAGCTTCTCTTTCATTTTAGCTTGCATCCACTGATCTCTCGATTCCAGGCGTGATTACCCTATCCCTGCAAATATAGCTTTGTCCCATGTGGGGTTCGCATTTTGTCTCTGTTTGCGTGTATCGGTGGCCGAGAGGTTATCTTACATAGCCGTTTCATGCAACATGCCGTCACTAATAATATGCGTCACTAATGTGCAATCTAGTTACCGGGTTTTCGTTTGTGGCTGTTCTAGTACCTAAGTATATAATTCTGCAGTGCTAGGATATACCATGAGATATCTGAACGAAACGAACGGATCGGAAGATGTATCCACAACAAAAGGCGCTGGAAACGAACTTCTTCTGCCCGAGCCGTAGTTCCTAGTGGAGGGATGTGATTGGTTTATGAGTCACTTACCATACGACCATCCACACTGCTACAAGAAGGTGGATGCTGGCCACAACAGAGATCCCCAATACCAGCATTCTTTTTCAGCAAATTTTTTTCGGGAGAGGTGGGGCAGTATTGCGAACCATATCAACCGGGGACCCCGGATGGATATACGCAGGGTAGCTTAGATCGGTCGTAGGAATGAAATCGGGACTGTTGGCCGACGGCAGTGGTTCGCATGTGAGTCGGTCCGTGATGTTTCTGCTCGTTGTGTTGCGGTATATCTTACGTGTATACGGAAGAGTCAATATCGGTATTTGGCGCTGAATCTTCATATAGTATTCCGGATCGTGTTCGGCAACGTCAATATCGGTATTTGGCACTGAATCTTTATATGGTATTCCGGATCGTGTTCGGTAAAGCTATCGATAGATTATTGCTGGTCATCCGAGGCCGAGGAAGCAATGTGTTGTATATGTCTCCAACCACAACTTTACCTGCAGTGCGATCGGTTCTATCTACATTATTGTTCCATCCAACAATCCAACTGAGGCGAAGATCCAGAAAGATAACACTCTGCAGTCCGTAAGCCTGGATCGCACAGCCCGATCAGCAGTTGTCCTCTTTCCTGCCCCCTCCTCGCTCCGCATCACAGTCTCTGCATACCCCCATGCCCCCATGCCATCATACCCCCGTACCCCGCACAGTCCGATCCTAATCCCACAACACGATCCCCCCACCCCTGCTGCCTGCCCTGCCTCTCTCCGCAATGCAGGTGGTATATGGTTTGCATTAGAGATTTTATCCGTGCATATCAGCAATCTGGTTACCGGGTTTTTGACATGTGCTGCGGTATATTCCATACAACACAAACAAATCTGTTTTTATTTATGTTGGATACACTAGCGGTTAAAGCAAACAAACGGGCGGTAGTCTGGGTATGCACTCGGGGCTGGTATGGAGAACTAAAACTCCTGCGTGACTGACTCGCCCGAAATGGAGGTTATCCACTTTAGAATTATCTATTGGTGGTTTCCATGATTTCTTCCAATTTCTAAATGCCGCCGCCGAGTAGCGCCCGGCGGCCCGAAATCACCCGTCTAGAGTTGGTTTGTTCCAACTTGCGACCCATTATGCAACCCAACATACCTCGTCGGCTTTTTGTGAGCGGCTCTCTCGGATTTCTGAAACATAAAACAGGCAATTATTCGGTCGTGTGAACAAATCCGAGGGACAACGCAGTTTGGATTAGTATTCTCCAACAGCAGCCGCTCTCACATTTTGACAAAGAGATCGGGCGCTTCTTATTGTGGTTGTGTTTCTCCTGTACCTCGATTGGTGGAGCTCATCGAATGGCAGAAACACGATTTATTATTGCTATTAGTAGCCGCAAACGGAAATTGATTGGTATTAATGGCGTGGCGAATGGAACGCCTCACGGGGCGGTGACAGAATGCGAACCACCTGCATTGAATACCTAATATGTAGAGCATAATCCCAGTAATAAGGCAATCGCGCAGCTGACAGTCTCAAAGTTTCCCATTTCGTAGTAAGTGGATGATTGGTTGCGAGTCTTTTGACTAGACAAAACCGCGAAACCCGCAAAAACAATTCAGAGATCGCAATTCCCATACGAACTTACTTTCGGCTGCGCAATTTTGCCTTATTACCACATGGGCAAACAGAAGTGGTTGAGTGATTACAGCGTGGGGGTCTCCAGTATACTGGAAGTACTTCGAATTTCATCATAGTGCTCACAGCCAATGGTCCATTTACTGAGGACCCTTCTTCCTACTCGCGACAGACGTGTGGCGTCGACGTCGCCGCTGCGGTCTTGAGTTTATTTGGGGGTTTTTTTATTCTGTTTCATACAAACGAACCGCGGTTCCGGATTCACCCGCTCACCGCCTCTGGTTCGAATTCGTCCGAACTCTGCTTCGCATATTACCCCACCACCATCCTCCTCCGAACTTGCGACCCATTCATTTATCTATTTCATTATGAAAACCGTCTGCGTCATCAGGCAGCGGATTTCTTGAAATGAAAACTGAAGTTTATCATACAGTATCTCTCGCCCCCACTACGTCTGTGGGAACTGATTCGAATTCAGACATCGGTTCGATCGGTTCGGATTAATATTCTTGTTTTTAAGGCAATAGAGAATTTTATGCTATGGTATGTAGCCATCACACACACGCGTGGGAATACAGTATGTGAAATATAGACTGAATTTGGACGCACTTGAATGCTGCACATGTGAATTAAGTACCTAGGAGGTAGTATATCTAGCTAAATAACTACTCTATCGACTCCAGATCCACGTCCACGTCTATTCACGTCCATTCACGTCAACATCGCTCAGCAACCACAGACGCAAGGTATCCGTCATATTCTTGTTCTAGGACTACCGCCGTGGCGCCGGCGGCGGTGCACCAAACCTTATCGGGGTTTGTGAATCGCCAGCCCACAGCCCGGGTATCGGGGAAGCAACTGGAGCTGGTCTCTGGGCCGGTTCTGATCTCTGAGCCGGTGGTAGCCTCTGGGCCGATGGTGGCCTCTGGGCCGGTGACGGTGCTGGTGGCAGGGCCTGTTGGTGAGGTGGTAATTGTTGAGCCGTAGTGGGAAAACCAGTTGGCGTTGATATCCGCATATTGTGCAACGATGTTGTGATTCCCCTGCCCCTACATCAGCAGCTGCTGCTTTATGTGCCCTAAGGAGACCAAACTTACACTTCAATCTGCCCAGCCTCTACACGTCGCTGACACACAAAGTGTTTGGCCTCGTCTCGGAAACGCGACAGCAACCTTGCCAGGTCGTTATAGAACTTCCTTCCAACGTTGAGATTGGCTATCAGTTCCTTGTATTTCATAAAACCGTTCTCGAGTGTCTGGATGGCAGTTTCCCGCTCTTTAAGAGAGGAATCCATCTTTCTAGACGCCAAAAAGGCTGTGTTTGCTTCTTTCAAACGGGCTACGAGTTCTTCTTGCTCTTCAATTTCTTGCGAGAGGATTTGCTTATCGGCACTGTAATGTGAATCCAGGCGGGAGATAAAAAGCGGCTCGAAATCGACGGTTTCTACTTTACGCAATGGATTCGCGCGTTCAAGGCGGCCGGTTTCGGCGAGAATGTAGGTGTCTATTTAGTTAGGAGAGATGGAGCAAGGAAGAGGACTGGGAACTTACTGATATCGTCTGCCTTCGCTTTCTGCCGCAGGGCCTCAATCTTTCGCTGCCGTCGAGATTCAAGTCGAGTTGCCTCATTAATGCATCGTCGCAACTTGCTCACCTCGCGATCCATCTTTGGCGTCAACTTTGGGCGTGAAGAGTTAGGCACGAAGTCTTCTAACTCGTGGAGGGGTCCTCCAAGGAGCCTTATCACGCCTTCAAACTCAGCAAATTTTTCTTGCACGAGTTTGTCCGAATTGTCGGCGCTTCTTAGATACCCGTCATACTCAATTACCTGGTCCATCAGCTTTGCCGCGGCTACGTGTGAGGGTTCTCGGTTCCAGCGGTCCGTGCCGTGTTTGGCCCGTGACTTTTCGTCTTCCGCAGCTTCGGCGCGGAGTAGTTCGGTAGCATCTTCATACATTGCTATGTCATTGTCTCGTAGCTTGTTGATATCCTCCATTGTGGCGAGGAGCTTCTCGATCCCTCCGTGTTGTTTGATCTCCTCTGCGTGCGCTATTATTCCAGGTGGGAGACCAAGGGGCTTTTCCAAAGCTTGGAGGGCGCCGGGTAGATTTAGGGATTGTAGGAGGCTACCGCAGTTAGCTACGTACTATTCAGGTGGTAGAGGAGATGTACTCGTGAAGCTTTGTTGTTAGGCTATCTAACTCATCAATTATAGTATTATTGACAAGCCTGTCTCGTCTTTCTGCATAAATACTGGCAGCTACATGGACTGCAAAGGGTACGAGCTTTGCAAATAAGGGAGCGCTATATGGCCCTGTATCAGATAGCATAGTTATACCCTCCGAGACCTCCTTTGGTATGTGTGATGTAACCATTGAAGCTCTGGATATCCTTGGGAGGGATGCTGCCGAAGGTACCGGATCTAGTGCTACGTTAGCCGCATTCGTTCCATGGGTTGGGGCTGATCATACTGAAATAAATCATATCATTATCTTTCTCCGCACCCTTGAGCGTTCCCATAATCTTCTTCTTCAGCCCCTCCAAGTCTTCGTGCACTTGTCTATTCAGATACCGTTGCAGTAACAAAGCCTCTTTTACAGCCTCAAGCGCATCTTGCAACCGCGCCACTTCCTCTCCGTACTCTGATTTCTCCAGACAATTTTGCGACTGGCGATACTGTGCTGCAGCCGCAAAATGGTGGTGTTTGGCATTCATGTGGTGGACCCACTCGGAGCGGATGCTGGAAGACATTCCTCCAAACTCGGCGGCGGAGTCAAAGTAGTCGGAGACGCTGGCGGCTAGCTTGGCAATAAGCCAGTCCTTTTTATCGTTTTGTATGGCTTTGAGCCAAAAACATTCCTGTGCCTGGGCTAGCATCAGCTGCTCCAAACACGCCAGTGTCATTGCATCCATATCCTCCGGCGGCGTGCTACGGAGCTCGGGGATAACTGATTCGTGGAGGTATTTCAGCACACCCGCGCTGGCACAATAGTAATTGCATGCAGCATTTACCCCAGTAGTGGATGTGCTGTGACTGGTAGTTCCCAACTGAGAGTAGAGGGCAGCAAGATTGTAGAGGATATTTGCACGTTCGAATTGCAGATTATTTTGGGTGACCGGTTTGTGCGTATTGTAGCCAAGCGCCAGATACCACGTAAAGTCCGCACCGATCTATAGTGCACCTGTCAGCCAACCGCCTTCTGGGAAGACAGATCGGGTCACGGACATCGATTGGAAACTTCCCGCCAATCCATTGTAGCTGCGCTGCGTACTCGGCGAGTTTCCGAATACCACTCTCGTGTGGTTCTTGTACATGTATGGCATCTGTGCGGAGACGATCTATGGCCACTAAGTCCGACGAAAACATGTCTGGGTGCTGGTCATATTTGGTAGATATATACTGCTTTACGGCGCTGGAGAGCTCGAGGGGGTGTGACTTGCGGAAGGGAATCTACCAGAATAGTTAGCACTCGCGTCTGTGTCAGTGTCTGCCACGAGTGAGAGAGATAGTAGTACATCGAGTATTGGAGATCTACGATCTTTGTTAGAACGTCGATGGGCAATTGGAGTTGATGTATTTAACACTCACGAGATCATATTTATACACACATGTAACAGAATTAAGGCCAAAACTATCTAGGGAGGGTAGGAAGAAGTGAAGATGCGCAGCGGTGGTGAGTAGGTGGATGCGTGGGTATCTTGGAGGCGGTTGTTCGGGAGGGGAAAGTTAGTGGGGCTCTGTAACGTCATTTTTTTGACCTAAACTAACGCGCTAACCGCTCGGGCATTTACCCTGTTGTCATATTAGCGAGTGATGAGAAATGCTGGAATACGGATTTCAACGAACACGCTATTTATCTTTGAAGAAGTGTCTTTACCGGAATTGTATGGAGCCACTACGGATAACTAAGCACTTCAACTTCTGCAAATTTATGATCCATGGGAAACTTGAAGGTAGGAGGTGCGAATCCCTCCCCATTTGCAACCTCCTTCACTTGCACCAGTAACGGTGCGTTTCGAACAACGACGGTTGAGGTAGCATCAAATCCTCAATCACTTCCTCCGAACATATCTCGCATCATTTTGAAGCAATTTCGAACGCAGGATCGTTTCTTTGGCGCAGGAGCCAGACAAATACTAAAAGGAGGATTGTTATTCTCATAAGGATAATGCTGAAATACCGTACTAGGCGTAAAGATACAGACGTCTCGCTCTCGCTCTGTCCGAAGGAGTTTTGTTGTAGTTCTGAACCCTCTTGTGCATTATGGTGGTTAAAAACTTGTCGCGCTCGAGATTTCATCGGAATCCCAACGTTCTACTTAGCAGCGGATTATGACATGACCTAGTATATGTAGCTGAGGCACTTAGCTCCACAGACATACGGTATCTTCGATTAGAAGTGTGATCCTCACGCCTTTATCGTGTCCTTCAAGTATTTAAATTTGACCTCCAACCCTTCATATTTGGTGATTTTTATGTGTGGTAGTGTTGCTCAAAAGCCACTGGTGATATCATGAAGCTTCCAAAAACATTATGAACGCGGATGGCCGTGATGTCCGAGACCACTGCCGAAAGGGTATGTAGAGAATAGGGCGATTGCGGCATGCATGTAGGTATGTTTTGAATACTCCTATATTGTCGGAACCAATGACACTGAATAACTTCCGAACTCCAAGTTCTGTTACATCCGCAGACCTTCTCAATCCTTTCACTACCACCCCCATGTATGCAGAGAGAACGCTGAAGTGCTGGATCCTCAGTTGTTTGGCTTATATAGCCGTCCTATGCTTTGGGAATGTTGCGGGACCTTAGATTGGAGTCGTGGTCATTCTTTTTCAATCGAAAGATGTTGGTGATATTGGTGATGCAATGAATACAGGGATGCGTATTGGCGGGAAGACCCGAGACACTAAGAGACACGCTAATTGTACTCTACTTCAATTCACTTCCGAAGAAACACCAAAACTACCACCATCACCGCCAGCATCAACACAAATAGTTCACCTTCTCTGCCACTAGCTGCCCAACACATATACTCATCATGGCATCCCTCGACCGTGCAACTGAGGCAGAAGAATTCGTACCCACCGCCGCCCCCGGCTTCTACCGCCCATCCACGACTCTCCCAATAACAGCCCACAAACGCGCCCTCCTCTACGCCGTCTCCACCTACCCCGTCACCATCCTGATTGGTGAAACCGGATCGGGCAAAACCACGCAGCTCCCACAATTCCTCCACTCTGGTGGGTTCACCTCCGACGGAAAGATAATAGCATGCACTCAGCCGCGGCGGGTCGCTGCTACAACCGTCGCTCTGCGGGTGGCCGAGGAGATGGGGGTGAAGATTGGCGACGAGGTTGGTGAGTGACGCGCTATAGCTTCCAGGGCTTGCGCTGATTTCTCTAGGTGGGATATTCGATACGGTTTGAAGACATGACAGGGCCGAAAACAAGGATTAAGTACATGACGGATGGCATGCTTCTGAGAGAAGCACTTGTGGACCCGCTGTTGAGTAGATACACGGTGATAATGGTGGATGAGGCGCACGAGCGCTCGTTGAGCACCGATGTACTGTTGGGCGTACTGAAGAAAATTAGACGGAAAAGGAAGGACCTGAGGATGGTTGTGTCCTCCGCGACTTTGCAGGCAGAGGAGTTTCTGCGGTTTTTTACGGATGGGGAGCGGGAGGAGGGCGTGGTGACAATAGTAGGCATTGAAGGGAGGTGCTATCCGGTTGATTGTTTGTACCTTGAGGAACCAACCGAGGACTATGTAGAGAGGGCTGTGCAGACGGTGTTCGATATACATCTCAAGGTATCACGTTACCACAACCATTACGATGAAGCCGAGACTAACGTAGTTACAGGAAGGCGAAGGAGATATCCTAGTATTCCTCACCGGCCGCGAAGAAATCGAGCGTGCAGTCCTTACCATTGCTGAACGCTCCTCCGAGCTTCACCCGCGCGCTCCGCAACTCCTCTCCCTACCTCTCTACGCCGGTCTCCCAAGCGACAGGCAACTCGCCGTCTTCGACGTCGCCCCTGAAAACCACCGCAAAGTAATCGTCAGCACCAACATCGCCGAAGCCTCCATCACCATCGACGGGGTAGCTTTCGTGATCGACAGCGGATTCGTTAAGCTGCGCGCCTACAACCCCTTCACCGGGATCGAAACGCTCACCGCCGTTCCCATCTCCAAAGCCGCTGCAACCCAACGTGCCGGTCGCGCCGGCCGTACAAAGCCCGGGAAATGCTTCCGCCTCTACCCCGAGAATGTCTTCGCCTCTCTTGACAACGCCAGCGTCCCCGAGATCCAGCGCAGCAACCTAGCCCCCACCATCCTCCAGCTTAAAGCCCTCGGCATCGACAATGTCGCCCGTTTCTCCTTCCCTACAGCCCCACCAAGCGAACTCATGATCCGCGCGCTCGAGCTCCTCTACTCCCTCGGCGCTCTCGACGACTACGCACGCCTCACCTCACCGCTCGGAACACGCATGGCCGAGCTTCCCGTCGACCCCATGCTCTCACGCATCCTCCTCGCCTCCGTCGATGCTGGCTGCTTCGCGCAGATCCTCAGTATCGCCGCCATGACAACCGTGCAAAACGTCTTCATCTCCCACGACGACAACAAAAAAGCCGCCGAAAGCAAGAAACGTCTCTTCGCCGTTGAAGAAGGCGACCATCTCACACTCCTCAATGTCTACACCGCCTTCACGACACGCGGCGGGAAATCTGCAAAATGGTGTCGCGACCACTATCTCAACTTTAAAGCGCTCACCCGCGCTGTATCGGTACGCGCACAGCTATTCCGCTATCTCGCCCGCTTCTTCCCGGATCTGGAGAGAAGGAGCTGCGATGGTGCCACTGAGACCACGATTAGGAAGTGCTTGGTGAAGGGGTATTTTGCGCATGCGGCTAGGATGCGGGTTGATGGAACGTATAGGATTGCAGGGCAAGAGGAGGGCGGGGAAGTGCTGTGGGCACATCCCAGTAGTGTAATGTTTAATAGGAAGGCTGAGTGGGTCGTGTTTCATGAGGTTGTTGAGACGGGGAAGAAGACGTTTATTAGGGATTTAACATGTGTGGAGAAGGCGTGGTTGGTGGAGGGCGCACCTGAGTATTATCGTGTTAGGGAGGGGAGGAGATAGTTTTGATCATGGATTTTTTATTTTAGATAGCACGCCCAACTGAACAAGAGGCAAGTGATATTCAATGATGAAGACAAGTTCAATCATCAGGCATAGGCTATCTTTGATTCCTTTCCTTTCCTACAACAAGTTATCTGCCTTTCCGGCAAGCTGGATACACTATATTTTTTAACTTAATAGTTTGTTCACGAGAGGGCCTGTTGGAGCGTTAATCCTTCGCCGCGGTATTAACTAGGGTAGCTATGAATTCTACGTGGCTATGGTTAAAACTATCGAGTTAGCAAGAAACTTATCTGGCTGAACATGGTGCTAGAAACACCCAACAAACAGGTTCGAAACCCGCAACCCCAACTAGTGCTACGAGCACCAGCGAGCAGGCACAAAACTTGCAGTCCTCAATTGGTGCTATAAACACCAAGGCTCCAGGCGGGAAACCTGCAGTTCTTAATATCAATCGGTGCTATAACACCAGCGAGCAGACACAAAACCTACAGCTCCTAATTGGTGCTATAAACACCCAACTTCCCGGGCTGGAAGCCTGAGGTTGTAACTTTTTACATGCACTCAGCTTATATGCTGGTCTGATAGACAGCCGCTTTGTAGACCCCGAGAAAAGCAGCCCCTAGAATTGCAGTAGTAGAACATCCCGCATGTGCTTTCATGACGAATTTTAGCTACATGTAGCTATAAATTCTATATTGTAATGATTCAAACAATCGGATTAGCAAGAACTTATCTTGCGAGCATGTTGCTAATAATACCGGCGAGCAGGTTCGAAACCCGCAGTCTTCAGTTTGTGCCATAAATACCAGTGACCAGGCTCTAAACCCATAGTAACAATGAGCGTTGGTGATATAAACACTAATTTCGAGGGCTGGAAACCCGAGATTGTCACTTTTTTACATGCATTCGGCTTATTTGTCGGTCTGATAAGCAGTTGTTTGAATAGAAACATACTCCCGGAGAACACCTAGTATGTGCCCTTGCGGCGATGTAACTATGTAGCTATAAATTCTACATCAAAATCATCGGATCAGCAAGAAACTTATCCGGCTAAACATGGTGCTAGAAACACCCAACAAGCAGGCTCGAAACCTGGAGTTAGAAACATCGACTTCCCGGGCTGCAAACCCTGGGTTTCCCAGGCTCAAAACCTGTGGTTATCACTTTTTACATGCATTGTCGGTCTGACAAGACAGATTTTTAAGCTTCTCGCCAACTAAAATACAACTGTCTACAGACTAATTTGTTTGTCAAATTTTAGGCAGAAACACCCCTGTATGTACTTTCGCGGCAGTGATAGTAGCTATAACTTCTACTTGTTAATGTTTAAAACTACTAAATTAGCAAGATACTTATCTAGCTGAGCATGGTGCTAGAAACACTAGTAAACGGGTTCGAAACCTACAGTCTTCAATTGGTGCTTCAAACACTCAAGGTCTCGGGCTCAAAACCTGTGGCTACCACTTTTTATTTGCATTCAGCTCAGATAAGAGCAGATAAGAGCAGAAGCACCGCCCAGGATTAGGTTATGGAACACCCAGTATGCACCTTCGGGGGTGCAACTTGGTTTCTGGTGCTTCAAGGTGTTAACTAGCTATAAGTGCTACATGGTAATGATTAGAATCATCGGATTAGCAAGAAACTTATCCGGCTGAGCATGATGCTGGAAACACCCAGAGAGTAGGTTCGAAACCCATAGTGCTATAAACACTAAACTCCAGGCTGGAAACCCGAGGTTGTCACTTTTACATGCACGCGGCTTATGTGTCGGTCTGATAAGACAGGTTCTGAGCAATCAGAATTTGCTGAAACGAGTGAGCGAGAGTGAGGCAAAGTCACGACCATGGATACTCTTCTACATACTTAAGGATCAGGTATGAAATGGGCTTTAACTGAACTTCGAAGAGTCGTTTTTCCTTTTTTTTTCTCTTTTTCTTGTTTTTTTTAGACACGGATGGGGTTCGCAGTCTAGAGCTGCGGCGTTTCGCTACTTGTTGATAGCAGAGACAATAGAACAGTTGACTACGTTGGGGTTCAGTTATGTCATGGGAGCGAAGCGATGGGGTCCGGGGGCGATGCCCCAAGGTAAGAGTGAGCGTCACGCAGAAGGAGGACTTTGACACGTTCCTAGCTTTAAGGAGAACTCGCCCTGGTTCCAGAGCTTCGTATTTGGCTCACAATAGTGCATAAGTGTTTGCTGCCAGAGGCCCAAAAATGGCGGCTACGTAAATAGGATTATGCTCCATATAGATCCTACTAATTCTTTCAAATCCGACACCTTTGACTTCACAACACCTCCTTATTGCCTCATACGACCTGGTGATACCGGGGGCCACACCAGGCTGCATCATGGCCGCCTCCATCGCAGAACTCTGGGCCGCTTCCAAAATTCGTGCGAATTTTGGAATGCATCGTTATCTTTCTAGTTTTCCTCCGCTTTCATAGCGTCGCTCCTTTCGTATCCTTTCGCATCCATTCGCAGCGTCTCTCCTCGAATCCGGCCTCCTTTCGCACCATATATCGTGCAATGGATCTCGTTTTACATCTACACAAGGCGCGATTGTGCATATGGCAATATGATATTCGCTATCTATCTATCTATCGACAGTGACCCTAGGTTCACCGGCAGATGAGTGGAGACGATTCTTAAGTGCACTTTGAAACAGGAGCATGCTAGAGACGGTGCTCAAGTGCATCTGGAGACTGGTGCACTGAAAGACAATACCCTAGTGTACTTGAGGACGCGCTCGAGCGCACTTGGAGGTGCACATTTAGACAGCACTCGAGCACGCTTGGGGGTGCACTTGGAGACGGTCGATCTGGACTACTCGGGAGCTGGCTGAAGATAGTGGGTCTCAGCTGGCGGGGAGCATGCTGGAGATGGTTGTTGAAATATGTATGGGGAGAACCGTGTGAATAGACTTAAGATACAGAGACTGAAGAGCAGGAGAAAAACTCGAGATATATACAAGGTAATTGGGTGCCTTATGCCCTACCGGTTGTGTGCCCTGACATCAGCTCAGCTGAAGCTCAGCTCGGTCAGGTTCATGCAACAATGGTAGAGATGAACTTACCGAGTGCTGGCTGAAGAAGGTCGCTCTGAGGCGACCGGGACCAGGCTGGATATGGTAGATTTCAGCCAGAGACTAGTCTCTCTGACTCAATCGAGTGAACATTTTGAATAGATTCCAGTCGGCGAATGGTTCCCGAGTCCATCTCTGCGCACCGTTGGTAGGTGCGTATATAAATCCAGCACCGAATCCTTCTTCACGGAGTGAACAGCCAGCTCTCGTCTCCAGCCAGCTTCAGATAAATCTAGAATCACCGTCAAAAGATAGATAGGTATATGACAATTGAAATCGCGCAGAGTATACTCCCAGGGGCCAGAGTTACCTGTGCACCAAAAGCTTCCTGTGCGTCCAAATCTTCGTGCGTACCAAAAGCATCATGAGCCCAAATCCAAAGTATGCCCAGAATCGTTGCCAGAGAACCTAGAGTGTTGCAAGCCTGAGAACCTTGAGTTTACCGTGCTGGAAAACCTTGAGTTCACCGTGCTGGAAAACTTAAAGACTTAGCCAATGAGCCTAATACTGGTCTGCAGCCTCGTCTGCTGGAAAGCTCGAAAGTCAAGCCGCTCTGGGATCCACTGCCTGGAAGCTAGAGATATCCCGGTGCTTCAAAGTAGCCTCGAAGATATTATCCGATTTCAGGCTTTCGTACCAGGAAATAGACTTGCAGGAATTTGCGATGTCTGTTGGCAGTTCTAATTCAACCGCAATGGGTCCTCAAAATTTGGTTTTGTAAGGCCCGGCCCAAGGGTGCTGTAACTTGCGCCGTGGCGGATCTTGAGTGGCGTATGTGATAGACAAGTCTTGGTGTTTAAAATGACTAGGTTTCTAACTGCTAGGTCGTATAGCCGTCGATACTTATTGGCGTTGGCTGTTTGAGTATCTTACACTTCACGCAAGCGATTTTAAGCGTCAAGCAGGGCTACTTTCAGGTGATCAACGAAGACGGCTCCCTGCAACCTGTGCATCTCAGTGTCGTACCTTATTGGGGGTAAGATAAAAGTGCTGAGCCTTATAAAACTAGAATCTGGCTATCATCCTTAGAGAAGCATCCCATATGCCATACAAAATCATTCACTAAGGCTTTCATAAGGGTTTTAAGTTTTATCGAACCCCCGATAGGGTACGTATGCTTGCAAGCAGAGACTCGAATGTTTTACTTGATAAAGGCACCACCAATAGTACAATTACAAAAAAGCACTTCCTCATAAAATAAAAATGGCATAAAAGTGCCAAAATCAGGTTAGGGTTTCTTTTATATGGGAGTAAAAGACATCGATAACAAAGGGGCTGATAATACTGCACAGTGGAAAGGGCATAAGATATAGAACTACGCAGTACTTTTATAAAGTGCCATTTCTCCCTATGCCATTCCTGTCTAATACTGTGCCATTCTCCTCATGCTATTTCTTCCCGTGTCACAACTCCCTGTGGCTTTTTCAGTGTCATTTGCTATGCCTTTTCCCTTCATTTGTTTTCTTGTTGCACGTCTCCGAGTCCTCCTAGTGCCTTTTCTTTCCAAGTTGTTCCAATAATCAGTAAACTTGAAGACCCTCGTCACTCCAAAAGACACTAGGTAAAGGCAGAGCTACCCTCAAGCACACTCTTGCAACGGGCAATCCATTTCATACCTTTTATACAAGAGTCCCATCTACACTACAACTACCACTTATGTTCTTAAAGCCTTACCCTATAACCCTCACTCTCTTTAATATCATATTATTGTAAGCATAGAGAGTGCTCAGTGCTTGTCGTGAGCATCGTACGTGGAATGTTGTGTATGTGATGGAGGTGATGATGGGAGTTGTAGCGGGAATGGAGTGAATAGATGAAAGAAATTACCTTGTCTATTCACAAATGATACCTTAGTATCAAGCTCGGTGGTTTAAAGGTACTATAGTAAGGTAAGTATTGTGAGGGCTGACATAGAAACACACTGGCAGAAATGCATGCAATAGTAGCTATAGAAAGCAACCGATTTAAGGTACTTTAGTGGGATTATTTTTAAAACGGAAATTTGTCAGGATGCCCCCAGCGGGAGTTGAATTTGTACCGTACCACCAACTTTTTGTGTCTTTGGAGGATACTCACACACCCTAAAGTGTACTTGATGCTGTGTCCAATCTGATAATGAGAGCGCTTCCACTTTAGTATACCGGTACTAGTATACCTTCATTTATCACCTCTATGTACCTTCTCTGCCCGCCACCTTCGTTGCACATATTTTATCTGAACCGCTTTCAGAGTGCGAGCATCCTGACACAGGCACTTTGAGGCCGCCCAAGAAAAGAGACTCCGTACAGGTGAAGCTTCTGGATGCGGAAGTAAGCGGCCGAAAAATATCATAGGTGATCTTCCTGATATTCCAGACCGGGCACCTCCCCGCTGCTCCACCTGCAATGGCATTGGACATTATACCCGGCCCAGGCATGTACTCGACCCATACCTAGTTGTCTTTTCTGTAGAGTACGGGCACACATAGTTAGAGCAAATAATAAAAACATAATCACTGGCACAGCGGTCAATATAGAGTACTCGGGGTATCCTGGAAAGACACAAAAGGTTAGGGGTATGGTACAAATATCAACTCCCGCTTGGGGCATCCTGACAAATTTCCGTTTTTAATAAGTTATAAGCAGAATGGGCACACAGAAAAATGGCATTCCCGCCTCCAAAAAGGCAAAAAGGTGTTTCACCATTATTTGGTGTCTTTTATTACCATGCAATGGTGCTTTTATGATTTTCGTGTTATATGTAAAAAGGCATGAAAGAGCACATTTACCACTCTTAGGATTACTGATACAAAGTCTAGTGGGATAGATGGAGTATAGCCAAAGTCAAACTCAAATAGCGTTGTGCTAGTTAACGTATGCACTGACGAGTTGTACACATATATTCTGCCAAGGGAAGCATCTCGTTCAACCTCTCCCGATGGTGCGTTGTAAAAGCCTGTAGATACTGTGTCACCGTTTTATTGGATATCTCCGAGAGGCCATCAGTTTCTGAGTGGAAAGCCATAGACATCAGGAGCTTTGTCTGCAGTCGTTTGCCCACTTCCTGACAAAAGTTTGACGTAAAGTGCACGTCGCGATCGCTCACGATTTCTCATGGGACCCTATGGAGACGCACAATGGCTTCAAGGAATATTTGTGCAAATCTAGCCGCACCCAACGCTTTTACGAAAGGGATCCGGTATGCTCGTTTGGCGAAATGGTGGACGAACGTGACAATGCAGTCATTTCCCTTCTCTGAGAGTGGAATATCCATGATGAAGTCAATGCCCATTCTCTCCCAATGGCCGTTGGACACCAGTAATGGCCTGAGAAGGCCTATGGCATTTCTTGTCCTCTAGTTAACCCTTGCACAGGTGTCACAACCGTGGACATATTCCTGCATTCCTTTCCACATCCCTGGCCAAAAGAATCGCTGCTGGAACGTTATGTAGGCTTTGGCTGCTCCGAAGTGCCCTCCAACTGTTGTATCATGATATAAAGTCGACGGTGCTCATCCTTATGGCGCTCCGGATCCTGTTTGTGCAAATCCAAGCATAGTAGACCGTCAGGCGTTAGTGCGAAACAATGGCTGCATGCTCAGGCTTTCCGTAATACCGCAGAAGCCGAGGCCGCTGGAGGATGCTTGTAGCCGTCTCCAGACTCTAATATTGTCACATTTGTCTTACTCCAGCCATCGTCTCTCGTCTCTGCAGAAAAACACCTCCAGTTGTAGAATACTCACTACTATACCACTCACTATAGTTCGGACGCTGCTCGGTGATGACCACTGTTATTCTTTCGGATGGTCGTTGCTGACAACTTTGGAATGGACGGATACTTTGTAGGAGAGGTGAATGGTGAAAAGCAACAGGAAGCAGATATGGGATGGAGTGGATTAAGATGCGCTGTAAGAATGGGAGGGGTTCTGGGCGGCCCTCTGTGAAATTGTCTTAAGAAAGGAATTTCATTACCACTCTTTAAGTGTAGACAAAAAACCGCCCGAAGTCTTGGACAGACACTCCCGGTTGACAGCTGACATCCGAACCATTGTGGGAGGTATAGTATGTGCAGGTGTTAGCTAGCTATTAGTTTTACATGGGAATGGTTAAAATCATCAGATTAGCAAGAACCTATCTGGCTGAGCATGGTGTTAGAAACACTAACAGGTTCGAAATCTGTAATCCTCGTGTAGTGCTATAAGTACAAGTAAGAAGGTTCGAAACCTACTGTGTCATAAACACCAACTTCTCAAGCTAGAAACCCAAGGTTATCAATTTTTACACACTTCAGCCGACTATGCTTTCGACAAGACAGTGATATGACAGAATCTAGATCATTCAACCTCCATGAAGCTATGGAATGGCCGCTTAGCTTTGTGACCTTTGCGGGTGCTAGAAACACTCATCAGCAGGTTCGAACCCTGTAGTAGTACTTATGAGCATTTGTGATATAAGCACCAAACTTTCCTGGGCTAATTATCGCATTTTGGCGGCTATAGATAAATCCTGAGCAAGTCTCCCATCAAGCTGCTGTTGGCAAGAAATAAACGCTTAACTTATCGAGCTGGGTATGGTTTAGAAATACCAGCCAGCAGGTTTGAAACTTGCAAAGCTCAATTGGTGCTATAATTTATAAGTGTTCTACCCTACCGATCAAGTTTCTCACTTGGTCGGGAGTGCATCCTACCATTCAAGATTATTGGTTGATTAATGGGATGCTTCCTGGCAGCAAATCAGCAGCAGTGGTGGAGTCTGAAGCCACCGCCCTGTGAAAAAATTAACAGCCTCCTTGAAAATTCAACCACCTATCCTTAGAATACATTTATGCCAACACATCGTCCTCCAATTCCCACTTTTCTATGTCCAAAAAGGACTCTTGAGCAGCAGACTGCTTTCGGGCGTTCAAACAATTCATCTACTACTCTAGTTAGGCCTCAAGCTGGTTGGAAACTTCTGTTCCCTGAGTCTTTCTAGTAGAACGAGTTGATATTGACCCAGGTATCTGCACAGTTTCGACGCCTGTACTTGCTGGGCAGAAGATATCCCACCCACAAGTATACCAATTTCTGGTCAGGAGATACCACTATCACACCGGTGTATCTGCAAGGTACAGTACTTTCCAGTCAGGAGATATCCTACCTACCAACAAAGAATCTTGTCCCTCCCGGCTAAACTACCTCTTGGTCAAGGGGATCTCCCCTTGGTCGAGTGGGAAACTTGGTCAGTGGGGTAGAACATAAACACAAGGCCTCAGCCTTGAAATCTCGGGTACAGTATTAGAAACACCAGCGAACAGGTTAGAAACATACAGTACTATAAACACTAAGGTTCCCAGGCTTGAAACCTGCGATCACCACTTTACATGCGTTTGGCCCAACTGCGGTGGATACTATGAGATCCCAGATGCTGAATGAGTAAAGTTCGGACGAAACCATTCAATTATCATGGAATGAATATTTAGCTCTGCGAGCTTGGCGGGTGCTAGAAGCTCCCAGAAAGCAGGTTCGAAACCTGCAGTCTTCAGTTAGTGCCATAAACACCAGCGAGAGGGGTTGAAATCTGGAGTGTTCAACTGGTGCTATATAAACGCAGAGCAATCAGGTTCGAAACCTGCGGTCTTCAGTTGGTGTCATAAACATCCAGTCCCGGGCTCAAAACCTGCCGTTTTTGTTTTCTTACTCCTTTCCCGTGTACATAGTATCTTCTACCTCAACATGCAACACAAGCACAATCCACACGACCAGTACCTGGATACCCGTGTCTCCGCATCTCCCGGACATAATGCCAGCTACCTCCTGTAGTGGAGCGGCAAACGGCAACTACTGTTTCCGTGAACGCTAGTTAGGTGAGTAGTGGTAGGGTAGTGAGATATATCTGAAATCTGGGATGAGACCGAGAAGACGAGTCTAGCTAGGGGGAATGTCTGCTCTACTTTCACCTTATCTGTCGGTGAAACTTATTCGTGGGACACCGGATATCTGAATTCGACAAACCGGTGGGACCTTACTCTTTCAGTTCTGCTACTTAGTTCTGATAAAAGGAACGTGGTAACAGGAACAATACCATGTCTGGCCGAGTGTGGTGAGCATTAGAAGCACCGCAGTTGGTGCAACATAGATACTGCACCTGCACGAGCTCTCTTTCTCAACTACATAAAGGCAAGAACTGGAAGAGTTCATCCACAAATTCCTGGAGGAATGGCCATGATATTTGGTGGTTGGTTGCCGAAGACGATAGCACTACGTATACGGTGTTCATCAACCTGAGAACAGCCAAAACTGACTAGTGCAAAGTGACTTCCAGAATTAACCCAGCAAGCCCATCTAGTTGAGACGTTACATCCGCAAGAGCCACACTCGCCTACTATATAAAGGTACCACTCGCTTGCTAGATAGCCCACGACCTCTGCCGTCGGTTCACAGTTAGCACTTATATCGATTGGGCACAACCAAGATCAGCAGGTTGATCCACTACCACACTGATTGACTTCACGCACATCCGGTGGAGGATGGTCAGTAAAGGTAAGCATGCAGTATCCGCACCTGGCAAACGAGAAGTATCACATGGAAGCCATTTCCCGCGGTAATTTCATTTTCCGAAGAGCCATGTTTGTCCCAAGACGGATGACGCCACCACAACCATCCGGCGCGACGAGCGAGACGCCCGCAGCCGAAGGCCGTACCTTAGCCCCCTCCCCCCCTCCCTCCCTCTCATCTTGCGGGGCGCTATAATAGTTCCATCTACAACTCAATCGGCAGTCCCCATCCTCCAATGTGTGCGATCCACTACGGGAGCAGCTGGGCAGACAAAAGCTAATCCGGAAACCGGACACGCCGGGATCCGGGCACTTCCGAAACAACACGACTCCATGCATAACCTTCTAGAAGGCAGCAGGCTAAACAATGTTTCCTGGAACCGAGAAAGGCCCGCGTCCTATACATCCGATTACCGAGGAGCGAAGATGGTGTGTGTGCCACCAATTTGGGGGAAGGGTTACGTACGTCTGTGGTACCGTATGCGTATAAGCAAGACGGGGCTGCCAAGTTTGTTGGTGGATGAGACTCACCGAGGAAGGTCAATTGTGGGCCCGTAGTCGTGGAACTTACATAGGTCCTGTTGAGCCCAACATCGTCTGTGCCATTAGGGGACTTCACCCCCGAGTTTCGTTCAGGTTCTTCACAGAGACATCTTTTGGCCCCCCCACTGACTTGTGGAGATCCGTCCCCGGCTGTGGAACGCTGAATAGACGATGTAGGTAAGACACTGGCTCGTCTAGTCAGTGCTACGGGGCCGATTACTCATGGTACGAGAAATGTGAACAGTGGTTAGGCTTTCCCAGAATAGTATGAACAGGCTTCACGGGTTGGGTTTGGCCACTAAGTATATCAGACTTTGGTTCTCGGTAAATTCCCTACAGGTATTCGTTGGGTTGTGGCAGTCGGTACTCAGTTGGTTTAGGGGACGGATAGAAGTGGGCGGCGCCCTTATTGTTGCCGGCTCTATGCAATGAATTGTAGGATTATTGCTGTTCCTGTCTTGTAGTGCATGTGTGGGACTAGTGGGACATCAACATGATGGGGCAGCTAGAGTCCCTTGAAATCCTTACATCCATAATGATAGAATGCTGAATCTGGGAATACTCATTGACTTCGAGTGTTTTGCTCGGAGCTTCAGCTTCTGCAACGCGTTGGGTAGATTCCCCCAGATTTTACCCTGAATCTATGATCAAATGTAATGTAGACGTAAACCAGCAACTCTTGTCACACACTTGATTTTCAGACGCAGCACGAATGCGGGGCAGAATCTGGTGAAGTCCGCGCACTCGTGGGGAAACAAACAAAACCTAACGAAAAAAAATATCAATGCAGCTTATGCACATCTCGGGATGACCGCATGTGATGCTGACGCAAGCTTAGACATGACAGGAATTTGGGATTTTTCAGATTTCCTGGTATCCTTAGCAAACAGCCGCCGGCCTCGAGTTGTACTGTCGTTAACGCGTCAGGTTCTCGGCGTCAAGGGCGGTAGCAGCATCTTTGCTTTTCACCCTAAATCACCACCAAAGAGGAATACTTCGATTCCGCGCCCCACCGTGAATCCCGTCGTGTCATCATATCCGAAACCCCCCTCGGCCGTAGTCTCGCTCGAGTGACACACCGTGACTGCCAACATATCCCGATAAACCCCCGACGACAAAAAAAAAACAAAAACCGCCGAACCTAGCACAAAACATCCGAAACCAGCATTCCCGCCCAGCCAACACACATCCATGAACCCGGAAAGGGCGAACACAACGTGCGTGGGTGAGATGGGAACTCCCGCGTGGTAATATATCCGACGGGGAGCAAGGCGGGATGGCCGACAACTTCTTTCCATATGTTGCAGGACGGTCGGTGACGAGGGGGAATGACGATCTTCATGATTCGGATACGGTTATGGTGCTTGGCCCAATTGCCCATCAAACCCCGCGCTTGAACTTTCCTGAAGAAAAAATCTCACACTGTGTCGCCGTTGACTTACATGTACCCTTGCGCAACCCTCTCGCTTCCTTTTGCCCCCGTCAATGTAGGCACGTGTGCCGTCGTACGAGCGTGGTACAAAGTACCACCACACCACCACACCTGAAACAGTAGCATTCCTCCGTGATGCACCAGCCACACCGGGGCGTGCATGAAATCTTGCATTCGGGTTGCACAAAGAACTATTGTTTCAAGATGCGGAGGAGGAGGAGGTTTAACATTAAACGCCACCTAAGATAATGCTACCTATGATACTTCCCCCGTTTCCCTTCACCTCAACAAGCGAAAAAAAAAGGCGTTCTCGCTCGCTTGCCAAGCATAGACCGACTCCCCACCCCCAACCACCCGAAGGACCCGAAGGAAAAAAGAAAGGAAAAGTCCCAAATATAATAATGAAACAAGCAAGAAATGAAGAGCCCATTTTGATCCAAATCCAATTAAGCAAACGACAAAAATGAACAGTCTTATAAGTAAACCAAACTTAACCAGCCGACCCCCCGACCCGTAACGCCCGTGTAAACGCCCCCATCGATATAGGAAAAATAATAGGTAGTATATGTAATGCCCGAAATGTAGGATACGATCCGTCCGTCTTTAAAGATCAATTGCCCGATTTGGCTTGTGGTGGTGTTGGTATACGAGGAGGGGGAGGAGGCCGTGATGTTGAGCTCGAGCTGCTGCTGCCGCCACTACTTCCACTTCCACTTCCACTTCCACTTCCACTTCCACTTCCTCCGCTACTACCGACACCGCCGCCACTGCTGCTACCCGCTTTTCCCATGGCTGCCAGCTCCTTCTTAATCTCCTCCTCATTTGGACGTTCACCCAGACGCTGTGGTAGACTTGGATCCGTGCTCAAAAACTCAATATATCTCCGATACTCCCCGATAGAATCATCATCCTCCTTTGCATCATGTACGATGGCGACTCTTCCCTCACACACCGTCTGCAACTCCCTCAGATCCGCCAACGTGAGCCGCTCACACCCCTCAACATTTAGTGTCTTTAGATTGCTCGAAGTTGGGAGCTTTAGTAGATTATATAGCCACGTTATTTTTACCTCGCGCAACCCGCGGAGAGTCAGTGTCACCAGACACCCTGGGAAGCGTTTGCATAGGAAGTTCCGGATCGAGGTCCCGCTGACGGAGGTGCACGATGAGATATCGAGTGTGTGCAGCACCTTTGCCGTCGACACGGCCCGAAGTGTGCCATCGCCGACTGACGTGTTGGAGAGATCCAATGTGCGGAGTGTCCCGCGGTGCCGGTCCATCAGAGTTACTACTGCCGGCGTGGTAACCGGCGAGTGCGAGAGGTCGACGTGCATTAGACACCTACTCTGTGACATCCGAAAGTGCTGTTCCAGACTGTGCGAATTCAATAGTGACCCTAGAGATTGGAGATAGAGACGTTCCAGTAACGGCGAAGCCGCCAGGAAGTGGAGGAGCGCGGTGACATGGGTTTGTGTTAAATTTGGCGGTTCCTTGAGAGTAAAGTTACGACATGCTCGAAGGCGCACGGTAAGTGTGGATGCGGTTTTCGGATTGAAGAGTTTGCTGTGAAGAGAGGAGAGGTCTAGATTGCGCCATAGCAATGGATCCGAGGCGATGAAGTACCACTGCATAGAAAGTCAGGAACGCACCCAGGGACTGAATATTTGAAACCCACCTCGCGACAGCAGCTAGTGCTCTGGGCCAACTCGTGTGGTGTGAGATACGAAAGGATCCTGACTATGATTTCGGTGGGGAGGCTCTTGAAAAGATTCTCTGACAGTGGCTGTAGCGTGGTATTTAACTGCGACACCGATTTCTCCTGCGACGAACTACCATCACTTCTACCACCGTCATCACCACTAGACTTGGCCGGCACGGACACCTTTTTCTCTTCCTTCACGTCTGTCCCTGTATCTGATGTAAGTATTGGTATTCTTTCCGAAGTATGTGCCATTTGCTCTCTCCTCGCTGTTCGTTCCGTCGTGATATATGCTGGGTGAGGTGGGTATGAGGAATGCGCTCGATACTCGGTCGACGTCCGATGTGTACCAAAAGAGTGATTGTAAGGGTGGGAAGAACCCCGGTCCGAACGAGTGACTGTCTCTCCAAAAAAATATCCAGGAGCGCAGCGCAGAGGCGATTAAGAGGGAGGCTCGTTGCCCTTAAGAGCGAAAGAAATAGATTCGTAAATAGTAACCCAGTCCGGCAGGGGGGTGGAGCGGAAGAAGAGCGGAGGGAAGGGAGGGGAGGGGAGGGGGGTCGTTGATTTCGGGGGAGTACAGAGGCTTTAAACGACTATTCGATGTTCTCTGGTGATTGATGTATTTAGAAGGTGTCGCAGATGGATGCGCTGCCTATTAAACTACTTGCCCACCACTACCTGGATAGAGAGTTTGATAGAGTGCCGCCAAATAATAATGCATCCCTCCTCCGTGTAGCAGCTACTAAGTACTTAAGACTGAGGTAGACGCTGTGCTGCTGGCTGCGGATTGCTTGCTGTGTAAGGCTGAGAGGCCGGACCGCTTGTTTCCACGTAAGCTCTTCCGCAGGTGAGAAGGGCAATGTGGGCTTCTCATTTGCCCTTCAAGCGAATGTCGTTTCGTCGTCTCAGGATGACTTAGGTGCTGCGTCGAATAGAGCGCTGTAAAAATAAGTAAAGTACAGTACATGCCATCCTGTCGACTCTCGCTACCCGCGTACAGTAGTCAGTCATTAGTAGGCGAAGAGAAAGAAGCAACGGATTCCACCACCGGGCGTCCGTCCAGTACTAAGCAGCCATTTAGCCGATTGTGCAGCACGCACAGCCGTGTTGCGATGCGATTCCGCATTGCGAGGCGAGCAAAAAGCACATTTTGCTCCTCCTCTCGTCTGCGATACGATACGAATTGTTTATTCGCTTTTCAATTATAATTAATGGGGCTATCTGGATGATCCGTCATCGTCATCGTCATCATCGATTACCATGTACCAAGCAAACAGCAGAATGGTGTTAAGAGTATTATCAATCAGCTAAAGTACTCAAGTACCAGGAGTACCAGATGGCCTTTTCTTCAATCATCAATATCAAATCAATAAGCCATCCCAGCCAATAATACGGCCGTTGCCATCTTGGAGTCGAAGGAGATATCGATCGACAAGGCGAAAGCGAGACTTTGTGTTCCTCCGCAGCTCGAGATGTCCCGTAGCACGTTGCACCGACAGGGGTTGGTCGGACGCATTATGCTCGCGCTGATTGGCCGTTTAGACGAGTCAACGACCAATGCTGCCTCATTGGTTCACATATCCGTTGTTCGTTTCCAGAAGACTGGTGTCCAACTAAATGGGAGGGAGAAGTGGGTTTCTCAACCTCCAACCAACGAGAGATACTGTTAACACAAGAAGTAGAGGTTCGGTGTTCCCACTAGATCGGTACACGCAAAACCAGCCTTAGCGATTGGATTTTGGTTCCGAACCAAAGAAGAGGGTCTCTGCGCATAGAATATCCGCATCCATCCTCTTTTCGTTTCTTCAAACACCCACCACCAGTGCTTCCGAAGCCTTTCCCACCATTTGTCTACCAGCACGACAGTGCAGTAAATACGACGCTTGCATCTGGCTCGCTTCCCGTACGTGACTAGTCCTCCCGCAATGTACCCCCAGTACCCTTTTCCACATGCCTACATACCGATACGTACCGCTACATTTCTACCTACTCCATCTCACGCCGAGGAATCCTCGCTTACTGTTCTCACCATACTGTTGTGTATCGTTGGTATTTTCCAAATACACACGAGTCCTTCCTGCAACCTTGTTTCAGCTTTCCACGCACGCGAAATGCTAGCACCCGGACAAACCGGTGTGTAGTATGTAGATATACACGCTTACGTACCTGCAACATCAAGGAACAGATACTTGTACTCATACTCTCTCTGTCCTGGCTTTTTGATTAGGTGAAGATTCACCACACCTTTGTCCAGATCCCCCTCGACCTATGTCCAGTACACAAGAAAATATGTCAGATACTTTCCGACAGCAGTAGAAATGCAGATCATTGAAAACAGCGGCGCATTGACCAAGATAACGGAGGTGCACAAACATTGAAGTGTATGCGAAGGTGCTCAATGCCGTATCGGTCAGTGGTTACGCTTGCTCTGTTTGTCCATCAGGCCTGCAGCACAGTAAGGCAGGACAAAAACCGATTCGGCTCACAACTCACGCAATTGGTCTGTTTCTCGCCCAACGATTCCATGTTGCTTCTCCGTATGCCTTGATTGTGCCTCCACCAAGCAGCTGCACACACCGAGGGTCCTTCTTTACTAGAGATGTATTCAGCCGACCGGCTCAAATTTCGGAACTTAGCTGGTACCTCTGTCGTGGGCACGGTTAAACCAGTTCGTAACCGAGTCGGGTGCAACTACTTCGAGATATACAAAAGTAAGTATGGCACCCTGCATATCACATCAGTTCGGTCGCCTATTCATTAGCCTACTACAATCCGGCAATGGAACTCCCAAAGTGGGTTCCTCTACAACACTGGTGGGTTCGTACCGTCACCGTCATGCCGACGAGAATCGTGGCAGCATTGAAACCGGTGCTTGCTGTCCGCACCACCTTCTGGCTGCTAGACAGCTCCGTCCACTTTTTGGAGCTCGGATCGCCAGACCTCAAAGTTATTTGCTTCTTTGGCGATTTAGAGGATGCAGATGATGCAACGGCACTAGAGAAGTGCAGACATCTGTACGCTACAGGAAGTAAGTGGACGAGGTGAGGTTGCTGTTGCGGTCGACTGACGCGTGAAGCTACAGAGATGAAGGAGCGAGCGAAACCAGCGGCGGTGCTGCTGCCGGTGAGGGGTAGTAGATTTAGTGGGACGGACATACTCTCTCGCAATTGGTGTTGGTGAAGCGAGGGATCCAAGGGTTATCTTTTATCTTTTAAGGATGTTTGCAGGTGACGTGAGTTTGGAGGTGGTAGTTGTGGTGGTGGGATGATTGAATCCGCCTTCGCTTCGATTGGGCTTCAATTTCGTCAGTAAGCATTGAATGGAAGTACCTTGCACGTGATAGCTACGTGTCACGTGATAATTCCTTAGTCACTGAGGCCAGCTGTTTTTAGCTCTGGCTTGGCGCTGGTGTCTGAGATGTGCCAAAATTGTGTACTTGCTTCTCCCCTCCCTCATTCGACTTTATCGGAACAGTACTCAACAACTCCTCGTTTGCATTCTACTCAACCTTTTACTCGGCACACGGTTTACCAGTTATTCTCGCAATGAGTTTGGCCTCGAAAACACAGTCGCAGAAACTGTTTGAGAAGCTCAAGTCTCACAGGGCTAACAAGGTGAGTTTAAAAAGGGGACAGATAGTGTACCTGCGTTGGCTTCCGCATTGTTGCCCCCCGCATCGTGCATTCCTTGCCGCTCACTAGTTGTTTCTTGACAGGTCTGCTTTGACTGCAATTCCAAGAACCCGACGTGGGCCTCCGTTCCCTTCGGCATTTACCTATGTCTCGACTGTAGCTCTCATCACCGGAACCTTGGAGTCCACATCTCTTTTGTCCGTTCAACCGTGCTTGACCGTAAGTCACGCCATACAGCTCACCGGTTAGATGCAGCGCTGATGCGGAGACATTGCAGAATGGCAGTGGGATCAGCTTCGAGTCATGAAGGTTGGCGGTAACGAGTCGGCTACCAAATATTTCCAAAGTCACGGAGGATCCGCCGCATTGGCATCGAAAGATCCCAAAGTCAAATATGGGTCAAATGCAGCGACTAAGTACAAAGATGAGCTCAAGCGCAGAGCTGCTGAGGATGCTAAATCGTACTTTGCCTTTACCTTCCCATCACACAACCTCCCGACATGGGCTAACATGTGACAATATTAGATACCCAAACGAAGTCGTTGTTGAGAGCGCTGAAGGGGAAGTTGCAGCTACCCCGGAGAAGGATGATGACTTCTTTTCGTCTTGGGATAAGCCATCCATCAAGCGTCCGACACCTCCACCATCGCGCACTGCCACCCCTCCAGTGATCGGCAGAACGCCCTCCCCTCTTACTCCTGGTGCCGCCAATGGCGCCGCCGGTAATGGCATTGCCCGATCAAAGTCCCCACTGAGTGCAACTAGTACTGCTCCAGTAGCATCTCGCACAACTACTTCCTCTGCGTTACGAACAAAGGCCGGCGCACCTGGAGCCCGCAAGAGTGGTGTACTCGGTGCTAAAAAGGGTGCTAAGCTTGGTGCAAAGAAGCTTGGAGGGAGTGAGATCATTGACTTCGACGAGGCAGAGAAAAAGGCAAAGGAGGAAGCCGAGAGGATTGCCAAGCTAGGATATGATCCGGATGCAGAGAACGAGGCTGGCAAGAAGGATACTGGCAAGTCTAAGATTATCGCTCCTACCCCGACTTCCCCGGCTTCTGCCAAAGGCCATCAGAGGAACAGTAGCGATGTTGAAAGACTCGGTTTGTCAATGAACAGACTAGGATTCGGTCAAGTTGCTGGTTCACAGCCGGCAAAAGCTGCACCAAAGAAGATGGGTGGATTTGGCTCTGTCGGAGCTTCAGCTTCTGTTGGTATGTTCATTCCTGCCGCTGCTTGGCTGTATTGGTTACTGATTATATACCTAGATGAAGATGAATCATTTGCCCGAGAAAAGTTTGGTACTCAGAAGAGTATATCATCAGACGAATTCTTTGGACGGAATCAATTCGATCCACAGGAGCAATCAGAAGCCCGCACTCGTCTGCAAAATTTCGATGGAGCAACCGCCATCTCTAGCAACCAGTACTTTGGGCGTGAAGAGGAAGAGGAGGCCCCAGTCGATATGAGCGATTACGGCCAGTTGGAAATGACTGCTAGGGAGTTTGCGCGACGATTTACAGGTACTGCCGGAGAAGATCTAGAGAACATTACCCAAGCGTTGGGACAAGGTGCTGGTAAACTGCAGGATGCCATGAGACAGTATGTTCCCTCAGTTCCTGCAATTCGACTATACTGACAATGAGTCTCAGATATCTACGGTAGAGGCAGTCAGAAGTGGGCGGATATGGTTTTGCTGGCTGGATCTTGAAACAGTGGTATCTGTGTTGCTGTTGAAAGATTCTTTTGGATTTGCTCATAATTCTTTCGTGTACTTGCTTATTCCCTGTCCCGTTGAGCGCAGTTTATGTGGTTTACGATTTTTAAAAATGGAATACATGATATGTAACTGGTTTTCCTCGCCGCCTTCAAAAAAACAAACAAGGGTATGATGCGGCTCCCAGATAAGCAAGCTCTCACCCGCGGTAACCTCCGTCGCTCTAGACCCCTAAATGATAATGACAACACCACCGCTCTTCTCTCCATGTCATGATATCCACCAGCACCCACCGCCTCCAAACAATATCCCTCACCCAAGCGCTTTCTCAACAATCCATACAATCTGCACGCATTAGCACCGGCTCCCGCAAGCTCGATGCACTCCTTAGGGGGGGGATCCTGAAGGGACAAGTCGCAGAGATCTGCGGACCTCCTGGAGCCGGTAAATCTAATTTTCTGTATACGCGCACACCCTCAGCACAGAAAACCGCGCTAACCCATCAGGCTGCAACTCGCCATCTCTGCGCTCGTCTCCGACCAGAAGGTTCTCTGGATCTCGTGCACATCCCCACCGCGCTTCCCCGACCCCCTCAACCTTGACGCGATAACACACATCTATACGCCGACACTTTCGCACCTCCTATCGCTACTGCTACACTCATCGCTCCCCACATTTTCGCTGCTACTGCTTGACGATGTTTCTGCGCTGTTCACGGCAGCGTTTCCGCCCGGCGCACACAGTGTGAGGAAGGCGCCGCTGTTGCTGGCGGTTGTAACGGAGCTTGGGCGTATTGCGGCGCTAAGAACGGCGGCGGTCGTGTGTGCGGTTCAGATGGGGACTAGGGTGGTGAAGGGGTTTGGCGCGGTGTTGCAGAGCGCGCTGAGTTCGCCGCAGTGGACGGGGGGTGTGGCAGTGAGGTTGCTGGTGCTGAGGAGGGAAGGGCTGGGGGGGAGGGAGGTCAGGGTGGTGAAAGTTGAGGGGAAGGAGGATGAGGAAGGAGTTGCCAGGTGTACGGTTGCATTTGAAGAGGGTAGATGGAGGGATGTTGATGAAGAGGAGGAGGAGGGGAGGCAGGAGGAAGCGGAGAGGCAGCAGAAAACGGAGGTTGTGGAACCGCTACTGTGTACTCCAGAAGCCCCAACGCCGTCACCAGAAGCCCCACCACAACCACAACCATCGCAATCACAACCTCTATACTCACAACCACCGCAATCACAACCACTACCACAAGCACTCTCGCAGCAGTCACAACCACAAGCACAACCGCCACAAGCACAACCTCCACAGCCCACCATATCACCACCGTCACAACCATCTCCACCACCTCCCCCAGCAGCTCAAACAACCCTCAAATCTCCCACCTTACCTACTCATTCTCTTCATCTACCACAAAAACGCAAGCGCTCTGAAACCACAGGAATAGCGGCGGGAATCATCCCAGACAGCGATGACGGGAGTGCGGATGAGGATGAGGAAGTGTTTGGATGGGGCGATGACGGGATCTTTGAAATTGGCGAGAAGGGCGCGGTTGTTGAAGATGACGACGTGGGAGGTGTGGAAGATGGGGCCGGGTTTAGGAGTGCTAGGGCGGAGTAATTTTTTGTATAGACGGTGTGTACGCTGTTGGTTGATGCACTTTTTGTCCTAAATAAATGAGAGTTTTGTGGTCACCCGCTTTTCTGGCGTCTAATACTATGAATTATCATTGTGGTGATTACCTAGTGTGGGTCATGGACACAGGAAATCACTCGTCTTTGTTCTACCTTAGCTTACTGCAGGTAACAAAGGCTCCGGCATGTGATGTCATGCTGTCACAACATCCCACAAGCACCAAACTTATACAGTAGTACGTCGTCAACTATCCGCTCACCACCACCGCCGTGCCTACCGAGCTGACGAGGTTTCTGGTACTACTCAACGCCCTGGCATCGCCAAGAGCAAGACGATGCCTTCCTTATGGCAGAAATCTCTCTTCTTCCCAATAACCACACAGCAGGCACAGTATCGAGGATGTTCGAGTTAAACTACGGGGATTCTGTCGTTCTTGGTACGACTACACCGGGTCAAAAGCCGGGCGAGAAGAATGGTTTCTTCGACACTGGAGCCATCCAACAAGAGCACGCGAGATTGGTATTTCAAAATCGCATGGTAAGTGACGGTACTCCTTCGAGGAAACTTGAGCTGACAGCGTTTTTAGGTAATAATTCTTACGCTCAGTAAGAAATCGTTAGTCACTGTTAATGAACAATTGCTGGAATTTCTGTACCCCATGCACATCGAGGATCGGGATATAATTGGGCTGGTAGAAGGAGATGGAAAAGTGGAATTGCGATGTGCCGTCACCATGATTGAAATGTCAACAATCAGCCCCAATAGTGCAACCTTGGTTTTTGCTAATTGATTTCGTAGATCGCAAGCAGTGCCTCAGAGAAAGAATCTTGACATGCTGATCCGCTCTGCATCTTCCTTCCTCTGGATAGCGAAGCACAATGTGAAGGGTCCGTGGGCCGGTATACTGCTGCTACCAAGCGAAAGGTTGAGCGCCTTGACCGCATCGCGACTCTGCTGGTGACGAAGCCAAAGCTCGATGTCTGTGCGGTAATGGCTGAGGTCCGTTCAGACAGCATACAGCTTTACAACTTGGCAGATGTAGACGGAACTCATGAACTCGCACTCAAACACTTGCAGCCGACCAAGAATTCAGGTAAGAAACAATCTCAGGATCAAATACCCTTGCCACGCAGACTTCCCGAGCCACAGTTAAAGGGTGATTGGTTGAAGACGTATACCCGGCAGTACGTCTATACAGCTCTGAATTCTAATCAAGCAGTGCTAACTAAATCCAGTGGCCCCTTATCCGATGCTGAGAATGTCTCTATACTGCAAAGTCTGTTCCGCAATTTCGTATCAGCAGTTGATGGCAAGCGTGACGCTATGATGGAGATAAAGAGGTTTGTCTATCTTCAATGTAAGCAGAAGATCCTTCAACATATGCAGGTTACTATTCATGCGGAATCAACCGTCTGCTTCTTTTCGCCCTTTGAAGTAAACAGGATATTAGAGCGCCAGCTCATAATTAACTTCAGCGAGGTCGCGTGGGGTGACATACATCCATTATTCCAGCACCGTTCAGAGAAAGCGCTGCAGTCCGCTGTGAAAAAAGAGACAGGCATGGAATTTGAATTGGATGCAAACAGTCATTTCGTGCTGGATGAAGAATCCACTGTGAGATTTCACCGGCTCATCGGAAAGTTATTCGACTTGCTGCAATATTTACTCGATAGTTTGCCGGAGCGTACAGAGAAGAAGTAGAGCAAGGCTGAACTTAATGCTGCATATACAGATGCATAGGGAAAGCTCAGTCGTATTGCCAGGTTGATGGATATCCTTGCGGACTTGGTATTCAGAAGTCTCACGTTTCAACGGCACATGCGCCATATCGCAATCGGTGGCTGGATAACGGGAAATGCCTGCGATAGTACTGCTAAGCCGTTAATCAGAGTACTATCCCTCTCCAAAGAGGAAAGATCATAACTGATACTGGGACTTCTTTAGGACGTACAAGACGATCTTGAGGATCAAGATATACTATAGCGAAGGATTGTAGTCGAAAAACGACCTATCCATTCATTCATGAAATGGATAGGGCTGGTAGCTCAGTGGGCAGAGTCCTGAAAGATCTAGCGAAAGATCTAAAAATAGGAGCATCTAGAGATATCAGTTTTACGACCATCCAGGTGCCCAGTCCGATTAAACCAAAGAAACAATCCACTCTTGAGGACCTTTTTCGACAGGCGTTCCCAAACTTCAACGAGGTATCGCAGCTTAAGCTTGGCCTTCAACGCATAGCACAGGAAAAGAAATCATTACTATCAAAGATTGAAAGCACCGGATGGTCAAAGTTAACAGCCGAGAATTGGGAACATTGGGAGAATTACTTTGTGGGCAAATATCATTGTGAATGCATCTTCGCTTGTCTTCAGAGATGTAGTGACGATTTTATACAAAGTCTACAACCCAAATTTCAACTGGATTTCAAGGAGCTTGTTGCCGACATTAAGGTATGCAATGATAACTTCCTGCAACGACATTGATACTTGCTGACTTTAACAGCGTACTTCCACAGTCATGGGAATCTCCAAGAGATGCTGCTACTTATGCGATCTCTTACTCCAACAGTTATCCACGCTTAGTTACCGTGGAGCTACGGGCAAGGTATTCGCTTGGGCGCTCCCTCCTTGGGAAGTCCCCAAAGAGGTACTGGAGAGCATCTGGAGAAACTTGAAGGACCTTATCCGAGATACATTGTTTGATATGGGTTTGCTGATGGACAACGACTGCTTCCATTCCGGTTCGGAAGGTGGCCAAACCAACGATATTCTTAGCGAGGGATCGAAGAGTGGAAGAGAGGGATTAGAGAGCGAAAGAGAGGAATCAGAGAATGGAAGGGAGGGATTTGAGAGTGGAGACGAGAGTTGAGAACGGGTCTGTTGCACCCCATCCGCGGAATCACCTCATCCACGAATCGGTTTTTTTGCTAGAACTGTCAAATTGAACCGTGCGGGATGGCTTCAGAATTGGCTATTTGGAGTCACTGTGGCGCGGTAACTCTCGAGTCATGAGCAGGCTCGAAACTCGCCGAGATTACTCTTGTTCTCTTGAAGATTTGTGTTCGGCAATGGTCCGCCGAGGTGAATAATGCGCACGGGCGTTGCTCGGAAGCTATGTAAGAAGCTTTACATGACAATAGCTGAAGCTAATGCATATACAATATCTGAGAGCATAGCTCAACCGGTGCCAGAAACACCAAGTGCTGTAAACGCCAGATGCGGGTTCGAAACCTGCAGTGCTGTAAATACTAAGATTCGTAGGTGTTGAAAACACCAGGTGCTGTAACACTAAGGCCGCAGGCTTCAAACCTGCAGTGATCACTCTTTGCTGCTACTTTTCTACCCAGTCGTAACTCCGAGTCAGTGAGATTTTAGCGGAACAGAAGATGGTATCGGCTGTGCCCGGAACTTTACATTGCTATGACCAAAATCAACGCATATATAACTAGGAACTTAGATCAGCAGGTGCCAGAAACATCAGGCACCGCAAACGCCAGAGGCGGATTCGAAACCTACAAAGTTGTAAACACTAAAGATCGCAGACTCTAAACCTGCAGATGACACTCTTTTACTTCTTTTAATCAGCCGTAACTCACTCAGATTCCGCCGAAACGAAAAATGCCATGGGCATTGCTCGGAAGTTATATCAAAACTTCACATGACAATGCTTGATATTAACTCCTCTACAACTGAGCGCTAGCTTAGCTGGTGCTAAAAACACCAGGTGTTGTAAACGCCGGATGCAGGTTCGAAACCTGCAGTGCTCTAAACGCAGGCTATAAACCTACAGTGCTCAATTAATGTTGTAAACATTGCATTCGCAGGCTCAAAACCTGTAATCATTCTTTTTGCTCTTCTTTTGCCCAGCCGTAACCCACGAGATTCCACTAAAACGAATGAGGCTACTTGTCCGGTTTTATCTACTAAAGACTGTGCTTGACAATGGCTAAAATCAGCACATACATACAAGTACACTAAACTTAGCTAGTTGATCATGATACCGGTACTAGAAACACCAGGTGCGGGATCGAAACCTGCACTGCTATAAACATAAAGCTGCAGGCTTAAAATCTGTAGATATTAACATTTTGCTCTTCCTTTGACCGGCCGTAATAGTCTTTACATGGCGGCGAGTGACAACGATCAAAAGCTGTCAGACAGATTATAGCCGTAATTCGCTCACCTCCGCCGAGACAAATACCACGGGCTTTGTTCGGAAGGATCGTTGCGTGACCATGGCTAAAATCAACACATACACAGTAGCTAATCTCTTAGTCAAGTTGGCTGAGCATTGTTGACACGTACGCGTAATGGTGGGCTTGGAAAACTCGTGTGTAAGTATGCATGTACAAAGATCAAGAGAAAGAGAAAAGGAGAAACGAAGTAGATATAGTAACCGATTTGGGCAAAAGTCCTCCACTACGTTAACAAGCATGTTGCTAGAAACAGCAGGTACCAGTATTGTAAACGCCGAATGCAGGTTCGAAACTCGCAGTGCTATAAATACTAAGATTTGAAGGTGTTAGAACACCAATTCCGCAGGCTCTAAACCTGCAGAGACCTTTGTACTTCTTTTCCCCGGCCGAAACCCACTCAGTTCCACCGGAGCGGATGGCGTCACGGGCTTTGCTCGGAAGCTACGCATATTCTAGGAACCTCACACAACTACGTCATAAATCCTCGCATACACAGCAGCTAACCATTTAACTAAGTTAGCTGAGCATGCTGCTAGAATACCAAGCGTTCTAAACGCCGGCCGCGGTTGTGGGTTCGAATCTTGTGCTATAAACACTAAGATTTGTAGGCTAGAAACTTGTAGTGTTGTAAACACTGAGATCGCAAGTTCAAAACTTGCGGTGCTGTAAACAATGTTAGTAGGCTTATTTTGCTCTTCTTTTCCCGGCCGTAACCTCCATCTCAGTGATATGAATAATTATGGGCTTTGCTCGGAAATACAAACTGTTATATTGGCGTCGAAAGATACATGATTTAATATACTGAGTATTGGTTTATGACGCATGTCAAGTAGCTTTATAATTTGTCGCTTGTCTATCTGGTACTGTTATATGCTAAGCAGAGACGGGGAGGTTATGACAGCATGGTACGAGGGAATAGAAGGGATTATGTGAAGATGATAGCTTCAGAGAATAGACTTGCATCTATTTCCCCCCGAAATTGCATCCTACGTAGAGTAGGTACCTAGGCTGGCATTGCTTGAATTGAGATATTCTACCACGTGGGCGCGCATTTAGCTACGACGAGGGAGAACGTTGGGATCACGGCAGGCCACAACAGCTCTCGTGAACAACAGCCTTTGCGCACATGTGAGGATAGGTTTAGATATTGGGAAGGTACTCTCGAAAATTAAAGGAGGTAGTTGCTTACCTAGTGAATATGTACCGAGAGATAGACAACTTGGTTCCATAGTTTGGTCTTCCCAAATAATATTCTCAACGGAATAGCCTTTCAACCAGCGCCCAAGGCTTGGAATTCGCTCGAAGATGTCTGATTATCTGGATGAACCTTTGAACTCTTAAAATTTGAATCACATGAACTGTGACTGGCAAATCAGGCAAAACTCAAACACCTACCCTTCATCCATAGGCTTCATCCTCATACTCTCTGCTACTCTGTTCGTCTTTCGGACTTCACATCATCAATTCACTGTCGTATAATTCTACTACACCCCTCTTAGGAAGCACAGCCTTTCTATACTTTCATCTTCCATTTATTCGTTCGCCCCCTACGTCCGTCATATCAACATCGTCATGTCTTCCCGGCGAGAACTCGTGGCAACGCCTGGCTATTCTAGACGTTCTACCGACACGAAATCCCCCGGCTGTCTGTGCAACCGCTGTACCATCGCCGAAGTCACCCTCAATGCTTGCACTGCCGCAATCAAGAAAGCAACTGCAGACACCGACAAAAAGTGCGATTTCCTGAGGGTCAGAGTTACAGGCTACGTTGGAAACTTCTGCGGTAAATGGACGACCGAATCCAACAACAGAACCCCCGAGGATGCTATGATTAGTGGATATATTCTCGAAGCCCTCCATAAAACAATGGTAGGGTTGGGACCAATGGCCTGGAGCTATGGCGTGTCTTGTCGTCACACTTTGGCTTCCCGTCACAACGAAAAAAAGACATCTGACCCCTTTGACGCACCTCCTAACTATTTTTCCGCTCCTCATGGCCCTTTTAGCCCTTGTTTCGCACCTCCTGCACCTCCTGCGCCTGCTGCTCCTGCGCCTGCTCCTGCGCCTGTTGCTCCCACAGCTCCCGCCCCTGGTCCAATCACCATAACTCACGCCGCTGGCGGCCTCAATGGTTCCGGAAAGCCTGCCAACTCTGCAACCATTAATGCAGCTGCTTCCCTTATCGCAACAAAATTTGCCAGCACCTTGGGTACATATCACACCAAAGTCACCGTCAACGACCGTAAACCTGAACGCAAATATATTTCCACGGCAAGAAGTGATGCTGCCACTGCAATCAGACTTTATAATGCAATAGCCAGCGTCACAGGCGAGGGAAAAGGGGATTTTGAGATCATTACTACATTGACTCCTATTGCTCTATATAATCGGATCATTCCGGCGCCGGAGAAGAGGATCCCACTTACTACGTCGACACAGGTTGCTGCACTTGCTTCGGCCGCTCTCTTGGCGGCTACTAATGCTGTTGCTGGTACATGCTTCAAAGTTTCCACCGAGGTCGAGCCAGTTCATAATTCCGATGGGATTAGGACGCAGAAGATTTCGGCTAGCACTTCGGAGACTGCTGCGGTGATGGCCAAGGTTCATCAGGCTGTTGCTGCGGCTACCGAAGGGGTGGCGGCGACGGAGATATGGAAGGTGGTGACTTCTTTGATATCAGAGGATGAACAGAAGGAAGCTATGTCTGAAGTCGTTATTGGGGCTCCTTCAGATTCAAGACCGTTAACACCCGGTGTTGTAACTCCTTCTGCGGTCGATACTGACGAGGAGGAAGAGGATGAGGATGAGGAAAAGGATGAGAATGAGAATGAGAATGAGAATGAGAATGAGAATGAGAATGAGGGTGATGATGAAGGGGATGAGCGGGGTGGCAAGGGAGATGAGGAGGGGGGTGAGGACGCGGAAGTGGTTGAAAAAGTGGACGATGATAACACGGAGTACGAGCACTCTGACGATGGCTGGGTGATTGAAGGCTAGCGGTCGCTCGATTCATTGAACAGCTGGAAAAGGGATGCTGTTTCCTTAAGGTTCTGTCTGTATACGCTAACTGCATTTTCTTCTTTGTGCGAAACAATTTTTTTACTACTATATCAATACTCAATGGATAAAAGTTGGTATACGCATAGTGTAACATTGTCTCCAACTTCTTTAACTGTATTGTGTTCTCCACACTCAACATGGTCAAAGTTCATACTAACAAACCTCAGCAAAACCCAACTTTGATGTCAGAACCCCACCGGATTTAACTGGCTAAAAATAACTCCAGATAAGCCGTCAACTTTGTGGATTCGCGTCATGCAATGGGTAAGGGGTAGGGAAGACAATTCTAGGAGCTGGACTCGAGATTGCGAGTATTGGTCTGTGACAGTCTTGCCTCAAGCACTGACTAGCAGCCTTTCTTCTACATGATACTCTTCCTTTCTGGTCTTGTATACTGCCACCTTTGATCTCCGAGGGTGAAGGCGATGAGTGCATAATTATAAGGGTTCATCGTCATATCGGCGGCCCGTTGTTGGGACGAAAGCAGGGATCGTAGGCAGTTAATTCCGCATAGCTTGGGCAAAGACAACGGGATATGATGAGGTTGCGCTGGGGTTAGGGCTTCCAACTTCTTTTAATAATGGGTGGGTTCGGTTTGACCAGTAATGTATTTGGCAGGGGAAGAAAGCTCAGGCCAATGCCAAACTGTGATATGATTGGAGAGTGTAACCTCTTTGCGGAAGCAAATACGTGCACAGTCCTTTAGAGTATGGCAGTATGTGGTAGCCCAGAATGGACAATTGTTCTGTATTTGGATGAACGTATTTTGACGTCGACGTATATCGCTGTACACGTATGTATACCTATGCTGGTGCATCTTCTTTCAATGGCTTGGTTTATTCTTGGCCGAGATCGACCAGAGTAGATACTTAAGTACGGTTGCTTAGGGTTGATATCGTCATGGCGTCCCTGTACGTACACTTGGAGCTTCCGCTAGCTAGAGATCAAATATCTACACCACAATCAACCGAAACAATGTCACCACCAACCTCACCAGCACTGCGCGACTCCTTCCCCAATCAGATACTATACACAATACACAGCCATCCACCCACTACCACCGTGCTATCCCTTCCCGCCGAACTTCTCTTGCAGATCGCCGACGGCATTGGTCTACCGCCGACCTAAACGCATTAGTTTGCACTCACCCCCGCATCTACGCCACTCTCAATGGCACGCTCCATCGACGGGTTCTAGGTTTCCTCTACCTCCCACCCTCCGTCCTCGTCTACATCGCCTCGCACCTTTCCGTCCCCGACCACTCCCGCCTCACCCGCACTGGCCGCTTTTTTCACCAGCACCTCAACACCTCCCTCTACAAACGCGGCTACAAAACCATCTACATCCCCGACCCGTGGATTCCCATGATTTCTTACGCCGTCGAGCAGCGCGGACGCGAGTCCCCGCTGTGGTGGGCCATGGAAAAAAATTGCATCCCCACGATGGAGAAACTGCTTGCGGCTGGGGCGCCGGCAGAAGTGCGTTTTTGGGTTCCGGGGGCAACGCTGCTGTCTCATGCTGCGTCGCATGGGCGCACAACGATCGTGCGTTTGCTCCTTGAGAGGGGAGCGAATCCGAATGGTGCGTTTCCGGGACAGACGCCGTTGCACCGTGCGGCCCAGTTCAAGAACGTCGAGATGGCGAGGATGCTGCTGGAGTATGGAGCCGATATCGAGGGGTTGTCGGGTGAGGAATTTGTAGTCCCTGGAATGGGGCAGACGCCGTATCAGATTGCCATAGAGAATGGTGCGGCGGATATAGCGATACTATTATTAGCGAATGGAGCCGATCCACAGTTTGTGACCGCATCGCGAAGGACTATGGATTGGGAGGAGTAAGTTAGTGTACCGAAGGAAGGTTGTGTAGAGCCTAGGTGCTAGATCAGATTATACCTTCGAGCATTAGGATAGTCAGTGTTCAACTTGGAGGGACTTTGTGGGGCAAAAATGCGAGATGCCGTACTTCGTAATCCCAAAACATTCATTGTACAGTCGCGGTAAAAAAGTGATGAGACACGCAAAAATCACAACCACAACAGAATCTACAGACGCAACAAAATCACCCCAGCTGTAGTGGATTTAAAGATCCAAGGTTAATCTCTCAGTGGTTCCTAAATGCTTGCGGCTTTCTTAAGAGTGTAGCTAAATTAATGGGGTTATTCGTTAAATCATGCGTCTCATCACTTTTTTACCACGACTATACACTAGTCCAAGTACACGCGAGTACCATATCGTATATCTACGTACGTGAACCACGACATGATGTAATGTTGATTGGAAAACGCTTCATAAGTATATATCACATCATAAAATTGCTTTCTCCACTTTAGCCTTCTATGATATGTGGCACGGAATGCCATCTAGGTAGCGATTACAATAAAGGATACAGATACTACGGGAAACGCAAATTTATCTTGGAGCAGCTCAATCTCTTAAGGATTGATGTTTATGTTCTAGGATGAGTGTTTCAGTGCGGGGTACGCATAATACTGATAACCTTCTCTGAGCGGTATCGCGATTCTGAACCCGCACCCCCGCTTTCATCCCTACCTTTCCTGCAGTGCGAAACTTTGCTTTGAATATTTACTGCAGGAGGTGAGGGAGTTATGTGCATAAATACCTAATAATAAGCACTACAAGAGTCATATTATTCTCCCAATCTCTGAGTCACGAAACGAACATTGCATCTGCACTGACAAGCGAAAGGATAGATACTTGCATACGTTACATCTCGAGTGTAACAGTTTGATTAATCCTCACTCGACGATCGCGAGGGGTTTACCCCGCCCCTCTTCGAATATCTACCACTCGATTCCGCGGTTTCAATACAATTTTCCGAAGGCAAATACAACTACGGATTTTTGGGTGCATATTCCGGGGCATAACGAAGCTAACTTTCGCAGCGAGATCTTTAGGATTAAGATGGCCACAGGCCACGCGTCGCCTTTCGTCTGTTTGCACGATGCTAACGATATCTCAGATGCCAACAATCGCGGAACGCGAGCCAAGAGGCAACAAGCCCATGGTTGTTACAGATGCTAGGTAGAAATACTTAGGATTGAAGGTTGAAGGTCTACTACGAGATAGCTCATCTAGATACCAACTTTCTATTGCAACTTTCTATTGCAACCTTATTCCAACAACGCCCCTGGAGCCACATAACACCGGATACTCCACGATTGTCCAAGCCTTCATCGAAACCTAGGGTTCCCTAAACAACGGTCCTTTCTGTTTGGCCTAGCTTCGAAGCTTCTCCGTCATACCGTAAGTCTTCGCCGATACAATGAGCCTAGCAAGAGTACATATCTACAGAGAGATCGCTCTGCTTTATCCCGGGGGCGGCCATCAGGACTGTAGCTCCTTTGAAGGGGCTGCTGAGTTGTTGGAATACAAAAACCGATGCCCGCTCGAGACCGTCATCTCTGGCTTTATTTCCTAAGGTTGTCGGCATGAGAATATATGTTCCGTCCTATCTGCGACCGCACCCGTTTTCGAACTGGCAAGGAAACTTCACGATATTCCTGACCCATTCACAAACTGGATAAGGGTCGCGAACGGAGAAATGTTTGCGAATTGGTCCCAAGTGCGGTCAACCACGCGCTCCATCACACGTACTCATTCATAAATATTACCTCGCCCCCCCAACTATCAGCTGCTTCAAGTGCTGCTTCTGTCTCCTCTCTTACAGTGCTTCATGGCACCGAAGTGAACCCCTGATTACCACGTCTATTGCTGAGAGAGGTATGTACATACAACCCTTCATACAGATCGGTGGTTTACATAATTTCATCGTAGCATACATCAATCTAGCAAGAAATCCTACGAGGTTGCACATTGTTCTTCCATTCGTAAATTGGCACAGGTTGGCAAACCGGTCATTGAAATTCGCAAACAGTCGCAGAACATATACCGATTGCCTGGGTTAGGGTTTCAAACGGTCGGCTGTGTGAAATGGGAAATTTCCGTGGTTATCACTGTTAGGAATTGACCACTCCAGAAGTTTCTATCGCTATAGAAACAGGGAATGTCATTTCTGTCGGCTTCTCGCAGGAAGTCCAACCGGCAGACTGTTATTGGAAGGAAATGACGCATCACGAGGCGCTTGCCTTATGACTGCATATGCAGCCTCATCGAATGTTAGAGGCCTAGAAAATATGTGTAAGGAAGCAAACATCGGAAAAGCCACGCATGTGTCAAATATTGGAATACAGTCTTTAGGAGGTTGTTGGCTGGTTAAAGCCTCCTTACTTCGGCCAATCGTGGTTGTTTTAACTTGGTTGTTCCAAGTAGTTTAATTACTGTTCGAGATCCTTTTCCGATTTTTGCTTCCATATCCGGGTATCCGTCAAGCAAGTTTCCAGCGAGCCCCATAGGATGTTGGAGGCCTGACGAATCAGAGGATCAGTTGACAACTGCCAACTTTATCAACTATCTCCCGATGAACTGCCAATCTTGTGGAATTGCAGCCAACCATGATGATTGAATCATCCCCCCAATCGTGGCAATCCAGCATTCTATGCCATTCTATTTTCAAACCGGCGTGAGTCACCACTGAATCATGCAACGTCTAGGTATCCGGATTTTAATACAAAAAGCCACGTAACCCCCCGTATTGCGCGAGATCACTGGCAACTTGCAACTCTCAGTTATCGTTATCTGCAAATTCTGAAACAAAACCACTTTGATCCCCCATACACTCTCATCTCGATCACGTCCGGGCAACTCTCAAACTTGTCTCTGCTCTATTGCTCCGATATTTCTTTGTTTTCTGGTTGTTTGAACCTTGAACCCACACCCTTGGTGACTCTTGGTTTCTTTGTTCGTTTCCTGGTATTTTAAACTCGAGCCCACACTCTTGCTTTCCCATATTTCGCTTTCGGTCTTCGCGCTTTATCGCTCAATTCTCCAGACGAAAATTAATACCTACTTCGGATTACACCGCACAATCAATTGAGCGCATATCTATGTTGGGTCGCGGTGATCGTGGCGGTCGTGGTGGCCGTGGTGGTGGCCGTGGTGATCGTGGCGGTGGAAGAGGCGGTGGCGGAAGAGGCGACGGAAACTTCAGAGGTGGTTCGTTTTCAGGCTTCGGTGGTGGCGGCGATAGTCAAGGAAGAGGCGGTGGCGGCGATCGTGGGCGCGGTGGAGTTCGTGGCGATCGTAGCGGTGGCCGTGGTCGCGGCAGAGGAAGCGCCCCGATGTATCTTCCGTATGTTCTTGCGTCTGGCTTGCAGGGGTTTCACCAGCTAATGTGTTTTACAGTGGCGAAAAGTTCGCAAAGGATCAAAGCATTATCACGAGTGGGGATGCTCTTGTGAAGAGCATGTCTCAGCTAAATATAAAATCCAACCAAAGACGGTTCCCTCCTCGTCCCGATTATGGGACTCGAGGAGTTGGCACATGGGTTAGAGCGAATTATTTTGAAGTGCAACTACCAAGCACTGTCATCTTTCTATACGAGGTCTCGTTTGTCCCCGACATTAAGGTCAGAGGACTTAAGGAACGGGTATACGAACTCCTCAGAAAACACCCAAATCTGGTGGCCTTCGAGAAACATACTGCCACGGATGGAAGCAAATATCTCGTTTCAACGAAGCCACTAAAGACTGGCTCGTCACCGACAAGTGCTGGACGAAATGACGATAAACTCGATATCGAAATCGTTGACGACGATGTCAAAGCTGGCAAGAAATACAAAGTCAAGATCCAGCGTGTCGCGGAGATATTTCCAACGGATTTGACCGACTACGTTCAGGGCGCCCGTCCGGATTATGATCCGGCTCAGGCAACCCAGGCGTTGAACATCTTGGCTTCCAAGTACCCACGGGATCAACCAAATATTGCTCCAATCGGCGGTAATAGGTTCTTCATCATTGATGACCGATCTGAACTCATGATGGATCTCGGAGGAGGCGTGGTAGCTCGCAAGGGGTTTTATTCCAGCATCCGCCCGACAGTCGGCAGGATGCTCTGCAATGTGAATGTCTGCACCAAGGCTTTCTTTAAACCTGGTCCACTGGTTGAACTCATGTCGGAGTATCTTGGTATATATCCGAAAAATCAGTTTCCGCTGCGAAGCCAGCTCAAGGGTCTTCCAAACTTTCTCCGAGGATTGAAAGTTATCACCACTTATGGAAAAAAAAAAATCAAGACAATCGATTCACTGTCGGACCTGAAGCCTTCAGAATGCAAAATCGAGCGTACTGACATGAGCACTGGTCTAACGTCAACTACTGATGTGGCAAAGTATTTCAAGGACGGTAAGCAGGCTGAATAACTCTTTAAACGTGCAGCAATATTCTAATACTTCATTTTAGCCTACGGTATCAACTTGAGATTTCCGCACTTCCCCGCGATCAAACTGATTAGCGACCGGATTGAAATCATTGTCCCGGCGGAGGTATTAACAGTGGTTGATGGCCAGCATTGCAAAGACGACAAGATTTCCAGCGACCAAGTCGGGAAGATGATCCTTTCAGCCTGCAGGCAGCCTCCGGAAAACGCGAACATGATCACCGGCGTTGGTCTTCCTAGCCTCGGATTCAAAGGCAACGATAGCTATTTGGTAAGTAATGAGACAGTCCTAGTCGGCTGCCAATCTGATTTAGTTATGTAGAAAGATTTCGGTATGGAGATTTCAGATAAGATGGTTGTTGTTCCCGCTCGGACTCTACCTGGACCGACTGTGAGCTATGCGAACAACAAGTCCATGCAACCCGGACCGTCGTGGAACCTCCGAGATACTCGCTTCGCCTCGGCTGGGGACATGGGAAATTGGTCAGCTTTCATCGTCGAAGACCCGAGATACCCGATTGATCGCAATCAAGCCAAGGCCGGCATTGATGGGTTTCAGAACTCGTGCCGACAATCGGGTTTGAGGGTTACTCCTTGCAACATGAATCTCTGTGATGCTGTCAAGATCAATTTCGACGATATCATGAGGGATTCGAAACAGATGGAAGCCGCCGGGATGGCGATACAGAAAAAGTTTGACAAATTTGCCGCCTCAAATGTTAATATTGTGTTGGTGATACTGGACCTTGTTAGGAGCGAGGATACGGGACGCGGAAGGCCGAAGCCGAAGCAGCTGAAAGCTTTTGGTCCCCTCTATGCTACGGTCAAGTATGCCGGCGATGTCAAGTGTGGTGTGGCTACAGTCTGCTGTCAGTGGGAGAGGTTCCGCGACGGGGGTCCACAATATTGGGCCAACGTTGCTTTGAAGTTTAATTTCAAGCTTGGGGGAACAAACCACTTGGTCTCCACTGATCAGTTGGGCTTCTTGAAGAACGGGAAAACTATGCTGGTGCGTATATTCAATTTGTTTCAGGCTTCAATTTGTTTCAGGCTTGCATTTGTAGAACTCAGCGCTGACATGACCTAACAGGTTGGCTGTGATGTCACCCACGCCTCTCCAAAAAGTCGCAAAGGAACTCCGTCCATCGCCGGAGTTGTCGCCTCTTGTGATGCGACATATGCAAATTATCCGGCTTCTTTGAGACTGCAAGAACACCGCACTGAGGTGAGATCATGGGTTGGGATTTATGGTTTTACAGATTGCTGATGGTTTAATAGATGATCACCGACCTTAAAGAAATGTTGATTGAGCGTCTCAAGGTCTGGAACCAGAAGAGCAAGACCAGATCCTGGCCGGAATGCATCATGGTTTACCGCGATGGTGTCTCTGAAGGAGAATTTGCCAAGGTCCTCGATATAGAACTTCCAAAAATCAAGGCGGCCTTTAAAGAATGCGGGGCGGGACCGAAATACGATCCGAAGCTCACCATCACCATCGTCGGCAAGCGTCACCACACACGATTCTATCCTACCGATGCAGACCAAGCAGATGACAACGGAAACCCCAAAAACGGAACCGTTGTTGATCGTGGCATCACTTCCGTGTATGACTTCGACTTCCTCCTGCAGGCCCACAAAGGTCTCAAAGGAACCGCTCGTCCTGCCCACTACTATGTGATCCACAACGAGATCGGAGTTAAGTCTGATGAGCTTCAGGGCATGGTAAGTCCTCCATCCTTGCCGCTGTAGTGCACGCGTATTAATGGTTATAAAAGACACATAATCTCTGCTACCTATTCGCTCGCGCGACTAAGTCGGTTTCCATAATCCCGCCCGCTTATTATGCAGATATTCTATGTGAGCGTGGGCGCTGCTATATCAATGGCCTCTACAACGCGGTCGAAGGTTCTACCTCGGGAAAAACAAAGGCTTCGGATGAAGAGAAGGCGCAGACTATGCGGGAAGCACAGAGGTTGTGGGGTGAAGGGGTGCATCAGAGGGTGAAGGATAGTATGTTTTATCTCTAGGACGTTGCGAGTTCGGATATGTTGGATGGTTGGGGTTTGTGGTAGTTGTGATTGTTTTTCGTCACTCGTTTATGACTGTTGACTTGGATGGATATCATATTTGGAGACGTTTTCTCATTTCGTTTCTTATCGTGTGAGAGCTGAGGATTCGCGAGGTTGCTTATCTGTTTTTTGTCTTTTCGTTTACTAGATTTACAGTCTCTTGATATCTGACACTTTGTAACAAATTGAAAAATCACGTCGCTTTTTACTTTACTTCCAACCCGTACCGTGAAGCTGTGAGCTCTGATTGATGCACTGGTTAAACCATTTCGGGAAAGGGTTTGCATACATAGACACTTCGCGAATCTCTTCAACTCCATGCATGTCTGACCATCTGTTACTCTCTCTCTCATATCACCACCTAAAAATCATTTTCACCAGTCTATCATCGACAGTCTCCATCTCCATTAACAGCAAGTCTAGTCGAGTCTCCGATATCGACAGTCTTCCATTAACAACTAGTCTACTAGTAGTCCAAGCCTTAGATATCGATGTCCTCATCAACTAGTCTCAGATATTGACTGTCTCCATAAAATGTTGGAAATCTGCTCAATCCCGCGCCCGAGTCCGCCCGATGGCGGAGCGGTCAATTTGACCTTGTCATTCTGTATATATAGAGACCGCTAGGGTATAGAGAACGATATCGCTTTTGGACTTTCTCACAGCGCTCGCTACCATTTCCAACATAAAAGCCACATAATGGACATCAGTAAGGAATAAGTGGTACTGGAGCGAACCCAGATGAGTATATATGCCGGTTGTTTGCACGCTAGTGTACATCAAGTTGCCAAAGCTTCTCAGCAAAAGGCCAAAAGTGCAAACGAGCTCAGATTATATACACCGGAATGGTATTCTTTCTCACTGTTCTTCATCTCTTTGGGGTTAACACAGACAAAAGCTACAGCCTAGACCCTTAGAGCAATTTTCCTGATACCGCTTCAACCGCTGTGCTAGGCAGGCGCTACATTCGCCCAGCGTCTCGTTGGAGATACGGTCGTCAACAATGTATCTGTCGACGGCCCAGTTCCCGGCCCGCAACAGATGGCCTTTGTCAACCCTTCTCCCATGCTTCGGGAGACATCTTTAATCATCCCCACTGCTTCGTTTCCGCTCTACCCATCTCGACATTATCAACACCTTCAACACTATCACCATCACCATAGATCCCTTCGTACAAATTTACTCACTAAATCGTCTCGCCTGCGCTCCAATACCACTACCTCCGCCGCCACAACATATCCCGTTACGAACCGCGGTCGCACCGTCCCCAATAGTGTTTTACCGATTCTCGTGGTGGCGGCCATGATTAGCACCGCCTGAAAGTAGACCCACTACAATCCAGGTGGATGGGATGTTCTGCGGTGGGTTGGAGAAGGGGTAGGTTAGGGTCTATGGGGAAGTTGGGTTTAGGTGGGTGTGGGAGGGGCAGTGTTCTCAACAGTCTAGTCCGGCATTTTTGAGCCTTGGACTAGCCGACTTTCCAACTCGTGAGGTTGAGCCGGACTAAATAAATACAGGTACCTATCACAAGGACTATAGGTGCCTAGCGGCTTTTGCCTAATAGGAAACTACACAATTGAAACTACAGGATGTTTTGATTGACAATATAACCTGAGATCAGTCGGGGAAAGCAGCTCTATTTATTCAAAGCGAGCCTCAAGATACGCGCCAGGTACCTACCGATGCCTTCATTTTTATGCAGTCCAAATAGGTAACTGTTGACACCTACCGGTGCCTTATTTTAATGCAGCCTAAACAGGTACCTGCATGTGTCTGCATATTTATGCAGTCCTAGGAGGCACCTGCAATGCCGGACTAATCCGTAAATCCATAGAGTTGCCTGATCAGCCGGTCAGTCCACACCACACTCTTCACAATAATATCTTCTCAGGGATAGGATCAAGCAAAAGACTAGTTTACAGGTTTAGAACCCACGCCTGACGTTTAAGTGGTTGTGGGTTTTGAACCCTGATGTTTACAGCACCTTGTGCGTATTGCACCAGCTAAGCCAAGCGATCAGCTCTCTTATTTAAAGATTTCCACCATCCTATATTGTACAGAAGACCAAAATTGCGATATTATCGCTTTTCCATGGTTCCCTGCACAACCAAATATAAAGATACACCGACATCATACAACTATATCTTGTAAATAAGACAACAAGGAACGACTGAACACTACAGGTTTTGTAGCCTGTGACCTTAGTGTTTACAGCACTTCATATTTCGAACTCGCACTCGGTGTTCACAGCATATACTCTAGTTTTTATTGCACCAACTTGGGTCCTAGCTTATGGATGAAAGTAGTCTATTGCAATATCTAACGCCGGGAGATACCCTCTATAACAGAAAAGGCAAGAGCAATCATACCAAAGGGGAGATACAATCTAAAACGACAAAAACAATCATGAAAATGCTGAGAAGCATATTCTATCCCAATAAAGCGGACATCGACCGGCCCACTCCTCAAGAATTTTTCCGTCGACACCGCAATCGTAACAATCACATAGTCAGGTGTCACGATAGAGTTGGACCCTTTGACATCGCGGTGGGTGAATTCGTTCGAATACAACAACTTGAGACACTGTCGGCTCTGGTAATAGTATTCATATATCTCGCTCGTTTCTAGCTGTTGAGATGTAAGGAAATCGTCAAAGTGTTGGCCGGGGACACGTTCGAATAGGAGTAGTACTCCATCAACTGATATAGGGTGTAGCAGAAGGGTAGAGCGGCCTTAGGACGGGCACTGTAGACTAAGGCCTCGTGGTATGCATGCAGCAGATCATTAGGCTTGAAGTGCTTGAGGACGAGATTCGAGGTGGCTGAATGAGTATGGGGCGATCTGAAGTAAGTCACTAGGGGGAATTAGGGTTGACCACGAGACGAGAATAACGCCCAGTCTCGATGTCCGCCAATACTTAGTCATCGTTGAGGCAGTGTTAGACAGAGGGCGGCTTGGGGACAAAGACGCGGCGGGGGTTAGTGTCAGTCGATGATAATAGGATTAGATGGTATGAACCGTGGTAGTGTTGTGGGCTGAGTGTAAAAGAGGAACTAGCAAGACGGAGGAGATTGCTTAGTTGATAAAGACTTTAGGGATGTGCGACGATAGTGATGGTGTGATGATGTTTTTGGTGGGAGAAGTTAGGCTGGCAAAGTTAAGTTTTGTTGAGAAGATATAAGCTAAAGCCGATCTGAATGAAACTTACTTGAGTAGAAGACAAATACTTCAACCTGTGGAACTTAAAGGGAGGAGCGTCACGGAATCTCGCTCGTGATACTGAACCTACGTTACAATTTGATAGCTCCCCACCATCCCACCATCCATGGATGATTCCGACGCCCTCGCCTCTCGAACCAAGGTCGAATTCAATTACAGGCGATTCACAGATGAAGTTCGAGAGGTTGAATACGCAGTCCGCCGAATAGTCGGGGAGCTCTCCACAGCCAATCCTTCAGCATAGTTTTCTACTAAATCATTCAGATCCCCGACATCAAGAGCCCGAATGGCCAAGTGGTAAGGCGTCGCACTTGTAATGCGAAGATCCGTGGTTCAAATCCGCGTTTGGGCTAGCCTAATGAGTTGTCGGGATTTCAGATGACAATCTTTTTAACGCCGACGCGCAAGCTCCAGTGGGTGAGGTGTTTTGTTGGCAACAGTGATTAAGCTGCAAGTGGCGATGTTCCGATTGTAGCTTCTCTAAAAATCTTAGATAAATATAGCGGAGCTAGAGCTGCTTATCCATGTTTATACGAAATCTGCAAGCCGGCAAAAAAGAATTCCTAGTACCGGAATGAAAGGGTTTAGGGTCCCTCGCCGACCCGGCAGCGTGCAAGATATTCCGGTTGAGAAGCTCATCACCTTCCACTACCCGATCACAATTCCCCGCCCGTAGAAATTTACATTTAGCGACGAGCCACGCCCTCGTTTCTGGCGGCATTGATATTCCTCCACGACTACCATCTCGGCTACGGGTGAAAAGTGGTTGGTGGGGATGACAATGCAGACAAGAGGTGGAGAGGGAATTTGATTAAGGAACTTGGTGAGGAAGAGCAAGAATGGTGGTACTGATGGAGGGGGAGATGGCAGCTGGGATGTTTCTGACGGGACGTTTGCAAGGCGAATCGGAGCTGGTTGGGTTTGGTTCGGCGCTGGGTATATACCAATGTATCGAAGGAGTAGTGCAGACAATTGGAATCCAGTAATTGTTATGTAGAAAGAATGCAAGAGCCGTTGTATGGAGTCAGTTATAAGTGATGCAGAATGAAGATCATTCTATCACCAGTTGTCACTCCAGGAACCACAACCATCACAAGTATCAAATCATAATCATAATCTCATAACCATCCAGATATTTTCCCCCGTTTATATCGTTACCGTAACCCCGCATGCACCCACACTATACACAAAACACAAAAAACAAGGACTCGCCCAGCAAAAGCACCATAAACTAAGTATACACCCCTGTAAGCAGCCTGTCATGGCTGTACCTCCGCAAGCTCCTCTGCAAGTTCCTCCGGTACACCCGCAATCATCCCATCGACTGTCACGGTCACCGCACCAGCCTGCACCAGCGCCGTTCGCAAATCGTCGATGAGGTCATCAACACTATCAAAAGTCAATTACCATTCCATCCTCAACTCTCCGGGGAAACATACTCTTCAATCCCCACACACAGCCGTATCAGATCCTCTGGCAACGCTCGCTCCTCCCGTGTCTTTTTATCAATGCTCGCATGACTCATACGGCACGGCATGGAAATCAAACTATTAACACACCCAAAGCTGACGGAAATCGCCCACAACCGCGTCGCCTCCACAATCCTCTCACTAACCAGCGTATTCCCCGTTTCGAAACTCAGCACCGCCCCTGCTCCCCGTGCCATACTCCAGTGCAAGTCGTACTGCGGATGTGACTTGAGTCCCGGGTACCGCACCTTAAATCCCTGGTGCTCCAGAAACTCGGCGATTGCCTGTGCGTTTGCCTGCTGCTTCTCCATTCGCACACCTAAGGTCTTGATCCCGCGCAGCAAAAGCCAGCAGTCGAAGGGTGCCAGCCCACACCCGGACGCGTTGATCGTGAAATACAGCTTCTCACCGAGTGCGAGGTCGTTGACCGCCAGCACTCCCGCCATCAAGTCGTGGTGGCCGGAGAGATACTTTGTTCCGCTCTCGTAGACGATGTCGGCGCCGAGCTCGAGTGGGTTCTGCAGCCATGGGGAGAGCATGGTGTTATCCACCGCGACGACGGTGGTGGGATTGGCCTTATGTGCCGCCGCGGCGATAGCGGGGAGGTCCACGATTTTGATCAGGGGGTTTGTAGGCGTTTCTAGAAGGACCATAGCAGTTTTTTCAGAGAGTACAGAGAGGACGGCAGAAAGCGAGGTGGTGTCGACGTGGTGCACGATAATCCCCCCGTGGGTGGACAGGTACTTTAGTAGACGGTTAGTACCGCCGTAGAGATCGTCACCGGCAACGACTTCGTCCCCGGGCTTCAGCATCCGGCTGATCACGTCCATTGCGGCCATGCCTGAGGATACAACGAGAGCACGGTTCGCTCGCATGATCTTTGCGAGGTGCTTTTCGAGGTGGCTACGCGTGGGGTTGCCGCTACGCGTGTAGTCGTATTCGTTGCCGCCTGAACCGGAAGTCTGCTTGAAGGTTGCGGTTTGGTATAGAGGCATTGAGGAGGCATTGTATTGATCAGAGTGCTCGGTGTAGACCAGTTCGGTAGCGAGGGAGTAGACTTTTCCGGTACGCGGGGAGGAGGGTGCGGGGGAGGGCGGGAGCTCGGAGGAGGGGAGCTTTTTGAAGGCGGCGGCAGTCATGATGGGAGTATCGAGGGTGGACTGAGAGGAGAAGCGGGTTGAGATGAAAGATGGTGGAATTGAGTTCAATCCTTTCGACATTGTGCAGTTATGTAGGGAAGCACGCCATCTGGTCCCGCCAAGCATTACTAGGTACTTTAGGCGGGCGGAACGTGTAAGTACCCTCCGCTAAAGTTAGCTGCATGCACAAACACATATAAACACTACCATCGTGTAGTCTGGATATTAAGTAGCAACAGGATAAAACCCCCGGACCGTCTAAGCACCCCCCGTTACTCTTCGTTCTTCTTGAATCCCTCACAACACAACCCAAGAGCTGGTACATTGTACATACATACTCAGCATCATCAACAAAGGTTTGCTGAAGACTTCACTCACAGCCCATCCCCACCAACTATTCCGGCGGTGATAGTTGAGCACAGTATCGTAGTGATGGCCCTTAAGAACACAAGGTCCCTAGTGACCCGGGAAAGTTCTTTCTGGGGTCATTGCCAATCTGAAGTCCAGCAGGCAGTTGGTACTGATGTCTATGAACTTGAGATCAACCTTTTTAGCGGTCAAAGCAACCAGTCTTGTCATCTGTTTTCATAACAAGGCGTTGATTTGGATCTTATTTGGCCTTATCTCCCTCGCACTATAGAAGATATAGTATGTAGCGAAGCCCAGCAAACGATCCGCCAGTCCGTGCGTGCCCTAGCACCAAAGTTATCGCGCAGAACTGTAGCCTACGTGATGCCGCCGGAAAAACAGTTGCACGACGTGTAAGCTCACCCCCGCCAGCCGAATCGATGCTCATGTTTAGTGGCTAGGGCTTCCATTAGGGAAAGCGGGTCCTTCGATAAGGTATGGAATGTGGTAAATCGCATGCTAGTAGGCCGGAGGTGCCATGGTAGTCGTGTAATAGGAAAAAAGTCGCTCGGTTGTATGAGTAGTCCCGATTAGACGCTTTGCTGTGTAAGTAGGTGAGAGTTTGGGTGTGTTCATCGCGGTCGTCTAGAGTACTCCATAGTGGAAGAGGTAAACCTGCCGCCGTGTTGTGTTGTCCATCCCACCGCCAAGCCTAACGTACCCTTAGCCCACCACCTCAACACGTTCCCCCACAACACACACAATGTCTTCCTCCCCCGCCACCACTACCGCCGGGACTTCCGAAAAATCCTACTTCGAGCAGCAGCGCGCGCACCTACTCAACGAGATCTCGCTCGCGATGGAGCACGTGCTCATGAACATGAATACGCTCAACCGCAACTTCGAGAGCATCATTGCGGTTTGCACCCCTCCTCGCGTTTAGGACGGGAGATGGGGGCTGATATATGGTGGTGATACAGGTCGGCCGCGAGTTCGAGGCGGTTGAGGCGCTGTGGACGCAGTTTGAGGGAGTGATGGGGAAACAGCCGGGTAAGGACGGAGAGGAGCAGGAGGAGGAGGAGGAGGAGGGGAACGAGGAGGGTGATGAAACTATGCAGGGCTAGAGGAGACGATAGGTGTGCGGTGTTATGGCGCTTGTGCTTTCGCTATCTACGGTTTTTGGCTTGGAGGATAGAACGATATCGCAGCTATCTACGGCTTATGCCAATGGCTTTGGTAGGTAGGCCCGGTTCAAAATGTCGACGCGGGGATATCTCCGGTATCAAGGAAGAGTGTTCCGCCCAGAATGCGCGTTCGAGCTAGTGTTGGTGTTTCTGCTTTACTAATAGATGGGAGGTATGCAAGTTGTGGGGTTGGTGGACGCCCTTTGTTTCAGTGGAGCGTGAGAGGCTGTGATTTGCACACCACTCTCAATTGACGACTACGACCACAACCTTTCGACGACGACGATGACGACGACGACGATGACGGCGATGGCGGCTTTTACTGGACTACCCGACTAGTCACGAAGACCTCGGGATAAGAGGAGGGAATGGAGGCTGCACTATCTCCCCTACACCCCCACTGGTCCTGCCGTAACCTTGTCCTACATTTGAGCACTCGTACCAATTCCAGCATGGGGCATGCAGAAGTTAATTTCATACTAGCTCAATTGTAAAGGAAGACCTTAGATAATCCGCATGCAGCGGAAAGCCGGCATTAGATTCCACGACCCGCTTCCTTTTCCGCAAACGGCGAAATCGAGTTCTAGTTCCGGCTACTTGACACGAAATTTAAATACTGTAGATCGAGGTCAATTCGAGGGGAGGGATACTCATGCTATCCTGAATTGCCTGGTGAAATGAGAGTGCCGGGGCGTGGTGATTATGGCAAATGACAATGGAAATTCTGTGTGACAATATGGTATGGATTTTCGCCAGGGCGGGCTTACGGTTATGAATGAGAGCTCTTCAGAATGGCTTGTTTGCAAGGACCGGTACGCCAACTCCTATTTCCGTAAGGTAATCTTGCATGCTCGCAGATGATAGAAAATCTGAACGGGAATAAATGATACTCACAATGTGAGGAACCTGGAGGTGTTTAATTCGTTCTGTACCACATATACAGAACACCTCGGAAATTAATTAACCCATTTCCGGCACATCACTCATTTATCATGTTAGGAACCGTTCTCCATCTATTTAAGCCTCCTGTACTATGCCTTGTAACCCTTTTGCTTGTGACCACAGTGCAGATATATGTTCCGACCCCATTCGCGACTTGTCTGACCGGTTCGCGCAGGAGAACTGCGAACCAGTCAATCCACCCGAATCCACAGAATTGTACAGTAAATGAAAGCAAAAATTTTGCCTGGCAATTATGAACCATCGAGAACTATCATGAGAACTAAAATTAATGCCTCAATGCTTCGAGCCGTATTTGATCACCATGTTAGGGTCGGCATAGATTTCACGATCCGGATTTTTTTTCCCTCCAGCAATCTCTTGCAAAGAATGGCTCCGGAGCTCCCCCCGGAGAACAGTTCTGGCGGACGTTATGTTCCGACCCGTATACCGAATCTTCCTGTTGGCCAACTTACCTGATTGGTGAATAGTTCGATCTGTACGATTTGCCAAATAGCAGATTGGGAGGATGTTAGTCCCATAAAAGTACATTTCAAAGTACAACCTTCCTCTTCTCAAACTACACTGTTTACTCAGCCATCGAACTTCTACACCACCATCTTGCGGCTTCGCTTTGGAATTTCATCTCTACCAGTACTACTGCTTCAGGTTCCGCTATAATCAAGGGTTCTCGTATAAATTTCTTAGTTCTTGACCAATAAACTGCACAACGAGGTGTACTAGTAGCGCTCTAATAGGAGGAAGCTGCTGGAATTGTGTACTGGAGGCTTTCCTGTAGATCTATATAGACGGAAGTTGCCACGGGAATTCATCCAATAGGCCCACGGAAAGTCCAGTTAGCTAAGTACATGACATATTCCTGTTAGCCAATCGGTTAGCCTATTAGTCTATCAAGAAGATTTAATATACGAGTCGGAATATCTATAAATACCGTATTACTCACGCTATGTATCGTGATAAAATTACTAACGGGGGGATAGAATGATGGATGGATGGCTTCGGAGGATTCTTTTTTACTTATTTCAACTGTGGTAGATGGAGCTGTTTCGTTTGGGTAGGGTGGGGTCGATGCAATTCTACTTTATTTTCTCTGCGGATATGTCATAGTAGATCATAGTAAATCTTCCCCGATATTGACAGCAAATCACGGCGTACATCTTCGCTGAGCCGGGCGTGAAAAGGGGCTCTTCAACGAAATGCTTTGCTTGTAGGCGATTGGGTGCCGTCTTTGCACATTTTGCGGTAACTATTCTTGTGCTTGTGCTAGATGATGCGGCACACCGAACGCCGTGTGGTAGTTCTTGATGCTCTGCAAGATGGCGGCAAATACATCAACGATGAGGTTCAAATGCCATGTGTCATTTGCTACGCCGGTACAAATTCGAAAAGTTTCCATTGAGACCTAACCAGAAACGAAATCTTGTCATGCCTCCCAAGATTGTTTGAGACCCACGAGGCTTTTTAGGGGAGCGTCAAATAACCAGGCGGCTGGTACTATCAAACCAAACATTTCCTTAACTCCTGCCTTGTCCATCAGCCTCGTTATATGTCACTCGTCCACAACTGACATCGCTTTAGATTGGTCCAATTATGATCGTTGAAGTTGTCATTTTAACCTCGTCCGGGAATAATATCTGTCATTTTGAAACCTTGACTCAAGCTTATCTGTCGGTGTAATAGCCTGAACTAGAACATCGATACCAACAATATGATGTCATTGAAGATTCGAGGTGGGCTGGAGGGTCCTCATACAAATATGAATGGCCTGGTTCTGAGTTTTATGTACTCTACTTTATCCATAGATGTCCTTATAACCAGGAGGCTAGGGGAGAGGCCAGGGTATCGTGGCCAGATACTGTGGTCTGACTTAACAGCTTTTTTGCTTTCTAGCCTCTCGCCGGTGTGTTTGTTGACGTTCTTGATCTCCCAGTTTCTACCACTACCGAAAGCAAACGAAACATCAATTATTTCGTTTCCATGCATGTGGTGGTATACCGGTAATTTTGAAGCCCACATCAAAAATATTCCAAGAATTACGTCAGATCCTGCCTTCGGCCGAGGCTGTTCGAAATCCAGGCCAGCTATAAGCGGTCTGAATCCCTCAATGACCCAGTACAGATTAATCAGGGGGGGTTCTACAAATATCTCGGAAATTAATGAGCCCGTTCAAATGGATGTCGAGTGCGCATGTGTGAAACGGGCCGGATATGGAGTAATCTGCAGCGACGGGAGTGGCTATGAATGTCAAATACCGCATCTGGTATGTGACACCGGACCGTTATCGTTGCATGGGACGAGAGGCTCCTTTGTCGCACTGTTTGGATGAGGACATTTGCCACTTCATACATATTGAGGTTGAAATAACCTAGTGTGCACACATAATATTTCGGTTAGTGGTTTGCATTTGCCTTCACACAAACGAGGCTGGGAACCAGGAAAATGAGACCAATGTACTAAGCCCCTTACACAGCCTGCACGTACTATAAATATAACGAGCAAGGGGATGAGGGCAGTGGAAGGAGAGGCTACAACCCGGACCAGCCTCATGTAGTTGGGATGTGTTGAAAATGCATTTATACTATAGCCGCAAGCAGCCGAACGCAAAATGGCTACAATAACGGGGGTGGCGAGTTGGACTAGATTATGCGGTAGTGATACCTCTTACGTACCTCCAGCTTTATATGTGCAGGAGGAGGGAGATATCCATCTTCTCTGCACACAAGATATGCTGCTGCGTTTCATACAAATATATACTTAAGTAGATACCCTACCCTACCCCGTTATATGACTGTCGTCTGTATAGTCATACACTAACTCCCTATCTCCCTATCAAATATAAGCAACTATCTTAATCTCAAAGTAAGATAAGCCATTCTACCGAAACGAGTGACATCGAGTGAATATAGGGGGGGGGTCGATCGCTCCCTGCATGAGCCCTCCACGTATCGCAGCAGCCTTCTCTTCACATTCCAGGGCGTCTTTCTTAAGACATGGGGAACCCAGCAGCAGCTACTGGCTCTCGAACGGCACAAGGCTTACTAGGGCCAGGGTGCACCACAAGCCTGCCCAATTGGCAAGACGAAGAGATAACTGCCGCCCGGGATGTCCAACGATGGTGATGCATTCGTCCGATGAGTACACGCCATGTGCTAAGGTACGAACTGCGAACTCAGGTTCGACAACAATGAGGTCCAGTTACGGTATCACCACACAGCAATGAGCTTTTGCCGCCCCCCCTGTCCCACAAGCATTCCTCCTCCGTATGGCCGGATATACTAGATGAACCGCTTCCCCCCGATCCCTCATCGCTGCCCATCGCCTCGTCGCTTTGCTGGCATGGCATCATTCAGATACAATCTAGCTGCAGGTCCCTAGCCGAAAACAGATCACAGGATCCGATACGCCCTGGGCAGTATCGGCGGTAACTATGCACTGAATATGCACTGAATATGCACTGAATCGAGTACCCTTCGAGAAACTGTCAGCTGGACTGTTAGGGACTCAATTGCTCCGATGGTGATACCCGTCGATAGATTCTAGAACACAAAACGGTAGAATTATGGGGTGTGTGGCTGTGGTGGTGGTGGTGCTTGCTGACCGGATGGACGGAGTTGGATTGGCCTTTTGTGATGTAGTTGTGGAGTGAAGTGGTGTGGTAGTCGGGGATTAAGACTGGCCTTGCGGGCCTCGGATTACTGGGACGCAGCAAAAGAAAAGAAAGGGAAAAGGAAAAACTTCTAGAGAGAAGAGTAGGATGAAGTATCATTCCATGGATGAGCATCAATTCAAGAATCAAGCAATGTTTAACTCCCCCACACTACATCACGAAGCATATCATCCCATGTGTGGCCCGTTAGATTCCGATTGTAGATTCCGATTCCCCATCAATGATCGGGCCGTCGAGGCTGCAAGTCCGTAGACCTGCTAACTATCTAACTTAACTCCCCCCGCTCTATCGTCATCAAGACACCGGCTCGGGTGAGAACCACATTCTCGGAGCGATCGATCCCCCACTTGCGCTTGATATCGGCGGGAAATATGCATAGGGTATATCTGTCGTCATTTCATTCCAGTCTATTCTTTCTTTCTTGGGGTATATGTAAGTACTGGTAACGTCAGTTTTCCTACCACCTGCAGCCCGCTGCAGATTGATCGGTGGCAACGAAAAAAAAGATGAGACATTTCGATGCCATCGGAGTTTTTCTGCCCTTTCACTGGTGTCGCTTGGTCGATCCAGTAGAACTGCGACAGAGTTTAATATGGTTAGAAGGCACACGTCGAAAGTCTTGATTGCTGCCAGATGTCAGTGCAGCATTATGACTGAACTTGCTTGTTCGACTACGACCTGCTATACTCTATAATCGATTTCGAACGCGAACGGGAAAACTTGGTGAGAATGCGCAACGAAGTAAGTTTCGCGATTGCAAAGGAAAGACGAAAGTGTGGAATGAGAAAGAGATCGCCGGATTACGTGCAAAGTGGGGTTAGGTGATAGCGGGCTTTCTCCCAATTCCTTAGTTTCTGACACCTATTGCAGCAGACCTAACCTGCGCTATAATACTGAAGGCCATCATATTCTGCATTACCGGGGCCTCGGTTAGACTAAGGAAGAGTACAGAAACGACAAGAAGTGGCGACCAGTGCAAAACAAGGAAACCGGATATTACATACTGGCGTTACTCTATTATCATCATATGGAACTGAGGAGAACCAGCTGTTTCTACTTTAAGTTGATTTTGTGTACGATACCCCGCGGCGACTAAGGTGCGGAGTAACAACGCAGAGTGCATGTTTGAAGTACACCTCTACTGCATTTACACCGGAAGATACCTGGAACCTTTCATCGGTGGCGCCTACATTTGCTAGTTACTCCAAAGTCCAAGCTGCGAGTATTTCGCGGCTAAACCGATTGTTCAAAAATATCAATGTTTTGTTTTGGAAGAGGTTTCGGGATTCAAGACCTAATCCAGCTGGAAAAAACGCAGTTCAATAAATGTTACCAGCCCCGTCCTGCCAATGAGGTTTAATTTTCGACAATTTGGCATTGAGTACGAGCACGGTAGATTGGATGCCCACGTTTCTGTTCTGGCATTCTATTGAAAGGTGGATCGGGAGCTGTATAGACCGGGCCACATGAGCGATGTTCGCAACCGTTATTGCGGATTTGTGAATGGCCCACTTTATCGGCGGGGTTGTGCTGGTGTGTCCACCACACTCTCTTCCTCGAACATGATTGACCACGTCAGATACTCATAATTGGAAGATAAGTATCGTGTCCACACCTTTGAAAACTCTTGGGTTGTTTTAAAACTTTCCAATCGTTGATGATTTCGCTCGCACAAGCTGTTTAATAACTATCACACTTTGCTAGCGGCGTTTTATCGTGGATCAATTGACATGGATCCCGGGCGAAACGAAACGCGGGAATACGGAAACGAAAGTTCGGGCCAGTCCTCCGGTTGTGTACCCAATAAATAATCGGGATGTGGGTGCACATACATGGTATAATAAATCTAAGAGTATCCATTTTGGGCCAGCGTGCTCTCTTGTACCATCACTGAGGCAGACAGGCAGTCACAAGGCCCACGCGCCCGCTGAAACGCGAGGAAAAACAGTCCGACGAAGAGTGTGGGGAAGTAGGTAGTGTTGGAGTTGTTATTGGCGCTTCGATATGTATCGAGGTCACACGGCAACCTCAGTTGGAAGAACACTACGAATTATTTTGTGAGAAACAAAATGCGCAGTAGTACAGAAGATAGGTAATATACCGAGTACCAGACCAGGCGAAACCCATAGCCGCCTTCGTAACTTTTTGTGCCTCGCCATAAAATTGCAAATATTGTAGGCTCTCTTGCCGGCGACTTGGCGTCGAACCTATCGGTGGCACTGCTTTCTTCTAGAATGATGCTGACACAGAGATATGAGTAGGTTGCAGTAAGGTCGGTCGTGAAGGAATAATCGGGTAGTAAGATTGTCGTTCCAGCTCGATCAATTTCCTGTATCTATGTGACGTTTGAGTGAAGTAATAATAAAACTTAAACGATGGTCAGGATCATCCATTCACGATGGGTTGTTTATATTTTCAGCAGCGGCAATAAATTCTTCGTCACTTCTTGGCCCACCAATGCTTATGCTAGAAATGCTCCAGCCAAGGTATGCGCGGTTGGATAAAACCAAGGATCATGGATATTGGGTCTATACCGAATGTATGAAAGCTGCAGGCCCATGACGAGGATCGGAAAAAGAACCAAGTAGGCCACCAACCTCTCGCACAGCTGCACGCAACGACAATGGAGGCTGGCCATGATTCGTCAGGATCCATTTCAAGTGCCTTACAGTGTACTCACTTTTCAGCTGGCATAACATAAGTGCCTCCCCCTCATACTGTTGAGCGTTGATATGATATGTGAACGGATATAATTTCGAACTGCTCCTCTTCTCATGATTCCTTTCGGCATCAACTAGTTTGCTGTTAGATACGTCTCGTTTCTGTCTCGTTTCCGTTCCGGGTTTTCGCTTATTACTCTACATTCTCATTTGTGGGTGGATCGCCACATCGTCTTGTCGTCGCCGTCTCCGGAACAAACACCTCGACCAACATATAGCTACTTCGTTTGTACAAGGAATCGCCACTCGAAGTTACTGCATTGTACTATTTATCAGCATCAGTCGATCTTCTGGACTATTTAATGATTTTTACTTTTAACGCTATTGCATCCATATCCATCATTTTATCATCAGCACTTTCAATAACGCGAAAAACTCACTCAACATCATAGCCATAATGTTCTCGACATACACTAGACGAGGTTCTGATGATAGCGATAGCAGCATGACATCGTCCTCTTCCTCCGACTATGACAGTTCCTCGAAGGGCTCAGTACCAAGTTCGGTCCCATCGCTAGATCATAACTACTCAGCGGAGTCGCAGTTTAATACGCCAACAGAGTCGCTTTTCGACTCCGATCCTCGGGACACCACAAACACATATTGCACGACGGTCGCATCGCTTGACGAGGAAGAGGAAGATAGTTATGACTGCCACGAGCACTTCCTGGAGGTACCTGAGCAATGTGAAGCAGTTCCGGCGACTCCCCAAGAATTTGCAGAGCTCTTCCCTTCCACCAACCGCCTCACCATCAAACATGACGACTCAACTCTCGACGGACGCATGAACATTCGTGTCGACTGTGATGCCCCAGCAACGAAACGATGTCCTGAACGGCGCATCACCCTGTTCCATGTCCGCATGCACGACCTCCGCGACCGCGACTTTTCCGTTCGACGGTATGGCAGGGATTGTGGGCGTGAGGTTGCGCATGTCAAGCGCAAGTTTATTAAGTCGTCACAGCGCCCGAAGCTTCAGCGTTCGGTCAGCAAGGCGCTTAACAGCTTCCGTGGGAAACATGATTCCGATGACGAGCTCAAGAAGGTTGAGCGCACCGACAGTGGGTACAAGTCTGGCTTCGAGGACGACGAGGACGACGTCGAGCCCGCCACTCCTGGACGCCCAAAAGCAACCAATACCTGCACCCTAGAATTCTCGAATTATGCGCATGTCGAGCTTACCCGCCGTGGCGCAAAATCGAGCAAGAAGTACGACTTTGAGTACTGGGGCAAGAGCTATTCCTGGAAAAGGACTGTCGTTGGTGCTGATGTCTCTTACTACCTCGTCAACAATGCCACAAATAATGTCGTCGCCCAGATCCGCCCAGATCCGATGACTCCGGAGATGACGGCCATAGAAGAGGCCAAGGGTGGCTTTGTCCCACCATGCTCCTTGTACATCAACGATTCCACGACCGATCCGGTCAATAGCGATAATGCCGATGTCGCAGAGTGAGTATTATCATCGCCACACAGTGCTTCCGATTTCAGATTCTAACATCGTCTTCTAGTGTCATTGTGACTACTGGTCTCATCGCTCTCATCGATGACTGCTACAAGCGAAAATACAAATCCAAGAGGACGGTGCAGCTAGTCCTGCCCACAACGGGTAAGACGCCGTTGAAGATGAGCATGGAATACGTCGGCCCCAAACGATTTATCGATGAGATGTTCCATCGAAGACCCATCATATCACGGAGTAACTCGAACATCTCACAACATCGGCCAACGCCTCTGCCCCGGGTGTTTACGATTTAGCTGTTCTTCCTGTACACACGACAGCCTGCCGTCAGTCCTTGCTACGGACGGTATTTTTTTTCTTACACAGCCACACAAGACACTTTTGCTTGTCGCAGCTAGTACATATCCACCTAGTGTATGTGAATATTTCTTGGGGGATTTTTTTGGATTAATTTACTGGAGCCTTGGCGTTTGCTACTGAGTTCTGGGGAGTCGGAAAAGGGAGGAAGAAGGAAGCAAGAGATGAAAGGGATGAAGGAAGGAACGGAGGAAGGAAGGAAGGGCGGAGGGAGGCCTCGCACTACTTGCGGGAAAAGCATGTGAGCTCCACTCAGGTTTTATTTACTTCAGGTTAATGGATATACTGGCAATCCCGCGAGAGGGGTATGGTAGCATTGGGATAGATCTGGTTTATTGTTTTTGGGTTCTGCATGTTTCTCATGTATTCGCTTCATGGGTGGTTTGTTATGATTTGTGTTGTTTCGGCGCAGGTGGGGGATTTGTATATACCATGAACGGGATGACCCGTCGGCACTTGATTGATGAGTTGCAATGAATGTGCCTGCCTGCCTGCCTTGTTACCTAGCTTCAACTTTCGATGAATTGTCACATTCCATTGTCGTGTTGTCCGGTTTTTCATGCAACGCAGCACCACCAAGCAGCATGGGGGGGTTTGTCCGATCTTTTCTGCAAGCAGTCCGGTCGACTATCTTCCGCACTGCGCTGCGGTTGCGTTGCCGAATTGTTCACATACCTAACGTTAAACCTTGGGGGTTACGTATGGGGTGTGTTTTGGGTTTGCTTGCAGCATGCGAGCCGACAAAATAGGAACTCCGGCAGCCGACTCTCATGCTAAGCTTCTTCGCTGGTCATGCAGGACAACTCCCGCGTTCCCCACCATGATCTTTGTTCCTTTCCCCGCAAGACGTGGTTGGACGATAACGGGTCTGGGGTTGGTTTTGGGAGGTCATAAAGATAGTAAACACGGGGCACCGGCGAGAAACTTTGAACGGATTTAGGCCGTGGCTGGAGAATGAGGCGGTCGCGAGCGGGGGCTATGTGATGGGGTTTTTTTTACCATGTGAAGAGGGCGGACGAGGCTGGTGCTGATGTGTCCCTAGAGTATGCTATTATCAGTGGGGCGGTGAGACTGATAGTGTTGCATAGTTCAGCCCTACCCGCAAGGATGACGAGAGAGATCGTGAGGTGTTTATTCTAAGCGTAGCTGAAGGAGATGGAAGGGGGATATAGGGCATGTGGTATACTCTGAGGAAATGAAAATTACACCATTTTTCGCTGCGGTTGAATGCGTGGAGGTGAATGTAATAGCCAGCCAGACTAATGTTTTCGGTGGGTGCGCAACGCTCGGTCATTGGTCACATTCGAAGAACACTGAGAAGACGGCACAGAATCCCGTCGTGATCTCGATTAGACGAACGCTCATCCCACAAGTTGCTGTGTTGTCTCGGGCGTAAATTACCCCAACTAAGACTAGTGCTAGTTTGCTGTGAAGCGGGGAAAAAATCGTCTGATCGAGACTATGTTCATGATCTCCGCGGCAGCATCGCCGCTTAAACAGACGCCCACGACACGACGTTAGTTGGTAGCGCGGAACGGAGGACGCTTGCTCCGGCAACCGGTTTTCTTGTTTGTTGCAGCACGCTTCCTGTTTGCATACATTTCCCCAAGTAAGGCCATGCCACGCATTCCCATTCCACCACCAAATAATCCGTCACACTCAATCACCAACTCCCACTCGCTCGCTTTTTCTTCGGCTTCGACCCCGAAACTATCGCATCCAACCTTTCACATCCGGCCAATGCCTCTTTAGTGTATCAAACACCTCACTATAGGACGCTATCAGTACCCACTTGGCCAAAAACAGCACCACTCTAAGAGCAACAAGCACCCACACGATCCATCCCAGTTTCGAGAGAGCCGTCCTCACATCCTTTGAGCGTGTAATCCACCAACCAGAACTGAAGCGCAGCAGCACATCGAACACCAAGACTCCAGCCAGCACGATGGCAACATTCGCCAGCAACTTTTTGCGGGAAGATTGAGAGATCAAGATATTTCCGAGCAGTAGACATCCCAAGTAGCCCATAATCTGCTGATATAGCTGCGAGCTCGTGTTGTAGGCCGTATGCAACCCGTGCATGTCGTGGAGCAGGAAAACGTTGGAGGTGCAGATGGAACGTACTCCGAAAATGAGGGTGGACCACTGGAAGAGTGTGAATTTGTTCGGAAGGATTTGGTTGGCGATGTGGTTTAGCGCCATGGAGAGGTGGTCGTGCAGGAAGAGTAGGATAATGAGTGAGGAGAGGATATTACTGGGGATTCGCCGGAATTTGTCCATGTCTCAATTGTAGCGAGCGTGGAGACGAGGTGAGCTGCTGATAAGGCGGCATAGAGACGAGGGATTGTTCAGATTGAACGGTGCGATCATGTTGAGAGGAACGCTAATATATTCCTCCAGTGCTATAAGCTATTTACTGTGTCTAGACTCGCGAAGTAAAGGGATAACTAGCTAGTCAAACGTGAAAATGTATATCAAGTATATATGGGCAATCCACCCCCGCTTTCCAAGTCACTATCTATCTTACCCCTCCTCTTCAGCCTTCACATGGCAATCTCTTCCCAAATATCCAACATGATCCTCAGCCCTGCCTCGCCAGGATTATGGCCGAAGAGATAGGGTTGTAACCCTTGCTCATCTTCAATCGACATATCCACACCCTCATCTAGTAACATTTTGACACATCGCATAGCATAGTGCAGTTCTTTTGGTGTCTGTACCACACCTAATGTTAAACTACTCCAGGAGTAACGAAACTCCTTCCCTCCCCTGGAAATATATTTCGCATGAACGCGCTTATGATGAGCAAACAACCAAATAGCAGTGGTATGTAACCCAATCTCATAGAACACTGTACGTCCAAGGTACCTGAGTCGCTGGCTTACGTCTGCTCCAGCGTCGATCAAGGCTCGCGCTATATACATGCCACTAGGCTGCTCAACGCGTACTGCACAAAGTGGAGGGACTGAGCCGAGAGAGAGGTCACCGCAGAAATTGGCGTCCACGCCGGCTTGAATCAGCGCTTTGACAATCCCGAGCCTGCCACCTCGAACAACGCAAAGTAATGCCGCCATGCCGTTGCATATAGCATGAACGTTCGCACCGTGTTCTATCAATACCTTCGCAATTTCTTCTGAAATGTTGCCGCTCGGCTGGATCCGACAATCATAGTCAACGCTACTAATAATATAGTCCCTACGAGGTGCTCAGTTGTGGTTGTGCGGTACGGGGTGAAGATATACAAGCCGGTATTCAAGAGGTTACAATCCTGCATTCCTCTAGCAGCAATGTGGGTACATATGGCTAGGGGAATTACTGACGTCTGCGCCGTGGCGCAGAAGAAGTCGCACAGCCTCTCCGTCGCCGGACCCAGTGGCCAAATACAGTGGTGTAAATAATATCGATATCTTGACCATGCCGCTGCGTGGTTAATGTGTAATTCCAGATCGCAGTAATACTGACCGCCAGCATTGACATCTGTACCCCGCTCAAGTAATAATCGCATAGTATCATGCTGTCTGTTCATGGTAGCGAAAACTAGTGCAGTTTCTCCCCAGTTCCCCACCCAGGTCCAACATCGGCAGGAGCGTGAAAGTGGTTTATTAGGATGTTGCTAATCTCGAGAAGCTTGTTGACGGTATCGCGATTACCGTGATGTGCGGCCCAAGCGAGGGGGCCAACGCTTGAGTGCCCCGTAGGTGTCGCATTGGGAGGCTTGGGCCAGTTTATTACCGTGATTTTGTTCGAGAATTGAGGTGCGAATTTATATAAGGGCATTGTGAAGACCTCATTGAGACGTACACTGGTCAACGCAAGAGCTGCAAGAGCCGTAACGTTCTGAGGGAGGAGGTAACTGCCGATGTTGTAGAGGAGTTCTGCGGGGAGTGCTTCCAGAAATGATGTGCGAATGATGTGCGGCAGACCATTGCGGAAAACAAAAGTGGTGTATTGGTAGGCGACTCAGTTGAAGGGTGAAGGTAAGTACGCGGACATATTGCGAGGTTGGTGCGGGGCTGTAGGGTACTCTAATGCTGATCACGTGAAACTTTCCTGGAGTGATTCCCTATGAAGGTGTCGGTGGTTGGCAAGTATCGGGGCAAGGAATCGTATCGAAGGAGATAAAAAACGAGCAATTTTATCTGAAGAAGATAGTCGGCTATTCAATCAGCTACCCTTGAAGCGATTTTGACTTGATTGAGTAATTAAACGGTGTCTAAATTTCCACAAGCTCTCATCATGATCGAACACATGGCTCTAGTGCAAATCATTAGCTTTTACACCGCCAAGCTCTACCCCCAAGTTCATCATTCAACAAATTAAAGAGAATACATATCCTTCTAATTCCATGTAACTAAGATATCGCGCAACTGTCCAAACATTCGTGGTCAGGTTTATTATGGCGTGGCATCGAAAAACAATTGAAAGACATATAATGAGCGAAGAAAAGAAAAATAGAACACCAATCGCCGTTCATCTGTATGCTTGCGAACACCCCACTACTAGTCTCTTTGAAACTTGTATTCGCCCTTCTATACCACACTTTTTGATCGGCTAGCGTCGGTTTACCGGTACCTTACTTTCCACTAGAATCCATAACCAACGCCCATAGCATATCCGCCATCGCACCAACTCGTTTCCACCAACTCTCTCTAGGTTGTGGCGTGAAGTATGCCAGCTGGTATAGTGGGGTAATCAGCACCGAAGCCTTTCAATACCACGCCAGCGTGAATACTCACAGTAGAAATTCCCCCAGGGCCCGGGGCCCCAGCCCACTCCTTCAGCAACGCTAGATATCCTATAGCTTATATCGAGGTTCCTGTTGGCAATCAGCACACATGAGTCTTTGATAAGCAAAGGAGGAGAACTAGCCTTTCCTGGAGCTGCGTTGGAGGTGAATACTGCCCTATCTGGGAGAGCTGCGCTTCTTTGTAGTATTCGAGTTGCTGTATTCGTTCCACGGTGGATGGATGTGCCTCACCCAAAGTCTCTTTACTTATAGCCACCAGTCGGGTGCACAACTCTGCCGCTTCCTTCCATCGTTCTCGAGCCGATAGTGTAATTGCGAGATTTTCCATTGCATGCAAGGTATCCGGATGTGATTCTCCCAGCACCTCCTTTCGCATGGGTAAAACCTTGACGTCGAGCTCTTCTGCCTCACTGAATCGCCTCTGACTGTACAATGTCGTCGCGAGATATGCTATTGATGTTAAGGTATCTGGATGTGATTCTCCCAGCACCTCCTTTTGCATGGGTAAAACTTTGGCTTGGAGCTCCTCTGCCTCGTTGAACCGTTCCTGTTCATGCAATGTCATCGCGAGACATGCCATTGATCTTAAGGTATCTGGATGTGATTCTCCCAGCACCTCCTTTCGCATGGGTAAAACTTTGACTTGGAGCTCTTCTGCCTTGCTGAATCGCCTCTGACTGTACAATGTCATCGCGAGACATGCCATTGATGTTAAGGTATCTGGATGTGATTCTCCCAGCGCCTCTTTTTGCATGGGTAAAACTTTGACCTGGAGCACTTCTGCCTCGCTGAATCGCCTCTGACTGTACAATGTCATCGCGAGCCATGCCATTGATGTTAAGGTATCTGCATGTGATTCTCCCAGCACCTCTTTTTGCATGGGTAAAACTTTGACCTGGAGCACTTCTGCCTCGCTGAATCGCCTCTGACTGTACAATGTCATCGCGAGACATGCCATTGATGTTAAGGTATCTGGATGTGATTCTCCCAGCACCTCCTTTTGCATGGCTAAAACTTTGACCTGGAGCTCCTCTGCCTCGTTGAACCGTTCCTGTTTGTGCAATGTCATCGCGAGATTTGTCATTGATCTTAAGGTATCTGGATGTGATTCTCCCAGCACCTCCTTTCGCATGGCTAAAACTTTGACTTCGAGCTCCTCTACCTCGTTGAGCCGTTCCTGTTCGTACAATGTCATTGCGAGATTTGTCATTGCTTCCAAAGTGTCCAGATCTGATTCTCCAAAAGAATTCCTACACAGAGTCACCATCCTAGTATGAATCTCTTCTGCCTCCCTCCAATATTGCAGTTCATAAAACACGCCCGCTATCCAATTCAAGTTCCTTATGAGATCCCGAACCTTGTCCATAGGTGGTTTTGATTGAAGGTACTCTCTAGTGTGCTGCCAGCATACTTGAAGGTGAAGGACAATCCGCTTTTTGAAAGCCCAGTGATCGAATCGACGGGGTTCTTCATAGGAGACTGATTGTCCGGTGAGTCGTACCGCATCCAGCAGTTTTTCCTTGCTCTCCCGTACGTCTAGGCGTTCTTTTAACCAGGTGTGGATGAATGACTGTATTGAGAATGCGGAATGATTGGAGGTCCTCTCTATTAGGGAGTATGAGAGTATTGTAGCGATTATTTTCTTGATTGTCAAATCTGTTGGATGCGTTATTAGTTGATTCCAATTATCTGATTATAAATATGGATTGGAAGTCAGCAGCTTACCATCTTGAGCCAATCCGCGACGGATAAAGTCGTCATAAATGTTTTCATTATGCAGGAAGGAACATGTAAGCAAAAGATCTGCCGCTTGTTCATGGTCTCGCTCTAGGGTTTCGAAGGAGATCTCAAGGGCCGCAGCCGCATAGGGCATATCGTATCCGTTGAGTCTGAGTCGAATGCTCCCCAGCTTCTCGTGGTATAGGGCTAGATACGTTGGGATCGAGCCTATGGTGGTTGCAATATACGCTCCTGCCAGCTTGACCGCAAGTGGGTTGTTTCCAAGATTATATTCGAGAAGTCGTGCATTGGAATCATCAACACCAGTAACCATGACGGATGACGGTCGAGACATTGTATTGATTCCCACCTCGCTACTCCTAGGGTAAGATAGGGAATGGCCATCACCTTGATAGTGGTGATCTGGGAAATTCCAGGGGGCGGTTGGAGAAGCAACGTGCATGGCCGGACTCCAAGAAGCAATAACCCCAGTTCCAGTGGGGGTTGAGATGAATACATCGGTATTGACCTGAGGTGAGCCAGTATCCATGGGCTGTGGGGTGTCACCGCCTGTCTTTGGTGTCTGCTGATTTGGTGTTGCGGGGTCGCCGGATTGAGGAGTGCAATACTGTATGCAAGCTGGGGTGGCTGCCCAGAATTATAATCAGAAATAGTCGTGCAACAAACGAATAAGAGGTATCTTACGAGGTAAACTGACTTTCCCCGGCGACGATGCTACCACCGGTTTCCGGCATCTCTTTCGAGCGCGCTCGAGCTTCTCTTCATCAATAGGCCGACCATTGAGAGAAAATGTGGTTTCCTTGTCATCCTCGAGTTTCCGCTTCGCTCGTTTGGTGTCTATCCATTCCCGTGTAGACTTCGTTATGTTTTTGCTGAGTCTCCATTTCGGAATTATCTTTTTGTACTGAGCTTCGCTTTTAGGTGGTTGTAAGTCAGCAATGTTTTTGATAAGAGATCCATGTTATAAACTTACGTCGCATAAAAGTTGTGTTCGTAGGCCATTGTCTTTCGGACTTCTGAGAGTTCCAGGTCTTGGACGACATAAAGTTGTTTGAAGGTCTCGAACTGCTCATCCAATTCGTCTGCGGTGTACTGGCGTCCCTTGAAGTTTCGCTCCCAAGCTTCCCGTGCGGCTCTCTTTGGAGGATCCATGTCAAATGCGGTGGCTGAGAACGTTGGTTGGTTTGCCATAGTTCTTTTGTTGTTTGTATGATCTACTAGAGGGGGAATGCGTGCACAGTTGAATGATATAGAGAACTTCAAGAATTTGGACAGGCGAGAACGCGCTGGTCTTATACCAACGACACGAAGGCCAAATCTTCGAAATTCCTGAGAGACGTAACCAAATGGATCACTAACTTTCGTGCATGCTACTGGCTGCCAGAAAGTTTCCTGTATGTCAAAACAGGGATTATCAGTATCGGTGGGAGGGGCTGTGGTATCACTGGCTAACACAAAGTTGCCCGCATATGTGAACTGAAAAAAGACTGGTAGGACGACACAAAGTTGCCCGCATGAGAAAGCCAGCTGGTGGGAGGGGTTTCAATATTACTGGCCGACACAAAGTTGCACGCATAAGTTGGTAACTGACAAGGCTAGAAAGTTCTTTTGAGGCGTTTCAGCAAAGCCCAAAAGATTTGACAAGTGACGCATGCACCCGCCCGGATGGATTTGTGAATGTCGCGTGCATTATGAAACGGGTTGGATCTTGTTTGCTAGCAGCCATGACTTAACTAAGATGTTGTAGGATTCGAGCTTTATAAAGTGTCACTATTAGAAACCATTATTTTAGTGCCTAGCATACTATCGGACGAGCGCCGGCTTCTGACGAAATGGTACTTGAATACGACACACTTGACATTATAACCCTAACCCTAACAAAATAAGTATTGTGCGGAAAATTCGGCTACGGATGTAAGGCTTCATGGGGCACTGCTCGTCCGTGATTCTCAGATGATCATGGAAGGGTCTATTCGTTGAATAAGATATCCGGTCATATTGTCATAAACTGTGGTAGTGAGAGATGGTAGTGATGGTAACGGGTTGGGTCAATAGTTGATGACCATCTCTCAAGCCACTGTATCTTCTGTTGTCATCGGCGACAATTTCTCAATTCACATACTCGGTACAATACTTTCAGCTCGTATTTCCATTATCGCTCTAGACTGTGTGCATCCTGACCAGACTGGGGAGTACTTAATCGGCTTTAGTCAACCTGTACCAGCCAGACCGGAAGCCAGAGTCCGGAGCTGAGGGGCTTCCGTAGTAGTATGAACAAAGTTTGTCCTCGTCACCCTTTACTCACTACCCATCACCCCGCTCTTAACCACTCTTAGTGCAAAATTCAGTACCAAATTTCAGCCAAGTTAGCTCAATAGAACTATAGTACGTAGTCCTGAAATTGTCGTCTGCGACATTGGCTTTTTGCCGCCCGGGGGTTGTGTGTTCGAGTCGCGATAGGGACATAGTCACTACGGTTAAAGGAAGCGGATTTCGAACGCTGCAGCTGGGGTTGAGTAAGAAGGTGGGCGGGAGGGGAAGTCGCCAGAAAAGAAGATCGATATCATCAATAATTGGAACTTTCTTCTCCGTCCCTGGGCCTGCTATCCCCGCGCTTGTGGACAAATTCGCGTGGAAACTATCTGCCTGCCAGTTTCGATGCTGCCATCAAAGTTTTGAACTACTTAAGGCCAAGAAATAGGCTTTTGGCAAACGAGCTGCCCCTAGATATCCTCCCAATGTCCACGTCTATTTAACTGGCTAAAGGATATATATATATATATGCCACTGGCTACTGGACGCCATACCGACATTAACAACTCGCCAACTTAAATTCTATATCCACTTCGAGCTTCCCTTCTCCTATGCCGCATGTACTCCACTTTACCTCCTCCTCCTCCTCCTCCTGGTAGGGACAGCAGATGAATCTATATCCACCGGCGCCTACTGCTACCTCGCGCTTTCCCTAAGACCCAACCACGCTCAGATTCTGCACTCACCCACTCACGCAGTCACGCTCATAGCACATGATATATTCACTCACTCCATCTCCCGCGCATACTACAAGCATTCTACTCCTGCCCGCCCACACGCTCGCCTGAACAACAACGATTGTAAGTGCTAAAAAAAGGATATATACGTTATAAGTATACTGAGTAACGACCACCCAGACTATAACTCCCAAGTAAACAATCCCTCTTCCACCTCTTCCCCACCGGCCTTGTCTGTTTTCTTTCCAGTCCTCCCCCCACTCCCCACCCCCACGCCCCACCACGCCTACGAACCCCACCCCCATTCGCTCCCCCAATTCACACCAGTAACATCGCTCCCCTCCCACCCTAGCTGTCCCAGTCCCGCCAAATCCACCCCAAGCCCCTCTTGGTCCCTGAGCAACCACTGATCCGCGCCTCTCCACCCACCCATCGCAGCCGCATGCGCCACGCTCCCCTGCGGGCTCGAAGGTGCATAAATACTCTGCTGGTAGGGGTACGCTATCAGCGGCGACTGCTGCTGTAGTATCTGCTGTTGCTGTTGCTGTTGCTGTTGCGGTTGTGGTTTCTGTTGCTGCTCCAGCGGAACCGCCATCCTTGGACTCCCCGGACTCCCGCTCCTCACACTCATCGTCGGACTTCCCAATTTCTCCTGCAGTCCCCAGCGTTTCCCCTCCCCCCTGCGTCGCGCAAGTATCACCGCTGCTTCCTCGGGGATCTCGAGACGCCATCGTCGCACGAGAATGTCAATTATGACTAGCGATCTTCGGGCGACGAGCCAGCATTCCCCCATGTCCTCGAGTGCCTGCAGGGACTGCACGATATCCCGCGTAGCCGTTTTCTGCGGGAGGTTGAGGAGGTGGATGGTGGCGGCGGAGTGGATGAAGTATCCTGCGACGTTGCAGATCTGGCGGAGCTTGTAGCGGTGTTTGTAGAAGCGGAGGTATTTGGAGATTGTTGTTGCGGCGGCAAGACATGCTTTTCTTGGGTCGAGGTGAGAGAGAGGAGTGGAGGAGGTTGAGGAGAATTTTAGGAATGGACGAAAGAGATGAATGTACAGGGTTTGGTGGAACATGTGCATCAGCAGTGTGCTAGGGAGGCTTCCGCTGCGCGCTTCGAGTTCGGGCGGAAGCCGTTTGCGCCACTCTTCCAGGCGAGAGAAGAGTTCGCCGAGCTTTTTGAATTCTGCGCCGACGCTGGATTTGGAGAGGATTTTTGCCTGTGGCTGGTTGGAGGCCGGCGTTGGGTTGTAGAAGACTAGGAGGATGTCGTTGGAGATCTCACAGAGCATCGAGATTTGAAGGCTGATGGCGCGGATACGTGAGGGTTGCGCGGCATCAATTACGCCCTCGTCGGTGTAGGGGACCCAGTTGTCGCTGTCTTCGCTTGGGAAGACGTCGGGCTTTAGGACTGTCACCATAGAGCTAGGCAGCTGCGGCATGCGCCCCATGTAGTTGCTCCAGCATCTGTCCATGTAAGCCAGTGCTACGCCAAGTAGGGGGGAATGGCACACTTATCAAAGAGGAAGCAACCCCAGAACGTAATGCATCTAGCATCAACCTCCTCGTCCGTCATTTCATCTTCCTTCAATGTAGTTGGGTCTAGGTGAAGCCCTAAGTCCATTGCCATACGAAAGCTCATTCCAGAGTACACCCAACCCTTCGCCTCCCTCCCGCATCCTGCCTCGCGCACGCTCATCAGCGCGAGGGCTTGCACAGTGGTGAGACGAGGGTTCTCATGTTCATCATTTTCAAAGATTATTCGCTTTGCCTCTTTGAAGAAGTGGTCGCCAGCTGTAGCTGAGTCTTCCGGGTTTGCACGGGCCGCTTTCCATGTTGTAAAGTGACATCCGAGGGCGAGCATGATATTGACGAGTAAAGGGGTGCAGTAGACGACCCGCCGGGGGTCTGAGTCTCGTTTGCCACGGAAAAACTCTCGGTAGAACAAGTCTTTGGAGAGGGTTGTGAAAAAGGGGTAGTGATAGGTGAAATAAAGCGTCTAGACATTGTGAGTGACAGCAATTAGGAATGAGAGCCTACGCACGATTAGGTGTAATATCAAGTCCTTATCCTGCGTCACCGTCGTCCACGAAAGAATAGGAATATGAAGCTCCCTTTCGCTCATGATTTTTGGTAGCTCAGTATCCGTATCCGATCCTTGACCAGATGGTAGCAGCATCAAGTTCGACGTCGCCCCAATGAATCGCACTTGGCCCTCCTCCAGCCGGAGCGCACCCATCTTCCCGCTCAGCTCCGCCTCTAATGACGTCGGCCCATCACCATCATCCTGCCAGATGCTTCCCTGGGAAGCCGGCGAGTCCCCCTCAACCCCACCCGCCTCACTATACCCATCTGCAAGTTGTTTCTGTTCATCGGTGATCCTTTCCGCCAGATCCTCCAGCGAGTCGCATGCCCGTATCTCTCGTACGAGGTCATTAACTTTGTTCTCGGGATACTGGGGGCGAGGATGTCAGCCCAGCAACATCTGTAACAGGTATGCCCAAGAATGGGGAGGGGGAGGGGGAGAATAAAACATTCAAAATCGCCTCGACCAAGGTCTGCAGCGTTCCATTCTGTGTCTTGAGGTTATCAATATCCTTCTTATACACGCCCTTCCGTCGGTGGTCACTATTGAGATCGTACACGCATTCGGTATGGTAGACGGAGGAGCATGCTGCGCAGGCGGGGGTGTTGCCGTCGCACTATTAAAATCAGCAATCCTGCCTCCTCTGACATTGTAATCGCAAACAATGAACCTTTGATTTCCGACGACGGCAAGCAATGCAAGCACTGCTTACACATCGCCGCTTTGTGGGTCGCGAAGCGTCATTGAGTTTGTCTCGACCAGTCTTGCTGCCAGCGGTGAAGCGGGGTGGCTTGGAGGTAGGTGAGTGCGCTGACGATGAGGAAGCTGATGAGGCCATTGTGGAGGGTGCGGGCGGCGGCCGCTCCCGACGCTCACCGGAGTATTTCTAGGCGGAATAGTACTGAAGTGGGGCTGTCTAGTGAGGTTCAACTCCGCACTTGGTGGCGGACCCTGTCGAAACCTGCGCGCAATGGCTATTGTTAGTGATGGAAACTGAATGTATCGTTGAATGTATTCGGTATATTCTTTTTGATGGCGGTAGTAGTGGTTATTGGTGGTCGTTAGTAGTAGTAGTGGTGAATGGTGCAAGTGGTGGTGTGGTGGTGGTGGAGATGGGATGCCGCGATAAGATGTGCGCACGTGCCACAACGTGGGGTAGTGCGACTACTACGCTTTAGGCTATCCAGCCGCAGCGAGCGTGGGGTTATCAGCAGAAATCGAGATGCCTAGATGATCAATTGGGAGAAACACAAGGCACAATCACTTGCATATATGCCCAGAAAAGGCGGATTTTAGGCACATTATTGGGTCACTGGACCAGGGTGAATCATGGACTGTGGTTCGGAAAAGGATGAGCGCATAAAGCTTGATGGATTGAGGCAACAGAGAATTTGATGCTGCAGGATACATCTTACTGCCTAGAGCCGAGATGGTTATTGGTACCTGCCGTTGCAGGTTGCTGCAGGGCGGTATGCATTACGTACTGAAGTACATCTCCACTGGTTGCTTCAAGGGTCGAGACTCACCCGGAATGCCCGACGATATGAATGCGTTGGGCTTCGCGACCGGAGCTACATACCGTATGTCAATTGTAGCCCGATTCCAACGTCAAAGGTAACGAACGAACACCTGCCTATCATCTGCTAGAAATTACACGATACCTAAACCCGGTACTCGGCATGTGACACGGAGAACTTGAGGACAAGGATACCGCTGTCAACTACCGGCAGAGAAACGATAATGGACGCTTCCTTGCACAAATTGGCCATTCTCACATCCTCAGACTAGCGATGACACACAGACATCTCGGGTGGCTTCTAGGGCAGGACAGCATGGGAATTTTGAAATCGCAAAATGAGTCTCGTGCTAGACGTGTGTCTCCAATTCCTCGATTTCTCTGCTCGTGTGCTCTCATTCGTCTGCTTTGACAATATATTCTTTGGAACCCGATCACCAGGTTAGAGCGTATCTAAACGCCAAATTTTCAACCAGGGTGTCGAGCAATATCCAACGCGGGGTCGAGCAAGGACTTCCGATCTCCTTCAAGTATGGGAAATTTCCCCGCGCTTCTGGCGTCACTTTAGCGTAGAATCAAGGTATGTATAGTACTAATGTCAGAACTGCAATATCTGGATATAAGGGTGAAAGTATAGCTTGATACCTAATAAAAGTTGTCCATGATTATACCACTTTTGAGTGTTCGCAAGTGATAACTGAGGGTGTACAGCTGTACATCCCCACGCCCCACTCGCCCGGATAGGTAAGTTGATTAGACGGATTGTTGAAATCTTGTTCTAATTTCCAAATGATAAGAGTCTATATCCTTCAATTAAGAACTAATGCCTAGCTTAGCTGGCAGTGTATGGCGCAATAAACGCCAGGCGGGTGTTGAAAACGCCCGGTGATGTAAACACCAAGGTTCGAAACCTAGAACGCTCATTCTTTTGCTTTGTTTTAATACGCCGTACTTAGAGTAGTTACCCATTCCTAGAGCATATATATGTCAGGGCTATATACTTAAACATAGGGGCGAAAGTAATGAAAGTAAGACCACTTTTGAGTATGAGTGGGTGATAATCGTGAGTAGATTCCTCTTGGTGGCGGTTACCGTTCACCTGGCTAGACGGATTGTTGGAAACTTATTTCTGTCATAAAAGTCTGAGTTCATGCTATAAACAAGAGCAAATATGAAGCTTAGCCTGCTGTGTTGTAAACACAAAGGTTCGAAACCTGTAGCGTTCACCTCTGGCAGTGCATGATGCTATAAACGCCAGATGCTGCAAATACCAAGGTTCGAAGCCTACAGTGCTCATTATTTTGCCGTTCCCAGGGCAGTTACTAATTCCCTATTAGCAGAAGTCGTGTAGCCTAAGAAGCACAACGATTGCCTCCCGTGAGCCCTACAGAGACCAAGGTGTACCGGTAGCGCCGGTGCACAGACCAATCAACTCTACTTCTGGGCTCTAGAACCTAGAGACACGCGTGAATAAGACCGTGGTTATACAACTTTTAGTAGTAGTACTTGTTAAAGCAGATTCCGTAGGTATTCTCTTTTGGGCTGCTCTCTTGTGTTTTAACCCTCGTTTCGAATCCATCAATAAACAAGAACCGATGCTTAACATAGCTGGTGTTACAAACACTGGTACTGTAAACACCAAGGTTCGGAACTCCAGGTTTGTGCAATAAACACCAAAGTTCACTGGTGCAGTAGAACACCAAGGCTTAAAGCCTGTGTCCCCAATCTTTTGCCCGTTTAGATGTGCAGAAGGCACATTTTTTCCCTCGGAATCATTCAGCTAGATGGGTTTAGTGACTTTAGTCAGGGTCCGACTCGTCCAGTCAGTGTTCTCAAGCGGTCAGATCGACCGGCCGGTCATCTGCAGATACGTAGTCCGGTCAGATAAGAGGTCAATTTCTGACGTCGCCTTAGCTTAGACCGGTGGCGGCTACTTTGTGCAGAGCCAGAAGATATTTGCAATTTGAAGATATCTGTCTTGGCATAGTTATTTGTAAGTAGGTACCTGTAAATACCTGGTGCTATCCATAGAGCCGGGCGATAACTGCAGATACCCATGGATAATTGAAGATACCTGAGGATACTATCGTCATTATCTGCTATATAACGCCCTCGCTGCACCGCTTACCCCCAGGGCCAGATTCAAGATCAGAAATGTCTTATCTTTATAATGACCTCTGTGTATTTACTCCTACTAGCTAGAAATCTGCAGACTAGCCAGATGAAGGTCGGTAGTTCATAGACCGGTCATATCACAAATTTTAAAGCCGCCCTTAGCCCGGTCGAATCTCATATCTGACCGGACTGACCGGTTGAGAACATTGCGTCTAGTTGTGACAACCCTGATGCGAGTACAATGGAAAGCAAACAAGTGACAAGCCGAAAGGAATCATTAGGAAGTTCAAGCAATTCACTCCCACTCGATAGAAACTAGAGCTAGTATAGTTAGTATCTAACCCTAAAATCTCGTACACCCCAATCTACTCTAAGCGTGAGTACCGTATACCCTGCACTAGTATTCTTCGCAATCGACCTGTGTGGCACCATTGCCACTGGTTATTCGAGGAGACCCGCGTACTGTACTGGCCAGCGTGGTTCGGACGTTAGCAGTCAGCATGGGATATCCGTCCGAGCAATAATTTGCATCAGTCAGCGTCAGTTTGGGTGTCTGAAAATCAAATGACAAAAAGTGTCAACACCATGACCATGACGCCTTATTAACATAATTATACGCACAAAGGACTACAGCTAGTAAAATAATCACAAGTCCTGAAGCCTCCAAATCCTTTCAGCAGGGCCGCCCTTCACGCGTCCTGTCTATAGCCATCAACTACCAAATATCAATAGCTCACCTACTCCTATGCATATATGACCGAGTCCACCAAAGCTATCAGAAACAGCTGCCCAATCCCAAAATTTCTGCCAGCACCAGGCCTTGTCCGAACCACAATAACCAATACAGTATTCTGTTTTCGAACAACGTCGAAAAAAAAGCATGACTCGAATTACCTTTATATAAATAATTAAATTGTGATGTGGACAAACAGCGCTAGGAGACCCTGGAGTAATGAAAAAGATTATCTCACTTCGACTATGCTTGGTTCACAATGTCCCCGACTGATACATCTCCCCGCAAGAGCTCCTCCCACTCCTTCTTATCCGTCATAGGCCTCCTCAAAAAATCCTTTAGCCGCAATGGTGTAATTTTATCTATTATATCTTCGATATCTGCGAGCATAGTCTCCTCGCCGGATATGCAATCCTCGTGGCTGCGACCGTCAATTTTAGTTCTCTTGAGATCTAACTCCAATTTACCAATCTCCTCCTTTACGTTACGCACGATGTCATCCAATAAATTCTCAGGCGTATCAAAATCTTTTTCCGCTTTCATTGGGATTCCTGCAGCTTTAAAGCCTTTGTGTAGAGCGGCAAATCTTAAATGGGAGCATGGTCTGATCGATTTACGGTCTCTTCCCCAGTTAATCAAACAGAATCCCTCATCGTCGCTGTAGACGCTATACGCTGTTCGATAACGGGTGAAGATCCCTCGTGCAACGACGCATCTTTGCTTCCACATAGCATCTACTTCGAGCTTTAGTATCCTTTCCTGTGTAGGACAGGGGCCGGTATCCTACCGATGATTTTCTGCGGTATGTGATAGTCCAAGCTCTTCCAGTTCTTCACATTATTACCCGCTTCTGCTGTATTAACCATGAATTCCCTATTTTTCCTGGCACACTTGCGGGAGAATGTTTTTGTTAGAGCGCCGAAAACCTGTTGCACTTTAAATACCCAGGCGATAAACAGCCAGTTCTCATAGCCAGGATTTTCAGCATGCTCCATCCACTGCTTCATCCACTTCTCATCCCACGGTCGCATGACTTCTGCGCAATCGTAGTAGTCGACGACAATAGCCACCTCCATCAAGCTTTTGAATGAAATCTCATCCGGAAGGAACTGTGAACGGCCGTGGATGACATATAGCACAGCACCGAGAGCCGCAGGATCGTGATCCTCAACAACAATTTCAAATAGATCTTTGGTTGTGTCGGTGGAGGATGTTGAGGCTTGATGGCGGCGAAGTTCGACGGCTTCTGCGAATGACGAATTCGGACCGAGCATGGCGCGGAAGACTGGAGATGCAGAGCAGAGCTGATGTGAAGAGACCTGGTATGTTGCGTATATCTCTGTTGTTTTTAACACGATTTGCATGTCCCCATAAGGGCAAATTTCCAGGCGGACAATTTCTTGCTTGTGCTCGTCGGCGTTTGTGGAAGCTTCGGACATCGCGGTTGTTGGTTGCGCTTTTGCGAACAGTGGCTTGGTCAGATGGAACACTGCTCAGCTGCTGTGAGAAGTAGCCTACTGGTGTGAAGTGGGTAGGGGGGGTAGTTGGAGGTAGCGTATAGAAAGGTTTTGTGGAATTATTGCAACGATTCCGAACAAGACGAGCCGAAAGTGCAGAATTCGAATTCGGTGAAGCATTTACTTTGTTGTAGTACAAAAAGTGGAGAGCTCATGAGTTGGCAATACCCTTCCCTAGACCCTAAGCCCTAATCATATAATTCGACAGGAGCATGCGGTGTTGGAGTTCGGTGCTTCTAGGCTCCTAGAATGAGCTGGCTTCGCCATTATTCATATAAGGACACGACATGTGTCTTTTTCGATTCTGATTGGTCGTAATTCTGTGGCTGAGTGGCTGATTGTGGCAAGTACCTACTACTTAAACTCAGATCCTAAATGACCTGCCCTTTTAATTCCAATGAGTGTTTGGCTCTGATTACAAAGTGTCCTACACACAAAATGTGGACTATGTCCTCTTTCACCTCCCAGTCTTAGATTTATGAT
>Ga0307514_10000262_pt1 | contig 134914 bp, 132 predicted proteins | sample 16_EM_MG_FD_203088 | JGI IMG/M metagenome (GOLD analysis project Ga0307514, IMG submission 203088) | Populus trichocarpa ectomycorrhiza microbial communities from riparian zone in the Pacific Northwest, United States - 16_EM | ecosystem: Host-associated > Plants > Roots > Unclassified...
CCAGTCTGGGGTAGGGCTCAGTCCAGTCCAGTCCAAATGGAAGGTTGGACTGGACTGGACCACAGACTGCCAGTCTTGGACTGGACGGGCTCGGTCTGGACCAGTCCACACACACTTACAAATTCGACAGTGTTTCATGGTCAAGTATCACTGAAAACATGACTCATCCTCACATTTGATAACTACTCACCTCTGAATACCCACTCTGGGCGAAATTATGACAGTTCTGTCTGTATATTCGGTACCATCAAGATCTATTTCTCCCATTAAAAGACCGATACAGTGAGAAATATACCCTAACCCTGGACACAGCGCTGGACTGGTCCACGCCAGTCCAGTCCAGTCCAGTCCTGGTCCAACTGAACTGTGGACTGGTCCGATCCCGGTCCAAAAACGTCTTGGACTGGACTGGACTAAACCCGGACTAGTCCAGTCTGGACCGGTCCACCCCCGGACTGGTGGAATCATTGATTATATCCTATTCATCGATTACTATACACAATACACCTCTAGCTGGGACCGTCTAGACAGGATGTCAAAAACATGCACCTCAGCTTACCAATTACTTCGGTCCCGAGTTGACTACATGCGATTCGAAGTAAAACGATTTCAGTGCGATAATTGCCCAGGAGAATATGACAACAAGATCTTCTGGCTGGTGCTCGCAGCTCATTGTACAACATATGAACTGTGGCCTCCCTACACTCACCATAAGAACGTAGCTGCTGAACCCCTAATCCACACCATCACTGAGAAAGCACAATCTTTAATGATTGACTCCCTGGTGCCACTTGTTTGTTGGGGAGAGGTAGTCAACACTGCAGTCTACCTCAATTAGCGATCAAGGAATGAAGGCCTAACAAAAAGAGACAACCACGATGGGTGTCAAGTACCATATCCAGCTGGATACGCGATGCTGCATGGATTTGGCAAGCCCTTGGGTAACAATCAGGGCAATGACAGCTCGTAGAAACCTCTTCTCGACCACAGTCGTGGATTTGGCTGCTACCCCCGAGCCCCCATGCCATGGGAATCCATCCCAAAATCAAAGATGTATGATGTTCAGTTAGGGGCATAATTTGAGTACACTCTGGATGATATGGGACCCAGCATTCAGAGGAGTAAGATCACAGCTAGATATTATCTTTGATGAGGAGCGCAATGCCCATGCAACATGCCTACATGGGGACCACACAGATATCTTTAAGCTACCAGAAGAGACAGAATATGGTCAGGAAATTGAAACAGGTGCAGATGAACATCGCGATAACCACGGAGAAACCAGTCAAACAGGTGATGGACACAGAATTAATGATCATAACTGTACTGATGATGATACAGACCACAATCTGCCACACACTGACAACTGGTGAAGTCTCACTGCAAGTACCAATGTGAAGTCATGTCCTCCTGATGAGGTGAATGCACCACCAGTGTTCACATGAAACTGTCATCCTCAACTGACATCTTGGCCACAAAGATGACACAGCCCGCCACATGGCTAACATGACCAACCAACCAAGACAACTGCCACACACAAATTGAATCACAAGAACTCAATTTCAGATCTCCACAAATAGACTGATCATCAATGCACAGGCTCTCACATCGACATATGTCAACAATGATCCATTCTCATATCCGGAGGCCATGGACAGCCCACAACAAGAAGACTGGAAATGAGAAATGGCAGATGAATTGTCATCGATCCTACTCAATACAACACTTGAACTATCAGGTTCCAGGAAGCAAGGCAATTGTAAGTCAAGCCAATTGGGTCCAAATGGGTTTACAATATGAAACACAATCATGATGGCACCTTATGATACAAAGTACAACAAGTAATTAACCGCTATGAACTAACGGGCTGCAGAGAAACATATGCCCCATTTGGAAAACTCACCACTTTCCAGAATCTTATCTCCATGGTCAGAAACATAGCCGGAACATCGATCATTTTGATGTAGTTACTGTTTTCTCAATCCCAAGGGTGATGGCGATGATGTCTATAAGTCCCTGCCAAAAGCCTGGCTGGATTGTCCCAACACACCCATGATGATTGTTCAACTACAGCAGGCACTTTACAGCCTCAAACATGCCCCACCACTTTGGTGCAAAGATATTAACACCTTCATGCTCTCTCTCTAACACAGACCATCCCAGGCTGACCCCAACTTCTATCTTCCCATCGATCGTATCCTGATGCATTTGTATGTCGATGACATCCTAATGTTGTACCCACATGATGCTACCACAGCTGCAAATGAAGTTAAGACCAGGTACTCGGACATATAGAAGATGACCAATCCAATCCTGGTATGCTGATTCCTTGACATTCAAATCCAATGTGAGGAAAATAGTACCTGCATCAGTCTTGACCAGAAGGCCTTCATCATTACGATTCTCAAATTATTCAACATGCAGAATACTCACAATGTATCAACTGCAATGGCTCCTACTGTGACGCTAGATCTGGCCAAGGATTTGGGGGAGAATGATCCAAAAGACAGCAATGGCTACAATGCACTTGTCAGCTGATTAATATACCCAGCAGTTGCAAGTCGGCCCAATATCTCTTTCGCAGTCGCTGCACTTTCTGGATAGAATTTCCACCCTTTCACTGTCCTTCTCACAATTAACAAAAGAGTTCTCCAGTATCTCAAATCCACAGCCAACTGTGGACTGCATTCTAACAGCAACAGCAGCACCGGCAGCAAGGATCAACTGACTGGTTATATGGACTCTGATTGGGCCAATGATAATGCCGAATGCAAATCTCAAGGTGGTTATGTCTTCCTTCTCAGCAACAGAGCTATCTCATAGCAGTTGCAAAAAGAAGATCTTAGTGCTATGTCAACTCTTGAGGCCAAATACATTACCTGTTTCGACCGCTTCCTTGCAGTAAAATTGGTACTCCAGCTGCACCAAGATGTACACGGCCAAGACACATAATCCCTCCCAATTAATTCCGACAATCACGACACACCTAGTCACATCACAACTAGAATCATAAAACCTCGCACAGAGCGTATCGATGTTTCCTATTGCAATAGTCGAGATCTCAACGCACTTAGGATAGTTGACTACTCCTATTTGCATATGAACGAAAATGTGGCAGATTTAGTAACCAATGTCTTGACAAAGGATTAGCATGAGCAATTCACAATAGCAATGGGTCTATGGTAATACAGATCGATTATAGGTTCAATTTATGGTTGGATTGAAGGTTGTTTCACTTTTTATGTGGGCACACAGAGTTCTTTATGGAAGGCCATCCTCTGGCTATGGTAATACTCTGTCCCTACTAACTTTCGCAGGGTTTTAAGAAGGCTGCTATGGGATTAACTTTGTTTCTTGATTTATTTTGTTTCTTACTCCACGGTGTATAGCAAGAGGGGGAGTATTGCATATACTGATCTCAGCCAGACATATCCTGTATAGCTGGAGACGGATATGTCGCAGATGGTTCAAGATGGAGATATCTCATATGGCTGGAGACTGAGATGTCTTGCATAGACAGGGATTGAGATGTCTTGTATGGCTGTACACAGTGATATCTCATAAGGCTGGAGATGACTGTTCACTCTAGCACAAGCTGATGACATTCAGTCGTACTTGTACTTTCATCTATACAAGTTACGGTGGCGGCTTCGCCACCCTTTGCAGGTACCAAGATAGATCATCCCAGGAATACCTTACCCTTGGCTGTCAAGTGCTTGGAGGGTACGAAAAGTTGGGTACACTTCCAGATATAATATCAAGTCCTGGCAGCCATTTGGCTGTGCTAGATCATGTAAAGATAATCTAGTGACATCTATGACTTGATTTGTGTGAAGGAAAAAAGTTGCATGCACCACCTGGTTTCTCTACCAAATACCACATATATGGTGCCATGCCACCCTCCACATCAATGACTGTCTGTATCCAGGTGAATAGTCTACTAAATTGACTATCCAGCCACTCTGTTGGTTATGTCTGTTGACGGACATTATGGTGCAGAAGAGGAATGGAGAAAGGAATCGAGACCACTGGAGCAAAAACAGTGAGGCTCTATGACTTACTCGACTGCCAGTGATATACCCTAGGATTTTTAGTCGTGACTTAGTGCATCTAGAAGGTTGAAGGCCTATCTTCAACATTCCAGCATACATCGTGCAGCTTTGTAAAGGACTTCTATAGGGAGCACCTCTACCTCAAGAAGCATAAGAATATGGTGGCAGGATTTGACAGAACACGCAGCCTTGAGGATCCACACATATTGCATGGATCAACATAGCTCAACATTACTACATGTAACCAAGAACTGGTATGAATAAAGTGTATATTTCATTGCATGGTAAAATGATATATCAGCAAAAGTACAAATTGACCTTAGTCTGCACTATGTGTACCTGCGTATATGCACAACTCATAGGAAACTTCCCGTAGACCTCTGCACAATGTGCAGTCTACCGTCATCTACAGTTCATTCAGTGGAACTATTTAAGACTGGTGGCCAGAGATGGAGGTATACCTGTGTTAACTACATGGCTGTGATAGCAGTATGGAGACCACTGGAGAGCCTGCTGGCATTTGAACACCTTATCAGAGCCTAGTCTGAAGCCTGCTTGATAATCTGCTTATAAGCCTGTTTTATAGCCTCCTTCAGAGCCTGCTTGATAACTGCATAACAGCGCAATGCCTGAGAGCTGTAGCTGAGAGATGCAAAGGTCGTGAGGAGTTAAGTGTTCTATGCAATGCATTTCGCCGATGAAAATCTATAAGTGGTTGGAAGGTTTTGCACGAATATTGACGAACTGAATCTACTTGATTGAGTCCTGCTGGTACTATATTCACCATCACCAACACTGTCATCATCGCTATCATCACCATAGCCATCACACCATTGACACCATCACTATCAGCCCTGGACTCAATGTGTACACATACAGCTACAATCTGTCGGCTGCAGGGAGCAGATTTTGGTAGAACATCTGAATCCTAAGATACAATTTTCTACATATCCTGCCGAATCAAAAATTGTGATTGTCAATACCGTAACTATGAGGTATTGCAAGATCTCTTTGTGGTGGGCACAATGAACCTATGATTCACAGTTTAATATTGATTGACGTTATGATATCTGCTACGATACACCCCACACTACCCACTACTCATAATCCGCCTCCTGGTGCCTGGTTGCTGCAACTGTTCAAGTCTTTCAATTAAATACCAAGTAGTATATATGGAACCATATAGTCAGGTGAAATTGGGTATGTCTTGCCACTTGAGAGTATACTTGGAAGCATAGAGCCAAGTAGGTTGGGAGTGTATCATGTTATGCAATTGGGAACATACTTGAGAGCATGCTTGAAAGTATGCTTGAGAGCATCTTGAGAGCCTACATAAGAGCATATATGGCTGTGAGTATACCATCAGGTGCAATTTGGAGTGTTGTTGAGAGCATGCTCAGACGTGTACTTGAGAATGTCCTCGGATGTATACCTGGGAACATCCTTGGAGTGTACTTGGACACTTCTTGACAGCTTACCTTCGAGCATATAGTGAAGCAGGCACGGAATGCGTGATTGAGTGGAATTGGAAGCATACTTGAGATCGTACTCAGGTGTATACTTAAGAACATCTTGATAGCCTACATGGGAGCATGCAATGAAGTGTATTCAGCTGTATCGTTGCATGCAGCATAATGTATAGTATATAGCAAACAACATTGTATGCATATCATAGTAATGTGGTCAACCTGCAGGTTAATAGGAGCTCTCACTGCCATCCGTCTAATATACTCTGGATTCTGATCCCAGAAACCACTTTTCTATAGATTATACATTATGTAATGACTTTTTTTTTGGTGTACCTATCTACTTCTGAGTCTTCTAAATATATTCACTGGCAATCAAACAGTCCACCTCTGTTATCCCTGTGCACCGCCATCCCCATACTGGCTTTCAGTGCCAATATAAGCAGTGGAGATAAGATATGAATGTTTCCACCACCCTGTGTAGACTCAACTCCATCGTCTACAGTGTACCCACTGTACTGGATCCAAGTCCACTAGTATATCTCTCCAAGTCTCTGTAAGTGGGTACTATTTTTATGGCCAGAGCAATTATTGTCAGTTGAAAAGAAGTTTTCTGTGCACCTATTTGAATTATTTGAAATCCAATGATGTCACCAAGTTTCGCTCTGATCACAACATGTTCTAGGAATGAAACATCCATAAATTGGTTGTAATACACTTCCCAGTTGCCAATTTACTTCATTGCAAATTCTCCGCATACTACTGTTAAAAAATATTACAATAAAGGTAATAATCCACAACTACTCACCCAGTATTAAAAATATCATGAATGTCAACCTGGGATGTGAAAGCAGGTAGAGTTATATACATTTCATATATATCACACTTTGTTGTCAGAGTGCAACTTGCAGACTTAAATTGGTGGGTTGTTTTTATTTTGAGTTCTTGTGGTTTATACATGCCACTATCAGCCACTCAGCCACTCAGCCACAGAATTCTGACCAATAAGAATCGAAAAAGACACATGCCATATGCTTATATGAATAATTCTGGCCTTGTGGCCCTCTTTGATAGAATACAATGAAGCTTCTCTATCATTACTATTTTACCAGTGGTAGTAAAAGATTTCACTGATGGCGCTAGCTAGTGATGACTCGGAATTGACATGATGTCAGGGCACAATTGTGTTTTGTTATAACTGCGATTCCTGTAATCGCTATTGTTATTTTCTATCTTCCTAAAGCTAGTTAACGGGCTAAAATAGGCCATGTTTTAATTGTTCTTTGTAGAAGCGCTGCCACTAGTCCTTGAAGCTTTTTATTTTAACCATTCCGCACCCACTCTAACTAGAGTATGGTAGTACTGAATTCTTCTCTCTTTGGGATAGCCAGCTAAGTGGGGGAGCTTCCCGCCTTCTACCCTTCTTCCCCTTTTGGTCCTTGAGGGCGCTTGCATGATTTGTGAGATCCCAGCCTCAGCTTGGTAGAGCATGTACATGATTAATGTATGGAGTCGGCGAGTCAACTACATATAGCACATACCTTGTGCACGCTAAGATCTCGGGTCTGGGATGCCGCACTATTGCCCGGTTACCGAGTCAGCCTCTTATCGCTAATTTTTTTTTTATTGCGGCTAACCGTTATCTAGCGCTGAACCTAAATTTTCGTCACGATGCGTTATGCATGTATCCCTGCACCACACCACCCCAGATAACAACGACGCACAGCTTCAAATTGTGAAAACAATTCTCACAAAGTTCCAACCAAGAGTCAACCTCAGACCACAAAATGTCACTCTAACGCCCTATGTTAGTCATGCTCACTATTAACTCTGCCAAAGTTGTTCGTCTCCTCGCCTGCTGACAAAAAGCCCATCATACCATTCACTGCCTGCAACATCGTCTTCGAAGCGCTGACACTTAGATGGGCTCTCCCGACGTTAAATTCGGCCGCCTTAAACTCATGATATATCTTTCGTCCTAGTACCCGATAGCAGATAGCTAACAGATTATAGATTGTACCATATGAACTCGCAATCTCGTCACTTATGAGACTTGTACACGATGCTACAATTCCACCGCAGTACACAACTTCAGTCCCGCTGCAACACTCAGTATTCGTTCCTCCAGAGCACCTAGTGCCTCACTAGACAGGCGAGAACCGGGCGTTAGTACAGGCGGGCTATTAGCTACGATTCTTGGAGCCGTGATACCCGCAACTGGAAATTCGGGTGGAACTGTTGGAGAGTTAACTAGGTAAAGTGTTATACATTGGATTACCATCTAAAGTTGACCAGTCTTGTACAACGGTGATTCAAACAAGATTGTTGACGTTCAGCCGGTCGACTTCCAGCAGCACGCCTGCGCACCCCAACATGTGGAATCAATCGCACCCGGTGATGTGATACCGATGCCTAACCACCCACGTATTGGCCGCATATATCACTACCATCATTGTGTTTCCTGGCCGCCGCGCTACCTAACTAGCCCAAGCTACGCAATCAAATAGTATCAGAGAGTTTCCTTCATTGTCTTTTCAACAACAAAACTTACCATGAATGCAACATACCCCGCACTTGCAAATAGTTCATCGCACAAGACTCGGCGGCAGCCCGGTGAACTATTGGGATTGAAGGCTGATGTATTATGTGTCCTGTCATCATTGTTTTGGAGGGTTTGAGGGCTGAGACTGGCACTAAATTCTATCACGGCCTTTGATGGTCGGTTCTGCAGTGATGGAAACTCGCTGGTCACATGTCTAGTTGGCTAAACATAGGGCAACGATACAGAGGTATGAACGCGCCAACTTCAATTAGCTCATCATTGTCCTGATTAGGTCGATAGCGAGTTCTGTGAACAATTGTGAATGGATCCCGGGAGCACTGAGTATACTTCTCATCCCCACAGCTACTAGCAAGCATACAGCTGGATCAGCACGCTAGTGGTGCAAAGTAGGCGTTTCTCCGCAGTAGTGTATGGGTGAATAAGTTGGCAATACAGAACGTTTTTAGTGGGCTACATCAAAGAAATAACCTCGTAGTGGAAAGAATGATTGCCGTTTAAGACAGCCATTAGTGGCATCGATACGTATAATCTCAATACCACCACTGCAGGCGATACTTCCTTGTAGTTGACCACTAAAAGTTCGCTGTATTGCCACAGTATGCATGAAGCGTATTTTATATTACATTTCCCAGTAACATCCTCCACTTTATTGTAATCCAGCATTCACATCTGCCAGCCCCAAAAGCACGTGGAATAGACTGGAAATAATTTTCGTCGCTGCGGTTCTCATGATCCTTTCATCGGCAATACTCGAGTACTTCAGCAGTACCCAGTATTTACCACCACTCTGGTGGTACAGAACGTTGCATTCTGTACTACCTCATCCAAAAGTAAATATCGAGAAGGCATAGATACCGAGCGATAGATTCATTCCTCGGATTACAAAAGGATCCTACTCAGCTGTGTTGACCCATTCGTGGAATCGCCCCATCTATGGACGGGCCGTACCTTCCATGGACCCATGAATGGGACAAGTAAAAGTAAGGTTTTGCAAATTAAAATAGCGCCACTAAGAGGAGCCAGCAATTTAATCGCTGGTACAATTAGCTGAGTAAATTAATTACAGATAAAGTCAGTATGTGAAGCGAAGTAAACTGACTGGGCAGCGAAGCAAATGAAACCAATTGTCCTGTAAATGAGATATATGGCAGCGAGGCGAAGCAACAAGGCTTATAAAAAAAGATAGAAATGTGTAGGAGCGAAACGAAGCCAATGAACTTGTAAAGAAATATATTGAAGAGCAGCGAAGCCAGTAAACTTATAAATGAGATATATGGCAGCAAAGCGAAGCAAATAGGTCTATAAAAAAAACAAAAATATGTAGAAGCAAAGCGAAGCCAATGGACTTATAAAAGAAATATATAGCAGTGCAGTGAAGCCAGTAAACTTATAAATGAGATATATGGCAGCAAAGAAAAGCAAATAGGCTTATAAAAAATAGAGATATGTAGAAGCAAAGCTATTTTTTAATTTGTGAATTTAATTTGCAAACCTTAATTTCACCTGTCCCATTCATGGGTCCATGAATGGCGGTACCATTCGTGGAACCACCCTGTCCCATGGATGGTACTATTGGACGGGTAGTTTTTTGTCCTACGTCATTGCAGAGCACGAGATTTGTCTGGCTAGGAGGTGCCTCTTTTATTTTGAGTCGCTGTGTGGGTTGCACTGGCCGGTCCCTTCCATCGGTTACATACGATACAAAGAAGCCATACACATTTACAACGCACAGTAGGTACTAGTACACATTTACCAGCCATTGTTGGTACTCTACATGAGCCCTCGCCCAATCGGAAGCAATGGCACTCTATCAGTTAGAAAAAGAGGTGTGGGTAAACTTATGTAGAGTACAGTCACTACGATTTCGAGAGAGCGACGACGACGTCAAGTCTCACCAAGGTACCAATAAATAGCTCATATGTAGAAATACCCGAGAGCGCGGTTCCTAAGCTTGCAGGAGACATTGAATGTTAATAAACAAAGTAGTCGTCAGTCATATTTTGATCCCATGTCACTTCACATGTGATCTACGTCATGCGCAATTGGGCCTCGCTAGAAGTATCCATTTGCCGTACATTTAGTGACAAGGTTTGCCTTGCACCTAGCGACAACGTTGCCCTGCACTTAGCGACAACGCTGCCTCCCAATACCGACCAAATCTGCGTCTTTCCTGCCAACAACAATTCAACAAATGAGTTGACCACCTCACACTTTGGCTTAGCAATCATCTTCAAGCCTTCACTACCGTCAATGTCACGCCCACGACCTCTCCTACATATCCGTCTCTCCGAACCCGTCGCTTCATCAGGCTTAATGTTCCAACACAATCTTCGACAATAAACCCACAACATAAACAGCTACTTCAACCATCGTTGCTGCTCACATCCTTAACGCCAAACCTCATACATTACAATAAATTCATGGGTATACTTTATCCGGTGGAGATTGATGCAAGGCAGTAGCTAAGCAGCAGGTTGGAGTTGCAGATAATATCGCGATCATCCTTCTTGCCCGTCTTGCGCACTGCGCAGTAATTCCACCGTCATATACAATCCTATCCTCAGCGCAACCTACAACTTCTGCTAAGGGAGTCGAAAGCGAGGCTGTTAGTCTGGCCACGCTAGTATTTACAGTCATTGGAGTCTTTGTAACCGCAGTGGGGGCTTTTGGGTGGAAGTGTCTGATGAAAAGAAATAAAGTTAAGAAGGTAATCGACCATATGAGTTTTGTCCATACCGTCAAATGCTTATGATTCTAGTAGAATCATGATCTAGTTGACAGTCGATCAGACGATCTCCAGCCTCACGCACGCCCTATGACGAATGATAATATACCAATCTACCCGCAGGCTAGTACCAACGTTTACCACATTCACTACTATTCCGCATCATTGCCGCTTCAGCTCCCTGTCAACGCCGACTAAGTCGACGCTCTGCATTACGATAGTGGGGTGATCGCCGCCGTGATGTTGTTCGCCCGCCAGCAGTGAGTTGATCATGATGGACTAGGGAGAACGTAATAAGCGGCGTTAAATTTTAGGATGAAAGACAGGCCTGTTATGCGTCTTCTTCACTCCAATTAAAAGCATCTTGTTTATATATTCTATGTCATACCCGGTAGGGTTTTGTTATCTAAATACCGGCACCTTTTCTTGTGACCTCTGCTGTTCCATCTTTCGACAACAGCGAAGTGAACTCTGACCTTAAGATGCGACTAACCTCCCTAATTATATCTAACCTGATTTTTTCACAGCAAAAACACTAAATATCCCGAAAATAATCTAGTGCTCAACTTTTTAATGGTGATTTATTCTGCCACACATCTCATATTGTTGCGATAGTGAAGGGGAGAACCGCGTGTATTGGCTATAGAGCGATGACTGTCTAGGTACAGGTCTAAAGGTCCAAGATGCGTAGGGAATGGAAGAGTAGTGTGAAGTCTAAAAGAGCAGTCACGAACCTTAGGCTCTATCAACACATATAGCTCGAGTTACTGAGGCTCGTAGCCTGAGGCAGTGAACCCGCCTTGCACATCCCTTTTCAAAGCCGATTCCCGATATCGCATGATACGGCTCTCCACAGTTTTCACTCAATTTGGGTGGACTGCAATCAGATGAGGATGTTGCATTATTCCTGAATGGAGTACATTTCACAGGATAGCAAGTGATGAGACAATCAAATGAGGGTGAGAGAGATGATGATTGATTGAACTGTCTATCGTACAAAGAGAGAGAGAAGATAGACATATATATATATAAAGAAAGAAATCATCTCAATCACTACGTGCGAATCAATAAGAGAAAGCACTAAGCAAAAGCACTAAGAGAAAAATACTCATCAGGCCCGAGGCTCGCGGAGAAATAGCCTCCGCACTGGCGGAGAAATATCCTCCGCACCAAGCCCGAGGTTGGCGGAGAAATAGTCTCCTCACCAAACCCGAGGTTGGCGGAGAAATAGTCTCCGCAGCAAGCCCGAGGTTAGCGGGGAAATAGTCTCCGTAGCAAGCCCGCTAACTCTCGTGCATGCCTTAGTCTCAAATAGCCTGCAGGCTAAATCCCTTAGTCAACACTCCCTCTTTAGCCCAAGGCTTTCAAAAAGATAGAGAGAGTGAAGTGAAACGAAACTAAATTCAAAGACAGCAAACAGGACAAAAGAGAAAGCAATAGCAAATCATATATCCTCCTCGTCCTCCACATCCCATGTCCAATGTCTGCCCAATTCCATTCCTAGTCCATCTACCTTAGACCAATTTCCTTTGCAAATTCGCTGAGTTTTACTCCCCCAAGGGCCTTAGTGAGAGCATCCGCCAGCATCTCCGTACCAGCCACGTGCTTGATCTCGATCTCGCCCTTGGCAATGGCTTCGTGAATTGTGTGATATTTTAGTCGTAGGCGTTGACTTTCAGATTGGCAGTTGCCTGAATTTCGCGTAGTTACGTAATTAAGCCCATCATTGAAGATACATCGAGTTGTGTCCGCTCCAAGCTCAATCTCAGAGATGACATCTCGAAGCCAGTTGAGTTGGACTTTGCCATATGCTGTGGCAATCATCTCAGCTTGCATCGTCGACTGGGCTACTAAGGTATATTTCTTCGATCTCCAGAGCACGAGAATTCCCAGCGCAAAAATGATGATACCCGAGGTCGACTTGCTAGAGTCTGCTTCTCCCCCCAAGTCGGCATCGGCGTAGCACCCAATGGAGTTGGAATCATGCTGCAGTCTTGGATCATAGATCGTAAGTTTGTACTCACAAGTGCCGCGGAGGTAGCGGAGCAAGTGCTTGATCACTTCCCAATCCAGCGTGGAGGGTTGTGCTGCATATCGGCCCAGGACTGAGATGGCATACGTGATATCTGGTTGTGTGCCGAGGGCAGCATAGAGGATCGATCCAACGGCCTTCTGGTACATTCCAGTGTCCAAAGTCTGCTCATCAGCCTTCATGGCATGGAGCTTGTAGCCCACTTCGAATGGCGTTGAGCGCTTTCGGCAGTTGCCCATCTCAAAGCGGTCAAGTATTCTGTTGATATATCCGATCTGATCGATGGCAATTGACCGTTTGCTGTGATTTGGAGTCACAGTCATGCCTAGATATTGGAAGGTGACAGGCACAGGTACACGGCCTGCTGCCTTGAATCGATCATATAGCCGAGAAGATATAGAAGATATTAGCTTCAGGCTGCCAATGATCATGATATCGTCAACGTCGACGGGGATAAGAACGCCATTTGGTTTACCGAGTGTGCCACCGAAGAAAAGACCAGGGGCTGCAACTGAGGCTTGGAGGCCTAGATCATTGACAATAAAGTCGAAGACTTCTTCAAAGTACTCTCTATTCGCCTGTTTGATGCCATACAAGGTCTTATTCAGCTTGGCGATTGGGCGAGCTCGGCAATAGGGGTCATCAGGCCACTCGCCATCGGAGAGACGCAAGTAGAGAGTCTCTTGCAAAGGGCAGCCGAGAAAAGCGGTCGGGATGTCAAGTACAGCAATCTCAAGGTCATGCTTGGCTGCAAGGCCGAGGGCAAGTCGAACTGAGGCCGAATCAATGACTGGAGATGTGATATCATTGTAATCTCCAGGCTTTTGCTGATCTCCACGACCAACTAGTCGGACCTTCCATTTTTCAGTCTGGCCATTGGCTAGAAGCTTCCTGCCCATCACCCAGCGGCTCTCGATCATACTAGCATCTTCAGGGGGCCTCTCAACACAGGTAAACACTCCATGGCTCTCCATTGATGACACTTCTTTGCCAATCGCTTCCTTCCATTGTTCAGCATCTTCGGGGTTCAAGGCAGCACGGTAAGTCTTTGGGCCTGGCTTGATCATCATGGCCAAGCTGATTGTGCTCCTTCCACTCCGAGTTCGAGATGATGAGGCTGGAGCAGTCGATTTTAGATCGCTCTGTAAGTCTTTGAACATTCGATCTGGCTCCGGGCTATCAGGAGGTGGTGAGAGATTATCATCCGAGTCGTCAATTGGATTAATTGGTCGAGGCTTAACTTTTAAGAGCTGCAGGTGAGGTTCAACTGGAGGAGCAGGCTCAGCGCTCTGAAGATCGCTGCGTGGCTCGAGCATGAGTTTCGTTGGTTGAGATCTCAACAGCTGGTGGTAGAGGATGGACTTGTCAAATTTGATATCCCGGGCAATAAAGACTCGGCTCGTAGAGATATCCATAACTCGGTACTGCGTCGATGTCTCTGCCAAATATCCAAGAAGGACACATTTGTAGGTGTGATTATCGAGCTTCTTTCGGAAATCTCCATGGATCCAGGCAAATGCTAAGCAACCAAGGGTACGAAGGTGTGAGATGTCTGGCTTCATTCCAGTCCATCTCTCATATGGAGTCGAGTTCGGCAAGGCTCTGGTTGGTAGTCAGTTTTTGATGTAGACCGCTGTGGCAACGCCCTCAGCCCAGAGCTTATTTGGCATCCCAGCATGCTTGACCATGGACCGCGCCGGGTCCAGTACTGTGCGATTGCATCTCTCCGATATACCATTCTGCTGCAGTGTGTATAGGGCTGATACTTCCCTAGTGATGCCCTCCTGTGCCAGATAGTCGAGAAACTTCTCTGTGCTGCCATACTCTCCTCCACCATCAACTCTCATCCTGCATACCTTTGACTTCGACTTCGAATGTTGTTTCTCCACCCTTGCAACATACTCCTTGAACTTCGCTGGGGCCTCTGACTTCAGCTTGATGAAGTAAACTTCAGTATATCTCGAGTAGTCATCGGTGAACATAATAATATAGCAATAACCTCGCATCGTCTGAGTCTGCATTGGCCCAATCCCATCGGAGTGAATCAGCTGAAGAAGTCCAGTGTTGGCTTTATCCTCCGAAGTCAAAAAAGGTCTCCGGAACATCCTTCCCATTATACAGGCCTCACAAGAGTATGCCGATGGGCTCCTGGCATGCAATTGGATGCGTTTGACAGTATTGGGGAGCCGCTTAATTGCTGGCAGAAAGAGATGACCGAGACGAGCATGCCAGACAAGGATATCTTTCTTGGAAACTTTCTACCGAATGCCAGAGTATATCTCAGTATTCTCGAAAGGATTCAGTGTATCGACAACCATCGAGGTCGATGTGGAAGGAGAGGTCCTGAGAATGAATAGACTGTTGATGAATGGCGCTAGGTAGACAAGTACTGATCTGAGACTTGCAATTGCTCCGTCCAAATTGAACTCGAAGTTCACTCCTTTCCGCATCAATTAGATGATACTGAGAAGGTTATTGGTGCCACAAGCAGCCACATAGAGGACGTGTTGGAGCACGATCTTTGCTGGCTTCGCACTTGGTCTGTCGAAGTAGAATGAGATCTTTCCAGAGCCTTCGGCATCGACTAAGTTATTGTTTGCAGTCTTGACTTGATGCTCTCCTTTTGCCATGGGATTAAAGGACTCGAAGAGGTGACGATTTCCGGTGACATGATTTGTCGCACCGGTGTCAAGGATCCAATAGTTGGCAGGTTGCTTCTCTGTGGCCACATTGACCGTGATCACCATGTCCTCATGGACTGAATTCGGTTTCATGATTGAGAAGAGAAATAACTCAGTATTTGCAGCCGGAGTCAATTCAGTTGAAGCCAAATTAGCATCAACTTTTGACTTCTTCTCAGCATATGAGGCCCACCTATCCTTGTTTCGACATTTCAGCTTAATATGTCCCTTTTCTCCACATCCAGGGCACACGATGACCTGACTCTTCTGACCCCGACTTTCTCCCTTCGTTCCGTCTCCCTTCGTGTTTGAAGTTCGGCCACGGCCCTTCTTCGTGACAAATAATGCAGCATCAGGAGAGAGGCATTTTCCTCTGTGGAGAGTGGCTTCGAATGATAGGAGGTGGGAGGTAATAATTGAAACCGTATCAGGCTTCTCAGTGCGTTCTAGCGTCGAGACAAAGTTTTGCCATTCGTCGTTATTTGGGAGGATTGAGAGGATGTAGAACTTCCGCCATGCATCGTCAATGGTGATATTGCAGATCGCAAGGTCATTGAGTATTATCTCCTACACTGTGATCCATTGAGAGATGGATGGGTATTGTTCGAGTTTGCATTCGGTTAGCTTTGCCATCTCAAATCGACCATTGAGCTTGATGACCTTTTCGAAATCAGTTTGAATGGCTTTCCATCATACCTTCGGATCATCAAACTTATCATCTTTATATCGACTGCATATGGACGGTTCCAGGAGCGCACAAATGGTGCCATTGGCCTCTTCATAATTGTTGTGGTATGTTCTCCAGTCTCGCAGAAAGTTATCGAAACGTGTCAGATACGAAGCATCAGTTGATTGAGGTTGCAAGTCATATGAAGGATCGAGAGGGTTTGGAGCGGTAGGAGTAGTAGTTGATCCTGATGCTGCCAGTGCTGTAGGAGGGCGAGGGATAATTTCTGAGCCGTCAACCACTCGCCAGACATTAAGATGCTTTAGGAAATCTTTAGCCTCTATTGCCCATGTTAGGTAGTTGTGCTCATTGGGTTTAGAAATGGAGGTCGAGATTGACATGATGGAGGATCAGGAGTGAACAATAAAAATTCTACTAATAGATATCGATTCCAGACTCAAAGTGGAAGAGGCGGAATGATGAAAACTCTACTAATAGATGTCGATCCACAAGGCAGCGGAGGTTCAGATACAGCAGGCACACCACAATCAAGAACAGATTACTATCTTTCGTAAAAGTATGCTTGTGATAAGAACTTGTAGTCCGGGCTCATAACGTGATAAGACAATCAAATGAGGGTGACAGAGATGATGATTGATTGAACTGTCTATCGTACAAAGAGAGAGAGAAGATAGACATATATATATAAAAAGAAAGAAATCATCTCAATCACTACGTGCGAATCAATAAGAGAAAGCACTAAGCAAAAGCACTAAGAGAAAAATACTAATCAAGCCCGAGGCTCGCGGAGAAATAGCCTCCGCACCAAGCCCGAGGTTAGTGGGGAAATCGTCTCCGTACCAAGCCCGCTATATCTCGTGCATGCCTTAGTCTCAAATAGCCTGCGGGCTAAATCCCTTAGTCAACAGCAAGCGTTTGAGCTAATTTAATAGATCTGGTTTTAAAATGTCCCTATCTGGAAACCTCGGAAATTTTCGGAAATTACTATTCTCTGTTTCGAGGATTTTTCAGACCCGTTAAATTGCCCAAAACGGTGACTTTCTATCCTACGGTATTTCTTCCAATGGATGATGTACTCTAGTCGACTACAGCCCTGTAGCAAAGTCTTTGTGGTCGTAATAGAAAAGCTGACCCTATTAACGTGTAAAATGGCAATTTCACAACAACCACACAATAGAGAGAGCAGTAATTGAAAAGATAAGTCCTTTAGATGATGGAGAAAATGGTATATTGCTTTAAAAAAAAAGAAAAGTAAAAAGATAGCAACATTGTAGTTACTCTTTTAGCCTTCCACCCAAATACTCTAACTGTCACCCGGGCCCACTTCTCATACACCACAACCACAACCTCATTGTGAATAAATAATACACCGCCTTTTCACAGATGAAATTCTACATATGAGAGAGTCCGATACAAAAAAGCAGAAGTTAAAATCCTAGAGTACAGATATCTCTAACAGGGTATGTATTATCATTGATGGATTAGAGCACGTTAGTTAATGTTGCATGAACCTGACCGAGCTGAGCTTCAGCTGAGCTGATGACACGGTATATAGCCGGTAGGGCATAAAGTACCCAACTACCTTGTATATATCTCGAGTCTTTCTCCTGCTCTCCAGTCTCTGTATCTTAAGTCTATTCACACGGTTCTCCCCTTCCATATTTCAACAGTTAAGGCAGGAATTCTGCCGAGTGATCATATACGACACCACCTCTCAATCCCAATTTTGTGTGGTGGGACAGGGCAATAGGTTACCATCAAAAAGCCCTCGATATCACATGATTGAGCAGCATAGGACCCCCATTCCCACCGTTTGCTGTTGAGAACACCACATACTGTCATCGCTTCGGAACTTACTACCGTGCTTCCGGGCATATTCAAACCCAGCCTCAGGTGCGCCGGAGATTTTTGAGATGTTCGAAGCCTCGTAGACTTAGCTGTAGCTATGGTGCTACTGTGTCCGATTGTGCTAAGTGAGGCGCGATGCTTCAAACCAGCTCCAATGGGGAAGTCACGACCGGCGGAATGTCTCCGCATAGTCCGCGCGCTCTGTGCAATGACTGTCATAACTGTACTCAAGCCTTTAGTGCCCCCCGCTAGACAGGGGACTAGCCGACTAATACTCTCGAATAACCTGTAGGGCAGACTTTGAGTGCGGTCATCACGTGGTGTTAGGGTTGAGCGGCGGAGCCGCATTCACTCTACTTCTTGTGTACGTGTCAAATAGATGAATAGACAAGTCAATATACGCATCACCAATTTGGCAGCTGCACCATAAGTCGACGTACGCTTCCCTCTGCGCCAGGATTGGTCCAACATAACCAGCCATCAAACATCTCATAGAATATACTTGTTGAACGCAAAAGAGAAAGAATAAAGAAGCTCAATTGTCTATCGATACAAGAGAAGGAAAGTACTAAGCTTATATACAGAGAAAAGACCATACTCGGCGAAGCCGAGTATCACAACCGGAGCCCAAAGCCGAGTACCAGTGCCGAGCCCGTCTCCTCAACATGGGGGCAAGCGAGGCCGATGGGGGCAAGCGAGGCTGGTGGGGGCAGGCGAGGCCAATGGGGGCCGTAAGCCACCGGCCTCATGCCCGAGCCCGCCAGCACCAAACACTAGGGAAGCCACCGGGCCAAATCCCTAGTCAACAATACTGCACACCACCGCCAGCCATTATTCAAATGATTGGCGGTGAGCTCAGATCGAGTATCGCAGCCGCTGCCGGTGTAAGTGACTCGGAATAACAGTTTAAACCCAGTTTTAAGCCCAGTTTTCCGCACACACCACCCCCAGCTCAACCCTGACCATGGTAAGTGACAGGAGAACCCGGGAAACCGAGCACCTGTCCTACTCCCGCATGTCACAACTGTTACAATGCTCCCAAACGGACAGATCGACCGCCCGGTCATCTGTAAATTGATAAACCGGTCGGGCCCAGACAGTATTATTCCCTACACCCTCGGCTTTGTCAGATTTGTTGCCGTTGGTGCGGATCTTAATTGTTGGGTATTTATTCGTAATGGCGTTCAAGGAAATCTTATTGGCCAACTGGGTTGATCGCCATCCTAAGAGAGACACGGCAATAAATCTGACAAAACCTAGCGTGTATGGGATAGTGGATGAAGTGGAACTTTCCTTTTTAAACCCCTTAGGATACTAGAACCAGCAGTTTCAGTATTAAGCCACCCATTGCGAGATGTGAGATGTTCGCTAGAGGAGGAGCCCCTACCATGTAACTAGTCTAGATCCGATCTCTCGGGCACCAAAGCATCGCTCACTGGAGCATTCGACTCAGGACACCCTACAGGACAATTACTAGAAGCTAGCAGGCTTGAAAAAGGAGTTGACACTTCCAGCCGAGATAGCGCTAATTGTCTTGAGGTGAGAGGATCGTAGTAGCGTTGTTCGATCTGGAAGCGGGGGTGCGGTTATATTGATCGTTGGGGAGTAGAGGGAAACAGCTGTGATCCTTATCATGTCATCTGGTTACTATTTGTCAAAGAGGCGAGATGTTCCAATACCATATAGAGATAGAACTGTTATATGCATTCTTACTGTTGGGTGTGTGTGCGGATATCCCCAGCACTGTTCCAGGTTCCCGAATAACCCAACGAGAAAGACAACCTCACCCGCAACAAAGGAAATATAGTTAACCAGACGGAACATTTCGAAGGGAAGTTTTCTACCGTGACGCTCCTCCAACCCGGGTACATGATAACCGTACATTTTCTTCAACCGATGGTGGGGGCTGCTTCATGCGTAATCACCCTCCTCTTCCAACTACTGCCAGTTGCGTGAATGTGAGGGTAGCTCGGTTTCAATATTTAGTCATTGTCTCGAAGGCCCTCCGCAGTTACCTCCGGAAGGGGCAGATGGAGGTGTTCGACGCCGAGATGTGGGCAATTGGCATGATGGATCAACAACGAAGCACGAGCATTATGCGATCACGGCATCGAGACGGAGACACTCGGGCATCCCTGGGAATGAGGAAGCGGATTAACAATCAAATGTAGCTCGGGAAGGCCGTGGAAGCACAGTCCGAGAGCAGGCATTCATATCAGCAGCGAATTGAACAAGAAGGATCATCGAGCAGAGAGCTGCGGCAAAATCCGAATGGGAAGAGAAGGGACTGAGCAAGCACTACCGATACCGAAATGGGAAGACTGGGAGCCGAAGGCCAGTCCCAATGAAGAGCAGGAAGTCTCTCGCCTCACGATACTTCGAGCTGAAGTGCGGACATGCATCCAAAGCGACTTATCTCAAGCGATTCGAGCAGTGAGACGACGACCAGTGCTGATGGTGCGGAAAGGCAGCCCAGATGCGGGAGCATCTCTTCCGCCACTGTAGGAAGTGGAAGAGCGAGCAGCAGGAACTGTGGAAAGCAGTCGGGCGGGAAACTGGCTGGAAAGTGGGAAGGTGAAAGCACGTGCAAATATCGGAACTCTTTTCCCTGGAAGCGTGTGATCGTGCGTTACTAGACTTCTTGGCAGCCACAGAGGTCGGGAAGTTCTTGCGCTGCTGAGCAGAGCAGAGCAGAGCAGAGCATAGTTAGCGGTCGTTCACTTCAGTTTCTTTTGTTTCAGTAAGCCACTATGCACTGGCATTTTCATTTATTATAGGTGAAGAAGGGTAGAAGTAGGGGAGGGGAATTAGGTACAGCCATACTCTAGTTAGAGTGCATGCAGAATGATTAAAACAATCTACATCTAATCTTATCTGCATTTCATCTAAGGGTACATCGGTTATCGGCCTCGGCTATTCGTACTGTGAGCCACGTTTCTCGCGTCCATGCATCATCCCTGCATGAAATGTACGGCGGCGTTTTCCCGCCATCCCATGCCATGAACTCGTCACCGTGTCCGTGGGCGAAGTCTGAATTTTAAAATTTGTCCGGCTACCACACTTCTACCACTCTACTAGCACCTGAGAACACGAAGTTAAGCATCCCTCTCTTCCGCCCCCATGTTAGGATCATGAGTTACCACTGAATACAGTCTCTAGCTAGCCCAGATCAACCGCTTCCAAGAGTACCTAAGCGCCGTCTGGTAGTGCAACTGCAGGTGCGTATGAGCGGAAAATCCTTGCTGGAGCGCGAATTCATTTTTCCCAATGCTGATCTAGTGACTGGTGCTAGAAATTTCCACTAGCCTAGGTCACCATCCTCAATTAGTTTATAGTTAATGATGCTACCTCCAAAACTAATCCGATTTGATGGAAATCGTCTTACGATTCTCCGTCTCAGAAAATTGGAATAAGAGAAAAAGAGTTCCGCAATTGCCCTAAAAACCTCGAAGCTCATCCATAAATTCCCGTGAAGTCCGCTCATCTCACTGAAAGCTCTCTTCCAGCGCGATCAACAGGGATGGGAACAGCTGTGAACTGTCTTTTGACGAAGGAATTTTTTTTTGGTTAAAGTACTGCGCACTAAGTCATTAACCAATCTACTAGCTTGTACGAGCAAATAGGCTATGTTAATGTTCACTGTATAGATATACTGTAGCGAGCTCGATGGTTCGGACGAGATTTTGGTTGTGACTGATTCCTTTCAATACTGAATACCCAAGAGTGGGCGGAAGCTTGAATAAAATCCCTTCGGACGGGGCATTTGTGACGCGTGACGTCCGAAGCGTCGTGCTCTGGTACAGTATGCGAACGGACACTCCCGGTGGTTACCTAAATTTGATGGGGTGAGGATCAAGCATTAGTGCCCTACGTTGAGATTGGAAGTATCTGATGTAGTGCAACCGGTAGCGAGGGTGGGGGCGCGAGCTGCTGTCATTGTCTTGCAACGCTACAGTTTGGTCTGCTCCCGAGGTCTCAAAGACTGGGCCAGCGGGAATAGGGTGTACGATTGATACAATGCACACCAGACTTGTAAACAGGTATCGACCTATCGCGGTTACGGAGTTCACTGGCGAGAGAGCGTGCGGTCGAATATGCTCCAACTGACTGCGATCTGCAACGGGATTCTACCAATAAAGCGGATACCGTAAGATAATACGGTTCTAGTGGGAACTGAAGACTACAACATCGGTTGGCCCCCTGTAGAGGTTTCACATCCTGGGAACTCCCATTTCCGAATTGCAGAGACATAAACCTGTAAGTGCAACCCTATAGAAAAGCCCGGTACCGCTCCAAGCGGGGGAGAGAGGAATTACGACTGGCAATCTGTAAGATCAAATATTGTGTTCGAATCGGCTAGGCGCTGGGGAAAGTTTATAGATTGGGGTTCCGATACCACACCCCGAGACTACCGAACTACTGATATAGCCTATGTTAATCTAGCGCCGATTATGTCGTCAACACCTTCCCGCGTGCACAGACCACACCTTATCTGCACCATCCTCCTGCCAACCCGAGACACTGGAAGTTGCATGAACAATGATAAATTGTCACTCAGCACGTAAGAGCTGACCGAGTGATACCTGGTGTATATATAATTTCCATATTTTTAGCAACCGAATCGCTGAATGTGTGATATGACTGATGATGCAATCTAGAAAAACAAATAATATTATTCAGACTTGCAGGACAGCACCTAGAGACCATTTCTAGCTCTGCTAGTAGTTTTTAACAGTAGAACTCTATACCTTTACTGCCAAATATCTAAGTCCACCAAGCGATCTGATCATGTGAGAGTGTGCAAGGTGTAAGGTGCCTGTGGAGGACAAGGATTGTGACTCGATCACAGTCTACAACTGGGTCGGGATGCAGCTGCACCTACTGCTCTCTATCTCAGCCCCGATTGGTCTCTCATTACATGGGGTTTTCTAGAATGTCTGTTTTAGGTTTTATTTGTCCTAGTCACCCCTCCCCTCATCTATTTGCAATGGCGCACTAATCATTGCTAGCGAATACCATCTTGCATATTCCCAGAATCCATGCGACCCATGCCTCCATGCTCCAACCCTCAAGTTACCACTTTCGCTACTGATCAGGTTCGCGGTGGGGTTGCTGATTGCCCGCTGCGCGCAATGGCTCCGTCTTATCCGAAGAGGGTAGTAGCGGTATTAAACGGGTTGACGGCAGCGCGAAGCTAAGCCTACCATTATCGCCTTGATCTACATCGAAGGTCGCGACAGATTGCAGCAGCTGCGAGGTGGGCGATTGCGGCGGTGAATATACATATATGTTACCACCATTATTGTTGATATGCACGGGTGTCATTGTAGAACTAGGAGCCCCGGGAGTGGCGACTGATTCGTTAGGTGATTGAGCTTGCGGGAGCTGATTGTGTAGCGACGGCTGTACGAGCGGGGGGATACTGCCCAGCTCGACTTCGGCAGTCTGGTCTCGGGAGCCAACATCCTCATTCTATCGCACTGGTCAGCCTTCCGTCGGGAAAAAGCAAGCTGTAGCTCATTACCTTCGTCACATTCCATCTTCCTCTCCAACATTTCCACCCAAATACACCAATGGCGGTAATGAGCACACCAATAATCGTAGCTACTAGACCGCTTAATCCAATAGCATTGTCACCACCTCTCTTCTGGAGTTTTGAACGATCGGATGGGATTGATGCACCGTGCGCCAGTTGAGGAAAGAACAAGACTGTGTACGTGATGCTGTTTGTAAGTGGTCCTGGCAAGTTGGGTTAACAATGTGCTTGATATACGGTTAGATAGGTTTACCTATGATCAGACGGTGATGAGAGTCCGGTGACATGAATTTTAGGTGGAATTTTTTATATAGTGAGTGCAGTGGCGGCGAGTTTTGTGGTGATATATCAGACATTTCGTTGGTCAAAGTCGTGCGAGGACAGGGTGGAAGATAAGGTTGGATGTCGGGGTGAGGATGTTGGAAGATAGGAATAGCAGCAATAATGAATTGAGGGGTTTGAGTTGACGATGGCTCCGACCGACCCGATGGCGAGGGGGAAGTGGCTGTACTTATGGGGTAGTCAGATGAGCGACGAAAATGACTCCAACAACAACCCACCGAAGTCCAGAAGGTGTAGGATTCCTGGATTCCAGAAGAGACGTCGACAGGCTATTCGTCTGTGCTGTGCGTGCTCGTCTCGAGTGTTTCAGCAGTCGTATCGTCGCATAAAAGAGGGACAAGAACCTTGCAAATTTAACGTTTTGTTTGATCACATCTGGTCGCTGCGGGGCTTTTTCCGCTGACAGTGTTCACACCTCAGCCTTTCAGACATATAGTGGGGGACGCCTCTAACCTGGGCTGCGGACATTCGAAATCGGACGTTACATACATACAAAATAGCCCCTGCCATGCATGTGATCCTTTATTTTGACCATATAGCAGACATTCCTTCTAAACCTTGATTTTTATAGCACCTCAACCACAACAGATATTTCAATTTTGCAAATTAAGATCGATAGAGCTCCTTAAACTGAGTTGATCTTAGTTCTCCAATTAAAAAATCTTTTGTTTTGGTGGCATTGGAAACTTTCTACGAAGCGGGTTCAAAACACCCTGGTTAAAGGAGTCCCCACCATATCTTCCGACAGGGATCACTCCGCAGCCCAATGATAACTCCCGCCGACAGAGATCACTGCGTAGCTCAATGATAACTTTCGTCGACAGGGATCACTGCGTAGCTCAATGATAACTCCCGCCGACAGAGATCACTGCGTAGCTCAATGATAACTTTCGTCGACAGGGATCACTGCGTAGCTCAATGATAACTTTCGTCGACAGGGATCACTGCGTAGCTCAATGATAACTTTCGTCGACAGGGATCACTCCGCACCCCAATGATAACTCCCGCCGACAGAGATCACTGCGTAGCTCAATGATAACTTTCGTCGACAGGGATCACTGCGTAGCTCAATGATAACTTTTGTCGACAGGGATCACTGCGTAGCTCAATGATAACTTTCGTCGACAGGGATCACTGCGTAGCTCAATGATAACTTTTCCGCCAACAGGGGATCACAACTCAACTTCACAACTTCTTCCGCCAACATGGATCACACATCAACTTCGACAATGATTATCGATAACTATTTCGCCGACAGGGATCACGCCTCAACTTCGCAGACACAACTTCTTCTGCCGACAGGGGTAATGCTTCAGCTTGGAGTGTCGATAATTTTGCATCTGACAAAAACTTCTTCCACCGACAGAGATCACGCCTCAACTTCGACAATGAGTGTCGAATATCTTATATCACACAGCTCAAATCGCTTTGCCTATTTCTTTGCCTGATACACAAATCAGCTTATACCGAGAGTCCACGCACGCTGTTATAAACGCATACTAAAAAGCAGAACAGTTTCATTTATGACTTATCATTACATTTCAACACTGCGTGTGGAGCTGCTACTTTAGGACTACTGTGGTGGCGGTGATGCCGACGTGGTTCATGTTTCCAAAGAGTAGTAAGTACTTTACATATGCCATCCCTTTGTCTAGCGACTAAGAGTGTAGCAGAAAACATCCGTGCCAAAAAAGCAAAACGGCACACGTCGTGCTCCTTGGTTGGTGGGCAACATCGGCGGGCAACATCACCGGGATAAAGTTGCAATAAACCCTCACAAGCAACAAAATAGTATTCTCCATCGGTCTCTCATGTTTATATTGCCCGATAAGACCAGCCCAAACCTCACTATTGCCCCGGAATTTGAAAGTGGTGAGTCGCCGGAGGAGCTATTATGCATTATCGTGGGGACACAAACCGTTCTATTACCACCCGTTTCCGAAGTTCATGTGTAGCAATGACTATGTTATTATTATCTCCGTGCCTAAAAATTAGGGCATCAGTACAAAAGACACTCTTCCACCACACCGAACTCCTCGCACTGTGCTTCTCAATCTGCTCTCCTCCCTTCTCCCTGGCCCTCACTGTCAGCAACACCACATATTATGAAAGCCGACTAACCCATGCGGTCTCCACCGATTATTCAGTTCTACCCTACTGATGCGTAATCTCAATCATCCTCGTCGTTCATCTTGTACGTCTACATCTCACCGACCCATATCATTAATGCCACCTGCCCGTTACAATCGACTAACCGCGTAGCGCTACGAGTCCGTCTGTCACAATGTTCGAGTTCGTGGCAGTGGTTGAGGCTGTAGCTGATTACCTGTCGTGGCACGGATTAATTCTGTTGATTTAGGTCCAGCGGTAAATAAGTGCGAAGCGGCAACTGGGTGTGAGGCTGGCTGTCGACCAGCTCATTATCAACCGTCTAACCTAAGACGCGACTATCTTGATTCTAAGGACTGCTTAGCCCTCAATCGGAACACAGCCATGACCATCGTCACCTTCCGTCTTGCTGTCCAATATTTGTATCCAAATACCCCAATAACTGCAATAGTACTCCAACAATCGTAGCAATAGTCCGATCACACTGACAGCGTTATCCTCGCCTCTTTTTAGGAGTTCCGGGTATTGTGCCGGGGTTGCTGCAACGTGTGCGAGACAGGAAAGTAGTACGTCAAATTCCCGTCAAATCCGCTAGTCTCATTCATGGCTTCTATCCAGCGCGGTCAATCGCCCGCTAATACTCCAGGTGATTATTTCGCAACTGGTAGAGATGGGAACAGTTGTCAACTGTCTTTGATGAAGGAAAATCTTGTTGGTTCACATACTGCGCTGAGTCAGTGACTAGTCTGCTAGTATGGGAAAGTAAAGGGGCCATGTTGACGTTTGCCGTATAGATATACGCCAATAGACACTCCCAGTGGTTATCTGAATTTGATGGGGTGGTGTCGAGCATTAGTGCCCTGCGTTGAGAGTAGAAGTATCTGATGTAATGCAGCCGGCAGCGGTCGGGGGGAAGGGGGTGCAAGCTGCTGTAAGTGTCCTTCAACGCAACAGTTTGGCCAGATCTAGAGGTCTCAAATACTCGACTAGTGGGAACAAGGGGGCACGGTAGATACAATGCACACCAGACTTGTAAACGGGTGTCGACCTTCGCATGCGGTTGAATATGCTCCAACTGACTACAAACAAACAAACTGACTACGATCTGTAACGAGACACTAGAAATAACGCGAATACCGCAAGATATTACGGTACAGGTGAGAAACGAATAGAGGCATTGCTGATCAACCGACTTAGACTTCACACATGATCTGTAAGGCTTTGGTTTATTGGTCACTCTAGTTGATCGACGAGATCAATTACCAGAATAGAGTGATGCAACCAATTTCCCACAACCCGAACGTCTCCATAGTGGGAAAGAGCAATGATGATCGGCGATCCGTAAGTTTATGTTCGAATGAGAGAGGCGATGGCGCAAGCTAATCGATTGTGGTTCTGAGCTATCGGTACAGCCTATTTAGAGTACATGCTAGCGCCTCCACCACCGATTATGACGAGACAGACAGCTGCCCAGACCATAGTTTATCTACACCCTCCTCCTGCATTAAGTGTAACTCACAACACTAGAAAATATATAGACCACGATAAATAGGCACACATCATGGATGCAAGAGCTGACTGAGTAATACCCAGTGTAAATATAATTTTCACAGGTTTATGTGGAAGATCCCGAGACATTGCGGAATGTCGCTAATCTAATCAATCATTCCAGTTCATCTGGTCTCCACCACCCTAGGGAACAGCTTCCTATGCCATCCCTGATTGGCTCCCACTGCATGGAATCTTTCAGAACGCCTGTTTTGGGTATATTTTGTCTTAGTCGCAACCCGTTATCTATATACAATGTCATACCAATCGTTGTTGGCGAATACCATCTTGTATATCCCACGATCCATGCCTCCAACACTCAGTTTCCGCTTTCATTCCGGTCAGCATGTGGAGGTTCGCGGTAGGGATACCGTTGTTATTTGCCCGTTGCTCGGAATTGCTCTATCTGGTCAGGTAAGGGTAATGGCGACATTGAACGGACAGACGGCAGTGGCCTGGAAAGCCTCCCTGTATCGCCTTGATCTAGGCTCCGCTCTGCTTCGAAGGTCGTAACAGATTCCTGCGGCCGCGAGGTGGGTGGTAGCGGCGGTGAACATATATATATGTTACCACCGTTATTGTTGATTTGCACGGGTGACATTGTAGTACTAGGAACCTCGGGATTGGCGACGGATTCGTTAGGTAACTGAGCCTGCGGGGACTGATTGTGCTGCGACGACGACTGTATGTGCGGCAGGAATCCGATAAGCTGGACTGCGGTAGTTTCATCTTGCGCCACAACACCTTGATTCTAGATGACTGGTCAACTTTCCGTCGGAAATAACGAGCTGTAGCCCATTACTTTCGTCAATCTCCATCTTCCTCGCCAACATTTCCACCCGAATACACTAATAGCGGTAATTAGCACACCAATAATCGTAGCTACTAGACCGCTTAAAGCGACCGCGTTGTCATCGCCTCTCTTCTGGAGTTTTGAATGATCCATCGAAATTGCTGCACCGTACGCAAGACGAGGCAGCAACAAGACTGTTTGTGTGAGGCCGTTGATTAGTTGTGTTAGCTTCGTTCTTGATCCAAGGTGGGGCACGGTTTACCCATGAAATGACAATAATACAAGTCCGGTGATGCGAATTTTAGATGGAATTTGTTATGCGGTGAGGGACGTGACGGCCAAATTTGTTGTGATAACTCGAACATTGCAATATCAAAGCTGTGTGAGTAGAGAAGGGAAGATAAGGCTAAATGTTGGGAGGAGGTTGTTGAAAGATGGAAACAACATAATAAATACAGTGTCTAGGTTATGAAGAAGTAAGGCTTGCTAATGGTTAAATGTCTGACTTCTGGTTTTATGGTATTTCGCGGGCTGCTTGATGCGCAGCGCGGAACTCTCCAATCCGTGACATGCATGCATGGGTTGTGGCAGAGGAGCATCCAATCAATTTGGAATTTTGACATGGACGATGAGGGCGGCCATTCGGCATCCAATCGATTTTGCTTTTCACATGCAGCTTCGAACAGACGGTCCACTAAGATATGCATATAAATGCAATACACTACGCAGTGGAACATACTTTACTGACTACAAAATCATCTCTGCTTCTTCCACTCTACGGCCTCACTTTTCTTTTTCTTCTCGCAAACCTGCCAGTCCAAAGGATTAGATTCTTCCTGGGGACTGATAGGCATATAAGAATTAACTTCGGGTGGAGAGTCGGCATCCAATCCAATCGATTTAAACTATTGCGAGTTGAGCCACCATTGCTACTTTAAGAAAAAATGGGAGATTTTGCAGACGAACGCAACTTAGTCTATTGGGATGAACTGTTGCTGAACTGTCATCATTGCATTCAATGGCGGTCAGGGAACCGTTCTTCGATTGTTTCATCCCAACGCCCGACTTGCATCTGACTACAAAAATTGCAATTTTTTCTTACGGTACCTTAAGTACCATAGACACTCGGATAAAAGGTACGCCCCCGATTAGATTAGCAGATTTATTATTTAACAACCATATATCCATATATAGCAATATTTCGAAATTAAAAAACGCACAAATGATTTTTAAATTACCTGTTTCAGTATATGTCTTTAAGTGATAAAACACGCTAACTAAATCTGGGGCGAACTTATTATCTGAGTGCTTACGGTATCTGATTAAATAGAAACATTTATACCTCTTTTGGAGTGCTAGATCTGGTCACATTTGTTGTTTTTGGTCTAGCGTTTCAGTCAGCGGACGGACCGACAAGATAAGATCCGATAACTTGGGTCCTCGTGATCCTTAAACTTACATAGTCGTAGAGATAGAGATTTTCTTTCTTATCTATCTGCTCACCGATCCGTAGCAATTACGGATAAATAGGTAAAATTTCAGGTTACTACCAGCGGAGCGCAGCTCACCTGTCTGTTTAGGTACTGATTGTTACCCGTTGCACAAGTTTTTCTGCTTGAGTGCACATTCTGGCTACTATGAGATCTGTAGATAACCGGTACGTCGAAAGTAAAGTACTGCAGAGTAAAGGAAACATCTTTGTTTGTTGTTTTAATAATACTGTATTCACTTTAACTAGAGTATGACAGAGCAAAGAGATACATCCCCAGCCACATGTTCCGCTACTTGCGCTACACGGTACCAGCGTTAATGTAATCCGTAAAACCCGCACCATTCACAAAAATCGAGTGCAAGCCAATTAGACTGGAATCTCTTAGCTTGTTAAGTTACATCTAGCCTTATCTGTTTTTGAGCCCCAAGGACTGTGTGGCGGATAAATGAGGTGATTGATTGCAACCCAGCTACCTACTATTCTAGAGAGCTGACTTAAATCTAGCATGCCGTCAAGACTGAGAGCTTGGTAAGACACACATCGATAGTGTGATAATTTATACAGAGGCAGCAAGATATAAGTGACAAGCGTGGCACAAAAGAAAACAGTGCAAAGTCCTCGAATTAGTCCCCCTTTGGGAACAGTCTTTCTATAATTTCATCTTCCAAAATTTATTCTCCCTTTCCAAAAGTTTTTTCTTCAAGTCGTAGCAATAAGGTGTGATTAGTGAGTGCACTAAAAGCTAACTTAGTAAAGTTGATCAACGTCATCTACTTCACGATCTATTTCCGCGGACCATACCTATCTTAGACATACAACGCCTTGATCATTAACTCGTGCCACCAAATACCCTCCCTCGTAGAGTCATTCGTTCCCATCCCATGCCCTATAATCTTCTTCTATTGTTAGCTCCGTCACTATAATAATCTTTGATTCTTGCACAACCAACACAAGTCCCATGAAGGTCAAACCATTCCCGAAACTTACGATTACAACAAATCCAGGCATCCAGCAACACCTACACAGTATCTGGTAGCCATCAGCGTACAAACAACCTGGGAGAAAACAATACTGCCGAGTACCTGAGACCTTCCTACTATAGCTAATACCTCTAACCGCGCTACCTGACTACCGTGTTTATTCTAACTTCCGCAAGTATTCAAGGACATATTTGCACTTTTGCGTATTGAGGCTGAGGGCATCGGCTGGCTAAAAATCTGCAGTGCTTGTTTGATACCGTCATTCTTGGGCTTCACTAAATGCATATTTGAATACTTAAATTCGTTCTGGCACCCCAAAAGTTAGCTGTAGCGAGGGTGAAAATTAAAAGCAGTGAAGTAGAGCGCGCATATTTTGAGGGTTACCCAACGCAGTCAAAGGCTAGGTATCGTATACACGTGACGAGGGATGTGTCGTGTAGGACGGAGTACTGCCTAACATGGATTCCAGTGTGGGGACAGAGTTGAGTGCGGCGGAGCCGCATGCACTTTAGTTCTTGTGTATGTACGTGTTAATTAGACTTAGAGATAGTCAGTGAGTTTAGGTCAATAGAGAGATTCAGCACAACAGACCCGTCACAACATCCAGAACCACTGAAAATAATCCTGAGACATAGCGACGCCAGACGCAGACGCAAGGTTCCAGCGAAGTGCCTCTATTGTTGAATATCCGGTGGCAAAGAGTGGCGAGTGACAACAGTGGCAAGAGTGGCGAGTGACAACAGTGGCAAATGTTGGCAAATGTTGTCAAATGTCACCATCGCACCAATATATCTGAAGATATACCTAAATATTCTCTATATATGCAGAATCTTTCTTCTTTCTTCACTTAGTATCATATTATACATGCACACAGCTCTCCTCTCTATATCGCAACATCTTCCTCAGGGTACAGTTACGAGTGAGAAAAAAGCCTACAGTCTAATATTTGTATTGAAACAAGCGAGGGCTATTCTGTGTTGTCGTGGGGACGCATACCGTTCTATCATCACCCGTTTTCGAGATTCACGTATATCAGAGACCGTCTTATTACCAACTCCGCGCTTGGAGTTTAGGATATCAGTACAGATGACCTCTTTCACCACCAACCACCGTGAACTCCTCACGTCGTGCTTCTCAATCTGCACCGTACCTTCCCCCGGCCGTCACTGCCAGCAACACCACATATTATGAAAACCGTCTAACCCATGTGATCTCCACTGAGTGTTCAGTTTCTACCCTACTAACCCACAACCTCAATCATCCTCGTCATTCATCTTGTACATCCACATCTAATCAACCCATATCATTGATGCCACCTACGGTTGCAATCGACTAGCCGCTTTAACGCTACGAGTATCGTTTATCATAATGTCCGGGTTCGTGACAGCAATTGAGACTGTAGCTGATTACCCGTCGTGGCACTGGTTAAGTCTGTTGGTTGATCGGTGAGGGAACGTAGTGTAGCGGGTAGAGGTAATGCTAGGCGCGACGTGCTGTCGTACAACGCCACGGCTTCGGAGGTCGCAAGGGATCGGAGCGGGTGCGAAGAACGTGATGGTTGTGGTGGTTGTGGTGATGGTAATGTATGTATATATATTTGGCCACCAAGGTTGTTGATCTGCACGGGTGCCGTACTGCCGTTGGGGGATTCGAGTGTGGTCATGGTGTTGGCGTTGGGTAGTTGTGCATACGTTGGTGACTGAGTACCTGGTAGGAGAGCAACTGACTGATAATCCGGGACTGGCTGAAGGTCGCGCAGTAAACGAGTGGGAAGCGGCAGCTGAGTGTCCGGCGGCGACTGGGTGTGAGGCTGGATGTCGGCTAGCTGGTTATCAACGGTATGATTTAAGACGTAACCATCTGGATTCTAAAGGACGACTTAGCTCTCAATTAGAATGTAGATAGTGTCTAACTTCTTACTATCGTCACCTTCCGTCTTGCTGTCCAACATTTGTATCCAAATACCCCAATGGCTGTTACAAGTACTCCAACAATCGTAGCAACGAGTCCGGTCACACTGACAGCGTTATCCTCGCCTCTTTTTAAGAGTTCCGGGTATTGTGCGGGGAAAGCCGCGCCGTGTGCGAGACAGGAAAGTATTAGAATCGTGATACTAGCTACTAGAGAGCTTGCTTGATGATGTTAGCTATCCAGAATTGTTACGAGACTAGGTAATGGTTTACACATGACTGAACGGAAATTGCGACTGTTAATGCTGTACGAGAGCGCTCAGATGTGGTGAGTTTAAAGACAGTGATGACGGCAATGAACAGCGACCGAATAAATACGTACGCATTGTATTTTGTGTCAGCTGGTGAGGTGCCCACCCAAAATCTATTGAGTGTGGGGCTGGGGGCCGTGTTGTGCACACAGGCAACCGACAAGCCAGGCAGGAAGCATTCGAGATCCCGGTCATATTAGCGTGAAAACGGATTTTTTGTTTGCCATGTAGCCTGGATACCAACTTTGCCCCACATTACCTTAGTGCCGATACGGTAAACTTAAACATGCTTCTACGAGACTGTATCGGCTTTCAGGCTTCGCAAAGTCTTCGCAAAGTCTTCGCAGGTATTTTGGATATACTTCAGGTAGGCTTTAATGGCTGTGTCTCGTAGAAGTCTTTATGTATTTGCTGTATCGACACTAAGATATGATTCGGCACACTTGCCAGAGATGATAACCGGCGCAAATTATGACGACAGTTTGTCTAGAGCCCAGGCGGAAAATTTTTCATTCGTACCTATGTGATTAGGTTTCCACCATTCCCACAGAAACACAATCATTTCCCTATCTAATTGTCAGCGAAAGCGCTACCTGAAGCAAGACGCAGACTGAAGATTAGTGCCGAAACAAGCATGTTCAACATCGATGTAAGCGAGAAGTTAGCTGTACGCTGGAGGAAGTAGAAGGCACCTAGATTAAAGGCTAATCGAGTATCCTTATAAAGTAATGCAGTAGGACTGCATTAAAACACGCGTAAGTCTGGAGGGTTCCAAAGAAATTCAGCGATGTCAACGTATATCTATTAGCAACATTGTACATGCAATACATATTTCAAAACCGCGCGCAGCTACATACGTGTAAAACATTCCTATAGGTAAAAAGCAAAAACATTGAGCGGAGTGGTAGTTTCCATGTCTTACAAAGTTTTACTGCTTTGGTGGGGGCCGGGGGAATAAGGCTTACGTTGTGCAGAAGCAGCTAGAATAGCGTTCAACCTCCATCGGGAATCTTTTGGCTTCCTATCCTATCAGCTCATACTTGTATGCATGAAATAGAGTTGTTATTGATTGAGGTAGTTTCGGAGCGCTGACTTGAGACACTTGTCGTTACCACTTGCCATACATTTAACCTAATTTATGATATGACACTAAAAATAGTCACAATATCATGCGAAGTCCTCAGTAGTATAGTGGTTAGTATTTCCGCCTGTCAACATTTCTGCAACGCGGGAGACCAGGGTTCAATTCCCTGCTGGGGAGAAATCTTTTTTCACTCGAACTTTTGTCCATACTTGGGAAGGATTCAGTATCAAGTAATTCGATGTTTATAATCATCCAGTTATACATGCAGTTCGGGATACAGAGATCCTCCCTTATCTAATCTATTGCTATCTTATCTGACCGATCTCGGCTTCATCTCAGTAACCTACTGCTGTGAATCCTGTTGCATCTTTTCGCTGTATGGCTCCAATATTGCCTCACTTTTAAATTAACTGGTGCCAAGTTGTTCGGAGTTACGGGGACGTTGCGAGCTCGATTTAATCTTCCTCTTAGTTATCATTCGCAGCAGTACTTACTGACAGGCACCCACCGATCATCTATGTCTGGCAAAAATCCGCCTCATAATATAATCAAGGAGAAATAGGAAGTCTGAGACAAGACCCCTACAAAGGAAATCTTGGCCCGAACCTTCAGTTCACCCTGGATCCAGCCGCGGTCCGCCATACCTTTCGCCCCATCTAGTTGAGCTGGTACAGATTTCCTGCCATCCGGTGGCCAAATAATACTCCTGCCACACTAGCTACCTACCCAACGGAGAAAAGGGTGCCAGTTGGTGTGGGAAGCCAAAATGTCATCTAGATAAAGTTTCGTAATGGTCCAGGAATAATCCAATACCATAATGACAAACGTAGTTATTCTGGTATATACTCCGCAAATAACCATGATGGAATTTTGAGCACCCGCTCCGATGATTGACATTTCAGAAGTGGCTACAGCATCTCGAACGAGATGTGGCGATTGGAGGAATAATGTGGTTGCTGCCGGAACGAGAAATATGAGAAATACAAGAGTGTAAAATGTGTACTTCAAATCCCTTTGTTCGGACTTTCGTTGTATTTCGCCGGGGCGGATGTTCATGAGCGGCACTGTTGTAGGAAATTGATAGATTATTTTACTAGAGACTTTGGCCCCAAGGACTGTGCATACAACGTAGGTGTGACTCTATGCCGGAGATGATAGATCTATAGTTGCGACAGCACTCGATAAACAATGGTGGAATTTGTTGCATGTATATATAGAGCTGACCGCTAGCGAGACTAGTAGTAAGAGGCACACATCTCTCAAATATAACTTGCGTCTTTCTCCTGCTCTCTTCTCTCTGTATCTAAGTCTATTCATACGGTCCTCCCCTTATTTCAACAGAATTGTGTAGAGAGGTGATAATACAAAAAGCACTACAACACTACGGTGGATAGTCATGGTAGGCTTTTGCGATGACCGAGAGCTCCAACTCAAGTGAAATGCAATGAAAGCGTCTTCAGCAGAGTTTCTCTCTTCTTTCGATGAAGATAATGCTCGTTTTGGCACGAGTTCATTGCGTAACAATAATCGAGTATTAAAACTATGCGTGGTCGTAAAATCGATAAAAGCTAGGCGTCTACTACCGTTTTATCATAACTAGCGACAAGACCGCGGCTGTTACACTGCCTGGAGTTAGCCGGTCAAGTTTCGCGTGTGGCTGTCGATGATTGATTCATTCAGCATCTTGTTAGACTACTTGAACTTTGCCAGCATCGATTCACAATTTTCCAAGTGGGGGTGATCGTGTCTAACCGTGTTCAAGGATCGATCCTAACATGACCTATAACAAGAAAACACCAATTTCAGTTTTAACGGCTCGGCAAAAATGCAAAAGTCCTAACAATTTACAAAGCTGGGAAAGTAATGCACAGGGAGGCCCGAACTCACCTTCGGCGCCTTCTGGCAGGTGTGACAACCCTAATCGCGGCCGGGTACTTAGGTAGATCTTCATGACAGGTATATTGTCTTGTTCTTGTTTTGTGTTCAGCTATACGTTAGCTAGTCCTTGGATGTGTAGCGCGTTGGCCTTGCAAGGATGCGGCTCAATAAGCGCGCCGCACTATACATCCACGTTAGTCAGGGAACACGAAAATATTTAGTTGTTCTAGTGCGGTCGGTGTTTTCTCAACCATGAGTTGATCGTTGAAATCTTATTGGATGATTAGGAAGCTTTCGAGTTACGTATAATTCCCAGGGATAGAGTTCGCAACAGTGTGCCGCTGGGCGTGCATAATGCATAGATTCCTAAATTACCATCTGATAAGTCTTCGGATGATTGTTAGTATAAAGTGAGACATGACCTATGACACACTAGGGTGCTGCAAGTACGCGTGTACTAGACAGAATTTATATAGACTTCACTCCCCATCTTACACGACTCCATTTTGCTCAAGCGCATACCTTGGACCATTTTAATTCATCTCGCCACGGAAACACCAAACTGCTAACAATGTCATCCTCAATTGCCAACTCAACTGGCATCATTTCTGGCAACATTTACTGCCGCCCTGCGGGGTGGATGGATGTTGTTAAGTTCTTCATAGCGAATTATTTCACTCACGCATTCACGGTTATCACGCATCCTGGCGATCTCAACAGAGACTCTGCTATTCCCATGATCTGGTCGCTGTTCTCGCCATTCGCTGGTGTAGCTAGGGCTGTCATGGTGATAGCACAGTATGCCAGAGGAGCCGACAACGACCTGCTAGTGGCTCATCGCGCCGGAGCTCTATATACGCTAGTAAAAGTGAAATGCCAGCAGGATGATAATGGGGAAACTTGGATCGAAGAACCCGCTGGTATTAGTCAGAGTTCGCAGTGCAACGTATATGCGCAGTCTGTACCCTTACTACAAGCTTGATATCTCTACGAACGCTGTTCTAACAACCAACAAGCTTAGCGCAGCGATTTTATCAATGGCGAGTCCACGTACACGGTGTTGAAATAGTGATGCTAGAGAAGCTTGATTGTATATTATCTAAGAGTGCCACAAGGCCATATATATACGAGTACAAGTGTGAATGCGTGCGTACGCATCTATGTATAGGCCCTTCAGGCCGACAGCAATCTCCGGTCATACGAGACTCACCTCCGGCCATACGAGAGTCATCTCCGGCCATAAGATGGCAGAGACCTATCATGCAATACACGGCATACACCCGCTTTTCCCAACAACCGACGAAAATATCATATACTTTCCAACCTAGGTCTTACAGCGCCATACCGTCCGTCCACTATATTTTCCAGCCCGAGAGCCAATGGTGACCCCATTGCAGGATAGTGCTCAAGCAACTGTACTAGACAGAGCATGTTCACAGTCTCTTCCAGCTATGACTGATAGCCCCACGGGGGACCCAGTAGTGGTCTCGTCCTGTCAGTCGCCGGATAGCACCGAGGCAATGGCGTTAGACAACACTCTGCCAAGACAAGCAGACAAGACTTCAGCAATTGTTGGCGAGACGACAATAAGGCTAGTTTACCTCCCCTGTTCACAGGCGTGAATTCTAGCTTACACGTCTTGTATTGCAGCACTTATAATAAGGTGCCCCCGCTGAAGCTCAGTAGTAATTTCAGTTCAGTCAAGGCAGCTATAGCGATCTTTCAAGTATTGTACGGATCTTGGGAACTGTATGTCGCACGCGGTACACAGCTGGAGACATACGGTTATGCAGCTTACTCATTCACAGTGGTCCCGTACGTTGCAATGTCGCTTTTAAATCTCCTGGCGACACTATGCCGACCTCGGTATTCCCATGTGTACCTAGTTCGTTATGCAGACAGTGAATCCGAAGAGGAGGAAAGCACTTCATCTAGAGAGGTGAAAAAGGAACTAAATAGCCTCATGTTATGTGCAGTAGGCGGTTATTTGTCCCAAGATAAGCAGCTCAAACGGCGGAGGCAACTTCCACGATCTCCTAGAGAGGGTTAGCGTCTTCGACACTTCCGGGAATCGTTTGGTCTGGAGGACTATATTCAAAGCTACGCCAGCTGCAGTGCTTGGAGTCTGTGCTTATTTGGCACCGTATATCGTCACATATAGACTCACGGGATTTGAACCTGGAGTAAGCACGCTATTTGAACGAGGATGGATTCTAGCTTGGTTGGTTTATGGACAAGCGCTTGGGCTGATCGCCATTTATTCAAAACCGCCAATTTTTTCGTACCGTCCTCTCCGTCTAGTAGCAGTGTTGCCAGTAGTCCGGACGGTCCCGGTCCATTGTAGGGATCAGTGCAGTCCAGTGCGAAAAATAGTTGCACTGGACTGGACTGGGAATTTAGGGTGTTGCACTGGACTGATGCAGTGCGGACCAGTCCAGTGCTAACAATTTAAGTAATCCCTGGCCAACGGTATCAGAGTGGCTTCTCCTCAGAACTCAGACTGCTCGGATAGTATCCTCTATGGAAATCATTCTCCTTGGATATCATTCCTGTCAAATCATCACTATTGGGCTGAATTATGTAGAGTACAGACATCATGTGGTTTTGGGCTAGGGTTTGAATTGGCGCGCGAGCCTATAAATCTTGAATGACTTCGTGTTATCTTAGACAATTGAGAGAGTGTGAGTTAAGAGACTCATCACAGATTTTGCAGCAGCACCTATTAGTTGACATACGCTTCCGGATGGGCTTGGAAATGGTCTAATAATCGCGCTGTAGCTTAGGCAGTCCGCACCAGTCCAGACTGATTCCGGACCAGTGCACAAAAATTGTACACTGGTCCGATCCCAGTGCGAAATTTCAGTGGACTGGACTGGACTGGTCCGCACCTGGACCGCTGGCAACACTGTCTAGTAGTGACTGAGTTCATTTAGTGTATCGTGTTGGCGGGTCCTGGCTTAATTGTATTTGTTAATGCTGTACGGATGATACTAGAAACGAGTACTTGCGAGGCGTTATGAGTTGCATGGAACGAATAATTAGATTATGTGTATAAGCAATGAGCTTTGTTATGTACGTACTATGCCAAAAAACCCCCGTTTATTGATGTGACTGCAGTGCCACATTTACCCGAGTGCAGCATGACTCCCAGAGTCCAGTGAGTGTAGCATATTACTAAATTTAACATTCCAATTACTGGGGAATAGCTCAAAATACCACAGTAATGCAAGATACCAGCAAATATGACATTGTAAATAATTGAGTATTTAGTTGAATGGGGTAATATTGATCAATTGAGAAGCATTGAGCATTTGCATAAATATGGCAGGCATTCCACATTCTTGTCACAATGATGTGACAGAAATAAACCAGTATACCTACAAATAGCCCTAACATGGTGTGATGTTCAGCAAACTACATACATAGTGTAGTGGTTAGTGGGTGTGTACAATACATACTAAAACAGGTTTGAATCATGGCAGAGATATTTTTTTTACTCTACATCAGTCAGCTGGCAGCAGGCATGGATGCAGGCCATTGGGCAAGCGTGGGCATGCGCGGGCGTGTGCAGGCATTTGCGAAATATACACATGTGGAAGTAATATAGCATAACTCTACTATTTAACTCAATGCACATCCTTTTGAATATGGCAGCAATCCAGCATCAATGTGGCATCAATATACCATCCAATGTGGTCTTCAGTGCTACATTATTGTGAAATTGATCCCACATTCAAAACAATTGATATTGTTGCAAATTCCAAAATACCCCACAAGTTCAGCCAATGTATACATTTATAAAGAATTCAACATTAATACAGCATTAACTTGGCATCAATAAACGGGGCTTTTTTGGTACAGTAGGTTGCAGGCTATAGAGTAGAGTGAGAATATAGCATTTATGTGACTGAGGTGAGGGTGAAGGTGAGTATTAATGCCTGCATCTCAGGTACGGTTGACCACCTTCTTTATCGGTAAAATTTATTTTACACCCAATCTGGTTGGTCACTGTTAATGGATTTCGCTCATTTCTACCGTTATAAGAGACTGTCTCTATCTATTTTGAGGTAAACAGTGAGAACTTAGTGGTGGATAAGTGAAGTATCATGATGTGCATAGCTGCATTACGAATCCCGAGCTTAGGCACTATCCCTGATGTGGCTTACAAACTGATATGCATTACCTCTCTCGAACCTGAAGATCTCATCGAAAAGGATATGAAATGTCGCGGGATATTTTCGTTATAAGCCATGCGCTGCGGGAGATATTTGATGACATGCAACGCCTAGCCGGACTTCCGAAGTCATTAGCTCGAACACAAAAATAGGTTCCGGACTTGTAAGGTCAGGTTGTTTTGTTTGCTACATCATCTGAGTAATCTGGTCATCAGCATCCAGCAACTAGGCCAATTGCGTCACCGATAGAACCGTCATCACTCTCGGTAAGCCCGTGCAATTGCAAGTGCTCTGAATATCTCTACATAAGACAGTATCAACCTGTCATCCGCAGGGTCTATGTCTTTGCTTGTTGGCATGCCCTTTCGAAAATTACAGCTAGAATATTCTCGCTAACAGGAAAAAGAGCCCCAAGGATAGCTTCAATGATAAAAGATTGATATCGTCGGCGGGTATCTTTACTTGCCGCGAGTTCGGGTTTACTACCTATCGGGCTACGTAGTAGCGTTCCGGAAGGGTTTAGATGTTCATCCTCACCAGTATTGATACATTACGCAACTGATCACTCTCTATTAAATCCTGGTAAACAAGTTCGTACGCATTCCATAGCTCGCAGTGTATAAAAAGTTGGAAGCTAGAAAAACATCAATCAAGGATGAAGAAAAGTTTACCATTTCAGAACCATGAGAAGCATCAGAGCTAAGTACAACCAGTCAGACTTTAGATAACCCAATCCCGTGCACAAAATAAGTATTCCCAGAAAAAGCCTACTTCCAGCATTCTCAGAATCCGCAATTGCCCGCACGCCCAGAAAACCCAATCCTCGCGGGCAGATGGCGACGCGTGCAGGTCTCTGAGCTGCTTTCCATGGAAGAGTGCGATCAAGCGGTGGTGGACTTCCTGGCGGCTACTGAAGTCGGGAAATTCCCGCCCAAATGAATGGCGGTATGGAGCGGGCGCAGAGGCTGACTCAGGTGCGGGGGGCAGCGGCAATGGGCTTATATCTTTTCTTTTCTATCTTTTATTTTTCATTTGTCAGCGGGGATGAAGGGTAGCGGGGGGGGAGCTCCGCCATCTAGCCGGCTCGCCCGGAGGCGGAGGGGGTTATTCAGGTCCTGTCATACTCTAGTAAGAGTGAATACAGTATGATTAAACAACAAACAACAACAACGTGCAGGGATGATGCAGGTCGCGTCAACTGCACCGATAAACGAGATCGTCACTAGCACGTGGCCATGCGCAATTTCGCTTATCGGCACCGTAAATCACTTTGTTTGCATCGATGCAACCTGCATGATGCCACCCCGACCAACACAACCCCCACATGTCTCATCTTCTTAGCTCCTCCAACAGCTCACTGCCTACACTTAACGCACGACTTCATGCACCTCTGCTAAACCCGCCACGCCGCAGAGGTCACGGTTTCAATAACTCCTCGGGTCCGGGTTATATATCTCAGCGACAATTACGTCAACGTTTAGAACCCAGAAATCAGCCACCTACATCATCAAATCTCACCCGCGGACCCCAAGTTCGCGCTATTGTATGATAGGTCTCAGCCTTCGTATGGCCGGAGATCAGTCTCGTATGACCGGAGATTGCTGTCGGGCTGAAGGCATTCAGCCAGGTCTATTCGTAGATGCGTACGCACGCATTCGCACTTGTACTCTCATATATATATGGCCTTGTGGCCCTCTTAGATAATACACAATTAAGCTTCTTTATCATCTCTACTTTGAACACGCGCAGGTCTGTGTTAAACTGAGGTAATGCATTGTTGAAGTAGACCGGGAACGCTTTCACCATCCAACCGCCACACAAACCAAAGTCTCCCCGACGATGTACACCCGAATTTGTGTCAGCGGACGAGTATTCAGGATGGTAGGCTCAATATAATTGGGTATGCAAACAAACGCTAGTTCCGTGAAAATATACTTGTTTCTTCAGAATCCTTTAGTGTTACAAGTACTGGAGGTGGCTTCACCACCTTAAGTAGAAGTTGAAGTGGCACGGATGGACTGTCCCACCAAGCTCTCAGCCAACCAAGAGTCTGGAGTCGCGGTATCCCTCTATCTGCATTCTCTGTCCACCCTTTGTGAGTATTCAAATGACTCTCACCAAAAATGACAGTTTCGGCAGGAGGAGTGTTGGAAGAGGGTAAGTTGAAAGATCAACCACCTATGCCCTCACTTGTCATCTAATTTCCATTTTCCTACAAGGGAACACGCGTGTAAAAACCACACGGTGCCCCGAAAAAATTTCCATGCTTCTGCTGGTTCTCTCTCAAAGTGGGTTCGAACTCGCTTCCGGCTCCTTCAGGCGTGTGTTGCTCGCAAGCTCGCTATATCTCCCCCGGCCGGGGAAATTTACGTGAAATTTCGTGTCCTCGTGTGTTATATAGTAGGGATGTACAAAACTGGATTCTTGACCAACAGATTGCTTTCGGGCATCGAAAAAATTCATCTACCACTCTAGTTAGGCCTCAAGTTGGGTGGCAACTTCTTTTCTCTGAGTGATTCTAGTGTTCCTAATCGTCACAGTGACATACAATACACCCCTTACCACCACTTTGATGCTTGCAGAATTTGAAAGTCTAATATCTCTCCCAGATTGGGACAATTTAACTAACTCCCAAACAAGATCAGAATTCGACACCTATGGATATAAACTGCGGGGAATCCAAGGTCTACTCAACCAGTGCAAGATGAGGAAAACCCCGCAGGCGTGCAACAAGACCGAGTAAATTCCTCGTCTGCGCGACAAGGTACAGAGGATTTTCCATCCACACACGGCCCGACAATGCCGGGCCTACGCAGCAAGGGTAAGTTGAGGAGAAGCCAACACCTACGCAACAAGAAACTACAAATCCCTCTTCTACGCAACAAGGTACAGAGAATACCGGGGCTACGCCTCGAGTCGAACAGATTTGGATAGATAACTTAAAGAAATTGTTAAAAGAATTGTCCCGAAACCCCTTCGAAAGGGAAGATATCGACGACAAGGGTAAAGTTGATAGTATCAAAAGCTATCGTCAGTTTCTGGGTGCTTTGTATGCTCCTCCAGTGTGCTGGATGGAAATTGAATGGACTACCAATTACTTTGACAGAAATCCATGTTGCTATACGGATCGTATACGCGGCCTTCATATACGCATTTTAGTGGCACAAACCATTAGATGTCACCGTCCCCATATAGATTACAGTAAGCGAAAATATGTGGAACCAGTTGACAACGGAAGATTCGGAGGCCAAACAGTGCGAGACACTTAAACTGCAGAATCTACGACCGCAAGCATGGATCTGGACGATGGAATACCCATGTTAACCTCCCGATATAATACCAACATGCCTTTTCTTATTGAGGAATCTTCTTTAAATCCTTACTAAATGTTGTATCGTACATTCTATGTGGTTTTCAGTAATTTCTGGTATAATCGGAATCTGAATCATTTGTCGGAATTGGTTGGGATGGCATTTAGCGTTGTTTTTGTTTTGTTTTATTCATACTGTATGCACTCTAATTAGAGTATGACAGGACCCAATATCCCCTCCGCCTCCGGGCGAGCCGGCTAGATGGCGGAGCTCCCCCCCCGCTACCCTTCATCCCCGCTGCATTTAGCGTTGTTGGCGGTGGACTTCATGCAACCGCTTGGAACTCCCATTTCCCTTCACGGATCAAAACTTTACTTTGGTGGATTGCCTGCGTCGGAATGGGTGTCTTGCCTATAGCCACGTACTTAGTTGCACTGAGTGGCGACGGTGTCGACGCTGCAGTTCACGCAATATGGGAGACCCAATATGCCCAGCGAAATTCGCCGCTTCCATTTGGCGCAATTATCTTAACGCAAGAGATACAGCTGCTCAAGATATTGGATGGCGAGCTCGAGAACGATCGGGATAGAACACCTCGACAGAAGTGAGTAAGCCCGGAAAGAGATGGTTATTTAAGGTGGATTTTGTATTTCATTTGTTTTTTGGATAGTCTTTGCATACGCCAATTTTGGCCGCACATATAATGAATTTGCGTTGTGTCCCGAATCCCACATATAGGACTTCTATATGCTATGACGATTTCTTGCCGACAGAGATTTTGTGTTAGAAATTTGTTCTTGTCTTTTATGGTGCACATGTCATTACTCGATCGGTCTAATTTGGTCGATTCTATCTTTTGGGGCCTCTGTGCTGCACACCCTACTTTAGTTTTCTTCTCTTTGGGGTACATATCTAGGGGACTCTGGGATTCGCTACTAGTACTTAGGGCCAATGCGTGTCTAGCTCAAGATATTTTATGTGTAGTGTGGTATACTTGTTTATCATTCCACTACAGATACATCGAGTTCATATCGGAGTTTGGGGTGAGGGATAGGTTGAGATGGCAAGTATAGAAAACCCAACAATTAAAATGTGCGATGTTGAGGAGAGATGAATAGTGTCAGGTCAGTAGCATTGTGATGCTTATAGTTGAATTATTTGTACACACAATAGCTACGGTCATAGAAACGTGAATACAAGGCTTCCCGTCCGCTCAGCCCACTTTAAGCACGTTATCGCCCGGTTAGTACTGCAGTGGGTGACCATGTGGGAATCCCGGGTACTGTAGTTTTTGTTGTATTTTTCACAGAAAGCAGATGAGAGGCCTTTTTGTTATATCCTCTATGTCATCCAAAACAACATGAATGGAGTAGACAATCATACATATTGCGGACACATAGGAAACCTACTTAAGTACAGTTATCCAACAAGCTGGACTTTGTACGTAAATAGAAGTAAATAGATGTATATGGTTGTCCCCGGGGGGTGGATCACTGATGAAGAAAACGCAAGAAGTCAAGGAAGGAATGCAAGTGGTGTGGGAGCTTTATTTGGGGCTCGAGGGGGAGGGTTTGAAGAGATATTGTTGTTAGTGGGTGGTGGGGGGTAGTTTGTTGGTGAGGATGTGAAGTGGACGGATGATGACGCGATAGTTGTTGGCGTGGATGGGTAACGTACGGGGATGATGTTGGCTGCGTCATGCACGTCAACTGCACCGATAAACGTGGTGATGCTGCAAGTTCGCTTCATTTAAGGCCAGTGATGTCCCGCGGTGTAAACCCGCGAGGTATTGCGGCTACATCTGATCTTGTCTTGCGGAGCGTCGGTTGGCCTCGGCTATTAGTGTCGTATGCCACGTTTCTCGCGTGCATGATCACCCCTGCATAAATTTAATCAGCCGTGAAAAAGGGTCTCGCTTATCTGCCACGTTGCTCGCCAGCGCTAGCGTCTATGCAGCTTCATGCAAGATTTCGCTTATCGACCAAATTAACGTGCCTGATGTACAGTACCTGCATCATCCCTGCACATTGCGTGCAGGTAATATGCAGGGATGAGGTTGGTTTGGCAGATAAGCGAGATCATGCGCTGTGACGGATAAGCTGCTGACGTGACGCTAGTCATGACTGCAACCTGCATGAAACCGATAACCGAGACAACTGATCAACAACCGACTCGTTATTAATAGGAAGATACGGATAAGATTAGATGTTACAAGGTGCACTCACCGATTTGCACTACTGACTGGCACATGCACTGTGTACAACCGAACTGATAACTAGATTTTGAAGCAGACATTTATAATTTCAACCATTCTCATTCATACAGCCAGCGGAGGGTGAGTGTAGCCGTACATCGTTCACGTATAATATACTCGGTAATGTACCCAGGTTGGAGGAATGACACAGCCAGAAGCTTCCCTTGAGAACGAACCGTTAAGTATAACTATGGTACTTTAGTAGGATGTAGCTGCTGCATTTTCGTGTTAGCGGCTTCAGAGCTAGAGCACTTATACAAAGGCTGTATGGCTTAGGGCATCCACCCTCGTTGATTGGCAAAGTATATATCATATACATCAGTCTTATCCTAATAGCTTCTCTAGACGTCTCATCACTTTGACAAATAATGAACCACGTTATTAATGAGGGTTTAAACTGTGTCCGTGTATTCCCCAGCTATTAAGATAACCTCGTCTCCACTTCCAGATCAAAATAACTCAACTCTGAGCCCCGACCCTCCGGAAACTTTAGCCTTGATGTTAATACCTTTCCAGGTTAGTGAGCTTAAGTGATCGGATGGGTGATTTTGAAATTGTGAAGGTGGGGGCGAGCGTTGGGGTAACTAGGCGGATGTTAGTCTCGTGATGAGACTGGATTTGAGAAAAGGAAGTATTTATAAAAGTATGAGGGGATGGAAATGTGGCCAAGTAATTATCGTATATTGAAAGACCCAGCGCAAATAAAAATGTTACAAATCTGGTCAGATCTGGCCGGGCAGTGGAAAAGTTGCCCGTAGCATATACTGGTTAGATGGGGTCAAAAAGCCCGGATATTTGCGGATTGCTGTACGATCTGCCTTGGTGAAGACTTCTGCGAGCATCTTGCGGTTACCAAGGAGATGTGGGCATTCATACATACGGTGGTCATGGGCTGTAGCCAGACCAGATGGGCGTGACTACCGTACGTGCAGTTGCAACACAGCTACCAAATTCTTGGATAAAATAATTGTTGGTCCTCGTATCTTCGTGATTATGTACATAATGGTCAACTATGTTGAAATGTTGTTAGTTAGTCCACACGTAAAGCACAGCATAGTGGTCTGTTGTATTAGTCATTCCTCACTCAGAACAGTTCAGTTTACACGGCCTTTTTATTTCAAATTAATCCAGAGACCGAAAAGAGCAGTAACCAAACCGAACGACTGGAGAAATAATTTGGCGAAATCCCCCTCGTTGAGCGGCTGAAGTTAGTATTTGAGGATAACATCTTGAGTAATTGAGGCTAATAAAAATTATTGAGATTACGGCTGGCATAACCTATGCTAAGTTGGTATAGTTTCAAGTTAGTCAAGAAGTGAATGTGCGAAGATGAGAATCCTGCAGGGTTTGCTCTTACATAGCTAGACGCTCGATTTCTAAACTTCAGGGAATATGTAGCTTATCACCTGTACGTACCGAAAAACGCAGCGTCTGGTACTAATAATACAAAGTTAGTTAGGGTGATTTTTTTGGTTCTCTAATAATATGCCCAGCCTTATTCAGATGTACGTCCTTCCAAGCCCAAAACTTCTTGTTCCATGGGGCTATGCATGCATACAAATTTATCGAGCCACGGTTTAGTAGCGACGAGATTGAAAAAGTCTGATGTAATATCTTTGCTTTAGGAAAAAAATGTTTTAGATAACGAAGAGAACATAAGATGTTTAATTTGCACCATACATCAAGGAGCAGTACACGAGTAACCGGGAATGATATACTCTATGAAGAAGAGAACATCCATTATCTTAGTCCAGGTGACTATGGTATTGGGCGATCTCCGCTGACCCAATCCCAATTACAGTGCGGTGATTGGCCCTTGAACATGATGAGATCAATCAAGCACAAACAAAGAGGTTGAATTGTTTATCTTACAAAAGCTATTTAAGGGAAAACCTATGCCTTTATATAGACGAGGAAAGTCTAGAGGTTCCGCAGAGATCTGAAAATGGAGGGCGGCAGAGTTGGGTGGCGAGTGAGAATTTTTGAATGATTCTACAAATGATTTAGTGCGGGGCTGGCACTGTGGCGCAGTGGTATCGCTCCTGAAAGTATAGGCGGGGTATACGGTCACAATGCTATGGGTTCGAACCCCAGTGCCAGCCCCCCAGTGTGAAGGGGACAAAGGGTAGTGGGTGCGGAACTCCGCAATTTAACCGGCTTGCTCGGAGGCAGAGGGGATATGGGGCTTTGTCATACTCTAATTAGAGTGCATATAGTATGAATAAACAACAACAATGACTTAGTGCATTAGCAACTACTCTCAAGTCTTTCTAATAGCTTCGATGGCCTTCTAGCAAATTGTAGGCCTTTCAGACTAGATCTTAAGTCAATAGAACCGCAGCTTCATCTTCGTTCCGGGTCTATTTTCTAATCGTTGCAATTACTACGCAAACTTCATTCGCAGCATATAGTTGAGGCATTGGGTACATATGTATTTAACTAGTATTAGTAATATCTCATGGTGAGTCTTTATTATAATTGGTTTGGCTACGGGTAGTCTGGTTATTTTCGAGCGGCTTATCATTGGAGCAATAAATCCCTTGACCTCAGTATTCAACACCCGTTAGCATCAAGTTAGTGCTTTATCGAAAAAGCGTATTTATTCATGGTGAGCTTAGGGAAACACTGTTCTAACCAATGATTTTTAACCGGTAGAGTATGGATAACTAGACGTTGTCCAAATATTAAATGGCTGAATTATGAAGTCATTGTTTCTTTGTCAATGTCGCGGTTGAATGTATAATTCCTGTTTTGAGCTATGAGTAGTGGTTTGTGGGACTTCATATCTGCAGTGTTGCGAATATGGAGGGGACAACCTTGTGCGTGTATAGACATAAGGTAAAGAGAGAAGAGAAGGAGACTCGAGATATATATATGTCAAATGCGTCCCTTATTAGCCCCGCTTGCAGTCAGCTCTTACAAGTCTCTGTACATATGTAACATGTAGTCTCGAGTGTGTTGTGACGAACCTGTCGAGACGATTGATTGAGTCTAAGTCTATGATGACACGTAGCCTATATAGTAGCCGCCAGCCCTAACCCAAAGCCACGTGATGATGTACTCCACAAAGACTCGGTCTAACACTCCTCCAGGGCGTTATCACGTCCGTAAAAACTAATTGAAAAAACAGACAGAAAAGAGATAGAAACAAAGTGCCAAACCGTGCCGTGCCCCCAAGCTCTTACCAAGTGATAAACCATGCTGGTGCTCCTCCAAAATGCCATACCCGGAGCTCCTCCCAAAAATTCATCCGTTGAAGGTGCCAACTGCAGACTCGTGCTTGAACTCGGTGTGGGATTGTGCTGTTGGCTTCTGCTCTCTTTTATTCCAGTTAATCGTCTTGGAGTGAGGTTTTATGATGCTGGCGATACTATGCCTCTCTGCAAACACACGGTTCTAGCTGCGCAACTACCGAAGTGTGCATCGCTGTTAACCTTTGGAGCTTGGTGAACTCTAGTGTATTCGCCTAATTGACGATACACTAACTAAAATGATTGCACTATCGTGGTTCGTTGCCGTGCGGATGTTGCTTCCCTTTCTTGGCCAACTTTACTAGCAGTTTAGTGGTCTTCGCCCACTAAGACTTGAGGTATTATTGTTGTGACCCTTTCCTGGTATAGTAGTGGGCAGGGCGGTTCCACGAATGGGACAAATAAAAATATGCAATAAATTATTTAAAAATAGCATGCTTATAAACAAATGCATACTACTGATAGCTCTATTCAAAACAGTTGGCTTCTACATCCCGTTCCGATCCATACGCCAAATTTTCCCGTTGGCCAACCGGTCGGCCTATACATCAAAGAGTTGACCACTTGTCCAATCGGTCGACTTGTTGGGCAATGGGAAAATTTGGTGCACCAGTCAACCCATTGCCAAAGCAGCTGACCGTGCATCAAGAGGGTGCACCAGTCAACTCACTGACTAAGAAGTCGACCAATTGACAAAGTTATGAAATCTTGCTAGACTATTACACCTCTTCCATTCGCTAATGATCATTTACTTATTCCTCCTGACTTTGAGACATGATCTACCAATACAATTTCAGTATGAGTTGTAAATGGTGATAGGCTTCCAGTCATGTGCATCTACATGACATAAGAGTCAACTATGAATTTGGTATGTCATGCAGCGGCAGATGCAGAAGCAGCAGCGGCAGAACTGGTAGTGGAAGCACACTCAGAGGTAATAGCTGAAATTGTAGCTATAGGATAATTACAGTGGTGAGAAACTGCAATAATGATTGATAGTTGAGAGAAAATGTTGGGACTTGAAGCGGACCATTATGGGGATACCGTGATTCTAACCTCCTACTTAGCACCTCGGTTAGTTAGTGTACAGGTCGACCTATTCACTAAGAAGACAATTTGGTGTATGGATCGACCTGTTGGCCTACCGGAAGCTTGGAGTATAAGTCAAAACATATCTCCTTTACATGTCTGCTAGCTTCTCTTCGCTGCTATACAAATGAATAAAAAACTGGCTTTGCTTCGCTACCACTTTCTTTTGACATGAAGAGCTTTGTATAGCGGAATATTATTGGCTTTGCTGGTTTTGCTGACTTCATCTGTAATTATTTTACTCAGATAACTTTACTAGCAATTAAATTACTAGCTCTCAATAGTCCTCTAAGTGGTGTAAATTTAATTTGCATATTTCATGGGTCCATGAATGGTGATAGAGTGTTCTAGTCCATTCACGGAGGCGGTTCCTCCGCGGAGTTCATAGTCAGTTCATTCAGGCCCACCTTCCATGAACAAACCGTCCATTCACGGAGTCCGTACCCCACCTCCGTGAACTGACTAGTTCATTTGGTGAGTCAGTCGAAAATTAAAACAAAAAGGGTTGCCATCGAGAACTTACTCTTCGGGAAGCTGCTCATCTTCAGTCCGCTGCGGAGCTCATCCAAGTACGTTGTAGGAGGCAACTGCACGACTGTTTGTTGCAAGTGTTTCAAAGTAAAAGCTGAGTGCACGCTTCATTGCCATGGCCGAGATGGTGGTGCGCAGTGCATAAATACTGGACCTTCTGCTGGGCCACCAGGTACTTTCAATCTCGAACGAAACACAAGATCAGCTCCACCGTAGCCTAGTCACAATCTAACACGCCATCGAGCCAATACACAAGGAGATGCTTGAGTGGATACTGATCCCACATCTGCGGAGGATACTGCCAATGAGAGCAGTGATTTGACAGACCTGGATACTGAAGATGAGGAGGTTCTCGAGGAGCAAGGGGTCACTGGGGAAGAAGAGGAAGAGGAAGAGGTGTCGACTAGGGATTTGGCCCGGTAGCTTCCTTAGTCTTCGATACTGGTGGACTCGGGCATGAGGCCAGTGGCTTGCCGCCCCCATTGACTTTGCCTGCCCCCACCAGCCTCGTCTGCCCCCACCAGCCTCGCCTGCCGCCATGCTGAGCTGGAGGCCTAGTTCGGCACTGATGCTCGGATTCCGGCTCCGGCTCTGGCAGTCGGCATGTAGCTTTTCTTTCTCTCTTTCGTATATAAGTTCATAGCTTTCCCTCTCTTTGGATTGACAGACAATTCATAATCTTCTCGTATCAATAAGAGGAGGAGGGCAATGAGGAGGAGGGCAACGAGGAGGGAAATGAGGAAAATGAGCCGGTTTCAAACGACGACATGGAGCACAGTGTAATTGTAGTTGCATCAGGACGTGCAAGAGGCATCCGATTGTTGGGATCACGATGATATATAGATTATTTATAATTTTTCAATGACTACGTGAAGGAACTAGTCAGTTCATGGAGGTGGGGTACGGACTCCGTGAATGGACGGTTCGTTCACGGAAGGTGGGCCTCTGTGAACTGACTAGGTACTCCGCGGAGGAACCGCCTCCGTGAATGGACTAGAACATAGAGTACCATTCGTGGAACCACCTGTTCATGGATGGTGCTACTCGTTTATGGATGGTGCTATTTCATGCGTATGAACAGCCGCAGTTCGGAACATAAGTCTATAACTCCACTGAACAATACAACAATAGAAACCTAAATTCACAGGCTTGTCCTCCAATACCAAATTATATTTCATTACCCATTGACTAAAACTCTAGCCCACTAATGTCTCATATATCTTCCTACATGATTGTAGTAACAAGTAATTTTTATCTCTATCAATGCCACTATAACCTCCGCTATCTTTACGAATGGTATAACTAATCCTCGAAAACTTTAATAATATCGAAATGGTAGGTATTAGTAGAAATGTTTGCGTTTAATTTGTTCATGGGATGGTCATGGCAACCGACCCTCAGCTCATGAAACGACCCCTACAAATAGGTACTCCGTGTTATTTACGATGTTGAGGATGCCTACCTTTTCAGGGATGTTAATATAGAGTAGTAGCATCGGTGGCGGCTTTGCCGCCCCCAGGATTCGAAATGATGAGCATGGTGGGCTTGTTACAATATCAGGCAGATCACCTAGACATCTGCTATGTCCACCACTGTGTATCTTGATTTGGTGCTGCTGTGTATCTGCCGCTGTGTATCCGCCACTTTGTATCTGCCACTGTGTCTACTGTGTTGTATATCCACTACTGTATCTGCAGCTGTTCATCTACCACTGTGTATCCGCTGCTGTGTATCCGCTGCTGTGTATCTGCCACTGTGTTTGCTGTGTTGTATATCTGCCATTGTTTTTGCCGTTGTATATCTACCACTGCTGCCCCTGTGTGCCCCTGTGAATGTGCCGCTGTGGATCTGCTGCTATTTATCTGCCACTGTGTTGTATATCCGCCACTGTATCTGCTACTGTATATCAATCACTGCTGTATGTGCCGCTGTATATCCACTGCTGTATTGTTTAGAGTGATCAAGTATAAAGAGAGATTGAATTATCTATCGTACAAAGGTGATTGTCTACCAAACTATCTAATAGTAGAATCCATGCCTTTATAAGCCTAAGAAATTGAAGTTTGCTGGAGATGGTAGAGTGGTGCCGGCAGTGGCGAATGGCAGGTGGCTAGTGAAAATTAGTGAATGAGTCTATACAAATTACTCAGTGCATTAGCATGCACTGTCTAATCCTTTCTAGTAGCTTCGATGGTGTTCTAAAAACTTGTAGGTCATTGGGATAAATCTTGAGTCAACATGTGGATATCCGCCGCTGTACCTGCCACTGTATCTGCCACTACCACTGCCACATGTGCCACGTGGCAAGTTCACCCGACCAATGAGAATGCTTCGAGAGGATAAACCAAGTGTGTAGCTATTAGACTAATAGCGGTGGCAGCTTTGCCGCTCCCGGGATTGGAAACATTGAGCATGGTGGACTTGTTACGATATCAGGCAGATCACCTAGACTTCTGCTGTGTGTCCACCATTGTGTATCTTGATTTGGTGCTGCTGTGTTTCTGCCACTGTGCATCTGCCGCTGGATATCCGCTGTTATGTTTCCGCCACTGTTTATCTGCCACTGTATCTACTGTGTGGTAAATCCACTCCTGTATCTGCTGCTGTTGATCTACTACTGTGCATCCACTGCTGTGTATCTGCCACCGTGTATCCAGTATTGTGTCTATCGTGCTGTGTATCTTTAACAACTTTGGTATATCTACTGCTGTGAATATGTATCGTGACCTGGTACTGTATATCTGGCTGTATATCTATCACTGTATATATATCTGCCATGGTGTATCTGCCACTGTGTCTGCTGTATTGTATATCTGCTGCTGTATCTGCCACTGTTTAGCTGCCACTGTATCTAGTATGTTGTATATTGGCAACTGAATCTACTACTGTATATCAACCACTGTATCTGCGGTATTGTATATGCACTACTGTATCTGCCACTATACATCCACCGCTGTATATGTACCTCTGTGTATCCAACATTTTGTATGTGCCACTGTGTATCTGCTGTAGTATATCTGCAACTGTATTTCCTGAATTATATATCTGCCATTGTTTTTGCCATTGTATATTGACTGCTGCGTATCTGCCTTTGTGTATCTGCCTCTTAAAATATATATCTTGATCTGGTACCGTATATCTGGTACTGTATCTGCTACTGTATATCTGCCACTGTATCTATAGCTGCTACTGTATATCCTCCACTATATTGATGTATTATTGAGAGTAATCGAGTACAAGGAGAGTTTGAATAATCTATCAAACAAAATTTATTGTCTACTGAACAATCCAATAGTAGAATGCATGTCTTGATATTTCTAAGAAATTTGACATTTACAGAAGATGGTAGAGTGGAAGTGATAGTGGGAAATGGCAGGTGGCAAGTGAAAATTTGTAAATGAGTTTAAACAAATGACTCAGTGCATTAGCAAGCACTCTCCAAACCTTTCTAGCAGCTTAAATGGCATTCTAAAAGCTGGTACATCTTTGGGATAGGTCTTCACATTAAATTCTAAGTCAACATGTTCATATCTGCCACACTACCCCCCACTGTATCTTCCACTGCCATACGTGCCACTTGGCATGTTCACCCAACCAATGAGAATACTTCAAGTTGACAAACCAAGTGTAAAACTAATAGGCAAGTTACAGCGGTGGCTTCACTGCACTTTTGAGGCTCCCAGATTGACCTTCAGTGCAGCCAATGCAGAGTTGCCATTTGTAGCAGCTCCTATGCTTCAGATGTATATGGCTCAAACATACTTCTAGAATTCAAAATTTGTTAGATCATCTCTTGGCCAGCTTCCAGCAAGCATATCTCTCCAAGTCTGGGTAAGTCTTAATCATTTCTGTGGCCAGAGCAAGCATATTGGCAACTGGGAAGTTGAAACATTTCAAGTTCATTTAAGTCCATGAGTTTTGCTCTGATCACAAAGTGTTCTATACATGAACTATGCATAAACAGGTCCTCTTTCACTTCCTGGTCTCCAATTTACTATATCACTAATATTCATAGTGCAACAGTAAATAAATGCTCCAAAATACTGTTGATTAACAATTTTGGACTTAATATAAGAGATATCATCAATCTAATACTTGGAGGTGAGAGGACATAGTTATCCACATATTTTGTATAGGACACTTTGTAATCAGAGACAAACTCATAGAATTAAAAAGCAGGTCATTTGGGATCTGAGTTTAAGTGGTAGGTACTTGCCACAATCAGCCACTCAGCCACAGAATTATGACCAATCAGAATCGAAAAAGACACATGTCGTGTCCTTATATGTATAATTGCGCGCTTCTACTTAGCCTTAGATTCAATCTAGTTTCGATGGGAGCAGGGATTAAATGTTTCCGATATCCAACCACTCTAGCCGAGTGGAATGTTACACTAAGAAGTGAGCATTACCGGCAGTGAATTTTTTGAAGGGGCGAGACGAGAGCAATGTAACAAAAGCTACTGAGCTGCTCGCCCGTAAATTGGAGTAGTAGCCCTTTAATCACCGCAAGACTTACTTATAACGACTATCCACAGGCTCAGTGAACACCAGTCACACCAGTCCACAGATAGAAGGGAATACATCAGCGCTGTGGCCTGATGTAAACCTAATAGAGTCAGAATTCCGAGAGCTCTCGGCGACATGCGTTGGCAGGCAGAACTGCATGTCAATCCTAACGTATTAATACATTGAATGGTAAGATAATGCATCGCAAATGTCGTAAATTGATAAACTGTCGGCAAAACTGTCGGAAACTACATATGTGTGGTAGTACAAGAGTAATGGGTACTCATCGCCGAGGTGTCGATAAGCAAGAACAGAATCTAATGGCTCACTTGCATACAAGATTAGATTCCAGGCCAGAAGCCGATGTATGTGATGCTTGTCGGAAAATGTTTTAATTTAACGACTGTTGATTGATAAATAGGGATCAGTATCTTATGAATTCTCACGAATATACAACTCTACTAAGACTAAGATTACTGTAAATACGATGGCTCAAATTGAATTCTTGTCTTTCCGTTTGAATTGTCTATACAAGTTGTGATGGAACGAGTGCACAACTATGTCTGATCGGCGGCTTCGAGATCCTAGTACATACTGTTACTCTGGATGCTTGAATGACTTCTTAATTGACTTCTTGAATGACTAACAGATCTCTCGAGAGAGCATAAGGCCCGTATATGTATAATCTCATATATGCGTACGCGTATACACTATCTGACATGAGACGCATCATCCTGATCCTGATGGAAGCTATGCATATCCTCCTACATGCCTTCATTCTCATACAAGCCATCGGACGGTGGCTGAGACTCACGATGCAGGTACACATGTAACACATACACTTCCAGTCTAGCCCCCGGAATAGACATATTCATTGATTGTAACCTATATGAGTTATTGAACCAGGACCCGGTTTATGGGATTCCCTTGTCCACCCCCCTGTTTCCCTATCTTTTGTTTCTATAGCTGTATGATCACTTGATGAGTTACAGCGCATTAACAGTTATCTACCACTCGGTAGTCTCCGCTACTGCCTGAGAAAGGGGTGTTCTTCTCTTATAAATCGAAAGTGCACCGGCAGAAAAAGCATGCGGCTATGCACATACGTAGATTTCTGCAGCCGTGAAGGCTAGGTTAACGGGACATGACAACATCAACTAGCCGCCTATAATATCATGGTACCATTAGTATCAGTCCAGTCACATGCCTTTCGATACAATAGACTTTGATAGCCGTAGTTTGTCCCTTCCATTCTCTCTATGGATAAAATAAGGCAAGCTGTTTCCATGAACGAGGCTACCCCATCCACACAGTTTTCTGATCCCCGGAGATAGCTCGCTTCTCGAAAAATGCAGCGCGATGTATAGCCGTATAACGCCCATTGCGGTGGATAATGTTAATTGTTTATTGATGTAGTGAATTACCGCGCTTGGTGCGGCGTCTCGATGCATATGGCGTCGAAACTACCTATTAAGACAGCAGAAGCAATGATAACCTGTGATACACGTCCTCAGATGCCATGACCGTACATTGTAACGCCTTCAGTTACGGACTTAACTCACCGCCGTGAGACAGCTATCCACTTCAACCACCAGACCAGAAAAATTTAAATATAACTATTCCGCTTGGCGATTTCCTAGTCTGTCATACGGCTTTTTTTTCGCTGGCGCTAGTCCGAAAAAAAGCCGTACAACAGACTAACGATTTCCGTCCACCCACGCAAAACAATTTGCAGACGTACGTACACTTGCGGATAAAATAAATCCCCGCGTGTGCACTTATCCAACATTAACTTCTGCACAAGGATGCCTTGTAAACAAATATACAGATTTTATACCTATCACATTTGCCGATATCGCAGCATCAAATTCATTTACTTATAAGCCAGCTTTCCTCAAGATTAGGCCAACAAACCTTGTCATCCAAACGCTCTGTCCACCCCGAATCGATGTCAAATTCCCTCCTCCTCTTCTTGACTCTCATCAATATGGTGCCGTTAATCAATAGTCTGGGCACTCACCTCACCCCCGCTGGCCTTTCAGAGGAGCTCGCAACTGTAAACAACTCCTCAATTCTGCACGATGTACACCCTTATCCCGATAGCGTCTTCGTCCCCGTCTCCTACTGCTACGAAAAATTCGGCAACGACTTCACTCCCTACCCAGCCAGGGAAGCATTTCAAGGCATCACAGGGTGGATCGTCCCACTACTTGTATTAGTAGGTAATATGTATATGCCACACTTTGCCACCACCAGCCTTACTGTTTTCCACTTCTTTGCTGTAACGGGACATCTCCTCGCAGATCCGATCGATAGTATTTACTCGCTTGGTATTAAGCTGCGGATGAGGAGGATGATATACTACACTATATGCACCATTCGTCAGGCTGATCCCGCACTCGAGCAAACAATAGATGATGAAGTGGTTGGTCAGCTGAGGACTATCCTCTTCGCCTTACACGACCACCTTGGGACCGATCCCGTACACCCTTCAACGATAGCAACACTTATCCAGGGATGGAATAACGACCCCATCGCCGTCTGCAGAGCAGCAGACCGTTTAAAGGACCTCCGCGTCAAAAACACTCGCCGAGTAGTCGTCGCAATCGCAGTCTACATCGCCTCCCTGGTAACAGCCTGGGAGCGGACGAAGAACGATCCACCGCTATACTTCCTTCACACCATTGCTCTTCGAGAACTCTACTACTGGCTGCTTCCAGCCATCGTACTGTCCTGTATGGCAGGAGGATTCCCAACCGATAAAACCGTGAAGTGGGTGTTGGAAGATAACGACCTGGCGCTGACTTTAGGCCTTAGAGATCAGAAGTTTCAACCGTGGAATGGAGGCACTTACTCGTTTGCTGTGGATAGGTCTATGGATTTGCCGAAATTTTGGTTGTTGGTGCTGGCATTTTTGGCGGTTGGCTTTGCGTGGGCAAGTGCGTTCGCGATGAGCTGGATCTCGCCGACGAAAGGACTAGAATGTAGGGGGATACTACAATTGACGTACTTGGGGACGTGGGTTATCAACTGTGGCGTGAATTGGGGGCTATATGCGGTGTTGAAATGGATAATGGGCTGGAATGAAGGAAGGTTGAGGCGATGGAAATTATCTTGGTTGGTGGGCAATACAGAGGATCGGCTGAGACGGTGGTGGATATGTGTCATGAGCAAGGACATATTTTTGGGAGCAGCTATGCTGGGAATACTACTTGGGGCTTTCAAAGGTGAGTTATTGATAAATTGCTAATTACTGCTGACGGATCAACTAGGTTGGTTCAACAGATGTTATTGCTACGGTGCTATGCCAGGGTTGAAAGGTGACGCTGTTGTGGATCTTAATATGAAGGAGAGGGTCAAGCATCTGGCGCAGCTGATATGTCCGTTGATGATCCTACTCACACTGGCTTTACAAGCGCTGGTACTGGTTGCCATGTTGCTCTTCATTCGCTACTTTAGACCGAGCTTGGTGATCTGTCCTGCTTCACACCAGAGCAGCGGCGATGATCAACTTCATGGCGGCTTCAGTGGGGGTATCCCACTTAGAAATATGGCTCACAGGGAGGCCCGATTGCTACTGGCAGCGGATGATAGAGGCAGTACAAGCGGGGCTAGCGATAGCCAGCCATTGTTAGAAAGTAGTGACCCCGAGCAGCAAAGAACGTGTAACCAGCGGACATCATCGGGGAGGGGAGTTGGGCATTGTCATACACTAGATAGAGTGAATACAGTATGATTAAAACAAGTACAAAAAGCGGATATCATCGGTATCCATACGTGATCCTCACCGAGGCGGCAATTTGACCACCTAATAGCGTTTGGGTGTACCTGTACAGGCGGCGATAACTCAAGCCGCTCCCGAATTGTGTTGATTATCTTATAAGTTAGACAGGACTCCAGGAATCTGTGAAGACATGATTCTCCGGTCTTCGCATTCTCTTACTGAACAAATTTAGCAATCCCTAACATCGATGTTATGGAGACGTATTTATCACTAACGACAACTAAATGTTACTTATAAAAGCAAGGATGACATCGGTGTTAGAACACGAGAGTTACCATGGCCCGCTATGACCGTATGGATCTCAACGGTCTATCCTAGGCTGCACTCTCTCTGGTTCAATCTCAATCTACCATAAGGTGGCTTCAGGGCTAGGGTTCTGCTAATATCCCCCGTAGCTTTTACCAATACAGTCTCAGTTGCCGTCTTTAACCACATTAACCTCTCCGACTGGCTAGAACTACCGAATTCGACACTCATCACTATCACTGTAAATGATATACCTGGCTTTGTGAAAAACAAGAGGCCATGAGTGGACTGGTTACACACCGAGAAAGTACTTCTAGGAGGTAAAAGGGCGGGAGTAAGGCATTGGAGAAGGTAGAGGAGTTGGGGCTGGTGAGATTGATTGTAGGGTAGTAGTGGCTAATGGGGAAGGATGTGCGGTTATGTGATGTGGAATATATTTGTACTGTTAGCTAGGAACGTGGCTATTTCCGTGAGCGGACTCTGAGCACTCTTCCAGCCTTGGTAAAATAAACTTAGCCTACGCCAATATCATCCCACGATTAATGCCATATCCAGCCCAAATACCCTGAACTCCCAAATACATTTATGCACCTAATTGTCTTTCGTAAATACGAACTGCTGTTACCCATGTGGTGAATGGTTGTATCTATGCTAGTCAACATAGCTGAATAAGACAGGAAGCGGGAGAGTACATGTGTACCATGCCGATTTCCAGACAATGCAACACCTCTTTGAGTAAAAACAAGGGAATTAAAACAGGAATCGAGAGAATGCATGTGTACCATGCCGATTTTCAGACAGTGTAACACCTCTTTGAGTCAAAAACAAGGGAATCAAACAGGAAGGCAGTATGTGCGCACAGTGTTCCGAAGCGGCCAAGCCGGCCAGATACAGGCCACCCTAACTAAGGCCGCAATTGACCTGGGCCGGCTTAGTCCATCCCCCATAAAACCTGGGTTGGTCTGCAGATATCTGCAAACGTTCCAAGACCATACTTTGGCCTGCAGTCACCTGTAAGATATGTGTATATGTATCATGTCAATCGTCAGTTTTTCTCGTATATCTGAAAATATACGGTAACACCTTTATTTTGGAACCTAATAATATGAGCGGGTACACTGTAAATAAACTTTAGTCATCCATTTTACAAATGTCACACGTGGTCAGCCGGGATTCTAACCCCTGCATCACTGACCGCCAGATATCTGCAGACCCGTCAGGTCAAGTCTGGCAGATCTGCGGCCGGCCTGGGTCAAGAATTTTGTGGCCGGCCTTGGCATAATTCGGCCTAAATCATGCTCTGATCTAGCCAGACGGGCCACTTCAGAACACTGTGCGTACCTAGAACCTAGAAGGTTAGTTACTCGACCCTATCCCCTGGATCGTAACGGTTTCCGGCCCATACGGGCCGCCCGCGCAACCACCTCACCACACATCCAAAAATGGTCATTAGAAGCCGTCCTTTTTATCAAATCTTCTTTAGTAGCAAATAAAACTTTCTGTCAAAGTGAATTGTAAATTATATGTGATGTGACTTTGTAAGTCTTACTGCCCCACCAAAATTCACTCTCTGAACTGGCAACCCACCCCATGTCCATGTACCACTACCCACCTTTCTCCTTGACAGGTGACTGAATTCCACAAAACGATGCCTTTCACTATTGAGACACCACAGTCACTTGCATTTTGAACTTGCTTAGCAAAGCTTGGGTGGAGATTTGGTATTTCTGGCTGGGCATTCCTGCTGGCAAAGCCACCATCACAGCTACTTTCGCATCTCAAGGTGTACTGAAAATTGCCTGCGACTCCAGCTCTGGCTGAGGGGTAAAGATATGCCCTCTTTGATGTTTGACAAAGTGGGTTTTAGCCTTGTTCACTATGAGAGCTGTGCAATGGGTATTGGTATCCCCCCTCTGAGCCTCAACTCTCAGGCACATTGCAGATGGAATTCCTTGTGTGTAATAATATTGGGACTTCAGAGCATGTCCTTAACACTAAGCTTGAAGGATATTTTGGGGTGTTATGGGCAGAGTTATCCATCTTGGCTGTACAGTGACATTTTCGAGTTTTTGGGGAGCTGATCTTGAGACATCCCTCCCAACAAAAACTGCCCTTTTTATCGGCACCCCATTCCTGTACAGTCCTTAATTTTTGCCAAAATACTCTCAAGACATAAGAAAGTAAGTTTATAATGCTCCCAGCCACCCCCACAGAGTTGTGGTTGCATCGCTAAATATTTGCAGGTGGGGAGTCAGTTGCCATGCCCAAACGGGCCGGGAATGCCAAAGTTACGATCCAGGGGATACCAGCGCGAGCACCATCCAATGGATGAGATCCCCAAAATAATGGTACCATATACTAGACGACGTATGTATACCGCCTTAGGTCATTTTATCAATGAACGTCATAATATTTTCTGTCGGTAGGGAAGGTAACGGAAGACCACCGCCACACAGCCATTGTAACCGCCACACGTTCATTATAGGCGTCAACGCCCAGGATTTTTCGACATCTATGTTCACCATGGAGAATTGTCTCCTTACGCCTGACAGCAGACCTCTGGGCAAGACCTTGAGACGTATATCGTTGGAACTGCAATCATTAGTATCACTTTTTGATAGAGTATATAGCATGTTAATGAGGTCTGTCGGTCTGTTTAAGCATGTGTGCGAAAGAGTATCTGATAACGGTGTGGAATTGTCATAAATGCTGATTCTTTCGGCATCTGAAGGATTCTAGGTCGGGTGTTCGTTATTAAACTTTTTACCACAGTTTTCCCCTAATACACACCCCGAAGTTCCGCTAAACCTTTACGCCAAGTTGACCCTTGCAATAGAGATTCTTGTGCTCTATTCCAATGCACGTTATCGGAGAAGTATATAATACGTATAATAGAATTGCCACGGTTATCAAGATCTCCTAATATGACTGTCACCGATTTAGACGTCGACCAATAAATACATTAACACGAGTAAGAATGCTCAGGTTGCTCTTGAAGTTGCGAAGTTCAGAATGTCACGCCTGTGTAGAAACAAACGAGTTGGCGGAAAATAAAATTTCACTACTCTCACTGGCACCACCGTTCCCATCTTCCGCCCACTCCCATTTACTGCCGCCGCTTCATGGATCTCCATGCGCCCACCGCACTTTATAACTTTATTAATGCTCTTTATATGTGTGAGTTTACATATTGTAAAGGTTGGCATGGGGTGTGGTCTGGTGGCAGCAGGCTTGACCCCCACTTAGAGGTAATTAGACGGGGGATTGATTCCAAGGCTAAGGAGGCGTGTGGTTTATACTAAAGGTGACTTTTCGTTTCTCCAGTAAAATTCGCAGCCTTATTCAGATGTTCGCGTTCCCAAAACAATAGATCCTGGTGTTAGCTCACAGCCAGGGCTGTGCATGCATACATAGTGACATCATCCCTGCAAAATTCACGTGCTGTTGCATATTCAACTGCGTGCCGTCCGCCCAAATGATAAGATGCTAAGTAGCGGATTCAAAGATCACCCGCATTATTTCCACCATTTAGCCCCGCAGTTCGTATCCTAGGTCTACTCGGCCGGAAAAGCCATGTAAAAGCATCCGGAATCACTGAATATTATTCGACAGCGTCCAGGTTCCAACAAGTCCTGCGCACAAGTACGATGCACGTAGTCGGACGCGGCAGATGGCTGTGAACTTTGCTACATGTAATTTCTAACCAAATCACCCAGCTTGTCGATAGGATTTCAAAAATATGTGTACACGTTCTTCATCTCACAAAGGGTGAAGGATACACCTATCTACCCATATGCAGAAGCAACGTACGAAACGCTGAATCGTATGGGGTGCACATGCATTATGCACCAATTCGTGGATAGAGTGCCTCGTACTAGATTTCTGTAGCGGAGACGACATATTCAATAGAGTTCGGCGACCTCAACTACCGACCGCCGATGCAGATACCTGCTACTTCTATCAAATGCAACACTTTATAAAACTATAACGCTTGTGTCTAACGTGTGCGCGCCTTGGGAAACAGTCGTGTGTGGCGTTTAAGATGCATCTCTAGGGATGATAACCAGATTTTAGTTTCAGGTCAGCACCTTTATCGATCCCGTATAAAGTAGCTGTACAGTACTAGGCCATTCGTTCTCAAGAAGTCGCATCCCCATCCCCACCACACAAAATCTGTACCCACCGTACTCCACATCTTGGGATGATTTACAGAACACGAGAGAGCAGCTACTGGTGGGCCAGAACTCCTGCCACTCAGGAGTGAAAAAAATGCAAATGGTGGAGTTCAGCCACCCTCTGCAGTTTGCTCCGCTCCCTGATTCGCCAGAAGTTCCACCCACCATAACCTCCCTACAAGGAGTGGGCCTGCCGAAATGCGGAAAATCTCTACACATTTCGCACGCCCTATGCTAACTATGCATAGAATTAATGCCACCTGCTAGACGGGGGGTTACACAAACTTCTCTTAGCATTGTGAAACTTTTGATAAATTATTCCGCTTTGAGTAGCTGAAGAAGTACTGCGATGGAATTTCGGCAAGCCGACAATTACTGATGTATCATTTATTGCTGGGCGGTGAAGTAGTGATACCAGCATTGTAAGTGCACTTATTGTTTCCAACTTTTTCCTGTTAGGGGCATCTGTCTACTCTCTTTCTTGGCATGCTCAAAGCGGCGTTGCACTCATTGTGGTAATTGCTGCACAAAACCCGTACAAAGAAACTTGACTACGAGATTGATGTTATATATCGTTGTTGTGTGTCTGTAATCCGGTACATTTCCTAGCACTCTCAACAAATGCACACCTGAAGATACCTATTTATTAAGCGCTAGTCCCTAGCATAATTGGCCACACTAAATGTTACGCATAGTTAGCATAGCCACTGTACGAACTGTGTAGAGACAACGCGCCCGAAATCAGTACACTCAAAGGACTACTTCCGATAATCTCGGAAGAGAAAATGGAAAAAGATGAAAAGCTCTATACTCCGAGGTGTTAGCTATGGTTTAGGTATGCAAATGATACACTCAACGTTAAGGGTTTTTTTAAAGTGGTTAAAATTCCTAAATATTTTATTATGTATGGAATTTATCCGCGATATATTTTGCCTTAGATTTTTATGAGTGTTTGTGGTGTCGCAGCCCAGGAGGGGTGAGGATGGCGACTCCCTATAACTTTTCTTCAAACTTTATGTTCAGGTCTAGTCATCTTGCTTTCGCTTGCAGTCGAAAATCTACTGTACCAGTCGAGAGAGATGGTCCAGAGACAGCGAATCGGCGCTCTGTCATACTAGTTAGAGTGAATACAGGATGAATAAAACAAACAAACAAAACAGCGAATCGGCTAATCTTTTCAGCACCAAATGTTACTAAAATGTTCAATCGATGGAAGAAGTTTCCACTGATGTACTTTGTGCCAGAACCGATAGCCAGTGATATGTGGATGTATAGCTCATAGAACGGAGGCAACGCCAAAAATCGTTATGTTTCGTTGGATACTATAATACGCTGTTCATCCCCAAAACGTTATGTAAGTCTGTAACTGAAGCCCCGGGATTCCACCGGAAACAGCATCTACCAAGTACATAACCTTGCTGAGAAATTTCGGGTCAAATACAGAGCCCCTCTAGCGCTGACCTGTAAAACTTTTCACAAGTCCGTCATCGCTTGTGATAGGTAACGTATTATCCCAATCGGCCAGTACAGTATCGCCTTGCGTTTGACTTTAAACTTCAAACGATAAACAATGACAGCTAAGTCTTGCTCTTGTTTCTTTTTCCTATGCGCAGCCAGACCAACCATCCGGATGGCTATAATTGCAAAGTAGCGACAGCTCGGTATTTGATCCAGATTTTATTCGACACGCAGATAACGCATATGCATTGGGCTCAGCCTCTGGATAACACGCAATATATGCATCAGACAAACTGCGTCGAGTGCATTGCGGAGCAGTATGCTTGTGGTTTTCATGATCGAGCCAATCGCTGGGTGATTTGCTGATCGCCGTATTTGGTGCGGCTGAAAATTAAGAATGAATTTTCTGAAAACGTGGTTGATGTCACTTCGTAAGCAAAACAGAAGCTTTGATAACCTACGATACGCGTTGCCTCATTACAAGTGCAAGCGGGTAGTGCAAGCTAGATCTCTCAATGGACACATTCTGTTGCAGGTTGACAGAGAGGCGACCTTTCCAACAATTACATCTGAGCACCTCAAAATAGAACATCTATTATCACCGATTTCAGGCTTATCAACCCCACTTTGTATACACCGCGTGACAAAAGTACTGCTGCACATAATTGACAAACATGCTAGAACGCCCCGCGTCCCAATATACAGCTTTTATGCTCATCCTATTCACCAAAGTCGCGGCATTATATATTCTCACATAAAATCACGGTAGCTCCGAAATCGCGGATAACGAAAGGATTCACAAACGCCCTCGAATCGATGACCTACTCTATTTTCCTGCTTATCAGCTGTATAATTCCATCCATCTATAGCCTACCCAAATTTACCCCCGCTGATCTTGACGAGCTGCAACGAATTCCGGAAACCAACTCTTTTCTACTACATAAGCATCCCTATGATGGCGGCGTCTTTATCTCTCTTGAATACTGCTACCACATCTTCGGTCGGGGCTACACGCCATACCCAACCAGTGAGTCACTGCAGTCAATCACAGGATGGCTAGTACCTCTCTTCGTTCTAGTGGGCAATATGTATATGCCGAGCTTTTCGGGGATGTTGCAAAATATTCTACATTTTCTGGCCGTTACCGGTCATCTCCTTGCCGACCCTATTGACACAATTTGGTCATTGGGTTGTAAACTACAGGTTCGCCGCATAATATACTGGCGACTGGGTTCTGTCAATCCGGGTCTCAATCAAAAAGAACGTCGCGAACTGACAACAATCCTCTTCACCCTCCACGACTACCTAGACACCCAGCCTACTAGCGATCGAACAGTCAGAGTCCTTGTCGAAGCATGGATACACAATCCGGAAGCTGTAGGGAAGGCGGCGAAACGTCTGAACGACATGCGAGTCAAAAACACACGGCGGGTGGTAGTAGCGATTATAGTATACATCGCGACGGTTTTTACGGCATGGCACAGGACCAAGGACAATCCACCGCTTTATTATCCACACAGGATCGCACTCAGAGAACTTTATTACTGGCTGTTATCTGCCATAGTGCTTTCCTGTGTTGCAGGAGGTTTCCCAACTGATCAGACCGCGAAGTGGGTGCTGGAAGACCACCATTTAGCTTACATCCTGGGCCTTAGACATCAGGAGTTGAAGCCTTGGGAGGGTGGTACATACTCATGCGCAGTGGACAGGACGATGGATGCACGCAAGGCGTGGCTATTGCTGCAGGCATTTATGGCTGTTACTTTCAGCTGGGCTTCCGCTTTCGCTATGAGCTGGATCTCGTCAACTCCAGGCCTGGAATGCCGGAATATATTACAACTATGTTATTGGATGATCTGGACGTTGAACTGCGGCATAAATTGGGCACTACATTGTGCAGTGGTCAGTAAGAATACCCGGTTGAAGCTATGGTGGCAATTGGTCATGGTTAAGGATTTTTTGATTGGAATGACGATGGTACTTGTGTTGTTTGCGGCTTTTAAAGGTAAGTCTATAGACAAATAGAGAATCACAGCTGACAGATACTGGTAGGCTGGCTGAACCGATGTTGGTGCTATGGTTCGGTGTCTTGGTTGGGGACTGGGGGATACGTGGATCTGAACATGAAGGAAAGGATCAAGGACCTGGCACAAATGATATGTCCATTGATGGTCGCCGGGGCGCTTGCCACACAAGCGTTGCTGATTGTTATAATGTTATATTCCACGAAGCTGTCAAGGCCGAGTATCGGTTCCACTCGGCATCAGGAAGTAGAGAATGGCGGCGCCGATCAGCAACTAGTCAACTCAGGCGGGACCTTTGGATATGTCAACTCCGTTGAGGACAATTAAGAACAGAAGTGTTGTACCGTGACCACTGTGCTGAATCTCTCTATTGACCTAAACTCACTGACTCTCTTAAGTCTAATTGACACGTACACAAGAACTAAAGTGCATGCGGCTCCGCCGCGCTCAACTCTAAACCAACCCACTTGATGACCGCACTCAAATCCGTCCCCACAAGAAGGACGACAAAAAACCCGAGGCAATGGTATTTATATTTGAGTACATGTAGCACGGGTGGTAAGCACGATACTATCTGCCAGATCGAAAAGCCTTGTTGTTGTTGTTTATCCATACTGTATTCACTCTTACTAAAGTATGACAGGACCTAATAACCCCTCCGCCTCCGGGCGAGCCGGCTAGATGGCTGAGCTCCCCCCCGCTACCCTACGTCCGCGGATTGAAAAGCCTTCCGTCAAGTGGGCCGAACTGAGAGAACCCGCTTACACGACATGGGATTATTACAAACCGGGTGTTGTGAGCCAGGTGGATCAATGTTCCTCGGAATGATGTTCCAACTTATCACTACCCTTGCACTAATATCAGAGCCGCACATCTAAAGGATATCCCACATGAACCTCGAAGGAAAAATACACTAGTTCTGTTTGTTCGGTGGTAGTTTAGCGCTTAGCATCTTCGCGCGGTAGGGAATCGCCAACTCTCCCAACGACGACTGAAAACATGACAACTCATAGCAGGAGGAAACAAGCGCAAATGAGACGAGACACCAAGCCATTACTACGAAGTAATGATCCGTAGCGGTAATGCACCCGACAAGCACCCGAACAGGATACTTTTGACAGCTATACTTATATACTAGCACCGGTGGCGGCTTTGCCGCCCCCAGGATTCGAAACGTTGAGTATGGTGGACTTGTTATCCCTTGGATCGTAACTTTGGCATACCCGGCCCGTTTGGGCATGGCAACCGACTCCCCACCTGCAAATATTTAGCGATGCAACCACAACTCTGTGGGGGTGGCCTGGGAGCATTATAAACTTACTTTCTTATGTCTTGAGAGCATTTTGGCAAAATTAAGGACTGTACAGGAATGGGATGCCAATAAAAAGTGCAGTTTTTGTTAGGAGGGTTGTCTCTAGATCAGCTCCCCAAAAACTCGAAAATGTAAAAATATGTACACTCAGTACACTACCACCTCGGTGTTGTGAGCACTCTTTTCTTCTCTCGTTCCGACCAACCATAATTAAGGACATCCTCAGCTGAGGAATAGTAAGTTCACTTGTTTGAAGCGAATTCAAGTTCCCAGCCTTCCACAATCTCGCGATGTATATCGACAAGGCTAAGGTAAATCGCTATTAAGCATCTCATGATACTAAATACTGCATTACTCGGGTGAACTCGCGAGTTTTGTCGTTATGTGCAGGAAGCATTTAGGCAGCTTCTATTTGTGCAACTGTTAGGCCGCCTTTAGTTAAAGACATTTAGAGCGTTCGTTGCAAATCGGAACTGCTGCTGATTGCCGGGTATACGACCTGCATGATCTTCAACAATAGCGAGTTCACCGAAATAATACAATATAGAAAGGGAACTACCGCTAATTTAGCTTTATCTATACTTAGGGTTCTCAACCGTCTGTTCTGTGTGAGGCCTACATGGTCTGGCTCGCCTAGGCCCGCCTTACCTAGCACCACAGAACTAGCTAGAACAATGGTCAGGCCAGAGTTATGAGATTTTATTATGATCGCCCGCGTTATTCCCATCATTTTAGCTTGCAGTTACGTATTCTAGGTCTATCCGGCCGACAAAAAACCACGTACACCCAATGGCATCTGCCATCATCGAATATCGCTTGATATTGTATATGGTACAATCAATTCTGACACCCAAATACGTACGATCACTATACACAGAAGCGATGGATAGCTGTGAACTTTGATTGCGCGCAATTTCTAACCAAACCACTCAGCTCGGTGACAGGGTTTCAAAGCAACTAGTGCATGAGATCTTGCGATCAAGGGATGAAAAGATAGGTGTAAGAAGTTTCTACCTACTTATCTATACGTAGAGACCGACGCGATATACAGAATTGAATGGGACACGCATGCATTACCCATATGGGGATGGTGTCTCATGTGTACGTTTCCGTATTGATTCATTGGGTTTCGACGATTTAACTACCGGCCATCGACATATTGAGCTATAGGCACGAGTATACGCATCTAACGTCCGGTACCAGTAAACATGTATTGTGTCGGCCAAAAGAGATGGAAACAGCTTATTTCATCCGCAGAGAATGTTCTAGATGTGTTATGACGGGGAAAGTTTCCACTGCCGTATCATGTGCGAGGACGACCGCGTCTATATGCCCGGTGGATAGCACCATTTGCGAGTAGATAACACAGAACGGATGTTACATTAAAGATCGTTGTATTTCCGTCGGATGCGCAGTTCATTCGCAAAACGTATGACAGTCTGGACTGAAGTCCCGTAATTTCTCTGACACATCATCTCCAGACTGACAAATTTCTGGTGAGTCCTCTGAAAGATGATGTACAATCCCTTTCGAAAATTGCAATATTTCCATCGCATTTGACTTTAAACTTCAAACAATAAGGATAGGCCCGGGCTCGCGCATTTTCTTTTTCTCGTGCGCAGCTACACTCAAAACTAGGGTGTGTATAATTGCACAGCAGCAGCTCAGTCTTGATCCTGATTTTATTCGACACGTAGATAGCACATAGGATCCAGCCTTGTGATCAGACAACATGATGCATAATACCAACTGCATGAGGCCTGTTGCAGTGCTGTATATTCACGGTTATGATCCAACCAATCTCACAGCCGGGGTGAGCTATCGAGCCCCACCCTGCATTTGCTGCGGCTGAAGGCTACATATACCGTAGTACACAGGGTTTTAAGGTTTTTAGTCATATAGCAGGCTAACATAAACATTGATTATCAACAATCACGTAGTTATAGCTGCTAACCGCCACGGGCTAGCACGCCAGTCCACTCATTATAAACGCATCTGTTTGCAGGTTTAACTCATCCCCTCCAACCAGGTAACTAATCACTACACCCACTAGAACACCTTAAAACAAAATAAACCTACATCTACATACCTCTCGTAAGCTCGTAAACAAACCCCTAGTTTCGCGTGCAGAGGGGTAAGGATAGAGCTTCGTATCTCTCGGTCAATTGTGTTAAACCCTCACGGAATCATACATTAATGTACACTACCCAATCGCAAAAACTCCACACACACCTAGGAAGTGCACACGCACTAGGATTCCATGCATATAAATATAGAGCTCTTCTCCGTCCTATTGACCAACTTTGTGGCATCAATCACTCCCAATCCACATATAAGACTCTGTAACCTTGAGATCGCGGGTAACAAACGCATCCAAACGCACCTCGCAACTTCTCAAATCGATGGCATATTCTCTCTTTCTTTCTCCTCACTCTCAGTTGTATCGTTCCACTTATCCACGCCTGGACCAAACTTTCTTCCGACGGACTTGATGAGGATTTGCAAAAGGTCGCCGGCAACAGCTCTATCCTACTTGATGTGCATCCGTATGATAGCGACGTCTTTGTCCCTCTCGAATACTGCGAAAACCCTTCGGTAGTCGGTTTACTCCATACCTGTTCAAATTGGCATTACAACATATCACGGAGTGGTTGATCTCACTACTGACACTGATTGGTAACATATATATGTCAACATTTACCAAAGCCCCGCCTCCTACTTCCAAAAATGCTTTTCAACCTGAACTCTCTAAGCATTCCACTTCCGAAAGCAGTGTTCAACATGAAGCTTCTCAACACTCCATTTCCAAAAATGATACTGCTCAAAACCCCGCTTCCGAAGGCGCTGTTCAACATGAAGCTTTTCGGCACTCCTTTTCCGAGCATGCTGCTCAACATGAAGTTCCACTGCAGTCCTCTTCCGAACGCTTCATCAACATCTGTTACTTTCTTGCTGTTACTGGGCATCTCCTTGCTGATCCAGTTGACACAATTTGGTCTTAGCTTTGCAAACTCGACGGTCGCCGGAAAATTTACAAACATGTTATTAAAGTGTCCTCCACCGATCCGCGCCTCGATGATCAAGACGTTCTTCATCTGGCAACAATTCTCTTTGCCCTCGATGACTACCCTGACACCCACGCCACTGGCATGGGAACGGTGCAAGCCTTGAAAGATGGATTTGGAAAAAACCGCAAAATTGTGCGCAAAGCGGCGAAACGTCTGATTGACCTGCATGTCAAAAATACACTGTATGTAACCCTCGCAATAGCGGTATACATTGGTTCGATTGTATCGGCTTTGGGGAAGTCAAGGAAAGATCCTCCAATTTTCTTTCTCCACACGATTGCTCTCAGGGAGCTTTATTTTTTGTTGCTACCTGCCATTGTGCTATCCAGTATAGTAGGAGGGTTTCAAACAGACAGGACATCGAAGTGGGTGCTGAAAGACAGTAGGTTTTTGACGATATTTCCGAAATTTAAACTGGAAAGGTTGAAATCTTGGAATGGGGGCACATACTCCTTTGCGGTGGACAAGAAAACGGCTCCACGCAAGAAAATTCTATGGTGCCTAGCATTTGGGGTTGTTGGTTGTGCCTGGGCGTCCGCATTCCTTATGAATTGGATATCACCAACCTAAGGCTTGGAGTGTAGCGGGATCTTACAGCTGTCGTATGGGATGGCTCGGGGGTTGAATAGTACGCTGAATTCGGCAATATATAGAAAAATAAACAACCAAGAGTGGAAGTTGGTGCGATCGTGGAAATGGGTCATGGTTAAGGATGTTGTCATTTCCACGGCAATGTTGCTTGCGTTACTTCTGGCTTTCCAAGATGAAACTTGCAGAACTATATGATATGGAGAATCACTGCTAATGGGTACTTGTAGGTTGGTTCAACTCATGTTGGTGCTACGGTGCGGTGCCTTTGTTGCGGAGTGGCGCTTATGTGGATCTGAACATGAAGCAAAGGGTCAAGAAACTGGCGCGCTGGATATGTCCGGTGTTGATCGTAGTGGCACTCGTCGCACAGTCTTGTTTGATTGGGATAACGTGGTATTCCACGAGGCTACCGAGCCCCTCTCACCATCGCTATCAGCAAATGGAGAACTCCAGTGACGATCAACAGGACAGCCCTGACAGAGACGATGAGAAGAAGGCTTTAACCCCAAACGAGAGCGAGGAAGCAAACGCCCCGGGTGCCACTGAGGACAGCCATGAACAGGAGAACAACCAAGGACAGCGGGACAATCAAAGACAGGAGGACAATCAGGAACCGGATAACAGCCGCAGACACGAAGAACCGGGCGCTGATGAGAGGAGGGATACCGTACTACCCAACAATGACCCACAACGACCATGGTCCTGCACACCATCCGAACACGGGGCACTTTCGACAAGCACAAATCATGTATACGACGAACAACGAGGTTCATACATAGCAAGTTCCATCTAGGCAGCACTTGAGCTTCCTACCAAACACCACCGGCCAAACGCAATACGATAACAAAAAGGCACCGACAGGGTTTATAGCGTACCTCTACTGGCATAACGGCAGGCAATGAACTCACATCACCATGTTTGAATACAGTTGATGGTCTTCATCTAGAGGCAGAAGGGCCTTCAAGACACTGTGGAGACATGTATCTACCGCCCTTACCAAACAGGTTTAGCAATCGCAGTTACCGATGTCGACCCTACAACGAACCAAGATTTATTGTTTATTTCTCCTTCAGTGCCACACGCTGATCGAACGTCAATAAACGAAAAATATGATATCGATTGGTGATAAAAGCTCTCCTATGCCCCTATGAACCCAGGTTTCTTACCCGTCCACCCCACACACCTCTCCTAGGACCGACCACTCTATTCAACCTCGTTGTACTCAGGAGGACTCTACCGACGTGACGGTATTGTACCGGTCTCAAAGCAAAATACTTAAGGCTTAAGATGGATGATGTTGACATGGCTGCGGATATCGAATTCTGGTAGAGGGGATCGCTGAGTGCGGCACTAGAGACGGCAGAGAAGTGATGGTCGGAGTTGCGGACGAGCTGGAAGAGAACGCAAACGGAATGGCTGATGAGGTAGCACATCCACCTTACAACGCAGATTACGATGCTGAATTAGAGAAATATAGATAGGAGGATCTGGGGTTGATGATATTCACACAATCCCGGCAATTACCGGGTTTGGAATCACATCGCACATGGTGATGTTGGTGGTGTTCATGGTCTTGTCGTGGCAGTGCGCATGAATCTAAAATATTGTTAGTCGGCAGATAGAACAATGGGTACGTTCTGGCATGTGTATACTGTTGAATATCTGGTGGCGAGAGTGCCAACGGTGGCACAGGTGGCACCGGCATACCCGAAGATACTCTATATATATCTCGAGACTTTCTCCTTCTCTTTTCTCTCTACTATAGTCTATATACGCACACAGTTCTCCCTTTTACATCGCGATACACGCTGTTAGCAACCAGATGAGTGAGGTGAACGTAAGATAGGTTGCGCATAATAGCGTTAAATCAGTGGGCAATCTTTATAGAACACTTATCAGAAGCTATCGTTATTTTCTATAATGTAGGTAGTACCTCTACTACCGCATTAGGTAGCCAGTTGTAGATAAACTATCCGGTGCCACCTCAGGTGTAAGTTCCTCTATCATATTACCCGTACTTCACTTTACCCACTCAAGTTACGGATGTCCGGTACTACTTATGAGCAGCGGTATATGGTTTTTGGTAGCAGCAGCATCCTTAAACACAAGCCGTAGTAGTTTTTAAGAACGTCATCCGTAAAACATGAGCCAAAATTCATATGACATTCCCGTTGGCAAAAGTTAGTTAGGCTACACAACAGTCAGTGTCTTGGCATGAAACGAATATTTCTTTAAGCCCCATTCACGGATCCTCCCATCCGGTGCATGGTGTGATGTGATCTCTGAATGGGGCACCTCATCCACCGAATCCGCCAACAGGGTGGTATACGCGACCGCAATAGGTACACCCACCGCCACCACCACCACCACCACCAGCACTATAGTCTGTACACCTCCTATCACCTGCCACCTGCCTGACCTTAATGTGGAAATGAAATTTTAAAAATAACTATTTGAGCGGTGGCAGTGGTGATGGTGGTGTGATGGCAGCGGTAGGCGAATTACAGGCCCAACTATGAAAACAAAACACCATTCTATGATAATGGAGATACTGGTGTTATGCATGATGAACGCTGATTTTCGGAGTACCGCCGGTCCTGTGTGACTCGGTACTTCCGAACTTACCCCAGCTATCCCCGGTACTTAGGGAGACTCCGGAAATAGCACCAGGTTATACAGGAGCAATAACGGAAGAATAGCCTCCAGAACCGCCTGGCCAGCCTACGCTACCAACGGCCGGTAAAATGCAGGCCGGACTAGCGCTGCTTAGGATCGCCGATCGACGGACAGACAAGTGGATACGGCGTGGCATATAAGAAGACGATAATACCCATAAAGCAGCAGGAAAACAGGGGGAAACGAAACATGATCCTTGCCAGCAGGAACTCTAAGCACAAGCCGTAATAGCATTTTAAGAACCTCCCCTACTGATGACAGTCGTAAATGTACGAGCGGTAACAGGATCTTGAAAAAGGCACTCTTAAAAGCAAGAGCCAAAATTCAAAATGGGCATTCCCGTTGGCAAACAGGCATATTCATAATCCTACACAACAGTGCATTGGCATAAAAAATCATTTCCGACTAGTAGGACTTTGACTTTGGGCTTGACATTAGCAGCCAGAAATTATACGTTTGCTATCTTTTTTTTAATAGAAAGATACAGAATCATGTCGCTCCACACTGGAGTGACTTTGGCAATGTCCCCAGCCAAGTTCCAATGCCACTACCACAGTGGCTTCTTAAACGGCTCTCTATTATACGTAATCAAAACGATTTTTCGGCGTACCGACGGGCCTGTGTGACTTGGTATGTTCGAACTATGACACTAGCTTCATTAATGCATACCGAGTACTTCACAGACCATAGAAACTCCGGAAATAGCACTAGGTCGTACAGGATCAAACAGGATTACACGATTTTACAGAAAGTAGATGTACATTCTCCACAGCCTACTGAAAATCTTAATCGAGGGCGTGGCGGGAAGACTATGGGGTCTTGCTCGACACGCGTCTTTAGCCGCACCTTAATTCAACCTCCTACTCTGCACTGGTACCAGGATCAGGGTCCACTGTCGTCTTGTCCGTAGTCTCTGGTTGCTGAGCATGCTTGCGAGCGAGTCACCGAGATATGAGCTTGTGAATGAGGCTCTGGTGGCTGGCTGCTTGGCACGAGACAAGGTCCACTGGTCTACTCGAAATTCAACGCTACAATTGCCGATAGATTACTCAACAATTCACAGCTACTATCTCATACGTAGTTCCGTGTATTTGACCCATTTTTCGGGTTGCAATCGTTAATAAATCCTAGGATACCGACCCTAAAGTATGTAGAGGAAAAATGTTGACAATTATCAAATCACCAAATAGAGTCAGGAATATCTGTTTATAGTCTGAGTAAGTCCGATCTAAACTTTATCAGAAAACCGATGTTTTTGTCGGAACGCGGAGTTTTACAGTTCGCTAGACTATGCAATAGCATACGGTCTCATTTTATGTTCGCTAACCCTCTCTTTCCATATCAGGCAGCTGATATTTTCGTATGAGAAACGTTTAACGCATGGGACTTGTACAGCGCTCCCGAGGACTATAATGACGGGTTGGACAGGAGGCAACGTAACAAGAAATTAAAATGAGCTGGCCGAAATTGCGCTCTTGAGGTGAATCTCATCGCTAACTAATCGTGGTTGATTTTTGCTTGCAGTTATCTTGTTGGAAACTCCCGCTGACATTAATAATTTCATCAATATAATTGTTGTTGACAATCAAATAAAAGCAGTTGAAATTGAATCAAACCCATATTGGAGGATCTTGTGTCACCGTGAACCTCCGTTCATCAATCTAGTCATCCAGGTCTATGCCCTCCCCCACATTACAGAACTAAATTTCAATAACCTCAACAGCCTCCACTATAATCTCCCAGGTTTCATCGCTGCAATGTATAGCAGATTTAGCTTGGTAATGATTATCACATAACTGACAAGGCTCCTTCGGCCTCCGTGAATGCTGCTGGGCAGGTATGTACCGGAGGGTAGGTTTATACTTCCTATTGATAATTAAACTGACAATAAATTTTTATACCTATCCTTAATATATATTTTGAATATTTCTATTCATCTTAATGTTTATGTGTAGCGGTGTTGTATCCCCTGGATCGTACCTTTGGCATTCCCAGCTCGCTTGGGCATGGCAACCGACTCCCCACCTGCAAATATTTAGCGATGCAACCACAAAATTGTGGGGGTGGCTGGGAGCATTATAAACTTACTTTCTTATGTCTTGAGAGCATTTTGGCAAAAATTAAGGACTGTACAGGAATGGGGTGCCGATAAAAAGGGCAGTTTTTGTTGGGAGGGTTGTCTCAAGATCAGCTCTCCAAAAACTCGAAAATGTCACTGTGCAGCCCAGATGGACAACTCTGCCCATAACACCCCAAAATGCCCTTCAAACTTAGTGCTAAGGACATGCTCTGAAGTCCCAATATCATTACACACAAGGAATTCCATCTGCAATGTGCCTGAGAGTTGAGGCTCAGAGTGGGGATACCAATATCCATCACACAGCTCTCATAGTGAACAAGGCTAAAACCCACTTTGTCAAACATCAAAGAGGGCATATCTTTACTCCTTGGCCAGAGCTGGAGCTGTGGGCAATTTTAAGTACACCTTGAGAAGGGAGAGTAGCTGGGATGGTGGCTTTGCCAGCAGGAAAGCCCAGCCAGAAATATCAAATCTCCACCCAAGCTTTGCTAAGCAAGTTCAAAATGCAAGTGACTGTGGTGTCTCAATAATGAAAAGCATCATTTTAGTGGAATTCAATCACCTGTAAAGGAGAAAGGTGGGTAGTGATGCATAGATATGGGGTGGGTTGCCAGTTCAGAGAGCAAATTTTGGTGGGGCAGTAAGACTTACAGTCACATCATATATAATTTACAATTCACTTTGACAGAAAGTTTTATTTGCTACTAAAGAAGACTTGACAAAAAGGACGGCCTCTGATGGCCATTTTTGGACGTGTGGTGAGGTGGTTGCGCGGGCGGCCCGTATGGGCAGGAAACCGTTATGATCCAGAGGATAAGCGTGAGAATGCCCGAAATTCACCTACACTTCCTGATGCCAAAATTCCATTAACGAAGCAGGACTATAGCAATTAAAACTGATATAATTTTAGTGGGGGGATTTCTTTCTTTAATTCCTTTTGTGCAGTTTTTGCAGACTATGTTGGTATCTATTGCGGTGCTGGTGAGATACCATACGTTTCCTCACTTCCTGACACTACTGTACGTCATCATCGGTAGAGAGGGTGTGTGCCAATGTGACCACAACCACTTAACGGCCGAATCCCCATCTTAATTTTCGTTCCAAATACTTTTCCGATTTCTAAGCTCATACCTGGGTCCTACAGTCAGTAGAATTCGATCGCTCACTGAGAAGATTGCAGGACGCTCCACTCTACGATGTCTCGGTATCCCCAATCGTAGCTAACTAAAAATACAGGCCTTAAGAGGAAATACCTTAATTGTAGTGAATTATTAAATTTAATAGGTTCGACTAAGTACGGAAGTTAGGCGAATTTGTTGCTACTTGTTAACCTCTGGGATGAAGTGGGGTGATACTGAGAAAGGATCCGAAGTGCGGGGGTAGCGTGCTCTCATTGGGCGTAACATACCCCTGTCCTTGTTCGGTCAATCTAATTTATCCAAATTGATAGGACGATAACATATACCCCACAACACAGATACGCAAGGTTCGTAGAAGTGCCACCATTAGATATTGTCAGTAATAACGACGTCATGGGGAAGCTGTGTTTGTGTATCGGAAACATGATGCAGGTATCACTGCACTGAGGGGTTGACAAAGTAAATAAAGCACTTACTGATAGGTTAACATATCAAGCCCAAGTGCTTTAATTACGCCACCCGATTTTTCGGCTGCAACAATGTGCTGTTTCTCATGGCGTCTGGTAGCGATTTTTGTACTTTATATTAGCTAAAGACCGAGACACTACTGTGAGGACCACTCAAGCTTGTACAGCCTGTCGACGTCATTTGGATCACCTAACAGAATATATACCAGCAATGTCAGTTAAGTGCTGCAGATATAAACATCATATATCTCCTGCTGAAACACATATCTCCTGCCGTAACAATCACCGGCGAGACTGAATTTTGACCTATTATGTTCACACCTGCCAATCTACCACCACCATTGAAGTCCTACTAGGACAACATCGTCGCCGGTGCTCCAACGCACAGGGAGAGCTCACGCAGGCGAGCCTGGCCTTCGTGCTAGCCTCTAGCCGGAGATAGTAATATACATGTTGATCTGCAGATTTGATTGGAGCGATCTCTAAGGGGGTATGCTGCACCATCTCTACTTGTTTTGAAAATTGACTCATTGTATGTTCTGAACTCGCGGTAAATAGCTACCGAGAAAGAGTTAGTACATCTATAACCCCAGTGCCCTGCCTGGGCTCTTTGGAGCTTGACAGTTAGGCAATTTTTGCATCATAAGTGAGTGTACAACTTCATTTCACTCTCTATATTCTGATGAGTCCGGCCATTGTAACGCTTTGCTAAATATCCTCCTGTTTAGGTTTTGTCCAACTTCCTAGATATACCTACCGATTTCCTCAGAATGGCCGATAACAAGTTCATCGATCTCATATTCGAACCCGAAAACAGACACCCTTCCATATACAGATCGGCGTATCAGTCGTTAGCTAAAAACCCCCAGCAACTTTTCGCGCTCGTGCTGAAGAAGGATATATCGACTCAGTTCTTTTCGGCATTCGCGCTACACGGCAAACAAGTAGCCGCACTATTGAGCAATACACCTACATACTTTGGACCCGCGTCAGATGATTCATTACATCTCGGGAAAGACGAACTGCAGCTGTACGAGGAGACTTTAGGATCATTTTTGTTTACATTCTTCCCGATGAACTTCCCGGACATCGCCTCGCAGGAGTCTCTGGCGCAAATTTTCATGGCCGTGATCAAGCTATCTCGTGTGGGGAATAGGTTAGAATTGCTTGGTGCGGAGCTGGGGCAGGTACCTTCTATTCTGAATAGGCTAATTGTCGATGGTCGTATCGCCATCTGGTCTCGCCGGAATCCCCAGGAATTTAGGAGTCTCACGTCAAACAACTGGATGGCCTGGGCGACAGTTGCCATACACCTCGCCAAACAGTGCATCCCGCACCGTGAACGCCTTCCGTCGGAGGGCATCAAGAATTGGAACGATACAGCCAAACTGCTCCAATCGTTTCCCTGCGGGATGTGTCCGCCTCCTTCCAGCGATGTTACTACCGAACACCTGGCACGGAGAGCTAACACCCAGGTAATAAATACTGGCACAAGAGCGTACGACAATTTATTAGGGGAGCATCTCGGGCCGTGGAAGATTGTCATTTCCGCTTTGGCTCTTAAGGATTTCAGAGCGGCTGTTACACAAGGTATTTGCCAACCCAACCTTATTGTTGATGTTCTCATTACGTCTTGATATCTGACGCCTGCACCAATTTAGGTCATTTCGGTCACATACGAGAGAGACTCCTCGCGCTGGCATCTGGAGAGTGGATGCGGAGCTCACTTCGGGGAGATACTCCAGATCCCAGCAACACCGGGTATCGAGTTCCTGTATATACAGTGTCTTGCCGGGGAAAAGTCATCCTTTGGCAGGTTGACATTGCATTTGACGAAAGACACTACTGCACAATGCAAGTCGTTAAAGGTACCAACATTCCGGAAACCAGACATGTGTGATGGTCGGCTTCTGACTTGTAGATGTACTCTAGTATGGTCGATCTGCTCAGCCGCGGAGGTTAGTGTTATGTTTCTTGACTCTTATGCATTGCTCATCAGACATAGGTTCAAGATATGTGCGAATGGATTATTCAGGCACAACGGACCTACACGAATGCTCGAGTTGTTGCCTGCCAGACGATAGACCTAAGAAGGCTGAAGGGATCGGCATTCCCGGTCTCTATCTCTAGTGACCTCGGAGATACCGATGATAGTTCCACCGATACCACCTCCGACGGCCCAATGCCTCCAAGTACGGAAGATGGAGAGATGACAGAGAACTGTCCAATACTAGGTAAGTATTCGTGTGGTTGTTCATATGAGGTTTGTCCTAAGGTGCGGTCAACGCTAACTAAACCCCAGGGAAGTTCTTTAGTCTTACATCTACTGTCTTGGATAGCCTACGTCAAAATGTCTCAACAGCAGTGTTCCCAGTGGACCCTTCCGGGGAAGAGATCAATGTCATCAATCATTTCAAGAGCCCAGCATTTATCCTAGGTAGAAGTGGTACGGGAAAAACAACATGTTTGATATACAAGTTGGCAAGTAGGTATTTGACCAGCAAAGTTGAAGGCGAGGTCCCAGTACGCCAGGTGAGCACTAAACTATCTAAATGTCAGCAACCCCGCTAATGGTGTAATTAATTTTCAGCTCCTCCTCACTCGGTCGAAAGATCTTGCTCAAAAACTCAAGCTTTACACTAGGCGGCTAATAAACACTAGACTTGGGATAACTGATGAGGACGTATCAGTTGGTCAGGACCAGAGTATCACATGGAATGAGTCGGAAGAGGACACGACCGAAGACCTACTATCATTGAATGATGCCGATTTTCCTTTAGTTTGCACGTTTAATAACTTTCTAATGCGTTTAGAAAACACCATTAGGTATGTGCTCTAGCCTAAACAGATAGATTTCGGGACTGGTTGTTTGATACGTTTCGCAGATTTAACGACATCAGAAATGCAACACGCCTTAAGCCCTTAACAAAACGCCTTAACCCGGTCGATTTTACTACTTTCCGTGTAGAATACTGGAGAAAATTTCCGGCTGCACTTACACGCAAGATTCCAGTGGATTTGGCGTTTGTGGACATCATGGGTGTCATAAAGGGTTCAGCCTCTCTGAGTACCAATCTTCAGCCACTGTCACGTGATGACTATACAGGAAAACGTTGGAAATTGGCACCTAATTTTGCCCATGGCAAAGAACGAGAGTCTCTTTATACTCTATATGAATGTTATGAGAATATAAAGAGATCACGTGGTGAACTTGACGACACTGACAGGGTTGTTCTTGTCCTCAAAGCCCTCAGCAAGAATCTAGCTCTGCGGCAGGAAGTAGAGGGACTCTTGCATGAAGTTTATGTGGATGGTAATGTTGAATGACCCTGCATATCCCGTCTAGCCTTAATAAGTCCCTGGAATAGAGGTGCAGGACCAACGATCTCTGGAAATCGAGTTACTTCTTTCCCTTATCCCGGATCCTAGAGGAATTCACTTTGGTAAAAGCCCTCCCCATTCCTCAACTACTGCAGATGAAAAACTGATAAGTATATTCTTTCTATAGCCGGAGATACCGCACAATCCATCTCTAAAGATTCTCTTTTTCGGTTTCCAAATGCGAAAGCACTATTCTACTCTCGGTTCAGCGACCCATCAACGACAGCAAAGCAAGCCGGTCTCGTCCCTAAATTGCTCCCTTTATCCCGTAACTACCGTTCCCATAGGGGCATCCTTTCGCTTGCGTCCGTTATAATGGATCTTTTATACGCCGGTAGGAAATATTAAATCGTTTTAGATGTCTCGCTTAAGGCTCACGATGTGCCAGGATTTCCGGAACTGGTTGACGAGTTACCACCGGAGATCGGAGACCATATTGGGCCGGAACCAACCCTCTATAGTAATTCAACCATTTTCATGTCGTTAATTGATTACTGATATGCAACAGTTGGATCAAACCTCGTGTCTGCCCTTCAGGGCGCAGCAGAAGCTTCTGCCGAAGAAGATGCAGAACATAATGCATTCGGCGGTGAGCGGGTGATCCTAGTCCGCGACGACCAAAGTCAGCAGGAGCTCCAATCTAAGGTGAAAGATTCCGCGTTAGTCTTAACCATTCTACAGAGTAAGGGCATGGAGTTCGAAGACGTATTTCTTTACGATTTCTTTACTACTACCCCATACAGCTCTGATTTTCAGATCCTGGAGGATCTTTTAGAAAAATACCATTCTTCAGGTATATCGTTAAACCAACCCACTTGTTTCTATTGCTTATTTATAATTTTGGAAGATATCGACAAATGCGCCCGGAAGGAGATAGATATAGTGAGTGGCGATTCTTCCATGCTTTCTGGAACATTCTAACACACCTAATTCAGGTGCTGTGCTCAGAACTAAAGGTACTTTGTCAAATGCCAATGAACTTTGACTCCACACTCATACGGCACAGCATCTATATGTAGCTGTCACCAGGGCTCGAGCCCACTTGTGGGTGGTCGAGAGCGATGGGGACGGCATCCATTCGGTCATCAATTTGTTCAACAAAGTAGTGCCACGCATGCTGAATCGTCGATATCCCAAACCTCTCCTGAAAGTTATCAGGGACTGCGAATTCCCCGATGTAAGTGTTGCGCTAGGTGTGTCTGTGGTGCATTCTAATCCACAATAGATTTCGGATTTGCGAAAGCAGTTTCATTCGACGGGTGAAACATCTCCAGCGCGTTGGATAGAATTAGCTTTTGAGTTGATGGATAAAAAAATCTACGAGCAGGTAGTTCTCACCAAGCTGTCGTATCGCTTCAGGATCAGCTCACTGACTATCCGAACGGATTCAAGGCGGGTATGTGCTTCAAAAGGGCGGGCGATAAAACAGGAGAAGCGTTAGCGGATGCCTATTTTGTGGAGCTAAAAGGAATAGAACATAGAGCAGCGGGGTCGAAGAAAGACTTTATTGCAGCTTTCGAGAAGGCTTCGAAACTGTTCGTCAAGGCAGGCCGCATTGAGAAAGCGGTACAGTGTCAGGAGGCACTGGGAAACATTCTAGCTGCGGCAGGTGAGAGATAATGCGTTGAGGCTGCTAGCAGGCACTGACTACTTTACGCAGTAATTTTATCGAAAAATGGCAGACATGAAGAAGCCGCAGCGCTCTTCACGGAGGCTGGAGAACCCAAGAAAGCAGCACGTGAATACGGTGAAATGGTCGCACATGAGAAAGTTTTAGCTACTTGCTATCACTCTGGTCTTTACAATGAGCTGATCGTTTACCTCGAGAGGTGCGGCGTTTCCGTCTCGATTTGGCAGTAGACTAATTGATAAATATCCAGTTTCGCATCCAAAATCAATCCCAACTGCCGGAAACAATATGCACGATTATCTTATCTGTTGCTGTTAAAGAACAAATGTGAACCTCAGTTTCACAAGAAGATCCAACCTTGTTTAGGTTCGGTTGCGGAGCAGGAGAGCGTATGCCGGGAATTCGAAATGCTAAATCACGTTTTCGATATTCAACGGACGAGCGGAAGATTTCAAGAAGCCTGCGAGCTCGCTGCTAATATTGGATATCTGGAAGAAGCACTGTCGCTGGCTAAAATTAACGGTGCAATCCTCCCAGAATCGTTTTCAGAAAATGTTGTCAACTACGTCCATGCGGGACGTTTACTCGCCGTGAAACACGGTTCTGAAAAGAATCGTCAGACCCACAAAATGGACAATTCAACGGAGGTTAACCAAGGAATGTTGCCGGCCGAGGAGAGGTGGAAGTCTCTCACCACATTCCTAAACAAGTATGCGGAAAAGGGCGAGATACCAAACTCAAGCATTATCACGGACGGCCTGCTACGAGATTTCTTTATTCTTCTTGTAAGTGGTATATCCCAGATTAGCTACGTTACGCGCATTTTTCTGACCGACATATCACAGGTGACTATGAAAATTCCACAGAATCCGTCGGCTTTATCCGCAGATTTGACCAAAACCCCACTTGAGTTCATTCAAAGAGCGATCCAGATTCTAAACACCATACATATCCAAAAAACAATATTACCTTCGGTTCTTTTGTTCCTCGGTATTTATGCGACACCCCTGAACAGTGGATATATCGCCTTGCCATGGTCTCCCCTAGGCATCAACCCGAAACTCCAATTTCCGATTCAATACATCAAGCTGACTGACGGTGTCCGTGAGGCTGTGGTCCGATTCATTCTTCTCGGAATAATCGCAGCACTACGTTCACTGGAGCAACATTGTAGCCAGCAATGGCGAAAAAACACCAAAAATAAAGTTGTGCAGGGCAGCTATCGTAACATCGAATGGACCAGCGACAGATTCTCAGCACATTTGCAGGTACGTCTGACGATCCGTTCGCTGGGGGTGTGGTGTGATTGCTGATGCTCTGTAAAGGCTGTATTGTCTCTCAACTTAATATTTGCTAACATCGAAATTATATGCACACGTCAACGACTCACCGACCCTGTCATGAGCAGCTGTAAGGATATCCTGTACTACTGTTTACGGCACGGAATTCTAACGACATCCCAGGGGAGTTTTGGCAACATGCCTTAATCCAACAGATGACTTTCACTTCTTCTTACGAACAGGACGCCTCTGTCATAACCGCACTAAGGAGTAAACTGGTCTCTCCGGCTCCCGAACCACAACAGCTATATTCGAAACTCCAGCAGTGTTCAATTTCTGTGGTTGGAAAGTTCAAGTTGCACCCGGGATTGGTTACATACGATATTCTATCGACTCTGCTTCAGCAAATGCAGACTGCCGAACTATTTGGTAATGGAGTGCCACTCCGACATGCTAATTTGCATACTAAGGCTGGACAGATGTCGAAGCTCGCTGGTGGCCGGCCATACAGTCTAGAGTTACCCACAACTCCGGGCTGCCCAACTTGACCGAAGCATATGAAATTTTAACTTTATTCCGGGATGTGCGGGCGCATACAACCGTGGATGATTTTCCTATTAATTTTGTATGTCCAAAATGGCTGCAGCTTCAATTCGATTGACTTACATTCTGTGATTTCAGAGCGAAAGCATCCACAAATTGTTATCCAAACTGGAGAATATCCAGAGCACAAAAAAGTCCCACCGGTTGTTTTATTCAGCATCGATACTGTCGTTCTACGAAGAACTCGTCACCTTGACGGTATATTTCCAGATATCTGTTTCCATATCCCCCAGCTGGCTGATAGATGCAGCTTTTATTGTCACGGCCAATTAGTTTTGTGATCCCCTTGTCATGGACCAACCTTCACCTGCCAAAACTTGTAAAAATCCCTCGATATACATCGAAGCGGGAAATTGTCTGGTACCAAAGTATTTTGATACGTATCATTATCGGCATCTGTGCGCTTGTATCTCGTATCGAAGATGGGGTTTCCGGAAACCGAGCAACAGCAGATTCCCTGGCCCGTCGAAGCGTCAATATACTCGTGATTGGAATTATCAACATGGGTACTCTGACTCCACTCCCAGCCGACTATAGTAGAATGTGGAGCCAAGTACAAAAGGTATGCATCCGGAAACCTTCCGCTCAAAGACTATCGTTCCAACCATATGACTAGGTATTCCATATAAATAGTTTGAAAACAGAGCCTATCCGTAAGGTTCCGGCGGAACGACTTCTACAGCACCTAGGTAACTCTTTCGCCCGCTATAGCGGCAAAGACAAGCTCCGAGTAATAATGACGAACGGATACAATGTGCCCAATAATTTTGCAGCGTTCCCAGTGCCGGAGTCTGCAGTACTATATCCAGGCATTCCGAAGCCACGCGAACATCGTCGTGAAGTAGTGGATCCAGAGCCTAACCTACGGAAAGATAGGATGAATGCAGTCTACACGCATTTCTATGCAGTTCTATTGTACCGCGGCAGCAGGAATGCACCACCAACCGAACCGAAGCATCGTGCGCGTAAGGCTGAGCCCTCTAAGGGCGGCACTCCCGCGCGGGTCAATACTACGGTATCCGGGGGTGGCCGTGTGAGGAAGGCTAAGGGATTGAAATAGTAGCATTGAGGGTGCCGGGGGAGTGTTATGATGAGGTTGACCTAAGACAATTTATATGCTAGAATGGGAATTTGGCTTGCGTGAAGGCTGAAGCTTCATGTTACTGCGAGATTGGCCGAAGCTGGTTGGCGGAATGTTTAGTGCAATGAAAAGCTGTTATGGAACAGGTTACCGCTTGCTACTCCGTATCACAAGAGAATTGAGTCTTCGCGTAGATCCGTTATATCCAGCTGACACAAAATGAACCGGGGTACAAAGATGTTTCTTTTTGTAGATGGAGTTTCCAAGATGAAATAGGTAAGTGTTCTTGAAATATTCTGTATGTACTGTAGCGAGCGTAAATGTCCGGACGGAATTTCCGAGACAACTAACTTTTGAGTGCGTACAAGGCCAGGATTTACACTCTTGGAGTGCAGACGGAGTTCAGTTGAGAACTAGGCTAGGGGATGCAGGTAAAGAAACTTAGTTCATCATCGTCACTCATTGTAGGTAATCGAGAGATGTCAAATGATGCAAGGCTTCTCATAATACGACCACATATACTACTTCCAAATCGTCACATCGGGAAACATTAACACTCATAGATCGCCTTTCGGTCGGCCATGTTCTGTTGAATTGTCGAGAAGGATATATACCGTAAGGTAGCATGTTCATGGCCTTCGCTGTGCTTGTGTCGAACGTTATCCATTTGAACTCAGACAGATGCAGTACTTTAATTTATTGGTATTCACTTAATGGATTTTGATTTCCTGATGTACCCGCTGCCGCTTACCGTTACATATGATAACTCGTTCATATGCACCTGTCTTTGGGATACCGGGCCAACAATCCTTCTTGCGCTATCTCGATACCTTTGGTCCGCCCGTACCGTTTCCTCAAAAAACCACGTGCATGTCTGCCTTGCTTTTATTATCTTTGGCCAACTTAGTATCTCCACATTAGGGTGGTCAGTTGCCACGCTACTCAATAAACCTCCACCATCATCTTGTATCCATGGCATAATGGGAACACAGACTTTAGATCGAGGTATCTCATAGTTGTTGTTAAATCTTTAAGTTCTCTCCGCATTGAAAATCAATAAGAAACATATTAAGTGATAACTATAACCTTTGTTATTTATAATGTTAAATAAGTAAAATAAAAATAACTGGTTTTAAGAATTAGTATAATTTATATTACGAGTGCATTTAGTCTTATTTGTCTCTTTACTATAAATCTCTTGATTAAATATCACTCATGGATTTTTGGATTGAGTTTGTTGAATGTACGATGCTAATGATGTCTTTGGACCTATCTACCAAAATTTATGCGTTTATATATAATGAGGATCTGACATCTTCTTGGAGACAATCGGGAGTGTTGATCGGAGTGACGAGTGGAGTTGCGTGGCAAAGAGTGAGAAATCGTGAAGGTGTACCACCAACTCCGAGAGACCTCTCGAAACTCCGTTCCAAGCCCATAGCTCCCAGAGATCTATCTAGACCTCCTTCCAAGCCATATTGTAACAAAGCTTGTCGGAAACGACGGTACCGGCTTGTAATGCCAGAGCCAACACCAGGTAATCCTAATTTCCTCTACCAAACGAGGATATTCCCTATCGCATATATTATTGCTGGCTCTCGCTCGTCTTTCTCTGACATCCTATTTGAATGCAGCTGCATCTAACTACCTTTTCTGAGTTCCATAATCTGACGGAATTTCAAAGCGTCCCGTGGCTAGTCCGCCCCCTCCAATCTGATGACTTCGTTGGTTTTCGAAATAATGTGCACGCTTCAATTACTGCAGAATTCAGGACGACTTCGTCCGCTTTCAGGTATACAGAAACACGGCGATGCGGAATATCCGTTTAACCGGGACTACAAATACTTTTTTAGACGGTGAATTTCAATATAAAATTCGCATCAACGCCATGTTTGAGTCACTGCTGATGTTGGTCTACATTTGTGGGAGAAGTGAACACCCGAGCGACAGATTATCACTGGTGTAACTAATCCCCCCCTTCTAATGTTAATTGGACCCTTACCTTATTCTTTCCTTGATGCTACAGCTCCCGTAATAGCCTCAATTTGGTGTCGGAATGCGCAGCGATCCAGTTAAGCATCGTCTTATTCGGCTATGGAACAGAACTCCATCACGAAAGCTTCATGGCTTGTCCCGAACATGGGATGTTTATACTCCCCTCAAACAACCTTCTATATTGGAAAGCTACTGTCACATTTGCCTCATGATTATCGTACAACTAATATTGGCAGCTGGGCAGTGAGATATGCTTATGACATTCTTTCTCCCGGAAGCTTTTCTACCAACCGTTCGCTACATCTATGGCTGTCCAGACTCGTACATAACGCGAATTGAAAGTAGTGTCTGTGCTCGTACCCCGCTAACGGTACGAGTGCTGCACACGGTAGGAACCGGAGATGTGCAACAGAAGTCGGAAAAGTGGGAGGTTAGGTTGACATGCTACAACGAAGGAGGTACTGTATCCTAGCACGTGGGTATTTGATGCTGTATGTAGAAAGATCAGACACGAGGACTGCAGTTTTCCGGTAGGTAGGTTAGGCCACGTGGTTTAGAGTTTCGCCATGACATGGATAGTAATGTTAACACGATAATGTATGTACGGCGAATCCTAATACACTAGACGTAGAATGCAACGATTAGGCGACGGTCTAACTTCGTTTGGAAGGATTTTGGGCCCGACATAGGGCACGCATTTACATTGTGTGGGACTATGTTGAGCATGGATGTTTGACTGCACCTGAGGCAAGGTGCTTATCATACGCGGAGCGGAAGAAATCTGCCCTGCCTGATGATATCCCCTCACCCCCTTATCCAACTCCCATCCCCCACAGCCTAACATTCTCCTCCGCCGTCTCCCCCCACTTCCTCCTTACCCCCCTCCCTTCTCTTATCCCCTCTCCTCCATCCCCCCACTCCCCCTCCTCCGAAATATCATCGCAATTTGTAAATCCCATCCGCCGCATATTCTCCACCGAAAAGTACTCCGCAACATCCCGAATATACGGCAGCGGTAGTGCAACCCTATGTCCATGCGGTGGTGGTGGAAACGTCTCAGCGGAATGAGAACTTGTCGGTGAGTGCAGTTGCTGATGGGAGGGGAGCCAATACGTGCCCCCCAGGTTCAGGCGTGGGGGAGGAGGGTGGAACTCGTCATCGTCTCCGCCGGGGGTCAGGGGGACGAACTCATTCCTCGGTATAGCAGGACTACCATCGCCGTTGTCATCGCGGGGGTTTCTGGCGACAAACTCATTCCCTGGTGTAGCAGGCATCCCATCACCGTCATTCCCCGGCGGCCTCGCAACCCTGACCGGCGTCGGCGTCGGCGGACTCGCTTTCCCATCTTCATACCCCTCCTTCCTCGTAGGCGACATCGTGATGGTGACCACCCCCTTCAGCCTGTGCTTTGCTATTACAAACCCCTCATGCCACAAGAACAGCGCCGGAAACGGCGCGCGGTTATCGGTCGGATCGAGGCGCAGCGGCTTATCGTGGTACTGCTCGAATGCGCGGAATTTCCCCTGGTTTACAAAGACGTATTCCAGCCTCTGTCATATCAGCCTCTTTGCCCTCTTGTCCCTTTATCCCCACCCCCGGGAGCCTGGTGTGTCATACCTCCGGGATGAAGCGCACAAGAAACTGAAACGCGTCGAAAGCGCCGTGGTGAGTTTTACACATCACCACGCCGTTGCGGCATTCGTGGGCGACAGACTTTGCGTTCGTTGGGATCCAGCCGGAGGCGCGGAGTTCTTCCCACACCGCGGCTTGGGATTTTGGGACGATGTGGCAGTGTTCTAGCGTGCCGGGGACGTCGCAGGAGCAGATAACGCAGGAGTCGCCGTCGCGGGAGTCGATGGCGGTTGCGAAGGCGGTGGTGAAAGAGGCGGTTGAGATGGAGTGGGAGTAGTGCGTAAATGGGTTTGTAGTGCCGAGGTAGGGGAAGGGTATGTGGGGTGTCATGGTGGTGGGTGTTTTGTGTTCGGGATTGTCGGGGAGGGTGGAGTGCGCGTTTAGCGAACGTGTGATGTAACGCCAAGCCAGATGTTCCGCGGGCAACCTGACAGCTCGATCATAAATGTAAGAAAGATAGGTTATCTACACTTAATATATACTGGCCACGTTAATACAATACAGTTGTGATCTACAAACACTGATCTGTAGGCTATAGATGAAGGCTGCGATCATGGACGTCTATCTAATCACAATCTAATCATATCAATCTTATCATGATGAACTGGAGGGACGATTAGCCGACTGCCATCCATTTGAGCAAGAGAAGCTCGGGATAAGTATCTTTTCTTTTTTTATCCTGCGTGCTCTATATGAGGATTTCCTGTAATTCGTAGTTTATTCCCAATGGGAGTTCGGGTATACCAGAGTTAGGCTTTAGTCAAAGTAGCCGGTAAGCCGTCACGAGACCAAGTTGGGCATGTTTCCTTGAGCATGGAATGGTCAGTATAAATAAGGTGCGGTGCATACGCGTATGGTTAGCCCTGTTGGACTGGCGATGTCCTGACCGACTAGGGTTCACTTATTCAGAGCACAATCAATAGAATTCCCCATGATCCTCACCCCTGCTCGTAAGATGAACGGAGTGGTCCCATCATCCCCGGCAATCGCACGGCAAGAATTTGCACCCAGCTAATATCCCGGATTTATTCCTGAAACTCGCTCAGAATCTCGGGCTGCCCTCAACCCTCTCTTATTCAATTTATCTCGCTTCCATCGTGGAACCTCGTACGGGATGCCGAGATTTTCTGTCTAGTGTTTCACTAGATCTTCTCCCAGCTTGTAGGCTGAAAGGATTTTCTACAACTGGCGAGATGATACGCAGAAAAGTTCGCGCGTGCAATCACAGGGATTTACCTTAGACAGAAAGGGAGGATGGTAGCTGCGAAGCGTATTAGTGGGTTATGCCATTCCAAGCAGACGAGCACTCATTCATGGACATCATTTGACTAATCGGAGAGGTTACCGAGAATTCAATACCAAAGGCCAAGGCTCCTACGGCATGAGGGAGCCTCCGGATGGAAACGTCTTCATTGGTGCTTGCTACTGCACAGGTTGACGTCGACATGGTTACACAAATGTAGTTACACCACATTTGTACCACTTCATCGTTCTTTACCCCTTTATCCCGCATGTCGAGCCATTGCAATCCTCTTCCACCTCAATCTTCCCCTCCCCAGCACAACCCTACAGCAATCACACATTACTTCGAGGATGGATATTCGGGAGCGAGTAGTTGCGTCGGTGAGAAAAACGAAGGAAAAAGTGAAGGAAAAATCCGAGCGGTTATCACTCAGGTCCCGGAAAAGAAGCCAATCTAGATCGCCACTGCCGGCAGACTCAACGTCTACACCATGTACCCCAAATGCAGGATTGGATGCTTCACTTCCCGATGATGGAGAACCGGAAAACAATGTACGTAACCTTATTTTGTCGCCTTCTTCGATACACCCTCTAAAGCCCCACAACTTTGCATCAAACTAGATGATACCCGGGAGTATCGTCATTATGTTTTAAGAAGGTACTAACGCAAGCAGCTACAGGTCGATGTCACCTCCGCAGCAGGAGTTCCAGGAACCCAGCTGCAGCCACCATCTCCTGCAACTTCAATATGGGATACTGCGTTCCAGAGACTTTCGGATGACGACAAAGCGATGTTTCAACTCACCGATGGTGACCGAGGAGATTACTTGAATCGTCTACTAGATCTTACTAAGCAATGCCGGGACACTTGTCAGCGTAATCGATGGAAGGTTTCCTTCCGTGGACAGGAGATCATAGTCCGTGATATAGCAGATAAATTGGTCGCCTGGGTCGACAAGTTCAAAACCATAGGCGATATAGTCATTCAATACGACCCAGTACACGCTGCACTCCCATGGGCTGGTGTCAGGTTCATTTTGCAAATTGTGGTAGCGGATGAGGAGAATATGGGTGCCGTGTTGATCGGAATCGAGACGGTCACAAAGCTACTCGTGCGTTGTACCGTTTATGAGGAGCTTTATCTAAAGCCTGATCCAAAGTTATCAAACCATTCCAACCTGGAAGAGACACTGTTAGGGCTGTATGCAGCAGTATTGGAGTGCTTAGCTGAGGCCAAACGCTACCTCCAGAAAAGCTCGGCCAGTAAGTATTAGTTTCAGCCCATACTTTCAGAGTTTGCTAAAATATCACGAAGGTCGAGTTTTGTCAGAAATGTGGAGTGTGGAGGGGAAGAAGCACCTTCTTGAGTCTATTGACGAGCACGAAAGAGCATTTATGAAGGAGGTCAACGTGGCAGATGCAGAAAGTACGAGATATTAACCTAGATTTAGTACCGTTTCAAATGTAATATGCTAACTATTCGTACTAGACCGAAAGAACGACCATCAGAAGCTCGTGGAACATTTAGAGCAATTAGAACAGCCAATTAGCAGAATTGACACCAATATCCAGGAAATATACGAGACACTTCAAAGTACTTTCAGTTATTATACTTGAGCCAGGTGTATCACGTGCTGACACTTATTAAGGTAAGAAACGAGGGGCGATTCTCCGATGGATTTCAGCAATCGAATACGAAAAGCATCACCGAAACGCGCGTGAAGGAATATTGCAAAACACTGGACAGTGGCTATTCAATTCCAAGCAGTTCCACAAATGGCGAACATCTAGCGCGTCTGGCATCCTTTGGCTACATGGGATTCGTGAGCACAATCACACCCTGCCTTTGGAGAAGCTTGCTAACCTGTGCGCAAGCTGGTGCTGGTAAAACCAAACTTACGTAGGTCAATATGTACCATTTCGATGCTCGGAAGCTAATGAAAACTAGCTGCCAAGTTATTGAAACTTTGCGCCCCACGGTTGGCGAAAATGAAAGCGGGTCAAACCGCGGGCCCAACCGCGAGCCCCTAGTGTTCTTTTACTGTAATCGAAATGACGCTCCCCGACGTGAGCCAACGGTCATACTTCAGGCTATTTTAAGACAGTTGTGTGTTTGGTTTCCGACGGCTTTGCCAACGCTCATGGTGAAAATGTATGATGTAAGAAGTAACGATGGCCACCCGTCGGGATCGCTGGACTTTGATGAGTGCAAGGATTTAATTATGCTACTTCTTAACGAATATCCCCAGACGACTATCGTCATTGATGCAATGGATGAAAGTAACCCCGAGGAACGGTGGAGGCTACTTGAGGCGTTGAAGATGTTCATCTCTTCGTCCATCAGTCTGGTGAAAATTTTCATCGCCAGCAGAGATGATGGAGACCTCAAACTCGAGCTTGAGGGAGTTCCTAACCTGTATATTCACGCAAACGACAGTGCTGATGACATCGAGGCTTTTATAAAAAGAGAAGTTGACGAATGTATTAAGAAACGAAGGCTTCTGCGTGGTGAAGTTGATTACACTCTAAAGTGCAAAATAGTCTCGACCTTGACCTCAGATGCGCATGGAATGTAAGTCGCTATCGCCCCCGGTCAGTCAGTCATGCTCTAACTTGGTGAAGGTTTTTATGGGTCGATCTTCAAATCAAAAATTTGTGCCGCATGAAACTCCGGGGTGATGTCGCTGCCAATCTTGGAAAGCTCCCAAAAGGCCTCGAAAGCACATATTCTCACATTTGCGACGAAATATTCTCGCAAGAGGAGCAATGTTCAGACACAGCACGTGCAGGACTCTTGTGGATCATGTGCGCCCAGCAGCCGCTGAAGGTGAACGAATGGATTGCCGCAACATGTTATAGTGCATTTCTCTCCGAGGAATCAAGCGTGGATGTTCTCCTAGATATTTGTCATCAACTAGTGGTAGTTGATCATACGTTAAATGTGGTCCGATTTTGCCACTTATCTGTTATGGAATACCTCCAGAAGGAGTACTTTACACCGGAAGACGCGCATTTCATGGCTGCAGAGAGTTGTATGTCAGTTTTTGAATTCGACAACGTCTTCGAGCCTTTGAGTCAGTACTCGGTGGAACATTGGACTACTCACATCATACTGTGCACGAGTCCGGAATATCGCGACCAGTCATTGCGTATACTTCGACGGTTTTTAGGTGAAGCTGATCAGCCTTCTCAAGCATATCGGAATTGGGTAACCTCGCTACAACAATGCAAGCGACAAAACTACGATCCAAATCTACTGTACGCTGTACACTCCAATCGCATTCCGCCAAACCCTCTCTTTGCTGCTGCATGGTTTCCATTTGGGGCAAGGTTTCCTGAACTATGGGAACTGGAGAGGTCAAAATTGGATTGCACCAACGATTATGGGCTATCATTGTTACTCGTTGCCTGCCTTGCAGACCATGAGGAGGTTGTCAAAATACTTTTAGAAAAAGGGGCTGACCCAAACTACGGCGAAGATCAGCAGCATCCCCCAGGCCATCCGGCGTCAACATACCGATCTCCACTGAGAACGGCCATCCTAAATGCCCACCACAAGATCATCACCATGCTACTTGACTATGGTGCTACTATCAATGGAAGTCAACCTAGTGGTACAGATGATCTCCTTAACATGGTGTCTCAACACGCGGAATCTGTTACTGTAGAAGATGTCCTAGCAAGATTCCCTACGGTTAGCGTTACAGAAGCTACTATTCGCGCCGCGGTTAAAAACTTGAGTCATGGCGTGACGATCGTGCAGCTGCTACTCGAACACGATCCCAACTTTTCAATCTCTGAATATGTGCTCATTTCTGCCTTGGAAAACTACAAGACTGGCCGCCAGGTAATTGAATTCCTGCTTGAGAAACTTCCTAACTTGGAAATACCCTGGTTCGTCACGAAGCGTGCGGTAGAATCTGGTGTGAGCGCTGTGAAGCTGCTTTTACCGGGATTGCACGACGACTCTATACAACGGGCAGGCTTGATGGCGTTTGAACTGAGGAAGTTTGATATTCTAGAATTATTACTCACCTGGAGGTATGATTATGCCCACCACTTTGCTTCAAAGCATGTGCAAGGGAAAGACAGGCGCTCACTCATGACTTGCGCTGGATAGTAACCCGAAATATAAGCTCACAGATGAAATGCTGCAGTCGATGAGGAGAGGTGTGGCACTCCAGAGCGACTGTTGTCGTGAGATTGTGAGTGTGCTTCTGGAGAGGGGATCCAACCACTATACTATCCCAGAGTCGACTTTAGTAGCGGCGATCAATAATGGTTTCCACAGTGGCTTTTTGAGTCTGTTTTTGGACAGAGGTGTCAAATTCGATGTTACGGAATCGGTTTTGGTGGCAGCGGTAGAGAGTGCCTGGGGCCGCGAACATTTGAGCCTGTTTATTGATAGAGATGTTAAATTCGACGTTACAGAGCCTATTTTGGTAGCTGCCACTGGACGCAACTATGGGATTTTGGGTCTTCTTTTGGAGGAGGGCGTCAACCTCGATGTCACACAGTCGATGTTAGTGGCAGCGGTTAAGAATTCATGGGGCAGTGAGGTTCTCAGTCTATTGTTGGAGAAAGGTATCAACTTCGATGTTACAGAGCCGGTTTTGGTAGCTGCCATGGGACGCGGCTGTGAGACTTTGGGTCTGCTTTTGGAAAGAGGTATCAAATTTGATATTACAGAGACGGTTTTAGTAGCTGCGGCAAAGAGTATATCGGGCTGCGAAATCTTCAGCATGTTGTTGGAGAGAGGTATCACCATCGAAATTACGGAATCAGTTCTTGAAGCAGTGGTCACGAACACGCAGGGCGAGATTGTCAAGTTGTTTTTGGCACATGGTATCAAATTCGACGTCACAGAGTGTGTCTTGGCGGCTGCAGCACAAAACCGGGGTTGGCCTGAGATACTGGCGGTATTTCTGAATAAGGACCCTTCCTTGGGTGTGGCTTTGTATGTTGAATCCCGGAGATTAAGCTGAAGCGTGCAGTGTTGACATCATCACAGAGACAGACTTCCGAGACAAGCTCGATGGCACCAGGTTTCAATTTGCGAGGAACGCTTCTTAAGTTGGGAAGGTGTCGACTACCCTCGCGATGTAATAGATAGAGCCATCTCTGGATTCTATTCAGACTCTTATGAGCCACCTCTGATGCACCTTAGTAACGATAGCAAAAATAGCAGCAAGGACAACATTCCCCAAAGCTCTCAAATAGAGAGTTAGCCGAGGGGGGACAGAACGGGGAGGTAGTGGTTAGTGCATTTCGATATAGATATGTGACATTCTAAGGTTTGCTTGGTAGACAATCTCTTTTGATGATGGAATATGGTTTGCTGTTGGTGATGTCAGTCGGATGTCACATTACTGTAGGAAGTTTGCATTCAATTCTATTTGATACGGTGCACGTATGATCTGCTACGTATGTTCATACCGAACCATCTCGCTTATTTATATCCGAGCGTAGACTGCCAATCCCCCTCGTTCCTGAACCAAGATGGAAAACTTTCCCGATAAAGCCATCTCTTTCTCGCTTATCGCACAGTAGGTAAAATGGGATGGAGAACCTTTTCCTGCGGTAGCTGAGCGCAATCAACAAGTGCAAAATTTTACCTTTTCGGTACAGGCTAATCACACGCAATTCTCACGGAACTGCCGACCATCTCTATGATATAGGTTAGGTTTACATATACTTGTTATTTGACCATATTGCCGGAGTCTCGTGGATCTGTGACAGTTGTCACATGTAGACCGGCTGTGTCCGAACCAGACTAGCGGGAGAATGTGGTATCTAAATTACCGCAGCGTACAGTTGTAGTGTGCGTCTCAATTGTGTGAGCTCATGGATGTTGACATCGAAAATACTTGATTCCTGCTGCATCGAACTTGATTGGATTGAGCTAAGAACGATCCCGGTTTCTTCTTACTGTGCGATGCGACACGTTACATATTCTCAGTCGCGCGAGATTTTTCCATTTCCACAGTGTTCCTAAGCAACCGGGCCGGGCTGGGCCTGCGCTGAGCCAGGCCTCGGATTTTGCGGCCGATTCTGAAGCCCGCTTCCAGTTACCCGAGATCGACTGCCAGCTCCCAAGCCCGTCTCCAGCCTACTCTTAGTCATGCGAGATCCAGCCAGCTCCGAAGCCAGCTCCCAGTCACCCGATATCCTACATCTCCAACTTACCCCAAATCAACTTTCTCAAAGTGCACCTCCAAGTGCATATAGGTGCCCTCTTCCATTCAACCACAAGTTTACTCGTGCGCAATCTCCAAGTGCACTTGACTACAGTCTCCATCCAGCCCAGATCGACTGTGTGTATTGTGCATAAAGTTGTAGATAAATGATACATGCTGAATACATGACATTTGCTACCTCCAATATCCATGAACTAACAAGTAATCGCGGCTCTGCTCCCGCCAGAATGCACCTTCCGCTTACGATTGAACCGTCGGTTTACGATTGTTTTACCGGTTCTCGACCGGGAATTACATCCGGTTCGGTTGTAGCACGGTTTCAACCCGTAAATTGGACTGTTTTTAATTAGGAAAACCGAGTGTACCATCGAGTGTACAATCGAGTGTACAACCGAGTGTACTAGGGAGGATACAGTTAAGTAAGCTTGGAAGCATTTGAGAGCGTACTTGAAAGCGTACTTGGGAGCGTACTGCAGCACTGCAACTACACCACTATACCAGTTGACTTGGCGATAAAGCTCTCTACTTTACTGTACAGCCGATTGGTCTCAGGACCATTCAGCTGGTGAGCACTGCCTCTGGTTTCAACTGGCTGTTACGCAAAGTTAACTTATTCCGGAAGCAGCCAGCTTATTCGCGAAGCAGTCAACTTATCTGCGAAGTGTATTTCTTTACAATTCAGTCGGAACATATATCTTCTATTTATCTTCAGCAGATCTAGTGTGCCTCATCTATATTTCAGGTAGTATCATTTTTATACACAATTTTACACATTTTTTATACACTAATTTATACACTTTTTATACAAGACGAGATTGTATAAGCTCTCGTATAACTTTAGCCAGGTTTGTTGTTTGTACTATAGGGTAGTCCAAGTCTGCCACTCACGAAGGCAGTGCTGGAATAAAGCGCTTGACGGTAACCCCGGCAATAAACATGGGCTTGGCCATACTCCAAAAGCCTGACGGCAAAGAGCGGGCTGTATTAAATACACAGTACAAATAGTGCTTTACTATACTGTGGTGTGATATTCGGGGATTATCCGTCATTCAATTGGTACGCTGCGATGGGTCCCAAAAATGTCGTTGGAACCTTTTAGAAAATGAGCCTCTGCTACACCAACTACCATGACAACCGAGACTACTGCGGGATACAGCGTCCAGTGGCTAAATTCGGTTGTCGACAGTTAGCGAGCTTGAAGATCGTTAAGGAAGCCCGGTTGCCAAAAACCAGCTAGTTCCAACAAAAGCTCCATGTTCAAAACTCAAGATACCCAGCGTCAAGGATTTCTCCCTATAATAGTCTAAGTAGATGTTGTTTTATCCTCCTTCGGACACAAAACCGGCGATCTTGGGGCTTTGTCCGATGTTCACGTGGTGGTATAACAGAGCACCTTCACCGTAAGCATCACATGTTTGATCTCACATGCGCCCATTCTCCTCCTTGCACGCAAGACATAGTTATATCCTGTGGGAAATCTTGTTAATCCACGAACAATTATGCCGTATAATTGTTGATAGATGGATCGGGAACCCGGAGATGGCATTTCATTCATATTCAATCATAGGTCATCACTTGGTATAACAGGATTTGCCAAGCTTTCAATTTTTAATAAATGTTGCCTGCAGATAATAAGCAGCATCAACATGCCGCTAGATGTTCAAAACTGGTCATTCCACCTGACTCGCATGTGCCAAGTAATTAAACAGCTGACTTACCTATAGCGACGTTGACCAGGTTACACTACATTGGAGCCACTTCATTGTTCTTCGCACTTTTACCCGCACTTTTGTCCTCTTCACCCAACCCTCTTCGACTCCATCACACTACCTACAACACCATCTAGCACTTTACTATGGAACGATTAGTTACATCCGCAAGAAATGCGAAGAGAAAAGTGAAGGAAAAATCCGAGCGGCTTTCCCTCAGGTTCCGCACAAGAAGCCGATCCATATTACCATTCCCGACCAACTCAGAGTCTACACTATGTACCCCAAACGGAGGGTCGGCGTCTCCAGAAACCATTGCACTGCCCACCGGTGATGGAACCACGAATGTCGAAAAACCGGATGCCATCGCCTCTGTCTCTAGCGTATCTGCTGTAATATCAGTACCGGTGGAGCCCGATAGTACACGCGGGACTGCCGTTCGTATATCCTGTCCGCCGTGTTTTAGTGAAGGTGCTGACACAGCCTGTTACAGATCGATGACACTTCTGCAGCTGGGGTTCCAGAAATACGGCCATTGTCCCCCGTGACCTCGTTATGGGATGCTGCGTTTGATAGACTTTCCGACGACGATAATTAGTTAGTATTATATATCTCTGGGAAAAGATCAGGAATTGGCTCTACTCACCGACGGTGACCACCGAGATTACTTGGATCATCTACTGGATCTTACCAAGCAATCCCGGGACAATTGTCAGCGCAATCGATGGAAGTTTTCCTCCCGAGGCCAGGAAATTATTGTCCGGGATATTGCGGATAAATTGATTGCCTGGATCGACAAATTCAAAAATATTGGCGATGTTGCCATTCAGTACGATCCAGTACACGTTGCTCTCCCATGGGCCGGTATAAGGTCCATTCTACAGATTGTGGTAGCAGATACAGAGAGTATGGGTGCCATGCTAATCGGAATTGAGAGGGTCACACGGCTGTTCGTGCGTTGTACTATTTATGAGGAGCTTTATCTAAAGCCTAATCCAAAGACCATGAATCATTCAAGCCTAGAAGAGACCCTGTTGGAATTTATGCAGCTGTGATAGAGTGCTTGGTTCAAATGAAACGCTATCTCCAAAAAAGCCCGGCTAGTAAGCAGTTAATCCCCTATAACATCCCATGCACCAGCTCACTGAATAATTGCGAAGGTCGTATTTGTCGGGTATATGGAAAATCGAGGGCAACAAGTGCCTCTTTGGTTCTATTGACGAACGCGAAGAACGGTTTTTGAAGGAGGTCGACGTGGCGGAAGCAGAAAGCACGTGATATATCGATCCCATCTGAGTTTGGATCTGATGTGCTAACGATCTATTCTAGACAGGAAGGGTCAATGATTCCACCAGTCCAGCAATTGAGCAGTCCGGACCGGGTCCGTCCAAGTCCAGTCCAATCCAGTCCGAGAAATTTTTGGACCGGGCTCGGACCAATCCCCAATATTTCGGGACCTGGACTGAACTGGCCTGGACTGCTTTGGACCAGTCCATTCGGGCCGAGTCGGCCCAAATATGCTGAGAGTTACTGATATATTTGGTCAACATATAGACTCATCTTGCCATTTGCAAGTCACCATGCACGTCTCACCCCTCACCACCTGCTACTTGCCACTCACCAGTCACCACTGTAATCTTCTGAGTCACTGAATAGACTCATAAACAATAGCTCACTTGCCAGCGCCAGTCACCACTGTAATCTTCTGAGTCACTGAATAGACTCATAAACAATAGCTCACTTGCCATCGCCAGTTACCACTCTCCACCACTTACCACTTGCCATTCCGAATTTCACTGCCTTATCTTGTTGACTAAATATCTGGCCTGAAAGGCCTACCACTTTCTAGAAGGCCAGCGAAGCTGCCGGAATGCACTGGAGAGTGGTTACTGATGATCTGAGTCGCCAAGTAGACTCATACAAGATGAGTCACTCGCCACCGACATAGCCATTGACCATTTGTAATGCATCTTCGCAATGGTTTCTCCATAGAACCTTAGTTTTCCTTGTGTATATAAAGAATAGATCTCTCCTGCAGTGAGGGAGAATAGACAGACAGATTAGATCTTCTCCTCCTACCCTCCATATCGTCTCAACTCATTGCTGTGGGACCCTCAGATTCAAACTGAATATAGAGCATAGTCTCTACCCAGAAACTGTAACGGGTGGGTTCATTGTGATTGCTCGCAGCGGGTGGTTGTTGTGAAGTAACATTGTGTCTGGGTTCGGGTTGCAGGGATTACTGTCTCACTTCTTGAGTTTTCGATCTACTTTGAAATTGATAAAGATTATCCCATTTGGACTGGTCCAGACCAAGCCCGTCCAGTCCAAGACTGCCAGTCTGGGGCCCGGTCCAGTCCGACCTTCTGGTGAGACCGGACCGGACCAAGCCCTACTCCAGACCGGGTCCGTCCGGACTGGTGGAATCATTGGGAAGGGTGAGCATCAGAAGTTGATTGACTATTTAGAGGAATTACAGCGGCCAATTAACTGAATTGACGCCAATGTCAAGGAAATATACGAGTCCCTCCAAAGTATCTTCTGTGTCAAATACTTGTTGGTTCATGTGTTAACAAAGTAGAGGTGATAAACGGGTACGATCCTCCAATGGATTTCAGAAATGGAGTACGAAAAGCATCACCGAAATGCACGACAAGGACTACTGCAAAACACTGGATAGTGGCTATTCAATCCAAGCAATTCCACACATGGCGAACATCTAGCGCTTCCGGTATTCTTTGGCTGCATGGAATACGTGAGCATAGTCAACCCTTTTCAAGAAAGGTTGCTAACTCCTGCTCAAGCTGGTGCCGGTAAACGAAACTTATGTTAGTAAAAATGCTCCGTTTTTCAACTACTGAGCTGATGATGACTAGCTGTCAAGTTATCGAGGCTTTGCGCCCCACAGTTGGCGATAATGAAAGTCGGCCAAATCGCGAGCCTGTGGTATTCTTTTACTGCAATCGAAACGACGCACCCCGCCGCGAGCCCACGGCTATCCTCCAGACTATGTTACGACAATTGTGTGTTTTATTTCCAACAGCCTTGCCAAGGGTGAAAATGTATGAGGACAGAGCCAAAGACAGTCATCCCTCAGGATCTTTAGACTTTGATGAGTGCAAGGACATAATCATGCTGCTAATCAATGAATACCCGCAAACAACTATCATCATTGATGCAATGGACGAAGGTGACCCTAACGAACGGGGAGACTACTCGAGGCATTGAAAGATTTAATCATCTCTTCCAATAGCCTGGTTAAAATCTTTATCTCCAGCAGAGATGAAGAACAAAAGAGCATTGAAGGAACCGTTATGCGACCAAGGAAAAATACTGACCATGCTATGAACGTATCTGTAGTGGATTCGAAGTTTGTCTACCCATACTTCAATAACAGCAATAACCGTTACAAAGCAGGGCTGGGGCGTATAGCAAGGACAGCCTTTTTTCTCAATAGGACTGTCAACATCGCCGGCAGGTTTGCATTAAAGCGGTATGTCATATATCTTCCTTGTTCACTGTCGTGGGGTTATCTAGCATATATAGTCAAAATATCGAATAAAATGCAACAAAATGCAAACTTCTCATAGAAACCTGACTTCCATGAAACATCAGCAACCCCGCCTAGCTGTCCATATTATATCAACAAAAGAGATTTTCCACGAAGCAAAATTTAGAACTCCAACATTCATTATAAATTCCATTGACTACTACGAGTTCCTGTTCTGTTCCGACACCGCTAACCCTCAATTAGTGGAACAGTATCCTTGCCTTTGCCTTCTTCATCGTTCCTAAGGTATATCAGAGGTGGCTTTATACTTCCCAGCTATGGCGTTATGTATTACGTCTTGAGAATGGTTGACACCCTCCCAGTTCAAAAAGTGATCTCTACAAAGTGAAACCTAGTGCCATCTATCATGTCTCGAAAGTCTGTTTCTTTAGGAATGTCAATATATCATACTTCATCTTAGTCACTGGAAGCCAACATACAAAACCACCCTCAAGGATGGATCCATATCTAGCAATGCCGTTAATATCTTATGCCTGTGCTCTCACCTCCAGGACTCAAACCTAACCTAAATCCGTTACCGACGAGAGCAACCCGCAACACATGTTCGCCATCTGGAGGATCGGACGCCACGGCCTGACAACAATTCAGATACGCCGAGTAGTCCCCGTCGCATCCCACATGACAGTGATGAAAAAGCGCACATGCTGACTAGCTCTATGATGTGAGTTACATATACATATACTTGTTATTTGACCATATTGACAGAGTCCCGTGGATCTGTGACAGCTGTCACATGTAGGCCGGCTGTGTCCGGACCAGACCAGCGACTACAACTGCAGTGTGCTTCATCTCACATGCACGAGATCGGTGTAACGTTCCACCCGCGTACAGATGTCGACATCATGAACCCTGCAATATCAAACTTGATTGGATCGACCTAAGAAAATTCCCGGTTTCTTGCGTGCGATTGGACAGGCTACATATTCGAATCTAAAACATTCCAGAACGTTCCAGTGACTGCAGTTTCATTCGCCGAGCATCTATTTCACAACCGCGCCGTAGTCTGTGAAACACCTCGAAGCCTTATAATTAAAAACCTGCCTACCCCGCACTTCTCGCACTCATCGCATCGCCCTCCTTCACCGAACCAACACCATGGCAAAGAAAAAACCCACCCACTGCCGCCTGTGCCAACTCGAGTTTCCAACCACCACCTCCCTCCTCGCCCACTGCGCCTCCACACCAAACCACTCCCTCTCCTCCGCGTGCGACTGCGATGGCTGCAACCCCGCCATGAGTAGCCTCGCTACAGATGTAAGTTCTCCGCTTTCCCATTACCCTCATACTAACCTCCACCCAGGATCCGCGCCGCCTCTACCGCCTCTCCGGCCGCCCCGGCCCCCGTTTCTGCCACCCATGCGGCACAACCCTCTTCCTCTGCGGCGCCGGCAAGCGCACCCACCTCGCGTCCCCAGCCCACCACAAAAACGCCCTCGCACACAGCCTCATCTGTCCTGACTCCCAAAAATCCTTCCTCACCCCCTCTACCTTCGCGGTACACGAGCGGCGCTACCACCAGGGTGAATACCGCTGCCTCGAGTGCGGGGCGGACGTTCCCTCGCTCTGCGCGCTGCGGAGGCACCCGATGCATCATCGCCGGGAGTGTTCAGACTGCGGAATGGAGTTTGAGGGGGCGGAGGAGTATGAGGCACATGTGGCGACGAAACGGCATCGGATTAATGCTACCGGAAAGGTCCGGTGCGTCGCGTTTCCGGCGTGTTCGCGGAGGTTCACGAATAAAGGGGGGATGCTGGCGCATCTAGAGAGTGGGACGTGTGTGTCTGGGGTGACGAGGGGGAGGGTGGAGGAGGTTGTTGGGAAGGCCGAGGGGGAGGTTTTGAGGATTGAGGGGGGAGCGAAAGGGGGTGGGGAGGGACAAGGAAGTGGGGCTGAAGTCTTGCCGGTTGCTATCTCTACTATTTCACCGCCGACCGTTTTTACGACTGTTACGATTCCAGATTCGCTCATACCGCCAGGTCAGCCTCCGCTATCAGACTTGCATCATATCTGTCACATCTGCGATAAGGTCTTCACATCCGCTGGTGAGTTGCGGGGACACATCAACGGGCTCGCCCATGCACCAAGGATATACCGGTGTCCCACGATGAAGAAAAAGAAGGAGTTTAAGTCGCTCAGCGGGCTGGTGATGCATCTGGAAAGTAAAGCGGGACGGCGAAGGGGCGGGAGGAAGGCGCTGGAATTTGTTGAGGGGGTAGGGTTGGCGCGGTTGGTGCTGACTTAAAGGTCACAGACGGAGTTGGTGCTCGGGGGTGGTCTCTCTTTCATTTGTCTCTTTTGTTCTTATCAATCCTTTTTGCTTGCTTTCTTTCTTTTGTCAGAGGGGACGATGGGTAGCAGGTGGGAGCTCCGCCATCTAGCCGGCTCGCCCGGAGGCGGAGGTGTTTCTAGACTCTGTCATACTCTAATTAGAGTGAATACAGTATGAATAAAACAAAACAAACAAAGACGGAGTTGGTGTTTCTGGTGAGAGAAAAACTGTTGGACAACAGGGGTTTGGAATACTCGTTCTCTAACGTATTGCTATGTAATCAATGACGCATATCTTGTCATAGTGCACTAGTGAGGTCAACGAACACCAGCCTAGCTGAGTCACTGATCTAGTCAAACAAACTGAACGCTAGGGTCATGTTAGTCTATGCCGCCTCGTCAGTTTTGTTGATGGGTACCGCTGTCGCTACCGATTTGAGCTATAAGTAGGATTCGGGAATGTTCTTCAAATCGTCATTATGTAGCGAATACAGTATATATGGATGTGGAAACAACCTCCCTATGTTCTCAACCGTCCGCCGGCGGACCAGTCTGGACTGTATAGATTTATCCAAGGTTCGAGTATTCCATATGTCTCTGTATCATATGTATAAGCTGTTCTAGTCCATTCACGGAGGCGGTCCCTCCGCGGAGTACCCAATGAGTTTACGGAGGCCCACCGTCCGTGAACTGACTGATTCGAGAAGGAATCAAACAAAAATTACAAATCCTCTGCTCTGCACCAGATATGCGCACGCACTGGCATATACGTACACTCAGCTGGCTCTATCCATCTGAATTCCATTAGCGCAGCTGCGTACGTTCAGCGCAGTGCAACTGTTTCAAAGCGAAAGTTGAGTGCACACTTTATTCCCATGGCTGAGATGGTGGTGCACAGTGCACAAATACTGCAGCTTCTTCAGCGCCATCTAGTGCTTTCAATCTCGAACTAAACGCAAGAATAGCTCCACCCGAGCCATACAATGGAAAACGCCGCCGAGGAAATACACAAGGAGATGCTTGGGAGCGAACTGATTCCATATCCGCAGAGAATACAGTAGATGAGAGCTGCGATTTGACAGAACTAGATACTGAGGATTGGGAGGTTCTCGAGGAAGAAGGGGTCACTGGGGAAGAAGAGGTCACTGGGAAGGAAGAGGTCACTGGGAGGAAGAGGAAGAGAAAGAAGGCAATGAGAAGGAGGGAAATGAGGAAGATGGGGCGGTTTCAGATGATGACATGGAGCACAGTATAATTGTAGTTGCGCCAGGACGTCCAAGACGTAGCCGATCGTAGGGATCACGATGATGTACAGAGTATTTATAATTTTTGATTGGCTCCGTGAATGGATTAGAACACCATCCAAGCCAAACTAGAGCTTGATGGTAGGGCCGGAAACCCTCGAACACGGTGGAAGAGCCACTATCGATGCTCTATGTGCAATGTTTTCACCAGCCCGGGGTAAACCAGCAATCGGGCAAGTCCAACGTTTCATCGGACTGGCCCTAGACTGATCCCAGGGTTATGTTCAGGGTTAGGTTTATATTTGCTGAAATTGAAATGATAATGGGAGAAATATGCCCCATTTGTATCGGATATTGAATTAGCACTGCTATCATAGCACCCAGTATGCGTGTTCGTGTATTTTTGTTAGTAAAACGCGGGCATGAATAATGTCTTTGGCGGTGATCAGCAAGAACCATCTGAATCTGGAAAGAAATTACAAGTATCATGAGGACTAATCCAGACCTAGTCCATCCAATATAAGACTGCCAGTCTGTGGTCTAGCCCAGTCTGACCTCTGCTGGACTAGACTGTACTGATCCGTACCTCAGACCGGGTCCATCTGGACCGGTGAATACATTGATTGTATGGAGGATTCTGTGCTATGGTAAAGCGGATTCGGTTGGTTACAATCTCTTCACTCAATCATGCGGACTCCCGTGACTATAGTATTCACCCCAGAACTCGTGATCTACGGTTAATCTTCCTCCCGCACAGGCGAAGCACCTCACCAGGGGAGGTTGTTACGAACCCTACCATTCCACAACTTTGAGTGACTTAATGGCTATCAGCTGAACGTGTGGGGGTGTGAAATCCATGCCAACTATACGATGTAACGTTGACGTAGTAAAACAATAAATGATATTAGATCGGGGGTGGGATGTTAAGGGTTGAGAAGATAAATGAGGCTCAATTTAACAGAATGAAACGACTTAAAGTGAAGATAGGGTGTTGCAGATATATATAGACCTGCCACGAGCTGACTGAAAGCTGGGCTGATGGTGAGGCACAAGGCACACAACTCCCTCTAGTATATATCTCGACTTTTTCTCTCCTCCTTTCTGTGTACTTTATGTCTATACATGCACACGGTTCCCCCATATCGCAAAATATAGAATCTAAAGAAAAAACTGAAAGCATAAGTAAAGTCTAGAGATGTGGCCAGAAGTCACTCCAGCGAACAGTATCATATGACCCCTTGGGAAGACTGCGTAGACTAAGAAACGACCCACTAACAGAAAAATCCTGACAAAACTGAACGCAATTATCGTTATAAAGAAAAAAAGATATAAATTACCTTAAAGATTATTGACCGAAGTGTCAGATCCAAGTGCATCCCTTCTTTGTAACCAACATAACAAAATCTTCCCGCATAATATAATGATTATAAATGTAGGAAATGATATCGCAGCGAGAGTTGCAGAAATTCTCCTTAACAAGCGCTCTACTGGGGTTGGGAGATGGGAATTCCATGCGGCAGCATGCGCTCCGCCATATATCATAGCAAAAGACCTAACACGGGAACCATAGCATGCAATCTTGGACTCATGACAGAATTGAGTGCTGATGCAAAATTCTAAATGAGACAGTCGTATCTGATAATTTCTAGGTAGTTAGACAGGAGCACCAAGGGCAAAACTGGCTCATTTGTCTGATTTTTCAAAGAGATCACGGTACAAAACAAATCATACTGTGGCCGTAGCCCGGCCCCTTTCCGCCTTGTCCGAAATCCACAGCAAGTGCTGATCAGAAAAATCGATGGGACAATGGCTTCCTGACGCCGAGGGTGCTTTAAGTACATAGTACTGATCCATAGCTACGACAGTCTTGCAATAATTATTCTTGCAGCAGCCACACAAATATAGGTTGCTTCCAATACACATTACGTAGTAGTATTCTAGCATTGTTTACGGTTTTTGAAACTGTGTTTAAAATTGGGAGATATATATAGTCCCGCATAGATATGGACCGATGGTCTCATGATTTCATTGCAACATACATCATTCTTTCCAAGAAATCTAGCAGGTTCGCATATTATTCTTCCATTCGTGAACTAGCGTAGGTTCGCAAATTGGTCATTGAAGTTCGCAAACGGGTATGGGTTGTTTGTAATCATATTGTATTCGACTATCACTCGCCTTTCCCGCTGCTTAGATGTTACTTTGGATGCTAGAAAGACTTGTTGATTGACTGATCACTCGAGGCCTGAAGGCCCGTATATATACAGACTTGACTCCTATATCCATATCCATATCCGTTTGCACTAATATGAGCCGCTCTTCTTAATCCTAATCTTCTATCTATAATATATACACATGGTTTGTCGGCTCGAAGCATTCTCATTGGTTCATGGTGGTACGTACCATCTTACTGTGGCAAATTACAGAATGCTCATTGGTTGGCAGATGGTCTTTTTGAGTTATGATTAGTGAACTGTGGCGCTTTGCTTGAGTGTGGCTCTCACAACTGCTATTGGTCAGCAATCTGAGCTGGCTAGACGCAATCTGGGTGGGCTGGCTCTCAACTTGCTGGAAACGATCTAGACGCGTTGGCTGGATGTGATCTGGATGGGCTGTCTCCCGGCGGGCTAGATATGATCTGGACGGACTGGCCCTCTGGTAGTTGGACACGATCTGGACAGGCTGGCTCTCGAATGTCTGGAGCCGATCGAGACGGGCTTGCACTCTACTGGCTGGATACAATTTGGATGTGTTTGGCTGGCTGAACGTGATCTGGATGTGATCTTGACGGGCTGGCTCTCGAATATCTGGAGATGATCGAGACGGGTGGACTGGCTAGCTCTCTGCTGGCTGGACATGGTCAAGATAGGCTGGCTCTTGGTCAACTTAATATGATATGGACAGGCTGACCTTGGTCAGCTGAATATGATTTGGACGGGCTGACTTTTGGCCGGCTGGAGACGATCTAGACAACGCTGACATACTCAGTCTGAGATGGTTCTTGGCTAGCTGGATGCGATCTGCACAGGCTGTCTCTCAGCTGGCTGGACGCAATCTGGACGGGCTAGCTCTTGGCTGGCCGTACGGGTTGGCTCTCGGCTGGCTGATCGTAATCTGGCCGGGCTAACTCTGCGCTGGCTGGACGCAATCTTGATGGGATGGCTCTCGGCTGGCTGGATTTCATGGGTTTTGGGGTTAAGGATTCTTTTTTACCGAAGGGGGCGGCGAAGCCGCCACCATACCTAGTACAGACTATGCATATCCTTTTACCAAACACCAGCTTCACAGCAACCTGTTGCGTGAGTATGAGCTACTACATGAAGCCTTTCCGATTATAACAGTACTGCATTTTTGGAACTTTCCAATATATTAGTTAAGATTTAAGGCGTAATTAATTTTTTAAATCACACGAATTATCTTCACTGGTGCAAAGTATTTCTTGTGCATCAGAAACAATCAATTCGTATGATCTCATTCCTTTACGAGCTCACTATCCGTGCAAGCTCGAACTATCAAAACTAAATTTATAAAAACAATCCCAACATTCCCTCATACGGTACCCTAGTAAGTCATACCTACTAACAGTGAAACAGAGAGTGAATACAGTATGAATAAACAACAAACAACAGCAACAGTGAAACAGAAGTGAAAAACCAAACCAGCCATTCAAATTGTGAAAGGAAATGTAACGATTTAAAACGAAGACATAATATTTAGAATTCTGCAGCAAGAGGAGGAGGGAGCAAAGTTTGGAAATGTGGCTAGAAGCTACTCTATTGAAATTTAAATTGTATCATATGACCCCTTAAGAAGACTACGCAGGCTAATAAACGACTCCACTAATAGAAACAATCTCAACAAAACGAGAGCAACCACCAGGGGTATAACGACTGCGGCAATCGTAACGTCATTAACAGTTATGCCAATTTGTTTGGATAACAACCCGTGTTGGAACCGATTGGTATTCTAATAGAGTACGAATGATGCCATTGCAGGATAATATAACCCGCGATACAAGCAGAAATTCTCCACAGGAAGCGTTCTACCGGGAGAGGGAGAGGGGAATTCCATGCAGCAGCATGAGCTCCTCCTTAGTAGCCATAGTAGTCCTGCGGACAGGGGCCGCGGCTGAAAGGTGCTCTACCATTGACTATATGATAGTATAGAGGTCACAAAGATAGCTGTTACCAGAACGTACGGTAAAATGATGGCGCTGTGCCATTTGCTTTGCAATCTATTCAGAGGCTCATGATATGTGAGGAACAACCTGTGTAAACGGACCAGGAACCCATTGCAGGGGAGGGGTGACGAGTAACGTTGAAATAAGCTGTTAATCATATCGGGGGAGGGAATACCAGAGAGTTCAGTGTAGGAGACACAGGAAGCACTCCTGTAGAGGGATTAGGTGTGTTTTGGGTGGAGTCTACCGTACGCTCCTCCCTGACACTATATTCACTAAGCGGGTCGGATGAAGGGTGGTTGATCAATGGGTTAAATGCTGGAGTCCCAGAAAGCACTCCTGTGGATGAATCGGAGGTCTTCAAGATGAAATCTACTGTAGGATCTCCTTTGGCTTAATCCTTGATCTTGGTCAGGTAGGCCTGATATAGCGCGGTTTCCATCACTCAAAACCTGTGGCGAGTTGTGGGTGGCGTTTCTTTGTTTAATATCCGATAGAGCGACCATGACGGGTACAGAACCAGAGTTTTTCCGGATAGGGCGTGATGACTGTACAGCGGTTTACGGACACTGTTCCATGTGCTTGTCAATTATTTGAAATATACCCACATACTAAATCACCCCACACCACAATTTGCACTCGATACATCTCAGAAAATAGTGTTACACCAGAGGATGAGAATCTCCTTTTCTCTCTTTATCTGTACGGGTATGCTGCAGATATTGGTAGCGGTGACTTTGATGGGTGACAAGGATCATTGCCCTCTGCGTACAGTCGATATCAAGGTTTTGTGTAGGTGGAAGGATATCGTCGACACCACAACTGCAATTTTCGAAAGTCATGAATGGGTGGGATTCCATTGTATTCTCCGCCTTCGAATTCATCACCTATAAACTTAGCAGCTAAATATCTTCATAAGAAAAAAACGCTAGATTAGTATGAACAAGCGCATGTAACAGTCCACGCAACCGCTGTACACTCTCTACGCCTTGTCCGGAGAAACTCTGGTACAGAACATCCAACGGTTTACTCCACCAAAACCCAAAACAAGTACATCGGTACAGCACAGAGAACGTGCACAATTATATATAGCTCTAAAAATAGAACTAGAAGGTAGGTAGCAGCACGCCCAGTACCTCGAACCACAAACATAACCAGTGATTCTAAGTGACCAGTCCTGGCCGGCCTGGCTAGCCGCCGCTGCCAAGGCAGGCTTCTGAAATCGAGGCCGGGATGGTCTGGTTTGTGGGCGGCCATGACTGCCCGGGCGGCCGGCAGGCTTTTGCGGCCTAGGCTTTTTAAATGGAGGCTGGGCCTGGCGTATACTAAGGCAGGCCTCAGATTTTGCGGCCGGCCTGATCTGCAGGCCGCTAACAGGCTTGGCGGCTGGGCTGCTTAGGAACACTGCCAAAACCGCTGCCGACATTGTTAGCTAATTGACATATTAAATGATTCTAACGATACAACCTATTTGTTAGGGTGGGTAATGGCAGCTGGTTTGACGATTGCGGCATGATGTAAAAATATCGAACATTGGGTGTGCGGGAGAATGTCTTACCATGGCCTGGAAGTAAAACAATCAATTTTACCAATCCGTTCGTTTTTGCCTTATCTGAGATAGATTCCAGGTTCAAGCCTTCCTCGTTGATCCGTTTATCAGAATAAGTTTAATGAAGTACATTGGTGTTGACGTTACGGGCAGAGAATCGGGTCTCCCGGATGCACGACATAGCTTCTCATTAGAACAAAAATGCAGAATCCATGCCAAATTCGCAAGGGGGTTCTCCTCGGCGGCTTTCATCGGCGCCGACTTTGGAGTCACCGGCGTTGATGTCAATGGTTTGAACCATTAATTGACTGGTTCGAACCAGTCCCATGGCTGGGGGTGGGCTCGGTGGGTCAGTTGCCTTGTGCCCTCCATTTGAGTAGCGGGAAGTAGGAGGGACGACTTTGCCTAGGTTTGCTAATGTGGACCGAGGAAGTCCCGGGGAAATGGGGTTTAATATGCCATAACCACTAGTGGTTGGCCGGCTCGGGTAACTTAGCTGGGCACCTCCCTTCGGGGGTGAATGCAATATGATTACAAACAAACAAACCAGTCCCATGGCAGTTCAGCCAAGGTTTGTTTCGTCCTACACCCGAAGTGGTTTTTCACTTTGGGTGAGCCACTGAAGCAGTCTTTGTTTTGTTTTAATCATACTGCATTTACTCTACCTAAAGTATAGCAGTGCCCACATCCCCATTCTTTTTGTTTATTTTAATCATTCTGCATTCACTCTGACTAGAGTATGGCAGTACCCAACTCCCCACCCCCTGCGGATGACCGGTTAGGTGGGGGAAATGATTCATTCTTTCTGGGGGGGTAAGTGGCGGGCGGAGAAGCGAGCTAGATACAACTTACCTCGACCAGGTATGAGCTCACTGTTACTGAGGTGCTTTTCGAGATGTTTCGAATTCTAGAACAAGGTACTGCGGTTGGATGTGTGTAGTATTCAATAGCAAACCGCAGAGCTGGGCCGAATTCGTGTTGCATGCGGAATGTTGCTATGTAGTGCATAGCAACACCGGTGATTTCTTTCTGCCATACTCTAGGTAGAGTGAATGCAGAATGATTAAAACAAAAAACAAAACCGGCGATTTCTGAGTCCTCAGCCAAGAAGCTTAGTTAGGTAAATTAGTCAATTGTTAGGCAGCTGAGGGCGTCCAGAATATCGGCTAAGGTTCGTACTGCGGAGGGACATACCGCGGATGAGTTATTGTTGAGAGAGAAATCTGGCCATTATATGAACAGCTTTGCCATGTTTGCTTTTTTAGGTATCGCTCTCATCGTCTTATCAATCAGCCGTAATTTTCCGCTGCATGAATAGGGCTATCAGTATAATTGAACTGTGGATTGTGGCACTGGGGTGCGGCGCACAAGAGTATAGCGCCGGACCGCTCCCTCGAGAACGCTACTGCACAACTGAGATAGTTGATCGCAGCGATAGCGTCTTTGATAACGCCGGGGAGTTTGACGCATTGCTTTTTGCATATCCATCCTGCAGCTGCAGCGTACGCTGCTGTACAGAACAAGCCAGCGGCAATCCAGCGATTAATGGCCGTCGCATCGATTGCGATAGAATTGACCTTATCAAAAACTTGACATTAGTGGCAGGTACGGCTGATTCAGATTGGCGAGACGCATTGAAATTTGATCGGTAGATACCACCTGCAGCTGATGGACCTGAGACAAAATAGAAACGCAGGAGTTCAACCTCACCATAGTTAGTTCACTGCAGACACTGCATCTCCAACTTGTTAAACTGCAAGGCAATGAGTTCACCGCGTTGGCAGGCCTACCTATCCGCAGGTTGACGCCCCCGCAAGCAGCCCAGATAGTGGAGGGGAAGATCTAGTCGTTCAGTTCAGATTGAACAGGCGTGGCGAGAAAGGAGTGGCTACTTATTTCGGGCGATATACTAAATTTCAGCACTAGTAAGAACTGTCTGCGGGCGAATTCGCGGAGCAGTGGTATACTGGTAGAGCTGTGGACAATTTTGATTGGTAACGAGCATTGGGCTCTATTTGATGGTGCACGGACCTCATATCGGGCGCTAGTGACTGCGGAGTGCAACCTTTTGGTTACGACATGCAGTCGATATGGAGAAGATGGGATCAACTCCGAGCGACGGGCTTTTGGTCGACATACAGCCCCAACTCATACGGTCGATAGGCATGGTAGCCAGCATAGGAACCGAACTTTTGCAAACGGAGAAGGGCATTAGTTGATTACTTCCCAATATTGTTTGCAGCCGCCGAGCGCTCTTTCCCAAAAATGTCTCCAGTCTCAGAAAATTCAGGTATGACAAACATATTACGGACGGTCAAAGAAGGTACTATTTAAATTTTAACGCGTACTTGCCGATGCGGAATACTGAAATCGGACTTGCTACCGTATTAGGTGGCCCCCAGATTAGGTTTAGATGATATTCATTTGGCTGTATACTGGGTTGAATTGGGCCACGGTTTTAAGCTACAGTCATGTAGAGTACTCGTGTATAGTGAAGATATTCCGAACATGGAGCATGTCAGGGTGTTGGTAAGTTTGTTTTTGTGTAACAATTGCACCCAATTCTGATAATGCAGTCGTACTTAATTACAGCAAATTACCCAAACATATCGCATTGGCGCCAAATTATCCGCGTTTCACATTGAGCCTCCTTTTCCACCAGCCCGCTACCAAACCTGGACCTAGCCGTGCCGCATCCGCCAAAGACCCCAGCAGATCAGGAGACGGGCTAGCACACAGCGACAGTTCCACTCCAACGACACAACCACAACTCCTCAGGCTCAATATCCCGGCGTGCTCGAAGCAATCGCCAAGTTCAAACCGCACGAGCCATGGGCAACCAACCCTCCAAACCCGTCCCAGTACCGCCTCGTACCGCTCTCCTATACTCCGCAGCCGGCGCCGTGCTCGTTGCCGAGGCGGCCGGCGTGATCTACCGGCGGTTGTCAATACCCCCACGAATCACCGTCTACGTCCCGCCCGTCAAAGTCCCCTTCGATCTCAGCGTGTAAGCCCCCTCCCTCCCCCAACTCTCAATTACTGATTCTCTAGCAATTGGGCACCAACCCCGAATCCAATGGACCCGCCGCCTTACGGACAAGCCCCCTTCGCCGAGAAAACCGACCCCTTAAGCCGCCAGATCTCAAACTTGCTATCATCCACAGCCGCCAAGTCACCATTGGATCGCAAGGAGCTGTTTCCCACGCACGATGACTGGTTACTCTTTGACATCGCGAACGAGCGGCTGATTACCAATAAGACCGTAAGCAACTCGGTCCGCGGCGGGGGCGTGTACCTCGTGGTGTCCTCGGCGGCGGCGGCACAGAATAAGTTGCACGAGATTGCGGGGAGGTATATCTCTGAGGAAGTTTTGAGTAAGGCGAAGGGTGGGGGTGGGTATTTGGCACCGATTTGGGCGAGGGTTTCTGGGGGGAAGGTACAAGGGGAGACTGTGGTGACGGCGGGGACGTCAAGGCGTGTTGAAGAGGCGTAGCTTAGGGATCTGATGGTTTTAAAGGCGTCTATCTTGCCCAACCTGCGGCTGGGCACGTCTCGGAATTTTAAGCAGTTTTGGTTTTGTGCGACATGTTCGCCAAGTGTGGTGATATAGCGGCAGTTAACGATGGTAAATTACCCAAATAGGTCCGTGCACTGTGAATTTGGGTCCTTTGGTGCCAATTATCCGCGGTTAACGGAAGCCTCCTCTCCTTTCTTTGCCACCAGCGAACCATGGACCTCGCCATCGAAGGTTCCGAACATCCGATTCAACGACAACGTCCAGATCTACGATCGGTTAAGCGCGAACCTACGTCTCAACGTTCAGAACTTACTCGCGCGATTATCACAGTCGACCTGGGCCAAGAACACTCCCATCGAGGAGTCAAAGCCCATCATGCCCATCCTATACTTTGTGGCCACCCTTGTCGCCGCTCTTATCACTAGCTTGTACCTGTACTGGCGGCTTTTCATCTCACCACGGATCACACTCTACGTCCCGCCCTTCAAAGTCCCCTTCCAACTCCCCACCTTCAGAGTCCCCTTCCAACTCGAAGTGTAAGCCCCCCGCCATTCCAAACCGCGATTACTGACTCCCTAGTTGGAAACCAAACCCGGAGCCCACATCCGCGCCGCCATACGCAGCCCACGAACAAGTCCACCACCGCGTAAAGACGGACCCTCTAAGCCGCGAGGTTGTAACCTTGCTCGAGACCACCACCGCCAAGTCCCAGCTTGACCGCAAGGAACTCTTCGCGACCCCCGACGACTGGCTGCTGTTCGACATTGCGAACGAGCGCCTGATTACCGCCAAGAGGACTAGCAACGAGGTCGCCGGCGCGGGAGTGTACCTCGTCGTGTCTTCTGCCGCAGCCGCGGAGAATAAATTGTATGAAACCGCCGCGCAGTATATTCCGGAGGAGGTGGTGAGTAGGGCGAAGGCGAAGGAGGGGGATTTTGCGAGTTTTTGGGAGAAGGTTTTGGGATGGAGGGATTCGTGGGCGAAGGAAATCGCTGTGTTAGCTACTATTGCAAACAAAGGTGAATAGGCAGCTCGGGGGGGGATGGGTGGTGACAGGGGATATATGCAGAGGGAAAGGTTATCGTGCGTGTTGTTATCATTAATAATGGAGGGGATAGATTAACATCCTTACATCTTGCAGATATTTTACTTATATATCGTCGTGCAGTTCTCGCAGCCGTATCATACGCGAGTTCAATACCTCTGTTCCCTCTTCAGGATAACCGTTAGCGGTTTGTCATAGCGATTTCCGGTTCGATTATGTTCTCGCACGTATCCGCCCCCACCGCCTAGATAGGCAGCTAACATTTTCTGTCCATGCATGTAGATTATGCAGCTGGAGCACGTTGTAGCAGCGCTGGCATTTAAAACTAAGCTCGCATGCCGGCCTCTTCTTGGTGCGGGAATGAATACCCGCCCCAGGTGGGGGCTGGACGACTTAGTCGTTGGTATAACTCCGAGATTCGGAGAGGCAACAAGCTCCCAAACTCAACACCGAAAATCAAAAAAAAAGTTTTTGGTCACAGCCTATGTAGATAATAACTGCTCTTGTAGTCTGCCTGCACTTGACCGAAATTGCTTGTGTGTGGTGGAAGTGGCCTCAGTGCTGGCCGATGCTTCACTCAGAGGTAGGCCGAACTCGGGTCTATCCTGCATGACATTGGGGGATAAGCTGGAGTACCTCCACCACACACAAACAATTTCGGTCAAGTGCAGGCAGACTACTAGAGCAGTTATTATCTACATAGGCTGTGACTGAAAACTTCTTTTTAGATTTTTGGTGTTGAGTTCGGGTGTTCAACCCTCGGAGTTGCACCGTAAAACTGATCACCTATTCGGGGACGTAAATCGTCCAGCCCACCCCTGGATCAGGCGGGGCTGGTAAACGAGCTTAATTTAAAACGAGTCCTGACCGGGCCTGCAGGCGGTATCATGCCGCTAGACACCCGAAAGCCGCCGGCCGGCCAGGGCGCTTAGGACCTCGGAGGGTAGCAATTCCGCCATTTCGATTCATGGATGCCCTGCCAGCCCAGCGACATTGGGTTTAGAAGGTCCGGCCAGTTGAGCCGCATTCAATACGGCGGATGAAAAGTCCGCGCATAAGGAGGTTGTCACCACCACCTCTCTCACCACACAATCAGATAAAAACAAATACTACGACCGTCGCAGCTGCTGCGGGTGCAACCGGGCACCGAGGAGATAGAGTGATAGCGGATGCCAATGACATCATCGCTACTGATAAGTGAACATTGGGGGTATCGCGCCGGAAACGTACTAGCAAGCGACAATCCGCCGGTTTTGGCAAGGTGTTCTAGCTGCGAGATAGTGGGCTGCCCGCCGGTGTCCGAACCTTAAAACCCGCTCCTTTCCCTCTCCGACACTTCCGCATTCATTCACCATTCCTTCCGCGAAGCTGTCCTCGCATCCCTCACACGCAATGTCCCACTTCGCGCGCACCCAGATCCTCGCGAACTGCGCGGTCCTCTTCCCGACCACCTCCCCCACCCTGCTGACCGTCAGCGACCTCGGCGTGCGCCGCATCTTCGTCACCTGCCTGAAAAGCGGCCAGCTACTGCTCGAGCACCAGGGCACGTGGCACGACGACTTCTTTGCACTGCTGAATAGAACGGAGGACATGATGGAGGAGCATATTGGCGTGATTCGGACGGGGAAAGCGGCGGGGCGCGGTGGCGTCGACGACGAGTTGCTGCACGAGAATCAGGAGCTCAGGAAGCAACTGGCTAAGAGCACCGAGATGCATACGGAGGCGCTAAAGATGGCGCAGGTGCTGATGGAGCGGTTTTGTTTGCGGCAGTTTGAACGCGGGCCGCCCTCGGACACGGAGGAGTCGGAGGTGTTTGTTGAGACACCCGAGCTTTGTGGGATGGGGGATGCGTAGAGGTGCGGATGGGTTCTTGTTGATGAAACAAGATTTGGGGTCTGGGGAACAAGTTGCTCTGATGTTTAGCGGGAAGTTATCGGTAAAAATTGGTTTCTCTAGTACTTTATAGGGCTTTTTATGGATTCTGTTTTAAGGCGTGTGCATTTTGTCTATAGCATAATGGCTCATGGAGAAAGGGAAAAGTTTGGAGTCTCGAGATATACGCAAGTTACGCATCGGCTTGTAGTTGCAATTGCCGACAGCTCCAGATATCGAGTGACCGATAGTGATCCCTTAAGGTTTCTTAATCCGGCGATGAAGTGTAGTCGATCGACACTGCAACCTGTAGCTATCGCGGTCAAGACCAGGGTCTTAGTCTAATCGGTAGATTTTAATATTCTGCCGCTGCTTCGTTGCTTCATATATCTGACGGCTTTTTTAATTATCTTGCAGTTCCGCGCCCACTTCTTGAAGTAGCATCTCCACCCGAATGTAACCTCTCCCATGAACCGCGCCGTACAGCGTCAACGAATAGAACCACAATTCCTAATCCCGAAATCCGGTCAAGCAACTGTAAGCCAAGGTTAGTATACGAAACTGCGACACGACATTTCAGCAGAGATAAGTTCTGTCCGCATCCCAGTCCTATGAGTGACCACAACGCAGTCCAGTCCGGGCTATCTGTTCTACTTGCCTAAACCGTCTTGAGCGGCCGTTGAATTAACCAGGCATCTAGAGGTTGACTAGCAGGTCCAGCCGGATATCTCCGGCAGCGAGCAAGGGTATTTCACAGGGTTTTGGCCCAAGCTAGTGCGATTGAGATGGCTGATATGGGTTCTGTTGGCCAGAATCCGCACAAACCTCCGGGTATACAGAGCTGGACATGCCGTGGCAGCGGAAGCTAGCAGGCTCGATGACTCCCTCCTTCCGACTCCTACATTCCGACTCCCACCCTAGCCGGCAGGTATCTTGGCTGAATAATGAAAGGACTGTTCTGTCCAGGGCATGAATTTTAAGCCCTAAGATTTGCAGTCGGGTTTCGGGCAACTCCGGGTCGGATTTTTTCCACCCTACACAGGTAGCACTTCAATATTCAGAATTAGTTCACTTACCAATACATGGCAACGCGTTGCTTTTTCTTTCTATACAACCGGCAATCAGTCCTCTAAATTCCCAATTAGGTCCTTTTCCAACGCATCTCACATCGCTAGTCCAACTATACGTGTAATCACGTGATATCAAATTCAATTTCCTTATTTACTGCTCTAAGTACAACTAAAGCTCTTCCTTCTCAATCTCAACGGGCAAAGCCAAGTCCGATTCCGACCCCGGCAGTTTGCAGCAAACGACAATGTTGGTAAAGTACGTATCGATAGCCTTAATAATCCTACCCTTGGGACTACATTTATCATGGGTGTCCTTCGGGTGGCCTTTGTTAGACCAAGTGTAAACAATTGCGTCTCCATAGTGGGACATTTCTCGTAGCGAGCGCATGAGGGTCGCTGGGCTCCGTTTCCACGCCGATGCCTGACAATCCGGCCAAATATTCCAGCACATGAGGTATTTCGTCAGTGTGCCAAGGCTGATAACGTCACATTGCGCGGCTTTTGACGTGGTCAAGGAAGAATAAGATGATCGCGGGAGCGTGCACACATGCGTCTCATTCGTGACACACAATCTATATTTGTCAAACTCGCCCCGCACGAGGTTGAGGAGCATTTCGATCAAGTCATGCCTGTGAGTGGTGATGTCATCTGCCGGTATTCCATCAGTTACTAATCCAAAGGTTAGAAGTATAATCATACCAATGACAGAATCCGGAATCCCCTCAGTAAAGGTCTCCCCACCCTCCGTCACCAGATTCCCGGCTGGATTAAACTCGGTTTCCAGAATCAGTCGCCGCGTGACTTTCTCAAAGATCTCCGCCCGCTGAAACACCCACGATATCCGCAACCACCTCTCATACCTCGAAGTCTGAGCCACATCCTTAAAGTTCCGTATCCAAATCTCGGTCCACGGCATGACCGAATCAGTCAGATCATATTTGTCGCATACGACAGCGACATGGAACAGCTTCTCTGCGCTGATGTTGAAGGGGATCAAGCGGTTCTGGAGATGTACAGCACGTAGTACTAGCAGGAGTGCATCGAAGTTGTCATCCACGAGGTTCATGCGCGAGGAATGTTTCTCTAAGAAGGAAGAGTCGGGACCGATCATGGCTTTGAAGACCGAGGAGGCGAGACAGAGGGTTTTGCATGATGCGCGGAGGTGTCGTTCCGGTTCGGTGGGCGAGGTTACGACCAGGGTGATGTCACCGAGGGGGTCGAGTTGGTATTCTGCTTCTGTTTGGGCGGGAGGAGAGGTCATGGTGGTGTGGTGTTGTTGATGAGCCGAGGGGCTAGACTAGCTTGGTGAGAGCGATAGGTCGTTGATAAAGGTGGCGATCCGACTAATTAAACTGCGGGGTAATGTGTCATGGATCCTTGCTCTAGGCGAGTACACGCACTTTGAAGTACCTTTGGTAGTAACAACCACCAAAAGATACTTGTTCGGAAGCGCCTCCAAACGCCTGCACCGAATATAGCAATGCGTATTGCAAGCTGACGTACCCCTTTACCGTCCCAAGGTATAGATAGAACAACGGTGACGCCTGAAACGCGATGCGTGTAGTCGCAGTATTCGGTCGGAAATGGGAATTATTATTAAAGAGCCATGCGTCAAGCTCGGCGGAATTTCCTCGTCTAGTTGGGCACAGAGACGCGACATCCGATCTACATCCTGGAAGATTACCTATTCTGGTAACAATTTTATGAATTTTATTTATTTTTCAAGTTCATACGGCAAAATGGGGAATTTAAATTCCAGCCCGACCCTCGCTTAAGGGCGATTTTCGATGACATTCGACTTGGTTCCCGTACCTACAAACAGTTCAATGTTACAGTTTTCATTTCTTTCGCAACGTCCAGGACAATTACTTGGGCTAAGTTATTGGGCAGTCTATACTCTTGAGCTTGGGATTCATTTATGTCAAAGTGCTTCTCTCCCTTCCAGTTTGTCTCGCTACCAGTTTGTCTCGCTACCAGTTTGTCTCGCCACCAGTTTGTCTCGCTACGTGCCCCAAACTAGCACGCGTCTAAAGATTTATTCGCCACTACCAGGCATGAGAGAGTGGTGTGCCAGCCCTATACGGTAGACCACTATGTGCGGATTGGTTACATTCACACCAGGCGCGCTAAAGTCGATGTTCAAGATACCGCGTCTTGAAATGTGGCCATAGAGCAGAATTTTTATCTGTATTAAAATGTATTACGCGGTCTATGACATTGAAATGTTTCACAAGTATTCTTTGGCGAAAGTCTTGGAAGGATGTCAGGGCGGATGTTCGAGAGGTATGCCGTTCGGTTGGAGAGGGTTTCAAGATGATTATGTATTTGTAAAGCGCCGAGGAAACTATGCTCACCCAATCAGTCCTCATGCTTCAATATATGAATAGAATTATCAGCCCATACAACATCAGAAACATCAGACGCCACATTCAAACATTATCACTGAGGATAGATTAAAAATGGTTATTTGAGAACCGGTACTTCTAAAAGTGGGCCTAGAACTCTAGCTAGTAGTGTCCGCTAATACTTGTCGAACTGTACTTCCCCTCCGCTACCGCCCATTGCACCACCACCGCCATCCATCAACCCCACTGTTTAAGACTACCATACTGCCGTGTTCAAGCATAGGTGAAATACAACAACGATCGTGGAAGGGCCACCTTAAGATTGTTAGAATCTATGCAAGATATCCAGAGGTACCATACCGGGAATCATTTCCAATCATTATACACGGTGCTGTTCAGCAACCACATCACCCAGCTCCAACTCGACCTCGGATCCCCTTGCTCTTGGCTCCTCTTGCACTTCAACCCAGAAACTGTTCAAAACGTCCCCCAAGTATCGCCACATGCCCCACTTAGTAAGTCCAAATACCAATATAACACTACCAAGTCCAGCGGCTTCAGATACAAACAAGGCGATAACACCGACAACTACAAAAAACACTGTAGTAATTATTAACTTTAAGAGAAGTAATACCCCTCTCTCCATTCGCAGGTGTTTTCCGTGATTGTCGACACGCCAGCCACCTGTGTATCGCTTCTGTTGCCCTTGTTTTGAGACCAATACACCGGGAATTGCAGCGAGAAGTCTAATAATCCCTCGTTTCTCAGCCGTGTCACCGCATTCTACCACTGTAAATTGGAATACTTCTTGAAGAAACATTAACGCTGCAATACTGGAAATCCGGGAGAGTGCGATGGTAGTTATTAGGGCTGCTATGAATATCACGGTATTGAAGATATAGCTACCGTAGAAAGTAGCGAATGAAAAAGTGAGGTATAGGATCATAATGGCCTCTCCAAATCCTCGGATACTATGTTTAATCGGATTAGGGTCGCCCTCCTCAACGGGTGTGGCTAGACGGACGACAACAATCGTTGGCGGCCTAGATCGCAAGAGAAAGAGGAACAGTTGATATGTACGCCTTTTGAAAGGCCTGTGGTTTGCTCGTTAGCGCCAATCAATCCATATCATGATAATAGATGAAACTACATTTTCACCAACGTGACGAAGCTGTGAAACCTATGGAAGAATTTTCGGTCGCGCTTGCGACCCTCCCGTTCTGACAATCCCCAATCGGGAAGCTGATCACCCAAAGAACAGCAAGTGCATTCGTCAACGCGAATCCGGCAGGAAGTGGAGTAAGATATATAACCTCCTTCATCCGTCGATTTATCATAGCTGGAATTCCACGTACAACCGCTGACACTGCCAATAACCAAATAGGCCAGAAGGGAAGGATGTACGCACTAATTCCTGCGCAATCAAGCATTATAAAGCCCTGGAACAGATGCCGCAGCTGCATCAAAATACAGCACATCACCCATTGCAGTATGACGAAGAGAAATGTCCAGAGAATGATGCCACCAATGGTTGATGATCCTCGACGATGAAGAACGCGACGTTGGAGTTCCAGCAATGCCCTGTTTTCCGCTCCCGGTGCATACCATCTATGAAGCTCATAGAACTCCTGTATCTGGCCATGCCGTAGTCCTTCCAGTCTATGAAAAATTCCGTACGAAGTAATCCTGCCGTCAGGATATCGGATTTTTAACACCCGATGTAATGGCCATGTGAATCGGATTGGAAGGGCAAACATCATTCCTGCCGTAAATAGTGCAGCCGGTGGATTCAGGACCATCATTGAAGGGAGATGTGCGGTTGGCAATGGTGCGAATGTCACGAGAGCCGGCAAGAATGTGAGGATGGTATTAGCGGCGGAGAACTCCCACTTGTTAACCTCAGTCAAGTTTGTCATCATAGCCTCCAGCTTTGGTTGGCAGCCGAGTGGAATCATTAATGAGGTCGGGCCAGAGTCGTCGGCAGCGAAGACGGATACTACTAGGCCGAGGAGAATGGCTATCGTGATGAGCCCGCGTAAATCGATAAGGATGTTTGTCATCGCTGAGTTTGTTCAAGATGAAGAAGTCGAAGCGTAAGGGAAGAGAATTTGATAGTGCTTAACGAGGATCCGGCATCTCACGCACCAGTTTTAACGGTAGTGGTACATATACAATTACCTCGTCTTAAATAGTGACAAGATGTAGAATGAGTATAACTCGCACAGATGCAAACCGTATGATTTGATACCGTTGCGTTGAATTGAGGCTGAAGATTTTTCATTGCTTTTCTTTCTGCAACCCTGCAAACTTAAGTGACTACTATTGGCATTCAGCTGCTTGGGCACCAAATATCTCCGCGGACCGAACAAGGTTGACAGTGTATCCGTCATTGAGGCGCCGAGATCGACTTCCGAAATTTCTGGATCAAGAATTGCCCACACCGAAGATCACCGGGCAGTGGTTCGGCAGTTGTGCGATAGGTTTATAGTGATAGTCTTGAACCAACTGTTTGTGAATTGTGAGTCAGAATCTGTTCTACTCTTCGTGCTGAGTTGACAAAAGATCACTAGAAGTGGGGCCTTTAACATGCGGCATACTGGAATGAGTCATTCTCCGAGGAATCGAAACTTGTATGTCCGTATATTTCGCCCAGGTATTGAGAGGTGCATTGGGAAACCTTACATTTACACCAATGGAATTGAGGCTCTTGTACTGCGTAACGTAAGATATGGCCCGCCCACCCATCATGACTGATTAAATGTAACGGTTACTTGGACAATTTAGCGTAATGCGTGATGCATTGGAGCTCAATGTCATAGGGCTGACGGCATGTAAGTTGCCTCGGCGTAAGAAATCCCGGGAGACTTCGGTAAGCTTTTGTTTTTTATTGTGTGGAACAGGAAATTAAATGTGCATATGTTGCAGTAAGAATTGTATGTGATGAGATGAATTATTTCCGCAGTTCTTGTGCAATTCTTCTCGTGCCCAGTGTAGTATTCCGCGACGTGCAACTTTACGAGCACGTGACTACCCAACCTGGGAATTAACGAGAGAATTGGGCAATCATCCCCGCCATTCACTGCTAAATATATACATCCAAACCGTACTTCCTTGACACACCTTTTAAGTCTATTATTAAGTTACCCGTTAATTGTATGCTATACTAGCCTCAGGGTTTCGAGGAGGTACGCGATATCGATCACTATTCCCTGGAGCGTAACATGTTGTGATCGTGACTGTCAACGGCAGTCACTAACTTTGGGTTCAGCCTTAAGGTTCACGACGTTGCCGTGTCATGACTGCTTTTGCTTTTGGACTATGCACTGTTCTCTTATTTTAGTCCCACCTTAGACCTTAGACTCTAAGAGAATTACACAATTAATGCATCATCTCCATTCGTGAAGACCCATTCACGTACGTGCTACTCGTGTCAACAATGACGACTAACATAATGTAATTCAATCACTCACACAATATGGTAAAAAAACATTATATGCAAGAATACCCTATGGGTATTCATCTTCTGAGAGGCTAAGTAGATGCCAGTTTTTTAGTGGAGTAGTGTTGTGACTTGTGGGTTTGAATTTTTAATGTGGCAGCCATTGCTATGCAAATTTGTATGAGAAATTTGGAGAGCAACTCAACTACAGTGCAAACAGTGAATGTAATATCATCCACTAAAACTAGTTTGTACTATGTTTGGACTCTGCTCTACAACTTTCTCTGTAGAAATGGGGGGTAAGAGGATGTGGTTGTCGTATGTGATGCAAATAAAAATCTGTAGTCACTTTATGGTTGTATATATCACTATAAAGCCCTGTTACGTTCCAAGGAATAGACTCAGACGCTAAGCCTAACGCTTTGCGGATATGTTGACATCGGCAATCAGTTAGTGATGGAGTTGAGACCAATCAATCTCAGTCACTCTGGTGACGAGAACACCAAGGCACATGCAGAGCACCTAGCCGGGGAGGAAGCGAGAGGAACGCCACCACATCCCTGCTTATACTCGAGCCAATATGGTAATACCAACGGCGCATAGGGTTTTGTTCTGATTCTCACGTAAAACCGGGCCTTCACAACTTAATTCTCGCTCGCCGGTAATCCCCGTATACACTAGGTCCTAGGCTAGAATCGGCAAAGCCCTCACTCGCGACGCAGTCATTATGGCGCAGTGTAAGTATCAGTTACGTGGAAGCTCGATACTACCTAAGATTATGCAGCCGTATCGCAGCTTGCTAACCTGCTCAGGGTACCTAGGCGAAGTATAATAAAACATGGGATGAATGCGCAGGGAAATGTAGTAAGTCACACGTAATCACCTGAGTCTGGTCCATGTTAGTGCAACGCTTAGATGAAGATGGTTGATTATTTGATGAAGGTTTTGTTCAAGCTGTCTATCAATATTTGTGTAATCTTGAGTTATTTCCACGGCAGAAGCTTATGTATATTTATTCATACGGCAGTGCGGCTGGTCCGTGGGACAAATGCTGGATGCGGGAAATTCAATGTGTACCATGATGACGAAGCTGGAGCATCGGTAAATATTAGTTTCTTTGGATTTGTGAGATCTGATGATTCTGTATGTTCCTCAGTTGCGGTAGTGAAACATACAGTTTCGCTTATCTCGGAGACACCAATCTAGTGGCATCGTCATGAAGTCCCTGTGGGGATAAGGTTTCGCTTATCTCAACACAACACTAATTAATATCAATCTAGCGCTACACCCACGATGGCCATCCCTATTAAGGCTTGCCCATGAACTTATGTGAGAAAAATTCTCAAGGCGGTAATTAACCACAAAAAGAGAAACTGTAAATTTGCGGATAAGACCATAATTTAACTGTTTTTTAATGTTTTCTCTCCAAGCTTGACTTCTAATTTTTCATTTGATAGGTGTTATCAGTCATCCTACAATGGGTGTACAGTCAAAGGAAAATTTGTCCTAGACTGCTAACAATTGCAGCAATTCTAAGTGACTGCAGGGACACTGCATCTGGAAAAAGATATTCTGTTACGTGTAATCTACTATAGGCCATATGGCCAACACTAACCTCCCGTCACACCGATAACATGAAACAACACAAACTACCACAGAGCTAATTCCGGTAATCCCTGATAATACACCTGTAATTTACCAATAATACTCCCGTAAGTCACTGATAGTACAACTGAATTATTGCTGTAATTCAACTGTAGTTTGTTTGTTTGTAATCATATTGCATTCGGCCGCTAGCGGCCAAGGCATATCCCATACATATTTCCTCCCCGCTTCTTCCATAACATAAAGAAATAAAAGCAAAGTCGCGAGTCCTCGTCCCCCAAAAACAAACAAAAACCGCCAAAACAAACAACATCAACTTTTTACACCCCCCCATCACTCGACTCCTCGTGATCTGAGTTCTCCGCCTCCTCCGCCACTCCGCTAATTCTGCCCACATCTGTATGATAAAGAAAATCTAACAGTGCTTGTGTACATTTTTCTTCCGCAAAAACAAGAGACACCGGCAAACTAATCTTCGGCTTTTTCATCACTTTCTCAATACCCTCATACCCATCTTCCCCCTCTTTCCCGTCAACCCAAAGCCGCTTCTGTTCTCGTTTCCATCTTTTACAGCACTTAAAAAGGTGGTCTCTCGTCTGATATTCATGCCCACACCACCAGCACTTCATATCTCTTCTTTTCCCGATTCGTCGAAGATATTTCCCCGTAAGAGCATGCCCTGTCTTAAGTTGATAAAATCTTGCCGCAATCGATTTCTTGGACTCCATCGCCACTTCATTACCCCCCCTTTTCACCAAATCATACCGGTAACTTTGCTTCGATTTCGTCCCCATCTCTTTTATTTCTTTTAAACTTTCTTCCCATTTTACCTCCGTTAGCCTTCGGCCAATGTGAGCAAACGAAACATAATTAAATCGTGACTGCGGATTTTGCATTTCGGTATAACTTCCGCAATACTTATACGCCGCTTTTGTCGCTTGTGAGTCCGCTTCTTCGTTGCCTTCCACACCATTATGCGCAGGTACCCACTGGTACTCCACTTGAATGTTTTTATCGGCCAACTCCCTTTTCCAATTCATCGTCCTCAAAGTCAGTGCCTGCCTTGGTCCTGGTTCATCCGATTGTATTCTTTGTAAAGTCGCTTGAGAGTCCGTAAAAACTGTCACTTTCCTCACTTCTTTTTCCTGGCAAATCTCATCCGCAATTTTCACTGCTTCCGACATCGCATACATTTCTGCGTCAAACGCTTCTTTCTGTCGGCCTAGGTGCATCCTCCTCTTATTCCATCTTTCCTCTTTCCAAATCACTGTGCACCCTACCCACTCATCTTCCTTTCTCGATCCATCAGTCCAAAGAACTAAGCCATCTCTTTCTTTTCTCGCCTCTTCCAACACTTGTTCTTCTTCCTGAATTATCACTTGGCCTTTCAGCCTTTTCTTTATTTCCGGTATTGTGGTCCTCTCATAACTTCTCCTCTCGAGAGGGTAATCCTCCGGGATCAACTCATCAATCCCCTCCACCCTTCGTACCACATTCCCTTCCATTGCTATCATCCTCCCTCCGCCTACAGCATCGGGCATCATCATCTGCCTCATCTTATACCGTCTAACCTGGTTATTAAGAATCGCAGTTGCCGGTCTAATTCCGGCATCATTCATCAGAGCTCCTTGGGGTGTCGTCCTAAAGCATCCGGTTACCCTTCTGCCTTGCTCATTCAAAATCTTTTGTACCTCCTGCGCTCTGTTCTTTTGCCCCTTCCACCACAACTCAGCTCCGTATAAAGCAACGGCCTGTACTGTGGCGACTTGAATTCGTTGACATCCTTTTGGGCTTAATCCTTTCGTACTCATCAAGGATCGCACCCTATTCTGCGCTCTTCTTGCTTTTGCAAAAACCTTTTTCGTATGGTCATTCAGAGTCAGCATACTATCCAGCCATACTCCCAACCATCTTGTATTCAACTGTAGTGCATGTATTATAGACCACAATTTAAGGATTATACTATATATTCATCACAGTGTAAAGGCGAATACTGGCACATACGGCCGTGAAGCGCTCGAGATGGTAATTGGGAGGATATGGTTGCATACGAGGATCTGAGTGATTAAATGTGTAGATGTGTAGGTAAGATTATCGCTAAAGATCTGAGGGTCGTGGCGAGCGCACTATATAAAATGCATGTTACCCGGCCCTGTCCACGTCGCGTGCAGCCTTGCCATTACATTATCCCCTTCTTTAGGTGCAGACCTCCTGGGCTGCATAACCCCGTACAAGAGTAGGAAAGGAAAGAAACAGAAAGAGAGCAATCAAACAACCGTTTCACGTACGCAATCGTACGAACCCATAAGTCCCACAACCGATCAATACCGCTCAGGGTGACCTTTCGGTGGATTCGGCGCATGGGGAAACTCCACCTCCAGTGGCAGGTGGAAAAAACCCGTCCCGACGCCATTTGAACCGGGCCGAGATCCAAAGAAGAGAAGAAGAGAAGAGAGTAACAAGAAAACATCCAAAAGTGATCCCGTCCTCCATATCTCCACTTCAAAACTGAACCCATGCTCCAACGACCATTATTTCCGTAGCTCGTATCTTGGCGTAGGTCTTTGTCGGAATCATCAGGGTGGTAGAGAGCTTCCGCTCGTGACTTGGCATCGATGGGAGCCTCCGCTACCAACATCATTCGTAGCCTTCAGTGATCGTGGATCGTATACGTTAATTGCATCATGTGTAGTCGTGTTCGTCGATATCTAACACGGAAGCTTCTGTAAGATAGTTATACTTACCAAGTTCAAGCACGCTAGCGAGCTCTGTGCAGTGCTTCCGCATGCTCTGTAGAGTATATCTTGCAGCCGGTAGTCATCGGTAATTGACATTGACTCAGTAATCGTCGTTCGAAGTCCGCTTCGGTGACCTTCCGGTCGACTTCATAGTTGCTCTTGATGGGCGGCTTAAGTAGAATCTTAGTCAACTTATTGGTAGACATCTTGGTCGACCTCTCAGTGCGTGTCTCAGTAGACTGCCTGCAGGTAGGCTTTTGACTTGTTGGTATAGCATCTTAGTTACTCTAAGAATTTCAATCCTTAAGCACCTCGCATGGTGTTGGGAATCTGCGCCAGGTAAAGACCAGCCAATTTTGGTCTTTGAATTCGAGTATATAGAGTGACTGGTAGATATTCATAATACAGGAAGGCTATATGAAGTAATGTTTAGATATGGTGGTGATGACTTGAGAAGGGCTCAGAGATTACATCATGTTGAATTCGATGACAGTTGTGGATCCAGTTATAGCTAGGTAGTATCATGTCTATTCTTGCATCTTGTAATAGTTTTAAATAGGTAGAGTTTACATAAATTGACTAGTTCGCGAACCTCTTGTCCGGTTTGCGAACGGAACAAAATATTACGAACCGGTCAGTCCAGTTCGCGAACTGGTGGGTGGCGACCCATGGGTCGGAACATATATACCTCGCTCATTTCTGAATTCGCCTCTACTTATCAATGTTGACCGATTTTATTACCCATGCATTCAACCCACTACATTCTACCCACTTGATCATGGACCGTGAGCTATAAATACGACCAAGACAGCACAGTAGCTTCAAAAATCGAAATTTAGTGGATCTGGGATGGAAAAATAAACAGCTAAGGGTGTCATACGTCGCCGCAGCCACAAATATCTCTGATTTACGTGCCTTTGTTAACAAGGTCAAGATCATGGTGAATGTTAAAGTCGAGAAAAGAATGAGTAGGAACTTCGACTGAGTGGTGCTGAGGTTGTATAAGATTATCATCGGAATAAGGAGCAGTCCGACAACAAATATCGTCGTCACGAATCGGGATAATACGTTCACTCTCCGATTTTGGTATAAATCGATGTATGGATCAGAGGTACGCATTCGGGTTCTCTGCCGTTTAGTTAATTTCACCACTCAGATATCGGGGAAGATGTCTTTACTTTAGTTGCACACAACTGCTCAGAAATTATATTAGCCCGGCCTTGAGTGATGAAGAAAGGTCCTTACATACAAATAAAGTCAACCGTCTCGGAAAAACTTTGCTCAGTATGAAATGAACTATATCCTCTAAAGTACCGTGATCGTCGCCACTTGAAAGCGCCACCAAATCGTCCTGGTAGTATTGAAATTGGGATTCTTTCTCGACTAACGGCTTAGTCCCATCCATATAGTTCATGAAGTTTTCCATATTCAGATGGGTTGGTCGCGACAACCGCCGCAGATCTACGTAGGAAGATATAGCTTCATCTGGGGACTATTAGTTCTATTCGACAACCTTAATGAGGGTGCCAACTGTATTCTTTCAACGCGATGTGGGTCTGATCGAGCAAGAGCTGGCGTTGTTGATTTTTGTCTCCGCGCCGTGAACAAAGATAGAAATGGACGTCTTCTTCTTGGTCAACTTTGAGCAACTGCGCTTCTAATTCACATAGCCGATCTTGCTTCAGCAACACATTCCGTGTGCTCAATCTCCCAAACCGCCGGACAATGCCGAAAGCGCCATCGAGATCGACGAATGCAGCCAGCCTTGCATAACCTGAAGGCTCATCTTCAACTATGCTTATAGAAAACTCAGGTTAGTCATTTTTAAATTGAAACAATCAGTTCAAAGTTTGAAATGTGTTTACTGACGTGTTCTGGGAAGATCCTGATTGACTGTCGGGAGTACCGGTGGTGTAGACATAGGTGTTGGAAAGTGCTGTACACAAACAAGGCTGGGACAGCGAAATTTGAAGTACGCTTGAAGTAAATTCCAGTAGACGCCACACGGCGGGGAAACAGGTTATGAAGCAAGAACTGATGAACAGCACTGCCCTGCGGAACAGCACACGACGTCCCGCCTGCTCAATTAACGTTATTACACTAACCCAACTTGACGTCGCACAATATTGATTCTCTTGTGAAGTATTGGTTGCCAAAGACCTAGGCAAGCAAACGAAGCAGCAGCAGCACATATACAACACACACAACCGGAAGCAAAACGACGCTTCCTGTAGGTTGCGCGTCAGGGTACAGTCGCAACTGCTAAACTCCCACAACTTTAGCCAAGGTTCGCCCGTGTTTGACATTCATCTCGACCCAGTGAGCTGCAATTGGGAGGTTAGGAAGAGTTGATTCTGTTGCCTGCTAGTATACGTGTTTAAGCTAGGAATCTGTAAAACTCGGATAACAGGCTTGCTTTTGATACAGATAGCGCCAGTATACGCGTTGTTTATAGTGATTAAAAATAACAAATTATCATAACAACCATCTTACGATATTATGATTGCTATAAATCAATTCGCTCACGCTAAACGCTAGATGCATTGGAGGCGTACTTGGGTACAAGGGTAACTCGGGCGCGGTGACACAGGGCAAAAGAGCGCCCGACTTTTTTCCCCCATACAACGAGAAATGCCAAGATCCTCATCATTCACTACACAGCAAATATTTTTCTAAGAAAACTTCATAGAAGCATTTCAGGTGGCCTACTATCACTCTCTTCACTTTCAGAATCTCTCTCAATTGTTGTGGAGGTGTAGAATTTTCGCATTTTATGGGGCGCGCCCGACTTTTGGTATCTTCCTAGTACATACCTCGCACATGTCCCACAGCTATTAATGAACTACAGGAGAATTACGACTTATGATTTCCTCCACTTTCTAACTGCCACAGCTCAACTCATAATTTTCCAGCTTCACAATTTCCAATCAACTTCCACAGTTTAAAGTCTCCTCTTCAGGTGTATACCTGGAACATTGTCTTTCTCTTGTTCGGTCACCGTGTGCTGTATCTTGTAGTTCTCGTCTCCCAGGACTTTCACTATTTTGAATGGCCCATCGACTGCACGAAGAGCGGGGTCATCGAGCCACACAGTTTGACCCTCCTGAAATATCGACTCGGTAGGATACTAAGAGAGCGGTAGTCAGAAACGTGGACAGGTGGTAGAGCGGGAGAGGTTACATCTACGGGATTTGGCCGCTGGTGTACTCGAGGGCGATAATTAAGCTCTTCGCGTCCATCGGCATAGCGATTGTTATTCTTTGTCCGTGTTTGTGAGTAAACCGCCATATGTATAGATAGTTTGTTATGTCTTACCGTAGCCATAGTTATCCACAATCAAACTTGAAACAGCGTATCGCCTCTCAGGTACAAAGCCCTGCGTCCAAGGTTGCTGGTGTCGGCAGCTTTAATCACCTCAGGCCACAATACTAAACCAAGTCTAGAACGAATGTGCGCAGTCGTAATCTTCTGTGCGCAATGCATGAATACGTAGCCCCACTTGTTTTTTCGTGCATCTGTACGTCCGTGGCTTCAGATTGGATAACATACTGCGGTTGCATCTTTGCACAATGTAATTTGTTTGCTCTGCAGATGGTGTGGTGTCAACACATCCGATCGAAGAACGAAACTACGATCACATGCGAAACTGATCAGCCGGAAATGAGGAATGTTTACAAACATATTATTAGTATCAGGATAGTGGAAATATCTCAGTTTTGAATTGTAGGAGCGGGTAAGACAGTATTATTTGTAACGGTTCTAACCCTTATATTGACCATGATTATTACTTCGGTGATATGGTAGCATATAAAAACTAACTACTCCGTTTGCTCCGCAAGAAACGCTAAGCGGCTGATAACCTCGGACTCAAATCGCTCCCTAGAATACCCCCCACCTTCTATATTTTCGGTCAAGCAATATAATACTACGCGAGAGTAACTCGTGCCCATGATGTGCGCAAGATCATTACCTGCGCGCCGAACTAAGATTTCTCGTGCTTCCTCTGGCTCAGCGGCATCCTGGAAATTGTCCATTTTAAGAATGTATTTCCAATAGCCGATCTCAAGCAGTAGTACTCCCTTGAAGAGTGTCAATTCAACTGTTCGAAACATTAAATATCAAACATAAAAGCACTTACCAAAGCGTAAACATCATGTGCAAAGGTGAACGGCGTCGTCGGTCTACCCCATCTTGACTGGGGAGGGTAAATGGTCCTAGCAAGCCGAAACTGCGCCTTCAGTTCTGACAAATACGCATCCGACCGAGAGTATTCAAAGCCAAACAACCAGGACTCATCGTGATCTACTCCCATCATTTGACCCGTTCTGCGAAAGAACAAAATGGTATCGCTTCGTATGCCTTTGTGCAGCCAGCTGACCCGATGAAGTTGGCGAAGAGCGCTGGCTACGGAATATGCGATTCGATAGCGCACCTCTAATGGAAGTCTTGGGCATTCATCGAATTCCGCCAGCAATGTCGAAAAGTGTTTGTGTTGATAACCCGAAGGGGCCTGAAAAACAAGTCCTAAGAATTTTTCTCTTTTGTCTAGAACATACCCTTTACACGGGAGAATTCGATAAAAATCCGACTTTGGACTCATTAGTCGAGAACACATCCTTTCCACCTGCTGTTTCAAAGCTTCGGGCGGAGGGGCGTTGGTCTCTGCGGCGTAGTGGATGAGTTCTACGATCACATAGACCCCTTGGGAAGAGCCAGCTCGGAACGGTTTTGTCAAACGGCCGTATTGTACACTTCCCTTAGTAAGAAACCTAGGATTTGGAAGAGGGTCCGATTCTGGGGTTTTGTTTAGAAGACTGAGACCAGCTGCCTCAGACAACCCGATGTTTTGCGCCGTCGCATTATTTTCAAGTTGTTGCAGTCTAGTGGGGCTTTGAAAGTCAGGGTGTGACAGCGCCAAACCTTGAACAATATCGGAAAGCCTTGCTGCTTGGCGCTCGAAATCATTAAGAAGCTCCTGGGCGCGCTCATCTGCTTTTGTTGGCAGTTGCGTATCTCGGGAACGTGCTTCTGTAGGTTTCGGAGATATCCACTGTTTTGTTCGGGCGAAGAGCGTACTAATTTCCTGAAGCTCTTTTAGTAATCGGCGTTGATCCGGCAAAGCAAGGCTATCTAGAAAACGGCCCGGAAGTCCGGCTTCGTTTTCGCCGAGAACAAAATCACGAAGACCTGTCGAGGTCCGAACTACCCGATCGACTGTAACATTGGACACAGATTTTGGGGCGATGCGTTTGATATACTCGCCTAATTCTCGAACAGTTTCCGATGTAGGAGGCTGAGAAACAGTGATCGTGAACGAAAATGCGGCAGCGGGAGCGATATGTGGAGTCTGGTCAGGTTCGATACCGTATGGTTCGAGTAGGAGAGGCCGTTGATTAAATAAGACAGGTGTTTGTATGTGTTCCGACCCATACGCCAAATTTTCCCGTTGGCCAACAGGTCGACCGATATGCCAAATTGTCAGCTTGGTGAATAGGTCAACTTATACACCAACTGACCGAGGTGCCAAGTAGGAGGCTGGGAGGA
>Ga0307514_10000263_pt1 | contig 134639 bp, 125 predicted proteins | sample 16_EM_MG_FD_203088 | JGI IMG/M metagenome (GOLD analysis project Ga0307514, IMG submission 203088) | Populus trichocarpa ectomycorrhiza microbial communities from riparian zone in the Pacific Northwest, United States - 16_EM | ecosystem: Host-associated > Plants > Roots > Unclassified...
TCGTCGGTGATTTTGCTTCCGCTATAGGACTCTTCTTCGATTTCCGCCTCCGCTAGAACTCTAGGAGTCACTGATCCAGGGGTGATTCGACTGGCGAGACTCGGAGTGTCACGACCGATCGACGCGCAAATCGTCTCTGCGCTCCCACGCTCGTTGGCACTGCGTAGAGGAAGTCTATTCGTCCGTTTGGGAGGCATTGGGTGGTCAATTGCTTAGATTGCAGGTTGTGTACGTGTCGCGACGTGTCTAAAAAAGAGGGGTAAAATTGAAATCTCGTGAGCAAAACGTATCCGGTTACTGAAAGACCGAGAATAGTGTAAGGGCACGTATGCCAGCGTCCGGCTAAGTAAGAGAATAGATTATACTGGTAGGAATACGGTTGCAAACGAGGTCAGAGTGATCGTACGTGTATATGTGTATGGTAAGATTCTCGGTAAGGATCATGATCCTCATGAGCAGTCTATTTAAGGTTGTCGCTTACCTGGCCGCATGACGTGCCGGCGTGCCAACCCTAACCTCTAGTCTAAGACCTCGCCGTTACAGCATCTACGAAATCTTGGCACTTGTGAGTCAGATCAAATGCTGGGAAAGATAAAGTTTATATTTCATTGAATGATGATAAGATGAGATGATGTCTATCTACCGCCAGCTTTCCTCTGCCAAGCTGAGTCGTGGTGGTGGTGAGAAACATATTTTCCCGCCACAGCGCGACATCAGCCACAGCAAAAGAAAGTTCCACCAATCAGAATGCTTCATCGTGACCGCAGATGATGACACCCCGTATCTATTGAGTGGCGGGGGTGGTGAGAAACGTATTTTCCCGCCACAGCACGACATCAGCCACAGCGGAAGAAAGTTCCAGCAATCAGAATGCTTCGTGGTGACTGCATATGATGACACCCCGTATCTATATACGCATAATAGTGTCAGATCTCACATAAAGAATACAAATTGAAATTTGAAGTCCAGTTTCTAATGTGACTAGTCTAATAGTTATACACTTGGTTTGTCTGCTCGAAGCATTCTCATTGGTCGGGTGAACTTGCCACTTGGCGCATGTTGCAGACACAGTGGCGGGTAACGTGGCGGATTTCAACAGGTTTGACTCAGGATTTATCCCGAAGACCTACAAGCTTTTAGAATGCCATCGAAGCTGTTGGAGAGTGCTTGCTATTGCACTGAGCCATTTGGGTAGACTCATTCACAAATTTTGACTCGCCACCCGCCATTCGCCCCTGCCGGCCCCACTCTACCATCTCCAGCGAACTTCAAATGTCTTAGGCATATAAAAGCATGGATTCTACCGTTAGATCGTTCGGTAGACAATCACTTTTGTATGATAGATACTTCAATCTCTTTGTACTCGATCACTCTCAACAATACAGCAGACACAGTGGCAGATATACAGTAGAGGATATATATACAGTGACAGATATACAGCCAGATATACAGTACCAGGTCAGGACACATATTCACAGCGGCAGATATACAGAAGTAGTTCAAGATACACAGCACGATATACATGGTGGCGGATACACGGCGGCAGATACACAGCACCGGATACACAGTGGTTGATGAACAGCAGCAGATACAGTAGTGGATATACAACACAGTAGACACAGTGGCAGATACACAGTGGCGGATACACAACGGAGGATACACTGCGGCAGATACACTGCGGCAGATACACTGCGGCAGATACACAGCAGCACCAAATCAAGATACTCAGTGGTGGACACACAGCAGAAGCCTAGGTGATCTGCCTGATATCGTAACAAGTCCACCATGCTCAACGTTTCGAATCCTGGGGGCGGCAAAGCCGCCACCGGTGCTAGTACTCTATATTCATACAAGAATGAATATTCAGAGAAGACAAGGAAATACTACAATACCTGACAAGTTCTCTTTATACACCATGTATCTGGTATTGCAAAATATCCTACTCTGCATTGTTATCTAATAGTTATACACTTGGTTTGTCTACTCGAAGCATTCTTATTGGTTGGGTGAACTTGCAATGTGGGGTGTGTGGCAGTGGCAGATACAGTGGCAGGTACAGTGGTAAATATTCACATGTTGACTCAGAATTTTTCCCAAAGACCTACAAGATTCTTGAATGCAATCGAAGCTGCTAGGAAGGATTGGAGAGAGCTTGCTGATGCACCCAGTTGTTTGTAAAGACTCATTCGCAAAGTTTCACTTGCCACCCGTCATTCACCACTGCCGGCCCCACTCTACCATCTCCTGCAAACTTCCAATTTCTTAGCCATGTAAAGGCATGGATTCTACCATTAGAATGTTCAGTAGACAAAATTCAATCTCTCTTTGTACCCAATCACTCTCAACAACACAACAGACACAGTGACAGATATACAGTGGAGGATATGCAGTAGCAGATATATATACAGTGGCAGATACTCTGCGGTGGATACAGTGCCAGATATACAGTACCGGATCAAAATACATATTCACAGGGGCAGATACACAGGGGCGGATCCACAGGGGCAGATACACAGCGGCAGATACACAGCAGCGGATACACAGTGGTAGATGAACAGCAGCAGATACAGTAGTGGATATACAACACAATAGACACAGTGGCGGATACACAGTGGCGGATACACAACGGTGGATACACAGCAGCAGATACACAGCGGCAGATACACAGCAGCACCAAATCAAGATACACAGCGGAAGTCTAGGTGATCTGCCTGATATCGTAACAAGTCCACCATGCTCAACGTTTCGAATCCTGGGGGTGGCAAAGCCGCCACCGATGCTAGTATATATATAGATACAGCTGAAAAGCATCAGCCGTATCAGACCAGCCCAGTAAGCCGCCATACGAAGGCTGAGATCTATGTATGCAACACCCCCCTCTTGCTACGCTCCGTGGAGCAAGAATTAAATGAAAACGATGAAGATAAAGCAAGCGTACAAGCGCTGCCGGTGATTTTCATAGTAGCTCCTTAGAACCTTGCGTGAGAAGTGAGCAGGGAAAGAGTACTACCGTAGCCTGAGGATGGCCATCCATAAAAACAAAGAAATCCGTGTACCCAAAAGAAAAAAGAAAAACCTTAAATCCAATCTTAAATCCAATCTTACATCAACCTGCGTTATTTCCATTCAATTTCATCATATCCTCTTACCTGATTATCGCATTATATTGGTAGCGGAGTTGTGTACTTATAGGGATTGATTGTGATCGGTGTAGTGGTTGCAGTCGGTGCGCTCATTGCCGTAGCATCGCCGTGGATGTTACCAATGAACGGAAGATCTCTTGGTAGCATTCGTTTTCCCACTTTTTCTCCCCCTAATCCTTCTCTCCCTGACTCGCTGATCCTCGGTCAAATCCACGATTAGATTATACTCAATAGGAGCCGTCGTGGTGCTTCATGCCGAATCGTTTGAAGATGGTAGTGATGAAATCCTTCGGGCTGAGGTTGATACCGATACTGTCTATGTTTCGGTGAATCTCGGTGCGGAGAAATTGACGTGAAGGCGAGGTTCGTGATGTTGTAGTTTTCAGAGAATTTCGTATTTATCTCGATTGCGGCAATGGTAGCCTGCCACCGTACACGGGTATGTCGTGAATACTTCGTCCACATACAGAAGCATCAGAATACCATCGCCTGGATTTTTCCAAGTTGTGTGTTTTATTGAGACCGTAATTTGCTTTCTTGAGTCTGGCGATGATTGCTGGTGCGTAGGTACCCTTCTAGGCGGGCTAGCCTTCTGGAAAGGCTATGTTCATGTTGTCATCAACTTTGGGGTGTTATGCGGTACCTATATCTAAATGATTCTATCTAAATGATTCCATCTAAATGTCCCAATAACAGAAATGCGATAGCAATGTAGTTAGCTTCAATGGGTGTATAAGTTATACCTTCCGCGTGTCTGTCGACCTGAGGTCGGCAAGAAAGCTGTAAAAGTACCGAGCGTCAAGTTTTGGAAGGATTTTGAACTCGGAAAATTCTTCAATATCGAAAGGCCAATAATCGGTCAACACCGCAATAACAAAGGCACTTCTGTTATTCGTCATGCACGACACTTGGGGCCTAATTCACCTCAATAATGATTTATACTTGATAGGACAAGTCCATTTCATAAGATCTAGCACTCAGGGCAGATGGACGGCCGAAGATTGTTCGGTTGACGAGTGCTCAGTTTCAACCAGGGCCCCCTACAGCAAGGAAGTCATTGGTGGATGGATAGATTGTACAGCACTTATTACTACCGTGACCTCTCCGGACTTTCACCCTCAGTATCGCCCCTAGGCATTTTCCCACTATTACGCGCCGAAGATGCTAGTCTAGTCCTTGTTTTAATTAGAGTCCATAAATCATATGATGACATCGCTCAGGCTCACAATTGCGCAGTGTACCGGAAGATAGTGCATAGTCTGGAATGAGATAGCTTGCGCTCTTACATGGCTTTTTTTGAGCAACTTCTGTACGTTTCCTACTGTATTTTAAGAGCTACTCTTGCTTGTCTAGTGATTGCCGGTTGTAGCAGATATGATTATGATACCAATGGAGACCTTAATGCGTGTTCTAGTCAGTTCACGGAGAATGTCAGTCCGCGGAGTGACTAGTCAGTTCACGGAGTCCCACCTTCCATGAACGAACCGGTCAGTTCACCGATCCATGAACTGACCAGTGCTAATTATGCTCAACCAAAATTAACAGTTACTCCGATCGCAAAGTTATGTATACCTGAAATATGCATAATGCATCGCTCTTTTAATTCCTGGTCTCTAGTTTACCATATCTCTAATATTGATAGAATGGTTGTGGAAAAACGTCGATTTTCAGCGTTTTTTGGGTGTGTTTTTAAAGCTGCTCTATCAATTTTAAAGATATCATAAATCAAAGACCGGGAATTGAAGAACAATGTATTTTGCATATTACATATATACATCTCTTGGTGATTGAACATATACTCGCAGTCTTAATTGGACCGAGCTTTTGTCATTTTTGTCAGTGCCGCCATGGCTCCGTGAAGTGACTGGTCAGTTCATGGAGTTGTGGTAGACTCCATGAACTGACCGGTTAGTTCACGGAGCCTAGTTACTCCACAGGTTGACTGGTCACTCCGCGGACTGACATCCTCCGTGAACTGACTAGAACAATGCGCAGCCATAGAATGACACCCAGTGGCAGCATCAGGTTGTTGCATCAGCTTGTTTCTTTGGCAATGAGAGCTGAGAGGAGTGCAAAAGTGCAGAAGTGATATTGTTCCTTATTATTTAACGATCGTTCTATACATATAAGACAAGGCTCGGTTTATCGCTCCATTTCTCTCTTACTGGCTACCGTGTAAGAAATTGAATAGATTTTCAATATTTATGGACAATACTCGGCTCGAGTAGAGCCTAGCTAGAAGCTCAACCTAACTGGTCTTGCAGTAGAAGAAGCCCAGAAAATCTCAATCAAAGCTCGAATGTTTGGTTCTGAAATCTGAAGCCATTATAATGTTTGGTCGAGCTGGCTTAAGATATGATACTCTAGCTTTTAGCTTAAGCGTTCTCGTCTCACGCCATTCACTAGCTCTGAATATCTTTAGTATCGCTAAGTATGCATATTGAACAATGAAAATTCTGGTAATAAGCGTAGCTCGCTGCGGTAAATATCTTGGGGTAATAGCGAGGGTAATAGTCCGGCGGAGTCGCGTATCACTCACTACCGCTTACAAGCCATACCAACTCCAATGACCGTTTCCATCGAAAGCGTCCCAGTCGGGGGAATAGACTACCGGGGAATAATCGATATTGTACATTACCCATTGATACTTAAGTATTTACAACAATGGCTACGACCACCTATCGCTTTTCGCCGAAGTGTGCACGGTTTCGTGTATACTTCGGTATTCTTCCGTTTCCACGGCAGTGGTCACAAACTAACTTATGGCGTGCTAGGATCGCGGAGTTCTGCAGACCTAAGCCGCTTGGAGTAAATTCAAGAGGTAAGCTTTTTCGTCAGCAAAAGCAGCGGTCCGAGCTTCTTGTTCAGTGAACATTCGCCTCAAGCGACAATCATTCTCTTAGGGTTTTTTATACGAACTGTTATTACTCGTGTTATGGCTGCTAAATTTGTGTAGTATAGCTTGTTACATATCCGTCAAAGGTGGCGAACACGGAGAGGTAGCATACGCATGAGACCTTCCAGCACAGCCTTTAACATTGCGTAATAAGTCTTTTTAAAACTATGTCCGGCACTTTAACACAATCGTCTAGAAACTCCCTAGGCAGTTTGTACGTTTCTACTCTAAAGGGGTCTAAACCAACGAGTGTAATTCCGGGTCCTCAAGGCCCACCCCCCATGCTCAGATACTCGGAGATAACGTGGAAACGGCCATCACTCTCGTCAATTTGATGGACTCCTTGGTTCATTTCTTGAAGTCTTGCTAGCTAATCTGGTAAAATGTTGGACTAGTTTACCCGAAAAAGACTAACACAGGTGGCTGCAGAATTTCGGCTTGTTCTCGGCCCGAAGAACGCAGACTCCCGAAACGGATATATACTATTTCCAATTACGGCCACTTTGGAGTTAATGACTTGCGGTTTACGCGGAAGGATTTGTGATGTCGCGGTAAGAAGTATGCATGCTCAGTCACGGTTGACTGCGCGAACTCCGTTCATCTATCATTCACCGGAAGATTCTTGCCTAGTTCTACTGTATAACTCGGTTTAGCAACACTTCAAGAAAGTTTTATCATCAGCACCGATAAAGTACATTAAGTGATTTCTTAAAATTGTGCACAGCACAAGGTATATTTATGATGTAACCCTTACCCGCCAAATTTTTATTTCTCAGGATACCCGTGAGTGGCCCTCAGCTCTATCCACAATTAAGTCGGTACAACTTCGTCAGTTACTTACTAGGGCTGGGGCTATATTTACGGATCAGCTTGATTTCCATAGTGGAGCGTCGTATTCTTTTGCAGCTTCACGGCAAGCAGGAAGGCCCTAATTCGGCTACTATATCGTACCTTACGGATGGAACTCAGATAGTTTATCTTGTTCTTTATGCGGCAATAAAGGGTAAATAAAGTTTGGTACATGGTGAGTATCGCCCACATCTAGAACAGTGAAGGTTACTTACTTAGCTTAGCCATTAACGCTTGTAAAATTCAAGCCCGACCTGCAAGGAAAAACCCTCTCAGTGGGCTATATTTCGGGATAGCATAAGATGTCTGTAGTTGGTCGAAGGCGGGATTATAGAAATAATGCATTAATGGCGAAATGGTTGGTGGGTATATAACGGAACTTAACAAAGATTCATTTCTTGTATATGATTTTTTGGGTATGTCAAATGCGATGCAAGGAAGATGTTGAGGGAACCAAGGGTAATGGTAGGCAAGAAGGATTGGTGAGAATTTAGAACTGGGTTCATCTTAAGGCCTTCCGATTGTGGATGTTTCTCCGTACATACCAACTCCCCCTATTGACATCTGGGTAATAAGTCCATTTTGGCAAACCACGCATGAATTCGCAATGACCTGGTTACGCTCAGTGATTACGGACCACATATTCTGATGGCTCAAGTATTGCACGTGTGCGAGCCGATAACATCAACAATCACTTGATATTCTTACATCGCCTGAGATTGAAATGAAATGAATTGATTAGAGAATAATCTCCCCCTGTGTGTACAGTGTGTACTGATAGTGTGCGCGTATGGATATCCAGCAAAGTGAGAGTTAAAGAAATAGCTAAGGAGAACTAGAAGATGTTGAGTCGTAAGCATAGACTAAAATATGGGGGAGAATAAGAATAGCTTTGCAATGAAATAGTCGTTAACAGATCGGTTTGCGGCGGCGTTAACTTCATTCGCCAAATCCGTCGTGGATTCCGGGAATGGGGTCAAGGAGTTGCAGGCCACAGCTTCCGATTTCGTGCAATGGAATACCAAGTAGGTAACTTTAATTCATTCAATTAAGATGTGGGGCTCAGGTACGGTGAGTGCATTGATATGTCACGGAAATGGAACCGAGAGCGAATCACCAGGTATCACTCGCCCAGACAGGTTGAGTTACTTAATATCGACGCCCTTCCGGACCATCCGTCCCAGCATCCGTCCAAGACTTTTGCCGCGCGGATGTTTTACTTGGATAACAATTACTTGGGGCGTATGACTGCAGGTGAGCTGAAGGTACATAATTGCGCTCGTGGGATTCAGCTGGTGATGACCAGCTGAGAGCGCATATATGAGCATAGATACCCACGATAGATAGACAATCAATCACCATACACAGTAACACTCTTTATGCAAATGAGTACCACCGGCAGTTCTACTCAAATGCTTCAAGTTCACCCTCAAGCTTCCCTTGCAACTGAAACCTTGATACAACAAGTGATTGCTGGCCAGTTTGGGGAGAATGTAGTCTACCTGATGACAGGGAGGTTTTCTCAGATCACATAACTGCTTTTCAGCGAGTACAGAAGTATGCTTTTGCAAATAGCTTTGCTATTACCGAGTCCCAGGTGTGTTGACACATGCAAATATTGTAAACATAATTAACTAGCTTAGGTTGATTTAAAGAAGCATCGCCGGGTGTTTTCTTGTGTACACCATAGAAAACCTGGGAATAAGCACAATATTACAGATGAAGTCGTTCGGAAGGAGATATTTTTGGAGATGGAAGAGAATGATGACGAAGGAGCAACCTTGCGGCAGCGAAAAGGATATGTAAGTATTGGGATATATGAATCACAAGAACTTTTCTGGCATACCGAATTGGACACCCAGCCTACTGTTCCTGTGTAATACAATGAAGCCTTTACACTTTTGTTTATAGATCACCCCAAGTAATTATTATCTAAGTAAAACATCCGCGCGGCAAAAGTCTTGGACGGATGCTGGGACGGATGGTCCGGAGGGGCGTCGCTTAATATATTCCTAGCTCATATATTAACGCTAGTCATTGCATATGTGGGCATCTGGTACAAACATCCGCATACCCAGACGTCGTTTAAATCCCTTCTCCCGTAGGAATTGCCATACTCAGTATCACTCCCCTTCATCTATCTCAATGCCAGTATTCCAATCCAGAATTGCTAACGCACACGTCCTCTGCTTGTATGTGATGTCTTGTTCCACAACCTGAACTGCGGTGAATGGATAACTCATCACTAGCCTTCAATCGACGAGAAGTACAGCAGATACATCTATCCGCAACCCACAACTTTCAGATTTCGAAAGTTTGTTACTCTGGATTCACACCGAGTGATATTGAACAAATGTTCCCATACAGTCGAGTGCGATTGTGGTGCTGACCATCGCCATTGAAGAAGAGATTAATCACCGGGGCGTATCACATAGTATCACTCGCCAATTGGCTAGGTAAGGATATCATGAGCAGGTCGGAAGAGGGGCAGCACCATTGTAATAGAATAATTGCTGACGCGAAGGTATCAGGGGTGATGTCATCACGCAGGTTCTTAGAAGGGGGAGCTAGTAGCAGTACTCTGTTCATACTAGTAGTAAGATGAAACAGGTGGCGTTAGAATCAGATTCGCTAAGCCGACATTTGTCCTAAGCTCTGTTGTGCAGCGGAAACATTTCCTGCTCAACTCCTTAACGCATCTAAAGCTGGGTAAGAACATATCCTCGTGGTGCATATCTCATTGTTTCCAAACTTTATGTTCCCGGCCGACATCAAATATTTAGGACTTCTTTACAGCTAAAGATGAGTGAACCAACGGTAATACTGTACCGGCCACTGAGGTTCGGACGTCAGCAGTCAGCACGGGGTGTCTGTCCAGCTGTTTTATGCCTCTGTCAGCGTCAGCAAGCCAGTGTCCAAGCAGTAAAAGTTGTCAGCACCCTCAAGTTTAATTCTGTACTATACTCTACATTTAAAACAGGTCCATATTAAGGGTATTTTCCCGTTGGGTCCACTCTTTATCCCACCCGTTCTTCCTGCACTTCTTTGGACACTCCCCGAATTGAGAACATTTTTACCATTATCATAACCCTGTCCATCTCTTCTGGAGCTGTCAGCACTGGCTTTCCAAAACGAAATTACCTGTCAGCAACAGACAGTGTCCGAACCTCAGCGGCCGGTACAGTAGATAGGGTTTGCGGTAAATTATGTTGGTAAATTGAGGTTTGGTATAATTCAACTCCTATTGCCACTTATGGGTTTCATTATGGATGGATATCTGCCGGGAACTGCCGGGAACGACTGGAGACGATAAAGTAGCGTCCCCGTCCAGCATCAAGAAGACGGCGCTATTTCCGTCCTGCCTCTGATGGACGACGTCTTGCTGTCCCTTCCCTTCTGAAGTGACCCTGGACGGACGGGACGGTGGATTTTACTAGACAACGTTAGGCCTAAACGCATATAAACCCACTACGATCTCCCAGCAGTCTAGCTGCCATGTCGTTAATAATCAAATTAAAGGGCTCCTATGCCAAATAACCCTCTGAGAAGCCGTATTATGTAGCATAACCTTCAAGGTCAATTCCTATGTATAATAACCCTCAGTGTTCGGGTCTCAAGATGGGTGGTTGAAATAATAATTTCCGGTCCCCTCTCAAGCTCCATCTATCACCGTGCACCATTGGTTCTATTGCAAAGCTCTCTCCCTTCTATATCCGCTTAGATAGGTATCTCGTCGCTCAGGCTCAGTTTTTTGTTGAGAAAGAGTTTGGTTCCATTCGGTGCTTTAATGCAGCTACGCAGAAACACTGGGAAAATGGTGGTTTATATTACATATTCACACGTGTAGAATAGAGCTCAAGAAATATTCACCCATAGCCAGCTATAGTAAAACAATCTAGCGTCATGGGCTGAGTTGTGTGGCTTGGATAGAGTTGGGGTTGTTGGTTTACTAGTATATAAGGGTTATCCTACACGAACTCCAGAATTCGAAGCTTATGCTGGAGAATGTGTTCGATGAAGGGGGGTCTTTCTACATAAGAATTGGCCTTGAGAGTTATACTATATAATACGGCTCCCTAGAGGATTATCCTGCATAAAGCCCCAAAATAAAACTGGGTATTTCGTGGTAACTATCCGGGACTATGAATGCCCAATTGTAGGCCCCGACCACCGTCCTAGCGGTTACGACTCTACCATATTCGAATACGCAACCGTCGACATAGTTGTTCAGCTATTCTCGTTGCACGAAGAGCTAGCGAATTCATAGACAGCGTTCAGCAATACCTTCCCCAATCCCAACTCCAGCAGGTAACCTGTCGAACCTGTTCCACCAGTACTTCCATGCTGGAGACGAAACTCGTCCAGGCAATTCCATGGATTTACGGGTACAGTCCGGCATTGTAGGTGCCGTTCCGATTGCGTTATGTAGGATTGAGAAAAGTGGAATTACAATGATTACTTTTTGAACAACAACATATAACAACGCCTTTGTCTGCTCCTTGCGATGTCCCTAGCAGGCCCAGATTGCTTCTGTTTGTCTATTTACAGCTTTGGGACCTCATTGGTGAGATTCACTCCAGGATATATACGATCAAGCGTTTTGATTAGCTACTTATCTTGGGTTTCCGCTCCAAATCATTGTGGGCCATTTACTAGTAGTATAGCATAGAGAGACTACCGAAACAACGGTTAACGGAGTTTCGAATGCTTCAGGTATAATTCACTGCTTAGTAGATCAAACCGGAATGCGTAACGATTAAGGTATCCCACATGAACGCATCTCTTGTATCACAGGATGTCACTCGATATCTGGGACGAGGATATTGTTACAGGTATACTTGTGCCGGAGATATGTTACAGATCTGATACACGGTGACTGCTGCAGGGGCTGACGTCTCGTCCATATATCTCGAGTCTTTCTCCTTCTCTCTTCTCTGTACCATAGAATACACGCACACGGTTCTCCCCAACTTCCATATCGCAACAGATATGAATCTTGTAGATGGTTCGTGAACGATATCCCATTTCCAAAGTCTTTTGTTCCGAGAATTGCTAAAAGAAGCCGCCAACCTGTCTCATCTAATAGTTATTCAAATGGTTGTTAGCTCGAAGCATTCTTATTGGTGGACATATGGTGTGTACCTACTCGCTGTGGCTGATCTGTGGCTGATCTGTGGCACATACTTACTGTCACACTGAGCTTGAATTAAATCCAGAATCGCCCGCCTAATTATATTTATGATGTGTACGTCCTTCATAGAGCACTTTGTGATTAGACTAAAGCTTGCGAACTTGATTAGATTTGAATTGATTGAGGTAGGCCGTTGCTCAGTTGTCAACAGATTTGCTCTACAGCGGTGACTATTCAGATAAACTAACCGTAAACTAGAGAGATACACTCACTCGGAGCTAGCTACTATAGATTGGGGTGGACATACTAGAAGCTAGCTAGAGATGGTAATTTTGGACGGGCCTAGCAATATCCAGTCATCTAGGTCATTCCACAATGCGGCAAAGTTGTCACCATAGCTTGCTCACCACCACAAGCAGGAAGCGCAATCGGGAGCCATGGAAAGCACACTTGATACGCATACTTAAGAAGTGCACATGAGAGTTTACGAAGCACACTTGGAAGGGATACGGCATGCTCTTGGGAAGCACACTTGAAAATTGAAAATGATGGGAAGCATTAGTGGTATTGATAAGACTATTTCATAGGTGTGATAAATTCAATAAGGTTTGGATTCAAGTATATGCATCTTCATTGACCAAACATTTCAGTTCCCCTCTCCACTTCTGTCATAACAAAGATTAGCACTCCCACCACAACGACCACCCCAGACACTCATTACTATTCTATACCAACCTTCAATTCCATCTATGCCTAGTATCCCCCTGCTTTCTAGTATTTGTACCTTTACCAGGCTCCAGGTAGATGCAGACGGAAATAGCCAGCAGTGTGACTTGAGTATACACCAGCACTGGCAGGTGCTTTCATCAGTGTGACCTCTTCAAAACCTATGGGCTAACTAGTGATAGACTATCACCCGCGGGACTTGGATGGATGAAGATTACCGGGTGGACGAGATGCTGTGAGTGTAAAGCGGAAGAGGTCTATTGAACTATGTAAGGGAGAATCTATGTCTTTATATACAAAAATGCCTGGTTGAAGTCATGGAAGTCGATGGATTGGAATACCAGTGGCGAGGGGAAATTTGTGTATTAGTCTACGAGAGATTGTGAGTCAATTCGCCGACTTCCAGTGTATCAGCGACTTCCTTCTAGACCACATAGTAACACAGTATGTTACGGATGTAAAGCGGACGAAGTCTATTCTACTATCTAAGGAGAAACTCTGCCCTTATATACATGAGAGCCTGGAACACCATGGAAGTCTATGGAAGCTCATGATTGCAAATACTAGTGGCGGTGGTGGTGGCGAGTGAAAACTCGTGGATGAGTCTACGACTGTGAGTCCGTAGCATGTGAGTCAATTCGGCGATCTCAGTATCGGCGACTTCCCTTCAGATCATATAGTAACACAGGAATCTGGTCCGGGAGTGAGTGCGACGGTATGATTCTCTGGCACTGTACGATATAGTTTAATTTCAAGCCTATTCCTCTATCTCGGGTTAATTAGTCATGAGGGGCAAACTGCGTTTTGAGATCCCTAGAAATCTGACGAATATGGGAGCGAGTGCGATAATATGATTCCCCTGCTCGTAACGTTTCAAGTTTATCGTGTTGACCTCTAGCGGCGGATACGCACCAAATCGATGTAATTACAGTCTACCATTGCGTATCGCCAATTTTGCGCTCAACCAGTACTGATACTAAGTGTGAAGGCAATGGGGTGGGAATAATGGGCCATATGGGGAGGAGGCATGTATTCCAATAGGACCTTCGCAAGCATTAAGGTGCTAATTAGGGTTGAGATTTCCACTTATCCCGTAAACTGAAAACTGCCTGCCAGTAAACGCAAGATGAAAGCTGGAAAATTTCACAAATGACAAACGATAGGAATTATCAAGTTCACAGCCCGATTCCACCTCCAATCCCGCTTCTAATACATCTACCATTCCACAATCCTGCCACAGCAAGAGTAAAACTTGAATACATTATCCGACTCCTCATTAGCTACCCAACTAATCTCCGTGCTCACAGCTCGCATTTCAAGGAGTCCTATACCAATTCTCAACCGGATCATCAAGACACTCCCCCACCGTCGCCCCCCTCCACCCACCATTCACCATTTCATCAAACATCCACCCCGTCAAATTATACACCGTCTGCCAATGAACATCATGCAATATACTCAACCACCCATCCTCCCTCCCCCTCCCCAAGTACTCCCCCGTGATCACCTTCGCCCTCTCCTGCGTCTCAGGCGTCGTATACTGCCAATCCCTCGTATTCATATCAAAATAGATAACATGATACCCGAGCCGTTCCATCAACGCCAAACACGCGGTATTACACTCCACATACGGCGGCCGCATGTACGTGGGGAAGAAACCGAGGATGTTGCGCAGCGCCATCTCGGGCTTGATCATTTCCTCTTCCAGCCGGTGGGCAGTGGCGGAGGAGAGGTTGGCGTGGGACCAGGTGTGCGAGGCGATTTGGTGGCCTTCGGCGTGGGCGCGGCGGATTATGGCTGGCCATGGAAGAGACTCGTCGTCGAGGCGGCCCTTGCGGAAGTTCACGCCGGATATGAAGAAGGTGGCTTTGAAGTTGTAGGCGGCTAAGAGGTCGAGGAGGGAGGAGGTGAAGTTATAGGGTCCGTCGTCTATGCGTTGTTAGCAGAGATCTTGCGCCGACGGGAGGTAGCGAGTGATATGTGATGATGAAGTTGGCTGTCGGTTAGATGTGAGCCAATGTGTACACGGGCGTGGAAGCGAAAATCGGAAACGGATCTGGAACGGTGTTTACACAGAACCAGTGAGGGATCGGGTAATCCGATTCAGTATGGGGCCAACAGCCCCATGTTTCTGTCCTGGAGGCTAGCTCCACCTAGTGTTTCCAATTTTCGCTTCCATTCCCGACGAGCCTCGAACCTAACCAATAGCACCATTTCTCTCACCACATCACAGGGTCAGGCGGAAGGAGAACAAACCGAAAGTCAACGCCACAGTGAGTGTCTTTTTGTTGCAGCTCCGTATGATCTGGCCGTACGACACCGAGCCGATCTTTGGCCGCGGAACGCCGATGGTGGAGTTGCCCGCTGGCATAAGGTCTGCGTCGCAGCGGCCAAAGTCCCGTTGGCAGTCGGGGGAACGGCAGTAGATCTCCACCCCGCACCATCCGGCGCCGGAACAGCACTGCCCCGTGGGACAGCGAGTGCCGAAATTTAGGCCACAGCGGCCGTTGGTAGACAGTGGGAAGGAGGTGGGTGCAGATGTGGGGGTGGAGGAGGTAGGAGACGTGGCAGAGGGAGAGAGGGAGGGGGTATTGGGCGGCGGGCTGGAGGCGGATGCTGAGGTTGATGTGGCCGGAGGTGGGGCGGGGGAGCTGGATGGCGGGGCGGGGGAGCTGGATGGAGGGGCGGGGGAACTGGATGGAGGGGCGGGAGAGTTAGATGGCGGGGCGGGTCCGCAGCGCTGCATAGTCAGCTTGCCATTCATAAAACTCACTCAGTTACCTACCCCGAATGCGGCCTGACACCCTAAGCTCGGTTCGCAGTGATTCTGTTCCCCCGTCAGTCCACTCTCCCTCTCCCTTCCCCTCATCCTCTCCCCATATCCTCTCACGTACCGTACTAGTTCCACAATACCCTATCCCCTCACGTTAACCTCCTCTTCAATTTCCCAACTCCTCAGAGAACATACCGTGCGTCGAGCAACATTTATTCTGCGCACAGACCAAACCCGAATTCTGCGGGCCACAAACCCACAGGTCTGTTTGTGTCGGTGTATTATCGCATGTCTAGCTTCATCAGCCTTTTTCCCCCAAGAATTCCCCCGCCGACCCGGAAAGTGAAAGGAAAGGTGAAATACTCCGAAAGCGCTCTGGCAGCCGGTTTGGCAGTACCCCTCGCCTGATCCGCAGTGTCCGAATCGGGAGCAGCACGGGCGTGCGGGGGGACAGGTGTACCCGTTTGTTCCGCCGCAAGTGCCGTCGGTAGAGACTGCACGCTCCTGGAGGGTAGGGGAGGCGAAAGTAAAGGTGGAGAATGTGAGGGCACTGAGAAGGAGGGGGAAAAGATGCATTCTGACTGGATAACGAGTGACCAGCCGTGACAGAAAGAGTGACAATATAGCAAGATGTTGCGTTTTCGAGTGAGTGTACGAAAGGGAGCGGAACAGCTGCTAAAGAGGTAGTTGATTTTGTGCCAAGTTCATAGGGCATAAAAGGACAAGAGGCGATGTTGGAAGAGGCGAGGATATTAGGTGGTACGAAAAAAACGGCGGATTTCTATACGCTACCTCGCCAGTCTAGGTACATCGGCGCTCCCCGAGGCATAGTAGCGTCGATTTCGAGTAGGGTAGCGCCGATGTTCCACCACTGTAGATAGCCAAGCACTTTCTGCGGTGAGGTTACACATCGTGAGAAATGCCCAGAAGAAAGGAAGCTGAAACCTTCCACAACACAACCATCCCCACTCTTCTGTCGAGAGCCAGCAGTATATATACTCTCTTCCTGGGTAGGATTTCCATTGCCGTCTGTTTGACTCCTTGAAACACTTCGATCTCTGCACCTCGCTTCGGGAGCATCATCAGTCGGTAGCGGCACTGCCGATCACCAGCCGATCACCAGCCGACGCAACGTGTAAGCGAGAGCGACCACGGAACCATTCACGGCGACCTGCTAGTTGCCCACTAACCCAGATGTTTGCGAGAAGTAGGCAAGCTAGAGTCGACGCTACGCCAACAAGTGGCCGCCGGAAGCTGTCGGATCACCTCACGCCACTCTCAAGTTTTTCTTGTGTAAAATTTGTTGGGCTGAGGTCCCACGCTACCCAACTAGCGAAACAACAGATTTTTTGGACAAAATGCGGAGTGGCGGTTGTGACGCGAACAGCCCGGCGGCCTAGACCGCTTCCAAGCCGCTTGGGCAGAGTAGTAGATTTTTCCCAATCTAGTAAATGCTCGGTTGTACGATTCGGTAAACACAAGAAAGACGTAGGTCAATTATACTAGTCTACCGGGCACACCCCCGCTACACCATAGTCGGCCTCTTCTCATCCCCCTCCAACAACCCCTCCGTCTCTGGTTCTACCACCTCCCGCGTCTTCCCCCACTTAAAATCGTCGCTGTGAGCCATAGAATACACTGTGATGACAAAATTCACAAACGGGCTCACAACCATGTGCATAAAGTACCCGACCACAAACTGTGCGCGCTCCTTCCAGTTCCTGGGGAGCCAAAAGACCAGACAGAACGAGTAGACCTGTTAGATGGATTAGACCTAGTCGTGTGCGGGTTATGAGGGTTAGGGGGCGTACATATCGCAACAACAGCACCGCCGAAAGCCCCATCATAACCTTATCCTTCACCACCTCCCGTCCCTGTCTAACAAGCAACATGACTAGCGCTATGACAGCCGCCAGAATGAATGGCATACACCACCACGTAATAACCGTAATAATACTCTGCAATCTCTCAACCAGTATGATTCCCGGCCGGAAAATCATCACAAACTCATTACTCACGCTCCCCAGACTCCACCGTTTCCGCTGACTCAAAAACACCCGCCAATTCTGCGGGACAGCCGTGTATGCCTTTGCTCGCAAAGTCTGGGTGGTACGTTTCGTTGGGAAAGAGGAGAAGATGACGGAGGCGTGGATCGAGTCTTCGGAGTAGTTGCCCATGATGTGTAATGTCATCCCGTCGTTTGGTTTGGGGACATACCCGAACTTTTCGCGGAGGACAGTGTCGCCGAAGGTCGCCTCTTCCACGCGGAGGAGCTGGCAGCACCCTGCGCCCATATTAGCCACTCACTTTACCGGGGGGGGTAGGGGAAGTAAATACCGGGTAGACAATTAACCTTCCCCGTGATCCTCGCCTGAAACATCCTCCTGAGCCCTTGGGTGAGTGAATACTCAAGACTCTGATACAAATCCCAAAACCCCCATCCCCGTCCCTCAAACGCAACACAAACATGGCCACACACCCCCACCACCCCCTTCCCGGCCCGTCTAATACTCCTCACCATCTCCCACACACATTCCTCATCAAACACCGTATCCGCATCCATGCCCACCAGGTAGTCCACACTCTCCAGCCCCGCCGCCGCCAGCAACCCCGCCAGGTGCCCGAACAGCTCGGGGTGGAAGATCGTTTCCACCCCCACCGAGCGGCGATGGTAATGGAAGAGGAAGGAACGTATGAAGCAAAGGGAGTCACGTTTACCTTGGTTGTAGCGCTTCGCGAGGAGAATGTACGGCACCCCAGCGTAAGTGCCAGACTGGATGGTGACGGGCATGAAGAGGCCGTCGCGGGCGCGGTAGCCGTTGGTGAAGGTAGTACGGATGGTGGGGGGGAGGATGTCGTGTAGCAGGTGCTCCTGGGTTGTTTTTTCCATCCCCGGGCCCTTGGCATTGCCGTCGACAATGACGAAGATTAACTTCGGGTGGGTCTCGATATTTTTCTGCGCGACGAGCGAATCCAGGGACTTCTCAATCTCTTCCCTCGTCTCGTTGTAGCACGGGAGGACCATAACCATTTTCTCGGGCTCGTTCGGAGTAGTCTTGGCATCTAGATCCTTCCAGTAGCTGACAAGCCGGGAGTAGGCGGCGTGGCCCACGATGCACACGATCATGATGGCCTGGAGGAACGTATTCGCGCACAGAATGGGGAGGAAGATGTAGTAGTAGTCTGAGTAGGTCCAGGCGCTCCAGATGAGGAGTGCATTAGTGGTGACGATGCCGAGGATGAGCGAGTATTTTTGGAGGCGGAGGAGGGATTTAGACACGCTGTGAAGCTCGGTTTCCGGGTTCCAACGGAGCTGAGCGGGTTCTTGCGTTATTGTTGATGCGAAGGAGGGAGGGTAGGAGGGTTGGTTGCCGCCGGAGGCGGTAAACATGGCGGGTTGAGCGGATGGATCATAGTGCGTATGGACTGGTGGATTTGGGGTTTGAGGTACGCAGGTTTGTGGTGGTTGATGATATTCCACAGATCCTACGCCGTTGTTGGTGAGGATGCTGATATGGTCTTCTTCCGGTGAGGGCTGTGGCCGGTCCAGAACTATCAAGTCGTCTAAAGTCGAACTTGAGGTGGAATGAGTAGCACTCGTAGCCACCGAAGAAGGTCCAGCTGAAGTTACAGCACGAGCCGCCGAAACAGTCCTTGGGAGCGGAGAGAGTGGTGGGAGAGGTGGGAGAGTCGGAGAGTGGAAGTCTCCCGAAGAATAGACATTGCCGGTGGTGTAGAGACTGTTTGGGGAGTAGATATTGCGCGGAGAAGAGGATCCAGAGTGTGAACTGGGAGTAGTACACGGTGTCTCAAGTTTTGCGGTGCGGTCAAAGCTTGAACAACTTTCAAAGCTTGATCTCGACGTGGTTCCGGGAGACGATGAATATCCACTCGAAGAACGAGCGTATAGCTGTGGCGTGGTGTTGACCATTATTGACAAGAGCACCAAACGAATGGCGGTACGAATGTAGAAGGTAATGATAGAAACCTTTCTCACGATGGGGAGGCAGAGCGTGAAGTCAAGCCATGTCTACTATAATAGAGGCATGGCGAACGTGAAAGGTGTTCGGAGAGGAAAAAAACAGTGCCTAGACCATCGGCAAGGAAACGATATGTCCGTAGCTGGCTGAACTTTCCATCAACTACTGCACAAATTTGAAACCTAACCCTGTCTATTCTGCGCCGTCTCTAGCTAGAACATTATGTTGAACACGTTCTATGAAGCTCATTTCTTGATGATATAACCTAAAATATTGCCAGTAGGTTACACGTAGCTGAAGAGTTCCTCGTTCCCAGGGGATCCTAGAGCTTTCACCGCAGGCATGCCCGCCCAACAATCGAACATAAGGCGAGCACGGCTAAAGTTTTGTCGTCTCCGCTATCGGTTCTCGCCTACGCCGGACCGGTTCCTGTGTATTTTTATCAGCCAATTGGCGATTGTGTGCAGGCGTGCTCGAGTACCTAGGTCGCCGCTACTGGTGGTACGTGGCAGAGAAGCCGAGCTCGACAGAAGTGGCCAGAGACTTTTTATTAGATCGGGTGGGTACTAGTGTCCATCCGTTGAGTAAAAAAATCTTTTCCGCTCGCTCGCGCATTCTAGACTTTCGTTTCACGCTCACCGAGCAGCTGACCAAGCGGGAGTGATCAGATGGGTTTGGAATTTCGAAATAGGTAATTAATAATGTTAAGTCGTACAGCGCGTGGGTTAGACGCGGAATAAATCTGATGTTCGTTGTGAACTATAGACGTGCTCGATCGCAATAACAATATTTTCAACTTCGTCAGCGGAACGATCTACGGTACTTACACCCAGAAACAAAGCAAACACACGGTCATATATTATGCTCCAGAAAATCAGCTTTCTACTGCAACTCTAACTATCGCTTCCCGTTCGTTTTCACACTCGTTTACAGTTTTATACCCTCCTCTACTCCCGCGATGTCGACATCACTAGAGATTCGAACCCCGCACGACCTCACCCACTGGTCCCAACACCACTCCAACCGCGAAGATGCCCTCAACGTCTGGAGTACCATGTCCGACAACCTCCCTGACACCCCACCGCCGGAAGAACTTGACGTCCAAGATCGCCCCGACTCGAACATCCCGCAGCCCGTCACAGCGTCCGAAAAGCCTCTGGTAGCTGTAATCGGCGTAGGATATGTCGGACACCACCTTATTACTGCCTTCGCACCGCACTATGATCTGATTGCTTTTGACGTGTCACAGAAACGGCTGTTGGCAGTTGCGCCAGGTCTCAGTCAGTACGCTTCGTCTATTACTTGGACAGCGGATGCAAGCGCAATTGCGCCAGCTACGCATTTCTTGATTGCTGTGCCAACGTCATTATTGCCAGATAAGGGGATAAATACTTCGTATCTGAGAGAAGCGATTGGGGCTATTGCGTTGTACGCAAGACCGGGTGCTACAGTTGTGGTCGAGAGCTCCGTCGCCGTGGGAATGACAAGGCAGTTACTGGCCCCGCTGATGCGTTCACGCGGTGTAATGGCGGGTATGTCGCCGGAGGTAATTCCCCTCTACTTTCCTTCCTTTTCCCACCCTAACTAGCTAATACATCCCCCAGCGTGTTGACCCCGGCCGAACTTCCCCACCCATGGAACACATCCCCAAAATCATCTCCGGCCTCGACGATATCACTCCCGGCTCCCTGACCAGCATCAAGAACTTGTATTCCGCGGTCTTTCCACACGTCGTAGTCGTCTCCAAGCCGGAAGTGGCAGAAATGATGAAGCTCTACGAAAACTGCCAACGCATGCTATGCATCGCGTACGCCAACGAGATGGCAGACGCCTGCATCCCGCACGAAATTGACCCGTACGAAGTGTGCACCGCCGCTGCAACAAAACCCTTCGGCTATCTCCCCTTCACGCCCAGCCTGGGCGTCGGCGGCCCATGTATCCCTGTAAACCCTTATTACCTCCTTTCTAACAGTGAGTTCCCGCTGCTGCGCGCCGCGACGGAGAAAATGGAGGTGCGCCCCGGGATGGTTGGGAACCGGGCGATGGTGAATTTGTACCGGAGATACCCGGGGAGATTTGGAGAGCGGCGGCCCAGGGTGTTAGTTGTTGGGGCAGGGTTTAAGAGAGGGCAGTCGCTGACTACGGGGTCGCCGGGGGTGGAGTTGATGAAGATGCTGTTGCAGAGTTGGGAGGCTCATGTGGAATTTGCAGATCCGCTGGTGGAGAAAGCAGTAATCCCGTTTGTGCCGAGGCTGGATGAAAAAACGGAGTGGAATAAGGAGGGATTGGAGAGGTTTGATCTTATTGTTGTGGCAGTGAGGCAAGAGGGATTGGACTTTGGGGTTTTGGAGGAGTTGGAGGGTGACGTGCAGGTGGAGATGTGGAACTAGATAGATTGTCCTGCGTAAAAGTTGGAAATTGGGAATATTTCTTGTAATACACGATTTACGGCGCGAGGTGGGTGGGAAGACAGGCACATGGAATGCCCGCCGACACGGAGTGGATTTTTGTGTCCCTCTTGTTATTCTGTATCTTACCTCATATAAGCTACTTTCTATGTTCCGACATTTTTTCTTTCTATTGCATAATCCTCTTAGAAGTGTATAGAAGAAGTGCTGAAGTCTATTCTGTAGAGTTCGTGATGTGTAAAAGTTCCACAATTTCGCTAGTCGAAATACAGCTAGCGGAAATTGTCTATCTAATCCGATAATCAACAATCTCAACCGTAACAGCATGTTCCGAGTCGAGGTATAGGTAACTTGTTCACGTATAGTGGGTTCCTGCTAACTATATTCTTCCAATAATGGAGAGATATATATACGACTACCGGATGGGAACCGAAGGTCTCGTATGAGAGCAAAGCCTTTCCAAAGCTTTTATGTAGGTCAAAAGAAATGGTATATAGCAACTCAGCTAAGCATATTCACCAAAATATGTGAGATTTTCATCTGCGCTGCCATAGGATACGAAGAAAAAACTGTTCAAGATTAGATTGGAGTTAAATGATAGAGGCTTAGCACCATGACGACAGAATCTAAATAGGTAGAATAGAACATCTCTTCATATAGCAATGGTGCTGATGCGGTTTAAAAGTTCGAATGGTGTAATCGACTGATTCGCCACGATTCAGCCTTAAATCTGCCAAAACGTTTTGACGACTAGTCATATTTTACTTCTCACATTGCACCTTCGACCCTTGCACTTGTTCTATTCGAAGATACATGTGCAAACACCAAGTCTGTTGCCTGACTTTAACTTCAATTCTTGGGTACGGCAACTGCCTGGCCAGCGGATCGTTCCAGGCGGGAGCGGTGACCTTAGCACACTTACGTAATTTAGTCGCTGTATATGTACCTAGTCTAGTCCCTTCCAAATCACACCTTTCTCATGGCTAGCGACTTACCGCAACTAAGACATAACTGCAAGATGGATTTTTATATCCAGGATGGGGCCTCTAGGCAGCTGAATCTAGTCTCGGCGTGGTACACCAGAATTAAATCACTGGCCTGAATATCTGGACGTATCAAGAGGAGAATTTGCGACTTGTCCGATACGACCATAGACTCTGCCTTGTGGTAGCGTGTTAAGCTCTCAACGGGACATGGGACATGTGGGGCGATTCTAGCGCGTAAGTCGGTTAATCGATCGGGATCGACGGGCAGGGTACAGAGTCAAACCTAACCTTACTTTACATTGCCAATGATACTGCTAAGAGTATGAGATAACCACAATACTTGGCCGCCAAAACTAGGAGATCAATTTGGCTGGTCAGCCTAAACAAGGTAAAACGACCGGTCGTGATTCCAAAATCACAAACTTTCTAATCAAGATCCGGATACAAATGGTCACCGTTAGACATATTTGGTTTGTTATCTTAGGCTTGGTGGTTTATAAGTTTCGACTCGTTAGAAAGAAGGATTGTCTGGTCCAAGGGTGAATGTGTAGTGCGAAATTTCTATTCAGTGGCGACTTATAAAAATAGGTTCGCCTTCACAAGCGTCATTTTCAGCTTTCCGTTTGCGCATATTTTGGAATTGAGTCTATATTGACACAGAAGGAAGTGGTTCATCTGAGCAGGATCTCTTAAAAGTGGAAAAGATGTCCGTACCCTGCGTTCCACTGCAGCTAGTGCTTTATGCACGAACCTATGCACTCCATGCTAAATATAGGTAGCCCTACAACATCCAAAGAATGCCCATTCTCTCGGCGATCCCGTTAGTCTGCACTGTCTATAACGCACCGTGGCATAACAGCTTTGAAGACGAATGTGGCCGCACACTAAAATCCACCTGCTATCCCCCATACGACTACGAAGGCGGATTCGAGTACAGATCATCGGGTGGCGAATTTCCGCATTGGCCGTTGGTGACTTCAAGCGGCCATGGCTCGATTAGACAATACTGCTTTTGGTATTATTTACCTACCGCTCTTGCCACGATGGTAGGATCCTCGTTGTGGCAAATTACACCGCAACAATCCCGCCCTTCAAGTGTGTGTAGAGATACTGACCACTAAGTAGCGGACTCGGTGGGATTTTCGAAAATATTCAACACTCTTGGATGCAAAAAAAGTTTGGTGTACCGAATATCAACTTTAAGGTAGTCTATGGCTGTTTGGCGATATATTGCAGGGCAAATCCCTTAGTGTCGCAACAGAAATACCCAGAGACAGTTCAATAGGGTGATAGTTCGTATTTTATATGCGAGACCAGACGAAAAATATCGCGTTTTGTTGTCCCTGACAGCAACTAACCCTTAGTCGCAAAAAAGTAAGGCTGAAATCAATCAAGGCGCATGTCGTCGTGGGAAACTAAAAATAACATTGAACAACCGAGATAAACAGCAACAAATCAAATGCGAATATCCAAGGTAGGTAACCTGCGGTGACTTCTATCCACCCCTTGTAAACATCATGTTACATGCGCAGAGCACTTGGATATAGCACGAGAAACCGCATCGGGAAGTCAGGATGACAATATAGGCATGTGTAGTAGCAGATCAAACCAATCTATGCAGCCCAATCAAGCTACTTCCTAATATATTGCACGGTCCAGATCCATCGCCAATTCTCTCCGATTTTCCGTGTGGCGAGTTCCGATGTTTTTAACGGCCTCGATGATAAATTTGTAGCTGACGAAGTTTACCGGTGGCAGTTTGTACCTCAATGGTAAAGGAATTGTTTCTATTTGCATTGTGATGAAAATTGGTTCGGATTCGGTGATTAACAAACCTATTCATTTAACCTACTATATGGCCACATGTATTTGAGTCTCCCGGCCTATGAATTCGAGGTGAAGCCAGCTATGTCAAACTTCCGTGCATAGGGCTGGAAATACGAGGCTTTGGACCAGGCATGACGGAAGTGACGCACAGTGACTCACTCGTTTTAGCTTCAGCTGTAGTTGTTACGATATGGGGAGAACCGTGTGCATAATGCGTAGACTATGGTACTGAGAAGAGAGAAGGAGAAAGACTTGAGACATATACAGGAGGCATCAGCCCTTGCAGCGTGACCGTGTATCAGACCTGTAACATGTCTTTGACACATGTACATCAGTAACAGTAGTTACACATTCACTGGGGTTCACGACGATCACTGGCAACATTACGCTGCAAACTATAATACTTGCCGTGATGGTCCATGTTGATGGCCCTCGAGTCTAACGTTGTTAGAGGTCTAATTCATGGGGCTTCTACAGGGTGCATCCTTTCAGTCGAAGACATTCCAAACAATGTGCACCAGCGAGATCTTTTAGTTCTCGCGGCCGTGTGGCAACAACAGCTACATCTACCGGAAAGGAAGGTAAGTGATAGCAGCTGCTTAGGTTGATGGTTACTATTATGGGAACTCTAGGATAGATCTAAATCTCATTAATTCTTCCTACTCCCCGATAACACTGCGAGTCTGAAACAATTCTGCTACAAATCTATTATCGCCATTTGAAGTGGCCTGATCGGTCTATCTACAGGTCAGTCGATTCTTATAGCCGACATTGACTTTTACGTCCAAAAATATGGATAGCTGTTGTTCGCCGCTATACTGTACCAGTCGATAAGGTTAGCACATCAGCAGTTACAGAAGGTGTACGTACTTGACTATACTATACAATGGTAAGCGTCACATAGGCTTTGTACTTGCAATGGCAGAGGTCAGTAGTGACTATATTAAAGAGTAAATGTCAAGAGGTTCGATTGTACAAATAATTGCTAATGAATTATGGGGCAATTCATGGCCTACCAAGGCTGCTCTTGGTTGTACTTTTCCCGTTCTATGTCACCCTCGTCCGCTGTACCTTTCACAAAATCTGTCACAGCATCACCGTACTTGATGAAATATCAGTCAGACACCTCTTGAATTGGTATAAAAACCGAGTTATGTACCAACCTTATCGACTAGTACAGTATAGTACATATAAGCTCAACCCCCTATACGACTGATTATTATAGTGTACTCCACGTGTTCGTTGCTTCGGTTATAGGTTGGATAATGGCTTTATAAGCACAGTCCTCAGTAGTATAGTGGTTAGTATTTCCGCCTGTCATTTCCAATAGTTCGCGGGAGACCAGGGTTCAATTCCCTGCTGGGGAGTGATTTTTTTCTCCTAAGCCTTTCTACGTACTAGGAGGATATTAGGAAGAATAATATGGCAACGACACGGTGTTTTTGAATGGAGCTAAATGATCCTTCCCTGTGTAAAGTGTGGACAGCCAAGGCAACGTCTGTCCAACGATCCTTCCTACAATCCTTTTGCCATGGTGAAGCACGCTAGCATCTTTTCTGCGAAGTCCGTTAGAGTCTTTGCTTGAATAAAGTTTGAATAAATGTTAAAAGTGCGTTTGCCCAGCAAATCTCTATGCTTTACACTGCATTCCTAGCAGTCACAAGGTTTAGGATGAAAAGGATATGTATTTACTGTTGGTTGTGCCCTGTTCTGGTTAAACTCGGTACGGACATTAAAGTTAATTCGTTATGCGGGTTACCTGCAGGAACTGCCCTCGTATACCAGACTTTTCGGGTTCATTTCGCCGAGCGAGCTTGTGAGCGAGGCGAAACAGTCTGGGCACGAGAGCATGCAAGAACGGGGACTAGTCGAGTATTAGCATAATTAGAGTAATAAATTGGTTACCGGTAGAGACAGTACGTCTTCTTCGCAACTATTGGTTCAGTAATGATCGAATCGATTTTTAACAACCAGATTTCGGAGTTTCACAGCCAAAATGTTAGATAATTTTGCCAGAAACATCTGCCCGTCGCTTTCATAGTCATCAAATAGCTTCCCCGAGGTAATTGACATTGTCGGGCGTGCAGTCCGGAGACAGACTGGGCAACATATAGACTCACCAGAGTGGCATTTTTCGGGTGTCTCCAGGGGTAGCTAAAAAAATATCTTCATATAGCGGAAAATTGGGCGCCGCTAGCTTAGTGTCATTACCAATTGTAATCACCACCGATCATCATCAGCTACAGAAAATATGTATATAAGATCAAATTTCGAATGTCATGGATCATGATGCTTAGCATCAACTATAGCTAGCTAGAATGTGTGTTGAGGATGCGTAAAAAGCGATATAAACAAAGGTACTTTTGATAGAGTTTTAGGTCTGGAAAGGCACTATTTTAAAGTATAGTAATAGATTAAGGTACTTTTGGTAGGAGTCTAGCACTTTCAAAAATTTATTAGACGAAAGAGCACTCTATAAACGGCATTTGGACTTTTATAAAGGCACGACGATGAGCTCAAGCACCTTCTGGTACCTTTTTTACCATATAACCGGTGCCTTTTCATTTTCATTTGTATTGGGAAAAGGCATGGAAAGCACATTTCCGACTCCCTTTGAGAAGTTGCTTTTATTTACGGGGATCTCTTTTTTGCTTTGGTTTACAAAATCCATATGCAATGGCAGTGGTCGCATCTACTTGTCGGATTTTCAAGTCTTCGGACACCATCAGCGATATGATGGCTCTGATCAAATTAGGCCGTATTGAATAGTTATCCAACTTTAATTAGTAGTTACCAAACTTTCGATATATCGCCAAGGGCGCTTATTTGTTGTTGTTTATTCATACTGTATGCACTCTAACTAGAGTATGACAGAGCCCCATATCCCCTCCGCCTCCGGGCAAGCCGGTTAAATGGCGGAGTTCCCCACCCACTACCCTTCGTCCCCTTCGTCCCCTTCATACCGGGGGGCTGGCACTCGGATTCGAACCCATAGCATTGTGACCGTATACCCCGCTTATACTTTCAGGAGCGATACCACTGCTCCACGGGGCCAGCCCCCAAGGGCGCTTATAATAAGGTGTCCGGAAACTTGAAAATCCGACAAGTGAGATATGGGGATGCATAGTTGCAATGGTGGAGGTCCCAGGTGCCAAAAATATTCCAGATCCCAGCGGGTGGTCTCCAAAAGGATGAGGGACAAACGAGAATTGAAAAACTGTAAATCATGGCTACAAGTACCTCGATTAGGGAACGGTAAGCATGGTAGAGACAATGGCAGCTTATTTCTGACATGATTCTGAAATCATTCACTTTGATGAGAAGCATTAGACTAACGAGGCGAAAGGAAGGAGAACTGCGGTTAAACGTACGTTGTTGATGGATCAGAATCATGTCCAGTTGAAATGAGGCCATCAATTGCTAGAAGGATTGGAATGATGAAACCAACAGGGCGACAGAGCCAGAGTGCATTATTCTGTCTAAAAAGGAATATATCACCTTTTGCATCTAAGAATCGAAGTTGAGGGCAGCTGGATACACATTTGTAATGGTAGCACAAGACAGACAAATAAAGTGACGCAAATCCCAACACAAATTACGTATAAATTAGTGATAATCCATGATCCTTCAACATTAGTTCAGCACCAACTCCATGCCTATGTCTGACCAATATCGTCTAAGTGCATTTTACGTTCCGGTTTCCAGAAAACGTATCTCTAATCGCATCCAAAATATCACGATATGTCCCAGAACGGTCACGCCTCCATCCAGATGCAATAATAATGTTCTTCTTGGTATCCAGCTTGCACATAAAGAATATGTTGCTGCCCTCGTTTATCGATCTCTGATTAAAGCTTCTGACAGTACCACTGGTAATGGCCGTCGTGTTGATTCGCAGCAACGTCTTGTCATTCTTGAGTGGCCTAGTGACTGGCGCTGACTGAATAAGTAGGGTGACAAGACTCCGTATTACTTCGTGCCATCTTTCAATTTACACTCTCTATGTAGGAGCTAATCTCGCTTGAGATCCCTACATGACGGGCCTGCAGCCATACACAGGAAATTCCGCCCGCGGAGTTGATACCCCTGTCGGAACTGCATAATAATTTGTCTATTTGACGAACAAGCCAATATCGAGTACGTATGCTCAATTTGGGTAGGGTAGAACGGTTGGTTCCTTCTTCTCTGCACTTTTGAAGGGCTGAATTGCTTAAAGATTGTGAGGTTTCTCTACAAGGTATTCCCAAGTCTCCCTACAATCAATTCCGTCACAGTTGAAACACAGTACAATATTTCGCTATTAATCAACATGGTAGCCCTATCGCAGTCACCTATCAAAATAAAACCACCGTAGCTAACAGTAACGACCCTCCAGTCAGCCACTCCAGACGATCAAATCATAGATCAACACACCACGGTTGCAGACGGAGATGGAGGAGAGCCAAGCGGGCGGCTACAGTCTTCCGAAATCGTGCGTAGCACGCTACAAGCCGAGGAAACCAACAACGTACCCATGCCTTCTCAGAACTTTACACATAGTGTACCGCGAGCAGGTCAGATATACTCCTTTCAGGGGAACAACCTAAATAATACGATCCATGAAGCCAACAATCTCGGCTCCAGTTTGGGGAACAACATGGAGAGCAGCGCGGGCAGCTTACCCGCCGGCGGTAATAACGGGGATCGGTCGTTTAATCGGACATGCGTTCAAGCATTCGCGAATAAACATAAACTTTTTATAGTAGGAATAGTGAAGATCAGTACCGTCCTGATAACGATTGGCGTCTCGTCAACAGCATTGGCCTGGGCTATCAAGTCGTTGGAATCGAGTCAGCAGTCAGTCAAGTTATCGCACGAGGCAAATTCCTGGTCTTCTACGGCGTACGATATCCAACGGATGATGGCGCGGATGGCCTTGGTCCAGCTCTGCTTGGAACACCCCGTAAGTGCCTAGCACAGGTCCTTCATAGTTAGATAGCTGACATGTCCCGACAATAGCTTTACGCTCCGGTACCATGTGCGAACGTGACAAACTGGAACTTGCTCCCGTCCATTATGGATTCCCTCCATCCCGGCCGAGACAACTACAATGGCATTCCAAGGCAGGGACAAAATGAGCGGGAGAGCTTGATAACTCCTACATCGTTTGGTGGCATTGTTCTCATTTCAGCCTCGGTTATCTGCGCTGTAATAGTTGTTGCGCATGTTCTGAATAGTTTCCTCAGTGAAGGTAACAATACTGGAAGAAGGGCAGGGAGCAGAATTGGCATGTGATGATGGCTGGTTTGGAAGGGTTACTGCTTACATCGACACCTTTCTTTCTACTTTCATATGGCGCGAGTAGCCAGTTTCATTGTTGATGTTCGGATTTATCTGTTTATAGAAGATCTGTGGTTTTTAGTGCTGGCCTTATAAACTCTCTCGTATCTTAACCTATATGTAGCTTTAGTTTCAAAATTGCATAAATATCTGTCTTCAATTCTACTTTATAACCCGCACTCCTGGCGGCGGACACCAGCAGTAATGGCCCCGGCGCCTCCGAAACTACCAGCTCTAGCAATACTTCGTACGGAATATCATAATGACCGGGATGTCGGGCATCTAGTAGAACTGTGTAGGATGTATCCCGAGAAAGTGTGTGGCAGGGCCAAGTAAGTGAGCCACTCGGTCACAGTAGCAGCAATAGAAAATGTGGTAGTAGAGCATCGGAGGGCATGTACAACGCCTGGTCCCAAATTATTCCTACAATCTAGTAGGACTGAAGGTCTGCGGGTAGCACTACCACATCTTGTATTCACTAGGTATGAGTGCTAGAGTATGCCTCTCGTAGTACAGCGGGAATGTTAGGTTAGGTCTCGGATTAGGTTAGGTCTGGGGTTAGGTCTCGGGTTAGGTTAGGTCTGGGTTAGGTTTTGATCTGGGTGATACCTAGGCAGATTATCGCTGATCCTCACCTTCATACCTACTAACTAAAATTCAATGGACAACGTGGCGGTAGACTGACAACCTACTAGCGTTATCGTGCAAATGATTGTCCATTAATTGTAATACAGATGTATATGGTGTAAATATTGTGAAGTATGTTTTCTATACGTGGAGGAGTTCCATCAGTACTGCTAGTCTGTCAGACGGCGCGTTGGGCTACGCGCTAGCAAGAAAAAAGCCATGACAGACTAAAGTGCCGCTGGTCATGACTGGGTTCCATCTTGGATATTTTACCAGCTTTAACTTGGATAATATGAACTTCCGGAGGACCATATTGCGCAGCGTAACTCTCTTGACTGGTTTTTATGTTGGATAACCCTCACCAACAGTGTTGAAACCAACCAGCATGCAAAATGAAGTGAAGCAGTCAGAAGGTGATTACGTATTTAAAACAGGCTTCTACTCCATTTTGTGGGGTGTCAGTGTATTGCATATCGCATTGCATTGCGCTTGCATGGCAGATTCGAGAGTAGTCATGTCCGGGGTAAGAACTCATGCATTGTCAATCGATATCACTAACGGAATACTTCCCGTAGAGTCTGCGACCGAGTCACAGTCGTAGTCTCAAAATCTGGAGGTCGCTCTCAACCTGCAGCACAACATAATCTCACAATCTACATAACAGTCGCAGTCCCAAATTTTATACACTAAGAAGGAATGGTGTAAATTTAGTGCGAGTTACGGACTAACCATGCCAATTTAGTGTGCTTGACTATTTGATAGTGTAGCACTGAAATGTGAGACTGACATCTGGAGCTGTGGTAAATCAGGAGATGGGGTGCGGACCCTCTAGAATTTGGATATGAAGCTCGAATTCTGAGACTGAGACTGAGAGTGATCTCCAGATTACCGTGTGGAGGGTCTCGAGATTCTACGGGAAGTAGTCCAATAAGTGCTCATTGCTTTTGCCACAACACCAACATTAATGTTAAACACAACCAACGCAGGAAAGTAAAATGTAAAAAGAAATTTTAGACTTGGTAAATTAGTGCTGCAACCTTTTTATTTTCGAATGCTTTTTTGCTATGATAGGGTTATGCTATAAATATTCTTTACCAAAGGGTCTAGAGTACAAAAATTATGATTCCATACGGTAATACAGTAGTGACATGTGTGATACGCAGTTTGACTGCTATGAGATAGTTTAGAAATTGTTATAAGCTGAATTAGGCAGGAATATTGTGAGATTATCGTGAGATTGTAATGCACTTTCAATCACACGTCATTGTCGTTTGAATCAATTCTGTAGTTTGACTGGCATGTTTTGACGTTGGTTATCGTGAGGTTATTATATGATGTTACTATAACAAAAAAACTCTGGGGATTCTTGCACGTTACCCTCTCGGTAAGGACTTTTGCCCGCATTTAGGCGCTTGCTGTTTGAAATTTAAACATTGTCCCATTTTGCGGCTTAATGGTTTATTGATTTACGTTTGCATTCACTACATCTAACGATAACCTCACGATAATCTCTCACCAAGCTCACGACAAAAGATAATGGCACTAAGATTTCTATACTCTAAACCATTGGCATAATAATGATACCACAGCGTGGCATGTAAAAGATGTTTAGTGAGATTCAAACCATGCTGTACTATGATTTTGAACTGTGGGGAGGATTATCTTGGATAAATCTGCAAAAGAAAGGATTGTACTACTACGGGCGGACAGGATGAATACGAGTGATGACTAAGGTACTGTTTTCATACACTGACCGTGTCTCTCACACCGGAGTTTTCCGGAAAGGGCGTGGCGACAGTACAGCAGTTACGCGGACTGTTCCATGCGCTTGTTCCTACTAATCTGGCGCTTTTTTTCTCGGGAAGATTTGCAACTGACAAATTTATAGGTGATGAATTCGAAGGTGGAGAACATGATGGAATCCCACCCATTCTGTCTTTCGAAAATTGCAGTTGTGGTGTTGACAACGTCCTTCCCCCCGCAATTAAGAGGAAAAGAAAGCTTTCATCCTCTGATATGACACTGCTTTCCATGTCATATCTGAGATGTATCGAGTGTAAATTGTGGTGTGGGGTGACTTACTAGTAGTACGCGGGTATTTAATTAAGGGACAAGCGCATGAAACAGTCCGTGTAACCGCTGTACAGTCGCCACGCCCTGTTTGGACAAACTCCGCTCTCACTCAGCCGCCCATGGATCATAAGACGCGCATCCGAACTTCAGTTGCGTAGCAACGAGATTGATAACGCATGAAAGAGCAATTAGGCACCTCCGGACCAATTAATTTCGCTCACACAGACATGGATATCGGATGGTAACTGGCTCAGAAGGCTAATATTCTGCGGATAATAGTTCCACTGCAATATACTAGTTCAGCTTGTTTGCCTATAGTCACCCGGAGACACTCTATTCAAACTGTATCCATTTCAGCCTTTGTATGCTCGAAATTCACTTATACAGGTCCATTTGCCCCTGCGATCGCGATGCAGCACCCTTAACACCCATTCCCAGCCTCCTCCCTCTACTGTACCGGTAATTGCGGATGATACACTTTTTTTTGACCAATAGTTTTTAAGATACAGGTAGTGATAGATATAATAGATATGATACATATCCATATATGTCGATTTTCGGGGCATTGTCTATATTGAGGGCCCAAAATCCGTAGTAGCTTTGGAGCCCCCGCACTGGGCATCTTATTTTGGGTTCTGACAGCAAAAACCTTTGACACAATGTGGTTCTGACCCTGACACATGTATTTGATCGGCACTCGTCTTGACAGCTGACGTATCATCCGCAATTGCCGGTACAGCATTGGTGTCAATCGTCACCCGATTTGAATTTTACGGACGAATAATCCTCCCGGCGACAGTTAACCGTCATTCCCGCGTGCCGACTTCGGGGATAGGAGTCGGGGTTAGGTGTTATGTACTTAATTATCGGCCTCGAAATATCTCAGACATGGGGTGCACCATCTTGTCGGTTGAGAGATATTCCGGTTACTCGGAGTTCGGCAAAATGGCGGAACCTAGATCTTGGAGCCGCACATGTCATGCACACTACCCGCTGCATCCGTTTGCAGATCACCGTGAGTATGCACGTTGTCGGGTTCGTGCAGGGTTGATCATGTCATGAGCGCTTTCTTGTGCACTGTCACGCTCGCACGTCCCAAAATCGCTGCGCATTGTGACGGGCTGGGTTTCGGTGATAACTGCTAGTGACACGGTTACGCGCGGCCGTGTTCGAGACGAACCATGTTGTTGGGCATAATGGCTTAAACGTGGGAGCGTTAGTCGTTGCTGTACGTATTGCATCCGTGCTATAAAGGGTTCCGCGATCTCTCAAGCTAGTCTGGTTTCCTAGCGCAACGCAACCTGAACATTAGTCGCTTTCAATTCAAAGTTTACCCATTTCACGCACCTAGACCTAAACGCAACTATACATACCACCATGAGTCCGTTAGTAATACCGTCAGTATTACGTATGCCCTACGCTGCTTTCCATAACCCCACACAAACCCCACGTATTCTAACTCCAGTACAGCCTCATCCGAGCCGACGGTATGCGTGATCGGCGCCGGCCCCGTGGGGCTCTTTGTCTCCCTACTACTCGCGCAAGCGGGAATCGCAGTCGAAGTAATCGAGGCGGAAGCTGGGATCAACCAGTCGCCGCGCGCAGTCGCGTAAACCCTCCTCCCCCCTCACGCACCAACGACTAACACATATTCGCGGACAATACCAGCCACCATCCCAACGTCGTGCGGGAGTTCCGCAAAGCCGGGGTGTTAGACGACATCGTTGCCGCTGCCTAGGTAAACCACGACGGAATGGCGTGGCGCGCTCCGAAGGGGAAGTTACTTGGCCTCGTAGGCTTATCTGGCGACTTTATGGTCCTTCTGGGGCAGCCCGTGCTCGCAGAAATTATCCTCCGGCGGCTCAAAGAATTTCCGAACGCGAAAATACATTTTGGCTGTCGCTACGTGGGGTGCGAGCAGGGGGACGGCACGGTTACGGTGCACCTGGAGGAGGGCGCAGAGAAAGTTCCGGTATCCCGGAAGTGCCGGATCCTGGTTGGGGCTGATGGAGGACACAGCCCGGTGCGGAAGTCGCTTGGGATACCGCTCGAGGGGTTCACGTGGGAGGACTTCCGGTTCGTTGCGGCAAATGTCCGGTATGCACCCCTTGACCAGTCGGACTGGGGGACCGCGAACTTAGTTGTGCATCCCACGGACTGGTCGGTCGTGGTCAAGACGGATAAGGGCGATGTTTGGCGCGTTGCGACGGGCGAGAAGTGGGATGAGGAACTGGGCGAGGTTGAGAACCGGAAGAAGTTGACGGAGAGGTATCGGCGGATCCTACCGGGGGAGCTGGACGCTATAGAGTTTCTTTCCGTTGCGGCGTATAAGACTCACCAGCGCTGTGCGCTGCGCTTTTTGGACGGGAATGTCGTCTTGGCTGGGGATTCGGCGCATGTGAGTTCCTGTACCCCCCGCACCGCACGGGAAGCTAATGTGGGTGCGCAGTTGAATAATCCTATCGGCGGTTTGGGTCTTACAACGGGCCTCCTCGATGCTGCGCATCTTGGTGCTGCGCTCCGTCAGATCTTGGTGGATGGAAAGCCGTATTCGGTGTTGCAGGACTATGCCGATCAACGCCGCGAGGTGTTCCTCTCCAAGACTAATCCTTCGTCTACGCTGCAGAAGAAGATGTTGATGTCTACAGAGCCGGAGGATGTACAAGAAAGGGAGAAATTCTTTGCGCTTCTTAATGGGCCTGATCATGAGGAGTTCGAGAGAAAACTTGCGGAAGAGCAGATGGCGATGGCTACTACGCCGTCGTAATTGTCTTGCCGGATATTGTATACTTTTTTTTGGTGCGTTTTGGTGCTTACTTCTCGCTTGTTGGATTATTCGATCGCTGGATGGATGTTGGTGATCATTTGGCTAGTACTGGAATTATGTTCCTCAAATTGTTTCCCGGAAATCTCTGTAGGTCCTGTGATGGTTTGTAACAGAATTGATACAATGTAGCATTCCGGTTTATAGGATGCAGAACGCTTTCGATGAGACTAATTCGCATCCACTGCTGCAAGGAGATAAACTCTTACCTCCGACTATCCAGGTGACATCACATGCAGGTGATAGACCTAGCTCCTGTCAGGCAGCTAGCACTACAATTGGCGTCTTTTGTGCTTTCGTTTCGATGTATCCCATCAGCGAGGCGTTGTAGCGGGCAGCCCTATTGTAATGTTGTAATGGTTCTGTTCCAAACCCATTTGCGGCATAGACTCCCATTGTTCCCATAAGTATGTAACGATATTGACATCTGTGAGCTTCTCTCGTGCCCAGTGTGGTGGTGGTGAAATAAATTCCGCCGACCTCTGGAATAAACCCTTCCCGAAAATGGGGGGTTGAGTTTATAATCAATCCCGAGCCCTAATCGCACATTCCCGAATCCCGAATCCCGAATCCCGAAACACAACCCAAAAAGTGGGCCGAAGAAACCCGCAGCAGAAAATGTGCTCTGGAGAGCATGTACAAGGTATGTTTTCTGTAGTGAAAATATGCACAGCAATGTGGCTTGCCGCTCTCTGATCAACCTGACAGGGTAGGTCTCATAGTCAAGATTAGAACCGAACGAGAAACTATCGGGAAAATAGATCGGGATTCGGGATTTGGAGTGTGGTACCGGGACTTGTAACGTGGAGAATTAATTCCAGACTACTGTTCGATACACAGACCGTGTCACTCGTTCAGTTCTATATAAAATGAACCCAAATTAGAAAGGCTGTTTCTCCATCACATCTCCTCACTCGCGGGATTCTAGAAACGAAATGTTGCATATATGGCTTATCTCCCTGACGTATGGCTTCAGTTGGCCTGATGCATAATCTCTCTAAGATGATGGTCATTCCAGACTAAGCTGGAGATGCCAGACTCAGCTGGAGATGCCAGCTGAGTGCGCATGCATGCGTACAAGACATACTCTGAATACCGGATATATAAAGAGCACGAATGTACCTGTACTTAGAGAATACAAGCTTCTAGCAATCAGTACATTTCAGCAGGTTATGAGCCTGGTTATCGCTACTATCTAAAAATTCTCACGATCTCTTTCACGATCTTCAAAAGAGCCTCAAGAACCCTAAACCTTGTCATTGTAGCAACACCCGCATAAACAACAATAAAACTCAACACCACGATCTCAGGATGCCTTCCTCCGAACCCGCCTTCAACAATACCAGGTGGGGCTACATCCTGAAGCTCACTCACAACAACTACAACGAATGGGAAGATGACATGCTACTTATACTATTATCCATGAGAGCATACGTCATCGTCGCTGGGGAGGATCCTGAACCGCAGCCCCTTGATTTCGACCAGGACGACAACTATGATGATTGGAAGGCTAAGGAAGCTGAGGCTGCCTCTATAATCAGACTTTCCTGTTACCCTGAAGTACTGTGCATTTTCAAAGGTATAACAAATTCTCACGAGATGTGGAATAGACTACAGATCAGTCTGGACACTGCTGGATCCTATATCGGCAGACAAGATATTCTTTGTCAATTCCGTGGGTGCTGTCCAAAGCAGGACAAACAACTTAAAGCAGACTTCACCAAGCTTAGTGATTACTGCATACAATTGAACCATACTGACGAAGCAATCACCGATCGAGATTTCCGCATGCAAATATTCACATCACTCCCATCTCAGTAAGCGATGATATTAATGGTCCTAAAACATGGAAGGCCCTTACCTACACCCGAAGAAGCCATGCATGACCTCCTAGAAGAAGCAACTACAGCCAGCCTCACCAAAGATCTTGGAGATACTTCGAAATGGGCCACCCTTGCCACTCAACCAGGCGGCTACCGTGGCCGATCCCGAGGCTGATGCCGCAGGCATGGTGGAAGTGGAGGATGCGGAGGATGTGGTGGACACGGTGGACATGGTGGATACAGTGGAAACAGTGAAACCGGAAGCAGCCACTAAAGTAAGTGCACCTATCGCAAAATTGACACCCATACTACAGATGCATGCAGGAAGCAGAAATGTGCCCAGGAGGGAGGAAACAACCTAGGAAACGATGAGCTCATTTGCTTCCAGTGCGGGTGTAACCCCGGGAGATCCACCCTAGGTTCTAATCATTAAAAGCCCCTAACAACTTCTGGACTAATAAAGAGAAGAAGGATTAAAGCTTCACTCAGGATGCGTAATAAGATTACACCCCAAAGTACAAGGTAACTGTTCCATTCTGTGCTTCCGAAGGATAGTATCGACTCAAGAGTATCGTCTTACGCTATCAATATACTGGAGCACATGATTCAAGAGTATCCTACTCAAGAGATCCGCAGAACTAGCACACTATCGTGCCAGTCCTCAGGCTCCCTTCGGACTCAAGAGTATCGGCCCAGCAACCGGCACGTATACCCAAGGAATGACTGTCCTCAAGTATGACGACTCCAAGTATTGACTTGTCTTATAAGGAACAGCAAAGCAGTTTCGCCTCTGCAGAAGGAGTAGTGCCGACTAAAGAGTATCCTCGAACATCCACATTATCGGGCTGGCTCTTCGGAATCCAAAGTATCGCTCTGCTCACTTCCCGATCAATGACTTGCTTCGACAAAGGTACTATGAATCACCAAGTATAAAGAGTGATGTGTTTATCTGTGATATAGAACTGAAGAGGAACGTACAACTCTGGACTTCAAAGAAGATGTATCCTCATTGACTTCAATACAGAACTAATAGATAATACACAGGAATAAGTTAAGCCTTAACCTCCAGGTCGAGAAGGTCAATAGGTATCTGTAGATTATTCAGAATGTAGATTGTATGTTCAATAGGACTGTTATTGATGTCCTTCCTCCATGTCGGTATCACTGATATATATCAGATGATCCACATCCTTTACAATCCTCAGACTGGCAAAGCCTGGTGCGGAGTTCGTATACATAACTGCCTTGTCATCCTTGCGTTCAACCGTCAATGGTCGAGTTCTAACTCTAATGAGTATTAACTACGTCATCAAGGTAATGGGCTCATATTTTGACACTATTGCTATTGGTGATACCACGTATAAATATGAGCCTATCTGAAGCCAAGTATCAAAAAATAGGTTCGTGTCACCAAGAGCCAGTGAGAGTGCCCTGTCATATTCCCACCGGGTTGGAAACGGTTTAATGATTGCGGCAAACGACAGAACGCTTAATTTGACTACGCTTTATTGGAGCCAAATATACTGTATTCTGCAACTGAGTTGTTTTGCCCTATATCGGATGGAGAGTATCCCACTCCCCTCAGAACATATGAATCGTACGTCCCATTCGCCCCCCCACAAAGAGGGTGTCGTCGAAATAAGGGTTGATTTATATCAGTCCATTTGGTCGACAGGACTCCGATATATCAATCACTGGCAACTCACTTATCATACATATGACAGTTCATATCTCGAAATGCGGTAGTGGTTTGATATTGACGACATCTCATCTCATAAGGAATGAACCACTGGAGCATAAGAGAATAGTCATGTGTTCAGTGGCTAGGAATAAGTTTTCCTGCAGATAAGGAATAGCCATTGACAATAGAGGTCGTACAATGAATACCGACTTAAAGCTAATGACTATCTTATTTGCACTCAGCTCGATCTCTGTTGTTGGTCTATTCATATGAAGGTAGGGTAATGCAGTGTAATGGCAGTCATGATTAGGTTCTCGGCAATGGCACGAGACGTGTCCAGGGCCGGGTATCCTCAACCTTAAATAGACGACTCACGATCTCTCTGAGATCGCTAGCCACAATCTTACCTATCAACTACTCTATTATATTACCACATCCACGTGTGCAACCGTATCTTCTCATATACTCTCATAAGCGGCCATATACGGATATACGGCCTTACACTATTATCGGTCTTAATCAATTCGATACATTTCGCTCACGGGATCTCGCGATTTTACGCCCTTTCAATGCGTCGCCACAAAATAACGCGTTTTATTACAAAACATTCCTCCAAAGAAGTTTACCAGAACTCAATTGTGCGTCACTGACATCCATGAGAGTGATGACACTCTGCAGGCAGCGTCATCGACAGCGGAACGCACTACTCCAATGGTCTCATCGGAGGCCGAGAGTGACGATGATGATGACCTCTGTGATGACCTCGGAGGTCAAAGAAACAAAGATAGCCTGATCGACAACGATAGTGGTAATCTCCATTCTCAAAGTACTGACAAGAATCATCTAGACGTGGTGACCGAAAACCGGTTGATGCTGGAAATGCTGCTCGAAAATGAAGTCCAGTGGAAAGCCGAACAGAGACTCTAACAGGAGAGGATGGTGGCCGAACGGGAACGAATGGCTGCCGAACGGGATTAATTTGCTGCCGAACTCACCGAACGCATCGAACAAAGCACCGTAGGCCCAAGACCGAATGTCTACAAGATGGTGGACCCCGGAAGATTCTGCGGCGGAGCAAAAGAGCTGGACCGATTTCTGGATGCATTAAGCTTGAACTGCAACTCCCAAGGCCACCTATTCCCATGCGGTGGACCCGATCAGGTCAAATACGCAATCTCTCTTCTGGACGCCTGGAGTAATCATCAAAATCCGACACTTAGACAGACAGCGATGACAGACCCTTCAGAATGGGCTGGAGACTTATTTGCGGAATCTGACGCATGCCTACAGGACTTCCACCTCTTTGCACAAGAGATGGCCAAGGTTTATGGGGATAAGGACCGACGATGCGTGGCAGTGATCACACTGATGCAGGGATACATACAACTTCCACAAGAATCGGTCAGAGCCTATGTGAATCGTTTGAAAGCTAATCGGAGCCAGGCTGGGTGGAACCTACAGAAGCACGAAGAAGTCCTCTACGATATTGCCTGGGCAGGACTAGGCAACTCTCTCAAAAACAATGTTGGACCGATGACGCCCGCCTGCGGCAGATTTAACACCTTGGACTAATTCTTCGACAAGGCCGCGGCCTCGGAAGTTACACATGTCGAAAACAAGAAACCACAGCAGCAGCAACAACAGCAGCAGCAACAACAGCAGCAGAAACAGCCTACAGACTCATCTTCCAAAGGACGCAAACGAGGCTATCAGCCATCTATCTCCGAGCCAGCCGACACCACTGGCGGCAAACCCGGCCAATCGGGATCAAACAGACACGGCAAATCAGGCGGCGGAGGTCAATCGTCGGGCTTACCGCCAGCACCATGGGTGTCAATGGAAATCATCGAAGGTCGACGTTCTACCGGCAAATGCTTACGATGCGTATCTCCGCACCATAAGGCGAGCTTCTGCCCTTAATACTCACGAGGAGTTAACCCACCACAGCAGGACAAGACATTAGCTCAAAACAGGGACAGAGGACACCAAATCAAATGACAGAAGTCCTTCGATAATGAACAGCCAAAAAACTCATGGGCCTCTCTCGGCATCTGGCCCGACAGGAGAGGTTTGACGAGGCGGAATTGGAGTTGAAGAGGCTGGCAATGCAGACTTTGATTGCGATGATGGACAGCATACAACCGCATCGGATCGCTTTGAAGTCAAGGGTGTTGTTGGAGAGGCCAAAAGCTCACATGTCAAGTGAGCACTTATGCGGCACGTCCAGACCGGACACGTTCCATATTATTCACGAGGTTTTCATAAGAGATGGAAATGGGGAAATGCAACGCGTGCGAGCTCTCATTGATTGCGGCGCGACGAGCATCTTTATGGCACGGAGACTGCGAAAACTGCTTGGTCTAGCACACGAACCAGCATATGTCACGACTCAAGACCTCAATGGCCAATTACTGGCTCACGCGAGTGGCAGTCAAAAAACGGCGTTCACGGTTCAGCAAATGGAGCACTTATCACCGGTTCAAGAATCGGTGGTGCTAGTTGTGCCTTTGTGGGCGTACGACTTGGGTTTGGGATTGCCTTTGTTCCAGTCAAGGAATCCTGACGTCGATTGGCACAGCGGTCGACTTTTGGCTCTGCGAACCCCAGGGGGAGCGGAAGTGGTGGCAGTGAACCGGGTAGACCATCAGGAATGCCCCGGGAATGTACCAGCATCTACGGCTAGGGAGGAGGCGTGTTCCCAAGGAGGTGGCGGTATCCCAGATAATCAAATACTCGGAGCAACTGCCTTTGACGATCTACTGGCCAGTGAGCAGGTCGGCAGGACATTCTTCCTAAGAGTGGGGGATTGTACAGGGCTGCCGGGAGCGACCGTGGAAGGCATCACTGACGGTGAGAGAGAGAGGCCCCAGGCGCTGGACGGGCGAGCAGGGAGCAGTGGCGGTAGTTGTGGCAGAAGAGCGTCCAGGAGGGAACCTTGAATGACTGCTACCGGCACGCCGAAAAATGAAGGGAGTACCGGACGGCGGGGCTTCACCCTATTGTGGGGAATCGTTTTAAATCCGTGCTCCTGGATATTCCTCCTTACCGCTCCATATCTATTATGAATTGAGAACTAACATGCGCAGATGGAGCCGGCACAATGACAAAGATGGCGCCTACAGATGATGAAGGACATATCCCGGCTACATACGGAGAATTCGTGGAGGTTTTCAGCAAGGAAAAGGCGAAGACACTCCCCCCGCATTGGTCAACCGACCATGCAATTGACTTGGAGCCCGGCTATAACATGCCATATGGGCAGATTTACAACCTATCGGAGTTCGAGTTGACGACATTAAAGGCATACATCGAGGCAAACCTAGCAAATGGGTTTATCCAGCGATCATCATCGCCGGCGGCAGCGCCAATCCTCTTTGCAAAAAAGAACGATGGAGGGTTAAGGCTTTGTGTGGATCACTGCGTGCTCAATCTGGCGACGGTGAAGACTCGGCATCTACTTCCACTAATCTCCGAGATGCTTGACCGTGTACATGAGGCCAGGACATTCACGAAACTGGACCTCCGCGGTGTCTATAACCCCATCCGGATCAAGCAAGGGGATGAATACAAGACTGCTTTTCGAACGCGTTACGGCCAAATCGAATACCGGGTCATGCCATTTGGTCTAGCAAACGCCCTGGCTACCTCTCAGTCTTATATCGATGATTGCCTATGGCCATACATTGACGACTTCGCAGTATGCTACCTCGACGACATACTCATCTATTCGACAAACGAGAAGGAACATGATGAGCATGTGCGTCAAGTGCTGCAGCAACTCAGGGAATTCAGCCTCTATTGCAAAGCCAAAAAGTTTCAATTCGGAGTTTCAGAAGTTGGCTTCCTGGGGTTTGTTATCACTCCCGATGGAGTCGGCATGGAATCGGACCGGATCTCCACAATCGAGGACTGGCCGACACCAATATCAGTTAGACACGTCCAGGTGCTTCTCGGATTCACGAACTTCTACCGAAGATTCATCCGGAAATATGCCAATGTGACCCTTCCACTGACTGAATTAATAAAGGAATGAGAGACATCTCGCGGAAAGAAATTGGAAGGCTCGGCCAAATGGGAATGGACTCGGGAAGCCGAGTTGGCATTCCGGAAACTAAAAAGCACCTTCACTGAGGCACCAATCCTCCAGCATTTCGATCCTGCCAAGCCGATAATTGTCCAAACGGATGCGAGTGGATTCGCGATTGCAGGCATTCTCAAACAGTACGATGTTTTCGGGGTTCTCAGGCCAGTCAATTTCTACTCCCAGGAGTGCTCTCCAGCCGAACAGAATTACGACACTTATGATCGGGAGCTATTTGCCATTGTGGAAACACTAAAGCAGTGGCAGCATCACCTCGAGGGCGCCAACTACAAGGTTTTAATTCGGTGCGACCACAAGAATCTCGAATACTTCCAGATGTCCAAAGTTCTCTCCAGGAGACAAGCCAGGTGGTCGGAAATTCGTTCCGCTTACGACTTTGTCCTCGAACACATGCAAGGCACCAAGAATCCTGCAGATGGCCCGTCTAGACAACCCGACTACGAGATCGGCGACGAAAGGCCTGTGGCCCGACTATTGGCAACCGCCCCAGTGGAACCATATGATGACCTCATGCCAGCAATTATCACGGCTCAGGCCTCAGACTCCTTACCTGTCGATGTCTCGGCGAAGTTAGTCGCCCGACCAGTGGCAGGCGGCACAGATACCGCTGAGCAGGAGACTCAATGGGAAGTCGTCGCGGGGGCATTGACTTACGGGGGGAGGATATATGTTCCTGCGGTCGATTCTCTACGCGGAAAAGTGATAACTCCATTCCATGACAACCCCGAGTCCGGTCATTTTGGAGCTCTTAAGACTACTGAGCTGGTGTCTAGGGATTTCAACTGGCCAGCAATGGAGTCACACATACGTAGGTACGTCAGCAGCTGCGAAGTATCCCACCGAATCAAAGCACCTCGGCACGCCAGGCACGGGATCAACATGCCCTTGGAGGCACCATCACGGCCCTGGGAAGGTGTCAAGATGGACTTCGTCACCGACTTGCCAGAGTCAATGGCATCGGGCTACACCGGGATTCTGGTCATCGTGGACGGACTGACAAAGATAACAATCTACTTACCGTGCCGGAAGGATATCGACTCGCCGGAATTGGCCCGGCTCTTCTTTCAACACGTCATTTGCCAGCGCGGCGTCCCGGACAACACAGTCACAGATCGCGGCACCCAGTTTACAAGCCGATTCTGGACCACAGTATGTTCTCACTTGAGTACTGACCATCGGCTCTCCGCAGCCTTCCATCTCCAGACAGCCGGGCAGACGGAGCGTCCAAACCAGACAACGGAGCAGTATCTCCGGGCTTTCTGCCACTACGAGCAGGAGAATTGGGTTGAACTCTTGCTGCTAGCCGAATTCGCTTACAATAACGCGATTCACGTGTCCACGAGGATGACTCCATTCTGGGTGAATTACCACTACCATCCGGTGATGCAGTTTAAGGCCCCGAAGCAACCATCTAGCCTGAATTCGGATATCCAAGCAGACACTTTCGCAGCTGGCTTGGAGGAGACTCGCCAAACCCTCTGTAAGAATTTTCAGATGGCTCAAGCCAATCAGACGAAGCACGCCGGCGGCAAAGAGGTTGTTTTCTCGGTTGGAGATAAGGTATGGCTTTCAACGTGGCACTTCCGGACGACAAGACCGTCAAAGAAGTTGGACTACATATGGACAGGACCGTACACGGTAGGTACGGTTATCAATAAGAAAGCTTACAAATTAGACCTCCCGTATACGATCTGGAAACACAACGTTTTTCACGTCTCTTTGCTCGACCGCTATACACCTCCTACCACTGCCCAACCACCATCTGAACCGCAGCCGACGGTCGTCGACAACTCTGACGAATCGGAAGTTAACCGGATCCTCGACTCTAAGCGACGCTACCGGAAGCTGCATTCACTTGTACAATGGGCGGGTTCCAGTTACGTACGGACTAGCTGGGAACCTGCGGGGAATGTCGGAAATGCGCAGGAATTGGTCGACGAGTTTCACCGACAGCATCCGAGGGAGCCTCAACGATGATTGGACCTTTTCTACGGGGGTTTTACATTGCATACTTCTTATGGATCTCGGGCCGGTATAAATGGCGTCAGCACGGGTTTTTGTCACCTACCACTGGAGGTGGAGTTGCCCCGTGCACCGAATCCGCCGAGAGGCTCCTCATACAGCGCTGATCGGTTGTGGGACTTATTAAGTCGTACCGAGGCGTACGCATCGGTTTCATTTATTTCGTGGGGTTTCTCTTGTTATCTAGACGTATGTGGCAGCCCAGGGGGTCTGCTCCTAAAGGGGGGGATGATGTAATGGCAGTCATGATTAGGTTCTCAGCAATGGCACGAGACGTGTCCAGGGCCGGGTAACCTCAACCTTATATAGATGACTTGTGATCTCTCTGAGATCGCTAGCGATATTATTACCTATCAACTACTCTGTTATATTACCACATCCACATGTGTAACCGTATCTTCTCATATACTCTCATACGCGGCCATATACGGATATACGGCCTTACATGCAGATATTACAAACAGGAGAACAGATCCGGAAGGTTGATCCAATAACAGAATCAGAGTGATATTTCATAAGTTCGGATTGAGTATCCATATTTCGCTTATTGAGTGATCCTTTATGATCCCGGAAGTATACCTGTAATACCAAAGGCGTAACAGCGGGATCCCAGGTAATATCAAAGTCGATTGCATCTCCTAAAAACATTTACAGGAGTAGTGGAAAGTGAAGAAAGCCACTGCTTCAGCAGCCCTCACTACGAGCGGAGACTATGATCCCTTCTGCCTAACCGCCTCTGCTCTCACCGCCCCTGCCACCGCCGCCGCAGCTCCTAGGTGGGTCATTGAGCCTGGAGCGTCACACCATATTTGCAATGACCGTACCAGCTTCTCAATGTTCAAAAACTTCTCACTTCCTACAGTAATCGCACTGGGAGACCACAATTCAGTCACCGCCACACATTACAGTTTCATTGATGTCATACAGGGCTGTCAAGTCGAAGCCCTCCATACTCCTACTTTTCACATTTCTGTTCTATCGATCAACCAATTGGATTTGGGCAGGCATACGACTATATTCCGAAACGGAAAATGCTCCATAACTTTGCCATCTTCCTGCAACCACGCCGGAAAACTAATCAATGGCATGTATATCATAGTCCCCGCACCCACACTCTTATCGACTTCCGAGAATGGGAAAATGAGAAAGAGAGACAGCTCAAAAGGACTAATCGCAGAGTCTGAAATCGAGTCTACAATTGCACAGCCTACAATCGAGTATACAATCGAACTCACTATCGCATCTACAAATCCTCCTGCTTCCTCTGTTCCAAGTGCACCTTTGACTGCCAAAACTAAGTCCACTTGAAAGTCTCTTACAATCCCAGATTCAAGACTATATCACAGACGACTAGCCCATATAAATCCTACCGCCATGAGAACTCCAATTAGCAGATATACACATGATGATTCAAATGTGCAGTCTGCATCCAAGCCAAGTACAAGCAATGGTTCATTAGAGTACCAGTCAAGCGCAGTACGAAGCCTTGTGAACTTGTACATTTGGACGTGTGCGGTCCCTTCTCTACACCAACCTTGGGAGGCAATCGATACTACATACTATTCTTCGACTACTACACAAGATACACATCCGTCTGGCTACTCCCAAATAACGCAGCCAAGACCTGCACCTACGCATACCAGTCATTTCAGGCCCGAGTAGACTCGATAGGATACGAGATCGACCAATTCTGGTGCGATAATGTAGGTAGTGAATACAACAATACGACCTTCCAATATGTCGTCGGAGCTCATGGTACGACATACAAGCTATGACGTCCATACGCTCACCATAAGAATGGTGTTGCCAAACGCATGATCTGTACAATCACTGAAAAGCCCTAGGCGATGATAAGTGACTCCCTGGCTCCAGTCCAGTTCTGGGGAGAAGAAGTTAATACTCAAGTCTATCTCCAGCAGAGATCACCAATGAAGGCCTGAAAAGAAACAATGGCCGGGATGGCTATCATGCGCCGTACGAAACGCCATACGAAATGCTGAATCGATTCAGAAAACCTACGCACAATGCCGACAGCAATGAATTCTCGTATCAAGCCTCTCTCCACAACCTACACCGATTCAGATGCAATGCCAGCAGACTCATCCCCGATGTTCAACACCACCAAGGCATGTTCAGTTCGAGATCAATGCCCTCCCTGATCGTAGGCTACACACATGACTCAAAGACTTTGTGGAGGATCTGGGATCCTAAATTCCAGAGGGTGAGATCCCAATCAGAAGTTGTCTTTGCCGAAGAGAGGAATGCACACATGTCGTGTCAGCATGGAAGCAATGAGATTGACATGTTTTTATTACCAGAAGATGACGAATAAGTTGAAGAAACAGATACCGGAGATGAGCCTCTCCAGGATAGTCAACCTATGCACATATGTAGTCGACCTGTGCAGATAGATAAGAGATTCTCATCTCACATGCATGAAGCTCCTGATGCAGAAGCAGAAAACACCCACAGCCGGCGCCTCCGCTGAGAGGATCAGACTGCCCAGCGTTCAGCAGCAAATTCAGAAAACATCGCCCACAGCCGGCGCCTCCGCTGAGAGGATTAGACTTCCCGGTGCTGGGCAGCAGCAATCAAGACATCAAGCTAACTCCCGCCAGCAGCTCCAGCTTTGGCTCCTGCTCTCCCGATAGGGTGTCGTGTGACCAGAAGTCAAGGTAAAAACTCCGCAGAAGCAGTAACAGCAACCGGAGCCACTGGAGATCCATATACCTACTCGGAAGCTTTGGAAAGTCCTCAACCAAATCACTGGAAAAGAGCTATGGAGGAAGAAAGCACATTGATCCTGCTCAATAACACCTTCTCCGCTCTCAACTCCTGGGAAGCACGGCAACTGCAAGTTAAGCCAATTGGCTCTAAGTGTGTTTATAAGACTAAACACAATCCTGACAGGGCCACACATTACAAAGCACGGCTAGTCATAAAAGGATATGAGCAAAAGGACTTTGGTGAGATTTTTGCCCCCATTGGGAAGGTGACTACGTTTCGGTATCTCATCCCTCTCGTTGGGAGATATGGGTGCAATATGGAGCATTTGGATGTAGTGACCACTTTCCTAAACCCCAAAATTTACGATGATGACATCTATATGACATTGCCAGAAGGATGGCCAAAGGGCCTCAACACACCAAAGATTATTGTCAGCTACAGGAAAGCTCTCTATGGCCTTAAACAAGCTCCACGGCTATAGCAAAACGATATCAGCACTTTTCTACTCTCTTTTGGGTATACTGAATCCCTTGCAGATCCTAACCTCTGCCATCACAATGACGGCATTCTGATACTTCTGTATGTCGACAAAATCTCCATGTCATATCTGGAGGCCACCGCCAAAGCTGCAATTGATGTAAAGGAGAAACTCTGAGAGAAATACAAGATAATGAACCTCAGCCCGGCACGCCAAGTGCTCAGCATTGAAATCCACCGCGATGGTACAAGGGATGGTACCGGGGTCAGTCTCGAACAGAAAGCCTATATCATCACAATTCTGAGACGTTTCGGCATGGAGCACACTCACGATGTCTCGACGCCCCTGTATCCCAATGTAAAATTGGACTTGGCCGAGGATTGGGGGGAGAAGGAATTGGAAGATATCACAGACTATCCAGCCATCGTGGGATTACTAATGTATTCAGCACTTGCAACTTGGCCAGATATGTTGTACGCGGTCGCTGCTAGTTCTCGTTACAATTCGCAGCCATTCACAAGCCATTTGACCACTGCTAAGTGAGTCCTTCAGTATCTGATATCTACAGCCAATTTTTGACTACACTTTCAAAGCAATGGCATCGGCATCAGCATCGACATCGGGAATAGTCTCGTAGGATATTCGTATTCCGATTGGGCCAATGACAGCGGGGACTGCAAGTCTCAGGGAGGACATGTGTTTCTCGCCAGCAATGGAGCTATCTGGTGGCAGTCTCGAAAGCAAATTCGCATTGCCATGTTAACACTCTGGGCTGAATTCATCACCTGCTCAGAGGCCTCTAGAGAAGCGAAATGGTTACTTCAACTACAGAAAGACATTCACGGCAAAGACTTACCACCGCTGCCAATCCACTGCGGCAAGCATGGCGCTCTCACCCCTACCACCTCGGGAATCATCAATGCTCGAACCAAACACATCGACGTTTGCTATCACAACAGTCGAGATCTGCATACACCACGAATAGTCAACTACTCCTACATACACACAGACGAAAATGTGGCAGATATACTCATGAAAGCACTAACTAAAGATAAGCATACGAAGTTCACAAAAGCAATGGGTTTATTGTAATTGGCGGTCGATTTACGGTTGTCTTTACTTTTGGAATACGGATTTCTTTGTGTATATGGATGGCCATCTTCAGGCTACAGTAGTACTCTTTCCCGGCTCTCTTGCCACCCAGGGTTTTAAGGAGGCTACTATGAGAATCACTGTTTGTTTGCTTGTTTGTTTGTTTGTTTGTTTTCTTGCTCCACGGAGCGTAGCAAGAGGGGGGAGTGTTGCATATATGGTTTATCTCCCTGACGTATGGCTTCTGTTGGCCTGATGCATAATCTCTCTAAGATGATGGTCATTCCAGACTCAGCTGGAGATGCCAGCTGAGTGCACATGCATGCGTACAAGACATACTCCGAATACCGTATATATAAAGAGCACGAATGTACCTGTACTTAGAGAATACAAGCTTCTAGCAATCAGTACATTTCAACACGAAATATTCAAAGTAGAGATAGAGAAGATTCGCTGTATACTATCTAAGAGGCCACACGGCCATGTATATATGGCCATACAAGTGCGAATACGTACGTGCTCATCTATGTATAGACACGGCTGAATACCATCAGTCCAACAGCAATCTCCCATTCCCATACGAGCCATCATCTCCGGTCTTACGAAGGCTGAGATCTATTTATGTAATACGAAGTTTAGCTTATGGTCGGAACCGTGTGAGTGTATCTCGTAGTATACCGATGCGAGAGACAAGAGAGACCTTTATGACTAGTTATGTACAGTGTGTGGGAATGGCAAACAATTATAGGTTCAAGTGAAACTTCCTCTACAACAATAAATTTACCATGCATGAAAACGCAAAAAGGGACCTTCCCGTTTAACATGAGTTTATTTGATAGGAAGTGCAAAAATTCGCCGGGCGGTATGGCACGTTATACAATGCTAAGAAGAGATTCGGATTTCACTCAAGTTTCCATGCGTCTCTGTCGTCACCATGGGGTCATTACGAGTGGCTTGCGGAGTAAACCTTAACCTTACCTCATATCGACTTCTACGCGGAGATGCACTCGCCAAAGGTTCGTAGTAACCCCGTCATGCAATGTCCACGGACAATGTCAGTGACGGCGAAAGCAAAACGCTGGCCAAGAGAAAACCGGGTTGCACGATCAAAGGCGCTCTTTATAAAGGGTTCAGTGATCTTCTCGGGTTTAATTCTGATACATAGCGCAAACACAATCACTACAGCAGAGTTTATTTTTTTTGATGTTTTGCCCACTTTACCACAAAAGAACAAAACGGAAACGTACAATGCCATCAGAATTGCGTAAGCCCTGCGCTACTTTCCATTACCCCATAAATGATTGGTGTATTCTAACCTCCATACACAGTTTCTGAGACAGCGGTGTGCGTGATCGGCGCCGGACCAGTCGGATTATTTACCACCCTCCTACTCGCACAGGCCGGAATCACTGTCGAAATTTTCGAGGCGAAACTAGGGATCAAACCGTCACCAAGAGCAGTTGTGTAAATTCCCCTCTCTCTACTTCTGACAACAATAACTAATTACTAGACATCACCCACCCGTTCTCAACGAGTTCCGCAAAGCCGGAATTTTAGATTCGGTGATCAGCGCTGGCGTAAAAAATACTACCGGCATTGCGTGGCGGGCTCCGGGCGGGAAGTTACTTGGCAGAGTAACTAGCGACTTCTCGGTCCTTCTTGGACAACCTGAGCTAGCGGCGATATTTCTCGACCGTCTCGAACGTTACCCAAATGCGAAAGTACGCTTTGGATATCGATTTGTGTGGTGCGAACAAGGAGACGACACGGTCACAGTTCACCTTCAGCACGGGGCCGAGAAAATATTCCGAAGGTGCAGGTTCCTAGTCGGCGCCGATGGTGGACACAGCCCGGTTCGGAAATTGCTAGGAATACCGCTGGAGGGGTTTACATGGCGCGACTTCCGATTCGTTGCGGCAAATATACGGTGTCCGCTGCAGGCGCGGTCTGGCTGGGATGTCGCGAACTTTGTCGTGCACCCGACGGACTGGGCAGTAGTAATCAAGACGGGGAAGGACGACTTGTGGCGTGTTGCTACGGGGGAGAAATGGGATGAGGAGATGGAGAAGCAGGAGGAGTTGAGGGAGAAGTATAGGAGGATACTTCCTGGGGTGGTGAATGACGATATAGAGTTTATATCTGTGGCTGCGTATACAGCTCACCAGCGGTGTGCACAACGGTTTTTGGATGGAAATGTTGTCTTGGTTGGAGATGCTGCACATGTGAGCATCCATCCACGAATCGACCCTGAGCCTGCATTGTAGGGTAAGCTAATAGGTTGGTGCGCAGTTGAATAATCCCATTGGCGGCTTGGGTCTCACTACGGGTCTTCTCGACGCTGCACATCTGGGTGTTGCGCTCCGTCAACTCTTGTTGGAAGGAAGGCAGTATTCGGTGCTGCAGGATTACGAGTCACAGCGCCGTGAAGTATTTCTCTCCCTTTCAAACCGTTCCTCTATATTACAAAAGAAGAGATTGATGTCTACCGAGCCCGAGGACATAAGAGAAAGGAAGGAATTCTTTGACCTTCTTAATGGTCCCGATAATTTAGACTTTAAGAGAGAACTTGGGGAAGCGCTGATGGCGATGGCTACTACGCCTGCTTAATATTACAGTGTGGCATGCAGATAGCGGCGGTGTCGCATGCTCACCGTGATTAACGACAGTACATGGTTAATACGGAGCCAACCGAGCTAGAATTTAATGCTAAGAGAGTACGTTCAATACCTATAGGCTCTAGTCGCTCTTTAGGTTTAAATAGTATTTTCCCTGACTATTTCTGGTTGCCGCAGCCTGTCCCATGCTTAACTTCGTTGAGGCACAATTTCATTCAGGCGTTACAGAAAGGAAGATGATGGAATTGTTCTGGCTTTCAGAATAGATATCTCATGTTTGCATTGCGGAAATAATGATATCGACATCTGTAAATACTGATAATATCGTAAAATATGGAGAATAACATCAGCAGGGAGAACTTAGTTCAAGGTAAACCTGATGCGAGGCCATTTGGCCTCGGTGACCGTCTCACACGGGCGATTAATTGTTATTGCCGGTGTTCCTAAGCGGCTCGGCCTGGCCTGAGCTAAGGGCGGACAGTGAGATAGTGACAAGACTTGGGTATATCTAAAAGACTTGCTGGGCGGCTATGCAAAAAGGTATGTGTCTATCTATGTTCTCCTGCCATTATTCCGTCTCCCATATCCGTGCGCTTTAGCCAAGCCCGTTTGACCCTCGTATTTTCCTAGTCCGCTTCCTAGAACTTCTGAAGTGTTCTTCCTATCAACCTATCAATCCCAAGCGTGTCTCCTAAGTACGCTTTTAATGTGCGCTCTCCAGGTGTGCTCTAAGTGCACTTCTGAAGTGCACTATCTAAGTTCATTCTTTTCCAGGTTCATTCTCGTGATTTCCAAAGGTGCTTCCTGTTCTAGTTAATTCACGGAGGATATTAGTCCGTAGAGTAACCGATCAGTTGACAGGGTCTCACTTTCAGTAAATGAACGAGCCAGATCAGTGCTCCGTGAACTGACCAGTGCTAATTATGCTCAACGAAAATTAACAATTACTCCAATCGCAAAGTTATGTATACATGCAATACGCCTAATTCATCGCTCTTTGACCCTGTAGTCTCCGATTACCATATCTTTAATATTGATGGAACAGTCGTGGAAAAACATTGATTTTCATTCTTGTTTGAGTGTTTTTTTAAAGCTGCTCAATCAAGTTTAAAGATATCGTAAATCGAAGACTGGTAGGTGAAAGAGCGACAAATTATGCATATTTTATGTACACATTACTTTGTGATGGCACAAATACCCGTACACTTAATTGGTGTGACTTTTTGTTAGCTTTATTAGCACAGCTGAGCAGTGAAAAGACAAACTTTTTTTCCCCCCTAATTCTCCCTATAATCTGCTGTATCACAAAATGACTTGTTAGCTCAGAGTGTGTAGGCTCCGCGAGATGACTGGTTAGTTTGCGAGGCTCTCCGTGATCTGACTAGAACACTACCAAGGGTGCGCCCTGTTTGTCTCGATGGCGTGTCATCTCAGAGACAAGCATCTTATGTATTTAAGCAAGTACATAAATGCCCAGGTGTATAGTCGCACCAAGATGCTACAAAGTTCTGTCTTCACAGAACAATTTTACTTGCCTATGGTGTGGACTGCGGAGGCGGTAGCAGCGACTGTTTGCTGTATCTGTGAGTCAAGCACGGTTGCCATCCTTGTAGCCTTGTCTAGGCAAACATGACGCAAGCAGTGCATAACCCCCGGCGATTGTCACACAAGCACTGTCATGAGGACGCAAAATTAAAACACGATGGTTGCAAGAAAGAACCAACCTCACATGAGGCTTGCCTGTTCTCCCACTAAAGTACACCAAGCGACGTTGCTTGGCGGACAACCCTACTCCCTGGTCAGTATCCAGCAGGATGCATTGCTAATTAGGTTCATAGAAATAGATGGAGTTCTAGATCGACCCCGACCACTTCCATCTTCGAAGCGTAGGTCAGTTAGAATGGAAACCTCAAGTAACACTATCTCGCAAAAACCTGCGAGAGCATTTCGGTTGAGTCATGTAAGACTTCGGTGTTTAATATGCTGCAACGGTCGCATGCGTGCGACAACGCTACCGTTATCTAATCCCTCTTAGCACCCTCGCTTACATTGTTGTGCTCACTCTATCAATTATCATTAGTGACATTACTGAGTATTCTCACCACAGCAATCACCACCCACTACATTCGCTACCGTTGTAATCTGATTATCATCAGTACTCCCATCACTCCCTTCACCGCTCCCACTGCCTGAGTCGATGCTTGCAACTATTCCTTCTTCATAGCCTCGCTCCTCCTGGATATTCCTATCCCGATGCGAATTGCAGAAATTAGCGATAGACATTATCTCCCAACAAGCTGAGTTTCCCCGGACGTATGTAACATTATCCGACCAGTTCTTACGCATTGTGGTCTATAGGGACAAATCATTGGCCAGCCCTGTTGATTACCACCTCGGGTCTGAGGAGTGAAATGGCAACAAACCCAGAGCTATAACGGATAATCCCCAGTGCTCGGTATATCTCCCGCTCCGACAGTCACCATTCCTGCCTGTACTGTACATATCTAGTTGTCATACCCAGTTCTCGATCACTTACAGAAGTTTGATCACCGCTTGGTCATTGCACCATTACTCGGCTTATCGCCACGCACGCCTGATTTTCACCTAGCACGGAATACCGGTACTCCTTGGTATCCCTTACCGAGAGCTGCGGTGGGGACCTACGAATGGATGGGTTGACATTGTCGCGTACTCGCCAGTTGAGTATTGACGTTTTTCAACTTTAGCACGATAGAGGATTTCGGTAATGCAGGAAATGATACTATTGGGTCCCAGAGTGCATTTACAGCTACATCGCGACTGAAAAGGTAAATATTTATCTGTCGAAAGTACTTTCGAGCGGCTGAAAACCGCTAATGTTGAATAACCCCAGTGGGTAGTATGCACGGAATGTACTTCACTGCAAGCATTATCTGACAACCTCCGACATTTTGTGCTTCTATGATAAGGATCGCAGGATAGACATACCATCCTAGACCAGGCTGTATGCATAATGCGCAATCTTTAGAACTTCGTACATGTGAGCCAATAGATTATCTTTGCCAAGCTATTGCGCAACGAAAATAGTTTAGTCTGCACCAATGAGAATCTCTCGTTTTGTGGCGAAAACATCAGGAAGAAAGAGGGGTAGCATCCTGCCGCCCTGTTTTGCCGGTGGGTTTCGCTAGAGCTCTCCTACTATTTAGTTGACGCGCCGCCAAAGTTCAGCCATCCGACACACCCCCCACATTTTTCACCATCAACGTCTGTTAATCTTCAGCAGCTGCTACAATATGTCCTCGGTCGTGGATCCTGGGGACCCTTCTCAAGATGAAGGCGCGCACGGGAATGAGATGGTCGATGACAGCATACAGAGGCTCTCCCGAGTTCCTTCCAAACAAGTCTTGCGGACCTCTTCGCCCGTCGCTGATAGCAGTCCAGCAATACCCATAGCTGTGCCGGATACAGTGCCAAAGTGTTTTCGTATATCCGGTATCCCGTTAAGTTGGAGTGAGAATGATCTTTTCGATGCACTTCACATAGTTGATCAATCCCTTACACACCAAAATTACCGACCATCTCTCTATCCATCATGTTATGATTCCACCCAAACGGCACTGCTCGACTTAGATCCTTCTACCGAACTCTTACAACGTCACAACCATTTGCCGCTCCCGGAATCCGCTAGCAGGACAGCGGCACTTCTTGCAATCGACAGTCAGTTTTACAATCTAACGCCATTGAACGTCCCCAGAGGCGAAGTAGTAGCAGAGTTAGTTACCTGCGCCCGTCCAAGCTACATGCCGGCAGATGCTGATATCAGACTTTTTGTAGTGTGATTGCTGTGACTAGCCTTGCAGGCCATGCTTTTGGATCTTGGAGGAGCCGTGAAACTCTACAAATGTGGCTTAAGGACTTCCTACCGTACGATATTCCGAATATCCGCATCATGACCTACGGTTACGACAGCAGTCTTGTTGGGAACAGCAAAACCGAGAGCACATTATTAGATTACGAACAAAATTTCACCCTGGAGATAGAAAATGCCAGGAATTCTGTTCCGGTGAGCATATTGATGTCTAGGGAGTACGAATTTCATGCGCTGATATCTTCCAAAGAAAACCCGACCTATCATATTCATAGGTCACAGCCTTGGTGGGATTTTGATTTTGCAAGTAGGTCCACCACACCTTGCAAAAAGATCGCAAATTCACAAAGTATTCCCAGGCATTGATTGAGTCTAAGCGCAACCCGTCCCATAGTCACATATTAGATGCAATGATGTCTATAATCTTCTTCGGGATTCCACATGAGGGCCTGAGAACCTACGACCTCCAAGAGATGGTTGACGCAGAGTCTGGTAGCTACGAGACATCAAGGATCAACCTGCTCAAACTGTTGAGAGAAGGCGCGGAATTCCTGGAAGTTCAAAAGGAAGAACTCATCAATATCTGGGAGGAGTATAAAACAAAAATTATCAGCTTTTATGAGACGATATCGACACCGATAGTTCAAAAGGTAAGACTACGCTTAATCTTTGCGATGATAATTAACACTGTCTAGTCAGATTCAGGCAGTTGTGTAATTGACGGTAAAGAGTCGCAAATGGTGAAACGGTTTTCTACCCAACTATATGTACCAACTGAGCAGCGAGTTCCCGTGAATCAAAGTCATACGAACATGGTCAAGTTCGCCACACCAGCGGATCCAATATATCGTACAGTACTTAGATATTTGAGGATGTGGGTGGATAGCATTACTTTGTCCTATGGTATTTACAGGTCCTTTCTAAAGTGCAGCTGAAGGAGAAAAATATTGATACCTACTGTACAGTGGCAGCAAAAAAGCTCACCAATTCTCTAAGTATGTGCCCACTAGACATGTTTATTGTAGGTCCGTAACCAATAATTCGAAATAAGGTCCGCAAGAATACACCGACTGCCTCAAAAGTTTGAAACCCTCAGACTACGAAAGTTACCGTAATGAACTTCTGTACAGACGACATGGAGATACCTGCACATGGATTCTGGAAGATCGGCGTTACAGAACATGGGCCGAAAAAGACAGCCAGGCAATTCTTTGGATCTGTGGCGATCCAGGCTGCGGCAAAAGCATCATATCGTCATTTTTGACCACCGAAATTGCTCGTGGCAAAACCAACATGCCTTATATGGCTTATTTCTTCTGTGATGACAAGGATGAACGGTTACGGACTGCGCACGCAATCCTGGTGAACTTGCTCGCCCAACTTTTAATACATGTACCTGATTGTATTGTGCACTTTTTGGCCGAGCCTGATTACGCCATGAACAAGAAGAAAACTTCCTGGAGTTTCGGCATGCTCTGGCGAGTCTTTGAGCGAATAATCAATGACGACCATCGTGGGGAGATCTATATTCTGATTGATGCTTTTGGTATTTACCCCTAACTAAATCTAAAGCTGTAGCTCACATCAGTAGACGAATGTGAGGAAGGATCACGGTTAGAGCTCTGGAACCAGCTGCAGTTTCTCTTATGCGATCCTACCACAACACGGCCTATCAAGATTATCATTACTAGTCGTCCACACATTCCAGTTTCACTATATTGGAAAGATGTCATTCAACTGCCTCTAGTTGCCCAAAACTTGCACAGCGATATAACAGCATTCGTCGAAACCGAAATTCGCAAATTACCAGGGATTACTGGTCGTCTGGGCGAAGAAGTACGGCAAGCTCTTGTAGATGGTTCTAACGGGATGTTCCTTTGGGTTGCTTTATTAGTGGACGATCTTAAGAAGTTTACGAACTCAACCCATCAGGCTATCCGGAAGGCACTGAAGATGTTACCGCCCGATCTTGCAGGTGTATATACGAACATCTTGCGTAAGATACGAACAAAAGACCAACCAGTTGCCCAGGCTGTTCTTCGGTGGGTGGTATGGGCTGTCCGTCCGTTGACGATACCAGAGTTGACAATAGCTATTGCAATTCTGCCGGAACATACTTGCATGTCCTCAATGCATGACGATATGCAGCCAGACCTCAGGAAGGTTTTGCGATTAATTTTTGGGCCGCTTCTCAGAATAGAAGATGATGACACAATCCATCTTGTTCACCAATCTGCAAAAGACTTCCTCAGTAACATGGATTTGTCTCCCGATGCGCTCCCCCATTTTAGTCTCGCATCCGCAAAGTCCAACTTTCGGCTTGCAATGGCTTGTTTGACTTATCTTTGTTTCGACGAATGTGAAGACGAACCGGTGGCTGGACATAGTGTGTCAGAGCAAAACGTTAAGCAGAATATTAAAATTCGAAAGCGCAAGCTTGAATTTCTGGACTATGCTGCAACGCATTGGCCCGAACATACAAGAATGGCAGACAAGGCGGACCATCAAGCCTTGTCTGGCTTGTTCGGCAAACTTGCACAGTCCCCGAATAAAATCGATCTCGCCTACCAAATACTAGTTCTCTCTCGCAACGAGAAGTTTCAGAAAACCGCACCACTCCAAATTGCAGCATCTCTCGGATTCGTCACATTTGTAAAAGACTTTTTGGATTGCGGTGCTGATATCAACGCCCAAGGTGGTATACACGGCAGCGCACTCCAAGCAGCGGCAAAGAGCGGTCACGAGCACATAGTTAGGCTACTGGTCGTTCGAGGCGCTGATATCAACGCCCAAGGTGGTATACACGGCAGCGCACTCCAAGCAGCGGCAAAGAGCGGCCACGAGCGCATAGTTAGGCTACTGGTCGTTCGAGGCGCTGATATCAACGCCCAAGGTGGTATACACGGCAGCGCACTCCAAGCAGCGGCAAAGAGCGGTCACAAGACCGTAGTTATGCTACTGGTCGTTCGAGGCGCTGATATCAACGCCCAAGGTGGTATACACGGCAGCGCACTCCAAGCAGCGGCATGCAACGGCCACGAGGCCGTGGTTCGCCTTCTAATTGACCTCGGTGCCGACATCCATGCCCAATGTGGTACATACAGCAGCGCACTCCAAGCAGCGGCAGAGAACGGTCAGGAGGCTATAGTTCGTCTACTTATCGATCGAAGCGCTGATATCAACGCCCATGGTGGTATACACGGCAGCTCACTCCAAGCACCGGCAGAGATTGGTCACAAGGCTATAGTTCGTCTACTTCATGACCGAGGCGCCGATATTAAGTCCCATGGTGGAATGTACGGCAGCGCACTCCAAGCAGCGGCATATAACGGTCACGAAAACTTGGTTCGCCTGCTGATCGACCGCGGCGCCGACGTCAATGCCGAGGGTGGTAGCTATGGTAACGCGTTGCAAGCTGCGGTAAATGGTCGCCAGGGTGGGGTAGTTCGGTTACTGCTAGATTCCGCAGCAGATTTGACAAAGTTGGACGATGAAGGTCAAATCCTGGCTTCAGAAATGTTACACAAGACAATATCAACCGAGGACTCTGATTCTGATGCAGAGTCCTTACTTTCGTGCGGGTCAATTTTGTCAGAGCAGAGTAGTTTGTCAAGCCAGTCGTTCATTTCATCAATCATACAATCAGTGGCTCTGGCTCAAGCGGAAGATATCATGGCTCGTACTTTGGGTATCAGTGACGAGATATCCCAAGTTGTTAGTAAGGCTGCAGCAACATGGTCTAAAGACAAAATCGATCGACAAATTCGTCGAGCAGTTAAAGAATTTTCAGAGCACCTAGTGGAACATGCAGCCGAAGGTTCGCTTGTGTTGGAGCGCATTCCTATTCTTCTCAGAACAAGGGCCTCGCCCATAGCAAGGAAAATTCGAGAGCTTTCGGATTACAACTGTGGAAGACCTGTCGCCAGTCCTGGCAATGAGAGAGCACTGCATAAGTATTTGCAGGAAAATAAAGATACTAAGAAAACATATCAACTTGAAAAGATTAACCGTTTCATGGAGGACGATACAGGTTCTATGACAATAGAGAGCGGGGTAAGGCCAGCGGAACTGGGGATAGAGGAGGAGGAGGTGCTCTCTGACACATCAGCTGAGTCCAATGGAGAGGAAGACCCCGAACTTCAGCAATCTTCCGGACTTGTGGAGGGTCAGCAAGCGGTGGAACAGAGTCGCGAATTTCTGGCTCGCCAGGATATCAGTGAGCTGTTTTTGCAAGCAGTGAGAAGGAATTTCTTGAAGCAAAAGGTAGTGTACTTCCTATACTCCTGCAGCAGACAGACGCAGAATAAATACACACTAATCAAATCATCCAGAAACAAAAGCAAAACCATGAACAAGAAACTCCTAAGCATGCAAATGATAACTCCATAGAGGCATTAGATCAAATCGATCACGGTACCGAGCACACGGAGGAAACTTTTCACGTACCCAGACTAGACCCGCTGGTAATCTCACGAGTTGAATTTAATTTGTCAGGCGGGATACAAGAGGAGGGTACACTGGGATGCACGAAAGGCGAACCCAACATAGGAGACGAGAATTTGGAGATTAACCAATCTAGAAAAGGTTGCCAGTCACAAACGAGTGAGATCGACAAGCCAGACCTTGTCGGGCAGGGCAATAGAGTAAGTTTGCACCATATGCTTCCTTCCGTCGGTTTACAACAGCCGAGCAAACATAGCAACTCTAGTGTACTATTTAAGTACCGAATTCTAATAGCTAAACATAGGAGCCAGAGTCACATGAATATCAGAGAACATCTGATCTTTTTTTGAACGACCGAGAGATGGGGCATGCTCTATTCATCAAAGTATGTATCTAGGAACCGACTTAATCGGTGTACCGAATAGCAGAAGAGCTAACACGTGCGATTAGACTTGCTTTGCTCTACTACTAAGCGGTACGCATACTCAAGCAGGGATTCGCATACCTTCCGTGCTAATTTTGTAAAGCACTTTCACTAGTCGCTTTAAGTCCGAATGTACAAGTAGGACCTGAAGCAATCTTCTGCACTGCCATGGCTGGTCATGCTCTTGAGTGGAAACTCATTATGGATGTTCTGCAAATCTCGTTTAGCGACATCCTGATAGATGTTCTCGACGTCTCTTCAAAGTGGCTTCCGCAAAGCACACTATGGTTTGGACGACATAAACGCCGCTTTCATTGCTGGCACGATCATTGTACGTCCGAAAACGGTTCCAGTAGATTGTCTTTCGACTTTCAAGAGATGGCAGAGCATCTTCAACAACACCATATGCAACAGCATTCTGGCCACAGTTCTACGGACGCAGCGATGGCGATGCAATTAGACGATTTAAGTGATCCAGCAACAGCACCAGACACCACAATAACCGTCGAACCGGGAATCTCACAACAAGATCAGGATCCAAGTCAATCAATCACACATCCGCCTAACTGGATAGACGGTTTGATGTTAAGCGAAAACCATGTGCTTGATATATGCTTTCCCATTCCAGACTCACTAGCTCTTCATCACCTGGATGAATTAGAGCTTGAGCAGGAGTGGAATGTCCCAGGTCTACTTGGACAATTGAAGATGAAGTTTCAGAACAAGAAAAGTTATACCCCATTGCTTTCTTGGCGGTTATTCCATCTGAAAAGACTACAGAGGGTAAAGATTACTAAGGTTAGTGAAAAGCGGGTTGGTTCCAATTCTCCCGGCTAACAAATGAAATAGTATGACTTTCAGGGTGGTATCCCACCAATCGTGGTTTGCCTACCCGACCCAGTAACTCTTGATTGCCGTCCATCACATGGCTTGAAAAGATTACTCCTCCCTGGATATCAAGAAATGCTTGCGCTGTATGTCGAACACCCTGAGCGTTATTCCGGGGATCGGGAATCGTGGTTACATGAGCTCGGAAGTGTGAAAAGAGACAGGAGTGATAAAAAGATCGAATGGTACGGCATTCGGTTTGAAGAACAGTGGAGCCGTTCTTGTTTCAATAGGTTGCTAGTCTTCATATCTATATCATGGGTAGGCGCGTCAGGTGTTCTTATTTGGAAGCGGTCATGGGAAGCTGGTGTGGGGTTCATGGGAGTCTATATTGCACTTGCCTCTTTCGTGTCTAATTATGTATTTATTATTTTACGCGAGGGGTAGGATGGAGCTGTATCACCGCTATATATATGTGGGGCGGAAAGTACTGTGATGTTTCCGTATCTCCACTTCCAGTATCCACCGGTCCTCCGAAAGAATTGACATCTTTGGGAGTTGGTAGATAAATCTTCATCAGTCAACTGTCATCATGATATCGTGTATGTATCTAAACTCCTAAAGTCGGTCGGTCGGTGACGAAGTCCATCCCAGGGTCTTTCCGGGCAGGCATCCCAATAGTCCGTCCCGTCCGTCCAAAACCTTGCCCGAGACCAGACTAAAGTTTTCCGGGCTCAAGATTTCAGGACTGGACGGACCAGGGCGCTCCATAACAAGACTACAGGACTGCGGGACCCTACAGTCCATTGATTAGCCCCCACCCGGAAATTGATATCCGATTTAATGAAGCTTAGAATCCCCGATTCGGTAGAAGTTCACCTCGGTTGAAGATTTGTTCCGAGATACGGTGTCCCGGAACTCTCATTCCCGAGCAGGATGTAGTATATCTGACCCTGGTTAAGACTACAGTCATCTGCACCGGGCCCTGGTCCTGGAGATTTCTGCACGGGACAGACTAGTCCTTCCGTACTCATGCCCTAGACGAGACGACGATGTCGGCCCCCGAAGACTGTAGTCCGGACGGACGGTTGGGAACCTTGTTTCCGGGTGGTTTGCAATGCTTGTTATTATAGGTGAAGTATCTCTGGGCCTATTACCGATTTTACCGGGACCAGATTGAGTGTTCGGCAGGCAATGTAGAGACCGAAACCTGTTCTTGATGAAGATTAATGACACGTCAGCATCCTAGCTCAGGACGGACCCAGCCGCAAAAATGATGCCCTAGACGAGAAATCCTTGAAAGACTGCCGTCGGCCGAGACCGTTCGAATGCCTAAATGTGTGCGTGTATAGACTATGGTGCAGAGAAGGGGGAGAAAGACTCGAGATATAAGCCCAGGATCTTCGGGTATATCTCCGGGTATGCCGGTGCCACTCTTTGCCACTCCTGCCACTCACCACCCTTGTCCCAGATATTCAATAGCATACCCCATGATGAACACTGCTAACACTGATACAGTTCAGAGGCGAGAGCAGAGAGTGGTAAGAGAAACGCCACAGCAGGTGATGGTGGTGATCCAGAAGGACCTCAAGGTGTAAGGCTAATTGCTCGAATATACTGGATTTTATTTACGCACTATAGCTTGGGCGCACCATTTTGATGTCTTGAGTTGAAAGAGCAGGCGGTAACGCATTCCAGCTTCCTAAAAGGTAGAAAAAGGCGTTGTAGCATGCAACCGGGCAATTTTATAGTTCATTTCTATGGGGAAAAAATAGAGAAAGTACATTCTACTGTGGTGCCTTTAACGTTGTGCCTTTCCGAGACCAGGATCTCACAAATGTACCTTAAATCGGCTCAGGTTACCAGTGACCTCCTTCGCTATTTTAAAAGACTGCTAGTATTCGGCAGGATTCATATGAATATGCTGCGTCATACCAGATCATCTTTATCGAAGTTATCCACTTGAGAAGCTCTAGTTACAGACCGTGGTCGCCAGTACATCAACGATTACCAGCCAAAGCTCCCAATAGAATGTTCCTATACATAATATCCTGACATAAATTTCCCCGTATTTCTGGCGGTGATTGTAGTGTAGAGCCGGGGGTGGACAGGAGTGAAGAGTCATAGATTCTCACTCTACTTTCAAGTTTTCCTTCGGTCACTGCTGCTGGATACCCGGTGGCATGAGTGGTAAGAGGCGATGTTGGCAAAAGGATGGCACTGACATATTTTGAGATATACCCGAAGATTTTTTGTATATATCTCCGGTCTTTCTCTCTTCTCTCTGAATAGTTGAATACGCGCGCACGTTCACCCCTTCATATCGCAGCAAATTCTTGCCCGTTTGTGTAAGTTTCTTTTGAAATAATTGCTTATTACCCGTGGTAGGCTATGATCCAGCACTGCAGCATTGGAAAGTTGCATTAAAAGTGGACTTATCTCGTGAACTGATTTGTCCACCAGGAGGAGCTAAACTGCGTAAAAGATGTTCGTGTGGCAACGGGTTTATCATTTTGCAACTCAATACAATCGAAAACTAATTAATTGCCGTAGCGCCATATAATACTGTTTAGAGAATTGATACATAATGACACTAACACGTGATCATACATTCTCGCTATTTATAATTAAACGACACTATGATCAATGGAATTGAAAATCTGATGTTATATATGTTCCGACCCATACACCAAATATTTCGGTAGGCCTATAGGTCGACCCGTATGCCAACAGGTCGACCCATTGACCAACAGGTCAAATTGGTGTGCTAATCAGCCCTTTGGCCAAGTGGTCGACCGGAATCCTAAGTTGACTTGTTGGTTAGTGGGTCGACTGGTACACTGTTCTGGTCCAGTCACGGAGGATGTCCCTCCGCGGAGAGACCGGTCCATTCACGGAGTCCCACCCTCCGTGACTGGACTGGTTCTTTCGCGGAGTGTACCCCTGCACCCCACCTCCGTGAATGGACCAGTCCATTCACGGAGTGTACACTCGGTGAATGCTCTGCACGCATATATGCCCACGGATGTATGCGTACTCAGCTGGCCATATCCAGCTGAATTTAATCAACGCAACTAATTGCATTCAGCCCAGCGCAACTACGTGTATTCAGCCCAGCGCAACTACTTACATTCAGCCCAGCACAACTACTTACATTCAGCCCAGCGTAACTACATACATTCAGCCCAGCGCAACTATGTACCTTCAGCCCAGCGAAATGATGGAGTTCAATGCACAAACAATGGTGTTTCTGCAGCGCCATCTGGTACTTTCAATCTTAAACGGAAGACAACACCACCTGGACCCAGTCACAATCAAAAGCGACTTCGAGCAAATACACAGGGAGAGGTAACAGCGCAGACATACTCCACTTCTGTTGATGATGTCAACAAGTGTGTAGAGGAAAATGACGAAAGTGATTTGACAGAGCTGGATACTGAAGAAGGAGATGGTCTCGGCGAGTATAAGGATGTGGACGAGGAGGAGGAGGAAGAGGAAGAGGACTATGTAGAAGAAGAGGGCAACGAGGAAGAAGAGCTGGTTTCAAGTCAGGATATAGAGCACAATGTAATTGTAGTTGCACCACGACGTTGAGTGTCATTAGCACTTTGTATGTATGCTCCGCGAATGAACCAGTCCAGTCACGGAGGTGGGGTGCAGGGGTGCACTCCGTGAATGGACCGGTCTCTCCGCGGAGGGACATCCTCCGTGACTGGACTAGAACATACACTAAGTTGACCAACTGCAAAACCAGAGGGTATTGCTATTTTCTACAATAACCCTTGTAGGGAGCCGTAAAGATGACAAAAGGAAGTTCAGACATAGAAGAAACTACTCGCGCATTCAAAACCAAAATAAGATGTCAATTACAAAAGTTCGCATTGTTCCACTAGGGGCCCGCGTTAGGGTAGATGCTGCAAGAGCAGAGCCGACAGCAGCAGCAGTGGCAGAACTTGAAGCGGAGGTAGACATTTTAATTGCGTAACGTTATACAAATAGGGTCACGGTGCGGTGATGGAGATGGAGATGGTAACTTAAATATTGTGATAAATTGGCTGCGAGGTTTTCATCGCTGTTCCCAACCTCCTCCCCATCCTCCTACTTTGCATATGGGTCGGGGTCCTCGGTTGGTGAGTAGGTTGACCTGCCGGCCAAGTAAGCTATTTGGCATATGGGTCGACCCATCGGCCTACAGAAATATTTTGCGTATGGGTTAGAACATAAATTCGCTGTAGCTGATGACTATCGGTGATGGTAATGACGCCAAGATATCGGCACCCAATTTTTTTCTGTTCCATGAAAACGTCGATCTAAATACCCCAGGAGACCCCCGATAAATTCCGCACTCTGTTGAGAAAAACTCCAAATTCCTCCCCATTTTGACACCTATCAGTTGGATCATTTTGTTGTCAGTTACAATTATATAGCGCTTCGGCAATGAATCAACTTAGCGTTGCGGACAGGTATATGAACTGTGGAACAGTTACTTGTACCTGTCCAGAGAGGCTCCCATCATTATGTGCGTAGTTATTTCCGATTTGTTGATATATCCTTGGGGCGATGATCAACTGGACTGAAGCGGTTTCCATTGAAGCCAAGATCAGGGATGGAAAAGTCCGAGAGCTTGCAAGAAACCGGATTGTGAATATATCGTGTTCAATCTCATGCCTAGGTCGGACTAGTCCCTTTGTTAAGCCAACGTATTCATAGGTATGTCATCTCCGATGAGAAAAGATTTAGACTCTCCCCAAATGACAACATGACAGTGCTCGAAATCAGGTAACACAGGGCCTTGTAAAAACGGCTGCCTTAATATTTCTCCCAGCGTGGAAGGGTGCTTACTTTCTCGAGCACTATAGTCGCTGCGAACTATTGTAGTCTACTGTGTCGGGCACTGCGGATTAGCTGTCTTTGACTGTCACATAGCTTGTTTGGAAGCCAAAATACGGTGTTTGTAGAGATGTGTAGATGGCAGTTGAGAGATATGTGGAAAACAATCGGAAGCAAGAGTGACTGTTGGTGGTGATCAGCGCGTATACTTCATCTAGTGTCCGGACATCCCATTATAAACACCCTTGGCAACACATCCAAAATTTAGTAACTACTCATCAAAGTTGGATGACCATTTAATAAGACTTAAACTTGTCAGTCATCTCATCTCCGACAGGGGTGTTGGAACACAGGAAAATGTAACCAGTACTAGTGCCTAACTACCTAATTCCGAGCGACGTACGATACCCCACGGGGCTAAGTTTCTTGATGCACCATCATGACAAGTGTTAGCTAACGGCACAATGTCCCCGCCGACACCATCTACTTCACCAGCATCTGCCGTCAGCCCAACATACCTTGCATGTTTCCGACCGACGCGTTAGTCTAGATTCTAGACCGCCCCGTTCCATCCTTTTACTCACCGCTGGTGATCCAGTACGGAAGCTTTGGTTTAAATGGTACTATTGGGTAAGAGAAGTGCTTCGCAATTAAGAGTCTCTACATCAAACGCTAACCATACGAGTACCCCACATCCCCCTCGGGTTGCTAGTACGTCTATATACGTTCTCGAACGATTTAATTCACCTAAGAATCACCGAAACATGGCTCTCATTATCATCCTGTATTGAAAAAAAAAAATGACAAAATAATCTTTCTTCATCATCTTTCTTCGTCATCTTAGACCCTAGCATTTCCAGTCTCTCGCAAACCCTCAAATACCTCTTCGCATCCAACAACCGCCGCGGTATCCACGTGTTTTTCATGAAATGAAGCGAGGATATCTAGTGCATTGACCGTGAAGGGATGATCCTCACCAATGGTCGTACGCAATAAATCAGTCGCTTCCGTTTGTAGTTTCTCGGCCTCTTCACATCGCTCCAGGGTCCAGAGTGTCAATGCAAGGTTACTCATGCTAATCAAGGTCTCTGAATGCTGTGGGCCTAGCACCCTCTTTCTCATCTCCAAGATCTTCACCTCCTGCACCATAGCATCTTCCAACCGCCCCATGTTCGAATACAAAGATGCGAGGTTATTCATGCTGGTCAGGGTATCTGGATGCTCCTGGCCTCGGACTCTCATACTCGTCTCCAAGACATCCACCCCCAACTCCTCAGCCTCGTCCCATCGCTCCTGTTTCGTATAAGTCGTTGCGAGATTGGCCATGCTGGCCAAAGTATCTGGATGCTCTTGGCCGAGTATGTTCTTTCTCATCTCTATGACCTGCACAAACAGCTCCTCGGCCTCGTTCAATCGCTCTTGGTTACTGTATGTCGATGCGAGGTTATTCATGATGGTCAAGGTCAAAGGATGTGCTTTGCCGAGTACCCGCTCTCTTGCCTCCATGACCTGATATTGCAGGTCCTCGGCTTTCTTGAATAGCCCTTGCTTCCAAAATGTTGATGCGAGATTATCTATGCTGGCCAAGGTATCAGGATGCTCATGACCGAGTTCTCGCTTTCTTGTTTCCATAACTTGCATCACTAACTGTTTGGCCTCCTCCCATCGCTCCTGATCTCTGTATGTCGATGCAAGATTATCCATGCTAGTCAAGGTATCAGGATGATCTTGGCAGAGTATCCTCTTTCTCGTCTCCAAAACCTGTACCTCTAACTCTTCGGCCTCCTTCCATCGCCCCTGCTTACTGTATGTCGATGCCAGATTTGCCATGCTGGTCAAGGTAAAAGGATGCTCTTTGCCGAGTACCCGGTCGAAGGTCTTCTTGATCTGCACATCCAGACCCTCAGCCGGGAGCCATAGCCCCGTGTTCCTGTATATTGATGCGAGATTGGACATGCAGATCAAGGTAGAAGGATGCTCTGGGCCTCGCACCCTCTGACTCGTCTCCACGACATGCGCCTGAAGTCCCGCAGCCTCGTTCCATCGTCCTTGGTTTATATATGTGGATGCGAGGTTGGCTATGCTGATCAAAGTATCTGGATGCTCTTGGCCTCGAACTCTCTTGCTTGTCTCCATCACTTGCACCTCCAGCACCTCAGCTTTATCCCATCGTCCCTGGTTCGTATATATCGATGCGAGGTTGGCCATGTGGGTCAAGATATCTGGATGGTCATGGCCTCGCACTCTTTTACTAGTCTCCATGGCCTTCATCTCCAACTCCTCAGCTTCTTTCCATCTCCCCTGGTTCATAAATGTCGAAGCTAGGTTGGACATGTTGGACAAAGTATCAGGATGGTCTTGGCCTCGTACTGTCTTACTAATCTCCATGACCTGCACCTCTAGCACCTCAGCTTCGTTCCATCGCCCCTGCTTTGTATATATCGATGCGAGATTGGCAATGCTGGTTAAAGTATCTGGATGGTTATTGCCTAGCACCTTCCTTCTCGTCTCCATAACCTGCACCTCTAGCACTTCAGCTTTCTTCAGTCGTCCCTGGTTCCTGTATGTCCATGCGAGGTTGGCCATGGTAGTCAAGGAACCTGGATGCTCTTGGCCTAGCACTGTCTTACTTGTCTTCATCAGATGCACTTGTAGCTCCTCGGCCTCTTTCCATCGCCCCTGGTTCGTATATGTCGATGCGAGGTTATTGATGCTAGTCAAGGTATCTGGATGCTCTAGGCCGAGTATCTTTTTTCTCATCTCCACAACCTTCACCAACAGTTTCTCAGTTTCCTTCCATCGTCCTAGGTTCCACATTGTCCATGCAAGATTATTCATGCCAGAGAACGTATCTGGATGCTCTTGACCGAGTACCCTCTTCCTGATCTCTATGACTTGCAGCTCTAACTCTTCAGCCTCCTTCCATCTCCACTGGTGAGAGTATGTAGATGCGAGGTTGACCATGCTGCTCAAGGTATAAGGATGCTCTTGGCCAAGTTCTCTCTTGAACGTCTCCATAACCTGAACTTCCAGCTCCCTAGCCTCTTTCCATTGCCCCCGGTTACATAATGTCGAAGCGAGCTTGTGACTGATTGACATAGCCGCCAAGCTCTGCCGGCCATGAGTGCTTTCCGTATGCTTCAGAACGGCTTCCAACAGTTCTTGTGCTTCCATCCACTCCCCTAGCCTGCTGTGCGATTCGGCTACGTTAAGGACTGAGTTAAAGTAATATGGATGACTAACTCCGTCTGTTTTTTTTATTTCATCTTTTATCCACATTCGTAGCGTTTTCGATTTGGAAAATTCCCCTAATTCATCCTGCAGATTGCCGATGATTTCGTTTAAGGCCAACGGTATGAAATGCAGCTCACCAAACACTCTCGTCATGTCGTTTGCCTCTCTCTGGTACACGTTCCGGGATTCTTGCAGTTCGTCCAATCCCCATGATCGGTATTCATGTATGAGGTCAACTGGAATAAGTCCATTGATCTTGCGTTTTCTCATCCAGTGCGCAGGCTGAACCGTCTTTTGTTCCGTCTGCAAATCTTGGAGATGTTTACCACTCTTTTCTAACCATATATGAGATTCAGTGTCATCCGACTTGGTGCCAAACCCAATATGGTAACAAAACGCAAGCTGGAAAGCGATGTGGGCGGCAAAGGGTTGGTTTTGATCCCTTGTATAATTCCGCTCAAGAGCTTCTTTAATTTGTATCCGCACCCGGTAGTCGGCTGTCACAAAGTCGGCAAGGTTTATGGCAATCTTGAATAATAAACTCAGCAATGCATTCCAGAGATTTATGCGGATGAGAGGGTAAATACCCGGAGATCTGCATGCGTTGAAAGTACATCTAAAGGTCTAGCGGGCGGAGCTTGCGGTTCAATTCTGAATCTCTTAGCGATAGTTTTAGTATGACCTCGGTGGAACTCACTTTTCTTGTCCCAAGAGTCCAACCAATTTTTCAACGTCGAAGGTTCGTTTTTCGGGATTACGCGGCACTGCCAAACTGAAAAATTCTTTCAGACGAGTCCTTTGCTCGGCATTAAGTGGCACTGATTCCATCCATTGGTTAGCAATTTGTTCCATCTTGTCATCATGTTTGAGTTGTTCGAGTGATGTGAGGGGCCCATTGGACGCGTCGAAAGTGTATTCCGTAGTATTCTGCAAGAGTTTCCCAAACAGAACCCAAATACACAGTAAGCCAAAGGAGTACACATCTGTCTTTTGGGCTTCAGCGACGGTAAACTCTCCATAATGATGTTCAGGAGCATTCCACGGCCTTGACTTTGGCAAAAACACTCTTCCTGCCTGGCCTGGGGCAGGTAGTTGTCCCACGGCGAGTGGTTCACTCGTGGCCAGAGTTTCGCCTGCGACAAGAGTAGAATACCCGAAGTCGGTCACCTTCACTACAGTCTTTCCAGTAGTATCCTTGAAAACTAGAACGTTTTGTGGTTTGATATCGCCATGAATCACACCTTTATCCTTGTTAGATATCCATACTGCTATGCCAAAATATTTGGATTGACAAACCATAAGCATGCAAAGCCATGATGGCACTTCCGATGTCGGCACAGATTTTAAGCCGGTCATCGATCGACAAATTCATGCCTTCTTCCACGTTCATAAAGTGCTGTAGGTCCCACGCTGCCTTCTCAAAGACCAGTACAGGGGTGGCTTTCTGCGTCCTAGGCTTGATTTCCCAGCAAATTCCGTCCAGGTTGACAATATTCGGGTGACTACGCACAGGCGGTTGGCTTAAAATCAGAACCTCTGTCATCAGCGGTAAAAATTCATTGTCTGAATCTCCATCGTCGTGAAACCGCTTGAACGCAAGGGGTTTATCAATGCTGAATGTAGACTGGCTTATAGTCCCAGAGCCACCAATGCCCAAATTACCGAGAGCAGGCTGCCATGTAATGGGTAGGAAGTTGACGTTGAATTTTTGGACGATTGAAAGAAATGCGATCAGGTCGTTTTGAAGCTCACCATTGGCGAGACTATGAGAGGCGGCGGAATAGCGGGTGAATATCCCATCGGAATGTGATACCAGTGCGGCATTGAGTGTTGAAAACATTACAGATGGAGTGCAGAAGCTGCAGCAAGTAGAGTGTAAATTGAAAGATGGCACGAAGCAATACGGAGTCTTGTCACCTTATTTTTTCAGTCAGCGCAAGCCTCTAAGCCACATAAGAATGACAAGACCTTACTCTAGCGCGCCTTCGAAATCAGTGAAGTCATACCAAGCAATGACCTTTAGGTATGTATGGAAACTCTTTGGTTGCTACTAAATTGGAGTATTAATGCACGCAACAGACTGGGCTATGCAAGAAAATGGCTTAATATTCAACTCGTGGACGTTTGTGGAAAACACGCGGTAGCTATCATTGGTGCCAAGACGGCACTGCCTCCAATGGTCCGCCCTATCCATGGATTCATCCGTCGTCGGATAGGATAGCGCTTGGTATGATGCGCGAATGGGTGCCCCATCGACAGATCTGTCCAATCCGCAGATAGGGTATCCCATCGACGGATGAGACTCCGCATCAGCGGATGGGGCGGAACACTAATAATGGTCGCCTCACTGTAGGATGTCAGACTTACAGCATAGCTCATGCACATGCATATCCACCAGTGACAAGGCTGCAGCCACTCAATTATGTTGTCGTACACCCAACGATCCATCGCAAAATTGATTTTGTTCTGGGTGGGAACACCACTTTAGAGTGAACCGTTTTACCTGCTCAGGGGTCTGCGCCCCAAAATCATGGTTTCTGTGTGTGGGAACGCAAGCTGTATTCCCCGCACTTTTGGGAGAAACTGCACTGCATCGGTGGATAGAGTTACTTCTTCGGCCAGATACCATGGAGCCGGCATCTGGTTCATTATAGTGCTGGAGGCGGCACATCTAACCCTGGCGAAAGTCTATATACTGTACGCTCACTGTTCTCCGCTTTGTATGGCCATATTTAAAACCCATTGCACGGCAGTAACATTATGTTTTCGCATTGCTATGGCCGGTAAATTCCAGTTCCTTATAGGTAACCGTACGGGCACTAGAGCAGCTGAATCTGCCCGAGACTAAACAGTCCCCCAAATGATGCACGAGACGGGACTGAGGTGTCATGTGCCTAAAGACTGTAGTTGCCCCGGAAGGTTAGCATCCATGCAGTTCGTCAGTCCATCGTCATATTAACCAGCCATTTTTGAATGTATGTGTTTCTAATAGCCTTAGCTCATAATTGCAATCGCGCTCCCGGTAATGGAAATATCACAACATTGCCAAATATATCATATTACAACATCTGGGTTAGTAATTTATGTCTAGAAGTTTCTCAACTGGAGGAAAACTCATGGATCATTTGATGTTGAACACAAAGTTTAGCACCAGGGAACATATCCTGTTCTAGTCCAGTCACGGAGGATGTCCCTCCGCGGAGAGACCGGTCCATTCACGGAGTCCCACCCTCAGTGGCTGGACTGGTTCATTCGCGGAGTATACCCCTGCACCCCACCTCAGTGAATGGACTGGTCCATTCACCGAGTGTATACTCGGTGAATACTCTGCACACATATGCCCACCAATGTATGCGCACTCAGCTGGCCATATCTAGCTGAATTTAATCAATGCAATTGCATTCACCCCAGAGCAACTACGTACATTCAGCCCACATGGCAAAACTCGACCTTACTTTGAATGTTCCTGATTGTACCACGTGCTTTCAGGCTGTTGGCTCTTTCCCTCACACTTTCGCTGCGAATGCTGTTTCGCACCTGTTCAAGCTTGGAGACGTTCACTTCTTTTTGTGTCTTTCACTTCAGTAGCCCTTTTGTTGGAGTGGCTGTTTCACTGCCAAACCTCTTTCACTGCAGAACCTCTTTCGTAATTGATGCAGCTGGTCTATCGAAGATACGCAGCTGGTTTTTTCAAATTGACCTTTGCAGTGATGCAGCTAGTCTTTCGCACCCTCCAGCAGTGACTTTCATCACACTTTGCAAGTATGGAGAGGATTCTCGAGGCTATGAATGAAAGGCATCTCTAACTGGGCGGTATATGGTTTCATGGCAGAAAAAGAAAGTTCTTGAGAATCAACTAACTCAGTGGATTTACAGTTCTTATTCACAAATCCTGATATCAATAGTCTTTTGGACGAAGTTCATTGCTGCAACTAACTAACTCCGTGACCAACGCTGGCACTGACCGTATAGTCTCCATCAGAGAATGACACAAGATCCAATGGCCATGGTATTGAGGATTTAGGTCGATGGTACTGGGTTAATGGCGATACTTGGGCTCATCGGGAAAGCAGATCTCATAACCAGATTTGCAAGCGGAATCCGCTGTTTGATTTTCAGGGTAATTGGGCCAGTGTGAGTGAGAGCATAAGTACAAGTGTGTTGAGATCAATCGAGTACGAATAGAGATATTGAATTGACTATCGTACAAAAGTGATTGTCTAAAGAGCAAAGAGAGAGAAAGACAGGCAAATATATATGGGAAAGAAGAGGGCATACTTGGCGAAGCCGAGTATCACATCCGGAGACCGATGCCGAGCATCATTGCCGGGGCTAGCCCTACTCCTCGGCATGGGGTCCGCAAGCCACCGGCCTCATGCCCGCAGCCTTAGGCCGTCGGGGGCTGTAAGCCCCCATACGCCACAAAAGCCATCGGGCGAAATCCCGTGCCAACAAAGTGTTGAGTGAGAACGTGAATATATAGTGATAATCGACAGTCTACTAGATGTTCATGAATATGGTGGTGACACTGATGGCCCTACAATACTTAGTAATACCACTGCACTAGGACTCTAAATTGACTTTAGACAATGAGTTACGTCCAGTGTTGTCAACCGTCCCGTCCGTCCTGAGCCAGGACGGAACGGCGCCGTATTTTTGAGGCCGGACGGGGACGGACGGAAAGGACGGCCGTCCACGGAGAAGTCTTAGCGCACATAACAAAAATTATACGAAAATCATTTCAATTACTATTCTGACCATGATGCAAGATCTGTGAGCATCTGCTCCGTCAATACTATTTCTGACTCTGTTTCTCCAAAGATTACGTGTTCTAGTCCAGTCACGGAGGATGTCCCTCCGCGGAGAGACTGGTCCATTCACGGAGTGTACCCCTGTACCCCACCTCCGTGACTGGACTGGTTCATTCGCGGAGCATACATACAAAGTGCTAATTACACTCAATGTTGTGGTGCAACTACAATTACACTGTGCTCTATATCCTGACTTGAAACCAGCTCTTCTTCCTCATTGCCCTCTACATCGTCCTCTTCCTCTTCCTCTTCCTCCTCCTCCTCCTCGTCTACATCCTTGTACTCGTTGAGACCCTCTCCTTCCTCAATATTCAGCTCTGTCAAATCACTTTCGCTATTTTCCTCTACGCTCTTGTTGACATCATCAACAGAAGTGGAGTATGTCTGCGCTGTTGCCTCTCCCTGTGTATTTGCTCGAAGTCGCTTTTGATTGTGACTGGGTCCAGGTGGTGTTGTCTTCCGTTTAAGATTGAAATACCAGATGGCGCTGCAGAAACACCATTGTTTGTGCATTGAACTCCATCATTTAGCTGGGCTGAAGGTACATAGTTGCGCTGGGCTGAATGTATCTAGTTGCGCTGGGTTGAATGTATGTAGTTGCGCTGGGCTGAATGCATGTAGCTGTGCTGGGCTGAATACACATAGTTGCGCTAGGCTGAATGCAATTAGTTGCATTGATTAAATTCAGCTGGATATGCCCAGCTGAGTACGCATACATCTGTGGGCATATATGCGTGCAGAGCATTCACCGAGTGTACACGGAGGTGGGGTGCCGGGGTACACTCCGCGAAAGAACCAGTCCAGTCACGGAGGGTGGGACTCCGTGAACGGACCAGTCTCTCCGCAGAGGGACATCCTCCGTGACTGGACTGGAACATTACGCCCTCTGCACCCAGGATTTCATACATTCCGAAGCCTGTATAACAATATTGGGCTCGATTCGGTCTCGCCTAAAGATAAACAGTAACCGCCCGATGACGGTGGATGACGGCCGACATTCCGTCCGTCTTGAGTAAGGACGGGACGGACCGCCTTGGCGCCGTCCCGTCCGTCCTGGAGGAATCTCGGACGGACGGGACGGTTGACAACACTGGTTACGTCCGCATGCTAGGAGACTGGCTAGTCTGCTGGCCAGAGCTTCCCATGCTGGCTAGAGCTATCACATTAGCCAGAGCTGCACCAGTAGCCAAAGTGTTGCATAAATAGATCTCAGCCTTTGTATGGCCGGAGATGATGGCTCGTATGGGAGGCTGGGAGATTGCTGTCTCGGTGATGGTATTCAGCCGAATCTATACAGAGATGAGTACGTATGCATTCGCGTTTGTATGACCATATATATATGGCCTTGTGGCCCTCTTAGATAGTACACAATCAAGCTTCTCTAGCATCACTATTTTAACACAAAGCTTGAGCTTCGGAAGCGGGCCAGAACTTGAGCTTCTAACCTTGACTGTACCGTGCCGGATAACCTTCAGCGTACTGCTTCGCCCTTATCTGGAACAAAGCATGAAAGTGTATCTGCGTAAAAGGAAATACGCAGCAAAGGCCGACGAAAAAGCCTGAAAGCTTGTCATACTTTCAAAGTTGGCTGCCGTCTGTGTCCTGACACCTGGGTTTGCTTTCGCACCGGTGACAGCCTGAAAGAGCCTGACTGCGACTTGTACGGTTTTGCGATGGCGCAGACGAAAACGATGAAAGTAATTTGACAGAACTGGATATTGAGGAAGGAGAGGGTCTTGAAAAGTACCAGGATGTAGGCGAGGAAGAGGAGGAAGAGGGTGTTGAGAGCAAAAGAGAAAGAACGATGAAGCTCAATTGTCTATCGATACAAGAGAAGGAAAACACTCGACCTATATACGGAGAAATTACCATACTCGGCGAAGCCGAGTATCACCAACAGAGCCCGAAGCCGAGTACAAGTGCCGGAGCTAGGTCCTCAGCATGGGGGCAGGCGAGGCCCATGGGGGCCACAAGCCACCAGGCCAAATCTCATGCCAATAGAGGGTGATGTAGAGGAAGAAGAACTGGTTTCAAGTTAGGGTATGGAGCATAGTGTGATTGTAGTTGCACCACGGTGTTGAGCGTAATTAGCACTTTGCATGTATGCTCCGTGAATGAACCAGTCCAGTCACAGAGGTGGGGTGCAGCGGTACACTCCGCGAATGAACCAGTCCAGTCACTGAGGGTGGGACTCCGTGAATGGACAGGTCTCTCCGCGGAGAGACATCCTCCGTGACTGGACTAGAACATATCCTGTACTTGCGACAGATCCGAGTTTACCTCCGATTGAGATGTTTCTAAGACGCATATGCCTTCTTAGCCATGGCAAACTTTATAACATTGGTGCGTGACGTGAATGACATCTCTATTTAATAGAAGGCGGGCGCCGAAAATGGCGAGTTTTGGCTCCTGTATAAATTTCTAGTTCTTCGAACCAGGATTCCCAGTAGTCCGGAGAGCAGCCAGTATTTCCGAGCCCGCCATCTTGCTCCAGGGCTGGGTATGTATGGAGATACCGAAGTATTGCATAAATAGATCTCAGCCTACGTATGGCCGGAGATGATGGCTCGTATGGGAGGCTGAGAGATGGGCTGGGAGATTGGCTGATGGTGTTCAGTCGGATCTATACATTGATGAGATTGATGAGTACGTACCTGTATGACCATATATAAGGCCTCGTGGCCCTCTAAGATAGTATACAACCAAGCTTCTCGATCTCTACTTTCGACAGGTTATGAGCCCGGCACCCGATACAATGTTTACTATTTATCACGATCTTAAAAGCCTCCAAACCCCCTTTTTGTTACTGTAGCAACAGCCGCACATAAACAAACTAAAACTAAACTCCATCACCACTACATTTGCATATCTACCACCTCCACATTCACCATATGTACCAAAGCATTCATGAACGATTATGGAATTATCCCAAACCTTACTTAATAAAGGACCCTATCTGAAGAGAGTTGTGCAATGAACTCAGTACAACAGATTGCCTTGATACGATTGACGTAAGTTACACAGAAACTGGTGAATAAACATTACCCGGCCGGCTTGTGTTACCTCAACCCCGCACTGAAAATTACGGTAAACGTTATCCCCTGTATTGCTGCATCAAGTATGCCCACAATCAAACCTTGCACAACCCCTGATGAATGCCGGGAAGACTGTATTATTCTTGCACTTGCCAAATGACACAAAGAGAATGTATCTTTTAAGCAATTAGCACTCAAGTTTAATGTAGCAAGAACTACCCTGCAAGATTATACCCATGGTGGAGCGACTCGCAAAGAAGCACATGCACATCAGCAGAAGCTGCCTTCCTCCACAGAAAAGGCTTCAAAAGACTGGTCCATGCAACTGGATGACTAGGGATTTCCTTTTCATATGGATATGTTAATGGGAATGGCTCTGATATTGGCAGAACAGTGAGCAGTTGAACAAAACAATCCAGAATTAGCTAAATTGGGCAAGCATTGGATCGTCAATTTTCTTGATCGCCATTCTACTGTGGCAACAAAGTATTTAGCATTGCTTAAATGGCAACGGGCAAAGGCAAATAATGCACAGTCTCTTTTGAACTATTTATGCAAACTACAACATCTATTACGAATACATGGATTTCAATCAAATGATTTCCACAATATGGAAGAAAATAATTTGTTTTGGGTTATTCAGAAAAGGCAAAAGAAATTTGTCGGCCGTGGTCGATGTGCACCACGAGTTACACAGCATGGAACCCAGGAACTAGTTACTGTGATTAAATGCTGTTGTGCTGGTGTAGTTGTGTTACCATCTTTTGTTATATATTCAGGTGCAGGACAGTATATGGGCTGGCATTCAGAGACCTCAGATCCTGATTCAGTATTCGCCTCTTCTCCCAATTGACGGACCGATGATGAACCAGATTCAGAGTGAATAGAACAGGTTGATACTCATTCATTTGGTCAATGGTCGACCATGTTGTCTGATTCTTCATGGTTATCGATCTCAACTTTCAATCCAATTTTGTCAGTATGCCTGAAAATACAATATCATCATTTTCTGCTTCCTGGTCACTCAACTCATCTTCTACAACCGCCTGAGGTTGGGCTATTTGGACAATTTCAACAATGCAATTGAAAAGCAGCTGATGATTATATGGGAGATACTCAAAGGGGTATTGAAAAGGGAAGATTCTGGCAATTCTATTTGGTCGACATACAACAGTCTATACAGCTTGAAACATCACAGCCACCTTTTGCCAAACTGGCATCTGTCAATTCAATTTGGATTCAGTTTTATCTTAATGTCCAATGCGATCTGTACCTTCGCGTTTTAAGTACCACACAATTGTCCATTGTACAGCCCCACACAATCACCAAGTGCTTCGCCAACACACGCAACTCGCAAACAATCACATCCAGATTTGCTTAAGCAGTGTCACCTGATCAGCAATTGCAACACTTCGTCATTTTGTACATACAGCTGAAACTGCTTTAACAACTACACAGATAAAGACTATTGAAGCAGAAGATGTCAACAAGCAATATGAAAAAAAAACAGCCCTAGAGAGATCCCAGAGTAATTACAAAAGTGAGTGTAATTACAGTGGTGGTGGTCATGAAGCAATGAAATGCGAAATTGGCCTAGGAGCGAGTTGCTGCTGAGAAAGCTGCTAGCAAAAGAAGTCCACTGCCTACACAAAATAACAGAAAAAGCAAGTCAGTTTAGGTATTTCATTCCTACTGATTGTAAAGTCTTTGCTAAATATTTTAGCAAAAAACCCCGATTTGTAGTAGAAAGGCAAAATCTGACTCAGACTTAGAATGGGATATTTTCAACAACCAACTCTCTTCCACTGTCCATTCTCCAGTTCAACCAGGACTCAATACTCCATCAAATGCAAATCCAAGACATCCAGATAGACCACTCGAGATGACATTAAGAAACAGAAAACTAATAGAATAAGGTGCGAAAGTACAGATAGATCGGTTAAAATCTGATGAAGAGAATTCGAAGCAATAATATGATAAAAGTAACAAAGTAGAGAAGTGTTCGAAACCAGATCATATAAAATTGAAGAAGGAGGTATCGAGAAGATATTGTTGTATTCTTATCGATGTCAGAGCAAGTCTAACGAACTGTTCTCTAACCGGAGAAACAGTATCTATATATACATAAAAGTTAAGAGTGATTGTCCGTGACCACGGTCGTGGAACAATATCCTAAAACAGTAAAGAAAAACTCTTCAACAGTACATAATTATAAACAAGAACCGTAAGGAAACCACTAGAACAATCTAGGCGCGTTCTAAAAGATAAGCGCTGATAAATCCCTTTCCAACAGAACAAAAAGAAGATTCTAGACAAGTTCTAACTGGAACTTTCTAGACATCTAAAGATAACAGATAACAAAAGTATTAACACACCACATTATTCTTATCCGCAAAGACCTTCCATATTTATGGAGAAATAAAAGGAAAGGTACAAATATTATTAAGAGAAATGTAGATACTTCTGTATTTTCAATACCCCTTCTCACTTTGATCCAAATATTTTTGAGCATAAGTGGTCGTCCACATATCTCATCATTCCCTTTGTACATATATCTGCCACATTTTCTTCCAAAGGTACATACATTACTGACACATTTCCTTTATCGACTTGTTCTCGAGTAAAGTGATATGCCACATCAATATGTTTTGATTGGTCGTTAAGCATTGGGTTATAGGCCACGTCAATAGCGGCGTTGCTGTCGCAAAAGAGAGCTGTCGGAATATCTATTTTCAATAACTCTTGACATCCACGCTTTAACCAGAGATGATGTTTTGTCGTCATCGCAAGTGCCATATACTCAGCCTCACAAGTAGAGGTGGCAACGGACCGTTGTGTTCGACATCTCCAGGACATCGTAGTGTTTCCAAGTTGATAAATCTATCCCGAAAAGCTTCATTGTGTATCTAGAGAATTGCCGTAAGATGCATCCGTATATGCCGTCATTTTGAGTTGAGTATTCCAGGGATAAAAAAGATGTTAATCCTTCGTTCCTTGGAGGTATCGAAGTACTCGTTTGGCCGCTGTATGGTGCGTAATCGAGGGAGATGAATTGAATTGAGAGAGGTGAGTGATTGTATACGCAAGGTCAGGTCTAGTCCCAGTAACTAAATACATTAATGGTCCGATTATTTGTTGGTATGCAGTTGTATCAGTACTCTGTTCATCGACTTCAATAGCCTTCAACCGGTGGTCAGGGTCGATAGGTGTCGAAACAGGTTTACAATCTTGCATCGAAAAACGGTTCAGAATTTTATCGATGAATGTCGTTTGGGATAGAGTGATCCCATGGTCAGTAAAGGTTATTTGGATTCCTAGAAGCCAATTGAGCTCACCCATATCGTTGACCTTAAACTCAGTCTTCAATACGTTAATAGTTTGCTCTTTTTGCTCTCCATTAGGTCCAAACAATGTAATGTCGTCCACATATATAGCCAAAAACTGATTCCCTGATTCGTGGACGAGAACACAGGGATCCCAAGCAGTAATAACAAATCCGAAAGGTCCTAGGCATTCTATTAAGCGGTAGTACCATTCCCTCGGGGATTGCTTCACTCAGTATATACACCTCTTTAACTTTGCCACCATCCCATCTAACCAGCTGCCTTCCGGTAGATCCATATATAAATCTTCCTTTAATATCCCATACAAGAATGCAGTTTTGACGTCCAGTTGCCTAGGTCGCCATCCTTTACATGCCGATATTGCCAATAAAAGTCGAAGGGAATCGTAACGAACCACAGGAGCGAATATTTCATCGTAATCCTGGCCTAGAATTGGTGAGAATCCGTTGGCCACTAACCGTGCTTTATATCGTTCGACTTCTCCTTGAGCATTTCCCTTGGCTTTAAATACCCATCTACTCGCAACAATTTTCCTTCTGATTGGTTTTGGGATTACATCCCAAACATCATTTTCCTTCAGTGACTTTTACTCGTCATCCATAGCCTTCTTGCAATCTGACCATTGTAGCGACACTTTGGCCTGTCGGTAAGACTTTGGTTCGTCTATTAGTAGTACACTCAAATTTGCTCATTGGCTTCCTTCAAGTCCTTCCAGAGGTTGATTATTCGGTGTAGGAGGTCGAGATGGTGCATCGAGCATTGTTGCATCGTTACCGAAACTGTAACGGACCGGAGGATTAACCACTCTTCCGGCACGGGTGACGACTTGACCAAATGGAATTGGTGGTGGAGTCATAGGCCGTGGAAACGGAAGACCGATATGTCCCAATGGAAGTTGAGATCGTTGGTCCGGATTTTGATGTTCTTCTTCTTCTAAGAAGTGATCGTCAGGAATTGCTGTATGTTCTGAACCTTTGAAGCTTTCAATATCGTCTTCGACTGCTTGTTCGGGTAAGGTTTCGCGAGATGCCATGTTGTTATCTTCGTAAACCCAATAGGGAGCCCCTAGATATTCATCTTTTGTTCCAGCCTTAAAGTCTGCTACAATAATTCGATCAACAACCGGATGACCAGTGTCAAACATATTATTAGCTTCTTGAGGATTTTCCCTCATCCATTGTCTCCACAACGCATCCGTTCCTTCACCTTTATTAGTATAGGTGTAATTAAGGGATGTTTGAGAGGATGGAGTTTGGTGCTGGTGAATCGATTTCTTTCTTTGCGGTGAAACCCCTTCTATCTGAAGCGGGGTGAAGAAAATGTCTGCCGATGCTATGGTCTTTTTCGTATCGGGTAGGAACACTCTATAATGATTGATGGTGTTGGTATAACCGGTAAAAATAGCTCTTTATGCTCTCGGAGAAAGTTTCTTCCCATCCTTTCGTTTCTGATAAGGAACATGGATATAACATCCTCTGCTGAAAGGTTGAAGATGCTGGATCGATGGCTTCGAGCCATAAAAAGCCTCATAAGGAGTTAGATCCTTTAGTGCCGAATGAGGTTGATGATTTTGTATATATACTGAGGTTAACACAGCCTCAGCCCATAACTTCTTATTGTAGGTTACCGCACTTTCAAGCATAGCTCTAAGTGCTTCTCCTATAGTTCGATTAAAACGTTCTGCCACTCTGTTTGACTCAGGGGAATAAGGAGGAGTAAACTCATGTATAATTCCTTTTGAGGAAAAGAACCCTTTCGAGGCCTTGGCAACGTACTCCCCTCCATTATCAGTTCGCAACGCCTTCGGTGACTTGTGGTGTTGATGTTCCATTTCTGTAACAAAATCTTTGATTATTTTAGTAGTCTCTGATTTTTGTTTCATAAATCAAACCCACGAAACCCTTGTAGTATCATCGATTGGAGTAATGTAATAATGGGAATTACCATATGACGGAACCGGAAAGGGTCCACTCAAATCGGAATGAACAAGATCCAGTTTATTGCTATCTTTCCTTGACGTAGACGGTCGTATATTCCTTGTCATTTTGCTTTCAACACAGGAGGAGCAGATGAAGTCCGTTGGTTTTGCTGTGATATCGGCATCGGAATACAGCGTTAATGCTTTATCCATCGAGGATGGTGCAAGATGTCCGAGAGCCTGATGCCAGAAGTTGTAAGTAATATGGGCCGAATATGAAATCTCAGGAATTTTAAACAAATTTCCATCAAAGACAGCTTCAAACATAACTTTTGTTCCTTTATTAATTGAAATGAAATCCCCCTCCCCAAACTCTGTATATCGCTTAGTGCGTAATTTTCTCCACGAAATCAGCGGATGTCCTAACTTAGGAATATGTAAAACATCACAAACACGGAAAGAAGAAACCGATCCATCCCTAAGAACAAATTCCATAATTACATCGCCCTTGCCCTCGATCCCCATGCTTGCCTGTGAACTGGATTTTACAAATCCGGAACACTTTGAATAGTTAAGAAGACGTCCTGCATAAGGGGTCATGTGTGAGGTACAGGCCGTGTCAAAGCAGAAGGATTTGGTTCTTACCTTAGTCTCCTTGGTAATGTTTGCCTCTTCATCTTTCTCCTTCTCCTTGTTCTCCTTATTGAGTTTCTGCAGGCGGAAACATTCATTCCAGGTCTGTCCTTCAGACTTTCCGGGATTATGTTTCTTGCACCAAGTGCAGGTTTTCGATTGTGGTGTTGAAGAATCAGAACTCCCTTTTGGCTTCTTACCCTTGTTCTTATTACCCGAAGGTTTAGAAGTAAACAGGGCAGTGTCGTCCTGGGGGTCCGAGGTGTCGATATCCATCAGCCGTTGTTTTAGGTCGGCGTATGACAAACTATCCTTTGTCGTAAGGTTACTGATCACATTTTTATAGTGTTTAACCAAAAAAACCCATCAAAAAATCTCGTTTGGCCTTATCTTCCTGAAGAAAGGCCGCAAAGGTCGTTCGATATGAATCCAAGGATCCTTTCGAGAGTTTGGTGAGGTGCAGCCACTGGGACTCAAACTTGGATATAAATTCCGACAAGTTCTTGCCGGAGTACTGGGAAGGAAGGGAGACTAGATTTATTATTTGAGAAACTAGTGCACAAGCCGAATCTCTATGATATTCGGTGCGAAGCCAGGTCCACATCAGATTTGGTTTCTCAAGCTCGACAATCTTCTCCAAGATGTCTTGTGAGACCACCTGTATACATATGGTCAACGCGGGATGGCAAAGATGGTCGTAAGCATCGACCTCTGTCGCGTCAGCTCCTTCAAAGGGGACTATACCATCCACCACCACTTTGTACGCCTTTATCCCGTTCAGGATTATGCTCATCGAGGCGCTCCAGATCCTATAATTCTCCTGTCCCGTAAGTTTGCTGATACTACCGATCTTAACATTTACGGGAGTCTTTTTATCTACTTGTCTACAGAAGGAGAACGCATCAGCAGATGAGGATCCTCCAGGAGCGATCTTTTTCTTTCCTTTATCGAGAGGTAAAGGTGTATCGAAGAGGACTTTTGGTGTAGATGGTGAAGTAGGTGATTGTTCCGGTAAATCTTCGTATTCGATTGGTTTATTGAAAAGGTTAACTAGTAGAGTTGGATATTCAGAATTGGATTCCGTATCGCTGATCCGGACTCATAACCTGATAGAATGAGATGCGAAAGTACAGATAGATCGGTTTAAATCTAACGAAGAGAATTCGAAGCAATAACATGATAAATGTAACGAAGTAGAGAAGTGTTCGAAACCAGATCATATAATATTGAAGAAGGAGGTATCGAGAAGATATTGTTGTATTCTTATCGATGTCAGAGCAAGTCTAAAGAACTGTTCTCTAACCAGAGAAACAGTATCAATATATACATAAAAATAAAGAGTGATTGTCCGTGACCACGGTCGCGGAACAATATCCTAAAACAGTAAAGAAAAACTCTTCAACTGTACATAATTATAAACAAGAACCGTAAGAAAACCACTAGAACAATCTAGGCGCGTTCTACAAGATAAGCGCTGATAAATCCCTTTCCAACGGAACAAAAAGAAGATTCTAGACAAGTTCTAACTGGAACTTTCTAGACATCTAAAGATAACAGATAACAAAAGTATTAACACACCACATTATTCTTATCCGCAAAGACCTTCCATATTTATGGAGAAATAGAAGGAAAGGTACAAATATTAGTAAGAGAAATTTAGATACTTCCGTATTTTCAATAAAAACCAGCCGGTTTACTGTAAAGGCAATTGTGGGGTAGATGGTGAATTCTAGTGAAAGTTAGTATGGTTGGTCACCAAGGAGCTTAGTTCTTTGTACTCAGGTGTTTCTTTTCTGTTTCTTTGCTATGTGGAGTAACTCGCTTTCAAGTTTGGTGATGATAGGATGCTTGATGGTGGTGAAATCGATAGAATTGTCTTCTTCGTGCGTGTCCACTCGTTGGCCGAATTCCCTGCACGGGCCAACTTCCAGGTAACTTACGTTACAGGCAACGAGTATCGACCAGTCAGATATTCATATTCAACATCGTTGACAGCATACTCAAGTCAATAACGTACACACAATAGCTCTCACCTCTGTACTAGCAAGTGCACTCTCCGTTACACTCAAAAATGCCCTCATCCCAGCATTCACCCTGATCACTCCAAACACACCTGTCAAGATAACTTTACCCCTGTGATTACCAAGTTCACTTTGCCCAGGAGAAAGAGAAAGTGAGAAAGAGTGTTACGATATGGAAGGGGAGAACCGAGTGAATAGACTACGGCACAGAGACATGAGGGAAGGACAATTACTCGAGATATATACCAGCACCCTCACCTTTGTACTCACCACTGTACCTACAAGTGGATTCACTGCCACATCCACACATCGACACACCGCCTTACCTCAACTTCCACCTACAACAACACCAATTACACAGTCCACTTCGAAACACACTCGAAGCATAGTCAGTGATGCCAATAGTCCGGACGGTTCCAGTCCACTGTAGGGCTCAGTGCAGTCTGGTGCGAAGATAAGGTGGACTGCACTGGACCACAAATGCAAAGTAGTGCACTGCACTGATGCAGTGCGGATCAGTCCAGTGCTAACAATTTAATTGAATCTGCTACTGCTGCTCAGAGTGAACTAAACTACAAACATTTCCATCTGTTCATTGGCATCTAACTCACGCCCATCATATCCTGCTTCTATAACAACAACCCGCGGTACCTCGAACTTATCCCATGATTTGAAACACTCCACAGCCTCAAGTTCATCAATTTGAACCCTGTTTAATCGATCCGAGAGTACCAGCTTGCACTGCGAAAACAATCTCTCCACCCCAGCAGACATTGCAGGAATAGAATGAATGTCTAAGGCCATTGCAGACAACTGAGGATAGATTGTTCGCTGGGACAACCAAAAGCTGCATGGGTCTATAATAGAGGGATCTGTAGTCATTGAACGGTACCGATCATACTCGTCCACTGGCTTATGATTAGAATAAATTCAAACATAGAGTGGGAATTTAGTATACCAGTAGAGTCACGTTGACGCTGTGCCCTCCATGTTTCCAATGGAGTCTTTGGAAGCACTGCATCTTGGTGCTGTTCTTCCTGACATTCTGGCCTGGATGATGGTAACTTATATTCATTAATCCACAAGCCTTGAACTCGCTCCTTTGCATCCGCTAGCTCTTCATCTCTCCATTCACCACTGGCCACAGCAACGGTGAAGTAATCCCATCTGTAAGCTGGATGTAAAACAACTGGGGCCACACAAACAGTCAATTCCTTGAATTTCTCACGGTATTTATCCAGTACAATCACACCCTCAGCAGCAGCTCTGCGGATATGGAGATGTGGGTTTCGTTGGTACCTTTGGAAAACCGAAGTAAATGCCGTACGGAGAAAGTCAAGCTCTGGGAGTAAATTGAAGAGCTCTGAGTCATCACCTTCTAGACGTAAGGTGGATGATTGAAATGGCTCCAAAATGTCGATGGCATCAGCAAGTTGGTCCCATTCATCAGGTCGCAGGCGATCCTGCTCAAGCTCTATGTGCCGCGCACAGAATACATCAACTGCATCTCGAATACGTAACAGACTTTGGATCATTGTAAACCCACTGTTCCACCTCGTGGCATTGTCTCGCTGAAGGACAGTATGCCCTCCAAGATTCTTCAGTTCCTGCCTTCTCTGAGGTGACGCCAGAGCATAGATAGTGATGTTATGTGCCTTTCCCCATGGGCCCATCCTTCGCCACACTGCCATCGTATCCTGCATTACAACAATCGTATTCTGCAACAATGTATGGTCGACATCTCCGAACCAAAATGTCTTAACTGCCAGGTTGATAACATGACCCACACACCGGATACGATGTTGCTTGGAATCATAATCATGGTGATTGATACCATGTAACTCTTCCAATGGCCGAAGTAGAGTGTCATTATTCGACGCATTATCACACACCACATTACCAAGACGATCCTCCACATCATACGTTGCTAGTACATCAGTGACAACTTCCGCCATATCTGCTCCCGTGTGTGCCCCCTCAAGAAGGCGAAGTCCGATTACAGGATTCATCTGAATGCCCCAAGACCTTGTAAAGTGAGCCATCACGCCCAGTACTGCCATTGAATGTTGAGCGCTAGTCCATCCATCACATGAAATGTGAATCTGAGATAATGCGTTCTTCATAAGCTGTGTCAAACGATGCTGGTTATCTTTGAACAATTCCAGAATTCATGGTTTGACTGTTGTGTGGGAACGAGGCATTTGATTGTTTGGGTTGATATAAGTCATCAGCGCTTGGAATCTCTCATTGGATACTGTACTGAATGGCACGTTGCAATGAATGATCCATCGAATCAGGAGATTGTCTGCCATATCCTGACTGAAGGAAACAGTGGAAGAATACTTATGGTTGGATGAACGCAGTAGACCAGTAATAATTGGAGAATGTCTTGGGTTTCGTATATCGAGTTTGTGTGAATGGTGCTTGCGCAAATGTCTTGCTGGCTTCCCAGTCCCTCCGCTCAGCTTAAAGACTTTCATACCTGAATCAATGTTAGTACATCCATCGAAGATGGTACCACTAACTGAGTGCTTATAATAGTTACACTTCCAAACTTTGGAACCACCAGAACCAGCAACAGTACCATGATCATGAATTGGTGATGTTAGTCAGCTAGGACGTAGGGTACTGAAAGATGCCTGACGATTTGGAGAAACCAGGCGTTTGGGAAATAACTGGTGATTTGGAGACATCTCACGATGTGGAGACAGCTGGCGATGGGGTGACAACATGCGAATGGGAGACACCTGGTGGTTGGGAGGCAACTCGGAACTAGGTGAATTAGAATCTCTAGAAAATGAAGCCTGAGACAAAGAGGAATAGAGTGGGGACGTTGCAAGGGAAGTGAGTTGAGAACTTAACTCTTCATTGCTGGAAGCCATGCTGGATTTATGCAGACTGTGGAAAACCACCCGCTCTTTATATAGTACAAATACAGAGCAAAAATCACGTCGGAATTCTTCACCACCACTGAACATATTCTTATTGGAAATCTTTCTTTGAGGTTCTTCGCATCATCGTGATACAGAGTCATTAGAGTCATTATCTGACTCTTTCCACTGCCGTTCTGCCACTCTCCACTGGTCACTTGCCACTCCAATTGCCCAATAGACTACCACAGACCATATCCTCCACAGAAATCGTTCTTGCCACCATCGACTTTCAGAGTCATCACCACAGGCAGAGTCGTTATCTGACTCTTCCCACTGCCTTTCCGCCACGCTCCACTGGCCACTTCGATTGCCCAACACGATACTGCTCAACTTATGCTCCTCGTGTTTCCAAAGGCTTTCGTTCAACAGGCCTACGAGTGTCTAGATGGCCAGCAAAGCTGCCAGAACATAGTAGAGAGTGGTTACTAAGTCGCCGAGTAGACTCATACACGATGAGTCACTTGCCACCTGCATAGCCACTGCTGATTTGTAATGAATGTTCGCCATGGTTTCTTCGCGGTGTGGTCAAACAGCGGAGCTAGATGACAGAGAGCCCATCGGCAACACTGCGCCGCACCCCTCGCGGCATCCAATGGGAATTCTTGAGACAGAGCGGTTCTGGCTCGAGGAGTGTAGGAAGCCGCCTCTTCTAGCCACATTCCACTGGCCACTGGACACTCCAGTTGCCACTCGTCACATTCTCCGTGGAAATCATTCTTCTTGGAAATTATTCGCATTGGTTCAAAATGCTGCAGAATCCGGTGGTCTGCACTGGTCCAGACTGGTTCCGCACCAGTGTGCAAATATCGTGAAGTGGTCTGATCCCAGTGCGAAATTTCCGTGGACTGGACTGGACTGGACTCAGACGGTACCGGTCTGGACTGGTCCGCACCAGGACCACTGGCAACACTGAGCATAGTTCTGTTAGTCTGTTAGAGTAGCAAGTGTACCTCAAGTGAACTTAACTCGCAAACCAAAATCTGCGAGAGCGTTTCGGTTGAGTCATCTAGAGTAGGAATTTGATGTTTAGTGTGCTGCATACAAGTGACAATGCTAGCGTTATCCCATCACTCTCACAATCCTCGCATACACATTTCGCTGCTTCTACCAATTGTCAGTAATGACATTGTTTGGTATCTTCACCACTGCCTTGACCACCAGTATCCTCACCACTGCCTTCATGGCGCCTGGTGCCTACTACCACCGCCGTCACTGTCATCGCCAAAGCCACACTTACCTACATTTCTGCTGCCTCCTGCTATCTACTACCATCACCACTCCCCTATTTCTGCTTCTCCTGCTGACTACCGTTGCTGTCTTGGTCATCAAACTGATCGTTAACAATCCCACCACTCCCTTCATTGTTCTCACCGCCAAGTGATCAGCTTAATCATCGTCAATTGCCGCTGATGGCTCGTATCATTTTCTGTGCAGTCTCTTTGAGGGAACCGGGGGTGCCGCGTTCGGTTTATGCATCCCAACAGTCAGGGGCGACAGCAGTATCTTGGGGCCCGACATCAAGGTCCCTTCCCGGGCATGATTTCAGTGTCCTGCTCCGTCCAGGGCTAAAATCCTTTGGACTAGGACCCGTACAGTTACCTCCAGGGAACCAGTGGCTACCAGGAGTAGGTATTGCGGTAGAGGTACAAGAGATAGGCATTATTTCCAGCCTTATATCCGGCTTTAGACCTAAGCTAGTCAAACTTTGCCGATAGATTTGTAACCAATCAGGGGATCAGAGACGAATAATGGTATGGATCATTCACTCCAGTAGTATAATATAGGATCACGTGGTTTCCACTCGCCAAATTTCAGTTTTATGGTTCTGCTGCAAACACTGCTGGCCCTATGCTCCTGAAGTCCAGTTAAATTTTGCCCTAGTCTCAAAGGGTCCAAAATTCTCTGACCCAAAGCTCATAGTCTGGTGCAGGGCAACATCATGCCCGGAGGAGACGGACTATTGGGGTGCCTAGTTTGGGTGCCGCAGTGGGAGCGGCGGTACCACATGCATTCCGGTTGGTACACATGTGGCTACAAATTACGAGATTAGGAAAGTAAAGATGCTGCAGTAAAAGGGCTTCCGTATCAACTGTAGCACTAGCACTGTTGCCAGCAAGGAGCAAAGGTGCTCACGACCAGAGACGGCAAAAGTCCATCCTCTCCCTGGCCCGAATTACGAATTTCTGGGCGACTTCACGTCAGACTGAAGGTTTTAATCTTCTAGAAAGTAAGATCGTCAACCTATAGAGCCCTACAAGCCATCGAGTGACTCGTCGGTGATTATGAGTGTGATCATCGGCAATTATAATATCCTCCTACCGTCCCCAGGATTCGAAACGTTGAGCATGGTGGACTTGTTACAATATCATGCAGATCACCTAGACTTCCGCTGGGTATCCACAACTGTGTAACTTGAGTTGGTGCAGCTGTGTATCTGCCGCCGTGTATCTACCGCAGTGTGTCTGCCACTGTGTATCCGCTGTTGTGTATCCGCTACTGTGTATCTGCCACTGAGTCTACTGTGTTGTATATCCGCTACTGTATCTGCTGCTGTTCATCTACTACTGTGTATCCACTGCTGTGTATCTTCCACTGTGTTTCCACCGCTGTGTATATTGTGCTGTGTATCTTGAACTACTTCTTTATATCCACCACTTTGAGTATGTATCCTGACCTGGAACTGTATATCTGTCACTGTATATATATCTGCCATGGTGTATCTGCCACTGTGTCTGCTGTGTTGTATATCTACTGCTGTGTATCCAAAGCTGCTGTCTGCTACTGTTTATCGGATACTGGTATCCGCCTCTATATATCTGCTGCTGTGTATCTGGCACTGTGTATTTGCCACTATGTAGCAATTGCTGTGGATCTGCTGCTGTTTATCTGCCACTGTGTATTTGCCACTGTATCTACTGTGTTGTATATCCACCACTATATCTCCTACTGTATATCAGCTACTGTGTCTGCCATATTGTATATTCACTACTGTATCTGCTGCTGTACATCCCCTGATGTATATTTACCTCTGTATATCCACCATTGTATTTCTGCCACAGTATATCTGCTGCCATGTATCTGCTACTGCATTTGCTGTGTTGTATATCTGTGATTGTTTTTGCAATTTTATATCTACCACTAAGTATCTGCCCCACTGTATTAGCCCCTGTGAAAGTGTTTCTTGATCTGGTACTGTATATCTGACACTGTATCTGCTGCTGTGTATCTGCCACTGCATAGATATCTGCTAAAGTATATTCTCCACTATATATCTGCCAAAGTGACTGCGGCACTGCTGAGAGTGATAAAGTACATCCAGCAATTGAATTACCTATCATACAAAAGTAATTGTCTACTGAACTATCTAATGGTAGAATCCATGCGCGTATATGGCCAAGAAATGTAAAGCTCAGAGAAGATAATAGAGTGGTGTCAGCAGTGGCAAATGGTGGGTGGCAAGTGAAAGTTTGTGAATAAGTCTACACAAATGACTTTATATATTAGCAAACACTGCCCACCCCAGGCCAGCTACTTTGATGGTACTCTAAAAACTTATAGGCCTGAGGGATAAATTCTAATATAGTGATATCCACCACTGTACCTGCAACTGTATCTGCCACTGCCATCTAAATCATATGGCAAGTACATCCAATCAATGAGAATACATTTAACAGACCAACCAAGTGAATAATTATTAGATAACCTGGATAATGATGGAAGCACTTGTAGGTTTATTTGGATTCAGCGCATGAGTGGAGAACATCAATACAGGCTGGGTTGGAACTATTCAACTGACCTGGATCTCTGCTGGCACGTGACAATTGAACTTGGCGGGCTGTGACTTCCCGGCACATGATCAATGTGGGTTGGCTCTGGCATGGCTAGAGACGATAAAGCTGAACTCACTTTGACCTACCTGGGAGGAATCCAGCTGGTCAGCCAATTTGCTGCCTGGAAGTAATACAACCAACCCGAATGGAGGCATTAGCATTTCAATTTGATGTACCAGCAGGTTCAATTGGAGCATCTGAATTGTCACTACCCGGACATGATCAAGCTAAGTTGCTTCTTGGCTAGTTGAAAATGATATAGCTGGGATTGCTTTGGGCTGCCAGAACATATTCATAGTGGACTGACTTTCATCAGACTTGACTAGATCAATAATGACTGGCTGGCTAACTTGTTTAAAATTGTCTGTATATCTGTTAGCATTGAAAATGAACATAGTAACCATAAGAAAGAGAGAAAGAAGTAATGCAGAGTTAAACAAAGAACTTAGTGCAAATATGATTGAAAATAGAGTTATGCAAAAGGGAGTACTTCATATATTGTCTCCACACCAGGAGCAGTAAGGAAATAATCATGCATTGAATAGATGTTGAGTCAAGGCAGTAGGGCTAGTCTGCCTCAGGACCATTGCCTGGATACAATTGAGCCAAAACTGCTCTTTGCTGGTTGGTCATGATTACTCTGGGCTTGCCCATCATTGGCTGGAATTTATCCCACTGGGATTGCACCAAGCTGCATTGACATGCTCAAGCTGTGCTCACTTTTGGATAGCGGGATATGGTCGAGCTGGGCTGGCTGGAGACCATAGTGCTGGGCACTGATTGAACTGGCAGGATGCAATTGAGCTGAGCTCGATCTCGGCTGGCTGATGATAGTCAATCTGGTCTGGTTTATACTGCAGTGGAGGCAACTCTGCTAAGCTTTGATGATACCAATGACAAAAAGCAATTGGAATTATGATCATGAAACAAACACAGTACAGTAATATGGTGTTCTGATCCAGTCATGGAGGATGTATCTCCTCACAGAGACTAGTCAATTCATGGAGTCTAACTCAGTAACTGGACTAGTTCATGTGCAGAGTATACCGCTGTACACCAGCTCTGTGGCAGGCCTGGTTCATTTGGAAAGCATATTTACAAAGTGCTAATTACACTCAATATTGTGGTGCAACTACAATTACCCTATACTCCTCATCCTGACTTGAAATCAGCTCTTCTTCCACGATGGGTTCTTGCTCAATATTGTCCTGTGTCACCACCTCCTTGCCAACATCCTGGTTCTGATCAAGACCCTCTTGTTGCTAAATATCCTGTGCTGGAAATATACTTTTGTCAGTTTCATCCAAATGATGGCGACACTGTACGAGGCACTTCCATGCAATTTCAGGAAATTGTTTTCCCAAAAGCAAATCCTAAATGTGTCAGAACTGACAAGAGCCAACTTGCAAAGTATAGCAAACTGTCTTGCTTTCCACTGGCTTCACTACATATATCAACTCATGCAGATACATTTACATGCTGTCTTGCACATGGTGCTGTAGCACCGGCCAATGTAAAATCTCTAGCCAGCATCGAAAGCTCTGGCCAGCAAGCTAGCCAGCCTCCTAGCATGCAGACACAACCGAATGTCTGAGCTCAACATATGGTACTAGTACAGCACTATAACTAACTATTGTAAGGCCATTACTGTCACTACAATGTTCATGAAGATCTAGTAGACTATTGTTGAACATCATATGCGGATATTCACGCTCAACACTTGCACTCATACCAGCACTCGTACAGCTCAATTCTCCCTAAAATTACCCAGTGGATTCCACTGGTAATCCTCATCTAGAGATCTTTTCTCCCCATCAGTGCAAGTATCGCCAGTAACACAGTACCATCAACTGCTGTCCAAAACACCATGGCCATTCAATATCGTGAGATGCTCAAACTGAGACTACTAGTATTCCTAATCAGCCTACCTGGCTGCCCAGAATTGTAGTGGCCTGCAGGTCCGGCCTGTCCCGAACTCCATGTCGAAAGCCTGACCTAGGGGTCACCCAGCCCTGCCAGTGTAAGAAGTCTCTGGGCTGGTGGCCTGACCTAGATGTGATTTGAAAAGCCTTAATCATGCTACACAAGCCTTGGTCTAGTTGACGGATGGCATATGGCCATGGCAGGGCAGCAATGATTGAGTTGGATATGATTCATGTTTTCTACTTTGGAGATATTCTTCATAAACCAAACATTCTGTTTAGGCTCAGTCTGTGATGAAAAGCTGCCAGGCCGCCAAGACAAACTGCTGGGCCGTCAAGAAATGCTACCAGGCCTGGCACGGCCATCAATTCAAAGCCGGCACTTTGGCCGGCTTGGCCATTTAGGAACACTTGGAACTACAGGTATTTTTAGCAACTATTCCAAATATGGGATTCGGTTCTGAGTCCAGGTTGGAACTCAACTGGATCAGGTGCAACCAGTTTTACGACATCAAAAAACCCAACTGTAAAGAACCAGTGGTTTTTAGGCTGGTTACTCAATTTTGTAAACTCAACACTTTAACCTCAATTCAGGATTTGAGTTCAGATTGTATCACTATATGATATATATCTAGATGATGCAGTTTGATTGCTGTTTCACCTGCAGCTCTCCAATTTGTGATCTGATCAATACTCCATGAGTCACTGCAGAAAAACCCCTAATTATCGGTGTCATTTCACCGAAACTCAACGAAAATTGATTGTATCGGAAATTGGGCAGCTGGTGGTGTATGAGAAAATTACACTGTGTGATTTACATATATATCATATTGTGATATGATCAGAACTCAAATACTTGATTGGAGGCAAAGTACTGAGTTTGTGGAAATGAGACTCTGCTGCATGCAAAACCCAGCCAAAAACACTGTAAAAGAGGTTTTGCTGCAAAAGAGCCACTGCAGCAAAAGGGCCATTGCAGCAAAAGGTACAAAATAATGTGAAAATCTCCAAACCTGAAAGTATGTGAATGAATACACGCAGTAACAAAGTTTGAAAAGTGGCAGAGTGCGAGAAAGTATGTCGAAATTTCACGGACATTTAAAGTACAATTGAGTTTTGTGATCTGGGCAAAATCCAAGCAGTTGTTTTAGTCTAAATACAACTGTATTAAATACAATCAGCTCAGTATGACCAGCTAAGTGAACATACATGCATGGGAGTAGGTATGCAAAGTATTCACTAAGTGTACACTTGGTGAAAGAACCAGTCCATTCACAGAGCTGGGGTATGTGGTTATACCATTAGAATGAACCAGTCCCATTGCCAATCATTTCCCCGGTCCAGCAATGTATTTGTCCAGACCGGAATATACTCTCCCGTCCATGTCCTGTAGAAGAATTATTTGTACTTGGATTGGACTAATCGCTGTTGCGGACGAACTGGACCTGGCTTTGTCCGGACTGGTCTGTCACTTTGTCCAGGGTTAGTGTATACTGTCCCACTTTGTAATCTTTTAACGCGGAAAATATTTTCCAAAGAAGCTGAATATACAGACAGCAGAGGGATGAAGTTGAACAGAGTGGGTATATGGGTGTGAGTGGTGATAACAAGTGAGGATGAATGATGTTACCTGTAGTACTTGCCTAAAAATAATCTCAAAATATTATATGGAAATCCATCATTACAGACCAAGCCTGTCGAGTCCAAGACTGCCAGCATGTGGATCAGTCCTGTCCAACGGTCCCAGTGAACCAGACTGCCGAGAACCCAACCACGGACTGGGATCTGCTGGACTGGTGGAAATATGGCTCGTCACTGACATTAGCAAAATGTCACTCAGTCTGGACGCCACACCGAAACCTCCAATACAGTCCAGTTGCCGTTGCCAGTGATTCCAAGTACATTGAAATGATTGCACGCCACCCAGGATCATGGCAGAGTGCTCTCAGACTCTGCACGAGCATTCTCAAGTGCTCCTGAAAGTACAGCCTGCAGTTATGGAGGTGTATTCAGGATGGCCCCAGATTTGACCATTAGGATGGTCAGAGTTTGGAGTACCTATATCCTCTGTGCAGGTTGGTGTCGGTCTTTGAAAGCAGCTGTATTGTCTACGCAGATTGGCGGCAAACTTTCAAAGCATTTAACGCATCTGTGGAAGCTCTGTGTGAGACTTGGTGTCGTATACTCACAGCAGTGGTTCTTCGGGTTCCCCAACTATAAGGTATTGCGTTTAATCTATTCGTCTTTGTTACAGTCACTACTTTCGCCATATCATAATATGGCATGTATTCTCAAATTCCCTCAATATATGTATATACAGAGATACTGAGATAACGGAGATGGACTCAGCGACAGGGAGTATATATTTGGGGGAACCCACTATAGATAGACATTATTTGATTATATGAAATACACACTCTATGGTTCCCAACTCTTGGTCTCACCCACTCCTGCGGACCTTGCATAGCGCTGTGCAATTTGTCTGGTTCCCCACTCACTCTTGCCAAGGGTGAGTTGATACACACACTTTGTGTTTGTTATCATGGCCGCGTATCACTTCATATCCTCTCACCCACAGTGTACTTTTGTATAGCCACAACTGGACTTTCACAAACATTCTGTTCTGATGCCGTGGGATTTACTCCGGAACAGTGAGGATGTGCTGTCTGCCTGCAAACTCCACCATGTCCCCACACCGCAATTGAGTGGACTCAGAGATACTGTTCATGGCCATAATCAAACTAGTATGGAAATGCACTTGGAGAGCTTAATCGAGCATGTCTAGACATACACAGGGAGGCCATGATTCAGTGAACGTTGAAATGCACTGTGAGGTCATGATAGAGCGAGTGTGAGGACGCAGTGGGTGATATGCGAGACACTCACAGGGCTAAAGAGGGATCCTGCATTACTGTCAAATATCAATTTGACTTGGCATGAGATTGATTAACTTGGCTTCAGAGCCGATACTTGGAGTAGAGGCCAGACAATTTGTCTTGTTAAGTGATATATTATCGTCGGACTGGCACCATTTCAGGCTATTGGACAAGTGTCTAGTTATAGCAGGCATTGTGGAGTAGTTAGGTAGACAACATTGTGCGTGGAGTATGGAATTCTATGCCATGCCAGAGTATGAATTCTCGAGCTAGTGATACTGCTACCACAGTACTTTATGATATATATTTATACCAGATACTCCCAACATACAGTTAACACAATCAGCAGAAGTAACATGCAGTAAATTCCAATGAGTTCTTGACTTTGATTCATTTATCCAATTCCCTGGGCACACAGTAAACTGCAGTGGATATGTGACATTGTTTCCTCCATTTCAATCCCATGGCCTAGTTGTGAGTAACATATGCCAATCGAGTGCAACTTGACTCTGACATGGTTGTACAGGCCTGTTGCTCTGACAAGGTAACTCTGCCAGGTTGTGCTGACAGGTTGCTCTGACAAGTACAACTTACTCGTCAAATAAGCACAATGCCAAGTTCATATGGCCAATTCTACCTACTTATTCTGCTTTAGATGAGGGGAAACTAGAGGTTGGAAAACGAACTTGGGACAACTGTGCCTTGGATGGTCCAGGCGGACCTTTCCCAGCTGCCGTTTTAGGAATATGTGGCCTAACCACTAACGAATGTGACCTACAAGCTGTAGGGATATGCGTCGTGTGACACTGAACCAGGTAAATAAGCTGCTTAGAGTGTTAGGCACCTGTGGGCATTCATGGAATAGCTGCATCGCCAATTCCATCGACCTCCAACCATGTGCAGAATAAAGGTGGTAAACGACTTCCAACACAATATGAGAATTGTATGGCCTTCAGTTTGTTCACTCTCAGGTCAGATCAGCGGCCATTGCAACAGGAGCACCACTGCAGAGATCTGGCCGAACTTAAGAGAGCAGACCAATTGCAACTGCTTCGGCACGATTGATTCGTATATCAGTGAAGCCTCTACTATGCAGGATCGAAATCCACCTCTATGGTGGGAGACTCAGAGGGAGATCCCAGAGACTTGGCAATAGCAGCGTTTCACTGTGTGTCCCAATGTAGTGATTTGTGGGCAGGAATATGCTTGTGACGATTGGCAAATTACTGAAAGTTAACAAGTTGTATAATATCAATTCTGACTCATGGAACCTATAAAACTTACTTTGAACATCGGAAAGTCCAGTGTAACTTTGACTCTGACATGAGAGACCCAACATATACAGTATAACTCTGACAATTATCTTAACTCTGACAATTCCCTAACTGTGACATCCACCCTACTCTGGTACAGGAGGCAATATAATTTATAATATCGCAATGCTTCCACTGTCCCTCTGGAAACCGAACATATACAGTATAACTTCGACTTTCATACTTTGCCTAACTCAGATTAACTTCCTACTCTAGGATCAGTAGCACCCTCACTGATAATACGGCATTGTTTCAACGATGACTCCGGAGAACCAACTGTATACGGTATAAATTGGACTTTGACAATTACCTTTACTCTGACAATTTCCCTAACTCTGATAACGACCCTACTCTGATATGGGAAGCAACCCCACCACTAATAAGGCATTACTCCAACTGTGACTCAGGAGAGCCCAATGTATATGGTATAACTTCGACTCTGACAATTAACTTAACTCTGGCAATTTCCATATCTCTGACAACTACCTTACTCTGATGTGGGAGGCAACCCCACCATTAATAAGGCATTACTTCCACTGTGACTCAGGAAAGGCCAATGTATATCGTATAACTTCGACTCTGACAATTATCTTAACTCTGAAAATTTCCATAACTCGGACAACTACCCTACTCTGATATGGGAAGCCACCTCACCTATAGCATGCCCTTACCTCAACTTTGACTTGGGAGACCCAATGTACACAGTATAACTTTGAGTTTGACAATCACCCTAGCTCTGACAGTCACTTTAACTCTGACAATTACCCTAATTCTCACAATCACCCTAACTGTGACAATCACCCTAACTCTGACAATCACCCTAACTCTGACATTCACCCTAACTCTGACAATCAACCTACCTCTGACAATCACCCTAACTCTGACAATTACCCAAACTTTGACAATCACTCTAACTTTCACAATCACCCTTACTCTGACACTCACCCTTGTTGACAACTACTCTACTTCTGCACCACAAGTAACCTCACCAATGAGGTAATGACTTCAACTCTGCCCGAGAGGACCCAGCGTATACGTTATAATTACAACCCTGACAATGAACTTGATTCTGATTCTTTTACATCACAACTTCAACTGTCATATTGACCTTAAATCTGACATGGAAATCATTATTATTGCATCCAGTATCGACTCTGGCGTGGTTGTAGTTATGGGATCGGTGCTACCAAGGCATAGAATACTAATTGTTGACAAGTCATGCGTTCTGTGAACATGGTATGCCGATTCTTCCTATGGCAAGTTGCACAGCAACATACAACACACAGAATGGCATCAGGAACCAGATCTGGCAGGAGCACAACCAACCGTTTGGAACAATCCGGAGGCGGCAGTGGCTGTGCTGTTCAACATCCCACTGGCTCGTCCAAAGGCTGCAGCAGCAACAGTGAGCTTCAACTCTCTGCAGGAAGTAGCTGTGGAACTTACTTGATTGAACATGGCTGGCAATGACACCAATCAGGAAGCGATAATGGCGGTAACTTGTGTTCATAAGTGCAGCAGGTGAGTGATTGTGATGATGATGACAAAGTGCCGCAATCCCCTGGTCGAACAATCTGCGTACTAACTCACTACAGTCATTCTTCCAGTTATAACAACCAAGGAGGAGATATGATGAATCCAGTTCAACATTGGTGTCTGACTGACAATTGTTGGGTAGGAAGATCTAGTCCTTCCAGCAGCTGGTGACAGGTTAGTAGGAGTGAAAATGTCCATCCATGCTTTGCACTGAGTGTTGCTAGTTGCAGACACCCAGTTCATCCAATAACCAGTGGCGGACAAGTAGAAGCTGAATTGTCAACCCATGCATTGAATGACAAGACTGAGGCACAATCTATCACTCTTTCTCCTGGCAACCCAGGGGGGGGTAATAACTTCACCTGAATCCAACTTTGAACTCTCTTGCTGACAACACCTACTCATTGCAATCACCATGTGACAGTCCTCCAGGGAACCACATGAAGTTAGCTTAGCAGATACGAGCAACATTTCCTTTTCGGCTTTGACGTTGCACACACTCTATACCTTAGGCTATACCTTGGTGGAAAAGCAGAATAGATCCCACATTGACACTGGCCTGCTGGAAAAGCATTATATTGCTGACATCGCAGTGCCACAAGATTGGTAGAACATTCACCAAAATCTATTCTGTTCCAGAATTCTTAGGAAGCACACTGACCCAGTGAATATTCACAAACTGTACAAGGAAAGCACCAATGAAGTGCACCAAATTCTGAGCACAGCAAATAAGAAGCTTGATATCTCAACGCAACTATCCATCTAGTAAGTACTTGTATGTTTCAAACTCTGTTCAGAATAACTGACAACCTACTTTACAGATCTCCAATTAGCTGCCGGAGTACTCTTGGCCGAACTGAGATATGGCGGTGCACTTGATCAATATGCCACTGGCTTCGGCACACTTTTGAATGATGACTGGAAAATGCTCATAGCCAAGCTATTCTCTCATAATACATCTTGGTATCATCATTGAGATAATGAAAGTAAGGTATTCCTGAACACAATTATTTCAATTAATGTCCTATCAGTCAATGTAGGTACTGAAAACAATGATTGTGCATCTTTCGCTACCAAGCATGATAACTTGTGTTATCAATAGGTTACGATTCCCTGTGAGCATTTTGGATTCGGACTTTTGAACCCTTTTGAAACAATTTCAGCTTGGTCTATTCACTCATACTGCTTGTTCCAGATGGGCGCAACCTGGACAAATTCCTGCCAAGGTTCGGGTGTTCCCAGTGTGGTGAAATGGCAGAGCTAGATAACAGAGAGCTCATCATGAACACTCGACGGCACTTCTCACTGAATCTAAAAGAAATTGTGAGAAAGAGCAGATCTGGCTTGAAGAGGGTAGGAAGAGGGTGACAAGATATGACTCTACCCGGCAGTGAGAATGAATGCAATTATGCTGATCCACACACAGTCTCAGAAAGAGTGAGTGAGATCAAATGATTCGAAAGATGGAGTGTAAAATTCATCGTACAGGATAAGATGATGTGAGATAGAATACAAGATATGATGCGAGCTATCGACTCCGGGGTGTTGTAAATATATACTACCTGTCACTCTGTCCCTATTTACGACCTCTGTAGCTCCGTACACCTGGTGTCACTCCGTGCTTTTCTATAATCTCGGTGTCGCCGTAGACCCGGCGTTGTCAAGTCCATCGCCATCATACCAGTATCTCTGTACGCCTGCCGTCACTCAGTCATCTGCCAAGCTGAGTGGTGGTGGTGGTGAGAAATTTCCTTTCATGCCATAACTCATCCCTGGACGTTTGTGCGCAGCAGACCTGTCCTCGTCCATCTGATATAACCTTATACCTCAATCTGACAGAACATAAGAATAACAGAAACCGAAAGGAAAGACACAAATATAGACCCAAAGAAAAACGATGAACAGAGAAGGAAACTATAAACCCCAAAGAAACCCATTAACCGAACTGAAAAACATAAAGACTCTCACTCGTTGCACACCTGCTTGCTTCTGCCACCCTCTGTGTCAGCCTTCCTTGTACCTTGACTGCTTGTGAAGTAAGAGATATTGCCACGCCAAATATCAAATGGAACGATCGTCTCAAGCATCATGTAAACGGCTGCTGGGATTTGTGCCTGGGCCTCTGTCAACAGCTTGGTGTCTTCGTATACTGCTTGTGGGAAGATTGGCAGGGCTTTGTTTCCAATTTTTCACTTGTGGTGTGCCAACAGCTTTATGTGGTGTTCAAACATTCTCTTGCAGTCCGGGTTGAGGCTGAGCCATTCAAGGAACAACCTCATGTAATCTGCATCTTTAGTGTTATCATTGTTGGATCTGTTGCTTTAGCTACCTGCGGTGGCAGGCCAGTCGGGTTTTGGGGAGCCCTGGTGTGATGAATCAGTAGGCTTCTCTGGGGTCGTACCAGCCTCTTTACCAGTTGAACCTGGGTTGTTTGTACTAGTATCTTACTTGGTGGGCTCTGGGGGGATCGTACTAGCGTCTTTCTCAGTGGGCACTGGCAAGATCATACTGGCGTCTTTCTCGGTGGGAGTGCTGGTTCCATCCTCATATCCATCTTTGGCCAGGTCCATCAAAATTCCTACTTCATCGCTCTGATCATGTTTCTTTTCTTTTCCCTTGGGTAGTGGTATTGGCAGTTGGAGCATGTTGCACTTATCGGGGGATAGAGATGAAACAGATATGCCATGGTATACAGGTGGTATCTCATGGTCGGCAGGCCGTACTGATGGTTAGATGGTACAACGCGGATTGGCATTATTGCGGTCAGCCACACCCAGTTAGGTACTATGTGGCATTACTATCTCCGTGTTCCATTTCAAACCCATATCTTTGTAGTCGATTCCTTTTTCCAGCTCAGGGCGGCCAATATCTAACAACTGTTTTTGCTTCATGGAAAATGCCAGCAGTATACCACTTTTTCGTTTTCAACTTGTGGTTTAGCTTGGTGGGACGGTTGAAGTATGCAGGATTGATGTATCATTTCGCTAATCTGTGATCACTGGATGTTTTGTTGGTGATCGCGTTTAATCACATCCTCTTCTCACATCTGCTGGAGGCACTTAGGATTGCCTGGAGTGCGCGATAGTGGTTTGGGTGGTGTCACAGCATCTTCGTTGCTCATGTCTTTCTCAGCTGCACAGTGTGATGGTGCAGGGTCATGACCTCAACCCTTCGGGAGCTGTCGATAGCCTTAAGGCAGTCATTGTCTCCCTTGTACTTCAACTATTTCCCAATTATTCCAGTAGTCCAGATGTGGATTAGAATGGACTGGTCCCACCCAGTGTAGTCTGGGGCCAGTCCAAGTTATCTTAGGACTGTGATCGGAGTGGTCCAAAATTCTGGGAGACTGGTCCGGACTTGGTTTGGAGCAGTCCATTTGGGGCAAATCAGGTGAATGGTCTGGGAGTCAGTAATACAGTGAACTACCGAATAGAGTGATAAATGCAGAAACATATGCACAGACACATACATGCTGTGTTCAAATTGCAGAGATTGAAGGCAGGGAGCTCATTATCAAGGATCCGCCGCACCTCTCAAGTCATCCCAACAGAATCAGTGAGAAAGAACAGTTCTGGCATGAGGAGCGTAGGATGAAAGTGAGAGGATATGCTAAGGTACCTGGCCACCAGGAACTACACGAATTGCCTGGCAATATAAAGAATCTGCAACAGTGTGTGGGAACCAAGGGCTGGCAAAGATAGAGTGGGTATTTGGTTTTATGATAAGATGAGATGGTGTCTGTCTACCCCGGGATCACCCAAATATACACACCACGTCGATCAATTAATATCAGTTATCGCTGAATCTTTGAACTCCACCCCTGTCGCTCAGTCCATCTCAGTTATTCCTGAATCTCGGTACACCCCTCTGCCTGTGTGCCTATGCCACACTGAATGGTGGTGGTAGTGGTGGTGGTGATGAAAAACAGATTTTCCCGCCAGAATGCAGATTTATACAACAGACTCAGACATGTCGACTCATACAGACAGACTCCTACATGTTGGCTCACTCATTCCTTGCCACTTGCCATTTGCCACTTTGTTGAGATCAACTGAGTATGAATAGAGATATTGAATTGACTATGGTACAAAACAGATTGTGTAAAGAGCAAAGTGAGTGAAAGACATGCAAATATATTGGAAAGAAGAGGGCATACCCGGCGAAGCCGAGTATCACATCTGGAGACCGATGCCGAGCATCACTGCCAGGGCTAGACCTATTCTTCAGCATAGGGGCTGGTGGCGGCTGACGGGGACTGCAAGTCACTAGTGTGATGCCTCAGCATGAAGCTAAACCCCACGCAAGCCATCAGGGCAAATTCCGTGCCAACATGCTTGCCTGCTAAGAATTGATACTCGAAGGCCTCGCATGATGTTGCCAATACACTGGAAGTCGCCGACGTCACTCATAACCCCCAGACTCATACTCAGAAATACGGACATCCGTTTTTGCTTGGCCACTTTCATTTTCAATTTTGGCTTTCCATTGACTTCCATTAACTGTTATGGAAATGAGGTAAAGTCCAAAAATGAGGATACAATGTTGGGAATTATGTCACAAGATTGCACTGATCAGAAGTAGCTTACTTGAACTGATCCAGACCAAGCACGTCCTGACAGAGACTCGTATTTTGAGGTCGGGTCTGGTGTGACTCTCTGGTGGGATGCGACAGAACTGAGCCCTACCCCAGGCTGGGATCATTTGAACTGGTGGTATCATTCCTTCACCTAGTCAAGGTTCCTCTCTATCTGATTCGACTGCCAAGCGACCAAACCATTGGCGGAATCGGCAATGTTGCCGAAGAGATCACTGATCTTAACGAGCACATTGTTTTGGTTTCGGGTGGCGACTTCCGCTGGAGCGATCTCTACGGATTCTTGTCGCGATCAGACTGGTTTATGGGCGAAAAGTTCACTGATGAGGTGTGATAGTGTCTCCGACGAAAGGGCGATTGGAGAGTGGTCGGTGGAGATTGTCGCGATATCTCAGGACAAGGTATATATTGTAACGTCAGTGGTGGTGGCTGCAGGGGTGGTGGCTGCGGTGGTGGTGGCTGCGGTGGTGGTGGTGTCGAGCCTTCCAGCGGTGGTGGAAGTGGGAATGGTGGCTTCGAAATCCATAGGATTGTCAACTACTGCTGCAAGGTCGTTGAGTAATGTAAACTGCATGTAGGTTGTCAGTTATGGTTGGGATGACGATATTGGGCACAGTCAGTGAGCAGAGGGAGATGAACGGTACAGACGGTGGTTGTCTTGCCTTTGGAAAGTATAGGCAGGGGGAGGCTCTTTATATATCTGCAGGGGTGCTTTGTACCAGATCATTATTTTTCCAGTCTCTATGTGGTTCCTGATTTCCCTTGAATGGTTTGCTCTTATCTCTTCAAATCATCTTCGCCTCATCCCATTCTCTCTCTCAGCATGTACTCGGCGGTTTCGCTTATCTTGCCCGTCATTCCAGTTCCAGGTTGTGACTTTTCTGCCAACTCCTACATTTGTGGTCCTCTCTCTTGTCTGAATGTTACTGGAGGGTCAAGGGCAAATGGCAGGAAGTTTTCATGTAATGTCAGTGCAACTCAGGCAACAGCAATATTTCTTCACCCTCCATCTTACAAATCCATGCAATTGTGTGGATTCGATATTCTCCCTCCAACTCGCATCTTCCACTGTATTGTTTGGCTTCGGTAACTTCAACTCTTTTCGTTACGGTCCATTTAACAGATCTTCTCACTTCTCGCTATCTTGCCCTGTTCCTTCCCCCTGCATCCAGCTTTCCAATTATTGTTTGGACGGGTAGTCTGACGGCACCCAACATACTGTGTTCCTCATCGCCACTGTTTTGTTCCTCCCTGGGATATCATCCGCCCGTACCCACGATCAATTCTCCTAGTCTTCCTTCTTAATTGAATACATCCATCATTCTCATTAATGTTTCCAGAGTGCTACTGCCTTCACCTCAAATTCCTCAAGTTCCTGCGATTCCTTCACTTGCGTGGTGCTAGGTGTATTGATTTCTCAACTACCATGTACCCTTTCATTGAGTCTGACGAAGTTCTTCAGTCAACTACCCTCTATACAGCCCATGACCTGTGCTCCATGTAGTTGTGCCAGTCGATAAGTCTCCAAGTTCTGGGCGACTTCTGAGACTATGTAGAGTCCTCACCACCCAGCATCCATTCTGGCGCTGTCAGACTATTCTAGGATGGATTTGTGTGCGATGGCCAAGTGGCCAATGTGGAGATCTTCAGCTCGGAGGTTGGCTGCTTGTTCTAAGGAACATTTGTTGTCACTTCTCGACTCCTTTATGGTTTGTATGGCACCATCCATATCCTCTCTTTGTCGTTCCAGCTGTAATTCTCTACCCGCGATCAGCGGTGCCATATCATCAATGCTTTGGTTGCAGTTGGTGGTATTCCATGTGAAGTTCTCCAGCACTATCATGAGTCCTGCATCTTGCTCGAACATAAGGCTGAATGGATAATATCCATTAGTATGTTTGATATTGATTCACTTCGCTCAAAGCACTGCCAGTCGGTCGTACATCAATATCTATTTTGGTTCATCTGGGCAGGCCATGAGTGGGTATACTGCATCTGCGATCGGTCAGTGTCGTCAGATGATTACTCCATCACATGGCAGCATCATCCGAGGTTACAGTGAACTTCCGAATATTGTATCATTTGCGGAGGAGATCAGTACATTTCTTGTTCTCTACTCCTACATCCACTACCACTCTTTCTGGGGTTTCGAACTGACAAAATAACATATCGTAAAAGCAGTGTGCTATGTTGTCATATGTACCCTGTTTTAGTGCTGGTGCCTCTGCCCACCCGCTGAGATATTTCCTACCTACCACTAGTATGTGCTATTCTTCCTTTGTCGTTGCCATGTTCGACATATTTATCACTACTCGCTGCCATAGGCCACTGACATTTACGCTTTGCAGCGGTTCATCATACGTTGGAGGGGAATACAACTCACACAGCTCACTCGTTTTCATTCAGTTGTTGATGTCGATATACATTTCCAGACACCAGTACCACTCCATTTCTTTTATTCACATTCCTTCTGTTTCATGGTGCCCGTTCATCTTGCGTGCAGGGTCCATTGCATTCCTGTTCTACTTCGTGCCCATTAACACATTTCCTGGCAGTTCATTGGATTTTCGCCCTGCGTTAGAGTATTCCATCTGAAATACAGTATTTCGTGGCTTTCCGCCAAAATTGCTGCATTTCCTTGGTAGTCTTTCCTTCCGTTTGTGTCAGGTTCCCCTCAAACTCTACTATCTCCTTCCATCCGCCTTGGTAGTTCTCCACCAGCCTTAACCTAACTAAAGGTCCGTAAGCTCTCCTCATCCTTCTTCATGGCGGAGTTTGTTCCACCTGCATTCCTCGTAAGCTTGTATGTATTGTGTCCTCTAGATCATCCTCCACTTCGGGATTAGGCTCCCCTTCCCCTTCCGGCGGCCGCCAGAGTCAATCATGACCTCCATTCAGTATCCCTCGAAAATATTTCACATCAAAATCGAACACGCATATCCACACGATCTCTCTAGACTCCAGTGCTCCTGGCTGGTCTCTGGCAGGCAAATTTAGTTGATGCACTAATGTGCTAGTGTCTGTCTCTACGAGGAATGTGACCCCTTATACGTAGTTGCGAAACTTCCTGAGTGTCTTCATCAGCCAACGACACTTACGTTTCTGCAACTCCTATATGTTCTCAGGTTTGTTCCCAAACCTGCTCCAATGGTGTCATGCGTGCTGGTCCGTATTTTCATGTTCTTGCTGCAAGATCATCCCCAACCCCTCTAAACTGGCTTCAACTCCAATGACCATTTGCCTGGTGCCATCACTGACATCCAATGTCTTCAATGAAGCAGCATTGGAGACAGGCAGGCAAGGTAACACGAGTCTGGGGAAACATAAACGGCCCAATAAGTCAACAATGACAATATGAACTTCGGAAGCAGACAGCAGCTATTGACGACGAACATCACATCGACCCTGGAATGTGACTCCCAGCATGCCCGGACCGTCAACGGAGAGTGGACGCATCAGTGACAGACAACATGCATGGAAATCTACGAAGTTGTGTGGGATCGCGTAGAGGCTTGGCTGAGGTTACAACACAGTAACTTCGGAACAACTCATCAGTTACGATTGAGAGCGGCATAAAGTCACTGGCATTCCACTCCTAGCATCTAACTGACTCTAGAAAAATATATGCAGCCCATGTAGGCCTTTGAAGGAAGCCCAATACAAGCAACACGACGCGACGGGAAGCAAATCAGTCATGATGGCAAGCCAACATGGTAACAGTCCTATTGGAGGAATGGGCAAAGAACCCCCAATTGCGAGAGACATGGCCATGGCGGAAGTATGAGAGGCCAGCGGTGCTGCTAGCCAAAGTGCGGGAAAGTCAATGCGTGTGTCCCTAATGGCTGCAAGCAAGCAGTGGGAGCTCAACAAGCATGGATAATGACTGAGGAACGAGACCTCGGAGCGAGTCAGTGTGCCGGGAGACTGCAGCAGTCAAATGGAGCGGGGAGTGAGGTAGCAGGCACGCAAGGTAGCTCAGCTGCACCAAACTATCGACAGGATGGCCAGAATGCGGGAAACTCATGTGCCGCGGGGAGAGGTGCAACGGTGCGGCATAAAAGAATGGCGGGAGGATGTGGAGACGACATGGAATGAACGGCACAGGGACAGCGTATTATGGGGGGCGGGCTTTGCGGACATGACTGCAAAAGTGCATGGCACCGCGAGAGTTGGCGAGGCAGCACGGACTGATGATGTCAGAAAGGAGCAAAGAGACAACTCTACAAGGCAGCACAGCGACAGCCTAGAGGCCTCACAGCTAGCAGGCGCAGTGCAGTGCGGCGAGCCGGATGAGCGCCAACTGCAGCAGCAACCAAACCAAAACCCAGACTGCAACTCAAACTGCAGTCTGAACAGCAACGCAAACTCCAACCCAAGCAAACACCTACTCCGGCCAGGAGGTGGGAGACAGTCCAACCTTGTACCCAGAGTCATAGGGCACCCACTGGCCCAGGCCCTGCCCTGACGTCTGGATTGAGTAAGGTAGAGAGACGCTTAATTTCAGTGAGAGACATAGGGGTACCACTACCCAACAAGATGGACCAGGAAATTGCGTCAGCAATTGACCGAGCACTTTTCCACCAGAAAACTCCGGCGCACATCCGGATCCTGAACACGAAGAGGAACTTGAAAGACGCAATAACGGCAATCAGCCACCACAACACGGCAGCAGCGTTGCCACTGACGTACAGTGACATCATTTTACATGCAGCAGGTACAGTCTACAAGGGAGTCATTGATGGTTGAAAAAACGAATCCTGGGAAAGGCTGGAAATCCATGCAGTACCACTTGTGAGGTACATGTGCAAAGGCACAGAGAGCCTGCAAAAGATGTGCGACGAGATCCATGCGGAAAATCAAGAAGTGGTGATTCCCGTTCATATGTGATGGTTGGCGAGCCCTCACAGAATCAGTTAAGGGAGACAGAGCGAGGAGATCTCCGCACCGTCAGTTGTCTTTATGGTAATGGGGTACAAGGCAGCGCGGAGAATGAGTAAAGAAGTCATCAAAGCGGCGGGAGTTTGGGATTGAGACGAACCATTCACAAATGTTTGCCCAGAAAACAGATGTGAGCATTGCTGTGGGTGCGGCCAAATGGAGAGCAAGTGCTGTGGCAAACTAGCATGCGGCTATTGCTCCGGGCTAGACCGCACTAGCACCCATAAGTTTAATGTCGTGGGGTGCAACACACAGCAGGGCTCTCTGTGTAGCCACACACAAGAGAAGTGCTCTAACTGCAACTGAAACAACATTGCATTCAGCAGCAGGTGCGCAAAGAAGGAGGAGGGCACCAGGGAGCCACGGGAGAGAAGGAGAAGGACACCAGCAGGATGGACCACGAAGACTATGGGACCAATCTCAGGTGCATACCAGACAGCACAACGCCTGTGGGCGAGAGCACTGGGAGGAGGAGAGAGGTGTGCGCGCGAAGTAGAGATGGCCGATGCAGAGGAAGGGGTAGCGGAGGCAGTGGACATCACAACGGGGCAGAGCCTCACGCCAACGAGAAATGCAACGCCAGCACCGTCTGCGTCAGGAACTGCAATAGCTCTGGGGGCCGGCACTGAACCTAAAAATGGAATGGGAGTTCCCCCCCCCCCCAATGTATAAAGCAATCCAACTCATCTGCCCCAGGTCGTAAATATGGGCCATGGTTGCGCTGAAGAGTAGGGTGGAACGGATGGTGGATGTGGTGTGTCAACAGGAGCCACTGAGACAGCCAGCAGGAGGTGGAATCATTGGCTCGGCATACGATGTTAGTAAAAAGAACAGGGTGTGGACGGCGGTGCGCAAGGGGACTGGCCTTACAATGAAGGAACGAACTCACTTGATCAGGAACGTGGACGACAACGTAATCGTTGTCCATATCAAAAGGCTGGGAGAGAAAAGTATAATAATCGTAAACATTTATGATCAGAGAACAAGGCAGACAGGAGAGAGACCAGCGAGGAGACTACGCTGGCAGATAGTCATCAGGCAGGAGGGAGGTGGCATGGTGCTGCTGGGAGACTTCAACCCCAGCAGCTAGCGCTGGAACTCGAGATGCACAGAACAGAGAGAACCTGCATACTGGGAAGAAATTATTGACGAGCATGGTCTGTGAATTGGAAAAGACAAACAACCCACTCACTACTGGACGGGAAACGAAAGCAATGGCATATCCGTCATAGACCTGGCCTTGCGAAACCGATCATTTGCGAAATCTACGATTTTGGATGGGAATCATGCCATGGGGACCTATTACAAGATCATAGAATGGGAGGTACACATGCAGGAGCAGGAGGAAGCAGGAGGCACACCAGTCGTAGGGTGGAACCAAGCGGCCATGTTTCAGCGGGACTGGGAGCATGCTGGGAGACTCCGGAGAGAGCGTGCTAGGGGTAGGGCATACCTAGGAGTGGAGAGCACAGGCGGTGACGCCGAAAGCGAGGCCGAGTGGTCCCAGGTAGCACTGGGCAAAGTACTCAATGCCACTGCCAAGAAAATAGTGATCTGTGCTCATTCCAAAGGATGGTGGAATGGTGAGATTAAATTGAGGAGGAGCCCACTTGGAAAGAAAACGAGGAGAAGGTGCAGATTGGCAGAGTCAGCTCAGGGCAAGGACAAATTGCAGTAATCGATTTGGAGCAGAAAAGATGGGATGTGGAATAACAATTTGATGAACCAGAAGAGAACTGAGGTCTGGAGAGCAGCGAAGTTTGCCAACACACAGGCATGAGCGACCATGGAGGCCATGACCAACAGACATAGGAAACATGGCAATACTATCACCGAGAAAGAAGAAATACTGAGACGAAAGTCCTTTCCCCCTAATGAGCACCACCAGTATATCGAACTGACCCCGGCAGGGCAAGCATAACAGACCGTTACTGAGCATGCGGTATTTTGGGCTCTATTTGCGCAGTCAGTTGGGAAAGACCCAGGCGTGAAAAAGCTGTCATTTGGGGCCGTATGCCTACTCTAGGAGTGGGAGAGAAAGCGAATCTTGGAACAAAGGAAGGCAGTGGTCCGAACAGGTTGCAACCCCGTTGTTTGGAAGCAGGCAAGAGGGGTCGTAATGTGCACGCTAGGAATTGATGACTACACCAAACTCAAGGTGTATCGCACCATTTCTCTACTAAGCGGCATTGGAAAAGTTGTCGAAATAGTGGTTGCAGAGCTACTGGTTGAAAAGGCTGAGAGAAGAGAACTGCTTGTTGATGGCCACTATGTCAGCAGGAAAATGCGGTTGGCAATCGATGCGGTGGCAATCATGGTCGACAGAGCACACGCAGCCCAGAGAGAGGGCCACAAAGCTGGCGTCCTCCTGATGGACATCAAGGCAGCCTTTCCAAGCGTAGAAATAGGGAGACTGATCCACACAATGGGAATGAATGGGATGGATGGAGGCCTGATACAATGGACGGCAAGTTTCTCACAGAGCGAACTGTCCAAATGGTAATTGACGGGAATATGATGGAGAGTCACCCGCTGGAAGTAGGTCTACCACAGCACTCACCGGTGTCTCTGATCCTCTTCACAATGTACATACCACGGCTCATACAATGGGTGGAAAAGAGGGATTCCGGAGGAGAAGGCCTAGTCATCATGGATGATGTCGGATTGGTTGCAACCGGGAACAACAATAACCAAGTCATCAGAAAACTTGAAGCCTGCACCAAAGTTAGCATCGACTGGGTGGAATGACGGGAGCTGGAGTTTGACACCACAAAAACTGAACTGGCACTCATCACCCGCTGACGAGGCCCCAAGAAGCACCAGCATCTGACGCCATCAGCGAAGATAAGAGTTGGGAATGGCTTCGTCAGGTTTAATAGGGAAGCAACCAGATGGCTGGGGATCATGAAGGACGCCCACCTACCGTTCAAGGTGCATCACAACCGATGCAGAAAGAATGCGAGGGCCGTAGAAGAACGACTCCAGTCACTCACAGGAGCTGATGGGGTCGTACCAGCACATCTGAGAGCAGTACAGGTAGCTTCTGTACTGGCCGTCGCACTGTCTAGCAGCGAACTCGTGTGGGATCCCAAAGACGGCAGCTGGCGAGACAACCTCCAGCAACTACTTAATCGACCAACCAGGTCAACACCGGGCGCACTGCCGACAACTCCGTGAGGCACCCTGATGGGAGACGCATGGCTCACACCTGGGGCGGTGGCCCTCGACGCTGGATTACAATGGTTTTTATCAAGTCTGGCCAGCGCGGGCAAAGGCTCCAAAGCCAAACAGCTCTACAATTACCCTACAGCTGCAGCACCGGTTGCCAGAGTGGCAGTGATCGACCATGCGCGCTGCAGGAAAGCAGATACAATATGGTGGCCAGACCCAGGGGACAAGCCAGTGGTCATGACCAGTATAGTGGAAGATGACCCCAATCCAAAGAGAGCCGCTGAGCCATGCGCAAAAAGAAAGGAATACTTGGTGGTATCTGGCACTTGTACATGGTGGATGGACGGATATCGAATGGATGATGGACAAGTAGGAGCCGGAGGAGTGTCCAGAAAGGGAGAAGGCTAGAGAGTGTTCCGCAACTACCTTGGCACGGGACAAATGGAGGTGTTCCAGGCAGATCTGTGGAGAATCGGAGTCGCTCTCTGAAAGTCCAGTACAAGAGTGGAGGTGGTATGAGCACATGGAGTCACGGCAGTGGCAGTGTGTAGTAATTCGCAGGCGGCCATCTGATGGACAACGCACCTGGACCCAGAGCCAGGGCAGCATCTTGCAACAGCGATCAATGAGCATGCTATGGCCCTGAGCGCCAACGGCATCAAAGCCGCGATCCACTGGGTCCCGGGAATCTCGGGTATACCCGGGAATGAAAGGCAGACCGCCAGGCACACAATGCACTCCGAGACCGAGGCTACAAAGTATGCGAGAGAATATAAACCTCTGCTTGGAATAGAGCTTGACGGATCTCCAAAGGAAGGACGGCAGCCAAGGCAAATTCGGAGGCCGACAAGGGCTCCAAACACTCTGGATATACACTGCAGGTTAAAGCGGGGAGCAATAGATCTGTCCCGATGACAAGTGTTTGATCATTGGCAACCAGATTCTACAGACTGAAGAGCGGGCATGCGCCGATTGGAACGTGCCTACAGCGCTTTGGACACAGAGAAGACATCAAGTGGTGGGGGTGTGACGGCGGATGCAGGATGGCGGCCCAGACGCAGGAACACCTCATCCCCAACTGCAGCTGATGGAGAGACAAGCAGAAAGCACCATGGAGAGCGGTGCGGTAGGCAATGGGCTGGAAAGCAGGTAGGTGCCGACAAGTGCAGGTATCTGAGCTGTTTCTATTTTCAGTGTGTGACCAAGTGGGGATGGACTTCCTGGCGGCTACCCAAGTCGGGTAGTTCCCCCCCAAAGGAATGGTGGTATGGAGCGGAAATAGAAGCTGCTTCAGATGTGGGGGGACGCAGCAGTGGACTGCTATAGGTTCTGTTTTCTTTTTTAGGCTTGTCAGTTCCGGTCCAGCTTTCAACTTTCATATTTCAGCGGGGATGAAGGGTTGCGAGGGGGAGCTTCCCCATCTAGCCGGCTCGCCCTGACGCGGAGAGGATTATCAAGGTCCTGTCATACTCCAATCAGAGTGAATACAGTATGATTAAAACAAAAAATCAAAACCAGCATTGGAGAAAGCCTCTTTCAAGATTGCCAAATGTCTTGTGTGCTTGGTTTCCCATCGAAACTCGACATTCTTCCCCAGTGTTTGGAACAGCGTGCCTGCTAATATTGTATATTCAGCAATCGATATTCGATCTGCTGTGGAAAGTCATTCAAGTGCCCTGCACTCAGTACAGTTCTTCGACTGGGGCCAAGTCCACATCTTGCCGACAATGGATGCTTGTGGCCAGCTTCCTGCTTCTCCACAGACAAACCCAACCATTGTTACCCCGTTTCAGCACCAGTCACATTTCTCTGTCAAAATGGCGCCTCCAGCTATCTCCACATCGGCTAGTACATTATCGAGGTTCTGGAAGTGTTCTATATCAAGTGCTCATACCACAGCTCTTCCCCCTCCTTATCTCTGGATCGGCTCTTTGGGACTTTCATTCTGATATTGTCTAAAAATAGTTCAGGGATTCATCCAAAATAAACTTGTAGTATGTTCCCAGATTCTCTGACAAATGCTGATACGGCATTGGTAGCTCTCTGTACCAGTCTGGTCAGCCGATTCATTCCTTGCATTGTCTGCAAGGCCATATAGTCCAGGTTATCCATGTGCAACATTTTTTACTCATACCCAGAGTGTAAGTCAAATAGTGAAAGAATTGGCAGTCTGGCAAAGGCTTCAGAAAACTGTCGGATGTCAGCCGGTATCCAGGCGTCTTCCAGGGTATGCCGATTTGCAATCATGCCAGAGCTGATAAAGCGGTACTTGCCATTCTGCTTTGGAACTAAGAAGCGAACATTCCTGTGGAGGCCCCAAGAAGGCTCAAATAGACTCTGCTGGACTCTTGCCTCAATCATTTCTTTTTCCACAGGACTGACTTTCTTCAGTATACGGAATACACAATCTTTCCACAGCTTATGACCAGACTCCTGTCTGAGACAATGTTGTTGGCTCTGCCTGGTCACTGATCATTCTCAGTGCCTCGCACGTCAATGACCGACCATACTCTCCATTTGATAGCATACCAAGGAGGACTTCTTTCTCCTTGGACCATATTATACTCCCTATCCGTCGCTCTTGTAATCTCTCAGCCATTAACCTTCTGATTGTTGCTCTGTGGGAGAGTTTGGGAATAAACCACTCGTCCTACCGGCCTGGTACTAGTACGGTCTGGGTGATAGTTCTTCCTCCTCAGTGGAGTGCGGCATCTGGTGTACCTCCATCGGACAAGGGAAATGGTGTCATTGTCTGGGCAACTCCTTTGTTGTGGGCGTGGACAGATGCTGCGTTGGTGTTGTTGTCTAAGTTGTACTTCGCAAGATCAATGTACGAAGAAAAGGGTTGTATTTGAATCCGTTCCAGCTCAGTAGTATTTGAAGAAACCCACATACAAGTCATGGATTCTCTCCCAGTTGCCCTTCCTTACATTACCAGGGCCTCTTCTGTCATCGACCACTCTTGAGTTAACACCCTTCAACTCAGCACTCCGACTACCAGTCCTTCCCCCACTTCCCAGTCCTTCTTCCAGTTCATTCTTCTTCCCACTAGCTTCCTCACCGTCTTTGACAGCCACCGTTTTCTGGCTAACTGTTTCCCTGTCTTCAACATTTCCATCTGTTTGCTGTTGTATAATCAATCCACTTTCCCTGTATACACACCCATTCCTATCGACGAAATCCTTCTCGGATCCTTTTGTGCTATTCAAGCCCTTTCGATTGGCATCTTTCCTACATGAACTCTGTGACCACTTTCCTTAGTGATGCGGGGCCCAAACCTTCATTGTTGGTTTGACTTGAACCTGGTGTATAAGCTTCCTGAGCTGCTGGCAAATCTATACCTTTTTTCTCCCAGAAATGCAGCAACAAACGTCAGTTGCTCTTACCCCTCCACGGCGGCGATGGTGATTTCGCATCTGACATTGTCCTGGTTTCTCTGACATGTTCAACCATACATTTCCCAAGGGCGGCCCAAGATAACCTGTTCGGATCCAGATTGTGCTAAAAAGATAGGTCCGGGAATGACCCTACCTAGGACATTGACGGGGATACAAGCTACAACATTTGATAAATTTGACCGATCACCATCTGCAGTATATATTTTCTGATCGGCACATTTCCACCAATTCTTCATCTTGCCTCCGATATCTCCAGTCAACACCTATATCTCTGATCCACTATCGATAAACATGGGATGTTCATGTCCCTGAAACTTTCCGCGAACAGTTGCAGAGGCCTCAGTGAAGTGAAAGTTGGTGAATCTGCCATGATCATAGGGGCCGACGAAGGCAAAAATGTGAGTGATGTTGAGTTCCTTTGGTGCGGCCAGGGTCCTGGGAGTAACACGTTTTTCCTTGGAAACTGATACCATTTAACCGTATGGTAGAAGTCAAATGGTTAATTCCCCGGTCCCTCACCCTGCATGGGCTAGATTGGACTAATTGAGTTGCCTTCTTCCAATGAATTCATGATATCCATTCTCTATGACCGGTGATGTCTTTCGTGACACTTTCGGAACCTGTGGGGTCTGTAGGGTAGTGTTTTGGATGATTTCCTCCTTGGTCAGTTCCTTGCTGAATGCTACCACTTTCCTGATAGTTCCCTTGTCCTGGTTACTTGCATTCACTGAAATCACTGGGACCTCTTCCCCAATTCGTGCCGGCTTGTCATGACCCCTGGGTACGACGTCATTCGTCTTCCATCTCTCGTCCATGATGGCATATCCTGTCTGTTGGCTCACCACCGCCAACCATTTTCCTCTGTCTTCCTTGTCTAAACACGCGTCTCTCTCCTCTTCTGTCTTTCTCTCCTTCTATTTCTCTGCACTCCTGGCAGACTGCCCCTCATCCTCCTCTGCATCCTCGTCGCTGAACCCCAGATCTGGGTCATGGTCACCTTATTACGTAACTTCCTTACCTAGAGTCCCATAATAGTAGTACCCTTCATTTTCCGACAGCTGTCGGGCAATCCCTGAGTGAAACACAGATACATGTGCACTGGCACTCTGAAAAAGCCGCGGTCTTCCAACGTGCTGCACCTCAGGAGGCTGTGGTGCAGCCGTAGTGGCTACGCCCCGTCCCTGCTGCCCTTGCTGTGCTACCTCCCGGGCGTACAATTGGGTCGACAAAGATCTTCACTCTGGTCGATATCCGCCTATGTCACCTACGTTTCCTCCACTTGGTCCCAAGGTTAGTCTTCCACGATCGTTGAGGTGGACTATCCATTTTCCCTGGTCGATGGGCACCGCTGGGAAGTGCATGCAGATATGTCCTGGCTAATCAGAATCAGTCCAGACACCTAATCGATACAGTGCTGGTAATTGGATCATGGTCGGTTGTAAGCAGGTCCTGAGGGTGCATTCGGAGGTGGGAAGTGCATTGCTGTGTACGTCGGTGGATGGTGAGCTTTAATCGTGTTCACCCTGGCAGTGTGGTGGCCTGAATATCTGGTCGCATTCACCTTGCTCAGAATGATTGTCCCAGCCTAGAAGACCTTCATCAGAATGTCCATCTTTATGTCGACCGTATTTTCGGCTTTAGAGATGGGAATTTTCACTGTGGCTTGTGCTGGTGTCAGGGTCTCTTTGTCAGGGATTGCTGGCTGGTGCACCACTGCTGGCATCTTTGGGGGCCCAATGCCAGCAGGGATTGTGTAAGGAGAGGATCCCAGTGCTGTACAGACTCCATCCGAATCCAAGAGGGCGAGGTCGTCGGCAAGTCGCACGTTTGTCGAGGGCACGCTTTCTGAGGATGTTTTATTGCAACTTTGATGGGTCTCTCGCATCAAGTTCGACTTTCAATTCCACTTTAATTCTCATATCTTTTGGAATGACTCCCAGCAACATTTCCACATATGAGTAGTCGGCCAAGGATCCAATGTGTATCATAATGTGGCTGGCGTTGATGTACCTGAGAATACACACTTTCAGGCCAACGTTTCCACCTTCCAGTTGGTCCCTGCAGGGTCACTCCAATTAAGATCTCCTGTACATATAGACCTGGCTATGGGGGTGTTGGAAAGCATCCTTCAGCTCCTCTCACAACTGTGCCCAGTCCTACCCCAGCGACTTGTTCCTCAACTTGATCGAGTGCTAGATTAATCCTGAGCAGTAGTACAGGAACCTTCCGTTAACATCTTCGGCAGAGGGGTTGGTCCAGGTTCGAGAGGTTAGGATTTGATGATCCACGATGAATCTGGTTACATCATAACCAGAGCAGACTGGCACACCCATGGTACCTAGGAGTGGCATTTGTTGTTTGTCCTTCGCGATGGTAAAGGCCATGAACTCGCTGAATTGCCTCTGATCGTTTGGATGATTGGGCGAGGTGTTGGCTGATGGTCAAGCACTGGTGGAGAATCCAGTCGGGCTTGATGGCCCTGCACATTTGCAGGTGGTATGGCCACCCGGACCGCCGCCGGAACTGGATCAACAGTGTTCAGCACCATCTTGGTACGGTTTGATGCAGTTTGGAGATGAGGTGGTGGATTAGGTGTTCAATTGACCGTAATTGGTGATCTAACATAAATTTTGAGTTTCTGAGTTTTGGAAGAGGGGTTAGGTCAATTGGCACTCTTTTTGCGGTCAGTTTTTTCTTCCATTCCTTTTAATAGTCCCGCTGCACCACCACTCACAGTCCTCTCAATTAAGTTCCTGCCAAGCTGTCTATCATGTTCGATTCCCTGTACCTTCCACCTACGACTAGTGGTGTCCCCATTAGCGTGTCTCACAATCCTACCGACTTGATTAAATCGTTTTCTTGGTATTTCTTCGGACCCGTGTCTTTGTTAGTATGAGGTTGGTGTTTCTTCCTATTACAGTGTTGGTGTCCTTTGTTCGCTGGTGTTTTCCCATCCTGGTACCTGGTCTGTGCGTGTCATCTCAATATTATGTCAGTTTCTATCATTCCTGTATCGCTCCAGTGCCTGTCGCACGGTGATTGTTCGGCACCATTTCCTTAATGTTCCTCCCGGTATCTGGTCAGTAGCTCTTACTCAGTGTATCCCGCTGTATCAGGGTTGTAACTTTCTTCCTGGTGATAGATCGGTGCCTTTCATCCCGTCTGCCTTGTTAGTACCTGTCTTCCAAGTATGATGTCTGTGTGTATTGCCCAGTGTTGAGTTGGGGTCAATTCCTCAGTGTTCTTTCCTGTATATGGTCAGTCCCATTCCAGTTAGTTACTTCAATGTACCCAGCTTACCACATCCAGCATTCCAATCCGACAGTGTTAGTATCGTTCACTAGTTGCATCTCTCCATATTTGCCTTCATTAGCTATGCGGTGTCCTTCCCATCATTCCATACGCAGCTTCCCGACCCAGAAGCCACGTTTACGCAACATTTGTGGTGAAACTGGGGAGCCATATATCAGAGATCTCATCACCAACACTGAACTGCACCTCTCAAGGCATACAAAAAGAATTGATAAGAGTGAGCAGTTCTGCATCGAGGAGCATAGGATGTGGGTGAGCAGGAATGAAACTACGTGGGAGTGAGGGAATAGTGAGTGAGATCACAAGATGCGAAACAGAAAGAGTATAATTTGTTGTATGCAATATGAAAATATAAGATGAGATACAGGATATGATGGAAGTTATGTACCATGGGGTCTCCCAAATATATACTACCTGTTACTGCGTCCATCTCCGCTACGCCTGAATCTGCGTACACCTGCCGATGCTCAGTCCATTTCCATTATCCCAGTATCGCCACACAGTCAGCGTCGCCCAGTCGAACTCCGATATCGTTGTCTCTCAGGACACCCATCACCGCACTGTCCTCTACCAAGCTGTGTGGCTGTCGTGGCGAGAAACAGATCATCCCAGCACACCGGATTTGCCGTGATCCGTTCGATCCAATCCTTGGTTCCAGTTTTCGGGTTTTTCTATTCATTGTCGCATTCAGTTATGCTACTGCTAATTGCATAATATTGACTTTGGTACATAATTGTCCTTTCCTGATGTGTGGGCCTCCTTCAAAATCAAATACAGGAGAGACACACTGCCTGGCCCATCCTGAAAATCAGAGTCAATTGCTCATCTATGAATTTTACTCTTGCATCTTACGTAATCTGAGTGGCAAATGGATGGAACACTGTATATACATTGTATAGGTGGCACTTATAAGCAAAAGCGAAAGGCATACACTCCCGGCCCCATTCTGAAAATGAGTAACAATACAGCACCAACAATGTTTTGCCTCGCATGATGTCTAATCTGAAGTGGGATTGGTTATAGACAGTCACAAATATCGATTAGATCGTCTTCACAGGCAAATGAAAAAGCGAGACGCTCCAGACCTGACTCTGTCAACAAGTGGCAACCGAGAGTCAACCATTCTTTCTCTTGTGAGTGTGGTATTTGATCCGAGACTTGATAGTTGTAATACCTACTGAAATTATCAGCCTCACTAATTAGCAAAAATGCAAACAGCTACCTCACTACTATCTACCGAAAATGAGTGTGGAAGAAGCGTCAACAATATTTAGTCCTAGATGTTTGGTAATTATAGTGTGACTTTGTTGTTGATATACTTAAGGACAGTTATGGCTGATATTATAAGCCAACGAGATAGCAACATGCTGCCTTCCCGATCTTGAAAATAAACATCAATGCAGAGTCAACAGTTTTTCATCATCTATGTGAGGTAATTCAAGATTGACTTGGTCAGTGTTTTACATAAGCACAGTACTGGCTGCATTTATAGGCCAAACAGGAAGTGACACTCTCACTGCCTGATATTCAAAATGAACATTAATGGAGCATCAATGATGTTTGGCCTTGCATCTTGGTTAATTAATGTGGGACGTGGCCATCATTAATTCTATATGAAGTCATAACTGGTTTAATATTCCAAAACACTCAGGATCAGTGCGTTGCAGCTTTGACAACAAATTACATTATCATTGTCCAGATGGCTCTTGAGGTAACATCATTTGCTTATCCGCCTATTGAGGTTTCCAACACCCATATTATCGATTTGTAGGGTCATTTCCCACTTAGACTAGCAAAGATATAACACCGAAAATTGTTGTCACTCTATTGACACTCATTCTCAAGATGTTGCAGGAAGCATGTAGCTCTCTCTTCTTCATATAGAGGCAGCCAATACTTTGAGTAGGTATAACAACGACTAGTTCCCTTTTCCCTCACCTGTCTTTCAGAAGCAAAAATTGTCACCATTCCATTGATGCTCATATTGCGATGGGCGTATCTGCAATATGCAACCATTCACTTTAGTATAGTATATCACAGATGGTCTTGTGGCAGCAGATCTATTCAGTTTGTGTACATTCTCCTTAATCACTACGTTGTTTTCCAACTATTCATATCAAGATATCCTTTGAAATATACTGTACAGTGTCCACTAATTTCGGGTGATGATAATACTCAAAAATCAGGTTCCGTTGTATTACCTCTTATTTTTACCAGCAGGGGAACGCACAAGACTACTTTTGTTTGCAAAATGGATTTCAGCTGGGTTACCACGCAGCTGATAGTGTACTAACCAGTGGATTGTGCTTCATCAGGCAGGAAAAGTGGAATAAAATGTGTATCGTGCTGGCAACCCTTGGCGTAAGCATAATCATTGTCAATTTGAGCTTTAGGAAAAGGAGTATGTATATACTACAATGCAGGTGGCGTGTCATCAATTTCGGAGCTGTGAATTCCCCAGAAATCACCAGGTGGTCCAGGTGGCATTCAGGGCTGGGGTGGTGCAAGCTCTGCTGGGGGTGCACCCATTTCTTTGTGCCTCCAGCGTGTCTGTTGATCCTTTACTATGCCGTTTTGGCAAGAAAGGCAGCTGTGGGTTTGATTTGGAAGAGCAATTGCTCTCATGGCACGAGAGGATATGCAAGCACATACGAATAATCGCCAGGAAGGGGATATGATGTGGGAGGAATTGAGAGAACGATACAGGGGACATTGATGTATTCCAAGATTGGATTAGGATGAGAAGTGGTGTTGGTGGTATAATGTAGTACAATTAGTAAACGATCTGAGGTGTTAAAGTGTCGGGCGATTTGGCATAGTTGTATTGATAAGAGTTGTGTGACCGGTGTGTATGATCATGAGGGAAAATTCAGATGGTACATTGGAGCATGAGGAATTATCGAAGGGTGGCAGATGAAGTGGATATATGCAGAGGTCGTGATATGGTTGGATTATTCCGATTTCTTATCTCTTTACTTGTTCCCTTCTATAGCAACGCGGGGTATAACTCTCAAACTATTCCACTACTTGGCTTGTCCTGATCTTCTCAATTAAAAGTTGGGGTCTTTTGATTGTTCTTTGAAATCACACTACACTTACCATTATCTACTATGCCTTACGTCCCCCATTACTCTAGAACAAGTGCTAATTTATCGTACCTGATGATGAATTGGCCTACGTGCTTTGACTGGGTGTAAGTATTGTTTTCAATCTTGCTCTATTTCTGGTTGTATTTACAATGTATTAAATAACCATTGAATACACATTTGTGAGAATTGTGTCGACGAGTGACCACTACTTCCTGCATATGATATCCATCATTACCGACATCCATGACCATATTGGAATGCAAAAGTATGACAACAAGTGGACTTCCCGAAAGAATTAGTTTTGTCTTGCAGGAACCCAGTGTCTCGTTTGGGAACACGAAGCTTGAAACACCTTCGTGAGTACCAAGTTAGCCATAACATCAACGTTTGGAGCTGAACCATTGAATGCGTGTTTTTGGGAACAGTCACACGTTCTCTCACCTTGGAACATCTGTTCAACAGATGCAGCATGAGAGAGAGAATGTCTGGACATTAACGACCTAGTCTTTGGGCAACATTGGACAAAGTATAAGGCCTTGCGGTGGGGAATTGTTGCAAACTTTGATTCAGAGGAACCTTGCGACTGCGAAAAACATAACTGTATTGGAAAAAATTGACTCTCCAACGCCCAGCAGCAACAGCAACAACAGCTGAGTCCCTGCGGATTCAACTAGTTGTTGTACTACCCACAACCCCGACAGCGTCCTAAAGCGACACATAAAATTGGCACTGGTGGATGCGGCTGACTCATGGAGATGTCAGGATCCACACAGTCTGATTGGGTGGCTATGGTCTCAATAACCGACAAGGCTATCATTGGAGGAATGAAAAAGAAGAATTTACCAGAGATGGACTTCAGCGAGAGACAGATAATGCTAAAAGAGGCACAGCAGGTGCCGAGGTAGGTAGTCCAGTCCACAGAACCAGTAAGCATCGTACAGAGGGATTGTGATCATGACGCACAGGTGATCAAATTGCAGCAGGAAATGATGTACCTCGAATTCCAACAGTGGCTTCCCCACCGGTGGGATCAGACCGAATTGAAGAGTTCCATATGAACTCTCACCACCATGTGACACGATGCCAAAAAGTGGTTTCCAGCTCTAGCAATTGACTAACATCTACAGATTGAACTGGCAGTAATAACCAGAGACCAACAGCAATCTGGAGACAATGTCTCATGATTGAGGATTCAGTTCTCCAATGCTCTTACATTGAGAACCTGGGATGCTCCTGCTGCTCCCCAGGATCCAGAAGAAATAGGCCAGAAATTTCCCAACTTCCCAGACTTCGCTGGGTTGGATCAAACCATGTTGAGATGCTGGGTTACTCGACTCAGGTTGGTAATACGACACAAGCCGGCCAGTGTTCATCACGAACTGTTGAAGATGTGATCCACATGCAACCATTTGAGAGGCATAGCCTTACTTCAAATTCGATGTCAAGTACAGGAGGACGGAACAATAGGACTGGAAAACCTATCAACTTTTATTCAACTCCTAGAAGCAAGTTGAGGGTACACCAACTAGATAGCAACCATGGAACGGAAGATGTGGAAAATTGAGGAAAAATCCTACAAGTTCTCTCTGTACTATGCTGAGTTCCAAGGTATGGCTGCTGACCATAGTTGGAAAACTTTGGCGCAGCGGAATGCCCTTTTGATGGTGCTGTTGGAGGAAATGCAGACTCACTGTACATATGGCAATGTACCTGGGGAACTTCATGTATTCGTAACGGTGTGTAACATCTGGGACAATAAGATCTGCTAATGATGAGCGGGCAGGGCTGCACAATATTCAACAGTAGGGACCGGTTACATATCCACTGGACCTCAAACACCGCCTAAGGCTTCCGAAATAGCTCCCAGTGGAATGGTGGATCAGCATACAGGACCTTCTTTTATGCATATTCGGGAATGAAAATGGAGCATTTCAGGGGAGGACAGTACTTAGAGGTTTGTGTATGGGAGATGTTCATACTGGGGTGGGTTTAACCCCAGAGCCGTACAGTGGGCGACAAGGAAGTAGGCTTTGATGTTTAACACACCTGAGGTGGAAGTTATGAAAATAGGTACCGGGATAGACACCGAGCAATTGGGACACGAAGTGGGTAATTAGGGAATAGTGGCTCCCAAGTTCAGAGCAGAAGGCAGGATGTACATGTCCTAAAATGTATCAGGTTGTCGGATCTTTCAGTTATCGAGATGGCGGTATTGGAAGGATCAATCGAACCAAAACATTTAGTTGTAAGCTGCTCATTGAGCATGAATAACCAAGAGATACCCACACATGTACTGATCGACTGCAGAGCTGCAGGCATTCCATCAATAGTTCAAGATTTTGACCAACATCATTCAATAGTTCTCAAAAAATTTGTGGAACCAAGACATGCCATGGTTGTCCACAGCAGACCTACCGAAGCAGGAGAATTTCACATATTGCCAGGGGTGGCATGAAGATACAACATCATAGGTAGCAATTACGAATGTTTGTCATGAAGTTAGGATATTATGGAATTAGTCTTGGAACTCCTTGGTACCAATTGCATAACATAGCAGTCCATTGTTCACCTGATAGTGTTATGTTTAGTTCGCATTATTGCACAACCCACTGCCATGATGCACCGGTAACAGTGGAAGGAGGGACAGAGAAACCCCCACAACCAATTCATCGAGTCAAGGATATATTTGGACCTCAAATACTACTGCAAAGACCATTTCAGGGCAATATTGTGATGATTGATAAGGCTTCATTTTTCAGTACAGTTAAGAAAGCACCACCTACATCAGCACAATGTATTTTGGTCACTGGGAGTGTCTGAGTTTTGTTGGACTAGAATCCCAGGGTGGTTAAATTCTAGATTGTACTGGACTGATGCAGCGGCCTTCTGGAGCACCTGAGAGCACCTGGGAACACCGGCGACAAGTCTCGGAGCTTCTCGGAATGCTTGTGACAAGCCTGTGAGTGCCGACGACAAGTCTGGGAGCGCTGGCGACATGTCTGGAAGCACCTCCATTCACAGTACAGCAGTCCGGAAACATCGAAATCTTATTTGGGAACGGTGCTTGTGTGCCTGGAGATCATAGCTAGTATTTATTGCTCAACAATTATTAAAACTCATGTATTCAATTTGTATTCTAATCTATGAACCTATGTATGTATATAGCTACCAATCTAGATACATTATATCAGGACTGGCTGCGGGCAGTGCTCAAGAGCAATTACAGGTGCACCTGAAGATGACTGTCGAGTGACCTCAGAGATGAACACGGGGGCCGTAATGGACCTGGTTTGGAGATACTCTTGGAAGCTGAGATCGAGTGAACTCTGGGATACACTTAGATGCCGTGAATGAGCTACTTTCGAGATGCACCTGGAAGCCATCATCAAGCAAGTTTGGGTATACACTTGGAGGCCATAATCAAGTGATCGTAGGGATGAACTGCGAGGCTGTAATCGAGGGAGTTTGGGGAAGCATGTGCAGGCTATGATCGATCGAGATTTGACAAGTAGTTCGAGATGGTCAATTTGTAGGTGATCAATCTGGTGGTGGTTAATCTGTAGTTGGTTGTTTGGAGGCACGCTGGGTTCTGTGACTCTATTCATTGGTTAGTTAACTTGAAACCGTGGAATTTTGATGAGGTGACTTTACCTTCAAAGCTCTTATGGACAGCTGGCTGGTGACAGACTATCTGTAGGGAGGTACGCCAGAACATGAAGCTAGATTCAGCAGTCAACTCATAATTGTGAGATTGAAGGGTCGACAAACAATCTTAGGTGAATGCTTTTCTCACTGCCTGCTACAGGCAGCGTACCTCAGCAACATTAACATCGGTCTGGAAGCATTACGCAATCCACCCAGACACTCTGGGCAACCTCACCAGTGCTTCTAAGTACTTCCAAATGCTCCCAGACCCCCCTGGAGCTAAGCAATGTGCTCTCAGACTCTGCAAAAGCATTCTCAGGTGCTCCTGAAAGCAGCTGAAGTTATGAACGTGTATTCAGGGTGCTACGAGATTTGACTTATACGATAGTCAAATTTGGGAGCTCCTGAGACCTCTGGGCAGATCAGCGGGAGACTTCAACAGCAGCTGAGACTGCTACTCAGCTCTGCGGGAGACTTCGAGAGCAGCCAAGACCGCTGCCCAGCACTCTGGGTGACTTGGTACCACATTCTCACAGCAGGTGTTCTTACATTACTACCAGGCATTTCATCTTATCACATTCATCCTTGTTACAGTCACAACATTCACTACATCTTGATATGGCATGCATGATGTAAGTCTCTGAATATACATAAATATGGTGAATATGTCTGCAGATGGTAGTCGAGCCTAATCGGAGGAGCACTTGGGTATACCCATTTAGAGAATTTAGAAATGCACCACTTTGGAGGCTGTTGTGGTGAGACAATGAAGCTAGAAGGCAGAGAGCCCACCAGCAACATTCCGCCGCACTTCTTGCAACATCCAAAATGAAGTCATGTGAAAGACCGCATTTGGTGTGAGGAGCGTAGGAATTGTGTGAGAAGATATGATACTACCCAGCATTGACGGTCCCTGCAGTTGCGTGGATCCAAGTAATCTCAGACAGAGTGAGTGAGACTAAAAGTTGGGAAACTTAGAGTGTGTAATTTCATTGCATGGTAAGATGAGATGGAAATGAGATGATGTCTAGATACTCTGGGGTCTGCTGAATATACATTCTCCCATCACTCTGTCCACCTCCGTTACCCCAGTATCTCCATACACCCGCCATCGGTTCTTAAAGATGTACTTACTGGCCGTGATTGAGCGAGTTTGGAGATGCACTTGGGGTAAATGATCGTGCAAACTTGGAGGCCGTAATCGTGAGAGTTCAGTGATATACTTGTATGCTGTGATTGAGCCAGTTTGGAGATGCAAATGGAGGCCGTCATCAAGTGAGATTGGAGGAGTACTGGGAAGAGGTACATCTGGAGGAGGTAGTTCGAAAGGGAAACGCGACATGAGCTGAGATTCTAGTTATTGGTTACCTTGTACTCGTGGGAACGTAGAGAATTGAGTACAACATGGTCTGCTGAGAGACTGGCTGGGAGCGGGAGACAGTCGGTCTTGGGATGATGTAGTGTGTGGTGTATGCAGTACTCAGTGTATACTGGAGTCAGTGTATACTGTGATCAGTGTAAACTCCTGATCATGGCATGGAGAGATAGAGAGCGATGACTTAACATTGTGTTCTTAGGTGATGGTATAGTTGAGGATGAGAAAGAGAGAGATGAAAAGAGATGGGGAAATCATCATGGGATTCGGGGACTTAAGAGAATATCGTGTGCGAGTCAATTGATCATCCCAGATACAGCAGGTACGAGTCCTACCCTGGAGTGTAATTACACTGATACAATGTCTTCCTAACCCAATCAGTCAGGTTATACCCCTGAGTTCTCGTATGTGCTCGTATCCTCCACATCGTTCTCATCTTCATCCCCATCTCTCTCTTCCTCCTCCACCACTCTAGGATCATTGCAGCAAACACCGTTAAGTCATCCCTCTCTATCTCTCCATGTCATTATCACGATTTGACACTGAGTACACCATACACCGAGTACAGCATCCACCCAAGATTATCTGTCTTCCCTGCATTCTCATGATTACAAGTTAACCGCTGAACGTAACTTCAGATTCCGGCCTACCTCCCTATAAGATGGACCGCCATCAGCCAACTCTCCATGAGACCTCATAGGTAAACACACCTTGTCACATTCCCACGGTTGTGAGTAAACTAACTGAGTAACAGAGTCAGTACCCGCCGCGCCGTCCATCGGCCACCTCCAAGTACTTGTCCACATTCGCACGATTAAGGCCTCCAAGTTCACACAATTGTGGCCTCCAAGTGCATCTCTCAAACTTGCACAATTACAACCTCCAAACTCGCTCGATCAAAGCCTGCAAGTGTATCTCTAAACTCACTGCATTATGCCCTCCAAGTTCGCATGATCTTGACCTCCAAGTGCATATCTCCAAACTCGCACGATTACGGCCTCAAAGTGCATCTTCAATCTTGCTCCAATGTTCCCTCCATGTGTATCGAAAAACACACTCGATTACTGCCTCCAAATGAACCTGAATACCTACTCAATCATGATCTCGGAGTGCATACCTCCAACCTCGCTTGATCATGACCTCCAAGTGTATCTCCTAACTCGCTCGTTTATGGCCTACAAGTTCATCTACCAGCTCCCTCCATCTCGAAGTACATCTCCAAGTTCACCTAATTACAGCCTGCAAGTGTATGTCCAATTACATTCTATTACTGCCTCCGAAGTGCACCTCCAAGCTCGTGCGCTCATGGCCTCGGAGTGTATCTCAGAGTCCACTCGATCTTCATTTTCAGGCGCATCTCAAATTGCTCTCAAGCACCGCCTGCAGCCAGTCCAGACATGCCGTGAGTAGATGGGTAGCAATATAAATACATTGATACATAGATGAGAATACAAAGTGAATACGTGAGGTTTAAAAATCGTTGAACTATAAGTAGTAGCTATGATTTCCAGGCGCACTAGCAGCATTCCCAAAGAAGACGTTATTTTTGTTACCCTGCTCTACAGTGATTCGAGGTGCTCGTAGACTAGTCATCGGCACTCGCAGGTTTGACGTCGGTGCTCCCACGATTGTTGCCGGTGCTCCCAGGTGCTGCAGGGTGCACTCAATGTTCTGTCCAGTGCTCCGAGGTGTTCCAAAACCAATCACAATCACTCCCATGGTACTTCTGGACCAGTCATCAGTGATCGCAGTTCCTCTGAAGGCCGGCCAGAACGCTCTCCTACGGTCTGATACTCTCCTCAAATTGACGCATCTAAGTTTACACTCCACATCCTCTCAGACACTCCTTCAGGCTTCCAGTAACTAGAATACATTTTACTGATATATGCCACACACGGTGTAATGCTGTACTCGATGATAATTCATGATTATCGCATGGAGAGGCAAAGATGGATGACGTGAACCAGTTTTCTTCAGCGATGGTACAGTGGAGAGGAGATGTGGGAAAATCGTCATGAGAAACTTTGACTAAAGAGAAATTTGTTGGCTAGTCAATGAACCATCCCTATTGTCCAGGTATATGTCCCTCTCCAGCAGACAATAACCCAATATGTGGTCTTCTAAAACCAATCCAGAAAGTCATACTGCAGATTTCACATATGTGCTCAGATCGGCCTGGTGTTACCAACGGTTCCATGTGACCCGGCTTCTGGCCGGGTTGGAACTGCACCCACGACGCAGATTGGGGTTAGGAAGCACCAGGGAACATGTGCCGCACTGTCTTGGTGGGGTTGTAACCCGGTCCGGGTATAGAACAGTGGGTCTTTGGCCAGGTTGCAACTGCACCCCCGGTTCCAACAATACACATCATGTACCAGTTGCTCGAACTAAGCATTTGAGTTCAGATCGTATCGTGCGATGCCCAATTTCCAGATTTTTCAGTTTTAAGCATGCTTTCACCTCCCGCTGTCAGATTGCGATCGGACCAATAAGCTTAGAATCGCGGTGAAATGATACCACATTTCATGCTAAATTTGTGGGTTTTGGATCACGACTCAAGGAAAATTGGTCCTCTCGCAAATCTGGCAGCTGACGGTGAAAGTGCGCATAACACTGAACAACTTTCTTGTCGATCATGTCGTGATACAATCAGAACTCAAATACTGAATTAGAGGCAAACTTGTGACGTTGAAATGCAGGGTTCTTGGTGGTAAACCAGCCCAATCGCAATGGTCAGGGTTTTGGTATGGTAAGACCCGTTACAATGGTTTGGTTCCAGCTCGGAACCGGATCTGCAACCAACCTGTGAATTTGAGACCATTGCTAACACTATGTTCGCTGTATTGTTCTCAATTTCATCCTCCATCTCTTACTTTCTCATCCACAAATCTACCATCATCCCAGAACACATAATGATGTAAAGGCACATATGGCTGCGCTCGGCTACTTAGGCTTATGTGCAGGAATTCAGTGGATCATGGTTGCACACGTGGACTCGAGTGATTGTAGGTGTAGATTTATAGGTAAGATTATCGCTAAAGATCTAAGGCTCGTGGCGAGCCAACTATAACAAACGGGCATTACCCAGCACTAGACACGTCATTTGCCGTGCAGTTACCAATGTTGTCATCCCTCTCTACCTCTCCATGTCTTGTTCATGAGTTAACACCGAGTAAAGAATACACCAAGTACTGCATCATCCCGTGATCAACTGGCTGCTGCTCCCTGTCAGTTTCTCATCGCTTGGTGGATGTTGTTGTACTCAACTGTCTACATTCCCACGATTACCAGTTTCGCAATGAATACAGTGTCAGCTCCCATGGCGCGTCTCTCCCAATCTGACTCCTTCAGGTTGCCAACCTCTTAGTACTCCTCCTATCGTACACAATTATCGCCGGCAGGTGCATCTCCAAACTGCCTCAAGCATAGCCTCGGTCTGTATGTCTGCGTTCACTGGATTTTCGTATTCTCGTGCACCTTGAAGTCCTCACAAGCAGTGGCTGTGGCTAGGTCTGATTGACCTTGCTCGATCACGGCCTCCAAATTTATCTTTGAGTTCACTCCATCTCTGTCCCCCAGTGCATATCCAATCTCTCTCCATCATTGCCTCCAAGTACATCGATAAGTGGTGACAGCGGGTGATCGGAGAGACCGGAGAAATGGATTGGGACTGACTGAATGGAATTATATATTAGGGAGACCGCGGGGTAGATAGATATCGTCTCATTTTCATCTCATCTTATCCAACACAGATACACAGTATATTTTTCAATGTTGGGTCGCTCGCGTTTTTCCAAGATTTTGTGTATCCAGACAGCAGGGTAGTGACTAGTGTTTTCACCCTCTTCCAACACTCCTCGAGCCAGATCTGGTCGTGGTTACGAAATCCGTTTTGATATCGTGATATGTGGAACGTAGTGGTGAGAGTGGGCTCTCTGCCTTCTAGCTCCGTCAGTTTACCACAACGGCCTCCAAGAGGTGCATCTGTAAGTTCTCTCAATTGATGTCTGCAGTAATCCTGGTGGGCCAGGCGGGCCAGTTTCAGAATAAGCCCGGCCGGGCCCGCGCATCGCAGGCCAGGCCATTGGAGCGGCCCATGCCTGCAGGCTTTGAGCAGGTGGAAACTGCAGGTGCCTAGGTAAACCATGGTTCGAAAAGCCTGCAGTTTGATTACAGGTAACTATAGGTAACGATGGTCCAGGCGTTGAACTTCAAATTGGTACATCTAGTAATACATTTCCAAGAGTCTACTTTTCCTTGGCCATCGATTCCTGATACAATGCCTCCAACATATGCTCCATCTCATTGATCTCAGTATGCACTCCAGAAGTTAGACCCTCTCGTTCCCACGACTTAGTACTGTCACCTGCACTGACTGATCAGAGTGGCAACTACAAGAAACTGCTGGATTTCACCCGCAAGCTCAAGTCTCAACAGATGATCAATCAATTGTATGTCACCTTGCACTTACTGATCAGAGTGGCGACAACGAGAAACTGCTGGATTTCACCCGCAGGCTCAAGTTTCAACTGATTATCAATCAGTTGTATGTCACCTTGCACTGACAAATCAGAGTAGCGACTACGAGAAATTTCACAGCTTATCAATTGTAAGTAACCATTCGCCGACTGTCATCATATGCAACCCACTAAAAAGCCCAGTGTTCCTAAGCGGCCAGGCCAGGCCGGCTTTGCATAGGCCGGGCCGGGCCGCCCTTAGCGGCGGCTTTTCAATGAGGGCCAGGCCTGCAGGCTTTTTCTTGGCGGCCGGGCGGCTTTTCTTGGTGGACTAAGCCTAAACAGAATATTTTGTTCCAAAGATTCTCTGCAGCTTTTACTAAGGAAGTCTCAAAAGTACGAAACATAAGCCATATCCAACTCAATCATCGTAGCCCTGCCATTGCCGTATTCCATCCATCAACCAGACCAAGGCTTATGCAGGCCGATGCAGGCTTTTTAAATCACGTGCAGGCCGGGCCGCTTAGGAACACTGAAAAAGCCTATAGTCCGCCCAGTCACCCACAGTTATGCCCCAGGCTGTCAAATCGTCGGCCTGGCCTGCGCAGTTTCTAAAATCAGACGGCCTCATCTGGCCTTGCCTGCAGGCTACAGGCCCAACTGCGGGCCGGCCCGGCCTGTGGGGAACACTGGATGTCTGCAAGTGATCCTCCTATTCTGCTCGACTACCATCTGCGGCCGAGTTGACCGTATCTATACATATAGCAAGACTTACATATTGCATGCCATATTATGATGTAGCAAATCTTGCAACTGTAACCAAGATGAATATGATTGATGAAATTCCTTGTGGTTAATGCAGCCTGAGAACCACTGCTGGGAGAATATGGCACCAAGTCGCCTGCGAGCTGCACAGCGATATCAGCTGCTCTTGAAGTCTCCCGCAGAGTTGCGCAGAGGTTTTAGCCGCTCCAAAATCTGATCATCCCATGAGTCAAATCTTGTAGCATCTGTAACGGCACGGCTGCACGTTACGTGTCCAGGGCCGGGTAACACCAGCTTTATATATAGTCGGCTCGCCACGAGCCTTAGATCTCTAGCGATAATCTTACCTTTATACTACTCTACATTATGGACATCCACGTTTGCAACCGTATCTACTGATATACCTTCCTACGAGGCCATACACGGGCGTATGCCTTTACACTATTATCGCTCTTACAATTTCAGATACGTTTCGCATACGGGATTTCATCAATCACCACTTTCCGACGCGTCACGACACGCAATCTACGCGCGAGATATCATACAGATTTGAGAGCACTGATTGCATCAGCGAAGTGTCTTGATCTGTTTATTCAATTGAGGCTAACGGTAACAGTGACGATTTCGTGTGGATTCTAGAGGCCAATCGGTCCGAGACGCGTCCTGACACCTATGGACGACACATCTTACGGACTTGAGATATACGAATCGCAGATACAAAAGAGATGCCAACCAGCCAGGAGACGCGTCAGTGACCAAGTCAATCGCAACGAATTCATCATACGAGAACTCGAAGGCTATCAATCGCGGCATCAATGATATTTGATAAGTTACCTTCCAATTGAGTCAATTGACGATTACAGGGACGATTACAGGGACGATTACAGGGGCGATTCCAGAGCCCATGCGTCTATAAGAGTCGCGTCACCGGCAATGCCGAAGCCGGCCCTTTTCCCGAGAATTCTTCGATCCTTATCCCACAAGCGCAATCGAAGCTGGCCATTCTCCAGAGGCGGTTTACGAATTACGCGCGATTCACGTCGATCCACATCACCGACGGCAGTTGAAATCGCGATTACCTTCTACACGACTTGATGGGTCATCTATGCTACGGAAGCTGCGAAGAGCGTAAACGGGCACATACCTCGAACGAAGTGCACCTATGAAGGATCAGGGTGGATTTACGCGATACGCACGATTCACATCTAGCGATGCCACCGATGGCAGTTCCAATCGTAATTACCTTCCGCAAGACTCAACGAAGTTATCTACGTTACGGATGGTTACGAGTTTCAGCAATGGCTTTGGGAGGTCAACAACTACGACTCAGAACGAGTCATCGATGCAACAGAGGAGCAGCGATCGCAGATCGTGTGGCAGCTCCGAAAGGGAAGTATTATAACCCCGAAGGTTCTAAAGTGGCTAGCAGATACAATTCGCGGCTACCATTGGCAATTATCACCTGATTGGACGACCGAATCGGATCGTTGTGAGGAGTGAGAGCCATCTGCGCCAACTCTATTCTATTTCGTCAAACAAGTCAACGAAAGCCGATCGCCAACGAGCGAATACGGATATGTGCCCATACGACGGCATACGAAGAGGGTTTTTAGGATTGCAATGGAGATGAATTTATTTGTAGCCGGGATTCTCAGGATCCACGGGGCTACCGGAGGATGGACCGCCTGGGCACTCTCAGGAGACCAGCGGACTCCGCATGTATTTAAAAGTGCAAAAGAGGTTCAATTGATGTGTCGTATCCCCACGTGGGAATGGACAGTATTTGGTTGTCAGACAGTCCCAATTGGGTGTGACAAGTATGTGATTCGCTCAGTGAGCTTATTCGTACACATGGTGGCAGCCGCGGTGGACGCACTGTGAGCTGGAGAATTAGCGTCGACTTGCAAAGCATTCGACTTTTGGCTCTGCAACCCCAGGGTGAGCGGAAGAGGTGGCAGTGGACCGGGCAGGCCATCAGGTATGCCCCGGGAATGTACCTGGATCACGGCTAGGGA